>Ga0335083_10000009_pt1 | contig 642224 bp, 543 predicted proteins | sample Lox_Sample_42_FD_206716 | JGI IMG/M metagenome (GOLD analysis project Ga0335083, IMG submission 206716) | Soil microbial communities from Loxahatchee National Wildlife Refuge, Florida, United States - Lox_Sample_4.2 | ecosystem: Environmental > Terrestrial > Soil > Wetlands | place: USA...
CGGGCGATAACGTGAGCCTGGTGATTGAGCTGATCACGCCGGTAGCGATGGAAAAAGGCTTACGGTTCGCGATTCGTGAAGGCGGCCACACGGTGGGCGCGGGAACGATTGCGGAGATTATTCAGTAGCAGTGGCTAGTGGCCGGTGGTCAGTGGCCAGTCAAAAATCAAAGCGGATTGCCGCATTCCGCAGGGTCTTTCCTCTCGGGCTTCGACAATGAAGATCGCCGGGAGGGGTTAGAGAGAGAAACAGTGAGCGCACAAGAGAGAATTCGAATCCGGTTGAAAGCCTACGACTACCGCATCCTGGACCAGTCGACGGGCGAGATCGTGGAGACGGCGCGGCGTACCGGCGCGCAGGTTGCGGGACCGATTCCGCTGCCCACGATGAAGAACAAATATTGCGTGCTGCGTTCGCCGCACGTGGACAAGAAGTCGCGGGAGCAATTTGAGATCCGCACGCACAAACGGCTGCTCGATATTTTGGAGCCGACGCAGCAGACGGTGGACGCGCTGATGAAGCTAGATCTTCCCGCTGGCGTGGATGTGGAAATCAAGGCGTTCGGGAAGGAACATAAATAGCTCTGAGCTGTGAGCTTCGAGCTATGAGCAAGCCGAGAGGCTTCACCAGCCAATAGCCGTCGCAATGTCGACGAGCCATGCTGGGAACGGAGAAGGAAATGGCAAAGGTTGCAGGAATTTTGGGAAAGAAAGTCGGCATGACTCAGCTCTACGATTCGAAGGGCGAAGTGCGGCCGGCGACGGTGTTGCAGGCGGGGCCGTGCGTCGTCACGCAGCACAAGACGCAGACTCGCGATGGCTATGATGCCGCACAGCTCGGGCTGGTCGAGTTCGTGAAGGAGAAAAAGCTGACCAAGGCGATGCGCGGACACTTTGCCAAGAACAATCTTCCTCCGTCAAGGTTTTTGCGCGAGGTTCCGGTAGAAGTCGAAGGGCCCGGTGAAGTGGGGAACGGCGCACTGAAAGTTGGCGCACGCATCCTGGTCGACATTTTTGACGGCGAGAAGTTTGTCGACATCGTTGGAACGAGTAAGGGGCACGGCTTTCAGGGCGTTGTGAAGCGCCACCACTTTGCGGGCGGCGCGAAGTCGCACGGTTCGATGTTTCAGATCACCGGTTCGATCGGCTCGTCGGCATTTCCGTCGCGCGTGTTCAAGGGAATGCGGATGTCGGGACACATGGGCAATGCCCGCGTCACCACTCGCAACCTGCGCGTGCTCGGTGTGGATAAAGAAGAGAATCTGCTGGTGGTCGAAGGCAGCGTGCCGGGTCCGAATGGTGGATACCTTGTGATCAACAAGGCGAAGAAACCGCCGAGAGAGCGCCGCGGATTCGCGGGTTCGGCGACGGTCGATCCGTTGAAGGCAGCGAAGAGAGCAGCAAAGAAGGGTTAACTACAGTGGCTAGTGGCTAGTGGCCAGTGGTCAGAAAAGCTAAAGAAGAGCGAAGACAATGGCAACGATTGATGTACACAATTTAAAGGGAGCGAAGGTTGGAACGCTTGACCTAGCCGACGAGGTTTTCGGCGCAGTCAACGAAGACCTGCTCTGGGAAGCGGTGAAGCACTACCGCGCCGGGCAACGCGCCGGAACGCATAAGACGAAGGCGCGCTGGGAAGTAGCCGGCTCCGGCAAGAAGCTCTGGAAGCAGAAGGGCACGGGCCGCGCGCGTATCGGTTCGGTGCGTTCTCCACTGTGGCGCCACGGCGGCACGGTGCATGGGCCGGTTCCACGCTCCTACGACTACTCCTTCCCGAAGAAAAAGTTGCTGGGCGCGCTGCGTTCGGCGTTGGCGGCGAAGTTTGCGGACGGAAAGCTCGTCGTCGTGAATGCCTTCGACGTGAAGGAAACAAAGACTAAGGCTTTCGCCGCTTCGCTCGGCAAGCTGAAGGTCGAGGGAACGACACTGCTGGTCGATTCCTCGAACGCCGAGAACAAGAATCTGCAACTCAGCTCGCGCAACATCGACGGGCTTGACTTGGTGCGCGGCAACGAGGTGCATCCGTATCACCTGATGCGTCACAAGCACGTGATCTTCGCACAGCCGGCGCTTGAGAAGTTACAGGACTCGCTGCGCAAGACGGCCTCGCGCCGCGATCATGCGGAGCCCGCTCCGGAAAAGAAGAAACCGGCGCGGCGTTCGCGTAAGGCGGAGGTGGCGTAAATGAAATCCGCATACCAGATCATTCAGAAGCCGGTTATCACAGAAAAAGGCCTCGGAATTAAAGAGACCCAGAACACGCTGGTGTTCCAAGTAGCACCGAAGGCGACGAAGACCGAGATCAAGCAGGCCGTGCAGGCGATCTTCAAGGTGAAGGTTGCGTCGGTGCGGACGGCGAATTATCCGGGCAAAGAGCGGCGGCGGGGTAAGTTCACCGGTTACCGTCCGGACTGGAAGAAGGCGTACGTGCGCTTGCGCAGCGGCGAGAAGATGCCGGAGTACGCACAGAATTTGTAGAGACAGCCGCTAGCTTCTAGCTGCTAGCTTCTAGCCTAAAACTGGAAGCCGGATCAGTTAGAAGCTAAGAGCTAGAAGCTAAGAGCTGATTTTATGGCAATTAAAACCTACAGACCGACGACGCAGACGCTGCGCTACCGCACGCACCTGACGACCGACGACATCACTTCGTCGAAGCCGCATAAGCCGCTTGTTGAGGGCAAGATTCGCAGCGGCGGACGCCGTAACTCGGGCGACATGACGATGCGCTTCCGTGGCGGCGGCAACAAGCGCAAGCTGCGCGAGATCGATTTCAAGCGCGACAAACATGGCATTCCGGCGACGGTGGTCACGATCGAGTACGACCCGAACCGCTCCGCCCGCATCGCGCTCCTGAGCTATGCCGACGGTGAGAAGCGCTACATCGTTCAACCGGACGGCTTGAAGGTTGGGCAGAAGATTCTCAGCGGTCCCGACGCCGACATTCTTGTCGGCAACGCCTTGCCGCTGCGCAATATTCCACCCGGCACGACAATTCACAATCTCGAACTGAAGCCTGGCAAGGGTGCGCAGATGGTGCGCTCGGCGGGCGGCGCCGCACAGTTGGTCGCAAAAGAAGGCGACTACGGACTGGTGAAGCTGCCTTCCGGCGAGACGCGCAAGGTGATGCTCGATTGCCTGGCAACAATCGGACAGGTTGGCAACACCGATCACGAGAACGTGACCTGGGGCAAAGCGGGACGCACGCGCTGGGTTGGAAAGCGTCCGCATAACCGCGGCGTTTCGATGAACCCGGTTGACCATCCGCACGGTGGTGGTGAAGGCAAGACTTCCGGCGGACGGCATCCGGTGACGCCATGGGGCCAGCCGACACGCGGCTACAAGACGCGCAACAACAAGCGGACCGATGCGTTTATCGTGAGCCGCAGGAAAAAAGGATAACGGTCGTTGGTCGTCAGTCGTTGGTCGTTCGCGACCCGCTGAGAACCGAGAACCGAGAACTGAGAACTGACTTATGGCACGTTCGACAAAAAAAGGACCGTTCGTAGACGCGCATCTGGCGACCAAGATCGAAGCCATGAACTCGCGCAACGAGAAGAAGGTGCTGCGCACCTGGTCGCGGCGCTCGACGATTATTCCGGAGATGGTGGGACACACCATCGCGGTGCACAACGGAAAGAAGTTTATTCCGGTGTACGTCACGGAGAACATGGTTGGGCACAAGCTGGGCGAGTTCAGCTTCACGCGCCAGTTCAAGGGGCACTCGATGAAAGCGGCGACGGAAGCAGCCGCGAGACCGGCGGGCGTGCCCGGCGGACCGGGAGCGATTGCTCCGGCGGCACCGGCAGGAGCGCCGGCGCCGAAGGCGTAGAACAGCTGCGAGCTACGAGCCTCGAGCTACGAGCTAAAAGGCCAGATGACCGGCCGAACTAGAGGCAAAGAAGATTTATGGAATTTCGAGCTGAAGCACGGTTTATGCGAGTCTCGCCGCAGAAGGCGCGGCTGGTGCTGGATCTGATTCGCGGGCGGCGCGTCGAAGAGGCGCGTAACACGCTCGCCTTCACCAAGAAGCGCGTGGCGGCGACGGTCGCCAAGCTTTTGCAGTCGGCCATCGACAACGCGAACTTCCTGAGCACCGAAAAAGGACTCGATGTCGACGTCGACAACCTTTATGTGAAGCACGCGGCCGCGAATGACGGCCCGCGCCTGAAGCGTATTCGCCCGGCGCCGATGGGCCGCGCCTATCGCTACGTTCGCCGCATCGCCCACATCGAGTTGGTTCTCGCAGAGCGCAACAAGAACGGCGCCCGCGCGGAGGTCGCTCACACGGTTGGCGAAGAGAAGAAAGCTGCGCCCGCGCCGAAGCCAAAAGCAAAGGCAAAGGCGAAAGCGCCGGCGAAGAAGAAAGCAGTCGCGAAAAAAGCGACGGCAAAGAAGTAAATCGTAGCCGGATCTGATCGGCACGCAGAGAAAGTTTTTACTGACAGCTGAGAACTGACGGCTGACAGCTGGTTTAGGAGCAACGATGGGACAGAAAGTACATCCATACGGATTCCGGCTCGGATATACGAAGCCGTGGAAGTCGCGCTGGTTTGTCGAGCGCGACTACGACAAGCTGCTGCTCGAAGACGTCAAGCTGAAGGCGGAGCTGAAAGACAAGCTCAAGTCGGCGGGCGTGAGCTCGGTCGAGATCGAGCGTCCCGGCAACAAGCTGCGCATCATTATTAAGACGGCGCGGCCGGGCATCATCATCGGGCGCAAGGGCGCGGAGATCGACAAGCTGAAGCAGGAGCTGCAGAAGCGCACGAATCGCGAGGTTCACGTCGATATCCAGGAAGTGCACAAGCCCGAGCTCGACGCGCAACTCGTTTCGGAGTCGATTGCGCTGCAGCTGGAAAAGCGCGTTGGCTTCCGTCGCGCGATGCGCAAGTCGGTTGACTCTGCGCTGCGTTTTGGCTGCAAGGGCATCAAGGTTCGCGTCAGCGGACGCTTGAACGGCAATGAAATCGCGCGCTCCGAGTGGTATCTGCAGGGCCGTCTGCCGCTGCACACGCTGCGCGCCGACATCGATTACGGCTTCACCGAAGCCCGCACGACCTACGGCGTGATCGGCGTGAAGTGCTGGGTCTATAAAGGCGAGATTCTGCCGACGAAGAAGCGCGAAGCGACCCCGGCGAGGGAAGTGCAGACCACCGGAGCATTTTAAGGTCAGAGGTTAGAGGTAAGAGGTCAGAGGTGAAAAGCAAAATCGTGAGATTTTGGGCTCTTACTGAGAACTGACAACTGAGAACTGAGAACTGAGAACTGACTTATGTTGATGCCGAAGAAAGTTAAGTACCGCAAGCAGCAGCGCGGACGCATGACCGGGAAGGCCTGGAAGGGTTCGGAGCTCGCGTTTGGCCAGTTCGGGCTAAAGGTGCTGGAGCCGGGATGGATTACCGACCGCCAGATTGAAGCAAGTCGCGTGGCGATGACGCGTTTCGTTAAGCGCGGCGGCAAGATCTGGATCCGCCTGTTCCCGGATAAGCCGGTCACGAAAAAGCCCGCCGAAACCCGTATGGGCAAAGGCAAGGGGGCACCCGATCATTGGGTCGCAGTGGTGAAGCCGGGCCGGATTCTGTTTGAGATGGAAGGCGTGACGATCACCGAAGCGCAGGAAGCGATGCGGCTGGCGTCGCACAAAATGCCGCTGCGGACGACGTTCGTGAAGCGCGAGACCTTGTAGAGACTGAGAGCTGACGGCTGATAGCTGACGGCTCGTTGAGAACTGAGAACTGATTTATGAAGGTAGAAAAGATTCGCAACTTAACCGACGTGGAGCTCAAGCACCAGGAGCGCGATCTGGCCGATCAGCTCTTCAAGCTCAAGTTCCAGATGAATATGGGACAGACCGAGAGCCTGAAGAAGATTCGCGGGCTGCGCCGCGACATCGCGCGCGTGAAGACCGTGCTGCGCGAGCAGGAACTGGCCGCTGCCGGAGAGAAGTCCAAAGCGGCGGCGACGGAGAAGAAATAATGGCGGAAACTCAAGCCCAGAACGCGAAGAAAGTGAACCACAAGATCCTGATCGGCAAGGTCACGTCGAACAAGATGAAGAAGACGATCGTCGTTGAGGTGGAGCGCAAGAAGGCGCACCCGCTGTATGCGCGCGTCATCTCGATCCGTAAGAAGTTCTACGCGCACGACGAGAAGAACGAGGCACACATCGGCGATTTCGTGAAGATTGAGGAGTCGCGTCCGCTCTCGCGCCTGAAGCGCTGGACGCTGAAAGAGATCGTTCGCAAGACGGCGCTGGTGCCGGAGACGACCATCGACGCCGAAGCCGGCACGGGCCGCTAAGGATTCATAGGGAGAAACGAACATGGCCGTAATGATGAGAACCATGCTCGAGGTTGCCGATAACTCCGGCGCCCGCAAGCTGCAGATGATTTTGCCGCTCGGTGGCGGAACGGGGCTCCGAGCCAAGCTCGGTGACGTGATCACGGCGAGCGTGAAGGAAGCCGCGCCCGACGGGCAGGTGCAGAAGGGCAAAGTGGTGAAGGCGGTGATTGTGCGCACGCGCAAGGAGCATCGGCGGCGCGACGGAACTTATATCCGCTTCGACCAGAATGCGGCCGTGCTGATCAACGAAGCGGGTGAGCCGGTTGGGACGCGCGTCTTCGGTCCGGTGGCTCGCGAACTGCGCGAGAAGAAGTTTTTGAAGATTGTTTCGCTGGCGCCGGAAGTTCTGTGAGAAAGGCGGTCACGGGTCAGCGGTGACCGGTCAACGAGATTGGATTGAGGATTCAAGATGCCAACAGCAACATCGACAAAGCATAAACGGGTCGACATACGGCGCAATGACACGGTGAAGGTTATGACCGGTCGCGATGCCGGCAAGGAAGGCCGCGTACTGCGCGTGTTTCCAGACGAAGGGCGCGTGCTCGTTGAGCACGTTATGACGGTGAAAAAGCACGTGCGCCCGAATCCGCAGCGCAACATCAAGGGTGGCATTGCCGAGCAGGAGCGCCCGATTCCGCTGTCGAACGTGGCGCTGGTTTGCGGAACCTGCGGACCGGTGAGGATCGGACACGAGGTGCAGGGCGAGCGCAAAGTACGCGTGTGCAAGAAGTGCGGAGCGACGCTCGATAAATAGCTGCGAGTTGCTAGTTAACGGCTTCTTGCTAAACGGCAGAGAGTTTTGGAAGGCGCTCACGAACCGGGAATCTGGCCGAAACCGTGAGAGAAGGTAATCGCGAAAATGGCAAAGGACGAACAACAGAAGCAGCAAAAAGGCGATCAGCAGAAGCCGAAGGGTGGCAAGCCGGGGAAGCCGGAGAAGCATGCCGCGGCTGAAGAGAAGGCTGGTCCGGAGGCTCCACGGCATTCGGCGAAAGAGCGTCCACGGTTGCGCGTGCGCTTCGAAAAGGAAGTTGCGCCGGCACTCGCCAAGGAACTTGAGCTGAAGAACCCGATGGCGGTTCCGAAGCTGAATAAGATCGTCGTCAACATGGGTGTTGGCGAAGCGACGCAGAACGCGAAGATCATGGATCCGGCCGTGAATGAACTCGGCCAGATCACCGGTCAAAAGCCGGTGGTGACGAAGGCGAAGAAATCGATTGCGGCCTTTAAGGTTCGCGAAGGCATGCCGATTGGCGCGATGGTGACGCTGCGCGGCGACCGCATGTACGAGTTTTTCGACCGACTGGTGACGATTGTTCTGCCTCGCGTGCGCGACTTCCGCGGAGTATCGACGAAGTCGTTTGACGGGCGCGGCAATTACACGCTCGGTCTGCACGATCAGCTGATCTTCCCGGAGATCGATTACGCGAAGGTCGACAAGCTGAAGGGTATGAACGTGACGATTGTGACGACGGCGCGCAATGACAACCAAGCGCGGTCGCTGTTGAAGCATCTGGGGATGCCGTTCCGGGTGAATTAGTAGAGACGCGGCTTGCCGCGTCTGAGACGGGGCGAGCTCCGTCTCTGTGTAATAAGGAGCTACGTTTGGCAACGACAGCAAAACGAGTCAAGGACGGCGCGGAGAGCAAAGTTAAACCGCGCAACAGGAAGCTTCCAAAGTTTTCGACGCGCAAGCACAACCGCTGCAAGATCTGCGGACGGCCGCGCGCTTATCTCCGGAAGTTCGGCATCTGCCGTTTGTGTTTCCGGGGATTGGCGCTGCGCGGAGAAATTCCAGGGGTTTCGAAGTCGTCCTGGTAAAAAGCGTCCTTCGATTTTCGTCCGTCGTCCTTCGCACGCGCAACAACGAAGGACCAAAGACGAAGGACGAAGGGCGGTAGCAAGCAACAGCCGCTGCCAGGTTCTCCGCATAACGCGGAGCGAACGGGCGGCTTGAGGAGAAGCAAACGATGAGGTTGACCGATCCGGTCGCAGACATGCTGGCGCGCATTCGCAATGCGATCCGCGCCCATCATCAAAAAGTTGATATTCCGGCTTCCAAGCTGAAGACCGAAATTGCCCGCATCCTGAAGGAAGAGGGCTATATCGCGAACTTCAAGCCCACGGAAGAAGAAGGACACAAGGTTCTGCGAGTCTATTTGAAGTACGGCAACAACAACGAAGCCGTCATTTCGAACCTGGCGCGTGTCTCGCGTCCGGGCTGCCGCGTGTACGTGCGCCGCACCGAGATTCCGCGTGTCCTTGGCGGCCTCGGCATCAACATCCTGACCACGCCGAAGGGTGTGATGACGGGACGCCAGGCCCGCAAGCAAGGCCTGGGTGGCGAGTTGTTGTGCGAAGTTTGGTAATGCAGCTTCTAGCTACTAGCCTCTAGCTATTAGCTAAAGCGGCAACGATTTGATGGATCTGAAGCGGAACGACCTGAGAACTTTCAGGTACAAAACCAAGCTGCCTGGCTAGAAGCTAGGAGCTAGAAGCTAGAAGCTCTTATGTCACGAATTGGAAAAAAGCCGATCGCGATTCCCAAGGGTGTCACGGTCAAATTTGAAGGCAACCTCGTTCTGGTGCAGGGGCCGAAGGGCAAGCTGGATACGCCGCTTCCGTCCGGTATCAAGATGGAGCAGAAGGACGGCAATCTGGTCGCTATCCGCGAGAATGACTCGCAGGCCGCCGTTCATGGGCTCGCTCGCGCGCTCGTCAATAACGCCGTCGAAGGCGTTACCAAGGGCTGGACGCGTGAGCTTGAAATCGTCGGCATTGGCTACCGCGCCGAGATGAAGGGCAAGACGATCGTGGTGTTTAACCTCGGGTATTCGCACCCGATCGAATACCCATTGCCGACCGGAGTTGATGCGGCCGTCGATCCGAAGCAGACCAGGATTACTTTGAATGGCATCGACCGGCAGAAGGTGGGACAGGTCGCCGCCGAAATGCGCGCGCTGCGTCCGCCCGATCCGTACAAGAACAAGGGTGTGCGCTATGCCGGCGAGCGCCTGAAGAAGAAGGTTGGAAAGACGGGAGCGAAATAAGGCAGCTCTTAGCTGCTAGCTCTTAGCTTCTAGCGAACAGAGATTGCTAGAAGCTACAGGCTAGTAGCTAGCGGCTTGCGAAGGAAAAGCAGATGCTTAATAAGGCCTCAAAGAACCAGACGCGGCAGGTCGTGCACAGCCGCATCCGGAAAAAAGTGATTGGAACGGCAGAACGTCCGCGGCTGAACGTTTATCGCTCGCTGAACCACATTTACGCGCAGGTGATTGACGATCTCGAGGGGAAGACACTGGCGTCGGTCTCGACTGCGACCGGCAAGAAGGGCGAGCGCGTCACCGGCGGCAACGTCGCGGCGGCCAAGAATATCGGCAAGAAGATCGCCGAGCTCGCCAAGCAGAAGGGCATCACGAAAGTGGTGTTCGATCGCGGCGGATACATTTATCACGGGCGCATCAAGGCGATTGCCGATGCGGCAAGGGAAGCGGGATTGCAATTTTAAAGAGAGCTACTAGCGACTAGCTCCTGGCTGCTGGCGAGCAGAGATTGCTAGAAGCTGGCGGCTAGCAGCTAGAAGCTGATTAGGAATTCCAGAATGCCTAGAGTATTGAAAAAACTCGATGCGGGTGCGTTTCAGTTGAAAGACCAGGTGGTCTCGATCAACCGCGTAACTAAGGTCGTCAAGGGCGGCAAGAACTTGTCGTTCGCGGCGCTCGTCGTGGTCGGCGATCCGACCGCGGCTGTGGTTGGCTATGGTTCTGGCAAAGCCAAGGAAGTTCCCCAGGCGATTCGCAAGGGGATCGAGTCCGCCAAGAAGAACCTGATGCAGATCAACTTGACGCAGACGACCGTGCCACACACTGTGCTCGGCCGTTACGGTTCGGGTAAGGTGCTGCTTAAACCGGCTCCCGAAGGAACCGGCGTTATCGCGGGCGGCGCGGTGCGCGCGGTAATGACGTCGGCGGGCGTGCAGAACGTTCTGACGAAGTCGATTGGCACGACGAACCCGCACAACGTGATCAAAGCTACCTTCGACGCGCTGAAGAAGTTGAAGAATAAAGAGTCGGTCGCGGCGCTGCGTGGCAAGGCGGTTGAAGAACTCTAAAACAAGCTTCTAGCTCCTAGCTAGCAGCTAAGAGCCAGTAGCAAGGAATCAAAATGACGGCACAAACATCGAAACCGGCGGGCACGATACACATCAAGCAGGTGCGTTCTGCGATCTGCTCGCAGGAAAAGTACAAGAGAGTCATTAAAGGGCTGGGCTTTACCCGGCTGAACCAGATCATTGAGCGCCCGAATACGGCAGCGATCCGCGGCATGATCAAGAAGGTGCCGCATCTGGTAGAGATTGTAGATTAAGCTGAGAGCTAGGTTTGATATGAATCTTTCGACAATCAAAGCGCCTCGCAAGGCCAACACGAACCGCAAGCGCGTCGGTCGCGGCATGGGTTCGGGCATGGGCAAGACCTCCACTCGCGGACACAACGGACAGTGGTCGCGCTCCGGTTCGCGCCTGCTCCGCGGTTTTGAAGGCGGCCAGATGCCGCTGCATCGCCGTTTGCCGAAGCGCGGCTTCACCAACATCTTCCGCGAGGAATACGACATCGTGAATCTCGACTCGCTGGCTAAGCTTGGTCAAGCCGAAGTCAATCCAGACGTGCTCAAGAAGGCGCGCCTCGTCGGTGGCAAGGCGCCGGTCAAGATTCTCGGCAATGGCGAATTGAAGTCAGCCATTACGGTCCACGCGCACAAGTTTTCCAAGTCGGCTCAGGAAAAGATCACCAAGGCGGGCGGCAAGTTCGAGGTCTTGCAGTAATGCTGGAAAAGCTGGCGAACATCTTCCGGGTTCCCGATCTCCGCAAGCGCGTGCTGTTCACGCTTGGCTTGCTGGCTGTGTATCGCATCGGCGGGCACATTCCGACGCCGGGCATTAACGGCGACAAGCTGGCGCAGTTCTTCGAGCAGAACCGCGGATCGGTGCTCGGGTTTGTCGACCTGTTCAGCGGTGGCAACCTGCGCCGCCTGACGATCTTCGCCCTCGGCATCATGCCGTACATCACGGCGTCGATCATCCTTCAGCTCCTCACCGTGGTTTACGAACCACTGGCGAAGTTGCAGAAGGAAGGCGAACTCGGCCGGAAGAAAATTACCCAGTGGACGCGCTATCTGACCGTTGTTCTCAGCGCGGTGCAGTCTTTTGGTATCGCCGTTAGTCTTGTAAAAGCTGGCGATTTCGTCAACATGTCGTCTGGCCAGTTCATTCCGCTGACGATGCTCACGCTCACAACCGGGTCGGCCTTCATCATGTGGCTTGGCGAGCAGATCACCGAGCGCGGCATCGGTAACGGCATGTCACTTCTGATCTTCGCAGGCATCGTGGTTGGCCTGCCGCGCGGTGTCGCTGACCTGCTTGAAAAAGCGAAATCCGCCGCCTGGGGCCCGTTCACATTCCCCGCCCTCATCATTCTTATTGCCTTGATGATCGCGGTTGTTGCTTTCATCGTCTATGTGGAGCGTTCCGAACGCCGAATTCCCGTGCAATACGCGAAGCGCGTTGTGGGGCGCAAGGTTATGGGCGGCCAGTCGACGCACCTTCCCTTGCGTGTAAACGCCGGCGGCGTAATGCCAGTGATCTTCGCTTCGTCCATTCTTGCTTTGCCCCAGATGATGGGTGCTGCCTTCAAGAGCAATAGGGTCATTGGCCCAATGCTCGATGCGTTGCGTTGGGGCGAACCGATGTACACCCTGCTTTACGCGCTGGGCATCATTTTCTTCGCCTACTTCTACATCTCGATCGTCTTCAACCCGAACGAGGTGGCTGACAACATGCGTAAGTGGGGCGGCTTCATCCCCGGCATCCGGCCCGGCAAGCGCACCTCGGACTTCATTAATGATGTGCTCACGCGCATCACCCTGGTCGGCGCGTTTTACCTGATCTTGATCTCGCTCATCCCCGAATGGATGATCGCCGGCATCAAGCTCAACCACCTGTGGCTGGTCGGGCGCTTTTTCGAGAACCTCCCGACGTGGGTTACGAACGGCTTGGGCGTGAACTTCTATTTTGGCGGCACGTCGCTCCTGATCGTAGTCGGTGTGGCGATGGATACAGTTACGCAGATTGAAGCGCAGCTCATCATGCGTCACTACGATGGCTTCACGCCAAAGAGCGGGCGCATCCGCGGACGGCGCTGGTAGTTGCCGCGGTTTGAATGGCTGATAAGAGTGCGCAAATCGGCCCGATAATTCTGCTCGGCCCCCCAGGGGCGGGCAAGGGAACGCAGGCGAGAAAGATTGTCGAGCGCTACGGAATCCCGCAGATCTCGACCGGCGAGCTGTTAAGAGATCACGTTGCTCGCGGTACGGAACTCGGACGCCAGGCAAGGGCGATTATCGAGCGCGGCGAACTGGTTCCGGACGAACTGATGTACGGTATCGTCGCCGAACGGCTTCGCCAGCCTGATGCGCAGCGTGGATTTGTATTGGACGGCTTTCCCAGGACGGCCGCCCAGGCAGGATGGCTCGATGCCTTCCTCCGAAACGAGTTCTTTGACAAAGAGGATTCCGGCAGCCACAGCGTGTGCGCGCCGATTGTGATCCAGTTAGCCGTCGACTATAATCAATTACTGCTGCGGCTTACCGGGCGGCGTTCGTGTCCCACCGATGGACGGCTCTATAACATCCACTTCCAGCCTCCTAAAGTAGAAGGCGTGTGCGATGTGGATGGCACCCCGCTGATCATTCGCGATGACGACCGCGAAGAGGTCGTGCGCGAACGTTTGACCGTGTACGACAACCAGACGAAACCAGTGGTCGATTATTTCCAGCGACAGGGTGGAGTGATCGCGGTCAACGCCGATCAATCGGTCGAGCAGGTCACGGTGGATATATTTGCTGTGATTGAAAGCAGCGGGAAGAAAGGTGCTCAGTCCCTGGAGGAGAACGCGACTGAGAACCGAGAACTGAGAACCGAGAACTAGATGGGCTCTGGAGAAGACAGGATCATCCGCAAATCGCCGGCAGAGATCGAAAAGATGCGGCGCAGTGGCCAGATGGTTCGCCAGGTGCTCAATCATGTGAAAAGCGTGGTTGCGCCGGGCGCCACCACGATGGATCTGGAGAACGCTGCCGCCAAGCTGATCGAGGAACTGGGAGCCACGCCGGCTTTCAAGGGATACTACGGTTATCCCTGCGTGCTCTGCACCTCGGTGAACGAGGAGATTGTGCACGGCATCCCGTCGGAGAAACGGGCGCTCAAGACAGGCGACATTGTTTCAATCGATTGCGGTGTTGTATTCGACGGGTATTACGGAGACGCGGCGATCACGGTACCGGTGGGCGATTCGCTGACGCCGGAATTGAAAAAACTGCTCGAAGTAACGGAAGCTTCATTGTACAAAGGCATCGAGCAGGCGAAGATCGGCAACACGATCGGCCACGTAGGCTCGGCGATTCAAAAGCACGTTGAAGCGGCCGGATTCAGCGTGGTGCGCGAGTTTGTAGGGCACGGAATCGGCACGAAACTGCATGAGGCCCCGCAGATTCCGAACTTCGGCAAGAAGGGGCAGGGCCCGGAACTTTCCGAAGGCATGGTGCTGGCCATCGAGCCGATGGTAAATTCGGGTGGGCCCGGCACAAAGGTTTTGAGCGACAAATGGACGGCAGTAACGCTCGACGGCAGCTACAGCGCTCATTTCGAGCACTGCGTGGCCGTGACGAAGCAGGGGCCGGTGATTTTGACGAATTAGCTGTCAGCCATCAGCCGTCAGCTATCAGTCAAGGCGAAACGGTTTTACTGACAGCTGAGAACTGAAAGCTGAAAGCTGGTTTTGGAGGTCAATGAGCAAAGAAGACGCGATTGAAGTCATGGCCACGGTCATCGAGCCGTTGCCGAACGCCATGTTCAAGGTGGAACTGGAAAACAAGCACCAGGTACTGGCGCATGTTTCCGGCAAGATGAGAAAGAACTTCATCCGCATTCTGCCGGGCGACAAAGTCGCAGTCGAGCTTTCTCCCTACGACCTGAACCGCGGACGAATTGTGTACCGCTACAAATGAGCTATTAGCTCTTGGCTTTTAGCTAAAGGCTAAGAGCTTAGAGCTTGGAGAGTTATGAAGGTAAGAGCATCGGTAAAGAAAATTTGCGACAAGTGCAAGATCATCCACCGCAAAGGTGTGGTGCGGGTGATCTGCGAGAATACCAAGCATAAACAGCGCCAGGGCTAAGTTCCTGAGAGCTGACAGCTGAGAGCTGAGAACTGGGGTAAAGAATGGCACGTATTGCAGGCGTCGATCTTCCGCGCAACAAGCACACGAATATCGCGCTCACTTACATCTACGGAATCGGCAACTCGCGCTCCGCGCGTATCCTGGCCGCGGCCAATGTTGACGGCACGAAGAAAGTTCAGGACCTCGCCGAAGACGAAGTGAACCGCATCCGTCAGGTCATCGAGAGCGAAGGCGGAGTCGAGGGCGACCTCCGCAAAGATGTCTCGATGAACATCAAGCGGCTCATCGAAATCGGCTCGTATCGCGGAAACCGTCACCGCCGCAACCTGCCGGTTCGCGGACAGCGCACGCACACGAATGCCCGCACCCGCAAGGGTCCGCGCAAGGGAACAGTCGCGCAGAAGAAGAAGGCGACAGCAAAGACATAAAACAGCTCTCAGCTCTCAGTTCTCAGTTCTCAGTTAAATCGAGAACGGGTTGACTGAGACCTGAGAACTGAGAACTGAGAACTCAGAAATGGCAAAACCAGCAGCAGCGGGCGGCGCAGCCGCTCCCGAGAAAAAAGGCAAGACCAAGAAGTTCAAGAAGAAAGAGCGCAAGCACGTTCCGCACGGGCTCGTGCACGTGCAGGCCTCTTTCAACAACACGATCGTCACGATAACCGACATGAACGGCAACGTGCTGTCATGGAAGAGTTCGGGATCGCTCGGCTTCCGCGGATCGCGTAAGGGCACTCCGTTCGCCGCGCAGCAGGCCGCCATGAACGCCGCCAACATGGCGCGCGATCACGGCGTCCGCAGCGTCGATGTGCGCGTCAGCGGCCCCGGTTCGGGCCGCGAGTCGGCTGTGCGCGCCCTGGCTGCCGCCGGCATCGAAGTGCGTTCTATCAAAGACACCACTCCGATTCCGCACAATGGCTGCCGTCCGCCGAAAAGACGGCGCGTGTAAGAAAGTGGCCAGTGGTCAGTGACCAGTGGCCAGACCGCAACAGATTTACTGGCCACTGACCACCAATCACTGGCTACTGAATTTCGTCCGGGACGAAGGGTTGCCAAGGTATTCCGCTCAGCGCAGCACAGGCGGGTCGGAATCGAAACCTGTAAACCGGTCATCTAAAAGGAGAACAACTTGGCACGCTACACCGATGCAGTATGCCGTCTTTGTCGCCGCGAGGGCATCAAGCTCTTCCTCAAAGGCACCAAGTGCTTCAGCGACAAGTGTCCCATTGAAAAGCGCAACTTCGCTCCCGGCCAGCATGGCAAGGACAAGAAGACCAAGGTCGTGGGTTACGGCCTCCAGTTGCGCGAAAAGCAGAAAGCCAAGCGCATCTACTTCACGCAGGAAGGCCAGTTCCGCAATTATTTCGAGAACGCGGCTCGTTCCAAGGGCGTGACCGGCGCGAAGCTGCTGGAGCAACTTGAACGCCGCCTCGACAATGTCGTTTTCCGCTTGGGCTTCGGAATCTCCCGCCGCCAGGCGCGACAGCTCGTGCGCCACGGCCATGTGCAGGTTAACGGCCGCAAGGTCAACATTCCTTCTTTCGAAGTGAATGTCGGCGACGAAATCGCGATTCGCGAGAACAGCAAGAAGGTTCCGATTCTCGAAATCGCCAAGGACTTCGCCAGCCACCAGCCGGTCCCGATGTGGCTCAATGTCGATCGCGACAACTACAAGGGAAGCGTGCAGGCGCTGCCGAAGCGCGAAGATATCCAGCTGCCGGTGAATGAGCAGCTGATTGTAGAGTTGTATAGCAAGTAATCAGAACTGGTTTGGTCCATTTCGTGCCAGCTCAGCCTTTCGCGGCATTGACCTGAGTCGGACCACTCAGCGAGCCACGATTGAGCCATATGGCCGAGAGGAGAAACAAATGCTTTGGAGAGGTTTTCAAAAACCGAAACGGCTGGCGAGCGACGCTCAGTCACTCACCGACAAGTACGGAATGTTCTGGGCGCAGCCTTTTGAACGGGGCTTCGGCACCACCATTGGCAACGCGCTTCGCCGCGTTCTGCTGAGCTCAATTGAAGGCGCGGCAGTCACCGCCGTCAAGATCGAGGGCGTGCTGCATGAGTTCCAGTCGATTCCCGGAGTCGTCGAAGACGCGACCGACATCATCCTGAACTTGAAGCAGGTTCCATTCAAGCTTTCGGGCGACGGTCCAAAGGCGATCTATCTGCGCGCCGATCAGCCGGGCGTTGTCACCAGCGGCATGATCGAAGCCGATGCCGACGTCGAGGTTCTCGACAAGGAAATCTACATTGCTACCGTCAGCGAAGGCGGACGCCTCGACATGGAAATGCGCCTCAAGCGGGGCCGCGGCTACGTCTCTGCCGACAAGAATTTCGAAGACGATCTCGGCATCGGATTCATTCCGATCGACTCGGTCCACTCGCCGGTGCGCAAATGCAATTACACCGTCGAGGCCGCCCGTCTCGGACAGATCACCGATTACGACAAGCTCACACTCGAAGTCTGGACCAACGGTTCGGTCACCCCGGGCGATGCCCTCGGCCTCGCCGCGAAGCTGGTGAAAGATCACATGAATATCTTCATCAACTTCGAGGAAGAGATCGAAACCGCCGGGTCGAGCGAGGAGCGCCGCCCCGAAATCAAGAACGAGAATCTGAATCGATCGGTCGAAGAGCTTGAGCTCTCCGTTCGCAGCTACAACTGCCTGAAGAACGCCAACATTCAGACCATCGGCGAACTGGTTCAAAAGACCGAAGCTGAAATGCTGAAGACGAAAAACTTCGGGCGCAAGTCGCTGAACGAGATTAAGGAAATCCTCTCATCGATGGGCCTGAGCCTGGGCATGAAGATCGACGAGCACGGTAACGCCGTGCCCGGCCCGACTTCAAACCAGATCCTGCCCGCGTCGATGTACGGGGATAACGATCTGTAAGCAGTGGCCAGTGGCCAGTGGTCAGTTGCCGGTAAAAGCTGACCACAGGCCGGTGGCGATTTTGGGGCCTAGTGCCCGAGAGAGTTTAAAGACTGGCCACTGGCTACTGGCCACTGGCAACTGGGGTTTAGCATGCGTCACAAAGTCGCAGGATACAAACTCGGCCGCACCACCAGCCACCGCCGCTCGCTCTTCCGCAACATGGTGACTTCGATCATCATGGAAGAGCGCATCGAAACCACGGCCATCAAAGCCAAAGCCGTACGCCCGATCGTCGAAAAGATGATCACGCTCGGCAAGAAGGGCAACCTCGCTGCCCGTCGTCAGGCCGCGTCTTTCCTGATGTCCGACGAGGCTGTCCGCAAGCTGTTTGATACCGTGGCGCCGCGCTTCGGAGACCGCAATGGCGGCTACCTGCGCATCGTGCGCACAGCATGGCGCAAGGGCGATGGCGCCGAAAAGGCGTTCATCGAACTGCTTGGCAGCGAGCAGGTCCTCGACGAGAAGCGCCAGAAGCGCGCCGAGATCCGCGCCAAGAAAGCCGAAGAAACTCGCAAGGCGATGGAGCAGGCTGACCAGCAGGCGCAAGCCGAAGCTGCAGATTCATCTGCCTCAGCGGAAGACAAGAAAGAGTAGAGGCGCGGTTCGCCGTGTCTTGCTGAAATCCAGAGCGTCCATTCGTGGGCGCTCTTTTTATTTTGCCAATTTCCATCTTGCGAATGATCCAAAATAGGTTTTCACCTCTGACCTCGAACCTCGTACCTCTGACCTTTGTTTCAATCTGCAATCGCCGTTTGCCTCTTCTCCTCCCGCTTCCCTACAATAGAACCTTCATCTAATCCTTATGATCCATTTCCCAGTCCCCGAAGCCCTTACTTTTGACGACGTTCTCCTCGTTCCCGCGCGCTCTGAAGTTGTGCCATCCAGCACCAATACGCAGACACGGCTCTCGCGCAACATCGATCTGAACATTCCCATCGTCAGCGCTGCCATGGACACTGTTACGGAATCGCATATGGCCATCGCGCTGGCACAACAGGGCGGACTTGGCATCATTCATCGCAACCTGAAAATCGATCAACAGGCCAACGAAGTCGACAAGGTGAAGCGCTCCGAGAGCGGCATGATTGTCGATCCGGTCACGATGTCACCCGACGCCAAGGTTTCCGACGCGCTCGAGGTAATGAAGCAGTACAAAATTTCCGGCGTTCCGATCACGCAAAAAGACGGCAAACTCGTCGGCATTCTCACCAACCGCGACCTGCGCTTCGAAACGCGCTTCGATGTACCGATCAGCAAGGTGATGACGAAAGAAAATCTCATCACCGTCCCGGTAGGCACCACCCTCGAGCAGGCCGAAGAAATTCTTCACGAGCACCGGGTCGAAAAGCTGCTTGTCGTTGACGACAAGTACATCCTCAAAGGCCTGATCACAGTAAAAGACATCCAGAAAAAACTGAAATATCCGACCGCCGCCAAAGACGATCACGGCCGTCTGCGTGTCGGCGCAGCCATCGGCGCAACGGGCGATTTTCTCGAGCGAGCGCAGGAAATGGCGAAAGCCAAAGTCGACTTGCTGGCCATCGACAGCGCCCACGGCCACTCCGCTCTCGTGCTTGAAGCGGTTCGCAGAGTAAAAGCCAAGCTGCCCGAAGTCGATCTCCTCGCCGGCAACGTTGCCACTTTCGATGGCGCCTGCGACCTGATCAAGGCCGGTGTGGACGGCATCAAGGTCGGCATCGGTCCCGGCTCGATCTGCACAACGCGCATCGTCACCGGTGTCGGCGTTCCGCAGATCACTGCCATAGCCGAATCCTCCCGCGCTGCGCGCGACGCGCAGGTTCCCATCATCGCCGACGGCGGCATCAAGTACTCCGGCGACATCGTCAAAGCAATTGCTGCCGGAGCATCTGCCGTCATGATCGGCTCCATGTTCGCGGGCACCGATGAGAGTCCTGGCGAACTCATCCTCTATCAAGGCCGCACTTTCAAGTCCTATCGCGGCATGGGCTCTCTCGGCGCGATGGCGCAGGGCTCCAGTGAACGCTATTTCCAGAACTCCGACGGTGACGCGTCCGTCGCCGCGCCGGTTCTCAACGAAGAGTCGAACCGTCTCGGCAAGCTTGTCCCCGAGGGCATCGAAGGTCGCGTGCCGTATCGCGGGTCTGTCTCGCTCATCGTTTATCAGATGGTTGGCGGCCTCCGATCCGGCATGGGTTACTGCGGATGCCAGACTGTCCCCGACCTCCAGCAGCGCGCTCGCTTCGTCCGCATCAGCGCCGCCGGCCTTCGCGAGAGCCACGTGCATGACGTGATGATCACGCGCGAAGCTCCGAATTACGCGGTCGAATAATGGCAACGATTTCTCAGTCACCTGTTCGACCGCCCACGGCCAGTGCGCCTCCACCTCGCCGGAGCTTTTTCCGCGCTTGGTGGCCCGCGCTCATCTGGATCGGCATCATCGCCTTCGAGTCGACCGATAGGCTCTCTTCCGCCAATACAGGCGCCCTGCTCTACAAAGTGCTGGTGCGCCTGTTCGGCAACGTCAATCTCTACGACATCCTGGTCTGGAACATGTACCTGCGCAAAACAGGCCACGTGGTCGGCTACGGGATTTTGAGTCTGCTCTTACTGCGCGGATGGCGTCGCACGCTGGCGACAGCACGGGCTACATTGGGACGCGCCAAAGTTGGACTTGTCACATTCACCCGCGTCGCGATCCTGGCATGGCTTGGCACTGCGTTCGTCGCGTCTATGGACGAGTGGCACCAAAGCTACATTCCGTCGCGTACCGGAACCTGGCACGACGTGGTGCTGGACAGCGCAGCGGGGTTGGTCTTCCTCTCGATCGCCTACGCATGGCTCCGCCGCCCGAGGGCAGCGGAAAACCCTGCCTAATAATCCGTATACAATCGCGGTGTTATGCGGGTCACGCTGACTGCAATCGTGCTCCTCGCGACCTGCCTCTGCGCTGTTGCGGAAGATTCGGCGGTCGATGTCGATCGTGTGGTCGTCTACAAGAGTCAGCGGAAGCTTGTGCTCCTTGCGCACGGTAAGGAATTGAAGACCTATCGCGTTGCTCTAGGAGGTCAACCAATTGGTGCAAAGACGCGGCAGGGAGACCATCGCACCCCGGAAGGGTCCTACGTGCTCGATGCGCGCAATCCAAATAGTCAGTACTACAAGTCGTTTCACATCTCTTATCCCAACGCGAACGACAGGGCGCAGGCAAGGAAACTCGGCGTGTCTCCCGGTGGCGACATCATGCTGCACGGCTTGCCCAAGGCCTATGCGTGGGTAGGAAAGGAACGTACTCTTCATGATTGGACCGATGGCTGTGTTGCGGTCACCAACCAGGAGATGGACGAGCTCTGGAACCTGATTCGCATCGGAACGCCAATTGATATCAAGCCGTAACGCGCGACCTTGGCGCCCGGTGCCCCAGCAACCCCACCGCCGAAACTGCCGCGATGCCGGCTGAAAAATAGAATGGAAAGGCCGCGCCATACACTTTCCACAAAGCTCCGGTAATCACGCTCGCCAGCAAAATCGTAATGCTGGTCACAAAGGAATAGATCCCCAAAGCCCGCCCGCGCACATCCGTTGCGACGCTCTCCACCACCAGCGCCTTCAGCACAGGATTGGTCAACGCATAGAACAAACCATAGAAGCCCATCGACAACCAGATTGCGAAGCTGGAAGGCGCCAGCGCGAACATGAGATAGACGATGGCAAACACGCCATACCCGGCGGCTGCGATGGCCGAGCGCGAGAAGCGGTCGCTGAACTTTCCCGCCGGCCAGGAAGCCAGAGTGAACATCACGTTGAAGACCAGGCCAAGCAGCGGAGCCTGAGAAGCGGGAATGCCGATGTTCCCAGCCCGCAAGACCAGAAACATGTCGCTGGAATTGCCGAGCGAGAAGAGAGCGACGACAGCAAGCACGTAATAGAAATCGAATGGCAGTCGCAACGCGATCAGCGGTGAGCGGTCAGCGGTCACCGGTGTCTGAGAGCTGAGAGCTGACACCTGAGTGCTTGACTGAGAACTGAGAACCGGGAACTGAGAACTGGATTTTCTAACTTCCCGAATTCCCACCCACGTCACCAGCACGCACAGAGCGCCCGGCACCGCCGCCCACGCGAAAACTCCACGCATTCCAAAGTGTCCAATCAGCGCCAACGCCAGAAGCGGACCCGCAATCGCCCCCGCCGAATCCATCGCCTGAATCAGGCCATACGCGGATCCAATCGAACCTTTGTCCACCGAGTCAGCGACCATCACATCGCGCGCGGTTCCCCGAATGCCCTTTGAAAAACGGTCGGCGAACCGAATCCCCAAAATTTGCGACCACGACGATACCAGCGCCAGCAGCGGCTTGACCGCATTTGCGACAAAATATCCGCCCACCACGATCGGCTTCCGGCGCGACACGCGGTCGCTCAGGTATCCGGAGAACAGCTTGGCAAACGAGGCCACGCTTTCAGCGACACCCTCGATCACGCCCAGCTTCGCCGGCCCCGCTCCAATCGACGCAATAAATGCAGGCAGAATCCAGTACGCCATCTCGGTCGCGGTGTCGTTGAGAAAGGAGGTGAATCCGAAGGCATAAATCTGTCGCGAACCGCAATTTTCGTTGGTTGCTTTGCTCAAGCTGCCGATCTCCTGCGAGTAGTCGAGTATCGCATGTGGTTGATAGCTCCAAGCTGTCAGCTCCACGCTCCAAGGGAAACCGGGCCGGTATTCCAGGACAATTTCGGTGCAGACCGCGAAAGAGTCGCGCTTAATTTCCTGGAGGTGGGAGGTTGGAGCTGAGAGCTTGGAACTGACCCTCCGCAATCCGCTAGAATAGATCCATGTCCGACCGCACCTTCTCCCTGGATGAAGCCCAAAGCCTGCTGCCGATTCTCGAGTCTCTGCTCAAGCAGGCCATTAACGGCAAAAAGTTGATCGAGGAAGTCGACGCCGAATTCCAGGAGACGGCGCACCGCGTCTTTCTCAACGGAGGCACGCGGCTCGACGTCGTGCACATGGCTCGCCGCAAGGCTGAGCGCGAAAAGACCATTCGCCGCGTCAAGGACGCCGTCGCCGAAATCGATGCCATCGGCGTGCAGGTCAAAGACCTCGATATCGGCCTGCTCGATTTCCCCTGCAAGGTAGAGGGCGAAATCGTGCTGCTCTGCTGGAAGCTGGGCGAAGAGGGAATCACGCACTGGCACAGCACAACCGAAGGCTTCGCCGGCCGCAAGCCCATCGACGAGCGCATTGCGAGGGCAGGGAAGAAGAAGGCGCAGTAGGGCAGGTCTCAGGTCATAGGCGTTGGGTGTTAGGAAAACCGCTGAATCGTGGAGATTTTCCTAAGACCCAAGACCTAACACCTAAGACCTAAAACCCGTGCAAGTTCCTTCTCTTCCCGCGTTCTCAAGCTGAGCGCTCCGTCCCGCGTATCTGCGCCGCTACGTCTCCACCCATGCACTATCGGGGAACGGGCTAAGGCCGGGCGTTCTGCTAAAATCTCCGTATCCGAGGCGATCACCTTATGGCGACTGAGCGCAAGCTTCTTGGGAAAAGACTGCCGTTAACCATTGCTTTCACTATTGTGCTTGTGTTCGCTTTCGGTGTTAGCTGCAAGGGCTTTTTCCAACCGAATACTTTAAGTTCGATTGCGATCCAGCCCTCCGATCCTCAAGTTAATGTCGGTCACACCCTGGCCCTGCAAGCCTGGGGAACTTATAGCGACAACACTCGCGCCGAGATCACCAGCGGTGTTGGTTGGTCGAGCGACACCACCGACGTCGCCACAGTTGACGGGACAGGCAGTGCAACTCTCACCGGAGTTTCTCCGGGTTCAGCGACGATAACAGCGAGCGCGCAAGGCATCAGCGGTACAGCATCAGCGACTGTGGTCGGCAACGTCACGCAGATTACCGTTAGTCCGACGACAGCCAGTCTGACGATAGGGGGAAGCGGTCAGGCTTTCACATTTGCTGCTACTCCAGGCCCGCCCTCCTACATCACAGCGGACAACGGCGGCTCGCTGAACATTAATCCGACCGACAGCTTTTTCACATGCGTTGTCGGTGTTGATGGCAGCAACAACCCAGCTGAAGTCTGTTCTGTATCCCAAGGAGCAGCGCCGCAATATACGCTGTCGATGAGTTACCCAAGTCAAAACGGCGGCACCATTACATCGAACACAGCCACCATCACAGTTCACTAGAAACCGCCGAAAGCGACACAACAATTCCGGACACCGTCGCTAGTCAGTCCTTTGTTTCTGACTAGCGACATTTTCTTACAAAACCAGCGTCAGACGCGCCTTTTCGCCGCTCCATCCACCGCGACCCGTGCTAAACTCGCTCCGCTGTAAATCACTTTCCTAGGAGTTTCCGTAATGCAAGGAGTCCCCCTTTGTAATTTGCGATCGCGTGTTCGTGTGTCTGCGATCGTTGCTGTCACGGTTGTTTTCCTCGCCAGCCTCACGTTCGCCCAGCCTCCAAATTCAACTTGGAAGAAAGTGGTGACCGCCAATTCCCCCTCGGCGCGCAGTGGTTGCGTCATGTTCTACGATCCCGCCAGCCAGAAGCTCGTGATGTTCGGCGGCTGGGACGGCTCCGAGTATCCGACTGACACGTGGACCTTCGACGGCACCAACTGGACGCAGGTGCAAACTGCAACCGCGCCTCCGGGACGCGCCGGCGCCAGCGCCGCCCTTGACTCGACGCTGAACCAGGTCATCATGTACGGCGGCTACGATCATGAATATCTCAACGACACGTGGATGTGGGACGGAGTGAACATGACGTGGGTTCAGGCCACCCCCGCCAAGACCCCTCATCCCGTGACCGGCCCGATGCTCTTCACTGATCCGCTCAAAGGCAATGTCGACGAATTCGGGGGCTGGGATGGCAGAAGATATCAGCTAACCACCTGGCGCTGGGTGGATGACAACTGGCGCAAGCAGTTCCCAAAGGCATTTCCCTCGGCGCGCGCCGCAGCCGTGATCGGGACCAATCCGGCGATGAAGCAGACCGTAGTCTTCGGCGGATTGGCGGAAGTGAATCCCGTAAACACCTGGACCTTTGATGGTAAACAATGGACACAGCAGTTCCCCGCGAACCAACCGCCGCAGCACCTGAATGTGGGCACCGTCTACGATCCCCGCTTTCATGGCGTGGTGACGTTCGGCGGATTTATCGGCGAGGATGCCAACGATATGTGGCTGTGGGACGGCTCGAACTGGTCCCAACTCTTCCCGAAGAAGTCGCCGCCGCCGCGCGAGCAGATGGGGATGGCGTTCTACGACACGCAACTGGAAACGGTGGTCTTCGGCGGCCTCAGCGGCAATTCGCTGTTGAATGACACCTGGGTGTTGAAAGTAACGAAGTAAGAAATTCCTTGCCGCGGCTCACACGGATTCTCGCGGATCAAAGCCCATATGCTCGGTACATTGGCATTTACTTTTGATTCTCCGTGCAAATCCTCGTGATCCGCGGCGGTGGCTTGAGACGAAAACCGATCTTCTTTCCAGGCTGTGCTTCTCATCACAGCCAATTCCATCGCCACGGCGCTATCATGTCCAGTTACCATGTCGAACATAAAATGCATAGGAATCTGCACCGGCGGTGGTGACGCCCCGGGTCTCAACGCCGTCATTCGCGCGGCGGTTAAATCCGCCATCCTCAAATACAAATGGAAAGTCATCGGCATTCCCGATGGCTTTGACGGCCTTATCTGGCCCGACCGCTCGCACGAGCTCACGCTCAAGGACGTGAGCGGAATCCTCCCGCGCGGCGGCACCATCCTCGGCACCACCAACCGTGGCAATCCGTTTCAATACAAGACCGTCGAGAACGGCCAGGAGATTATTCGGGACATCTCCGATGAGGTTCTCGCCAATGCCGCCAAGCTGGGGATTGACGCCGTAATCTCCATCGGTGGCGATGGCTCGATGAAAATCGCGCACGAACTCTTCCTCAAGGGCATGAAGATCGTCGGCGTTCCCAAGACCATCGACAACGATCTCTCCGTCACCGAGGTGACGTTCGGTTTCGACACGGCGCTCCACACGGCCACGGACGCGGTCGACAAGATTCACACCACCGCCGAGGCCCATCATCGCGTCATGGTCGTCGAAGTCATGGGCCGAGACGCCGGTTGGATCGCGCTCGAGGCCGGCATCGCCGGCGGCGCGCACATCATTCTCATTCCCGAAATTCCGTTCTCGATCCAGAAGCTCTGCGAGCATCTCGAAATGCGCGAGCGCTACGGTAAGCGCTTCACCATCGTGGTCGTCGCCGAAGGCGTAAAGCTCCCGCCCGAGATGCGCCACATGGCCCGCAGCATGGCCGTCGGCAACATGGTCGGCGATGCCATCGCGCTGATGGCGAGAAAAGACGTTCGCGTCAGCATTCTCGGCCACATCCAGCGCGGAGGCTCGCCGTCGCCCTATGACCGCGTGCTGGCCACGCGCTTCGGTGTCGCTGCCGTCGAACTCGTTGCCGCAGGAGGTTTCGGCAAGATGGTTTGCCTGCAGCAGGAGTCAATTCGGGCCGTCAACATCATCGAAGCCGCCGGCAAGATGAAGATGGTGGATCCCAACGGGGAGATCGTGCTCGCCGCCAGAGCTATCGGAATTGGTTTTGGCGACTGAGTGGGATTGAGCAATTGAGTAATTTGTAATTGAGTAATTTTGTAATCGGATGACTTGAGAACTGCCAATCTTGTCACCCTGAATTTCGCCATATTGTTAGCGATGTCATCCTGAGCGGAGTCGAAGGACCCCTACTCCCGGCAGGGCTCTCAAGGATGGTATCCATCTCAAACGTGACGAACGCTCTGTCCCTCGCGAGATAACGGTTCTGCCTCTCGCCCGCGTTATATTGAAGAGTTGATGCGGCGATGATTTCCTTTCCTGCCAAGCTCCATCTGATCGTTCTGGCGCTTCTGCTCACGCTTCCTGCCTGCAAACACTCCGGCGGCCGCGTTCTTGAGATCGCTTATGTCTCCGGAGTCGAGGTCAACCTACGCGACCGTGTCGCCCAGGCCTTTGACAAAGTTGGCTTGGTGAAAAACGGCGATCGCGTTGAGGTACTCGATCACGACCGGCGCTTCGTCAAGGTGCGAACCGCCGCCGGCCAGACCGGCTGGATGGAACAGCGCTATCTGGTGAGCCAGCAGGTTTACGATCAGCTCCAGAAGTTGACTGCCGACAACGCGAACGATCCGGTGCAGGCGGCCGGCATCACGCGCAGCGAAACCAATCTCCACGTTGAACCGGGCCGAGAGACCGAACATCTCTACCAGATTCCGGCTGGCGAAAAACTTTCGCTTCTCAAGCGGGGAACTGCCGATAAGAACGCAGCGCCGCCCCGTAGCGCGGCCATCAAGCCTCAGCCGCCACCGTCCGAAAAAACAGGTCAAAAAAGGACAGCGGCTACGCCGGGCCCATCATCCGGACAAAATCAAACGCCTCCTTCGCCGCTGCCTTCCACTGCCGTCAAGCCCGCAGGCCCCGCTCCCGTCGTCGAGGACTGGTGGCTGGTGCGCGACTCGCATGGCCGCGTCGGCTGGGTTCTTTCCCGCATGGTCGACCTCGATATTCCCCTCGACGTCGCCCAATACGCCGAAGGCCAGCGCATCGTCGCCCTCTTCGTGCTGAACGAAGTCGAAGATCCTCAAGCCCAGGCAAGAGACAAGAAAATTCCGCAATACCTTATGGTCCTCACCGAGCCGAAGGACGGCGCTCCTTTCGACTTCAATCAGATTCGCGTCTTCACCTGGAACGTGAAGCGCCACCGCTATGAGACCGCTTACCGCGAGCGCTTCGAAGGGATGCTGCCGGTAACGCAGGGGAAAGAAGATTTTGGCAAGGAAGGCGTGCTGCCGACATTCGCCGTGCGCGTCATCGGCCAGGACGGCCAACTCATCGAGCAGAAATACAAACTCAACACGCCAATCGTGCGCCGGGTGCTGGCCCCGGGCGAAGAGCCGGTAAAGCACCTCCGCAAAGAGCCAAAGAAATCCGCAGCGAAGAAGCGCAGGAGATAATCATCTCGAGGTCCCAGACAGTAGCGCCGGCGTCTCGCCGGCGGTTATGGCGGCGTCCTCGCCGCCAAGCGAACAATTTAGAACCGGACAACTACGAGTAGAATTCCGCAATCGCGGCCACAACACTCCCAATCTCCGCATCGGTCAATTCCGCGAACATCGGCAGCGCCAGCACTTCCTTCGCAGCCTGCTCGGCAACCGGCAGCGAGCCTTCCCTCAATCCAAGGTAAGAGAATACCGGCTGCATATGTAGAGGAAGAGGGTAGTAAACCTCCGAGCCAATTTTCCTCTCGGCAAGAAACGCCCGCAGCTCATCGCGCCGCGTCGCGCGAATCACATACTGATGAAACACATGTTTGGCTTCGGGCCGGCGCGCCAGAACTTGCACCGGCGAATTGCTCTTCGATGAGGTCAATCCCGCCTCCGCGAGCAGCCGGTCATAGGTCGCAGCATGTTCCTGGCGCTTCCGATTCCAATCCGCAAGATGCGCAAGCTTCACGCGAAGCACCGCCGCCTGAATCGCATCCATTCTTCCGTTCCACCCAAACTCGTCGTGGTAGTAGCGACGCGGACTGCCATGATTGCGCAATCGCCGCATATGCTCGGCCATGCCAGTATCGGTGGTCGTAACGATCCCCGCATCGCCATACGCGCTTAGATTTTTCGTCGGATAAAAGCTGAACGCGGCAGTCGCACCAAGCGACCCTGCTCCGCGCCCGCGCCATTCCGCGCCGATTGCCTGCGCCGCATCTTCCACGATCGCCAGCCCGAACTCCTGCCCGATCGCATCGAACGTGTCCATGTCCGCGCACTGACCGTAGAGATGAACCGGAAGAATCGCGCGCAGCTTGTCTGGCCGGTTCGAGACGATCCGCTTTCGCACCGCCTCAGGATCCAGGTTCAACGTTGCCGGATCGACATCCATCAGAACGGGAGTCGCGCCCGCTCGCACAATCGCGCTCGCTGACGCAAAGAAGCTGAACGCAGTAGTGATGACCGAGTCGCCCGGTTGAACGCCGGCGGCCACAAGCGCCAGCCAAAGTGCCTCCGTCCCCGAAGCGCAACCGACAGCCGCAGCGGCTCCAGTCAGCGCCGAAATCTCGCGCTCCAGCGCCTCGACCTCCGGTCCAAGAATGAACCCCTGCGAGTCGCACACCCGGGCGATCGCAGCGAGAACGTCCTCGCGGATCGCGTCATATTGGCGCCGCAAATCAAGCAAGGGAACTGATATGGGAACGCTTGAGGACGTTGCAGAAGTTGAGGGCGAGGCTTTCACTTCTCAGAAATTCTATCAGGGTACTGCGCTCGAACCGCGTCGCGCAGAGCGAGGCAGGGAAGGGCCGGCCGCGGTCCGCCGCCCGAGAGGTACTGCTGCCAACGTGAAAGCTCCACACGCAAGCCGTCAAGATCAAGCTCAGGGAAGGAAGCTTCCGCGCCCGTTAGATTTCGAATCGCCCGCTCCAGGACCGACCTCGCCCCCAGGTAGTTGCCCTTCGACTGATGATGAAACGCGACCGCGAGTTGAACAAGACCTTGGAGATGAAGCCGTCGCGGATGGCAAGTCGACGAAGCTCGCCACACGTCCTCAAGCACCTCGTGCGCTTCGAAGAACAACCCGCGATTGAAGACATCCAGACCGCGGGTCAGGCTTCCGTCGTTGATGTCGGCCCCTACCATGCTCGATTTATCAACAACTCAGGAATATACATGATTTCATATAACAGCGGTTGTCAACCATCCAAGAAAACATAGCAACGCCACAGCGCACAGTCTAAGTAAATGAATAATCAGCGCTTAACATGGCTACAGCTTTGGAAGTGGGATTGCTTTTGGGTGGACAAGGCTATTTTCCATTTTTTCTGAAGGTTGTGGGGAAAAGGCTATTTTCAGGTTTTTGTTAAGAGAAACTTCGGTGTTTCGTTCCCCGGCGAAGCACCAAAACCCTGGTTCAATTGCTAGACCCGATTCAAGCCAAAACTTTGATGAGTGAGTTTTCCAAGAATTACAAGGAGATAACAATGGAATCTGCCTTCCGTTGCATGTGGACAAATCTGCTGTTGGCGTTCCTGGTTCTGGCCCTTTGCGCAGGCGCTTGGGCGCAAGGCACTGGACAAATTACGGGTCTGGTTACCGATCCAACGGGTGCCGTGGTATCGGGCATTCAGGTAACACTCGTCAACTCTGACACCGCAGAAAAGCGCATGACTGTTACGAGCTCTGCTGGTATCTACAACTTCCCGTCGTTGCCAATCGTCGGTTCATACACCCTTTCCATATCAGCCAAAGGCTTCAAAGCAGTCAAAGTCGCCGGCATCGTGGCCAGCGTGGGCACGAGCGTAAATGAGGACGTGAAATTGGAAGTCGGCGCTGCCAGCGAGCAGGTCACGGTAGAAGCTGGTGCCGAATTGGTTCAGACCACAGAGTCTGCCGTTTCAACCCTCGTTGACCGCAACGTATGGCAGAGCATGCCGCTTGAGCAGCGCAACCAGAACTCCTTCATCGACTTGGTGGCCGGCGCAGTGCCGGACCTGCCGGGTGAAGGCAATACGCGTGGCGCGGCAGTGAATGGCGCCCGTGGCGGCGCTGGCAACTACCTGGTGGAAGGCACAGACAACAACGATCAGGGCCAGGGCGGGCGCGGTCAGCTTGGCGGCGCGGCGGGCGGCGCGGCAACGACCATTTCCCCCGACGCTATCCAGGAATATCGCGTTATCACCAACGACTTTGCTGCCGAATACGGCAAAGCAGGCGGTTTCGTTACGGATACCGTGCTGAAGAGCGGCACCAATCAATGGCACGGATCGCTCTTCGAGTACAACCGCGTTCAGGCACTGGCTGCGCAGCATTATTTCACCAGCCCCGGTTCAAGGGATAGTTTGGTTCGTAACCAGTTCGGTGGTTCGGTGGGCGGTCCAATCATCAAGGACAAAGCCTTCTTCTATTACACGATGGAATGGCACCGTTTGCGCCAAGCGTCTCCGACCAGCGCCGGTGCGGGTGCGACAACCCAGGAGTTTCTGGATTGGGTGGACTCGGGTGGTTTGACTGATTGGGCGGAAGGGAACGCACCTTACGACGTGAACCCTAACCCAGGAAACCCGTTTGTCGCCACTGGTCCATGTCGCGCCCTGACGTGGTCGCCGTCAAACGACAATGGAACACCCTGCACAGGTGCATTCGCAGGATCTAGTGCTTTGGGACCCCTGTTCCAAAACATGAAAGGGATCGGACCATTCCCGACTTCCGAAACGAACCCCTCGTCCATCGGGCAAGGCATTTACACCTCTGGGCTGGTCTATCCGGTTCCTGTTTATGCGGATATTCACCTACCGGATCCCTTCCACCTCAATGAGTATCGCATCACTTCAAAGGTGGATTACAAGCTGGGCAATAACGACCAACTCAATGCGGTGTTTCTCTTTCAGAATGATGATCAGGGATCACCTTTTGATGGCGGCGGCACGACCATTGGACCTGCCTATACCAACCCGGGCCGCGGTCAGGATTATGGTGTGACGTGGAACCATACTTTCTCGCCCACCATCCTGAATACGGCCAAGATGAGCTACCTGAGGCACCGCTCCGACTTTAGTGGCGCCCCGAGTACCTTTGGTATCCCCGAGATCGTGACGGCGTTCGACTCGCTTGCCGTGGGATTCGGTCAGTATTCTGGCTTCCCGCAGTTCTTTACCGATACCCAATTCCAGTACCAGGACAGCCTTTCGGTTGTGCATGGCAAACATGCCTTCAAAGGTGGAGTGGAATATCGCCGCACGCGCAATGGATCGAGTTTCTTTAACGACAATAACGGCACGTTCCTTCCCTATTCAATCGAAGATCTGGTCACAGACATGACGTTCGACGACGAGGCAGACCTTGCCCTTTTCGGCTACCCCGCCTACGGTACCATGTACTACGCGAGCGCATCGTTGGACACAACCACAGGTGGCCCCCCGGACGCATACCGCGGGTTCCGCGCCAATGAGTTCGCCTCATATATTCAGGACGACTGGCGCTTAAGCAGCCGTTTGACTCTTAATCTTGGCGTGCGTTGGGAGTATTTCGGGCCTCCGCACAACTTCAAGGCGAATGTCGATTCGAACGTCTACTTCGGGAATCCGATCACGCCCATCCCGACCAGTTCGACTAATCCCTACTTCCCGGTTGACAGCCCGTTCTACGCCGGCGTTTTCGGTGAAACATTCCAGATTCGCAACCATGAGATCTGGAACAAGGACACCAACAACTTCGGTCCGCGTTTTGGTTTTGCCTACGATGTGCTCGGCAACCAGAAGCTTGTTGTTCGCGGTGGGTTCGGCGTGGCGTACGACCGCATCTTCAACAACGTGTTCGAGAATATCCGGTTTAACCCGCCATATTTCTCGGACAACCAGTTGCTTGGTCCTCTTGCTGGAGGCAGCCCGCTGGGATCGCTCTCAAGTCCGGGCGTCTACACTGTGCCCTTTACCTCCACTTCGTATTTTGGCGCTGGGACCCATGCGGTTCCGAACCCGCGGCACATGGATCAGAACCTCGTCGATCCGTACTATGAGCAGTATCACTTCGGATTCCAGTGGGAGTTCGCCAAGGGCTACGCGCTGGAAACCGAGTACATTGGCACACTGGGACATAAGCTGATCGGCTTCCGTGACATCAATACCTTTGACGGACGCCGAGCATGCAGCTCGCCGTGCAACCAGCGCATCAACACCAGCATTGGTGCTGATAACTACCGCAGCAATGACTATTCTTCGAACTACCATGCCTTGCAGGCCACGGTGAGAAAGAGCTACACCAACGGACTCAGCTTCAACGCGTCCTATACCTGGTCGAAGGCCATGGACACCATGAGCGACGTGTTCAACAACCGCACCGCCGCCCATCCTTCGGACAACGTGTTCATTAAGAACGACTACGGTCCGGCGGACTTCAACCTCAAGCACCGGGTAGTAGCGACAGTGAGCTACACGCTGCCGTTCATGAAGAACGATCGCTGGATTGGCGGTTGGTCCGTCAATAGCATTATCTCTCTTCAGGGCGGAGCTCCGTTCTCGCCGTACACGTCCAATACCGGATACGACCTGAATCTGGATGGATACTTCACGGATCGCATAGTACCCGGCAAATCCCCGATGGACACGAGGACCAAGGGGAACCCGGCCACCGGCTATATCAATCTAGCGGATTGGTCGGTCTTTGACCCTGTTTCGGAAACGTACAACCCGATCTTCACAAGGGCTGACTGTGCCAACGGGGTGTTTTGCAATCCACCAATCGGACGGAACAGTATCAGCGGACCAGGCTACAAGAACGTGGACTTTGGCGTAACGAAATCGTTCAGGATCACCGAACGCTCGTCGCTGAAGATCATGGGGAACTTCTTCAACCTGCTCAACCATCCGAACTTCCAGCTCCCCTCGGCGAACCTGAACTCCCCGAGTTCATTCGGAATTTCCTCATCTACCTTCGATCCCAGAATTACCCAGTTGGCAGCGCGTTTCGATTTCTAAGCCAGGGATTTTGGGAGCCTGACAACTTGAAGCCGGCCTCCGGGCCGGCTTTCCCTTTTTGTGTTCTGGACCCGCTTGGTGGCCTAGTCGTCAGTGGCGAAGGCAGGACAGTAGCACCAGCTTGTGGGGTGGGAAACGGGCCGCGCTCAAAGGGGCCTCGGCGACTCTGACAAGACTCAGGGCTTCGAGGAGCAGCCGCCGTATTCGCAATCTGGGTGACAACAACAAAAGGGAGAGCGATTGGAGCACCCTCCCTACATTGATTGCGGAACAAGACCCCGGGACTGCGCCGAACCTACCTCTCCGCGTTACCTCGCTCTATCCTCTATTTCACCTCAAAGTTGCGCGGGTCCGGAGAGACGTTGTGCTTGATTGCACTGAGCTTGTTGTCCCATTGCGACAATACAGAATGGCCGTTTTGCTGTTCGTTGGTGAATTGGATTGTGTAGTGCATGGGCAAAGTGAGTCCGTCTACCGTCGCGAAATCGGAGAAGCGTTCCTCCAGTCGATAGCGAATCTCATTCTGGCGGGCCGTGTTCGTTTCTGCGCTGTCCGGGCCTGTCGGGGGAGCTCCGCCCGGAGGAACTCCCATCGGCGAAGATCCCTGTTGTCCGAGTCCCTGCGTCACTGTGAGCGTGTAGACCGAACGCACATGATGGTAGGTCTGCGGATCGAAGTAAAAGTGGATATCCAAATCGCTCTTCTTCTTTGGCTGGTAATGCATTTCGATCAGTTGCTGACCGTCAATCGTTTTTGAGCCATCAACACTGAGTTTGGCCTTGCGTTCGTTCAGGTCCAGAAGAGGCCATGAAGTCGTGAGCACGCCTCCAAGTAAGCCTTCCTTGAGGACAGCGTCCTGGACCCATAGGAAGTTCCCAAGTGCCGAGCGAGTCTGTTGTCCAGTCGCACCCCGGATCTCGGTCTTACTACCGTCAAAGATAAACCGCTCACCGTGGTACTCCACCGTTGGGAGTTTCATCATGAAGAGCGTCTTGTGTCCTTCCGAGAGAATCACAAGACTGCCGCTGGTCACTCCCCCGGGACCACCGCTCAGAACACGGAATTCGACCGTTCCTTCATCCGCCCGGCTCTTGACGTCTGCGCGTGCCTTAGCGGTACCGATCGAGTCCAGGTGCTTGGACACAACATCTTCCGCTTTGAGCGCTTCGCCGGCGCTGGCTAGAGAAGCCAGGACGATACAACTCAATACAAAATAAGAGAGTTGAGTTAGCTTGGAACCGAGACCTCTCAGCATTGAAGACACCCTCCTAATTGGTCCCAACAAGAGCCCTGCTGGATTTCCTTGCAGGAATTCTCGCGTCGCTTCGAGATCGGTCAACCATGCATCATTGGAGAGACAGTGTCGGATCCCGGACACGAACGGACCTCCTGTGATTGTATTCCCTTAAGAGAGACTTTTGCCCCTGTCTGCCTGGATTCGCTATCTGAACCTCAGAACTCGCGAGAAGCCTACGCTTACGGCCTTCAGCTCTGTAGCTTCGAGCAGACACCGAGACCTCCACGGGTCTTTGCGAGCGCAGGTCCTTGGCCCCGATTCCGGCCGTGCTAGACTCCTCCCTGACGTCTATGCTAGGTTCGCCGCGATTTCTCATTGTGCTGTTCATTGCTCAAGTGGTTACCTCCGCGGCCGCCCGGCGATCTCCGCGCAATCCAGCATCGCCGGGTAGTGCCGAACCGCCCAACATTATCCTCGTTACCCTTGACACGACCCGCGCCGACCGCGTCGGGTTTCTGGGCTCTACAGGGAATCTGACTCCGAACCTGGATACGTTGGCCAAGGAGAGTGTGGTGTTCACCCGGGCCTATGCGCAGGTGCCGTTGACGGGCCCATCGCATGCTGCCCTCTTGACCGGCACATATCCACAATTCAGTCATGTTAAGGATGTTGGCGACACGCTGGAAAGAACAATCCCGTACATGCCAGAGGTGTTGCGCAAGCACGGTTATCACACGGCGGCCTTCCTTGGAGCCTCTATCTTGGATCGGGGGATGGCGCCGGGTCTCGATCGAGGCTTTGAGGTCTACGATGCCCCTTTTCATGCACGCCGCCCGGGGGAGGATCGCTATCACAGCCTCGAGCGGCGAGCCGAGGATGTCGCAAACGGCGCCTTGAGCTGGTTGAGCCGTCGTCCATCGGGGCCTTTCTTCCTGTGGCTGCATTTCTACGACCCGCATGATCCGTATGATCCGCCGGAGCCCTTCAAAACTCGTTACGCGAAGGCTCCATACGATGGGGAGATTGCCTATGTCGATTCGGTCCTCGGTGAGTTCTTCGCAATGCTCCAGCGCCATCGCCTCTTTGAGAACTCAGTGATTGCGATCGCCGCTGATCACGGAGAGGCGTTCGGCGAGCATGGGGAGATGCGACACGGCATGTTCCTGTATGACGAGACAGTCCATGTCCCATTTCTGATGCGGTTGCCCTCTGGAAGCTTCGCAGGAATGCGTGTCGAAGTCCCCGTGGCACTGGTAGATTTGGCACCTTCTCTTCTCCAGGCAGCCGGGATTGTCCCCCCTGCCGAAATGCAAGGCAAGTCGCTCTTACCGCTGTTTGGGCGGCAGAAAAATGCGAGTGTCAACTCGGGAAAACAAGGACGTGTTGTATTTTCCGAGACGAACTATACTCACCGTACGTTTGGCTGGGCAGAGCTGCATTCGTTGCGAGAGGGAAAATACCTTTATATCCGCTCTCCAAAACGAGAGTTGTACGACCAGGCATCAGACCCAGGAGCGGTCAACAATCTGGAACTGACCGCCAGCGCAGTGGCTGACACCCTCGACAGCCAACTTCTAGACTTTCTGCAGAAAACCAGCAGCCTTGAATCGGCACATCCAAGATTGGACCCGGCGCAGGCGGAAAAGCTTCGAGCATTGGGCTATGCAAATTCCGACAGCACTAGCGCCAGTACTAACGAGAAGGTTGCTGTCGATCCAAGAGACAAAATTACGGTCGCGAACAAGTTTTTCCGGGCCCTCGTTGACACCGAAGAAGATCGTTACGACGAGGCGATTAGCGAGTTGCGCGATGTTGTCCGCATGGAGCCCAATTTGAGCGCCGCCTACCTCGAACTTGGTACTGCCCTCGTTCATCAGCGGGACTACGACGATGCTTTGCGCGTCTTGCGCAAGGCTGCGACGCAAATGCCGGATTCCGGATTGTTGCACTACGAGCTGGGATTCGCGCTTGTGAAGACTGGGCAATGGGAGGCGGCCCTCTCCGAGATGCAGGCAGCGGTGGCGTGCACGCCGACCTCCGCTCAAATGCACTTTTACTTGGGAGCAATCCTTTTGCGGTTGAAGCGTGTCCAAGATGCGACTGCCGAATTTGACAAGGTGCTGGCGTTGGATGCCGACCACTTCATGGCAAATCTAAAGTATGGAGAGGTACTGCTCCTTCAGGGAAATGCCACTGCCGCGCTCCCCAAGCTGAGTCAGGCGCTAAAAGCGAATCCAGAGTCGGCAGAGGCGCATGCTTTTCTAGCCGAGGCCTATGACAAGCTCGGGCAAGTGCAGAATGCTGAAGAGGAGCGCACCCGGGCGTCGCAACTGAAGTCGCAACCGCCCGAATAGATCCTTGGATCGGAGGAGCAGCGCTCGTCACGACTCATTTCTCTCCCGCCTTCGCCCGTTCTTTCTTCGCATCGTCCGCTCGTCCCAGGTGGTCATACGCCTGCGCCAGCGCCGAGTGAGCCGGGGCAAACGCGGGTAGCCGCGTTGAAGCAATCTCCAGATGCACCGCCGCGGTTTTGAAATCTCCCGTCTTCAACAGCGTGGCGCCCGTTTCGTAGTGCGCCCAGCCGGAGTCGGGTTGCAGTCCCACCGCTTTGTGCAGGTGCTTGGCGGCCTCCGCGTACTGCGCCTTTTGTGCGAGCGCGACGCCCAGAGTGTACTCGGCGAGATAAAGATGGCTATCTGCCGATGCCACCGGAGTCAGCGCGGCTACTGCACGCTCGCCCTTTGCGGGCACGAGCAGCGACGGCGCCACTTCAAAGACTTTGTTTGCTGTTGTGATCTTTTCTTTGGGGTCGGTTCCTGAAACAGCCGTCACCGCGCCCGACGAGGTCTGCAGGCCGACGTATCCTAGCGACGCCAGCTTCTGCATTTCCGTGGAACTCAACTCGGACGAAGACTTGCCGCCCTGTCCACTGAACTTCCGGTCGAAGCTATCGAGTTGTGAAGCCATTGTGTCCATCGTGGCCTTCGAGCTCTGCGTCAGGTTGTGCGCCGCGCTCGGGTCGGCCGTCATGTCGTACAGCTCGGGTTTCGGCGCGCGAATGTACAGATATTTCCCGGCTCGCCATGACTCCAGAATGCTCCAGCCAAAGCCGCGCTGCGAGAGGTCGCTGCGCGAATACACGGGCTGATCGGATCCGCCGCCCGATTTTGCAACCCGCAACAATGACTGGCCCTGCATCTGCGAAGGAACTGGGACGCCCGCGATCTCAAGGATTGTCGGCGCTACGTCGACTAGCCTGACTTTCGCTGTTACCTTCTTCGCTCCCGCCGCATCCGGCAGCTTGATCAGGAGCGGCACGTGAATGGTCTCGTCGTACAGGAAGATGCCATGCGCATCCTCTCCATGCGCGCCCAGGCTCTGGCCATGATCGGCAACCACGACAATAGCAGTGTTCGTGTCAGCTTTTTGTGTCTTGAGAGCGGCCAGCAGCTTGCCCACCGCGGCGTCGCTCGCGGCGATCGCCGCATTGTACGAAGCGGTCCGTGCGGCGCTCGCGTCGTTGATATGAACCCAAATAAAGAAGGGTCCCTGCGCGTTCTTGGCTAACCACGCAGCTGCATGCGCCACGACTTCGGCGCCTGAGCGCTCAGCGACAGGAGGCTTGGCATCGCCCGGAATGACGGGCCGGAACCCCGCGTCATAGCTCTGGAAGCCGCGATCGAGCCCCTGTGCCAAGCCGTTCCACGGGTCAAGTTCAATGGACCCGACAAACGCAGCCGTCTTATAGCCCTGATTCTTCAGCAAATCAGGCAGGGAAGGCAGCGCCGAGCTAAGCGCCCCGCCGATTTCGCTCAAGCCGGTGTTCTGCGGATATGCGCCTGTCAAAATCGTGGCGTGCGAAACGACTGTTCCCGGCGCCTGGGCATAAGCATGGTCAAACACAATGCTCTGTCCCGCCAGTTGGTTGAGGTTCGGCGTGGTGGCACCCTTACCCCCAAGAAAGCTCAATCGGTCCGCGCGGACTGAATCGAGCGTGATCAGAACAAGGTTGGGTTTTGCCGCCGCTGCGGCCGGAATCGAAAGGACAAAAAGCCACAAAAACGCCAAAATAGCGCCGATAGGACTTCGACGAATCATGTCTGCCAGTGTAAAGGCAGAAGGCGGGTTCGCCAAAGCCTTCAGTGAGGCACAACCCGCGCCAGAGCAGAGCGCAATTCATCGGCTTTGAAGCCGAACGGCCCGGGTTTGCTCTTGTAGGCGACGCGACCGTTTTCGTCAATCAGGTATAGGCGGTCGGGCCACGCTGTGTAAGCCTTTTCCGTCGCATTTCCGAACTCATCGAGCACCGCTTTGGGCTTGATTCCTAGCCTTGAAACGCATGCCCCCGCTCGTAGCGCGCGCTCTTCCTCGCTCTTTGGACTGGCGAATACCACGTTGTCTCTGACATTGCTCTGCATCTGCCAGAGATCACTGGGATGTGCTTCGGTAATGTACACCACCAGAAACTCGGCCCGGTCATGGTAATCGTCATAGAGTTGGTTGAGGGCAGGAACCTCCTGCCGGAAGGGGGGTCACGTGTAGCTCCCGAAAATCAGCACCACCGGCCGCTGTTGGGCCGTCAGCGCCGAGAGCTGAACAGGCCCGCTCTTGTCGAGCCTTGCTAGAGAGAAGTCGGGCGCTGCATCTCCAGGCACAAGTTGACCTGACCGGGCGCGCATCCACAGCGTCTCGAACGGGAACGCCAGAAAAGCCACGGGCGCAGGAACGTGTGCCATTACCCTGCCGAACGTCTCCGGGGGCTGTCGCATGGCCGCGTAAATTGCGGCGCAGCCGCACACCCAGGCGATCGCCACGCCAAATAGCGCCTTCAGCAAGAGTCTCTTTTTCATGATCGATGCCACCAGCCCCGCCTGCGTCGATCAGCATAAAGCCTCTGCGGCTGGATGACCAGACACCGTGTGACTTTCAGGCAGTTACTCTTCAATTCTGTGCCGCTCCCGAGGGGTTTACTGTTAAGATAGTTCATCCCCTGGCACCAGTCGCCAGCTGCTGGCTCGCGGCCAGCCTTCGCGAATTGACCTAAGATAAATTGACCGTGTTGACCAAGAAATACGTCTGGATTGTGTGCCTGCTTGCGGCCTGTGCTGCGGGCCTGCTTACCTTTATCTCCTGTGAGCGACCCCACGGTGCGTCCAACTCGCCCAGGATGATCGTCATCGGCGTCGACGGACTCGACCCCGACCTGCTGATCAGGTACATGGCCGATGGCAAGATGCCCAACTTTGCGCGGCTGGCGCAGCAGGGGTCTTTCAAGCGATTGACCACCGCCATCCCGCCGCAGAGCCCGGTCGCCTGGTCGAATCTCATCACCGGTATGAATGCTGGTGGCCATGGGATTTTCGATTTCATCCACCGCGATCCCAAGACCTTCCAGCCTTACTTTTCGACTTCAAAAGTTGAGGGCCCGGCGCACAGCTTCAATATCGGAAAGTGGGTAATTCCTCTGGGCAGCGGATCCGCCGAGGAGTTGCGCAAAGGGGCGGCCTTCTGGGAGATCCTCGACCAGAATCATATTCACAATTACGTTTACCGAATTCCGGCAAATTTCCCCCCGATCGATGCCAAGGGTAGAACGCTCTCCGGCATGGGAACGCCCGACCTTCGTGGTACCTATGGCACCTTCACCTTTTATACCGACGACGCCACCGCGGCTGTCGGAGCCGTTGAAGGCGGTGAGATCATCCAGGTCGAGGTCAAAAACAATCGGGTGACTTCCAACCTGCTCGGCCCTAACAATACTTTCTTGAAGGACGCGCCGCCCGCAACCGAACCCTTCACCGTCGACATCGATCCGCTCCAACCCGTCGCGCGCATCCGCTACCAGGACCAGAAACTCGTCCTAAAAGAAGGCGAATGGACCGGCTGGCTTCCGGTTGAATTTCATCTCATGCCGGTCATTGGCGACGTAAAAGGCATCTGCCGCTTCTATCTCAAGCAAACGCATCCGCGCTTCCAGCTTTACGTTTCGCCAATCAATATCGACCCCGAAAATCCGGCTCTCCCGATTTCAACGCCATCAAGTTATTCTCGCGACCTCGCCCGTGAAATCGGCGAGTATCACACGCAGGGCATCGCCGAAGACACGAAGGCCCGTATGGTCTCGGTTCTCGACGACAAGGAATATCTCGAGCAGGCCCACACTGTGCTCGCTGAACATCGCCGTGCCTTCGATGCCGAGTTCCCGAAATTTCACGACGGATTTTTCTTCTTTTATTTCTCCAGCCTCGACCTCAATGGACACATGCTGTGGCGCCTGACCGATCCGCAAAGCCCGCTCTATGACGCGGCAGCAGCGGCGCAATACGGCGGCGCGCTCGAGGAATTTTATGAGCAGATCGACAAGGTCATCGGCGAAATCCTGCCAAAACTGGACGACAACACTACCTTGCTCGTTCTGTCAGACCACGGCTTCGCGCCTTACCGCCGTTCCTTCAATCTCAACACCTGGCTCTTGAACAACGGCTACATCGTGCGCAAGCCCGGTGCGGGCGACGAGCCCTTCGCGGGTGTCGATTGGAGCCAAACTCGCGCCTATGGCATGGGCCTCAACGGGCTCTACGTCAACATGAAGGGCCGCGAGAAAAACGGTATTGTCGATCCGGCCCAAGCCGACGCGCTGATGCGTGAAATTCGCGATAAACTCCTTCAGATTCGCGATCCGCAGGTGAAGGATCCGAAGATAGATTCGCAGGTGATCTCTCGCGTCGACCTCGCGAGCGAGGTCTATCAAGGTCCTTATGCGCATAGTGGCCCCGATGCGCTCGTTGGCTACAACCGCGGCTACCGTGCTGGATGGACAACAATCCTTGGCCAGTTTCCAGTGGATGAACTCGAAGACAACATGAATCCATGGAGCGGCGATCACTGCATGGATTACACAAAAGTTCCGGGCGTGCTCCTCAGCAATCGCAAGATTGCGCTGGACGCTCCCGCGCTGACCGATATTGCGCCGACAATTCTGGCGCAATACGGCATCGCGAAGCCGAAAGAAATGCAAGGCGGGTCGGTCTTTCAGTCAAAGTAGCGCCGTCTCGGCGGCGGTTAGGCGGGCATCTCGCCCGCGGACGAATGAAAGAGGTTCGAACGCCGCGCTGGAGAAGGTTTTGTGAAGGGCACGGCTTCAGCCGTGCCGCATAGCGGGGCTCTTGATGGGGCTTCAGCCCCTGAGGGTTTAGAGCAAAACAGGGGAAATCATGTTCGGTTCACACAAAGTCAAGATCGAAGGCGAGCTGCTCGACAAGGTGAAGCAGTGTTCCGATGCTGCCGGATACGAATCGCTCGACGAATTCGTCATCCACGTGCTCGAAAAAGAGACCAACAAAATCATTCCGCCGGACGAGAGCAACACCTCGAAGGAAGACATTCAGAAGCGGCTGCGCGGGCTTGGGTATATAGAGTAGGAGCTCATCGAGTAGCTTGGCGATCCTCGCACAATTGTCACTGAATGCCGCGCTGGGAGCGGCTTTCGCACCCGTCCATCTGTCCGCCTTTCTGGCGTCATGGATGATGAGCCCTCTGCTGATTGTGGTCGTGCTCTCGATCGTGATCGGCCTGCTGATGATCGTCCTCTTCGGCTACACCTCCGATCAGAAGGCGATCGGCATTGCGAAAGATCAGCTTAAGGCGCACCTGCTTGCCGTGCGTCTCTACCGGGATCAGTTGCATGTCGTGATGGGCTCGTACGGAAAAGTGCTGCGCGGCACCGGGCGTTATCTCAAGCTCGCTTTCAAGCCGCTGCTCTACGTCATCATTCCCATCACGCTGATGATTGTCTGGCTCGATCGTTCGCTCGGTCTGACTGCGATCCAGACGAATACGCCGTTTCTGATGACCGCGCATGTCGACGATCCGCAAGCTCTCGATAACATAAGCATCGATCTGCCGCCCGGAATCGAAGCCAGCGCGCCGCCCGTGCACATCTCCGCCGACAACGAGGTCGTATGGAGACTCGTCGCCACGCAGGAAGGCACGTACGACGTAAAGATCGCAGTCGCTGGCCAGACCGTAACCAAGAGCGTTCGCGTCACCACGCAGTTGGCGCAGCTTTCGCCTGAGCGCTGGCGCGACCATCTCTGGCAAAGATTGTTCTCCTCCGGCGAATCGGCTCTGCCGCAAAATAGTGCCGTCGAGTCGATTGTCGTGGATTATCCTGAGCGCAACATCCCGCTCGGAGTCGCTGGCTACGAGATGAACTGGATCTGGCTCTTCTTTATTCTTTCAATGATCGCCGGATTCATTTTCAAGGAGCTGTTAGGAATCAAGGTATAGGTAGATCGTGTGGCGCGGGCATTCCTGCCCGCGAGTGTAGGGCGGGCGCCCTCGTCCGCCAGTGGGGGAGCGAATCAGATGTATAAGTCGAGCAATTCCGTTGGAAGCAAGGGAATCCGAACCGCAAGTCTTTTGCTGCTGCTGGCTGTAGTTTTGGCTCCATCCACAGCCCACGCCTACGCTGGCCCCGGCGCAGGTTTCGCGGTGCTCTCCTCTTTCTGGGCAATCTTTGTCGCGTTCCTCTACTCGTTTTATGCGCTCGCCACGTGGCCCGTCCGCCAACTTTTTCGCTTCTTCCGCCGCCGCAACGCCTACGGCAAAGCTGTCTTCGACCGTGCGGTCATCCTCGGCTTCGACGGCATGGATCCCGATCTCGCCGAACGCTTCATGAACGAAGGCCGCCTCCCGAACCTCGCCAAGCTCCGCGACCGCGGCACTTTTAACAAGTTGCGCACCACTTTCCCAGCTATCTCGCCGGTCGCCTGGTCTACCTTCATGACCGGCGTCAATCCCGGCAAACACAACATTTACGACTTCCTCGCCTGCGACCGGAATCACTATTTACCCTTTCTTTCTTCGGCGGAGATCAAAGGCCCGAAGCGGCAGATCAAGATTGGCAAGTATTCCATACCGTTCGGCAAGACCGAAATTAAGGCGATGCGCAAAGGCACGCCGTTCTGGCACTGGCTCGGCAAGGCTGGCATCTTCAGTTCCGTCATTCGCGTCCCAGTAACCTTTCCGCCGGAAAAATTTCAGGGCGTTCTGCTCTCCGGTATGTGCGTGCCCGACCTCAAAGGCAGCCAGGGAACTTTCTGTCTCTGCACCACGCGAGCGCAAGGCGACAAATTCCGCGAAGGCGGCGTCCGTGCGCCCATCGACCGCAAGAATGGCGTCTATCACGCTTACGTTCCCGGACCCGACAATCCGCTTGCCGAAACCGCCGGCCACGAGATGCGTGTCGACTACGAAATTCGGCCTAACGTCGCGGAAAAGACGGCGAAGCTGAAGGTCGGCTCGGAAGAATTCACGCTGAAGGTCGGCGAATATTCCGAGTGGACGCCGATCGAGTTCAAAGCCGGACTTGGGTTCAACGCCCACGGCATCTGCCGCTTCTACCTCAAAGAAGTTTCGCCTGAGGTCGAAGTCTACGTGACGCCGGTCAACATCGATCCCGGCCATCCCGATCTCCCCATCTCGCACCCGGTTACATATTCGATCTACCTCGCAAAGCTCTACGGCGCCTACGCCACGCTCGGCCTCGCTGAAGACACATGGGCGCTCAACGAGCACGTGCTCGACGACGATGCCTTCCTCGCGCAGGCGTACGGCAATCATGAAGACCGCGAGAAGATGCTCTTCGACGCGCTCGACAAGACGCGGCAGGGCTTGTGCACTTGCGTGTTCGATACGACCGACCGCATTCAGCACATGTTCTGGCGCTATCTGGAGGAGGATCATCCGGCCGCGCGCGAGGTCCCGAAGAGTGAGCGTAAGGAAGTCATCCAGGACCTTTACCAGCGTATGGACAAGCTCATCGGCCGCGTGATGGAGAAGATCGACGACGATACGCTGCTCATGGTCATCTCCGACCACGGCTTCAAATCGTTTGCGCGTTGCATGAATCTCAACGCGTGGCTGCACCAGAACGGCTATCTCGCGCTCAAAGAAGGCAAGACGGAAAGCGGCGACTGGTTCGAAGATGTCGACTGGTCGAAGACTCGCGCTTACACCATGGGCCTCAACGGTCTCTATCTGAATCTCAAGGGCCGCGAGAAGCAGGGAACCGTTGATCCCAGCGAGGCCGAAACCCTGAAAGCAGAGATCAAAGAGAAGCTGACCGGCCTCAAGGATCCCGACAGCGGAGCGGTGGGGATTACGGGCGTCTTCATCACCGGCAACGTCTATCGCGGGCCATACTCCGAAAACGCGCCTGACATTTTGGTCGGCTACGGAGCCGGCTATCGCGCGTCGTGGGATTCGGTGATGGGCAAGGTGACCGAGAAGATTTTCGAGGACAACCTGAAAGCCTGGAGTGGCGATCACTGCATCGATCCGCGTCTAGTCCCCGGCGTCCTCTTTTCCAGCCACAAATTCACAGAAGAGAAGCCGGCCATCGTCGACGTAGCGCCGACTATGCTGAAGCTCTTCGGCCTGCCGCTGCCGTCGCATTTCGACGGCAAGCCGTGGAGCCTAGCGCCCGTCGCCGGAAAGACGCCGGCGCCCGCGCCAGCGACCTAACCAGTGACTCAGTGATCGATCGCTGGCGGCGAGTGACCGCACTTATCGGTGAGGCTTCCAATGTCCTCGCTGGTTCGCCTTTGGGTGGCGCAGCGCTTTAGCGCTGCGATCGAGACATCACACAAGCAGCGGCTTTAGCCGCTGGGGTTATTCGCTCCGCGCCTTCAACCTGCTCGCCAGCCACACCACGCAGCCGAGCATCCCAATCCATCCAAGCGTCCTCACCACGCCTGCAATCGTAGTGTCCTGATTCAGCACGCCCAGGCTGGAGAAAATGGTATTCCAGTCATGCTCGACATGATCGGGGTCGCCCGTCGTCACGAGCGGCAGAACCATCGCCCGCGCGTCCGCCATGTAGGTAGCGGTATAAAGCCAGTTTTCGAAAAAAAAGAAAAGGCAGAAAACAAACCCTGCCACCTGCCGCTCATGGAAGAAATAAGCTGCGAGCAGGAAGGGTACCGCCCATTGAAGAATTGTTCCGCCCCAAAGTCCGAGAGTAGGCCCAAACCAACTGAACAGCGGATGCCCACCCTCATGCACCACAAGGTTGGCCGAATCGATGAAGAGATATCCGCCGTGCGCGTTGAAGGCGTAGATCAGAAAGAGGACATAAAAGACGAGCCACGCCCACACAGCCCAGCGCGACATCGGCCGCCATTCCTCGAGCGCGCCCGACAGCTCGGCCAGCGATTCCACCAGCTCGGACATGCTGTCATTCTAGGGATGGTCCGAACGCAGGGCGAGATTACCACGGTGCGTGCGACAGCAATGCTTGTGTGGCGCGGGCATTCCTGCTCGCGTGTTGATTCGAAATTAATGGCCTGCGCGGGCAAGCCTGCCCTGAGCTTGTCGAAGGGAATGCCCGCGCCACACAATTACTTCTTCGCGTTCGCCGCTTCTTCCTTCACGTAGGACGGCGACAACGTCCCCCTCTTGGTCGCAATCCCCAGCAAGGTCGGGTAGAACTGCACAAATGTCGTGTCCACCGCCGCATGCTGCTCGTGGCACGAATAGCACACGGCATTCTTGGGGAATGTTCTTCCGGTGTTGCTATCGCCAAATCCCACGAACGCCCATCCACCGTGTGCCGAGTCCTTGATGTGGATCGACCGCGCCATAATGTCGCTGGTCTGGTAGTGGCCTTTCTGATTGATCGAGCCCTTGCTCCCCGCCATGCGCCCTTCCAGCACCAGAATCGTCTTGTCGGGCCAAGTCCCCGTCAACAGAAACGCCTGATACGCTTCCGGATTGACGAAGATGTTGTCGAACATGGAGTGATCCATCGTCTGCAATTCCGGGTTGTAGTCCATGTCGATCCCGGTGGTGAGATAAATCCAGCTGCGATAGTTCTCCGGGAAGATCAATTTCCCATCGGCGGTGTATTGAGGTTCGTTAGCAGAGCCCGTGCCTCCAGCGGCATTTGAGGACACGGGAGCGGTCACAAAGGCGCACACGCACAGCAGGCAGAGCAGACGCATAGCCATCCTTTTCCCCCACACAATATTTCGACGACGATGCCAAAGCAAGGTAAGCCCCGGCGATGCCAAAGATACGGATCGGAACCGAAAAAAGTTCGTCCGCGTCGCAGTGCTTTTTGAGAGGCTTCCTTGGAGCGTAGCGCCGGCGTCTCGCCGGCGGTTATGGCGGCGTCCCGCCGCCAGTTCACTTCCCAAACATCGGATAGTGGCTAGCCGCCCCCATCAGGAACAGCAAAGGCAACGACATCCATGCATTCGCCCGCGACATTAAAAACGCCTGCCGCGCCATACCCTTCGCCTTATCCGGCATTGGCGTGCCGTTTTTAGCGTTGTCGGCTGTCCACTGGATAATCCGCTTCTGGATGCGCCAAATTACGCCCCACACGTTCAGCATCATCATCCATCCAATGCCGCCACCAATCCCGATGGCGATCAGGCGATTGCTCTCCCATCCATGATCGTTGAAATGCAAAAAGGTCCACGCCGCCGCCAGCACAATCACGATATAGATCACGGCCAGCACAGGCCCCTTGTCGAGCGCACCTTTTCCCGGAATTACGCAGGCATACATCAGGGCCCAAGCCACGGTCCAGATGAGGAAGAACCGGCCCGTCGCCGCGCCCACCGAACCCCCTCCGTTCCTGGCGTCTGTCCCCACAATCACCTGCCAATAGGCGAAGCCCATCAGCACCGTCACCACGGATGCCCACCTGAACCACCACAAGGCCCGCGACATGAGGTCCGGCAAAACCTTGCCCTTGGTCACGGCGTCCAGTCCCTTCATGAAGGGCACGTTCACCAGGTTGAAGAAGTACAGCAGCCCGATCCAGATAATGCCGGCCACAAAATGCAGCCAACGAAACACCATAAGCAGGTTTGTATTCGGATCGCTCGGCAAATTGATGTTCAAAGGAGGCTCCTTCTGAGCGCTTGCTGGAATCCCACGATTCTCGAAAAACCCATGATTTTAGAAAACTGGTGAGCAAAATGATAGCCGATCCAGGGCCCTGTTCGCTTTTCGTAAACCGTTTTAATTTAGTTGCCCCGCTGGTTGAAAAGCGTACGCTTAGGCCGTATTGTAGGAGCCAACAAAACGGCCGCCGCCGCGATTTGCCCTTCCCTGGCTCAACACGCGGCGGCGTCACGATAAAAGGAGATCGGCTATGGAAGCTAAGCCGGCGCAACAGAATATTCAAGATTCCTTCCTCAACACAGCACGTAAGGAGAGGCACAACATCACGATCTATCTGGTCAGCGGCGTGAAACTGACTGGCCGGATCCGGTCGTTCGACAAGTATTCCGTTGTCCTCGAAACCAGCAACCAGGAGCAGCTCATCTTTAAGCATGCCATTTCGACCGTGGTCATCGCGCGTGGGGCGCATGCTCACGGCGAGGCAAAACCCGCTCCGGTTGCGACGATCGGCGAGCCCCCGGTTCAGGGTTCCGGCACGCAAGGATAAGTGAAGCTAAAATAAGTATGCTTGCCGGAAGACAATTCCAGACTTCGTAGCCGGGCCAGTTCCCGCACTGAACCCAAGGCAGTTCTGAACCCCTCGGAGCGCCGCGAACGCGCGTTCCTTGTCGGGGTGGAATTCCGCACGCGCGGGAGGGCCGGAAAGACGAACGGCGCCACGCTCACTGCCGGAGCTCAGGCAGCGCGCGATCACGCCACGAGCATCGCGCCCAGCCGCCGGACCGACTCGCCCGACTTCAGCTCCGAGGAATCACTCGACGAACTGCGCTCGCTCGCCACCAGCGCGGGTGCGGAGATCGCCGGCGAATTCATGCAGCGTCGCGACCGCCCCGATCCCGCCACGCTCATCGGCAAAGGCAAGCTGGAGGAGATCGCAGGCGCATCCGCGTCGGTCTCCGCCGGCGTCGTCCTCTTCGACCACGACCTTTCCCCCTCGCAGCAGCGCAACATCGAGCGCGTCGTCAACACCCGCGTCATCGACCGCACCCAGCTCATCCTCGATATCTTTGCCAAACACGCCCGCACCCGCGAAGGCCAGTTGCAGGTCGAACTCGCGCAGCTCGAATACATGCTGCCTCGCCTCGCCGGACGCGGCATCGAGATGTCCCAACTCGGAGGCGGCATCGGCACACGCGGCCCCGGCGAAACGCAGCTCGAAACCGACCGCCGAAAGATCTACCGGCGCATCCGCCACGTCAAGCAGCAGATCGAAAACGTCCGCCGCATTCGCGCCCAGCAGCGCCAGCGCCGTGAATCGATCCCGGTAGCGACGGTCGCGCTCGTCGGCTACACCAACGCGGGCAAATCGACGCTGTTCAACGCACTTACCAACGCCAACGTCCTCTCCTCGCCACGCATGTTCGCCACGCTCGACCCGACGCTGCGCAGCGCCGAACTTCCTTCCAAGCGCAAGATCGTCCTCTCTGACACGGTAGGCTTCATTCGCCACCTGCCGCACACGCTCGTGTCGGCTTTCCGCGCCACGCTGGAAGAAGTCCAGCGCGCGACGTTAGTCCTGCAGGTCTCCGACGCCAGCAGCCCTATCTCCACCGAGCAGGATGCTCAGGTCGAAAGCGTCCTCAAGGAACTCGAAGCCGACAAAAAGCCGCGTCTCCGCGTGATGAATAAAATCGACCTGCTGCCGCCGAAGCAGCGCGAATCTCTCCGCGATGATGCTCAAACGATCCATGTCTCCGCGGCCAAGGGCATTGGCTTGACTACGCTTCTCGATCGCATCGATGCCGTACTCGAAGAAGACAAGCCCAACCGAGTCCGCCTCCGCATTCCGCAAAAAGAAGGAAAGACGCTAGCGATGCTAGAGGCGCGCGCGCGCATCTATTCGCGCTCCTATCAGGATGGATTGGTGGTACTCGAAGCCGACGCTCCGGAATCACTCTTGCGGCGCATGCGGGAGTGGCTGGTGGAGTAGGCCAGGACGGAATCGCCGGTATTCCGCAAAACAAGCAGCCAAAATCAGAACCACAAAGCGCCAAGTACCTCGGTAACTTGCTGCTGAACCCGCCTACCGAGGAAGATGACTCGATCTGGGGCTATTCCTGCTTTTCACCCCTCTGCAGGAACCTACGACGCAAGGCCATTTCCATTACACAGGAGAACAATAAATGAACACCAAGATCCTGCTTGCAGGTTTGGCGTGTCTGTCGGTTGTAGCAGTGGCGCAGCAGTCGGATAGTGGGCAAAAGACGTCGAAAACGGGAGACGTGATGGTGCGCGAGAGTCCGAGCAAAGCTTCCTTGGGCCGCCGCGAGAGCCCGAGCAAGCCCACGGCCGTACGCGAGAGTCCAACCAAGTCTTCCACGGCTATGCGCGAGAGCCCAAGCAAGACCCCGCTGAAGGTAGCCGATGTAGACGGCGACGGCAAGGCGGACAGAAACATCGGCAGCCAGTCGAGCGGTGCCGGAGCGGGAGTGGCGATTAACAACTCACACTCCAACATCAAGTCGCCGCGTGATGCGGCTAGCGGTCAAGCCAGCGGCAAGGTGAATGTCCAGGACCTTTCAGTCACCAAACGTTCCGCGTCATCCGCGCCAGCCGACCCCAAGAAGTAAATCAGTTACGATTGGCTGCTTCGGCCGGTCTTCACCACCACCCCCGCTCGACAGAGCGGGGGTTTTCTTGTCCGCCCAAACCCTAAGCCCAAACCACCCACCTCACTCCCAACCGCCCGGTCGGGTCACCTCCTCTGGGTGACCGCAGTCACAGCACGCAGTCTTCGCATCACCGCGCCGCTTCGCCCCCTCCATGTAAACTCAATTAACGGGAGAGTACATAAATGTCTACACCCTGGACTTCTCGTTACGCGCAGCGCCTCAAAGGCGTTCACAGCTCGGCTATCCGCGAACTTCTGAAAATTACCCAAAGACCCGAGATCATCTCTTTCGCCGGAGGCCTGCCTGCGCCCGACGTTTTCCCTGTCGACCGTTTCCGCGAGGCGTGCGCCAAGGTTCTCGAAAACAATGGCCGCACTGCCCTGCAATACGGCGCCACCGAGGGCTATGAGCCCCTCCGCGAAATGATCGCCCGCCATACCGCGCGCTATGGCGTGAAAGCGCAGCCTGAAAACGTCCTCATCACCTCCGGCTCGCAACAGGCGCTCGATCTGATCGGCAAGTTGCTCATCAATCCCGGCGACCGCGTGCTCGTCGAAGCTCCCACCTACCTCGGCGCTCTCCAGGCCTTCAACGTCTATGGTGCCGAATACCTCTGTGTCCCCAGCGACAACGATGGCGTCCGTACCGATCTGCTCGAAGAGCCTCTTCGCTCCGGCCCGAAGTTCATGTATATCCTCCCGAACTTCCAGAATCCCGCTGGCACGACTCTGTCGGAAGGCCGCCGTCACGAACTCGTGCTCCTCGCCGAGCGCTACGGAATTCCTATCGTTGAAGACGATCCCTATGGCCAGCTCCGCTACGAGGGCGAGCACCTGCCGCCGCTGGTCGTTCTCGACCGTGAGAATCTCCGCCGCGACCGCGGCTATTCCATCGGCAACGTAATTTATCTCAGCACGTTCTCTAAGACGCTCGCTCCCGGCCTGCGCATGGCGTGGATTGTCGCTCCGCCGGAAGTCATCAAGAAACTCGTCCAGCTCAAACAGGGCGCGGATCTGCACACCTCAACCTTCGGACAGATGGTCGCCTACGAAGTAGCTCGCGACAACTTCCTCGACGAACACATCAAGCTCATCCGCCGCGTCTATGGCGAGCGCCGTGACATCATGCTGGAAGCTCTCAAAGAGCACTTCCCGCCGGAAGCCACCTGGACTCACCCCATGGGCGGATTGTTCCTGTGGGTAACGCTTCCCGAGGGCATGGATTCACACCGGCTCTTCGATGCCGCTCTCAAGGAAAATGTCGCGTTCGTACCCGGTGATTCGTTCTACTCGGGTAATGGGTTTGCCAACGAGGGCCTGCGCCATTTCCGCCTGAACTTCTCCAACGCGCAGCCAGATCAGATCAGGGAAGGCATCCGCCGCCTGTCGGTGGCCATCAAGAGCCAGTTGGCGGGTCTCAATCCCGAGCCCGTAGCTGGTTGAGGGTAGCGCCGGCGACTCGCCGGTGGTCGTGGCGGCGGCCCGCCGCCACTTTCCCTCCACTACTCTGCGAAACCGAGGAATGTTTTCCGGTCCCCGCGGTTATATAACTGATGGGCCCAAACGCGGCCGCCTTCGGGCAAGGTAAACTGTTCGCCTGTGGGTGAGCGTCCTGGCGATACCGGTTCGTTTGAAGAATTGGCGATGCCGCTCTTCGCCCGTTTGTACAATTTTGCCCACTGGCTCACGCATGACCGCGCTTCCGCTGAGGATCTGGTGCAGGAAACTTATATGAAGGCGCTCCGTGGCTTCTCCTCGTTCCAGCAGGGGACAAACTTCCGCGCCTGGATCTACCGCATTCTGCGTAACACCTTCCTCACGACGCAGGCCGGGCTGAAGGTCTCTGCCTTGGTCTCGCTGGACAGCGAAGATGAGAAGGTCGTCGAACCAGCGGCCGCCGAGACTCCGGAATCGGTCCTCCTTGCCCGTGTGGAACAGGAGACGATTCAGCGAGCTCTCGAGGAATTACCGCTGAAATTCCGCGAGATCATCCTGCTCTGCGACTCGGAGGAGATGAGCTACCAGGAAATCGCCGACACTCTGGCCGTTCCCATCGGAACAGTCATGTCACGCCTATCGCGCGCGCGAAAGGCCATGCGTGAGTTGTTGTCAGTCAGGTTGCAGGGGGTCCCTCGATGACCTGCGATTCCATTCGCGCCAAACTCGATGCCTTCGTCGATGGCGCCGGCTCACCGCAGGAACTGGCAGATTTCGATGCCCATCTGCGTACCTGTCCCGCCTGTGCCGCGGATGCCATCGGCCGCCTGCAAATGAAGCGCGTAACCCGCGCCGCGGCCGCCCGCTATACGCCTTCGCCTGAGTTCCGCGCGCGTCTCGAAAAAAATGTCCAGCCGAAACGCCCGCCCAGCTGGACTTTTGGCTGGCTACCCAGACTGGCTGTCGCCGGCATTCTTCTTGTGCTATTGGCTCTCGGGGTCACGCTGTGGATGCGCCACTCCAATCGCGAAGAAGCTTTCGCCGAACTCGTCGACCTGCACGTCGCAACTCTGGCCAGCGCAAATCCCGTCGATGTTGTTTCCACCGACCGCCACACGGTCAAACCGTGGTTTCAGGGCAAGCTTCCGTTCACCTTCAATCTGCCCGAACTCCAGAATTCCCCCTTCAAGTTAATCGGTGGACGCGTCGCCTACTTTGAGCAGAACCCCGCAGCTCAGCTCCTGTTCCAGATCCGCAACCACGATCTCTCTGTTTTCATCCTGCAGGATCGCCCGGGCATTTTCCCCATCGCCATGAGCAGCACAGCCCGCGAGCTCGCCTTCAATATAGAGACTTGGACCGATGGGGGATTGCGCTACATCATTGTCAGCGATGTCGCTCCTGCAGACATCCACGACCTCGGCATGCTATTGAAGTCGGCGAAGTAACTAGCCAACGCTTCGAACACAACTGAGTCCATCAGTCCGGCAATCGAGGGAGAAGCGATTTTCTGGTTAAATCGTGCAAGAACGGTGTTACAGTTGCGTTCTGCCACTATAACCAGACGCGGGACCTCATGGCGGTATCCTCCAGCCACGGAATGGGCCCAGAAGTCCGCGGCGAAGTGCGCGTAGAACCCGTCAGGCCTAACTTCGCTGCTTTGGCCGCTTTGCTGGCATTGCTCCTGCTCTGGGTGCCTCTTTTTTCCTGGCTGCACTCTCTGCTCGAACCCATGCTCGCGTTTCTGAGTGATGTTATGGCCAACGCCTTGATAATCTGCGGGGGGCTCTTTGCCTTCCTGTTCTTTGGATTCGTCATGGCAGTGTTTGCCATGCTCTTAGGTGGAGCTTGGTCCGCCGTCTTTCAATGGTTGAAATCTGGCGCTTGCTCTGCTGACTTCTGCGTCGGGTACCGATAACAAAGACCGACGACCCTCGAAAAACCAATCAGGCCTTGCCGAACGGATCCTCTAGAGACGGACTCTGTGGCGTGAACAACTCGGCTCCGCTATCGAGAATGTGCATATCATCTTCGAGACGAATTCCGAACTCCCCTCGAATGTAGATCCCCGGCTCGTCGCTGAATGTCATGTTCGCCTGTAATTTCGTCGGGTTGCCGCGCACCAAATAAGGCCACTCGTGCCCATCCATGCCCATTCCGTGACCGACCCGATGCGTGAAGTATTTGTAATCCGGGCCGTATCCGGCATCAGTGATTACTTTGCGCGCGGCGGCATCAACCGCGCCTGCTTCCACTCCGGGTTTCGCGGTCGCCAGTGCCGCGCTCTGCGCATGATGCACGATCTCAAAAACCTGTTTCATCTTGTCGCTCGCCTTGCCGAGAACATATGTGCGCGAAATATCGGAGGCGTAACCTTCCACCGAACAACCGCCATCCATCAGCACAATCGTTCCTTCGCGAATTTCCTGCGGAGCGATCGAGCCATGCGGAAATGCCGAATATTCTCCCACCTGCACGTCGGCGCCGCCGTCGAAACCGAGTTGCCGATGCGCGGTTTCCACCATTTTCGCAACGTCTTTTTGCGTCATGCCCGGTTTGAGAGACCGATACGTCGCCTCATAGGCAGCGAGCGTCGCCTTCGCCGCCAGGCGCATGAGATCGATCTCGTGTGCGCTTTTGATCATTCGGCATCCTGCCGTGACCGGGGTAGCGTTCGTGAACGCCGCGCTAGCCGAGGCTCTGCGAATGTTGTCGGTAAAGACGAATTTTGTCGTCTCTTCAAAGCCGATCATTCCGCCCGCAATCCCTCGATCTCCCAGCCCTTGCGCAACTCGCTCAAAAGGACTCTCGTCCTCCTGCCAGACGCGCACATCGGCGTTCTTGCCGTTTGGTCCAAGCGCAATTTGCTCCCGTGCACGCCCTTCTTCAAACGCAGGCGCGACATAGAACGCCTCGCCCTTGGCGGGAAGCACCATGGCAAACAGGCGTTCGCCTCCCCACCACTGGATGCCGGTGAAGTAGACGAGCGACGTTCCCTGGGTGAGCAGGATGGCGGAAAGACTGTTCTCCCGCATCAACTGGCGAGCCTTTTCCTGGCGCTCGGCGCGCTCCTCGACGGTGATCGGTTTAGCCTCGTCGCGCCTCGACTTCAGCGCAGCGATTGCAGAAGGCATTGGATCGGTTTCAGCCCGGGTGGTCGACGGGATAAGAGCACTGGAAGCTGTAGCTACAACTCCGGATTTTAGGAATCGGCGGCGAGAGAACAAGTCCATCCTCCTTGCAATCGCGCATCATTATAGTGAAATCTGGCAGATGTAACCGAGCTTCGCAATTGAGGATTGCCTGGGAAAAGAGTAGAAAGAAGGGTTCGCAGAACTGGTTCATCCAGGCGAAAGGAAGAAATTATGGGTGCTTACCCGACATCGGTCGGCCGCATGGTTCCCCACAACATGGTCACAACGCAATTTGAACTCGACGGATTTCGTGTCGTCCGAACTCTGGGCGTTGTGCGCGGAATTACTGTACGTTCGCGCTCCATCTTTGGCACGATCGGCGCGGGACTGCAGACCCTGGTTGGCGGCAACATCACGCTGCTCACGAATCTCTGCGAGAAGACGCGGATCGAGGCTTTTGACCTGATGCTGCAGCATGCTGCGGAGTTGGGTGGGAACGCCGTCGTTGGCGCTCGCTATGACGCCACCGAGGTGATGCAGGGCGTCACCGAAGTTCTCGCCTATGGGACTGCGGTTTACGTCGAACCCTCGCGTTAAGCCGCGTCTGCGAAGCGGTTCGGCAGCTTACTTCTTTTTCAATTCCAACCGGGCAAACGGTTTCATTTTGCCCTGCTCTTCTCCATCTAGGATCCATTGCCATGTGTCAGTGGCGGGGTTGTAAGCGAAAGTATTGTGAAAGACACTCCCATCGCTCATCTTGAACAGAAATGGAATCTTGTCGCCCTCGCGCTTCCCGTGTCCCATTACCTGCGTGAAGAGCGCTCCTCCGCTGCTCGTGTCCAGCCACTCGCACGCATATTCGCCTGATTTCGAATTCCACTCGATCAGAACAATGGCTTCATACTGAGGCCGTCCCTGAGCGTCCTTTTCGCGCGACACCTCGTGGATCTGCACATACTCGCGCCGCAGAATCCATTCTGCTGTCACATCGTGCGTCGTTTCCTTGCCTTCCACGGTGCCGTGCAGAATCCACGAGCCGATCATGTGATCGAGTAAGGGCTCCTGCGGTTGTTGCCCCAAGGCGAAGAATGATCCCAACACCACGAAGAGACACGTGCGGGCGATCCCCGCTTTGGCACCTTGAGAGCAGACGACCATCGCATTCACCTTTCCACGCGGTTCGTGTTCGCAAGTCTTATGCCTTGTACAGGAAGCCTGCAGTCAGCGAAGCCAGAATTGCGCCCATCCACAGCTCAATCATCCATCCCAGCGGCATGATGCGCGGGATCGGTGACCATGTAGCCTGCGCGAAGTTGCTTGGGAATCCGGCGCAGAATCCCACCAGAATCCCGATCTTGAGCGCCAATTTCAGCCCAGGGCCGGCGGTGGCGCGGCTCCACGCATAGAGGTACGCAATGATGATCGAGAGGACAAAGATCAGCGCGATCCACTGTCCCACGAAAAACGGATAGCGCGCCTGCTTCAGAAACAGTCCCTGCCGCTGGATGAAGTCATAGAGCGGCGCCTGCCGCATGTTGATCAGGAAACTCCACACATTCCACACCACACCGCCGGCAATGCCGCCCAGCCACACCCGTCCCGTGTTTGTTTTCATCGTGCCTCCTGAATTGTGCTTGGAATGCGGCACAAGTTTACCCCGCTTGCCCAGGCCGTGGAAGAACTTATTGCGGCACCTCAGCGGGCGCCGAGCAGCCTCTGAAGGCTGCGCTGCCGGTAAGCAAATGTACGGCGCATCTGCGGAGCGATGAAGAGCGCGTTGACGATCCAACCGAGCGGCTCGAATCCAAGTTCATATTCCATCCGGTCGCGAAGGCGAGTGCCCGGCACTCCTCCTCGCTCCTCAGCGGAGAATTCGTGCCGGTGATGCCAGCTCCGGAACGGTCCCTTCATCTGCATGTCCGCAAAAAAAGCATTCATCTCGAATCCCACAATCTCAGCCTCGGATTGGATCCGCATGGGCAGGAAGGGAAGTGCCCGATAGGAAGCAACAAACTTGGTCCCCACGCCGGCAAAATCCGAAGACGGTGGCAAAGCCGGAACGACGGTCAGTTCCTCGAACCTGATCTGGAGCCACGCGGGCATGATTCGCGGAAGGTTCATCGGGTCGGCAAAAAACGCGAAGACCCTCTCCAGCGGTGCCGCGACCCAGTGCTCGAACTGCGCATGGTAGGGCATGAGAAACAAGCCAGACAACGCCAGTCGGCCGTCTTTTCCACAACAAGCCGCTTGCAACTGGAAGACCGCAAAGGCGAAAAATTAGCGAAAGGTAGCCTGCCGAACCATTTCTCTAAACACGATTAGTTGTGGTCATCTTTTTGGTTAACTACAACATTTCGCGTTTTCCACCTTGAGTCCCAACCGCCCGTCTCAACCTGAAACTTTCTTATTGACAATAAACCACTTAGGCGTAAGATGTGGTCAAAAGTGGTTAGAAGTGGAACAAGCAGTAGAGTTCGGGGCGGAATTCGCAACTCCGAGAGGCGCCAGTGGATTTTGTAGCTGACACCCCCAAAACGAGCCCAAACGAACCCGATTCCACTTGTTTTGCGGCCGCTTCTACCTCCCTCGTGCTGTTGGCTGTGGTAGCAGCCACAAGTAAACGGACCCCCGGAACCAGCAGGGCACATGTTTCGCGGAAATCACCCAACTCGCGTCGACGAAAAGGGACGGCTCAAAGTCCCCGCCGAATACAAGCGGGTGATCGACGAGAAATATGCCCAGAAATTCTACATCACAAGTTTGGATGGCGTTGTTGCCCAGATTTATCCCTTCGAGGAGTGGGAGCGGATCGAGCAGAAGTTGGCGCAGCTCTCGACCTTCAACCCCACGAAGAAGAAGTTCTTAACGCGCACCAACTATTACGGGCAGGTCGTAGAGATGGACGGGCAGGGGCGTCTGCTGATTCCCCAGACACTGCGCGAGGCAGCGCAGATCCGCGGCGATGTGGCAGTGCTCGGCAATCTGACCTACCTGGAGGTCCGGAACATGGAAGCGCTCGACAAGGAGATCAAAGAGCCTTTCACGGATGAAGACACAAAGACGCTCGACGACCTGGGCATCTAGTGGCAACGGATTCTGGACAAAACATCCCCGAGTGGGGTGGGCGTGGTCAACCTGGACACGTTCCGGTTCTTTTAAAAGAAGCGATCGATTTCTTGGCCGTACAGCGTGGCGGAACTTATTTGGATGCCACGGTGGGCTTGGGCGGGCACAGTTCAGAAATAGCAAAACGCCTCGGCGCACCGGGACATTTGATTGGCTTCGATAAGGATCCGAATGCGCTGGAAAGAGCGGCTGTCAGCTGTCAGCTGTCAGCTGCCAGCGAACCCGGCGATTGGCCGACCGTGACTTTAATTCACGGCTCGTTTGCTGAAATCGGCGAACGGGTGGTGGTTGCAAGTCTTGACGGCCTGCTGGCCGACTTGGGCGTAAGCAGCTTGCAGCTTGGCGACCCAGCGCGGGGATTTAGTTTTCAGGCGGATGGGCCCCTGGATATGCGGATGAATCCGCTATCGGGGCGAACCGCCGAACAAGTGGTAAACCACCTCGACGAGCGTGAGCTCGCCGATGTGATTTACGAATTCGGTGAGGAAAGGAGGTCGCGGAGAATCGCCAGAGCCTTGGTACGGGCGCGGCCGATCTTGACGACAAAGCAATTGGTTGACGTCATATCAGCCGCGGCCCGGCCCATGAATAAGGCTGAAAGGCGAATTCATCCGGCGACTAGAACCTTTCAAGCTCTCCGAATCTTCGTAAACCGTGAACTGGACGATCTGAAAGCACTGCTGGAGGCGGCGCCTCGCGTGCTGAAGCCGGGCGGAAGGCTGGTGGTGATCAGCTTTCATTCGCTCGAAGACAGGATCGTCAAGGACGCGATGCGCGATGGCGCGAAGCAAGGCCAGTACCGGCTGCTGACAAAAAAGCCGGTAACGGCGGCGGAAGAAGAGATTGCAAGTAACGCGCGCTCGCGCAGCGCGAAGATGCGGGCGGCAGAGAAGTTGTAGCGCGGGCGCCCTCGCCCGCGGAGCTGGGTGAAGAGTTTGAGTTGCTCCGGAGAAACTGCCGGGCTCCCGGTGCGGTGATAGTAAGGCGTGCCGGGTAAAGATTTGCGCAAGAACTCGCGGAAGCGAGCGTGGAAGAGTGGGCCTTAAGGCCGGCGTACGTGAGCAACAAAGAGAGGGGCTTTAGCCCCGGCTGTCCCAGGTTCTGTGGTGGAGTTATTTCGGAACGGCCAACAGAAGCACAAACAAGGCCGGGTCCGAGAACGAAGGCGGAATGAAGAAATGATGTTTACCGGCACCCTGATCGAAGATTTATTTGCGGCCGTCGAACGCGCCGAGCAGACGCTGGACGCGCACGAATTCATCATTGCCGAGTCGCTGATGGAGGATTCCTGGTTCGCATCGGTCCAGGACGCCGCCGACCACGATTCGAAGCTGGAAGTGGCATAGAAGCAATCAGTCAAAAGATAAGAAGCTGGGAGCACTCATGAGCGCGGCCGTCGCAATGCACGCAATTTCCCCGAGCGGACGAAAGTCCTGCTGGCTGGGCACGCCGGAAATTTATTTCCGCAAGACCATCGACAATTCCCGCATCGTCAAGGTCGAAGACCCGCGCCGCGAGCGCGAGATGCGTGTCTTCGGTGTCGTGCTCTGCTGCTTCTTTCTGCTCGTGATGGCCTATGCCCTGCAGCATTTCCGCGCCATCGAGTACGGCTACAAGATCGAAGCCTTGCGCGCCCAGCGCGACGGCCTCGTGGGAATGAACCAGGCGCTGCGTCTCGAAGAAGCATCGCTCCGCGATCCCGACCGCATCGATGCCGTCGCCCGTAAGATGGGCCTGCAATCGCCCGTTCCGGGCCAGGTCATTCGCATGGATGCCGGAAGCGATGTGGGCTCGCCGGTGATGGCCAGCGTCACACCGGTCTCGGTCATCTCGGCAAGATAGCCCAGGCCTCAGTTCCCAGTCTTTCTGTTCTTGGCGAGCAGCTTTTACTGAGAACTGAGAACTGAGAACTGAGAACTGGAATGTCGGCAACCAGCACTTCTACGAACGCGCGCTTCCGCCTCTACACTCTCACCGCGTTCCTCTGCTTCTGGCTTGTTGTCATTTGCTGCCGCCTCGTCTACCTGCAGATCTTCTGCTATGGCGACTTCGAGCGCCGAGCCCAGCACCAGCAGCAGCGCAGCTTCGAACTCTCCGCGAAGCGCGGAGTCATCTATGACCGCGCCGGCCATGAGCTGGCAATGTCGATCAACGTGGAATCGGCATTCCTCGTCCCCAGCGAAACACCCGACCTGTCCAACGTCATCAACCTGATCACGCGCATCACCGGAGACGATCCCAGAGTCCTGCTCGCCGATTGCCAGGCCCACAAAACCTTCTGCTGGGTCGCTCGCAAAGCCGACGCCGAAACCGCAGATCGCATCCGCACCCTGAATCTCAAGGGCATCCACTTCCAGAAAGAGCCCAAGCGCTTTTATCCCAAGCGCGAGCTCGCCGCGCAGGTGCTGGGTTACGTCGGCACGGAAGATCAAGGCCTGAGCGGGCTAGAGCGTGAATTCAATTCCGAGCTGTTAGGCGAGCCCGGCAAAATGATGATCTCGGTCGACGCCCGCAAGCGCTGGTTTGCCAGCGTCGAGCAGGACTCGAAACCGGGCAACAACCTGGTCCTGACGATCGATGAAAATATTCAGGCGATCGCTGAGCGCGAGCTTCAGCGTGGCATGGAAGAGACCAAAGCGATTGCCGGCACGGTGGTCGTCGAAAATCCGCATACCGGCGAAATTCTCGCGCTCACCAACCGCCCCACCTTCAATCCGAACAACCGCAAAGAGATTAAGCCGGAAAGCCTGAAGAACCACGCCGTCAGCGACGTCTACGAGCCCGGCTCGACATTCAAGGTGGTCACCGTCTCTGCCGGCCTTGAAGAAAAGGTCACGCGCCCCGACGAGATGTTCGATTGCCAGATGGGCTCAATCGTCATCAACGGCACGCGCATTCACGACAGTAAGCCGCATGGCGTGCTGTCGGTGGCCGACATCATCGCCGAGTCGAGCGATGTCGGCGCGATCAAGGTCGCCATGCGTCTCGGCAACGATCGCTTCTACAAATACATTCGCGCCTTCGGATTCGGCCAGCAAACCGGCATCGAACTTCCCGGCGAAACGCGCGGCCTCGCCAAGCCTGTCGACCGCTGGTCGAAGATATCGTTTGCATCGATCTCGATGGGTCAGGAGGTGGGCATTTCAGCGGTGCAACTCGCGGCCCTCATCTCGACCATTGCGAACGACGGTGTGCGCGTTCCCCCACGCATAGTAGCCGGAGCAATAGCGCCGCAAAACGCGCCGCAGACGATTGCTTTTCAACCCGCCGAGGGACGTCGGGTCATCTCATCGCTGACCGCCGCGCAGATGAAACAGATGCTGCAGGGCGTGGTCCTTCATGGCACGGGCCGCAAGGCGATTCTCGAAGGCTACAGTTCGGCGGGCAAGACCGGCACGGCGCAGAAGTTCGACACCGCCATCGGCAAGTACTCGCACACGAAATACGTTGGATCATTCGCCGGTTTCGCCCCTATCAACGATCCGCAAATCGCGGTGGTCGTGATCCTCGACTCGGCCGTGGGCTTGCATCAGGGCGGTCAGGTTTCGGCGCCCATCTTTCAGCGGATCGTGCAGCAGGTCCTCGAATACAAGCACGTTCCACACGATATCGAACTGCCTCCGAGCCGTCAGGTGTTGCTCGCGCGCCGCAACGCCCCCGATGCAAGCATCGACGAAGGTTCGCCGGATCATCTCGGGGCAGGCCTCGATCTCGCCGAGGCAGCGAGCGAAGCGGGCAACCCTGCCCAGGCAAAACCGGCGGCTACGGAGCAAGCAGCCAGTGCAACGAAGCCGGCCGTTGGGACGCAGGTTGTCGCAACCGCATTGACACACACCGAACTGGCCAATGCACTGACTGCTGGATCGCTTCCCATGCCCGCGGCACCGCAGCCCAAATCCTCCGGCGGCACGGTAGTTCTTGACGTCGAAGAAGGTGGAATCGAAGTCCCATCATTCCTGGGAAAGAACCTGCGTGCCGCCATGGAGGCCGCGCAGGATGCCGGGCTAGAGATTGATGCCCTCGGCAGCGGAATCGCTCGCGAGCAATCTCCTTTGCCGGGTGCAAAACTCGCCGCTGGGGCCCGAGTGGTAGTGCGCTTTGCGCGGTAGGGTGTTCTCAATTTCATGAAACTGTTGAGCGTTGTCATCCTGAATGGAGCGCGGCTAAGCGGAGCGCCGGCCCAGCGGAATGAAGGACCTCAGTCTTAACGACTCCGACGAACTACAACCTGCGTTCTGCGCGATTGATTGACATTTCGGTGGATTGGGCCGTCCAATAGAGTCACTCCATGAATCTTCAACAAGTCCTCGAAGGCGCCGAAATCCTCTCGCAGAGCGGGAACCCGGCGGTCAGCGGCGTCGACTACGACTCCCGCCGCGTCCATCCCGGCTTCGTCTTCGTCGCCATGAAGGGAGAAACGAGCGATGGCAATCGTTTCATCGACCAAGCCATCGCGGCGGGAGCGGTTGCGATTGTTACGGATTCGCCGACCGAGAAGCCGCGTCCCGGAATTGCGTGGGCGCAGGTTCCGCATGGACGCCGCGCGCTCGCCCGCCTCAGCGCCAAGTTCTATAAGCGTCCCGCTGAGCGCATCGCCAACACCGGCATCACCGGCACCAACGGCAAGAGCACAACCGCCTTCGTCATCGAGTCCATTCTTCAAGCCGCCGGACGCAAGACTGCGCTCGTCGGCACGATCGAATATCACGTAGCGGGGAAAATTCTTCCTGCGCCGCACACGACGCCGGAATCGCTTGAACTGAATCAGTTGCTCGCTGACGCCCTGGCGAACGGCGTGACGGAATCGGTCATGGAAGTCTCTTCGCACGCGCTCGAACAGCAGCGAGTTTTCGGCATCCCGTTCGATGTCGCAGTCTTCACCAATCTCACAAGAGATCATCTCGACTATCACCACACGATGGACGAGTACTTCCGCGCCAAGCAGATCTTGTTCGAAGGCTGCGGCACCGAGCCGCCACGCGCCGCTATGATTAACATCGATGATGAGCACGGACGAGAGCTGTTGAATCTCGCAGGAGAGAAGAGCCAGATAGTGTTGTCCTATGGATTGGCAACCGGCGACTTCTACGCCGAATCCTTAGACATCACCCCGCGTGGAACGCGCTTCCGGATGGCTACACCAGCGGGCCCTCTCGACATCTGGACGCCTCTGATCGGAAAAGTAAATGTCTATAACGTCCTGGCCGCGGCGGCCACCAGTCATGCCAGGTTGTGTGGGGCGGGCATTTCTACCCGCCACGCCCAGGATGCGATCACGCAAGGGATCGCCAATCTTTCCCGCGTCCCCGGCCGTTTCGAGCGCGTAGACTGCGGCCAACCCTTCACGATAGTAGTCGACTACGCACACACCGACGACGCGCTACGCAATCTAACCGCGATCGCGCGCAACTTCATCAGTGCAGTTGGAGGCACGGGCGCCCTCGCCCGTGCGAGCACAAACCCAAAGGCGAGAGTCATCACTCTCTTCGGCTGCGGAGGCGACCGTGACCGCGCCAAACGCCCGCTGATGGGCGAGGCCGCAGGCTGCGGCAGCGACTTCGTCGTCCTCACCTCCGACAACCCGCGCTCCGAAGACCCGCTGGCCATCATCAATGACGCGCTCGTCGGCCTGCAAAAATCCGGTACGAACTATGTCACCGAGCCCGACCGCCGCAAAGCCATCGGCATCGCCATCGCCCAGGCCGCGCCCGGCGACATCGTGCTGCTAGCCGGCAAAGGTCACGAAAAGACGCAGACGGCAAAAGGCGTTGCGGTCCCATTCGACGATGTTGAGGTCGCGCGCGAAACGCTGGCCGCGCTTGGCTATCGATGTGCTCATGAAACTCAAGCAAGTGCCGCCGAGACGAACGCATGAAGCTTCCTCTCACACGCATCGTAGAATTCCTTGGTGCCGCGGGTGAATACGATCCCTCCGCGGTGGCGCAGGGATATTCCATCGACTCGCGCACGGTGCAGGCGGGCGAGCTCTTTTTTGCGGTGAAAGGCGAGCGGCTTGACGGACACGACTTTGTCGACGCTGCCCGCGCCCGCGGCGCGGCCGGCGCTGTAGTTCGTAAAGATCAATGGCCGCGCTATGCGGATCACAAAGGCTTGTTGGCAGTCGATGACACGCTGGTTGCCCTCCAGACCCTCGCCACAGCCGTCCGAAAATTGTGGGGAAAGACGGCCATCGGCATCACCGGCTCGATGGGCAAGACCACAACCAAGGAAGCCGTCGCCCATTTGCTCTCGGCCAAATATCGCGTCCATCGCACCAAAGGCAACTTCAACAACCACTTCGGACTTCCGCTCGGCCTGCTCACTCTCGATCCCGCGTACGATCTCGCCGTCGTCGAAATGGGCATGAATCACGCCGGCGAAATCGCGGCGCTGGCGAAAATCGCGCAACCCAACGAAGGTCTCGTCACCAACGTCGGCCCGGTGCACCTCGAATTCTTCGACTCGATCGCCGGGATTGCGCGCGCCAAGTATGAGCTGATCGAATCGCTGCCCTCGACGGGCACCGCATTCCTGAATGCCGACGACGAATACGTCAGCCAGTTTGGCCGCGACTTCAAAGGCAAAGTCGTGCTCTATGGCATGAGCACGATGGCTGACGTGCGTGCGGAAAATATCCAGCCCGCGGGAACTGACGGCACGTGTTTCGATCTGATTTCCGCTGGCGGCCTGCGTCAGCCGGTACACAGCCCGTTGCTCGGCCAACACAACGTCTATAACGTGCTCGCTGGAGCGGCGGTCGCCCTCGAGCACGGTGTGACGCCGTCGGAAATTGCCCAGGCCCTCCCCGCCATGGCCGCGGGCGACAAGCGCGGCGAGGTCGTTCGCCTAGGCAACATCACCGCGATCAACGATTGTTACAATTGCAATCCGAACGCGCTCAACGCGATGGTCGACACTCTGGCCAGCATGCCAGCAAAACGTCGTATCGTGGTTGCGGGCGAGATGCTGGAACTAGGTCCGGAAGGCGAGGAACTTCATCGCCGCTGTGGCCGCCACATAGCGGAAAAGGCAATCGACGTGCTCCTCGGAGTGCGTGGGCTGGCGGCGGCAACGGTAGAAGCCGCGCGCAGCGCAGGAATCCGCGCCGAGTTCCTCGCTACGCCTGAGGAAGCCGGCGATTGGCTAGCCCGCGAGACACGCGACGGCGATGTCGTGCTGTTGAAAGCCTCGCGAGGCGTGAAGTTAGAAAAGGCGCTGGATACGTGGAAACAGAGAATTGGCGTTGCCTCTGCCCCAGTCGCGAGAAAGACTTAACTGAAAGCTGAGAGCCGACAGCTGACAGCTGGTTTCCTGAGAGCTGAGAGCTGACAGCTTACAGCTGATTTTTGGAGGCGGTTTGCTTTATTGGCTCTTATACCTGAAGCTCTTCCATTACTTCCCGCCCTTCCGTATTTTCCGTTATTTGACGTTCCGCACCGCCTTCGCCAGCCTCACCGCGCTCTTCACCGGATTGATCGTCGGCCCCATCGTCATTCAACGCCTGCGTGAATTCCAGATCGGCCAATACATCCGCGAGGAAGGCCCGCAGGCCCACCAGAAAAAAGCCGGCACTCCAACCATGGGCGGCCTGCTGATCGCCATCGCGATTCTCGTGCCCACATTGCTCTGGGCCGACCTCACCAATCCCTTCGTCTGGATCGCAATCTTCGCAACAATCGCATTCGCCGCCATTGGCTTCACCGATGACTATCTGAAAGTCGTTCACCGCCGCAATCTCGGGCTCACCGCGCGCGCCAAGCTCGGATATCAGGTTCTGGCAAGCGTTGTCATTGCGATCGCGCTTATTGTTCTCGACCATCGCAGTGAATACTCGACTAGGTTGGTCGTGCCCTTCTTCAAGCAGTTCAGGCCGCATCTCGTCATCGTCAGCCTTGCGAAAGATCCTCATCTCTGGCCTCTGGCATTTCTTCCGTTCGTGCTTTTTGTTGTGCTCGTGGTTGTCGGATCGAGCAATGCCGTCAATCTCACCGACGGCCTCGATGGCCTTGCCATCGGCTGTACCGTAATTGCGGCTGGAGCCCTCGCCGTCCTTACGTATCTCAGCGGCCACGCCACCTTTGCCGCCTATCTCGAACTGCAGAAGATGCCTCAGATCGGCGAACTAACTATCTTCTGCGGGGCCATGGTCGGCTCAGCTATCGGATTTCTCTGGTACAACGCGCACCCCGCTGAAGTCTTCATGGGCGACGTCGGCTCGCTCGCGCTCGGCGGCGCCATTGGCACCGTTGCAGTGATGATCAAACAGGAACTGCTGCTGCCCTTCATCGGAGGTGTCTTCGTCATCGAAGCGCTCTCGGTGATCCTGCAGGTCGGTTCCTACAAGCTGCGCAAGAAGAGAATCTTTAAGATGGCGCCGATCCATCATCACTTCGAACTCTTGGGCTGGTCCGAGTCGAAGGTCATCGTGCGCTTCTGGATTGCGTCGCTGGTGTTCGCCCTCTTTGCGCTTACGACACTAAAACTGCGATGATTCCTCCCATAACTCTTATAAAATTGTCATTCCGAGCCCGAACGAAGTGAGTGGGCGAGGAATCTGCAGTTTCTTGGCACCCCTTACGGAAAGTTGATGGACCTAAAAGACAAACGCGTTCTGGTAGTCGGCCTCGGCAAGTCCGGCGTAGCATCCGCTCTTTTCCTTAAATCCCGCGGCGCTCGCGTCACCGTCTCCGACTCCAAGCCCGAAGCCGAACTGCGCAAGGAAATCCTTCTCCTTCTCGACCAGGGAATCACGGTCGAAACAGGTGGCCATGGCGACCGCACCTTCCGCGACCAGGATCTGATCGTAGTCAGCCCCGGCGTCCCAGTTGACGCGCCTCAACTTGCGCAGGCCCGCAGCCTCGGCGAGCAGGTCATCGGCGAAATTGAACTCGCCGCGCAAATTCTGCCCGGCCCGATCGCCGCTATCACTGGCGCCAACGGGAAGACGACGACGACAAGTCTCGCTGGCGAAATCCTCGCAGCCGGCAACTTGCCCGTGCTCGTCGGCGGCAACATCGGTACTCCTGCCATCAGTTTTGCCGAGCAAGCCACGCCCAGGACTTGGATTGTCCTCGAAGTCTCCAGCTTTCAACTCGAGACCATCGTCAGCTTCCGCCCGCGCATCGCCGTCATTCTCAACATCACCCCTGATCATCTCGACCGCCACAAGACCTTTGCGAACTACGTCAATGCCAAGGCGCGCATATTCGAGAATCAGCGGCCGGAAGATTTCACCGTATTGAACGCGGACGATCCGGCCACCATCGACCTCGCCGAGCGAACGTTGGCGAAGCGCATTCTCTTCAGCCGGAAAAAAGAGATCGCCATGGGAGCTTTTGTCCGCGCTGCCCACATCTTCTTCCGCAACGGAGAACGCGAGCGCGGGATCATGCCCCTCTCCGAAATTCCCCTCAAAGGCGCCCACAACCTGGAAAATGTGCTCGCCGGAATTTCGGTTGGCATGTTGGCTAGCTGCGAACCCGATCAAATCCGCCAGGCCGTCCAGAACTTCAAGGCCGTCGAGCATCGTCTCGAATTTGTCGCCAAGGTTGCAGGCGTCGATTACTACAACGACTCCAAAGCCACGAACGTCGACGCCACAATCAAAGCGCTCGAATCTTTTCCCGGCAACATTCATCTGATCCTGGGCGGCAAAGACAAAGGCAGCGACTACACGCTCCTGAACGATCTCCTTCGCGCCCGCGTGAAGCGCGTCTATACCATCGGAGCCGCCGCCGCCAAAATCGAATCGCACATTCAGGGCGCGGCTGAGATCGACCACGCCGAAACTCTCGAGAACGCCATTCACCGCGCCTCTGCCTCCGCTGTCCCATGCGATATCGTACTACTCGCGCCAGCCTGCTCCAGCTTCGACCAGTTCCAGAACTACGAGCATCGCGGCAGCGTTTTCAAGGAGACCGTGCGTTCCCTGGCGAGCTCCCGAGACCTCGCCAAAGCGCGCGAGTGATCCCGCAATTTCTGTGGACGAAAAACAGATGGCAGAACTCGCCTATCTTTCGCTCGGCTCAAATCTGGGAGATCGCCGATTCAATTTGCGTCGGGCGATTGCGCAATTAGAAACGGCGGGCATCCTCCGCGCACTCTCCTCTTTCTATGAGACCCAGCCCGTCGGCCCGCTCGATCAGCCCTGGTTCCTGAACTGTGTCGCCGAACTCAAGACGGAAAAAAGTCCGCGCGAATTGCTCGCTGCCGTTCTCAATATCGAAGCCGGGATGGGACGCCTTCGCTTGCGCGACAAGGGACCGCGTAACATCGATATTGACATCCTCTTGTTTGGCGATCGAGTTGTAAGCGAGCCGCGATTGAAGATCCCGCATCCCGCCATGCACGAGCGCAGGTTTGTTCTCGAGCCGCTGGCGGAAATCGCGCCGGACGTTCGACACCCGCTTCTCAACAAAACCGCCACTGAGTTGTTGCAAGGGTTGGGGGAAAGCCAGGTGGTTCGAAAAATTTGATAGGCTGTCGCTCTGATCTGAGCGAAGAGTGCGATGCGACGCGCGAGCTACGGAATCACAATTCGGCTCCCGCTCTGCTCCGGTGCCGCGAACCCCGACGCTTTCTCGGGAAATTGCGCGAACAGGAAATCCACGAAAGCTCGCGATTTAGGTCGCCCCGACGTGCGACTGAGTCCCATTCGCAGCAGAAAGACCAGGGCCTTCAGCACGTCGCTGTCGCGCAGCCGCGAATAGCCAAGATGTTTCACCTCGGCCTCGCGAAACTCCTTCACCATTGTTCCGACTTCGCGTGCCACCTGCTGCTGCACCAGATTGGCTGTCGCCTGTTCGTATATCAAGCTCGACTGAACCAGCGTTCGGTAGCTCTCCGCCAGCGAACTTAGCGCTCTAATCAAATCCCAATCGGTCAGCGAACGATTTTCGACCGACCCGGCCAGCGAACCGCTCATTCTGGCGCCATTCCTTGCGCATTTCGCCAATGCGAAGCTGAGCCCGAGAATCAGTTCCTCGCGCTCATACAAGAATTGCTCCCCGATCTCAACATCAGGAAACAGTGTCGTGCGGTCGAGTTCGGTCGCCTCGCGCGGCTTCTCGTGTTCGCGCGCCTGCTGCAAATACGGGCATTCGCTCGGGCAGTCGAGCGTCACCTCGCGTTGTTCCCCACAGCACTGTGGGCAGATTCGCCCATGCACGGCCGGACAAAAGCGTTTTTCCTTACGCAAATTGCAGATGGCGCAACTCACATGATCCCTCGCACCCGATTATTTCACGCACCAATCTTGTTCGCCTAACCAGGGGCTGACCAGAAATCCGGTCACCGATGACCGGTCACCGCAGGCCGAATTGCACCACCCTCGCTGCACTTTCCCCCGATAAGCCGCTCTAATCCCCTCCATAATCGATTTCTATTTGTCTGATCTCGCTCCCCGCGTTACCTTATTGTGTTCATCCCCACCCAATCTGCTTTCTGGGTCGTCCGTCGTTACGATGTTTGCAAACTTGTTTTCACAACGCGTTTTCTAAAAGAGGAGAGGCATGACTGAACTGCGCGACTTTCTAGCGATCCCCTACGACGAACTCGAAGAAATGAATCTGAAGGCGAAAAAGCAACGCCTTGACCGCGTCTCTCCCGGCAAGATCCAGGAAGAGCGCCTCAAGTATCTGGCCGACGAGAAGCGCATCAAGGCCGTGACCGTGCTCTTTAGCGACCTTGAAGGCCGTTTGCACATGCTCGACTATGACAAGAAATTCCTGCTCAAGAGCTATGACAACCTGACATTCGATGGCTCATCGATCCGCGGTTTCACCGCGCAGCGCGAAAGTGACCTGCGCCTCGGAGTCGACTGGGCAGCCTTTTACTGGGCGCCCGCCGACGTTTTCGGGCCGGGCAAGGTTCTCGTTTTCGGCGAAGTCATCGACAAAGGCGGCGAGCCCTACTCCGCCGACATGCGCGGCGTGCTTAAGACTTTTGCCGAAGGTCAGTTCAAGAAAAACGGCTACACCCTCAATGCTGCCAACGAAATCGAAGGCTTCCTGTTCAAAGGAGCCGATGCCGAGCGCACCTATCACGAGACCGGCAAGTTCGAATACGTCAACACCGGTGGTTACTATCACTCACTGCCCGGCGACCCGCTCCGCACTTTCATCGACACCACCGCCGAAGTGCAGCGCGCCATGGGCTTCCAGAACGAAAAGGATCACCCCGAGGTCGCTCCCTCGCAGTTCGAAATCAATTACAGCTATGCCGAAGTCGTCGCGGCCGCCGATCACATCCAGCTTTACAAACTCATCTGCCGCCAGGTCGCCCGCAACATGGGTCTGACCGCAAGCTTCCTGCCGAAGCCCGTTGTCGGCGTCAATGGTAGCGGCATGCACACGAATGTCTCCGTCAGCAAGGGTGGCAAGAATCTCTTCTGGGATCCGAAGGGCGAAGAAAAGCTCAGCAAGATGGGATGGGAGTTCCTCGATCGCATCCTCACCCACGGCAACGACATTTGCCTGTTGCTTAATCCCAGCGTCAATGCCTATCGCCGCCTCGATCCTCACTTCGAGGCGCCGAACCAGATCAAGGCGTCGCCCGTCGATCGTGGCTCCATGGTTCGCATCCCCATCGGCAACGAGCGCAGCATGCGCGTGGAAGTTCGTTCCGTCGCTCCGGACGCGAATCCGTACCTCGTCATGCTTTCGATCTTCAAGACCGGTCTCGAAGGCACGACCGCGAAGATCAAGAACCTTCGTCAGGCCGAGCGCTACCTGCCCGACAACATCTACACGGCGATTGAGGATTTTCGCAAAGCCGACTGGACATCGAAACTGGTAGGCGAAGACGTGAAAGGTCGCTATGCCGATCTGAAGCAAGCCTCAGCCGACCGCTGCCCCCGCCTCCTCGGGACGTTCGTAAAGGCGCCCGAGGTCCAATACCACCACGATGTCTACAACCAATATCTCTGGAACCTGTTCTAGAAAGTGTAGAGCGGGCGCCCTCGCCCGCTGCTTTTGCAAATGTGGCGCGGACACTCCGTCCGCGCTATGTACAGCTCAACAACGGCTGCCGTCAAAGGCAGCCTTTCCTTATGCCCGCCCGCACCGCGTTACTAGTGTGTTTCCCATCACAAGTGATCGGATCAATTCCCTGCCATAATTCCTACTACTATGGACCGTGCTTTCCCGAAGCCATTCCTTCTGAAGGATGAGTGGCTGCCGAAATCCGTTCTCTGCCTGCGAAATTACACCAGCAATAAGCTACTTCACGACATCATTGCCGGAATTACGGTCGGCTTGGTTGCCCTGCCTCTGGCCATGGCATTCTCCATAGCCTCCGGTCTCACTCCGCAGGCCGGAATCTACTGCGCAATCGTCACAGGCTTCCTGATCTCCCTGCTCGGCGGCTCAAAGACGCAGATCGGCGGCCCGACCGGTGCATTCGTCGTTGTCGTATCTGGAATCGTCGCCGCTCACGGTGTCGACGGCTTATTCATGTGCACGGTCATGGCCGGCGTGATCCTCATGATCATGGGCCTGACCGGTATGGGCTCAGCCGTAAAATTCATTCCTCGTCCTATCGTCATCGGGTTCACCAACGGCATCGCCATCCTCATCGCCAGCACTCAGGTCAAAGATTTCTTTGGCCTCAAACTCGACAAAGTGCCCGGAGTTTTCCTGCAACGCATAGAGGCGCTCGCTCACAACTTTCGCACGATCTCCCTCGAAGCAACGCTTCTAGCTGCTGGAACCATCGTCATCATCGTCTTCTGCCGGGGAATCTCCATCCGCATCCCCGGCGCAATCGTGGCCATGGTGCTTGGCACTATCGTCGTCGACCTCTTCAAGCTTCCCGTCGAGACCATTGGCAGCCGTTTCGGCGGCATCCCCAGCGGCTTGCCGCACTTCCAAATCCCCACCTTCCGCCCTGAACTGATCCATGGTCTACTCGGCCCGGCGCTCACGGTCGCCATGCTGGGCGCGATCGAATCCCTGATGTCAGCAGTGGTCTCTGACCGCATGTCGAACGACCGCCACAATCCGAATGTCGAACTCGTGGCGCAAGGCGTCGCGAACGTAGTCTCCCCAATGTTTGGCGGACTTCCCGCCACTGGCGCCATCGCCCGGACCGCGACCAACATTCGTTCCGGGGCGCAATCGCCCATCGCCGGCATCATTCATGGCCTTACGCTGCTCGCTGTTGTTGTCTTCGCGTCGCACTGGGTCCGCTTCGTGCCCATGGCCGTCCTCGCCGGTATCCTCATGGTTGTTTCCTACAACATGGGCGAGTGGCGTGAGATTCCCTCGCTGCTCAAGCTGACCAAAACCGACATCAGTGTCTGGCTGGTCACGTTCGCCCTAACTGTCTTTGCGGACCTGACAGTCGCAGTGCAGGCGGGCATGATCCTTGCCGCGCTTCTCTTCATCAGCCGTGTCGCCGCGACCACCACCGTTTCGCAGGTCACCGACGACTACATCGAAGACGGTCGCATCCACATCCTGCAGGACAAGGACATTCCTTACTACGCGACGATCTTCCGCATCCACGGGCCGTTTCTGTTCGGTGCCACCGACAAGATTTCCATTGTCACCGAGAACATCCATAAGCTCCCGCCGGTCGTGATTCTGCGACTTCGTAACATGACCGCCCTCGATGCTACCGGACTGTTCGCCCTTGAAGAAGTGGCGCGCACGCTCAAGGCCAGCGGTCGCGAACTGATTCTCTGCGGCGCCCGCGAACAGCCTCAGCGCCTCATCGAACAAACTGAATTCGAAGAACTGATCGGCAAACAGAACATCTGTGACAACGTGCAGGATGCCCTGCAGCGCGCGGAAGACGTCTACGAGGGGTTACAGCTGGTAAGGGCGAAGAGGTAATTCAGCGGAAGAACATTGGTTTCCGACAGGCGTAACGACTACCGTCCTGCCGCTGCCGACAACGTGCCGTTGCCGTACCGGCTCACCGCTAAGTCGACAATTGTCCCTATCAATTCGGTGTACGACAACCCTGACGCTTTCGCCGCCATGGCAAATTCCTGCCGGCTCGCCAGCCACGGATTCGGATTGGCCTCGATCACGTACACATCCCCGTTCGGCGCCAGGCGCATATCGATGCGTCCGTAGTCGCGCAACTTCAAAGCGCGGTATGCAGCCACGGCAGTCTCCTGCAGCCGCTTGGTCGTCGCCTCGTCGAGATCCTCGGCCACCGCCGACTTCGTCAGCTTGTAAGCCTCGGTGTTCTTCTCGAATTTCACGTCGTAGCTGGCGATCTTCGGCGTCCCCTCAGGCAGCTTCGAAAGATCGAGTTCCACCAGCGGCAATGCCTGCGCGTTTTCATAGCTGCCGAGCACGCCCGCATAGATCTCGCGCCCCTCGATGTACTCCTCAATCAACGCCGGCGAATCGAATTCATCCTGAATGTACTCGACGCGCTGCATCATCTCTCTTACGTTCGTCACCACCGCGCCCGCGTCAATTCCGATCGATCCATCCTCCCACGCCGGCTTGACGATCAGGGGAAACGAAATATCGTGCGAATGTTCCAGTCTTCCGCGGTATGAAGTCGCAAAAAACGGCGTCTTAATTCCGTGAAACGCGAATATTTTCTTCGCGACCGATTTGTCCTGCGACAAAAAAATTGCGTGCGGACCAGCTCCGGTGTAGCGCAGCCCAAGCAGATCAACATAAGCGACGACATTCATTTCCTTGGTGTCATCGCCATCAAACGATTCGGTCAGATTGAACAGCAGGTCGGCATCGCACTTGGCCAGCGAGTGCAGCGACTGCGGCCGCCCATCAAGCTCAAGGTGCGACGGTTCATGCCCCAGCTTCTGCAATGCTTCAAAGATCTCCTCGCGATCGGTCTTCTCTTTCTTGACCTTCTTAGTGACCTTGCGGGTCTTGCGGCCGGCACCGGCGCGCCGGGAGCCGCCGGCATTCTCGCCATTCCCGTTAGCCGATTCCTCTTTCGCGGCTGCCGCAACCGGATCCTCATTCCACAAGTCGTAAAGCAAAGCAATTTTCATAGTTGTTCCCAATTTCAGGTCTCAGGTCTCTGGCATCAGCTCACAGGCGGCCGAGACTTTCCTACGACCTAAGACCTAAGACCTAAGACCTGACACCTGACACCTGACACCTCTCCCTCACGGCTGTATAAACTTCCCCTTAGCCACGTACGTCATCACCAGCGCGGTCGCATAAGCCGTAACTTCCGCCAGATGCTCCGCACTGCGCGTCTTGTCCGCGTGCAGAGCCAGCTCTCCCGACCGCTTCTCGATGTTCTCCACCAGCGTCTTGATCAGCGACCGCTGCGCTCCCGTCCACTGCGCCACCTTGTCGATCACCGGCTTGCGATGCTGATGCAGAAACTCGTTTGCCGCCACCGCCGTCTTCCGCCGCTTCGACACGGAAAACAAATCGCGTAAATCCGTATCCGGCGTCAGTTCGGTCACCGCAACTTCCTCGCGCCCATTGCGGTGATAAAAATCCGCAACCGTCATCTCCATGTCTTCGACGGTAATGTCCGTTACCCCGCGCCGCCGCACCGGATCCGTTTTTCCCAACTTCCGCACCAGCCGATCCAGATATCGCAGCTTCTCCATCGCCGGCCACCCGCGATACCGCTTCCGCCAATTCGACCGCGGCGTCAGCCACACTGCAAACGTTTCCGCAAAATCCTCATCCGGATGCTTCTGCGCATACCACCCGGGCAAGTGCCGCACATAATCGCGCGAAAACGGTGCTGGCCGGTAGTTATCGCGATAGGGCCGCCGGAACGACCCAAACATTTCTTTCCACTCCGGTTTCGTGTGCAACTTGTACGCATACGTGAACGCGTGACCCGCCTCGTGCCGCAGGTACATCATGATTTCGCGCGCATCTTCCAGATCGTGTGCCTGCTTCTCCAGTTGCATCAGCTCCGCATTCGCCAGGTAAAACGGAATCCCGATAATGGGCTCGCCCGACGGGCATCCCCACTCGTCGGTCAAATAACATGCCGGCCGAAACTTCGCCAGCCGCTTCGCCTCCAGTTCGCGATGCAGCTGCTCGACGAATCGCTCCACCGGAGAGCCTTCCAGCTTCAGCCCCAGCTCGCGAATCGGCCGCGCCAGAAGCTCCCCGTTGCCGTTTGTTTTTTCCTGGTCTTTTTCCAGCACAAAATCTCGCTATCAAGACGAGCTCCATCCGATTGCCGGCAAAACGGCACACGTGTGGAGGAGGCACAGTGCCTCTATGGTTAACGATAGATGGCTCAGAGGATAATCAGGAAGTTACGCCCGTAACGACTATCGCGATTCGTCGATCGAAATCCACTTGGACAAGGAATTCGTAAGATGTTCAGGAGGGCAAAAGCCGCTCGGATTTACGAAGTCGTCCCCGCTGCTTTCTTCTTCTCCAGCCAGTCCAGCGTGACGTGTGCCACTTCCTTCGTGGTGAGTCCCCGCTCCTGCCGCCACACCATCAATTTGGCATAGTTGTCTACGAACTCGCGGATTGAGTCCTCGGGCGCAACTTGCTTAATGCCCGTCTGCTGCCGCTGCGTCAGAAACTGCCGGTAGAGCTGATCGGTGGGCGTGTTTTTGTCGGCCTGAATCTTGCGAAACCACGCTGGCTGATCCATTCCCGTCGGCGGCGGATTGGTCAAGGAATGGCTGCTGCCATCCGTGTAGCGTGTCACAAACTCAACCCAGCTGCCCGCTTTCGGATGATCGTAGACATGTGCCGCGACGTAAGTCTCCGGCTGCGCCATCATGCGAATCACAACTCCCGGAATCGTGTTGACCGTATAGGCCCCGAGATCTTGGAAGCCTTCGTTGCGCAGCGGAGCCGCCTGCCGATCGACGTCGGCGGCATGAGTCCACGCGGGGAACTCAGTCTTGGTCAACCCAGCCGTTTGCGGCACACGCGCCAGCGCACGCTTGCCCACCTCATCAAGCGCCGCCTTGCCCACTTTGTGCACCAACACATACTTCAGAAATCGCTTTCCGATCATTACAACCACCCAGGCAACCGCGAGCGCGACGATGACAGTGAAGTTGTTCATAGCTCCCGAGCAAACAGAGTCATTGCAGCACTCTTGCCGGGAGGCTGAAAGGTTACGAGGGTCACAAAGAACAAAGCGCATCAAACACGCGGCAAGTTCCGCGAGCGTAGCGCCGGCGACCCGCCGGCAAGCCTGTCCTGAGCGGAGTCGAAAGATGGCGGCGCCTCGCCGCCACTCCTCTTAAAAGGCATCGTCCCAATTTTGCTCTGAAATTCCCTCTCAGCGGAATCCGAGGACCGAGGCAGCAGAATCCAGCCCCATAGGGGCGAGCTACCTTAGCCCAGCGCTTTAGCGCTGGGAAGGCGCTTTCTCAAAAATCCGCGTCCATCCGCGCCAACTGAAGTTCCCCAGCCCCCGTGGTATCGTACTGCCAAGCAAGTGGGGAACTCCGAGGAGCAAACCATGGCAACCACCGAAACCATCTCCGTCCAGCGCCCGCAGCAACAGGACTTCGAGCGCCTCATGCAGGCCGGAACCGGCCTCGTCTTTAGCGCCGCCCTCCAGCCCATCGCGCGCCTCAAGATCGCCGACCTGCTCGCCGACGGCCCGCATCCCGTCTCGCAACTCGCTGCTGAAACCGGGTCCGACGAAGACGCTCTCTACCGCGTCATGCGTCTGCTGGCGAGCGTTGGCATCTTCGCCGAACTTCCCGGCAAAGTCTTCGCCATCACGCCCGTCTCGTACTTCCTTCGTTCCGGCGTGTCCGGCTCCATGCGTGACATGATTATCTGGATCACGAATCCGTTCCACTTCCAGGTGTTCAGTGATCTGAGCCACTCCCTCGCCACCGGCCAGCCCGCCGTCGAAAAAGCCTGCGGACAGACCGCCTTCGACGCCATCTTCAGCCGCCCCGAAGTCGCGTACGACTTCAACACGGCCATGACCTGTTTCAGCCGCCATCTCGCTCCCGCGCTGCTCGAAGCCTACGATTTCTCCGGCATCGACACGCTCATGGACGTCGCCGGCGGCCACGGCGCCATCCTCTGCGAGGTCCTCAGCCGTTATCCAAGCCTGAAGGGCATTCTCTTCGACATTCCCAACGTAATCGAGGAAGCAAACTGCCACATCTGCGAGTTGAAGATGGAAGAGCGCTGCCGGACCATTCACGGCGATTTCTTTGAGAGCATCCCATCCGGCGCCGACGCCTATTACATGCAGCACATCCTGCACGACTGGAACGACGAGCGCTGCCTCAAGATTCTCGCCAACTGCCGCCGCGCGCTCGAGGGCAGCGAAGCCGGCCGCAAGCAAGGCCGCCTGCTGATCGTCGACAATGTCGTTCCCGAAACCCCGGGGCCGCATCCCAGCAAATGGCTCGACATAGAAATGCTGCTCATGCCCGGAGGCCGCGAGCGCACCCGCGGCGAGTGGGAATCGCTCTTCAACAAAGCAATGTTCGAAATCACAAGAATTGTGCCGATGAAAGCGGCAGAGAGCGTGATTGAGGTGAGACTGCGCGCGTAGCTGTCCAAGAACACAGGGCGCGAGCAGAGATGCCCGCGCCTTCACTACTTTCCGAACGACTAAACGACCAACGACTGCTCTCCTCACCTCCACGCTCCAATGATCAACCCCATCACCGTAAACGACACGGTCAGATACCCGCCATTAACAAGAATGTATTTCCACGACCGCCGCTCAAACAGCGCCACGGTCGCCAGCCCCAGCGTCGCCCAGCCGAATCCCGCCAGGAATCCAGCCGTCGCGCCCCAACTCGCCGTGGTCTTGGGATCGGCCAGAAACGCGGCTAGGTTTGCCGACATGATCAACGCGAAGATCAGCGACAGCCCGAAAATCTCCGCCATCTTTCCCTGATCGAGATCTTTTTGTGTGAAGTTGTTGGCTGACATCCAGACGCGGCCGAACACAGCCGGCGAATACCAGAGACCGCCGATAAGAAACGTGGAAACTCCCGCTGCAGCAACCGCCAGCCAGTTGAGATGTGGCATCGCATCCTCCAAAGAAGTGGTTCAAGGAAATACGTTCTATGGGAGAATGCCCGATGCCGCGCGGCCTGTATTGTAAGAAATTTCCCTTCAGTCGAGGGCACTTCAGTTGAGAACTTTTAGTCCAGGACGACGTAAAGCGGAAACTGGCTCCGTCCGCGCATATATTCGGTGGGAGTGAGTCCGGCCAGCTCCTGAAACTCGTGAATCATGTGCGACTGGTCGTAGTATCCGCAGTCCACGGCCAGGTCCGACCAGTCCGGTGCGGCCTCCATCTTCGCCGTAGCGCCCACCGCTTTCTGAAATCGAAAAATCCGCGATGCCACCTTTGGTGTGACTCCAACCCGGCAGTCGAACCGCGACAGCATCTGCTTGTGAGTGAGCCCCAACCGTGATGCCAGCTCTTTCAGCGGCAGTACCGGCCAGCTATTCAGCATTCCCAGAGCGGCAGAAATCGTATGATCCGCTTCCAACCGAGACTTCGCTTTGGCGATCAGAAACGATTCCAACAGATCAAACTTCTGATCGGGTGAAGGAGCCTCCAGCAGGCGTTCCCGCAACGCCAGAATCTCGCGCTTCCAAATCAGATCGAGTTCCACAACCGTGCCCGCCAGTTCAGAGATCGGAAAGTTAAAGAACGGCGCAGCCCCACCAGTCCGAAAATGAACCCCCATCATTGAAGCCCCACGCTGCACGCCCAGCACAATGTACTGCCGCTGAAATCCGCTCACCCAGCACTGGTTGAATTCGGAATATCGGTCGAGGTTGCGGTTGTCGTAGAGCTTCTTTGGCCCCTCGCTGAGGTCGATGATCAGCTCCATGCTCGCGTCAGGCAGGAGCTTCTCCTTGGTATGCCCGACGTCCAGATCCTCATAAAACCAAAGCATCTCGACAAACTGCGAAATCTCCGGCCGAGGCGATCGAGTGCGGTAAATCATTCGCGAGAGTCTACCATCTCGTAGACAATTCCACCCACAAAGGACACAAAGGATCACAAAGGCTTTTCGTGTCCTTGGTGGTGACAATTTACTCCGGCCCACATGCAGAAAAGATGGCGCGAGCAAACAAGCCCGCGCCATATCTGTCCCGCAAACGACCAACGACGAACGACCAACGACAGTTACTGTATCAACGTCCCGCCGTTCTCGTTCTCCTCTTCCGGCGCCAGCACCACCGCCGCCGCTACGCGATCTCCCGGCTCGAGCGACAAGAGCCTTACGCCCTGCGCCGCGCGCCCGGACTCACGAATCGTGCTCGAATCCATGCGGATGATCTTGCCGTACTGGCTGATCAGCATCACTTGCGACTCTTCCGTGACCTGCGCAATCGAAACGACTTTGCCATTGCGCTCCGTCGTCTTGACATTGATCACGCCCGATCCGCCGCGTCCCTGGAGCCGATACTCGTCCGCCGGAGTGCGTTTCCCGTAGCCGTTCTCCGTCACCGACAGAATCAGCGAGCCCTTGATCGGTAGCGTCTCGTCGGTAGCAGTCGCTTCGACGCCAGCGACAGCTTTTATCTTTTCCGCTGCCACCTCAGCCTGCTTCGCATCCTTCGGCGTGGTCGCCATGCCCACGATGTAATCGCCTTTGTCGAGATTCATGCCGCGCACGCCATACGCCGGACGACCCATCGGCCGCACATTCTCTTCGTCAAACCGGATCGCCTGCCCGTCGTGCGAAGCAAGGAAGACGATCTGCTGGCCGTCGGTGAGCGTGACGCCGACAAGTTCGTCGCCCTGGTCGATACCGATCGCAATAATTCCGCGCGACATTACGTGCGAGAAGTCTTTTAGCTCGGTCTTCTTCACCGTGCCGTTGCGCGTCGCGAAGAAGATGAACCGTCCTTCTTCTTCCAGATTCCGCACAGCCAGCAAAGTCCGAACCGTCTCGCCCGCCTGCAAGCCAACAAGATTGCCGATGTGCTTGCCCTTGCCCGCCGCATTCAAATCGGGCAGTTCATACACCTTCAGCCAATACACGCGCCCGGTGTTCGTGAAAATCAGAATGTAGGCGTGCGTCGACGCGATGAACAGATGTTCGACGAAATCCTCGTCGCGCGTCTTCATGCCCGTGCGCCCGGTACCGCCGCGCCGCTGCATGCGGTAGGTCGAAATCGGCGTCCGCTTCATATAGCCGGAGTGGCTGACCGTCACCGCAACCTGCTCGTCGGCGATCAGGTCCTCGAGCACAATCTCCGCCGCTTCGTCTTCAATCTGCGTGCGCCGTGGGTCGCCATACTGCTTCTTTACGTCTTCGAGTTCCTTGACGATTACGCCACGCAGCTTTTTCTCGGAACCCAGAATCGCCTCGTACTCGGCGATGTTGTCGCGCACCTGCTTCAACTCGTTCGAAATCTCGTCGATGGAAAGCCGCGTCAACCGGTGCAATTGCAGTTCGAGAATCGCGTCCGCCTGCTTCGACGTGAACGGCTTGTCCGGCGACAGCTTTGGCGCGCGGCCCTCGGTGTTGATGTCGATCTTCTTGCCGCCAAAGTACGCGACCAGGTTGTCGCGGGCATCGGCGCGGTTGGCGCTGGCGCGAATGATCGTGATCACGTTGTCGAGGTGATCGAGCGCCGTGAGGTAGCCTTCCAAAATGTGCTCGCGGTCACGCGCCTTCGAGAGCAAATATGCGGTCCGGCGCCGCACCACATCCACGCGATGATTGATGAAGTGCTGGATCGCCTGGATCAGGCCCATTTCCTTGGGCTGCTGGTTCACCACCGCGAGCAGGATCATCGAAAATCCTTCCTGCATCTGCGTGTGCTTGAACAGCTGGTTGAGCACGATCTGCGGCTCGGAGCCGCGCTTCAGTTCGATCACAATCCGCATGCCCTCGCGGTCGCTCTCGTCGCGCACGTCGGAGATGTCGTCGATGGTCTTGTCGTTAACCAGGTCGGCGATGCGCTCGATCAGCCGCGCCTTGTTCACCTGATACGGAATCTCCGTAACGATGATCGCCTGCTTTTCCTTGGTGACGTTTTCGATCGCCGCCCGCGCCCGCATCATGAAGCGGCCGCGGCCCGTGCGGTAAGCCTCAAAAATTCCCGCCCGCCCGTGAATGATGGCAGCAGTAGGGAAGTCCGGACCTTGGACGAACTTCAAAATTTCCGGCAGCTGCGCGTTGGGATTGTTGACCAGCGTGATGGTCGCATCGACAATCTCCGCCAGGTTGTGCGGCGGAATCTTCGTCGCCATGCCGACCGCAATTCCGTCCGACCCGTTCACCAGCAGGTTCGGAAACCGCGCCGGCAGCACCGTAGGCTGGATTTCCGAGTTGTCGTAGTTCGGATAAAAATCGACCGCTTCCTTGTCGAGGTCTTCGAGAAGCGCCATCGAAACCCGCGCCAGCCGCGCCTCGGTATAACGATCGGCCGCGGGAGGATCGCCATCCACCGAGCCAAAATTCCCCTGTCCATCCACCAGCGGGGCGCGCATGGCAAACGGCTGCGCGAGTCGCACCAAGGCGTCATATACCGCGAGGTTGCCATGCGGATGGTACTTGCCCATCACGTCGCCGACGATGCGGGCGCACTTGCGCGTTGGCCGCCCGGGCGTCAGGCCCATCTGCTGCATGGTGTAAAGAATGCGGCGGTGCACCGGTTTCAATCCATCGCGCACATCGGGCAGCGCGCGCCCAATGATGACGGAGAGCGAATAGTCGAGATACGACTTCCGCATCTCCTCTTCGATGTTGACGGGTTGAATGTTGGCAGCGCCGGGGCCTTGAGGGCCGTCGCCGCCGGGAGGAGGAGTCAAAGGAAGTTCAGGATTTTGATCGTCAGCCATGAAAAGAAGTTCTCAGTGGTTGTCAGTTTTCAGTAAAAGCAATAAGACCTGTGTGGCGATGGCCGCCCTCGGCTGTCCAGTGGAGGCAAGCCCAGCAGTTGCCATCACGACGGTCTAACTTATTGTTTCTAAATATATTTAAGGTGGTTATGCTACAACGAAATTATACCACGACAGTGGGTTTGAAGGGGTAAGGGCGTTGCCACTTGAAGCTCCCGAATTTGCGCAGAGAACTCGGGTTTCCTTCGTGATTCTTCGTGTCCTTTGTGGTTGTGCTTTCTTAGGCGCGCCAAGCAAACACTCACCGAGAAACTAACCTAAGCTCGTCGCAACGTCAGCAGCGTAATCTCCGGCGGCACGCCCAGCCGCACCGGAAATCCAAAAGTCCCCAGCCCGCGATTCACATAAAGCGCAGCCTTTGAAGTTCCGTTTGCGCCGTCATGAGTCTTTGAATTTCCGTCAACACCACCTTCAGCGCCATGGGCGTTTCCTGAGACCTGAGACCCGACACCTGAACCCCGCATCTCTCGCCGATACAGTCCCGCCACAAACGGCGAAATCAGCCGCGCCGGCGTCACGCTGTGGTCGACAATCTCCACCTTCACCTGTCCGCCGTGTGTGTGCCCGGCCAGGCTCAACTCAATTCCCAATTCCGCCGCCCGAGGAAACGAATTCGGATTATGCGACAGCAAAATATTCGGCATATTGCTCCGCACCAGATGCTCGATCTCCGCCAGCATCGGCCCAGTGCGCTCCCCCGAAACCATGTGGTCGCGCTGGTAATCGACGCCCAGCAGATTGAACCGAGCCCCGTTGCGTTCGATCACAGCATTCTGCGCCCGCAAGAGCCGCATGCCATTTTGGTGAAACAGCCGCGCCGCATCATCCTCCACACCCGCATAAATCTCATGATTCCCGTTGCATCCCCAAACGCCCAGCGGAGCACGCAGTTTAGCGAGTTCTCCGACGCACACATCCAGCGGATCGCCCTCGCTCGAAACAAAATCGCCAGTCACCACCGCGAGGTCCGGCTTCAAATCATTTGCCATCGAGACAGCGCGGGCAATTTCCTCCGGAGGCATGTAGTCGCCAATATGAATGTCGCTCAACTGTGCAATGCGCAAGCCATCGAGCTCGGGCGGCAGATTCGCCACCGGCACATCGACGCGCTCGATCGAATATCGCAGCCTTCCCGCCGCAAATCCATAAGTTGCGGCCGCAAACGGGATGCTTCCTGCCAGGTAAGCAGCATAGCGGAACAATGTTCGCCGCGAAGCGTCAAATTCCGTCCGATCGATTCCCGTATCTCCGTGCTGCAGCCGGGATACGAGGTTCGCGCTCCACTCAATTCCGGCGACAGATTTGACCGCAATCAGCGCAAAAAGCGACGTAACAATCCAAATGCGTGAAAAGGTAATCAGGCTCTTGCCGAATGGAGCACGCGAGACAACATGTCCAAGAAGGGAATCGAAGAGCGCGGCAAACAGAGCCACGAACGCGGCAATCAGCGCGATCTCCAGTCCGGTGCGCCATTCGGAACTGTTCAGAGCATGAATCCAATTCCACGCCCGCAGGAACCAGAACCGTTGTACTGAATAAAGAAGCGCAAGAAATACGGCAAAGAAAAGAATTCGTCCGATCAGGGCAATTCTCCTGTTAATACACAAACTGCAAGGCTACAGAGAATTAGATGCTGCGGTAGCCAGAAAGATCGAAAGGGTTAAACAACCGGGAAGAGCACGAGTTTACTCGTGCCGGAGCATCGCGCGGAGTGTGAGGCGCTTTAGCGCCTGAGGCTCAGCCAGCGATCGTCCGGGCCTGAGGCCGCAATGCCGACACGCGCTCCCGGGCGCTCTGGATCGCCTGTTTGACCCGTTGCGGCGCCGTCCCTCCCGGCACGTCATGAATAGCGAGCACCTCGGCCAATTCCAGCCGCGCTGCCAAATCCGAATCGAATGCCGGATGGATAACCTTCAAATCCTTCAGCGACAGCTCACGTAAGTCACACTTCAACTCAAGGCAAAGCTTCACCGCCTTGCCCACAGCCTCGTGCGCCTGCCGCGACGGCACGCCCCGCTCTACCAAATATGCCGCTGCCGCCCAGGCATTCATGAAGCCCGACTGCGCCGCCGCATCCATCTTGGCGAAGTTGAACTCGACTTCCCGTATAAATCCCGTAACCAGAGGCAGCATCGACGTAACGGTATCTGCCGCCCCGAACAGCGGCTCTTGCGTCTCCTGCAAATCTTTGTTGTAAGCGAGCGGCAATCCCTTCACGGCGGTTTCGAGTGCGGTCGCAAATCCGGCCACCCGCGCCGCTTTTCCCCGCACCAGTTCCAATAAGTCCGGGTTTTTCTTCTGCGGCATCGCACTCGATCCGGTCGAGTACGCCTCCGGCAGTACTACAAAATCGTAGGCCGCGGTCGAAAACAGAATCATCTCCTCCGCCCACCGGCTCAAGTGCAGCGACAACATCGACAGCGTCTGCACAAACTCGATTGCGAAATCGCGGTCGCTGGTGGCATCCATGCTGTTAGCAGTAATGTCATCGAAGCCAAGCTCCGCCGCAATCGCGCGCCGGTCCAGCGCCAAAGTCGCCCCGGCAATCGCGCCCGATCCCAGCGGACAGACGTTCACACGCTTCCGGCAAGAAGCCAGCCGGTCTGTGTCACGCAAGAACATCTCGACATAGGCCAGCAGCCAATGCGCCACGAGCACCGGTTCGGCCGGTTGCAGATGCGTGAATCCGGGCATCGCGGTCGCACCCGCGCTCTCAGCTCGCGCAACCATTGCCTCGATAAAATCTGCCAGCAGACCCTGCAATTCATCAATCGACGCCCGCACGAACAGCCGCAGGTCTGTTGCAATCTGCTCGTTCCGGCTGCGTCCCGCATGCAGCTTATATCCGCTCTGCCCGATCAGCGCCGCCAGTTTCTTCTCGACAAAATGGTGAACGTCCTCCGCCTCGGGATCGTCGAAATACTCCGGAGCACTGACCAGTTTCCCAATCTTGTTCAAGCCTTCAAGGATTTCCGCCAGGTCCTCTGTACTCAGCACCCCCGAGTGCTCCAGCGCCCGCGCATGGGCGCGGCTGGCCGCAAGTTCAAAAGGCAGCAGCCGTTTGTCGTAATCAAACGACCGCTGCCATTTTTCAAACTCCGGATCCAATCCCTGCCGGAATCTTCCGGACCACATCTTCATAATCTGACCTTCGACGCCGAACTTATTCGCATTGTCATCCTGAGCGAGGCGAAGGACCTGTTTTCGTCAGCGCCGCCAAAGTACTTCGAGCGCGCACGAATAGTTGTTGTATCCGTCACCGCGCCGCTTCATGCAAGCTGGCGGCGATCCCGTTCTTCGCGTCCGCCTGCGCCCGACACCGCGAAGGCAATCCCAGAATGCGGATAAACCCCTCCGCGTCCTTCTGATCATACCCCGCGCCCATCGTGAACGAAGAGAGATCGGTGCGATAAAGCGAGTGCGGCGACTTGCGGCTGACGACACTTACATTTCCCTTGTAGAGCGAGAGCGTCACAGTTCCGGTCACGTTCTGCTGCGTAATCTCAACAAACGCATCCAGTGCCTCGCGCAGCGGCGTAAACCACAGCCCGAAATACACCTGTTCCGCATACTTCAGCGCGACATGCTGCTTGTAGTGGAGCACGTCTCGATCCAGGCACAGCGCTTCAAGTTCACCATGCGCCGTCAAGAGCAGCGTCCCGCCCGGAGTCTCATAGCATCCGCGCGACTTGATGCCGACAAACCGGTTTTCCACCAGATCGATGCGTCCCACCGCATTCCGCCCGCCGATCTCGTTCAAGAGCTCGAGCAGCGAAACCGGATCGAGCGCCTGACCGTCAACCGACACGGGCACGCCCTTCTCGAATCCGATCTCAACGACCTCTTCTTTGTCCGGCGCATCCAGCGGCGACCGCGTCATCTGCCAGGTCGAGGCCAGAGGCGCATTCCCCGCGTCCTCAAGCTCTCCACCCTCATGGCTCAAATGCCACAAGTTGCGATCGCGGCTATGAATTTTTTCACGGCTCTGCGCGACAGGAATCCCGTGCTTCTCGGCGTAATCGAGGCAGTCCTCGCGCGACTTCAACTCCCACTCGCGCCACGGCGCTACGACCTTCAACTCCGGAGCCAGCGCCTGATACGCCATCTCAAAGCGAACCTGATCGTTGCCTTTGCCCGTGCATCCGTGTCCGACGGCGACCGCGCCTTCTGCCAATGCAACTTCCACCTGATGTTTCGCAATCACCGGCCGCGCCAGCGAAGTCCCAAGCAGATACTTGTTCTCGTAAACCGCGCCAGCCTTCAGAGCTGGCCAAACATATCCAGTCAGGAACTCTTCGCGCAAATCCTCGACCACGACCTTGCTCGCGCCAGTTTTGTAGGCTTTATCGACCAGAGCCTCAACGTCGTCGCCCTGACCCACATCGCCGACCATCGCGACCACATCGTAGTCATAGTTTTCCTTGAGCCAGGGAATAATGATGGAGGTGTCGAGCCCTCCCGAATACGCCAGAACAATCTTTTCTTTAGAAGAACTAGGCATGCGCGCTCCTCACCGAAAACCCCGGATGCAAGAATGATCCCACGCCTCCGCCCAGCAGCCAAACCATAATTGCTTTCTGAATGTGCAGCCGGTTTTCCGCCTGGTCGAAGACCACAGAATTTACCGAATCGATCACCTGATCCGTCACTTCGCAACCACGGTGCGCCGGCAGGCAATGCATGAAGCGCGCATGCGGCGCGGCCAGCGCCATCAATCCGGCATTCACCTGGAACGGTGCAAACGTAGCCTGTCGCTCCTCGGCCTCGCTCTCATGTCCCATGCTCGCCCACGTGTCGGTGTAAACCGCATCCGCGCCTTTCACAGCTTTCCGCGGATCATGCATGATTCGCAGTGAAGCTCCTGTTTTCTCCGCGATCTCTTTCGCCATCGTCAGGATCACCGGATTCAGCCCGTACTTTTCCGGCGTGGCAATCGACACCTTCGATCCCATCGCCGCTCCCGCCAAGAGCAACGAGTGCGCCATATTGTTCCCGTCGCCGACATACGCAAAATGAATCTTGCGCAGATTACCAAACTGTTCCTGCAGCGTGAAGAAGTCCGCCAGCGCCTGGCATGGATGCTCGAAGTCGCTGAGCGCATTGATCACCGGCACGTCCGCGTAGGTTGCCATCTCCTCGACTGTCGAGTGCGAAAACGTCCGCAAGACGATCAGGTCGATCCAGCGTTCCAGGTTGTGCGCTACATCGTAGAGTGACTCGCGCGCTCCCAGTCGGCTCGCGGTCTGATCGACGAAGAACGTGCTTCCTCCGAGGCTGTCCATCCCCGCCTCGAACGTCAAGCGCGTGCGCAGCGATGGCTTCTCAAAGAACATCACCATCTGCTTGCCCGCCAGCACGCCGCGAAAATCCGCCGGGCGAGCCTTCAGCATCGCCGTGAGATTAAAGAGTTGCTGAATCTCCGCCGGAGCCAGATCATGCACCGAAATCAGATCGCGCGGCGCAACCGGCTCAGCCAGCACGTGCGCCGAATTGTTGAGCGTCATGATTTCACTTCTCATTTGCGTTTTGTACATTTCTTCGTCTTCTACTCCCTCAAAAAGTCTGGACAGTAGCGCCTGCAGCCCGCCGGCGGTTATGGCGGCGTCCTCGCCGCCAGTACTGCCCGCATCGAACCTCAGCCTGAGCGTCGCCTGCGCTCGATAGATGTCCTTCGTGTGCCTTAGTGCCCTTAGCGGTTAATAAACGGGGTTCCCCACTACCCCTGCTCGCGAATCCGTTTCGCGAGCGCGGTGGCCTTCTTGTTATCCTCCGCGATCACCAGCACCGTATCGTCGCCCGCGATCGTCCCCACAACTTCCGGCCAGTGCGACGCATCCAGCGCCGCCGCCACCGGCTGCGCGCTCCCCACCGTGGTCTTCACCACCAGCATGTTCTGCGCCTGCCGCACTTCAAGCACAAATTGATGTGCCAACTGCATCACCGAAGGCAGCACGCCCTCCGCTACCGAAGCCCGGGTAGCGCGCCGGTAACCATCAGGCCCCTTCACCAGCCTCAGCTCGCGAATGTCGCGCGATAAGGTTGCTTGTCCTACCTCAATGCCTTTGCGCTCCAGGATCTGTTGCAGCGCCTCCTGGCTCTCCACCGGCCCATCATCGAGCAGATCAAGAATCGTTTTGTGCCGCGCCGTTTTCGACATAATTCCTGAAATGAATAAAAATCCAATTAGATGAATAAGTATCCATTAGATGGGATGAAAGTGTCAAGCCGGAAGTGACCAAAGAAAGCGGTGGTTTACTCAGCGCGCTCTGCGGACGTTCTCTGTGGGCTCTGCGTTCAAAAGCTTTTTGCGAACATCAAGAAAGAGGTAACCTTCGCCCCAGAGAATGAGAGGTAGGTAGTGGTTCGAAGGTGGAATATATACGAGTGCGTCGCAACTTTGCGCTAATTTACTCCAACGACCGGCGGCAGCTTGAACTCCACTCCGGCCGCGTCATTCGCTTTTTCAGTCCCGACAAGATCAAGGTCGGCAATCCGAATCTTGCGTGCCCGGTCGCCAGAGAAATCAAACAACGTGCCACCCACAATCGCGTAGTTGACGATCTCCGAACGGTGTCCATCCTTGAACACCAGCACGGTCGTGGGCTGCGTCACCACTGGTTCGGCGGCAACCGGCACGGCATCGATGCCCGCATCGGCTGCCGAACCTGCGCGATCAAGATCATCGCCAGTGGCATCACCGCCCAGTTCAGCCTCTCGTTTGTCGGCCCTAGCCATCCCATTCGTGGTTGTGCGCGCGCGGCTGCGATTGCGTCCACCCGACGAACCCGAATATGATCGCGCCGGAACTTCGCTCTCGCCCGCCGCCGCTCCGGCCTCGTTCTGATCTTCTGCCGCATCATCTTCCTCATCCACCGCGTATGGCACCGCATAGGGAATGTAGACAGGCTCGGCCACAACCGCGACGCCGTCCTTCTCATGGTGGTGATGCCGGCGTCCGCGAGGCTCGTTTCCAAACCATCCAGCAGGCGTCGGGTAAGGAACCAGAGGGGAGAAACTGGAGGGGAAGAAGAAGTTTGCTCCGCCGTACATCCCGAGGTTTACATTCTGGCGCGCAGCGGCGAAAGCGTTCGCCCCGCCGATGCCGGAAGGCGGAATGCCATGAAACTCAATGTAAGGACTCTGTGCCAGAACTGGCAAAGACAAAACAGCAACAAACCCGAACCACCCCAACAAGAAACGAGATCCTCGAGCGGCTGGCATCGGCAACCTCCCCGGAAGAGTCTTGGACATTGCAGGTCCATGCGCGCCATCTCCCGGTTTTTGAAGCTCAGACATTTGCGGCTGGACAAGTCGAGGCGAACTTCGAGCGCACGCCCTACTAAATTAGAACCTGCGGGGAGGTGAAAGTTGCGTAGAAAATTGTCAATTCAGCCGGCTCGTCAAACCGAACGGCGGCAAAACACTGCACTTACGCCGCACTAAGCGGCGCGCGTGCGCTCATCTGCCTCAGTTCGAGAATGCGGTGCCTGACATAGCCATCTTCGGTCAGATGCGCCGATGCGGATGCCTTGCGAGTAGTGGCCACCATCTGGTCGACGGTCGCCCGGCGCGTGAACTGCGGATCCAATTCGCGACAGAATTCGCACGGCCGGCTGGAGCGCGTATCGAAGCGTTTCATTACTTCCGGATCAATATGTTCCACGAAGCCATCTCCTGCATGGTGAGAGTGCCCTGGTTGGTCTACCCCAACTTACGGATTCGACTGCGAAGACAGCGCCTAGTGTGAGAAGGGACTTTTTACTACAGTCCGGGCCACATGGCAAGCCCCGAACTACTGTAGATATCCATGGGCTGGGAGTCCTATCGAATGACAAAACTTTACAAACATCCGCGAAAATCCGCGTGTATCCCCGGAAAAAGAACTTCCGCCCTCCCGCAAAAAGCAACTTAATTTATCATCACTAGACCCCGTGAATCGCGAGGACGCCAGCTTCCGCCCAGTTTTCCTCTTCGACGTCGACAACACGCTCGTCGACAACGATCGCGTCGCCGCCGACCTCCAGCGCCACCTGCAAAACAAGGTCAGCCCCGAGGGCGCATCTCGCTACTGGCAGCTCTTCGAGCAACTCCGCTCCGAGCTCGGTTACGCCGACTACCTCGGAGCCCTCCAGCGCTACCGCATCGAGCAGCCGCGCGATCCCAAGCTCCTCGAAGTTTCCTACTTCATGATCAACTATCCCTTCGCCAATCGCCTCTTTCCCGAGTCGCTCGACGCCGTCGAGCACGCGCAACAACTCGGGCAGGCGGTCATTCTCAGCGATGGCGACGCCGTTTTCCAGCCCCGCAAGGTGGATCGCTCCGGCCTATACGATGCCTTTGAAGGCCACGTTCTCATTTACGTGCACAAAGAGTTGCAACTCGAAGACGTGGAATCCAAGTATCCGGCGCAACATTACGTCATGGTTGACGACAAGGTCCGCCTGCTCGCTGCCATCAAGCAACACTGGGGCAAGCGCGTAACCACAATCTTCCCGCGCCAGGGACACTACGCCCTCGATGTCGCACTGGTAGCGCAATATCCCAAGCCTGACATGACGATTGAACGTGTCGGGGAGCTGCAGAACTACTCGCTGGAGCAGATCTTGGCGGCCGCATCTTAGAAGAGACGGCCTCTAGCTTTCGTCTATTCCGCTGGCGCCGGCAGTGGCCCGCCGTGTACCAGACTCTCCAGCTCAAGGCTGAGTTCCGCGCGGTTTTCGTCGCTCAACTCAACAAATCGAAAAGGCTGGAAACATCCGCGCGTCGCCCACATAGGAAACAACATCGTCGAGCGGCAACGAAAGCTCGTGGCGCCAACCTGAAAAACCGTCGTGACCCGAATCCCTTCATCCAGCGGATTCTCCAGCGCCAGCAGCCCGCCATTAACAGACAGCTGGCTTAACCGGGCCTGAATCTCGCGCCCGCTTTCGAGCAACACCAGCGCAGGGATCGCCCCGCCGAGCCTCACTCGAGTGCTTCGCTGTTGGCGTCGCGAACTATAGGAAACGGGCATCTTCACAGCCAGTATTCCACTACGCGCCCACAAACAGCAGATTACGAAAGTAAACTGGGCGCGCAAGCCTGCCCGTCGGCCCAGCTATGCATACGCCTTCCAGAAGAAATACGCGGTCATCCCCGTCCCCACAACAATCACAAATCCTCGAATCCATGCCGGCGGCAGTTTCTGCGCGTAGTGCGCTCCCAGATATCCCCCCACCATCGCGCCCACGATCATCACCGTGCCCTCCTTCCAAACCACCGCGCCTTTGACCACAAAGGTAATGACGGCCACTCCATTGATAATCCCGCCTAACACAACTTTCAGCGCGTTCATCGCATGAATATCGGTCATTCCGATCACGGCCAGCATAGCCAGATTCAGTATGCCGACCCCGCCCCCAAAATATCCCCCGTAGACCGCCACCACCAGTTCGAACACGGACGCGAACACCAGCGCCGAAGTCGAAATATCGCGTCCCAATCCTTCGCCCGAGCACGACAGCCGCGCTCCAAAGACGAACAGCAACGTCGCTCCCAGCATCAGCCACGGCAGCACGCGCAAGAAAGTATGTGCCGGTGTATGCAGCAGAAGATAAGCCCCAGCAATCCCGCCAATCACGCTGGTCACGGCCAGCGGAACCATTACACGTCGGGAAAGCTCAAGATGCTTGCGATAAGCACCTGTGCTTGCCGTAACCCCAACCCACAGCGCAACTGTATTCGTCGCGTTCGCTGCGATCGGCGCCACACCAGTGAAAAGAAGAGCAGGAAAGGCGATGAAGCTCCCGCCGCCCGCCACGGCGTTCAGGGCACCGCCGAGCGCTCCAGCCACAAAGAGAAAGATGGCAATCTGAATCGGCAAGTACAAGATTTAACACGATTTGCTGCCCAGTGACCATCCTCGGTCCGGGGCCGCGAAAAAAGCTGACAGCGTGACCTAGGTCACATGCAGATGTTTACAACGCCATTAGCCTTGAATCAGAGGATGGCAGATGGGAATCGAAGCGCAAATCGAACTTCCAGAAATCACGGCGGCGCCATTCACCGAAGGGCCCGAAGCCCAGCCAACTCCCGCCCGCAAGCCAAAGAAAAAACTCATCCGCCGCACCGATCACGACCACTCCCAACTCGCCCGCCGCACCTTCCAGGCTGCGTTTCTCGCGCTTAACCTGTGGCTCGGTACCATCTTCTATTTTTGGGTAAGGCAATTTGAGCCGGGTGGTGCACCAACCTCCTTGCACCGCCCGGCTGGCGTCGAAGGCTGGCTACCCATCGCCGGCCTCATGAACTTGCGCTACCTCATGCTCTCACATCGCATTCCGGTCGTGCATCCCGCCGCGATGTTCCTCCTGATCTCCTTCCTCGCGATTTCATTCCTCTTCCGCAAAGCCTTCTGCAGTTGGCTCTGTCCAGTAGGAACGATCTCCGAATACCTCTGGCGAGCCGGCCACAAATTGTTCCGCCGCAACTTTCACGCACCGCGCTGGCTCGACCTCGCCCTCCGCAGTCTGAAATATTTGCTGCTCAGCTTCTTCGTCTTCGCCGTATTCGCCATGCCCGCCGGCGAAATCGCCGCCTTCATGGCCAGCCCCTACGGACTCATCGCCGACGTCCGCATGCTCAACTTCTTCCGCCACATCGGCGAAACCGCCGCCATCGTCATCGCGTTTCTCGCCGTCGCGTCGCTCTTCATTCAGAACTTCTGGTGCCGTTATCTCTGCCCCTACGGCGCGTTTCTCGGACTCACTTCGTTATTCAGCCCAACCCGCATCCGCCGCAACGCCGAAAGCTGCATCGACTGCGCCAAGTGCGCCAAAGCCTGCCCCTCAGCTCTCCCCGTCGACAGGCTCATCACCATCAAGTCCGCCGAATGCACCGGTTGTCTTGAATGCGTAGCCGTATGCCCCGCCAAAGACACGCTGGACCTCTCGCTCGCAAAGCTTCCAGGGATCGTCCCCCAGCCGCCAAAAGTCCCCGTCTGGGCCATGGCCGCCGGAATCGCCATCATGTTTTTCGGGATCGTCGGGTTCGCGAAAACGTTAGGATATTGGGACTCGCACGTGCCGAATGCGCTTTACCAGCAGCTAGTCCCACACGCCGACGAAGCGCAGCACGTAGCGTCAGAAGCCAGCGAGTAGCGGACCGTAGCGCCGGCGTCTCGCCGGCGGTTATGGCGGCGTCCTCGCCGCCATCCCTCAACGCTCTTACGAATTTCCTGCAGCCAAGAGCATGATCCGCCAGAAACTCGAATTCGAATCTCTTCGTGTGCCTTAGTGTCCTTGGTGGTTTCGCCTTACCAGGACTGCAGGCACGCCCTCACTCCTCAACGCCCACCCCGCAGCCCTTCATCAAACATCGTCCCATACTCCAGATACTGAGCCGCAACATCCGCCGGTTCGCCGATCTCGACTTTCTCAATCTCCCCGTTCTTCCCAAACGTTGCTGTCAGCCGTGCACTCACGCCTGCAAAGTAGGTCGGTAGATTTAGCTTCTGATAACGCGCCATCACCTCGTCCCGCACCTTGGGATCGAAGTGCACTCCATATTTCTCCACCAGCGCTTTGATCGCCGCATAGTCGCCCTCCGCCTTGATCCGCATTAGTTCTGCCAGCAGCATGCCTACGCCCTTACGCATCTTCTCGTAATCGGCCACGCGCGCATACGACTTGCCGTCGCGCTGGAACTGCTCAATCGACCCCGGCACCTGGTCGGCAATGTAGTGCGCAATCAGCTGACGGTCACGCTCATGATCTTCCTCGATCGTCTCCCCATGCGGAATGCGCCGCAGTTGTGTCAGCGCTACCGACGCCGCGCCGTCGTACATCGCCTTCGCCACCTCCTCCTGATTAGTGATCATCCCGAGCTCTTTCAACTTCGGATCCCACACGTTCCACAGCGCCATCAGGTCGGCGCGTCCTTCTTCCAGCGTCGAGAAATACTCCTTCAGATATGACTGTGCCCCGGCGCTCACGCGCTCGCTCAGTTTGCCCGACCCGTGCCCGATCACCTCATGCATGTCGACCAGCAGATCAGTCGCCTCGGGTCCGTATTTCTGGTCGCGCGCGGCTGTGGCCGCGTCGGGAGCGAACTCCGTAAGCAGCGTCGTTCCATTCGCCGCATTCAACGCCCGCATGCTCCCGGTGAAAATGAAATTCTTCGATCCATACTTCTCGTGAATTTCATTCTCGTTCGGCAGATTGTCCCCGATCGTGCCCACGCCGAAGTCGCCCGTCTCGATCAGAGTTTCTACAGCCTTAACCGACGTGGCTTTGAATGAGGTCCGCTTGTACTGGTCGAGCCACGGTGCCTTTGCCTCGAAATACGCCGCATTCTCCGCCAGCTTCGTGATCGTCGCGGTCGTCGGCTTGTCCGTAATCGTCACAAAGCTCTGCGAACTTCCTTTCGCCCCGCGCGCGTCGCGATAGATTTCAATAAAGCCATTATCGAAATCGACGGTCGCGTTGTTCTGCACCCACGCAATCCCGAACGCCACCCACTCCGAGTATTCGCCCGTCTGATAAAAACGGATCAGGTGTCCGATCGCCTCCGCCTGCTCGGGCTCTGCATAAGCCTGCGCCTTCTCCAGACACTCGTCCGCCTTCTTCAAGTAAATCGCATACAGCCCGGGCGCGACTTTTCCATCCGGCGTCCCCGCGCGATAGGCGAGCTCCGTAAGTTTGCCGTCCGCCCCGCGCACCACGCGCGAATTCAGCGGATACTTGTCCTCAAACCCCTTGAGGTCCGCCTCGCTCAGGCCCGGATAGAACGTGTTCGAGCTGGCCTGGATTACATCCTTCCCGCCGGTCGGGCTCTTCGCTACCTCCATCGGCTCAAACGCAGGATCGAAGAATGCCGCGCGCAACTGCTCCACCTCGCGCTTCACCTCGCCTGCCGAATTCAGCGCAGGCAGGTCGCCATACGCTGTCTTGAACCCGCCATTTTTCTGTGCCGAAGCCGCCGCCAGACGCAGCTCTTCGAACGAGAATCCCGGCAAGAATTTCTGCGATGTAATGTCGTTGTGATTTCCGCGATTCGCCCAGAACAGCTTCGTGTAATCCGCAATCTTCGTTCGCGTCGTAGGCTTGATCCCCTGCGCATGCGCCATAATCTCTTCCAGCACCCGCTTCTGCCGCAGGCCATAACCCGAAAACTGGTCGTAAATAATCGGATCGATTGCAATCGAAGCCTGGGAGAGCCAATAAGCCAGCGCCTGCTGCTTCGGGCTCAAAGACGCAAAACTAGGCGCGGGCAGCCGCAGAAACGCAGTATCGCCAATTCGCTCGACCACGGAACTGGCGGACTTCTCAGTCTTGGAACTCTGTCCAATCGCCGGAACAGCCAGAACGAAACAAACAAAGAGAATGACGAGTGCAAATCGTTTCACAATGCCCTCCTGAAGCCGTTCCAAAAACCAAACCCCGCAGCCTACCACAATCCCGGTGACTCGCAACTCTGTCACCCTATTGCTGTCACATTATTTAGGATTGTCATCCTGAGCGGAGTCGAAAGAGCCTGCCCCGAGCGAAGCCGAGGGGACCCCTACAAGCTCATCCGCAACCGCGAACTCCGCAAGGCATTCTCCCCGTGCCCAACGCCTTTGACCACCACAAAACCGCTCCGATAGCGAAAATCCAGCCGTTCCAGCGTGCTAAAATCATCATGAGAACGCTCCCAACCGATGCTTCCAGACATCGAAAAACTGTTAGAACTCCAGGTCGCGGATCAGGAGATCCGCAAGCTGCAAGAGGAAATCGCCGAACTCCCGAAACGCATCTCGGTGATCGAGCAGAAGCTGGCCGGCACCAAGGCCCAGCTCGAAAAGGCCCGCACCGCAGCCAAAGCCGACGAAGCCAACAAAAAGAAGTTCGAAGCCGCCATCCAGGACCTGCAAGGCAAAATCTCCAAGTATCGCGACCAGTCGCTTGACGTAAAAACCAACGACCAGTACAAGGCCCTGCTGCACGAAATCCAGTTCGCCGAGCAGGAGATCCGCATCAACGAGGACCGCATCCTCGAGGTCATGGTCAACGTCGAGTCGCGCGACAAAGACGTCAAGGCCGCGGAGGCCGAGCTGAAAGCCGAAACCGCCGAGATCGAAAAGGAAAAAGAAGAAGCCCGCCGCGTCACCGCCGCCGATCAGGCCAAGCTAAGCGAGTGGAACGCCAAGCGCGACGGCCTCCGCCACGGCATCGACGCCGACCTCCTGCGCCGCTACGAGCGCGTCATGAAATTCCGCGGCAGTGGTCTCGCCGAAGTTCGCGACCACAAATGCATGGGTTGTCAGGTCATGCTCCGTCCGCAAACTTACAACGAAGTTCGAGCCGGCGAGCAGATCATGTACTGCGACTCCTGCCAGCGCGTGCTCCATTTCAATCCAGCGAACGAGCCCAAAGTCGAGCAGGCTGCCGAACCGGTTCACTTACGCCGCCGCGCGCGCCCCAAAGCCGACGCCTCGCAGGCATGGTTCTACCGTCCCGACTACGGCGAAGCGGGCGAGGTTCTTCTGGTCTTCTCAAATCAAAACGGCACAGCCTCGCGCTGCATCTACGACATGCACTCCGGCCGCCAGCTCGGCGACGTCCTCAACCGCGAAGGCAACTACCGCCAGGCCTTCCCCGAAGATTTCACTGACAGCACCATTCGCCTGAATGGCCACTGGGAAGAAGAAGAGATGGAAGAGTGGGGCTCAGAAATGCCCAGCAGCGCGCTAGATCTCCTGCACAGCGATCTAAGAGCCGCCCAGCGCGACCACGGCCACGACCACGCCAAAGATCACCACGCAAAACCAGCCGAACAAGCCGCCAGCTAAGTCACAAACTCAGTCGCGGTGCACGAGCGCAGCGCCGACGTCTCGCCGGCGGTCATAGCGGCGTCCTCGCCGACCGTCCAAGGGTGGTACCTTCGAGGTTTGCTTAATAAAATTGTCATCCTGATCGAAGTGAGGTAAGCGTAACGAGTCGAAGTACCCCTACACGCTTACACAGTATCGCCGCCGCCGCAGGGAGTTCTCCCGATGCACTCGACCGGTTTGCTCAGTGATACCGGAAAGCGTAGCCTGATCCCTCTTTCCCCGACATGAACCGCGTGTTGTACTCCAGCAAATACCGCAAATGCTCGGCGTCCTCCGGAAATTTCTGCCCAGCATACGGATACCCCCGCATCTTCCCGAACGGCAGCGGCTCAACCGACTCTCCGCGATAAGCGTAGAAGTCCATATCTTTTTCGTACCCATCAGCAACAAAAAAGTAGTCGCGCACCCATCCGCGAGGCAGCACAGGAAGCGATGCCGGATCAAACTCCAGCGCGACCTCATCCCCCGAGCCAAACACAACGAACTTGTCGTCAACCGAAGTAAGCAGCGGCAAAACATCCCCATACCGCGTGTAAGCCCCAGCCGGGCGCGTATAAGGCCCGGTAGCGCTAGCCTTCTCATAAACGTATTGCACATTTCCCGGAGGCGATCCTTCAATCTTCAAAGGGAATCCATGAAACCCCAAAGAAGCTCTCGCGAGCGGCACAGAAGAAATGGAAGCGCGGCCGCCCCTCCGCTCCGTACGATCCACCAGAATCGAATCCCAATAAATCTGCAAATTAGTAGTCAGCCGAATCCGCCGCGTCCCCACAGGCAGCTTTCCCGTAAGGTTGGCGGTCATAGTCCGCGGCCCACCCGCGGGGAATCCGAGATCAGAAACAATCCGCGCCCACCGTCCACGTCCATCCTTGCCGCCACTCTCGTGATCGGGTTTGTGGAAGGGCACGGCTTTAGCCGTGCCGTCAGCGCCGTGACTATCATGCGGCTTTAGCCGCTGGGGGACGACCGCGTCCTCAACCCATGCCTCGACGTACGGCGCAAACGGCGTCAGCCCAGCCTGATCCGCCGCATACATGCTGTTCGCCGAAAAATACTCCACCTCGCCATGCATCAAGAGCCACAACCCCCCGCCCCGATAAGCCTCGCCCAAATCCAGCTCCAAAGAATGCGGCTCCGCAAATCCCAAAAACGGCGTCACCTTGAAATCGCCAAAATATTTATGCGCCAAGAGCGACGGCAGCAAGTCATGCCCATGCTCATCCCAAGCCCCCGCCGGAGGCCGCGCCCCGCGGCTCAACACCACCTTGAACTCCGGATAAGGAGGCCCCGAAGCAAAATACTCATTCGGATAAACCTCATACCCTGCCGGATGATCGACAGCCAGCAACTTCACCGAATCCAAATAAACCGACTCCTCCAGCGGTTCTATAAATCGAAAACTCAACAAACGGCGATTGAGCCCCTGTGCCCCCCCATGCCCCCCGTGGTTAATGCTCTTTGCCGCGAGCGGAACGGCACTATCCCCCTTCTCCCGAAGCCGATCCCGATCAATCTTGATGTACTCGACCGGCCGAGGAATGTTGCGAATCACCGAAGAATCGTCGCTGCCTTCCGCCTGCGGAATTTCCTGGGTCCTTTGCGAAGAGAACGCATTGCACTCTGCAACGCCCCGCCTTTGGGTGGCGCAGCGCTTCAGCGCTGCGGTTGGCTCGCTAGGTACGGATGCGGCTTTAGCCGCTGAGGGCCGCGCCCCCACCCAATGCCCCACCACGCCCGCGCCCAGCATGTCGCCAACCAGCCCATACTTCTCCCCATCCCACGCAAACAGCGTCGGACACGACGATCCCCGCCGATCGATCTCCGTAATCGTCTGCAGCTTCCCCGCCGCCACTTCGACCTCATCCTGCAAAACGCCCGTCGGCCACAGCAAGCGCACCACATCCGCCTGCTTCGCCTGTCCCAGCCCAATCGTCAAATAAGGAGAATTCTGTCCCAAATACCCCGACGACCCATACACCTCAAACTTCTGCCGGATGCCGTCCGAAAAAACCTCCACCTTCGTCCCAATCGCCGACTTGTTATCCGCCAATCCCTTCAGCGCCAGCCGCAGTGAGTTGTTCTTGTTCCCGCCAACATTCCGCAGCAAAACCGCCGGCCCATGATTCTGCGTGATCAGCAAATCCACGGCTCCATCGTTGTCATAGTCGCCGGCAATAATCGCTCGCGGATTCTTGAGTTCAATCTTGTCGAGCCCAACATCGGCAGTAACATCCTTCCACCCATCCGGCCCAAGATTGCGAAACAACCGAACCTCGCCGCGACCGTCTTTCGTCTCGCCAACAGCCGCGAGATCGACCCAGCCGTCATTGTCGTAGTCAAAGGCGACGATGCCGTACCCATGCGCCCAATCAACTCTTGGCAAGGCCACCGGAGTTAGCACCTTTCCATGATCGTTTTGCCAGAGGGAAACCCCCGGTAGACTGTCCTGCGTAAATGCCAAGTCCATCCATCCATCATGATTGAAGTCGAGAGCCGTGACTCCGTTGGTTGGGGCATACAGGGTAAACAGAATGTTCTGTTGGAACTTCCCCTCGCGTGGATTCTTGAATATCACTGGCGAGTAACGAACCTGCCCCCCTACAATTCCTCCAGTACTTAAGTCGCCCGTGGCCACGAGATCAACTGCGCGATCGTTATTGAAGTCCGTGCCGATTGCTCCCCTAATTTCCGCAAGAGGAGTTAGACCGGTCTGATGAGTTACATCAGCGAATGTGCCGTTCCCGTTGTTACGCCAGATCGCGCCAAAAGGAGATTCCTGCACCTCTACATGCGTGACCCCGGCCACCTTGCCAAGCGGCATGACTGAACGCGACATTCCCGCGATGTACAAATCTAGATCGCCATCGTGGTCGAAATCGACAAAAGTCGCGCTATTGCCGCCCGTAGCGTGGATGCCGGAAGGCTCCGTTACATCCTTAAATGTGCCGTTTTTTTCGTTATGAAGCAGCCGAACCCGCGCGTCCGACATGATAACTAGGTCAGTCGCGCCGTCGTTGTCATAATCACCAGCTGTGCATCCAACCCCGTGCGACTTTGGATCCAATCCGACTTTCGTTGAAACGTCCTCAAATTGGCCACCGCCAGTGTTGTGATAGAGCGAAATCCCTCTCGACGGTCCGTTGTCTGTCACCAACAAGTCGATATTTCCATCATTGTCATAATCCAAGAAGCAAGCGCCCTGCCCTGAGGCTCTCAAAATTGGTTCAGTAGATTGTGTCCTGGCGAAGGTAGCCAGCCCCGCCTCGCGCGTCACATCCACAAACTTCACCTCAATCTGCGCCGGCACCTTCGGCACCGCCAGCGGAGAATCCTCCGCCAGCGAATACTTCCCCTGCTCGCCATACGCCTGACTGATCGGCGTCCCCAGCTTGTTCTGCGTGATGTACTGAAATCTCCTGAACGCCGGCACAGCCGCATCCGAGTCGCCCGAATGCTGATAAGCCTGGGCCATCCCAAACTGTGCCGAAGCATGTAGCGGATCGATCTTCAACGCCCGCTCAAACGCCGCAATCGCCTCGGGAAATTTCCGCAACTGCGCGTACGAAGCGCCCAGGAAATACCAGCTATCGGCATCGCCCGCGTCAATCTCCGTAACCCGCCGAAACGCGGCGACGGCGTCCTCTCCGTGAGCCGCGCTCCTGTGGTACAAGCCCAGGTTGAACCACGCATGCGCATCTTCCGGCAGATCCTTCACGGCCTTCTCCAGCACCGGCCGAGCCTCATCCAGTTTCTGCAAATTCAAAAGCGCAATCCCGCGATTCAACTCCGCAATCTTCAAAGCAGAATCCGCCGCTCGCGCCGCCGCAAACGCCTTCAGCGCCTTATCGAAGAGTTGTTGATTCAAGTAAGCAGCACCAAGATTATTCAACCGCGCCGCTTCGCCCGGATCAGCAGGCGTATCAGCGCCAAGAAGAACGGCAAGAAAAGCCAGGGCAAGGCAGGAAAGAAGAATCGGCGAGAGAAAGCCAGATTTCGGAAGACGAGAAGATTTCATCGCAATTCGCGCAAGAAAAACTGCGAGCATTATAGCGGCGGACTCAATCGTAGGGAGCGCAGCATTTCGAGTGTAAGTCTGAAATTCGCAGTGTGGGTCTACTCAACACTGTCATCCTAAGCGGAGCGCGGTAAGCGAAGCGCGCCGCGAGCAGTCGAAGGACCCCTCCGGGGTTCGCGATTTTGGGTGGCGCAGCGCTTCAGCGCTGCGGTTGCCAGTTCACAAATGATCGGCGGCTTTAGCCGCTGAGGGAACTCTCGCTTGCCGCCTTACTTTGTTCCATACTTCCGCGCCCCAACCACCCCACGCCCTTCCTCAACAGTCACAGTCTGGCCCGCCGCCACCTCAGCAATCTTGTCGACCCCTCCGCTAGGCCACTGCACCTCAACGTCCGCCTTCCCCCGCGACCCCAACCCAAACGTCAAAACCAGTTCACTAGCCGACAAGTAACTCGACCCCGACCGCATCATCTGCCACTGCTTGTCGCCGCCCGCCGAAACCCGCACCACTGCCCCAAACCCATCCCGATTCGATTTCGTCCCCACCAGCTTCACGCGCAAGCTGGCATTCGTATCGCCCGAACTCTCATACAAATGAGCCGCCCCTCCATTCGTAGTCACCAAAACATCGAGAGCCCCATCATTATCAATGTCCGCAAAAGCCGCCCCGCGTGCGACTTTGGGCGCCGCAAATGCCGCCCCGACTTTTCCCGTCACTTCTGAGAATTTCCCGCCCCCCAGATTCCGAAACAAATGTGGAGCCTCCGCATAACTCACGCGTTTCTGCACGCGCTCAATTTCGTTCTCAATATGTCCATCCGCCACAAAAATATCCGGCCACCCATCGTTGTCATAATCGAAGAAAAAACACCCGAACCCAAGCGTCAGCAAAGTCTCGCGGCCCACTTCCGACCGCGGCGCCTCATCCACAAACAATCCATTCCCCTCGTTGTGATAAAGCGACAGCATCTGGTTCGCAAAATTCGTAATGATCAGGCTCGCCTTGCCCGACCGGTCATAATCCGCCGCATCCACGCCCATGCCCGCGCGAGCCACGCCGTCCTCGCTGAACGCCAAGCCCGCCAGCACGCCGCGCTCCTCAAAAGTTCCATTCTTCTTATTGATGTAAAGCTTGTTCGGCTGCGTATCATTCGCGATCAGCAAATCCGGCCAGCCATCGCCATTCGCATCCAGCACCGCAATCCCCAAACTCTTCGAAGTCGGATCGCCCAGCCCGGCCCGAGCCGTTGCGTCCTCAAACCGCCCGTCGCCGAGGTTGTGCCACAGCCGCACCGCCGCTCCTTTGTACGACTCCGGCGTGCAATACGACTTGTGCGTCCCATCCAGAGTGCAATAAAGATCCCCCGCCTCCGACCACTGCACATAATTCGCAACGACCAGATCGAGCCGACCGTCCCGGTCATAATCCACCCATGCCGCGCTCGTAGAAAATTCATTCGGGCCCCAAAGCCCCGCCGCATGCGTCACATCCGTAAACGTCCCGTTTCCATTGTTATGAAAAAGCCGGCTCTGCCCGACCGCAGTTATAAAGATGTCGTCAAACCCATCGTTGTCGTAGTCGCCCACAGCCACGCCCAACCCGAAAAATGACACGGCCAGCCCCGCCCGCGCTGTCACATCGGTAAACGTTCCGTCGTGATTGTTGTGATAAAGCTTCAGAGTGGTAGCGCCAGCATGGTGGTGCCCAGGCCAATCGGTTCCATTCACCAGCAATATGTCCGGCCATCCATCGTTGTCATAGTCAATAAACGCGCACCCCGGCCCCATGGTCTCCGGGAGCCACTTCTTGCCGAACGCCCCATTATTGTGAGTAAAGTGAATCCCGGCCTGCGCAGTGATCTCGCGGAAGGTGATGTTCTGCGCGCTTGATTCATGTGTCAGTGCGAAGAGAATCCACCACAGAGACACAGAGGCACGGAGAAAAAAAGAAATCGGTATTTCGCTGCGTCTCTTCGCCAGCCTCGACCGTAGCGCCGGCGACCCGCCGGCGGTCGTGGCGGCGTCCTCGCCGCCACTCCATGCAAGTTCGTTGTCGGCCGCGAGCGCCTCAGCTGCCGCGAAAAACTCTGTGGTTATAAGCCTTTCTCCCGAGCTCATTTCCCCTCAACCGGCAGCGCCACCGACACATGCTCATGAATGCTCTGCCGCTCATTGTTATCCTCAGGATGCGCCAGCCTGTACGGCCCGGTGATCGTCTGCGCCGCCTCATCCGCCTTGAATCGCAGATACCGCGCCTCATGCTCCTTCGCCATCTTCTCGTCGCCCAGCCCGTTGTAGCAGAGCATCAGGTTGTAGTGCGCCTGCAAATCCTCCGGATCAATCTCCAGCACGCGCCGCAGCACGGCAATCGCATCCGCATATTTCCGCTGCAAGAAGTAAACCCGCCCCAGATTATTCAGCGCGACGCGATCCCGCGGATACTGCGCAAGCACAATCCCGAGATGCGCCGCCGCCCCGTCGTAATCACCGGCAGTCTTCAAAAGCGACGCATAAAAGAAATTCGCCCGCGCCAGCCGAGGATCGAGCGCCAGAGCCTTCTCCAGCACGGTCCGCGCCCGCGCCACGTCTCCCTCCTGTAGTGCCGCCCGCCCAATGTTCACCCATCCATCCGGATTCGTCGCATCAATCTCGGTAACTTTCTCGAACGCTGCCTGCGCCGCCTTCAAATCTCCCTGCAATAAGAGTCCAATGCCATAATCGTTCCAGCGTTGCCAATCTTCTTTCGCAAGTTGTGTTGTCGGCCTTGGCGCGGGAGCCCGATCTCCAAGCACATCCACCGTTACCTGATTCTCGGCCACAGCGACAATCGGTAAATCCGGAATCCGCTCTGACTTCGCCGACACTCCCTTCATCGATGCATCAAACAGGAATTTCCGGTCGTCATAGTTCGCGCCCACCGCCGACGGATCCGCCGCTTCCGGCCTTCCCACAAACGAAAATTGCGTGCCCCACCATGCGAACTTGCGATAGCAAAGCCGCGCGGTCAGCGTGATCTTGTTGCCCGTCTTCGCCTGAACTTTCATCCGAAAGTGCACCGTATCCGCCGCCCCAGGCGGAATCAAGCGCACATAGACAACTGACCGCGTGGACCAAGCGTTCCGCTTGTTGATCGGATTCCCGTGCCCATCCACCTGCAGCGACCGGTAAAAATGCGCGCCCTTCTCCACCGGACCCTTGCCGCCATCCTCGACCATCCCACTCCAGAAAACGGTCTGGCCGCGATCATCCACTCCCTTCAACTCAAGCCAGGTGTCATACGCATCCACAGTCCCGCCTGGAAAAAAATGTCCAACGCGTTTCGTGCGCACGACAACATCCACCCGCACCGAATCCCCGCGCCGCACCGCCGGATGAACGCGATCGAGCGGCGCAGTAACCGGAGCCGCTGCTGCGTTTTCAACCGGAGCGGCAGCGGTCTCCGCCTCTTCGCCGACCGCGAACGTCGTAGCCAGTTCGTTCCCCGCAGCCTTAGCGCCGCTTGTCCTCTCCGCTTCCCCCGCCGACAACGCAAAAATATCTACGCTCAAAGCCCCGCTGGTCAGGAAATCCTCCGTCTTCTTCAACTGCTCCGCATCTTCATTAGCCGTGGGCACCGCCGTATTGGCCGCCGGAAAACGATGCGAGTGCACCTTGCCGTCGACATTCCCCATGTCACCCGACCGCTCGAGCGGCATGTGGCAATCCGCGCACTGCTGCGGCTTCGGCGGATAGTAAAACGATCGCGCCCCCTGTCCCGAAACTCCGCTAGCCTGCCAGTTGTCATACTCGTTGAACCCGCGAATCCAGCGATAGTGATTCACGGGCGCATCCAGATGCACCTTGTGGCACGACGCGCAAAACTCCGCCGTCTGCTCGCGCATGAACGGCTTCAAAAACACACGCCGGTGCGGCTCCGGATTCAGCTTCGTAATCGTGTCATGCAAAAACCGCACCACCGGATTCTTGCTCGCCGCCATCTCATGCAGCTTCGGATACTCCAGGTAAAAATCCCCCTGCCCCATCGTGCTCTTTACACGCGCAATCGAGTGGCACATCATGCACCCCAGCCCAGCCTGCGCCTCCGGCGTGTGCACGATCTCCTTGATCGGAGTATCCATCTTCCCCGCATAGAGCACCGCCGGATCATGGCACCCGCCGCACCACTTCGAAGGCCGTGTGCCGACGGTGTCCTGCATGTACTCGATCGACTTGCGATACCACTGATTATTGAACGAAGAAAAATGGTGAGCCGAGCTGAACCACTCGTTGTAGATATCCTCGTGGCACCGCTTGCACGAATCCGACTCCATAAAAAACTTGGAAGGAATCTTCTGCCCGCCATAAACCTGCGCCGAGCTGGGAAAGAAAGGCCCGGAAGGGCCGTCGCCTTCCCCATCCATAGAAAGCGGCGGCAACTCAGGGTTGCGAATGACGGCGCTTCCCACCCACCGGTTCTCCCGCTGATAGTGCGCCGCCCACCCAATCGCGACGAGCACGACAAAACAGCTCACCAGAGAAACCGCCCCGCTCAAGAGACTCGAATTGCGCCCGCGGCGCGTCATCCACTCCGCAGCCAGGCATCCAACTCCAACCAAACAAAAAACAATATGCGCATACAGCCAGCGAAATTCGCTATGAGCGGTCCCCGTATATATAAGGAAGAGCCCAAGCCCGAAGCCGACTGCCAGCAAAACCCATCCCGTCCGCCCCACCCATCCCGCCGCCCGCCACAATCGCCCAAACAAGACCGCGCCCACAATCGACGCAGCCACTCCACCCAGCGAGTGCAAAAGCACAACCAGGGGGTAAACCAGATTCGTCTGCGGAAACGGATAAAGATAAGCAGCCGATGCAACCAGCAGCACCAACAACCACTGCATCACCTTCGGCATGGAAGAACTATGACTTGGCACCATGGATCGATTTTCTGCAAGTCAAATCTTAAGGAAAAGTATCATTTCGAAAAACTCATTAGCATTGTCAATCCTGAGCGGAGCAAGAAGTTCGCGAAGCGAATTTCTTGCGCAGTCGAGGGACCCTACAAGCTCATCCGTAATCACAGTCACCGTAAGGCGTTCTCCCCGTGCATTCTCCGCTCTCCCGCTCGCTCCACCAACGCTGCTATCTCCAGTACCGCCTCTTCCTCCCAAGGTCTCCCCACAATCTGCACGCCAATCGGCAATCCCTCCGCCGACCTCCCAAACGGCACCACCGCGGCCGGAAATCCCAGCACATTAAACCACTCACAATAAGACCACGCATCCAGATACTTCACCGTCTTCCCCTCGACAATCCACTCCCGCTCTCCATGCCGAAACGCAGGCACCGCCGCCACCGGACAAATCAGCACCGTGTATCTCCGCATCTGCTGCAATACTCGCTCCCGCAACTCATCCCGCCGCAGCCAGGCCGACAGCAACGATTCGCCCGAATGCGCCTCCGCTCCATGTCCCGCCGGGGTCCACGAGCAAAACTCCTGCAGAAGAGGCGACAACTCCGCTTCCCGCCCGCGTACCATCGGCCCCAAAATCATTCCGCCCGCGACGCCAAAAAACTGCCACCAAAGTTCGCGAGCCTCCTCCAGCCCGTCCGGCCGAAACCCCTCCACGCGAAGCCCAGCGTCAACTAGCGCGGAAGCCGCGCCCTCCACAGCCGCCCGAGTCTCCGCTGTACCCGGCGTTCGCCCATCGTCAACAAAAAATCCGACGAAATTTCCACCTTCATTGCCGACAGAACTCTCGACGGCGCCCCATTCTAAAATCGCGTTCTGTGCGATTTTAGAGTGGGGCCTTTCCCTGCGATCGAATCGAATTCCAACGGGAGCCGAACAAGGATCCCCGTCATCCCACCCCGTCATCACCTCAAACAGAACGCGCAGGTCTTCCACCGTCCGCGCCATCGGTCCCACCACGCCCAGCAACGCAAATGGCCCGCCCGACTTCGGAAAATGCCCAGTCGACGGAATCCTCCCCGGCGTCGGCTTCAGCCCGCAGATTCCGCAGAAGTGCGCAGGCACGCGTATCGACCCGCCGCCGTCGCTCCCCACCCCTCCCGCAGAGAGTCCCGCCGCAATCGCCGCCGCCTCGCCCCCGCTCGACCCGCCCGCCGTCCGCGCCAAATCCCAGGGATTGTTCGTCCGCCCATAAAGCAGGTTATCCGTCTCCCAAGCCATCAAATATTCCGGAGTATTCGTCACACCCAAGATGACGGCTCCCGCCGTCCGCAGCCGCGCCACCAGCGGAGCATCCGCCTCCGCCACATACCCGGCCCGCAGCCGCGACCCTGCCTCGCATCGATGCCCGGCCACATCAATCGAAGACTTGATCGAAACCGGCACGCCATGCAGTGGCCCGATGCCGCCCGGCAGCGAACCACCAGCCCCAGCCCGCATCAAAGCCCGCTCCGCCGCCCGAGCCTGCTCCATCACCAATTCCGGCTGCCAATCGACAAACGCATTCAATGCAGCGTTCAGCGCAGCGATCCGCTCCACATGCTCCCGCGCCACCTCAACCGGCGATACCTCCCGAGCCCGCACCCGCCGTGCAATCTCAGCCGCCGAAGCAAAAGAAGATAGACTCACCACAGCGCAGAATTCTAATTCAATATGCTCCGCGCCATCGCCGCCCTCTTCGCTCTCACCGCGCTTTACCTCGCCAGCCTCGGCCTCGTGATGCTCGCCCGCCCCGGCGCAATCTCCATGACCGCGGGCGCCCCGCTTCTTTTCGGACTCGAACTCGCCGGCCCCTACATGTTCCTGCTGACGGCGCTCTGCGCAGTCGCAGTCGCTTTCGGCCTGCTCCGCCGCAACAACATCGCCCGTCACACGGCCACGCTGATCGCCATCGCCGGAATCGCCATGCTGGTCCCGCCCGTCTCCGCCGCCACAGTGACAGCGAACGCGAAGTTGCTGGCCACCAGCGGCCTCGGCATCATCGTGCGTGTAATTGTGGCTTGGTATCTGTCGCGAAGAGAAGCAGCAGAAGAATTTCGCCGCAGCTGACCTTAATCACTCAAAAGCCAAAAATCCGCGGATATCCGCTAAAATCCGCGGAGAAGAAGTTCTATCGAAAGTGTTCGAGATAGTACAAAGCCGCGAAAGCCAGCAACAAGGCAACTCCCGGCACGGCCAACGTCCGCAGTCGGACGCGCCGGCTCCTTCCAGTCGGCCGTCACCAGAAACAGCGCGATCGTCGGCACAATCAGCACTATCGAAATCTGAAAAATATGCGCCGCCGTTCCTTCGTCCGCCTGAGGTGCCTGGAAATATCCGCTGATCACCGTCAGCAGCGCCAGCAGCGACAGTCCGGTGACGACTCTACCGCTCACGCGATTGATCTTTTCCGTCAGCATGCCATCCTCCGCGATCAGCCTATCTTCCCCCATCCCGCCGCTTGAGGCAATCATTCCCCTGGTCTCGCTTCTTGCAGCAATATTGTTGAACGTCAAGGAAGCACTAGCGTTGAACAATGATCGATTTCAAAAAACAGAATTATTGTTGAGCAATGAACGATGTCTAAAACAGCTCTGTCACCCTGAGCGAAGTAAGGTGAGCAAAGCGAGCCGAACGAGTCGAAGGACCCCTACACGCTAAGACCAGCCTATGCTGTGGCAAGGTGTTCTCCCGATGAAGCATGAGTTAGGGTGTGGTACTTTATGATTCCCTCATGCCGAAACCCCCCGCGCCCTCGCCAAAACCAACGCCTGCTTCCGCCACCGTCACACTCTCCCCCCGAGGCCTGGCCCGCCTGAAATCCGGGCACCCCTGGGTCTACAAGTCCGACATCGCCGCGCAAAACGCCGAACCCGGCGCAACCGTCGCCGTCCTCGACCAGCGCGGCAAATTCCACGGCACCGCCCTCTACAGTTCCGCCTCGCAGATCGCCATCCGCATGATCTCCCGAGAAACGACCTCGCGCGACGCCGTCCCCGATCTCCCCTCGCTCATCGCGCAGCGCATCCGCGAAGCCATCGCCTATCGCAAAACTTATGTCCAGAACACCAACGCCTGCCGCGTAGTCTTCAGCGAAGCCGACTTCCTCCCTGGCCTCATTGTCGACCGCTACAACGACGTTCTCTCTCTCCAAATCCTCACCCAGGCCATGGACGCCGAACCAGTCCGAGGCGCAATCGTCGAAACGCTAATCGCAGAACTCAAGCCCGAAGGAATCCTGGAACGAGTTGACCCAAGAATCCGCGAACTGGAACAACTCCCTCCCCGCGACTCAGCCCTGCTCTGGGGAAAAAAGAGTTCCACGATCATCACGATGAACGTCGTCCCCGAGGGGCCAAGCACAGAGCTCAAAGCTCAGAGCCCAAAGCCCAACGACCAACGACGAACGACCAACGCCGGCGTCTCCTTCCACTACTCCGGCCTCGAAGGCCAAAAAACCGGAGCCTTCCTCGACCAGCGCGAAAACTACGCCGCCGCCGCCCGCTACGCCCACGGCAACGCCCTCGACATCTTCTGCTACCACGGAGGCTTTGCCCTCCACCTCGCCCCCGTCTGCACGAGCGTCGCCGGCGTCGACAGCTCTCGTCCCGCGCTGGAAGTCGCCGAAAAAAACGCCACCCTCAACCATCACGACCTCGACTGGATCGAGGCCAACGCCTTCGACCTCCTCCGCGACTACGCCGACGCCGGCAACAAATACCAAACCATCGTCCTCGACCCGCCCGCCTTTGCGAAATCGAAGCGCGACCTCCACAAAGCCCTGAGCGGCTACAAGGAACTCAACCTCCGCGCCCTGAAGATGCTTCAGCCCGGCGGCATCCTTATTTCGTGTTCCTGCTCCTTCCACGTCAGTTCCCAGGATTTCCAGGAAACTATCGCCTCCGCAGCCCGCGACGCCCATAAGTCATTGCGTGTCTTAGAGTTCCGCGGCGCCACCCAGGACCACCCCGTCCTCCTTAACGTCCCCGAAACCGCCTATCTGAAGTGCCTGATTTTCCATGTAAGCAACTGAAAACAGGATAAATAAATTAGTTGACAATAACACACTCATATTTTATATTGCACTTACGCTAATTAACGCGAATCGAGAGCGTCTTCGCTCTCATCAAATTTCTAGATTTCAAAAGCAGGAGGATTTAGCCATGACAGTTCTTACCCGTTGGGACCCCTTCCGTGAGTTCGTAACTTTGCAGGACCGCATGAACCGCTTGTTCCGCGACCAGCAGGGCGGACAGGAAGAGGCCCTAACCACCTCGACCTTTGCGCCGCCGGTTGACGTTTACGAAGACGAGCACAACATCACGCTCAAAATCGAAGTCCCGGGCATAGACGAAAAGGACATCGACGTTCGCCTCGAGAACAACACGCTGACCGTTCACGGTGAGCGCAAGTTCGAGAAGGAAGAGAAAGAAGAGAACTACCGCAGGGTCGAGCGCCAGTACGGCAGCTTCACCCGCACCTTCACTCTTCCGCAGACCGTCGACAGCGAAAACGTCCAGGCCAATTACGACAAGGGCGTGCTGAAGATCCAGTTGTCCAAGAAAGCCGAAGCGAAACCAAAGCAGATCAAGGTCAATGTTGGCAAGCCGTCAGCCAGCGAGAAGACGCTCGAAGGCAAATCAGCCAAGAGCGCAGCGTAAGAGTCACGGGCTGTCAGCCGTCATCTGTCAGCCGTGAGCTTTCAATATGAGCGAGGTAAGGCCGGCAGCTTTTGCTCCGGCCTTCTCTTTTAGTCCACAATATGAGGGAGCGAGCCCCACAACTGACGAGTCGTGTCTCAGGTCATAATAAGGGGCTTGCCCATGCGTGGAAAAACCCTGCTCTTCTTCGTCCTGGCCGCCGCGCCCTTATACGCGCAGTTGCCCTTTTACACGGACGACCCGGCAGTCACCGAGCGCGGCAGGTTTCATTTCGAGTTCTTCAACGAGTACGACGCGCTGCAGCACCAATATCCGAACTTGCGGCAGAACACCGCCAACTACAAGTTCAACTATGGTCTGCCGCACAATCTGGAATTCGACGTCGATTTCCCGTATCTCGGCATCTATCGCGAGATGGATCGCTCCACGGGCATCGGCGACACGAACCTCGGCCTCAAGTGGAATTTTCACAAGAACACGCCAGGCTCGAAGTTTCCGGCCCTTGGCGCCAGTTTCTACGTAGAGTTTCCGACGGGAGACGAGAAGCAGCAACTCGGTTCAGGCCTCCACGACTATTGGCTGAATTTCTGTATTCAGGAACCACTGACGGAGAAAACAAGAGTAAACATGAATCTCGGCTATCTGTTCGCGGGCAACACCAGTACAGGCGTAATCGGCGTCTCAACCCCGCGCGGTCACGTCTACACCGGAGGCGTTTCTCTGTTGCACGATCTGAACGCGCGCCTGACGATAGGAGCCGAGATCTACGGCGGCTACGACAGCAACAGCAATCTAGGCAGAAAACAATTGCAAGGAATGTTAGGCGCGGTACGCGATTCACCAAGGCATGACATTTGACCTCGGATTACTAGGGGGCCGCTACGTAGCCAGCCCCAGAATCGGCGGCCAGGTAGGCTTCTCAGTAGACTTCCCAGATGTCTGGAAGCGCAAGCCGATCGAAGTCGACGGCACCGAGAGAACCAAATCGCAATGACGACATCAAATAACACGTTCGCTCTTTCAATGCGTTCATGAACGATGTCATCCTGAGCGAAGAGAGGTGAGCAGAGCGAGCCGAACGAAGTCGAAGGACCCCTACAGGTTTAGCGCTGTCTCAGGTGCGGCAAGGCGTTCTCACGATGAAGCGTGCATCGTGACAACGTGGGCTATGCCCGCTTTAGGAAGTCGCCGTGGAGGAGGCGCTTCAGCGCCGCGTTAGCAAGCGACTAAGAATTTCGGGGCTTTAGCCCCAGGTTTTCAGATTACAAATTAAAGATTACCAAATTACAAATTGGAGTACGCAATGCCCATCCGTTGGGACAAATTCACAGTCAAATCTCAAGAAGCCGTCCAGCGAGCCAACGAACTCGCCTCTGAACACGGCAATCCCGAGCTTCTACCCCTCCATCTTCTCGCCGCTTTAGTCGAGGACAAGGAAGGCATCGTCGTGCCCGTCCTCGAAAAAATCGGCATTGGCCCGCAGGCTGTTCTCTCCGAGATCTATCAGGAGATCGAGAAGCTCCCCAAGGTCTCCGGCAGTGCAGCCCAGCAGGCTACCTTGTCGCCGCAAGTCAACCAGCTTCTGGAAAACTCGTTCAAGCAGGCCGACCAGTTCAAGGACGAGTACGTCTCGACCGAGCACATCCTGCTCGCCATCACGAGCCTCAAGCGCGACGCCGCGCAAGAACTGCTCAAGCGCCACGGCGCAACGCATGAAGCAATTTTGAAAGCCCTGACCTCCGTTCGCGGATCGCAGCGCACCACCGACCAGAATCCCGAAGGGAAGTACCAGGCCCTCGAGCGCTACGCGCGCGATCTGACCGAAGCCGCCCGCCGCGGCAAGCTCGACCCGGTCATCGGGCGCGACGAAGAAATCCGCCGCGTAGTCCAAGTCCTCTCGCGCCGCACAAAGAACAATCCTGTGCTCATCGGTGAGCCCGGAGTCGGCAAGACCGCCATCGTCGAAGGCCTCGCCCAGCGCATCATCTCGGGCGATGTGCCAGAGGTCCTAAAGAACAAGCGAGTAGTCTCGCTCGATCTCGGCTCGATGCTGGCCGGAGCAAAGTATCGCGGCGAATTTGAAGACCGTCTGAAAGCGGTCCTGAAAGAGATTGAAGACGCGCAAGGCAAGATCATCCTCTTCATCGACGAACTGCACACGCTCGTCGGCGCCGGAGCCTCTGAAGGCGCCATCGACGCCTCCAACATGCTCAAGCCGGCGTTAGCGCGTGGCGAACTGCGCGCCATCGGCGCCACCACGCTCAACGAGTACCGCAAGTACATCGAAAAAGATGCGGCCCTCGAACGCCGCTTCCAGATCGTCTTCGTCGGCGAACCAAATGTCGAAGATACGATCGCGATCCTTCGCGGCCTGAAAGAAAAATACGAAGTCCATCACGGCGTCAGAATCAAAGATTCGGCGATCGTTGCCGCCGCAACGCTCTCGCATCGCTACATCTCCGACCGCTTCCTTCCCGACAAGGCCATCGACCTGATCGACGAGGCCGCCGCCTCGCTCCGCATCCAGATCGACTCCATGCCCACCGAGATCGATCAACTCGAACGCCGCGCCACGCAACTCGAAATCGAGAAGCAGGCGCTAAAAAAAGAAGACGATCGCAGCTCGCGTGAGCGTCTCGCATTAGTCGAGAAAGAACTAGCCGAGGTGCGCGAGAAATCGAATGCGCTCAAGGCAAAATGGAAGCTCGAAAAAGATGTCATCGCCAAAGCGCGTACTCTGAAAGAAAAACTCGAGCAGCTCAAGATCGAAGAACAGGCTGAGGAACGCAAAGGAAATCTCGAACGAGTCGCGCAGATCCGTTACGGCCTCATCCGCCAAACCGAAGAAGATCTGAAGAAAATTACCGAGCAGCTCGAAGGCCGTCCGGCCAAAGATGGAGCGAAGGGTGAAGGCGGAGCCGGCAAGAAAAACAAAGACGGCTCAAAAGCGGTGCCGGTAGCGGCATCTGGCCGCATGCTGAAAGAAGAAGTAGACGAAGAAGATGTTGCGCGCATCGTCTCCAAGTGGACCGGCATTCCCGTCTCCAAGATGCTCGAAGGCGAAGTCAAGAAGTTGATCAATATGGAAGACCGTCTGCGCCTGCGAGTAATTGGACAAGACGAGGCGTTAGAGCGAGTCTCGAACGCGATCAGAAGATCGCGCGCCCGCCTCAGCGACCCGAAGCGTCCCATCGGTTCCTTCATCTTCCTCGGACCAACAGGCGTCGGAAAAACAGAACTGGCGCGGGCTTTGGCCGAATTCCTTTTCGACGACGAGCGCTCCATGATCCGCATCGACATGTCCGAGTACATGGAGAAGCACGCCGTGTCGCGCCTCATCGGCGCGCCTCCCGGCTACGTAGGCTACGAAGAAGGCGGACAGCTAACCGAACAAGTTCGCCGCCGCCCCTACGCAGTGATCCTCTTCGACGAGATCGAGAAGGCGCACCCCGACGTCTTCAACGTGCTCCTCCAGATCATGGACGATGGACGCTTAACCGACGGCAAGGGCCGCACGGTAGATTTCAAAAACACAGTTATCATCATGACCTCGAACTTAGGCTCAAGTTTCCTGCAAGCCGAAACCGCCCGCTCCGAGCGGGATTTCGAGGAAGCCTCAAAGCGGGTGATGAACGCGCTACGCAGCGCCTTCAAACCCGAGTTCTTAAATCGAGTGGACGACATCATCATCTTCCACCCTCTAGGCAAAGAGCAGTTAGTGAAGATTGTAGACCTGAGACTCGAAGACCTTCGCCGCCTGTTAGCCGACAGAAAAATTTCTCTCGAGCTCACCGACTCCGCGAAAGAGTTGCTCTTCACCGAAGGCTACGACCCGTCCTTCGGCGCAAGGCCCCTCAAGCGCTCGATCCAGAAGCTGATCCAGGACCCGCTCGCCCTGAAGATCCTCGACGGCGAGGTCCTCCACGGCGACCACGTCATCGTCGACCCCAAGGCTGGCAAGATGACCTTCAAGGTCAGCGAGCGTGTAGGCGAGACCGCTCCCCTCAAGCGTTGATGCCGGCGGGGAGCATGGAGCAAAGGCGTCATTGTGCTCCACGTGGTGCATAGTGTCATGGCGGTTTAGGCTATACAAAATCGTCATGACAGCTAAGGTCAGGGAAACAAACCGTGTTAGCTTGCCAGGCTTGCTGGGAGGTTTGGCACCTCGATTACCGGGCGGATTTCTACTGTGCCGAACTTGCCGGCCGGGATGTTGCTGGCGATTTCGATGGCTTCGTCTAAGTTCGCGGCGTCGACCAGGAAATAGCCGCCTAGCTGTTCGCGAGTCTCGGCGTAGGGGCCGTCGGTGATGGTGCGCTTGCCTTCCTGAACTCGGACGCTCGTGGCGGTCAACGTGGGCTGGAGGGGCGCGGCGGCGAGGTACTTACCTTTTTCTGCCAACTGACGGGCGTATCCGGCCGATTCCATGTAGCACTGGTTGCGCTGTTCCTCAGTGAGTGCGGTTTCCTCGAAATAGATGAGCAACATGTATTGCATGGGCTTGCCTCCATTCGTACGGCTGCTTAGCTTAGTTGACCTCCGGGGCTAAAGCCCCTCGTTGTCAGGCATCGCTAATGCGGCCATAAATGGCCGCTCTTCCACGGTGGGGCCTGAAGTTTTCAACGTCTTCAAGTTTTGTTTTCGCAGCCTGCGCTCCGCGTCGTTTTCTCCCGACCTATTCGTTAGTCGAGCGGGCGGGGGCTGAATCGACATGGTTCGAAAGAAGAATTTACAATCGGCCCGATGCCTTCCGAGGTCACCGCCGCCATTGAAGCAGTCTACCGCGCCGAGTGGGGGCGGATCGTGGCTACCCTAATCAGAACGACTGGCGACTTCGACCTGGCTGAAGAGTGTGCACAGGAGGCGTTTGCGGCGGCGATGCAGCAGTGGGAGCCGGCGACGATTCCGGATGTCCCCGCGGCATGGATCATTCAGACGGCGCGTCACAAAGCGATTGACCGGATTCGGAGCCGGGTACTTCATGCCGAAAAGCTCGAATCACAGGCTAAGTCCGGGCAGATCCAGGAGACGACCGAGCCTGATTACGACTGGGAGGCGATCCCTGACGAGCGGTTGCGGCTGATCTTTACCTGCTGCCACCCGGCGTTGGGCGGGCAGGCCCAGGTGGCCCTGACGCTGCGGACCCTTTGCGGACTTGAGACGGACGAGATTGCGCGAGCTTTTCTGGTGCCGACGGCGACGATGGCGCAGCGGCTGGTGCGGGCGAAGCGGAAGATTCGCGATGCGGGAATTCCGTACGTCGTGCCGGAGTTGAAAGACATGCCGGCGCGGCTCGACGCGGTGCTCACCGTTATTTACCTGGTGTTCAACGAGGGCTATGTCGCGACCAAGGGATCGAGTCTGCTGCGCACAGACTTGTGCGCGGAGGCGATCCGACTGGCGCGAGCGGTAAGAGGGTTGATGCAGCCGCGGTCTCCGGGAGAATTGACCGGCCTCCTTGCCTTAATGCTGTTGCACGATGCGCGGCGTGAGGCGCGGCTGGATGCGGCGGGTGACTTGGTGCTGCTTGAGGAGCAGGACCGGTCGCTGTGGAATCGTGCGCAGATTGAAGAAGCGTTGCCCCTGGTGGAAGAGGCTCTGCGGTTGGGGCCCGGTCCGTATACGTTGCAGGCTGCGATTGTCGCGGTGCATTGCCGGGCGGCGCGGGCCGAAGACACGGATTGGCGGCAGATTCTGCAACTGTACGATGTGCTGGTGAAGGTGCAGCCTTCGGCGGTGGTGTGGTTGAACCGTGCGGTGGCGGTGGCGATGGTCGAAGGGCCAGAGGCGGGGTTGAGGCAACTTGAGCCGCTGTCTTCGAGTAGAGATCTGGAGAACTATCATCTGCTGCATGCGGCGCGGGCGGATTTGCTCCGGCGCACGGGAGCGCGGGCGGAGGCGGCGGATAGCTACCGGCGGGCCTTGGAACTGGTCAGCAACGAGAGCGAGCGGCGGTATTTGAAGCGGAGGCTGGGGGAAGTGGAAGCGGCGTAGACATTCTCCTTAGAACTTCCGAAGGTTAGGTACCGTGCCGACAATTGCCCAGAGCACGGGGAGAATGCCTTGCGGCGTCGCGCGAGACTTATGAGCTTGTAGGGGTCCTTCGACTCGTTCGGCTCGCTTCGCTCACCTGACTTCGCTCAGGATGACATCACTAGAAAGTCACACACTCTCACGAGGCCATGGCCTAATAGGCGGGTTAGTTAGCAACACGATTTGAGATGCAGCAGTGAGGGTGGGTTCCCCTCGCGACTGCCGGCGAGTCGCCGGCGCTACGGTCTAGCTGCGGATCGGCAGTTCGCCGTTTTGCAGGAGTTGCGCTTTCCGGCTCGGCACTTCATTCCATCCCGTCAGGCTAGCCGTTACTGCGCCGGTCATTACTTTTCTGAAGGCAGCTTGGAATTGGTCCATTTCCTCGCCGGTTCCTACTGTTATGCGGACGTGCGTCGGCCACGCCGGCCAGATTCTTCCTACGTAGACATTTTGCTTGGCCATGGCAGCGATGGTCTCGCTGCCGGGGCGCTTGGTGTCGAGCATGAAGCAGTTGGATTGCGAGGGGACGTAGGAATATCCGTTGCTGTCGAGCCAGGCGAAGACACGGGCACGGACTTCGGTGTTAATGCGCTTGCGCTCGGGGACGACCTGCGTATCTTTGAGGCTGGCAGAGGCGGCGACCAGCGCGGTGATCGGGTTGAAATTCCAGCCGCTGTAGTCTTCGATTTTCTTCAGCAATTCGGGTTTGCCGATGGCGACGCCGCAGCGGAGTCCGGCCATGCCGTAGATTTTCGAGAAAGTGCGGAGGACTAATACGTCTTTGCCGGCTTTGACCATGTCGAGGCAGGAGTCGACGTCGGAGAAATGAATGTAGGCCTCGTCGACCATGACGATGGAATCTTTCGGCTTGTTCTCGACGAGGTACTCGATATCGGCATGGCTGGTGACGGTGCCGGTTGGATTGTTGGGATTGGCGATGTAGAAGAGTCCGGCGTCAGGCGCGGCAGCGAGCATGGCGCGGACGTCGTGGGCGTAGGCTTTGTCCTTGTTGAGAGGAACCTTGACTACACGGGCGCGGACGGCGTCGGCGGCGGTGGCTCCCGCTTCGTAGCCTGGGTCGGCGGTGACGTAGCTCCGCTTGGGCGAGGTGAAGACGGCGACGGCGTAGTGCAATGGGCCGCTTGATCCGGGATAGAAGCGGACGTAGTCGGAGTTGAGGCCCATGAGGCCGGCGTATTGCTTGATGAGGTCGTCGGCGAGGTAAAAGGAGTAGCGTCCGCCTTGCGGGATGATGGCAGAGACGGCCTCGCGCGCGGAGGCGCAGGGGCCGAGGGGGTTCTCGTTCGCGTTGATCATGATTCCGCCGCGGGAGACGATTGGGGGCGCAGCGGCGTAGGCGAGCATGGGTTCGGTGACGATGCGCAACGCAGCGGCGGCAGTAGCGGCAGCGGATAAAGTCAGGAACGAACGACGGGACGGAGACGGAAAAGCTGAGTTAGACATGACCACACCCCTTGCGAGACATATTAGCGCAGAATGCAGGGTTTAGGTGTCAGGTATCAGGTCTTAGGTCTTGGGTCTTAGGCCTTGAGAGCCTGAATCCGAGACCTAAGGCGATGGGAATTATTAGGGTCCCGCTGTGGCGAATTTGTGCTACCCTGCTGGGTTCGAATGTACTTTAGGTTTCCGATCCCAGGAGAAGATTATGAAGCGCTTACTAGTGGCCACTCTGATTTGTCTTGTTCTTGCCGTTGCCGCACTCATACCAGCTGTCAAACCCGTCCAAGCCACTGGAGTGCCGAAAGCGTGGGACGTGCAGGATAACAGCGCGTCGCAGGACTATTGCACGAACGCTGGCGGTGAGGTGGATAACCGTCAGCCGTATTTCAACACCAACGCAGACCCGCAGGATTGGCTGCGCCTGAGCGGTTCAAAGAATTTCTGCAAGTTCACCTCGCAGGACGATGGATCGCGGATCCATGTGCTGCTTTCGACGCTTTATACGACGAAGCCTTCGCTCGCAGCGCTGGCCTACTATGCCGAGGTTCAGCTGGGAACGTGCAGCGGGAATCCGGCGTCGTGTTACTGCACGCAGCTGGGTGGGAGCGATTCGTTTGGCGGGGTCAACCTGAACGGCGGCGGATGGGTGCAAAAGTCGGACCCGGTGGATACGGTGCTCGAAGCGTGCATCTTCCCCGATATGTCATCGATTGACTCGTGGGGACTGGCGTATCACTCGGCGGGGATTATTCGCGGAGCGGATCTGGATGGGATACTGCGGTATGCGAATCCGTATGCGTCGAAGAGGAAGAAGTAGCAATTGCAGATTGCAGAGGTCAGATTGCAGATTTGAGCCGCGAGCGCTTGGCGCTCGCGGCTTTTTGCTTTCCTTGAGAGCGGTTGATATTGCGGCAACGAAGCTGGACGCTTCTCGGTGAGAATGCCTTGCGTCGGCAGTTATAGCGCTTGCGTCGCAGGGGTCCTTCGACTCCGCTGCGAGTTCGCTTTGCGGACTTACTGCTCCGCTCAGGATGACAATATTGTTCTTGATTGACTAGCTGATTTCTACTTCTACGTTTGCCAGGCCACTGGCGATTGTGCCTTGGTCCTTATTTTTGTCTTTGTCGCTGCTTCTGCCTCGGGTGACTGTCCACGCTATAACCAACGAAATTGCCAGCAGCGATGACGCCAGATACCAGGGGGCGCCGGTCATTCTGTGCTCGGGGGCTATGAAGTAGGCGAAGGTGCTGGCGAAGATTTGTGGGCCGATGATCATGGCGATGCCCCGGATCGACGACACAGCGCCTTGAAGCTCTCCTTGTTCGGAAGGGGTGACACGTTGCGTCATCAGCGACTGCGATGTCGAGCTGGCGAGCGACCAGAGCGAGTTAATGGCAATGGCCGCAAAAAACATTGCGGCGGAGCCGGCCCATCCGTACATGGCGAATCCGAGGGCTGCGCAGAAGAGCCCGACTAGCAGGGCACGGCGTTCGCCTAGCTTGGCGACTGCCGGGCCTACGACACCCCCGGAAACCACGATTGAGAAGATCCCTACGACCGCGAGGCCCATGCCGACCATGCGCTGGTCCCAGTTGAAGCGGTACATCACGTAGAGAATCCAGACCGTCAGATAGACCTCGTGCGCGACGTAGCCGAGGAAGTTTACCGTCGCGAGGCCAAAGAGTTCGTGGTGGCGGCGGAGGAGCTTGAGGGCGCCGACCGGATTGGCTTTCTTCCATTGGAAGCGGGACTGGCGTTTTTCGGGAGCTAGCGATTCCGGGAGGACGAAGAGTCCGTAGCAGGCGTTGAGAAGACTGGCGGCGGCCGCGATCCAGAAGGGAAGACGCGGATTGTGCTGGCCGAGCCAGCCTCCGATGGCAGGGCCGACGACGAAGCCTACGCCAAATGCCGCGCCCAGCAGGCCGAATGCCTTGGAGCGCTTTTCGGGCGCGGTGACGTCGCTGATGTAGGCGGTGGCGGTGGGGATGCTTGAGGCGCTGAGTCCGGCGAGAGCGCGGCCGAGGAAGAGCCAGTGGAGCGAGGGGGCGAGCGCCATGATGACGTAGTCGAGAGCGAGGCCGAAGTTGGAGAGGAGGATGACGGGGCGGCGGCCGAAGCGGTCGGAGAGGATTCCGAGGACGGGCGAGAAGAAGAACTGGACGAGGGCAAAAGTCGTGATGAAGAAACCTAGATACTCGGAGGCGCGGGCGGTGTTGCCGCCGAGGAAATCTGAGATGAGTTTCGGGAGAGTGGGCGCGGCAATGCCGAAGGCCAGCATGTCCAGGAGGACGGTGACGAAGATGAAGCCCAGGGCGGCGCGGGGTTTAGTGAGCATGGGAGTCCTCTTGCTTTTGTGGCTTTGAATGTCGATCAGACTGAAGCGGGGGCGAGGACGCCCCCGCAACCGCCGGCGAGACGCCGGCGCTATGGTCGAGGGTTGGGACGATCGCGTTTAGCGACTTGAGCCAGAGTTCTACTGCTTGGTCTACACGCTGGCGGTCGCGGGTGGCGCAGTAGTCCAGGAGGAATCCGCGAAAGCCGGCGATCACTACCGTGGCGTAGGCTCGGGCTTCGCCGGGATCGGCTCCTTTTTTGATGAGCGAATCGGAGATGAATTGGAGCCAGTCTTCCACCGAGTTTTTGAGGTATGCGGCAAACTGGCGGCGGCTGCGGAGCGCGTGCGTGTATGTTTCGAGCGAGAGCTGAAAGCGGGTGATGGAGTCGGGAGCGCTCATTTGCTGCCAGATGGCTCGGCAGGCATCGGAAGGATTGGCGTAATCAAGCGAGCGCAGCTTGTCGAAGCCGGCGCTTTGACGCTCGCGCAGACGGCGCACGGCGAACGCGAGCAGCTGCTCTTTAGAACCGAAATAGTAGAGCAGCACGCGCGGGCTGGAGTCGACTGCCTTGGCTAGCGGACGCAGCGAGACGCCGGCGACTCCATTTTTGACGAGATAGTTCACGATGGCGTCGAGCAATTCGATGCGGCGCGCTTCGTCTACGGTTCGGCTCACGTGTCGATGATACCTATACCTGTTTGACCAAATGCATGCGAGATCCGAGCAGCGAAAGCGGGATCAGCGAGCAAAGGAACGTCAGGTGATACCACACGGGAAGGCGATTCCAGATCCGGTAATGTTCGGGCAGGAAAAGAGCCACTAGAACGCAGCCTAGAGCCGCGGGAAGCCAGGGAGCTGTACTCAAGCGGCGTGCCGCGGCCCCGGCGACCACCGTGCAAACGGCGCCCAGCGAAAGACGGAAGATTTTCATGGGCAGGGTGAACTCCAGAAGCGGCGTGGCTTGGGCATAGGCGGGCCACAGGAAGCATGCGAGCCGGTGGATTGCGGTGGCAACGACGAGCCACACTACGAGCGCTACGATCAGGGCGCCGATTGCTTTCAGGATAGACATAGCTTTGGTGTTCCTTTCCAAGGTAAACCCCACGGTGAATCACGAAGTGGACGGAGTGTAGCATAATTGAAACGATCGTTTCAAGAATATTAGAGGGAGTGAACGTCGTTATTGACGCTAGGGGCCCGGCGCGGCTGCAGGTCCCGCGTCGCGGGGCGGTAGTTTATAATTTCCTATTCAGCTTCCAGCGCAGAGTCAACCTGGCGAAAATCAGCTTGTAATCTCGCGGAATCAATCGTAATCGGTCAAAAGGGAGCAGTCTCACATGATTCGAACGCTTCAAAACGCGGGCCCCACTCTGAAAATCATCCTTGGGGCGCTGCTGGTGATCATTTGCGCCTCGATGGCGATCACGCTCATCCCTGGCGGACTCGGGGGGAGTCTTGGCGTTGGGACGCCGGCGCGCGGCGTGCTGGCGACGGTGGGCGACCAGCAGGTCACGATGAGCGAAGTACAAAAGCAGGCGCGCGAGGCGATGCGGCGGCAGTTTCCGCAGGGCGGGCCGCAGATGGCGATGCTGCAGGGATATTTCTCGCGGCAGGCGGCGGAGCAGTTGATCAGCCAGAAGGTGATGGTGGCGGAGGCTGGACGGCTGGGATTGCACACCAACGATCAGGAACTGCGCGATGACCTGCAGCGCGGGCCGCTGAGCCTGACATTCTTTCCGGATGGAAAATTCATCGGCCAGGAAGCGTACGCGGATTTAATTCAGCAGCACGACATGACCGTCGAGCAGTTTGAGTCGCTGGCCAAGGAACAGATTCTGATCAGGAAGCTGCAAGCGCTGGTGACTTCGAGCGCGTTTGTACCGGATTCGGAGGTGCATGAGGAATTTCTGCACCGCGATACGAAGATCAAGTTCAACTATGCGGTCATTACGCAGGCGGACATCCTGAAGGGACTGCATCCGACGGATGAAGAGCTGAAGGCCTTCTACGACCACAACAAGGCGAGCTACGCGAACTCGGTTCCGGAGAAGCGGCAGATCAAGTATGCAGTGGTGGAGTCGAACAAGATCGCGGCGGCGACGAACGTCAGCGAGTCGGAGCTGCAGAACTATTACGATCAGCACCGCGACGAATACCGAGTGCCGGATCAGGTGAAGGTGCGACACATTCTGATAAAGACGCCGCTTCCGGCGCCGGGACAGAAAGAGGATGACAAGGCGGTCGGAGAGGCCCGCGCGAAGGCGGAAGACGTGCTGAAGCAGGTCAAGGCTGGCGGCGACTTCGCCAAGCTGGCGCAGAAGTATTCAGAGGACACGACGGCGCAGGCGGGGGGCGAGTTGGGGTGGATCGAGCGCGGGCGCACAGTGCCGGAGTTCGAGAAGGTAGCGTTCGCGCTGCCGAAGGGGCAGACCAGCGACCTGGTGAAGTCGAGCTATGGATTCCACATCATCCAGGTGGAAGACAAGCAGGAAGCGCATTTGAAAACGCTGGCCGAAGTGAAGAGCGATATCCAGGAGAAAATCAAGCGGCAGAAAGCAGAGGCGGCAACCGAGAATGCAGCTAATGCGTTGCTGAGCGCGTCGAAGACGGATGGGCTGGATAAGGCTGCGGCCGCAAAGGGCGCTAACGTGGTGACGACTGATTTCGTGGCTCGCAGTGGCGTTCTGCCAGGACTTGGGCCGAGCCCGCAGTTGATGGATGCGGTGTTCAACGCGAACGAGAAGTCGCCGCCGGACGTGGTGCAGGTACCGCAGGGATATGTCGTGTTCCAAGTGCTCGGTGTGCGGCCACCCGCGACGCCGACATTTGAAGAGATTCGCAGCCGGGTGGAGAACGAGTTCAAGAACCAGCGAGCTGGGTTCCTGCTGCAACAGAAGACGCAGGAACTGGCGGACCGGGCGAAGGCGGATCACGACCTGAAGAAAGTAGCGAAAGAGCTGGGCGCGAATTTCATGACCAGCGAATTCGTCACGCCCGACGGACAGGTGCCGAGCATCGGGTCGCTGACCGGGCCGGCGAGTGCGATCTTCTCGCTGAAGCAGGGTGAGGTGAGCGGAGCGATCATCAATAACGGGAACGGCGTGGTCGCTGAGGTGATTGACCGCCAGGTACCGACCGAACAGGAATTTGCAGGCAAGAAGGATGAGATCCGGCAGTCGCTGCTTGAGGCCAAGCAGAATGAGATGTTCGGTCTGTTCATTGCGAATCTGCGCAAGGATATGGAGAAGAGCGGGAAGCTGAAGATCAACCAGGAAGAGATGAACGCGTTGACGCGGCAGAGTGCGCCGGGCGGCGGTTCGGATGAGGGGTCGGAGTAGGGTTTCGCTAGGCAAAAAGTTCGGTTTGGTAAAAAAGGCAAAGCGCAAACCACAGGGTACACAGGATTTCACAGCGATGCGAGAACGCGATTAATGTCAAGGTGAGATCCTCGGCGAAAACGTTTAACCGCAGGGGACGCTGAGAAGGCCGCAGAGATCGCAGAGTATTTTTCGACGCTTTCGACTCTGCACGGTTATCGCTTCGCGTGTCCATGCTCCGCTCAGGATGAAATCGTTTAATAGTTGAGAACTGATCTGCATGCCATTCGCGCGCGCCAGCGGAATTCTCCTCCATCCCACCTCGCTTGCCGGACGCGGCATCGGAGATTTTGGCGCGGGGGCGTATGCGTTCGCCGACTTTCTCGCGAGCGCGAAACAAAGCGTTTGGCAGGTGCTGCCGCTCGGGCCGCTCGGCTTAGGGAACTCGCCCTATTCCTCAACATCGGCCTTCGCCGGAAATCCACTGCTGATCAGCCTCGAACGCCTGGTAGACCGCGGCTGGCTTGATGGCGACCGGATCAAGTCGCTTTCCGCTGGATCCGAACCCGTTGACTACTCTTCGGTCTTCTATCGGAAGCTTCCGTTGCTCTTCCAGGCGGCGAAGAACTTCTTGAATTCTGCGCCTTCGCATGTGCGCGACCGGTTTGAAGCGTTTCGTCATGAGAACCGGTGGTGGCTTGACGACTTCGTCCTCTTCGACGCGCTGCGTGCCCGCTTCAAGCTGCAGAGCTGGAACTCGTGGCCGCGCGAGTTTTGCCATCGTGAACCGGCGGCGCTGGAGACGGCGCGCACGGAGGTGGCAGACCAACTTGATGTGCGCAGTGTAGTGCAGTTCTTTTTCTACGAGCAGTGGCAGGCGCTACGGGCGTATTGCGGCGAGCGATCGATCCGCGTAGCGGGCGACATTGCGATCTTCGTTAATTTCGACAGCACCGATGTGTGGACGCATCCGGAGTTGTTTCGGCTGAACGCGGAACTGGAGCCCGAAGTAGTGGCGGGCGTGCCTCCGGATTTCTTCAGCAAAGATGGACAGCGTTGGGGCCATCCGCTTTATCGCTGGGACGTGATGCAGGAGCGCGGGTACGCGTGGTGGATCGACCGGCTGCGCTGGAGCACGCGCCTTTACGATTACATACGTCTCGATCACTTCCGGGGATTTTGCCAGTTCTGGGAGATTCCGGCGAATGAGCCGACCGCAATTCACGGGCATTGGGTGGATGGGCCGAAGGATGACTTGTTTGCGGCGGTGCGCGAGGCGCTGGGCGGGCTGCCGTTTTTCGCGGAGGACCTGGGGTACATTACCGAGGACGTGCATGCGCTGCGCGACCGGTTGCAGATTCCCGGGATGGCGGTGATGCAGTTTGGTTTCGGCGACCCGGGCGCGCACATTCATTTGCCGCACACGTTCAAGAAAGAAAAGGTTGTCTATACCGGAACGCACGACAACGACACGCTGCGGGGATGGTGGGCGAGCGCGGCGACTGAAAAAGAGCGAGCTTTTGCGGAGTCGTACGTGGGGCCGTGCGAAGATGGCATTGAGTGGGGAATGATCCGGGCGGCGGAGAATTCGGTGGCGAATCTCTGTATATTGCCCTTGCAGGATGTGCTGGGGCTAGGCAGCGAGGCGAGAATGAATGTGCCGAGCCTGGAAGATGGGAATTGGCGCTGGCGCTTCGATCCGGCGCTTTTGAAGCCGGAAATTGCGAAGAAGTTGGCGGCGATTGCCGAGGTCTCGGACCGGTTGCCCCAGGCTCTGTCGGTCAGCAGGGAAGAATGGGTGGCTTGAAAGAAGTTCTCAGTTCTCGGTTCTCAGTTCTCAGTAAAATCAAGTGCGATCAGGGTCGCGACTCGTAGCGAACTGACGGCTGGTTTTGCTGTTCTTTCCAAACTGCCTTTGCCCGTTGTTTGTCGTGGAGCCCATCAATTTATTGTCGTGACCGGTCACCTGTGACCGGTGACCTTCTTTGGAGTTCTCTGTGACCGAACCGATCATTCGCGCGCAGGCGGTCGAGAAGTTCTATACGCAGCCGGATGGCAGCCGGATTGAGGTCATTGCGCCTGTCGATCTGGATGTTGAGCCTGGAAGAATTATTGCGCTGCTCGGACCGTCGGGCTGTGGCAAGTCGACGTTGCTGCGCATTCTTACCGGCCTGAGCAAACCTTCCTCGGGCGAGGTTTTCTGGCATGGCAAACCGATCGCATCGGCGAACGCCGGGGTCGCGATTGTTTTTCAGAGTTTCGCTCTTTTTCCGTGGTTGACTGTACTCGATAACGTCGAGGCACCGCTCGAGGCTCGGGGCGTGGCAGCGGTGGAGCGGCACAAGCGGGCGCTGCGCATTCTCGATACCGTCGGCCTGGACGGATTCGAGAGCGCTTATCCGAAAGAGCTTTCGGGAGGCATGAAGCAGCGCGTCGGATTTGCGCGGGCGCTGGTGGTTGAGCCGGAAGTGCTGTTCATGGACGAACCGTTTTCCGCGCTCGATGTACTTACGGCGGAGAACCTGCGCAATGAGCTGCTCGAGCTTTGGATAAACAAAAAGATGCCGACGAGCGCAATCTTTATCGTCACGCACAACATTGAAGAGGCGATTCTGCTGGCGGATCGGGTGATTGTGTTGGGGAGAAATCCGGCGCGGGTGCGGGCGGATTTCCAGGTGGAGCTACCGCAGTTTCGCGACCGGAAGGCTCCGCGATTTGTGGAACTGGTCGACTACGTTTACAAGATCATGACGCAGCCGGACCTTGAGCTAGCCTTGCCCGGAGCGCACGCGGCGGCGCAAAAGCCGGCACGGCAGAAATATCAGATGCTGCCCCATGCGCGCGTTGGAGGAATTGCGGGGCTTCTGGAGCTCCTACAGGATCGCGGCGGGCGGGAGGATCTATACCGGCTGGCGGAAGATTTGATCATGGATGCGGAGGATTTGCTGCCGATCGTCGAGGGGGCGGCGCTGCTGGGATTTGCGACGCTCAAAGAAGGCGACGTGGAGATCACGCCCGAAGGCTCGCACTTCGCCGAAGCCGACATTCTGGCGCGAAAGACGCTGTTTCGACAGGCCTCGCTCTCGCACGTCATGATTCTTCAGCAGATCGACAGTGTGTTGCACAAGAAGGCGGACCGGTCGATCTCCGAAGAATTTTTCTACGACATTCTGGATGAACATTTCAGCCAGGACGAGGTGGAGCGGCAGTTCGATACGGCGATGAATTGGGGACGGTACGCCGAGATCTTTGATTTCGATCGCGAGTCGCACCGGCTCGTGCTGGCTGAACCGGCATCCGAGCCTCATGCACCGACCTCGCCGGTGCAACCGTGAGTCCGATGCAAGATCTCGAGACGAAGCAACGCGCCAAGCGCGAGGCACGCGCACCCCGGCTTCGTCTGCGTTCGCCGTTGCGAATCTGGTCGATCCTGCCGCGGCCGAGCGCCGCCAGTCTGCCCGACCTCGTAATGTTTGCGTGCGGCCTTGCGCTCTTCTATGGCACGGTCGAGGTGGCGCGCAACTGGCTTGGGCCGTTCCATCCCGTCGTCGAGATCAGCCGCAGCCCTGCTGCATTGCCGGCCTACGCGGGCTACTCGCTGCTCCGCATCGCGCTGGCATACGTCCTCAGCCTGGCCTTCGCGCTTATCTACGGATACGTGGCGGCGTATAACCCCCGTGCCGAGCGCTTCATGATCCCGCTGCTCGACATTTTGCAATCGATCCCGGTACTGAGTTTTCTTCCCGGCGTGATGCTGGCGATGGCTGCTCTGTTTCCCGGGAGGCAGCTTGGTGTAGAGATGGGTGCGGTGCTCCTGATTTTCACCGGGCAAGTGTGGAACATCGCGTTCAGCTTTTACGCGTCGCTAAAGAGCATTCCGCGGGAGATGCGGGAGGCGGCAGCGATTTATCGCTTTAACTGGTGGCAGAACTTTCTGGAGATCGAACTGCCGTACGCGACAATCGGGTTGGTGTGGAACTCGATGATGTCGGTGGCGGGCGCGTGGTTTTTCCTGATGGCCTGCGAGCAGTTTACCGACTTCAAACTGCCGGGGCTGGGGTCGTATCTGCAGAGCGCGGCTGACAGCGGCGACACGAGGTCGATTCTGTTGGGCATTGTGACGATGGTAGCGGTGATTGTCCTGATCGATCAGCTGGTGTGGCGGCCTGTGATCGCGTGGGCGGAGAAGTTCAAGATCGAGCAGGTGGAGAGCGGGGACGCGCCGCAATCGTGGGTACTGGAATTCCTGCGGCGGTCGCGGGCGATGGCTTACATCAGAAAAAGTGCTGTGCGGCCGCTGCGCGAGCAGATGGTGCAGCATTTCGCCCTTCGGGATGAGGCTCCGCCCCAATCGGGAGAAGAGAGCGCCGCCGCGGTGTGGACCTGGCGCATTGTTGGAGTCGCTTTGCTGGCCGGGGTTGGCTTTGCGGTGGTCAGGGTTGTCATGATTCTGGCGAGCCTGCACGGAGGAGAGTGGCGCGAACTCGGGCTCGGAGTGGGAGCGACGTTTCTGCGCGTCAATGCAGCGCTGCTGATCGGGGCGTTGTGGACGATTCCTGCCGGAGTGGCGATCGGATTTAGTCCGCGGCTGGCGCGGATTGCGCAACCTCTGGCGCAGATTGCCGCGTCCGTGCCTGCGACAGCGCTTTTTCCCGTGGTGCTGCTGGTCTTGATCCGGCTCGGCGGAGGACTCGGTGCTGGATCGATTGTGCTGCTACTGCTCGGGACGCAGTGGTACATCCTCTTTAATGTGATTGCCGGGGCGATGGCGATTCCGACTGATCTGAAAGAGGCGGCGAGCGTTTTTGGGCTCAGTGGGTGGGAGCGCTGGCGGAAGCTGATTCTACCAGGCATTTTTCCGTTTCTGGTGACTGGATTGGTCACGGCGTCGGGAGGGGCGTGGAACGCGAGCATTGTCGCTGAATATTTTCACTTCAAGGGGCAGACTTATTCGACGGTGGGCGTGGGAGCGCTGATTTCCGGGGCGACCGATGCGAAGAACTTCGACATGCTGCTGGCGGGGACGATTGCCCTGGCGGCCGTGGTGGTGACGATGAACCGGCTGGTGTGGCGGCGGATGTACCGGCTGGCGGAGACGCGGTTTAAGCTGGAAAGCTGAGTGAGGTCAGAGGTGAAAAAGCACAGGGTGGACGACCTCGAAAGGCTCCGGGCCTTTACTAAACAGTAGGTCAGCATTCACAATGATCAGTCGGAAAAAACGCAAGGAGCAATCATGCCTGCAACTGGAGAACTGATTCGTATGATGAACTACGTGGATGATATTGCTGCGATCCTGCGGCGCGTCAACACGTCCCTGCCCAGCATGACGGAAGAAGAAAAACTTCGTCTCGCCGAATATATCCGCAAGTCCGATCCCAGCCTGGAGAGCATCCTGAAACAGCTCGAAAAGCAGCTCGACAAGGTGACGAAGTAGTGGCGGAGATCAAGACCGTCGCCGTGATCGGCGCCGGCATCATGGGGAGAGGAATCGCCCATGCTGCCGGACTGGCCGGTTGCCGCACCATCCTCGAAGACATCCTTCCGAACGCGCTGCGCAAGGCCGAGAGCGAGATTCGCGCCAACCTCGACAAGGCCGTGGAACTGGGGAAAGTCGAACCGGCGGACGCGGACGCGGCCTTCTCGCGGATCGAGTATGCGAGTTCTGTGGACGAGGCGGCGCGGCAAGCCGATCTTGTGATCGAGGCGGTGCCGGAGGAGATGGAGTCGAAGATCGAGATCTTTACGCTACTCGACAAGATCTGCCGGCCCGCGACCATACTGGCGTCGAATACTTCTTCACTGAGCGTCACCGAGATTGCGAGCGTGACGTACCGCGCGAAGAAGTGCGTCGGGATGCACTTCTTCAATCCCGTACACAAGATGAAGCTCCTCGAACTGGTGCGGGCGCTTGAGACGGATGACGAGACGCTGGCGGCGGCGGTCGACCTTGGCCGGCGCATGGGTAAGGAAGTGGTAGCGGTGCGCGAGGCGCCGGGATTCATTACCAGCCGCATCAATGCGATGATCGGGAACGAAGCGTTCTACATGCTGCAGGAGGGCATTGCGAGCGCGGAGGACATCGACAAGGCGCTGAAGTTGGGATTGAACCATCCGATGGGGCCGTTCGAATTGGTCGACCTGGTGGGGCTCGATACGCGGCTGCATATTCTTGAATATCTGCACAAGGCGCTTGGGGAGAAATTCCGGCCGTGCCCGCTACTCGCGCAGTATGTGAAAGCCGGAAGATTGGGGCGGAAGTCGGGGCGCGGCGTGTTTGAATATCCGGAGCAGGGGAAGAGTTGAGTTTGGTGCGCTGGTCGCGCCGTGGTGGGCGTATTAGTTGGCGTTCAGCTGCTCTTCGGTTGCTCCAAGACGCTTTGCGGTCGCGCGCTCCCGGGCCGCGTCTGCTTTTCGTCCGAGGTGATTGTAGACCTTGAACAGGAGTACGTGCGGGTCGGGCGCTGTGGGATCGAGGGCGGTGGCTTTGTTCAGTGCTTCGATCGCTGCCTCGTGTTCCCCGACTACGTCAAGTTCGAATCCCAGGATCAGGTAGCTCGGGTAGTGGTCCGGTAGAAAGCGGAGGACTATGTTGCTTTCCCGGATCGAGTCCTCGGCGCGCTTGGTTTGGGTATAGATCATCTGCAAGAGAAGATGCACGTCAATCAGTTGCGGCGTCTTGGCTTCGGTCAACTTCGCTTCGGGGATGGCTGCTTCCAAATCTCCGGAGAGTGCCAGGGCCCTTGCCAATTGAAAGTGCAACGTGGCTGAGTCCGGTTCGAGTTCTATTGCCTTTCGAAGATATGGAACCGCGCTCTTATAGTCCTTGGCCCTCATTTGCCAATCGGCCAACTTCGCGTACAGATGGAGGCCCGGTTCTCTCGCGATCACTTCCTTGAGGAGATTAATGGACTCTTCGGCGTGCATGTCCTGCTGCAACATTTCGGCGCGATGGATCATGTTGGCAATTTCAATTTTGTCCTTGGGATCGGGGCCCTCATCCTCGGAATCAGACTTGGCGACGCCGAGGGATGAAGCCATGTACCCCAACGCTCCCAACTTTTCCTGATCTGCCAGATTCAGAACGTTGTGTGGAGCTTCGCGCAGGCTCTTCGTTTCTCGACGAAAAGACTCCATCTGCCCGGCCAGCGTGTCTGCGATTGCCGGGGATGCAGGCGCCAGATTGTGCTCGGCTGCGGAATCGATCCCTTGGTCGTAAAGTTCCCTTTGCGGCGCCTGCACATAGAGGTATTTTTCTGTTCGCCAGGACCTCAAAGAACTCCAGCCATATTCAGTGTGCGGATACACCGACTGCGAATAGACGGGGCGGCGAGCCCAGGTTGCGGTCACCACGGCGTAGGCTTCTTCATCGCTATTCATCAAAGGCAGCAAGGATCGTCCTTGCACCTCTTTGGGGATAGCGATTCCAATTTCCTGCAGGACGGTCGGCAATATATCCGCCAAAACTACACGGCTGTCGATCTTCCGGGCACCGGCGTTCTTGGGCAGCTTGATGAGCAGGGGCACATGAATGGTCTCGTCGTAGAGAAACACCCCATGAGTATCTTCTCCGTGAGCACCGAGCGACTCGCCATGATCGGCGGTCACCACAAGGACTGTGTTGTCATAGAGGCCGCGCAGCTTCAACCCCCGGAGAAGTTTTCCAACGGCCGCGTCCTCGTAGGCTATACAACCATCGTAGGGTTGGGGCTTGTACCGGCTTTTGTACGGTTCGGGTGGGTCGTAGGGGTCATGCGCATCATACATGTGCACCCACATGAAGAAAGGACGACCTTTGCGCTGCTTGTCCAACCATGCGAACGCATGGGCTACGACCTCGGCCCCGCGACGCTGGACAGTCTTATGGCGATCCTCTCCAGGACCGAGGTTCTCAAAACCGGCATCGTAAGTGTCAAAGCCACGATCGAAACCGGGAGCATACGGATATACGGCATTCAGGATGATGGAGCCAACGAAAGCTCCAGTGTGATAGCCGTGACTGCGCAGAATCTGCGGACCGTTGGGCATGTCATCCGTGAGCGGGGTGTGCAGATCGTTGACCAGATGATATTGCGGATAAGTACCGGTCAGAATGGTCGCATGCGACGAAGTCGTTAAGGGAACCTGGGCATAAGCGTGAGTAAACACCCCGGACTGCTTCGCCAAGAGGTCAAGATTGGGTGTCAGGTGGCGCGCCGAACCAAGAAAATCCATACGGTCCGCACGGGTCGTGTCGAGCGTAACGAGGACAATATTGGGGGACCGTGATGCGGGGGACTTCGCAGAAGCTGCAGGCGGATGTGAAGCCGGAGTTTCGGCACGCGCTACGGCCATCGTGCATGCCACTACGGCGATCAGAAGAGACGTCCAACGAATTACACGCATTGTTCTGCCTTTCCAGAGGACTGTCCAGAGCGATGAGTTCAGAGAAACGCCCTCAGTGCGGGTCGGCCGTATCATCGCTGCCGTCAGTTTTTTCCGGCGGCTTGGCGCCCAAGGCGGCGGCCAGTCGGTCGTTTTCATCGTTTTCCCGCTTGGCCTCCTCCGGGCGTCCTAGCTTTTCATAAACGTCGGCCAGAAAGTGGTGGGGTGCGGGTTGGGTTGGCCGAATCGACGCGGCCTTTTTGAGAGGGGCCATTGCACCCTGCAGGTCCCCGGATTCATCCAGGAAGCGCCCGAGATTCAGATTGGCGCCATAGTGTTCCGGGACGACTTCCAGCACCTTGCGGCACTCCTGGATTTCCTCGGGCACGCGGTCCAACTGAGCATAGACCACTACCAGGAAAACGTGCGCCTCCATCAGGTACGGTTCAAGCTTGAGGGCACGCTCAAAGGCCTCCGCCGCTTCCGGAAGGTGATGAGTTCTCAAGTAAGCCCGGCCCAGGTTCAGTTGGGCGTGCACGAATGCGGGCTCGAGTTCGACGGTTTTGCGCAATTCGGGGATTGCTCTCACGTCATCATGGTTCTCCAGATAGCAGCCCCCGAGTTGGAAATGCAACATCGCGATATTAGGATCGGCGGCAACGGCCTTTCTGACAACGTCCAATTTTTTCTTGCAGCGCCAATTCTCGACAATGCTGTTGACGTAGAGCACAACGTTGGCGATGTGGATCTTGTCTTTGGGATCGGGCCAGGAACTCTTCATGGCTCTCATCGTGGGCTCGTCGCGCGAAGCCATATATCCGAGAACGGCCAGTTTGGCAGCATTCTTGGCATCGAGCTTGGCTTTTGGGGTCTCCGCCGTATTAGTCGTTAGCTTTTGAAAATCCTGCAACTTGGAAGCGAGCGCATCTGCCACGGCCGGGGACGACGAAGCGAGATTGTCTTTGGCGCCCGCGTCGACAGCGTCCTCATAGAGTTCGCGATGGGGGGCCTGAATGTACAAGTACTTGCCCGTCCGAAGAGATTGCAGCGCGCTCCAGGCGAACGTGATGTGTCCGTAGTCCGCTTGGGAGTACGCGCCACGATCTTGCCAGGCATGAGCCGCGGCATCGCCCTCCGGCATAGCGGGCGTCAAAAAGCCCAGCAACGTTTGCCCCTGCACCTTCTCAGGAACCGGAATGCCGACCGATTGAAGCATCGTCGGCATGATGTCGACCAGTTCCACGCGATTGTCAATTCGCTTGCCGGCAACGCTTTTGCCGGGCATCTTGATCACGAGTGGCACATGGATGGTCTCGTCATAAACAAAGATTCCGTGTTCGTTCTCTCCGTGCGCTCCGAGCGACTCACCGTGGTCGGAGGTCATGGCGATCAGGGTATTGTTGTAGAGACCGGAGGCCTTCAATTTCCTGAAAAGCTTGCCGAGTTGCGCGTCCGTGTAGGCGATTTCGCCATCGTACGGGCGCTTCGCATAGCGCGTTTTGTACGGCTCGGGCGGGTCATAAGGCGCGTGGGGATCGTAGAGGTGAACCCACAGGAAAAAGGGGCCAGATTGGTGCTTGTCGACCCAAGCGAGGGCGTCTTTGACTACTACGGCCGCGCGATGCTCGGTGGTTTGATAGCGTGTTTCGGGGGTGAAGTCTTGCCAGCCATAACCGGCGCCATAGGTGTCAAATCCGCGTTCGAAACCGGGAACGCTCACGTTCGGATCCAAGGCCAGCGAGCCAACGAAAGCTGCGGTCGAGTAGCCGTGCTGCTGAAGAATCTCCGGCATGTACGGAAGGCCCTTCGAGAGCGGGATCAGGAAGGTCAGTACCTGGTGATACTGGGGGAATGTTCCAGTGAGAATGGTGGCGTGAGAAGCCGGGGTTAGCGGAGCCTGCGAGTAAGCGCGAGTGAAGACCGCCCCATCTTTGGCCATTGCATCAAGATTGGGCGTTAGTCCACGCTTCGACCCGAGAAAGCCCATGTAGTCGGCCCGCGTCGTATCCATGGTGATCAGAACGATGTTTGGACGCGTCGGTTTCGCAGTCGTGGTACCTGCTTTGGGAATGTCGGATTGAGATGCTGACAGTCCGCTGACTGCCAGGGTTACGAAACACAAGCTCCGTCTAACTGCGCGCATACTGAACATGCTCAACACCCTTAACATTTTGGAGAACTTCTTTGGATTCAGATTTCAAGGTGCAGGGCGAGACCATTTGAAATAGCATCCCGCCGTAACCGAAAACTTAGTGTTGTTCCTTCGGAGTCGCCTTTCCAGGCGCCTTTTTAGGAGGGGAAGAGTTCTCTCCTTTGGCCGCATCGAGGGGTGCGCATTCGCCCGGAACGATGAAGAGTGTCGGATCCTGCGCGCCAAAGTCAACATTGCGGTACTCGATTGTACGATGCGTTTTCATCTCGATCTTAATAGGAAAACCTTTGAGATCCTCGGCTTCCCAGAGCTTGAGGGTTACGGGTTCGGTGTGTTTTGCTTTGGAAGCAAAGTGAATTGTCACTTGCTTGATCTGAGTGGGGTGGCCGTCAAGTGTCTCTTTTCCCAAATCGACGATGTCATAGTTGTTGGGCGACCACGACAACGAAAAAGGGAAGGAACGGGTAAAAGGAAACTTCATTTGCAGGCAGTTGGCCCGCGAGATCATGCGCGCATCCCCGGGTTTACGGAGGTCCTGGATGACGTAACTGCGCTCGTCGTTACCTTCCATGCGCAAGAGGTTGCCGTTGCGATAAATGTGAATCTCCGCGTCAGTTCCGGGAACAGGACCGCCGGTCATAAGAGCCGAAAAGGTCGTGAACTTATCCCAGGGCGCTACCGTGATCGAGGTTTTCTCTGTTGGGGGCTGTTGCGTTGCCGTGCTTGGCTCCGTTGGAGTTGGCGTGGCGGGTGCCTGCGCCAAGGCTATCGAAGTAAGACACACGACCAGAAGCACAACCGTAGGACATCTCCGCATCTCTGGTTCTCTCCATTTTGAAAGCTGCTGGTTATTGGCCGGGCCGGTCACGGGTGAGGGGACACTGCCCGTAGACCATGTTCCCAGAATACATCAAGAAAACCAAACCGTGAATACAGGCTGCCGCCATGTACGGGGGAGATTTTAACTCGGAAGTGGGCGGTATCGCTCGTTACTGAAGTCAATGGGGCAAGAAGAAGGCCACATCGTAGCGATGTGGCCTGTAATCACACTCTAACTGTAGAACTAGTTAGCGCTTCTTCAAAAGGGCAGCCGACTTGCCGAACGAAACGCCCTTGTTGGGCTTCGCCTGACCCTTTGCATACACCGTGCAGGACAGAACGCCGTAGTTGCCAGCAAACGCGAAGCCGCTGACGCTGGCGATGCCAACCCAGCCTTCTTTCGGCTTCTTGGCGCCAAGGTTCGTGCACTTCAGGTTCGAGACAACCGTCCACTGATACCCGGTGAACGTGAAGGAATAGGCATCGTACAGATTGTCACCCAGCACAACGCCATTGACGGTGCCGATCCCGAACGGATCCTGCGGCTTGGTCAGCTTGCCCGTGACGCCGCCCATGGTCGCATTGTAGTGCGAGCCAAAGTAGCAATCGCTGATGTTGTCAGTGCCACCCCAAATGGCATACGGTGCACCGTATGAGTTCGAGAGCACTTCATAGTTGCAATACAGATAGTCGCCGCCTGCGGTACCGAAACCGAAGGTCTGGGCCGAAGCGAACGCGCATCCGAACACAACCAAAGTGAGTACCGCCAACAATTTAAATTTCACTGAATTTCCTCCTGGAAGTTTTGTGAATCTAACGTTAGAAGCAAACATCCCACCAGTGAGGCCCCTGCGGGGAAGCAGGCGCCAGGCACTGACTGCACGTCAATCTAGCTCATTCACGGATTAAGTCAAGCGAATTAGTGGCTTCGCCACCCAAAAAAAAACCCAAAGATAAAAACTTTGCGCTCTTGTAGCAAAACCCCGGTCAACGTGTGAAAACGCGGTTCTTGACTGCGCGGTCGAGATGGCGAGATCAAAAAATCAGGCACACCTGCCGTCCCTGCGAGACGAGGAAAGGGACCTTTGGGCGGCGCCGGTAGATTATGTATTATCGTCTTTAACCAACAGCCGCTTCGGGGAGGGCCCGCCTAATGTTTCCGCAATTTCAGCGCTTGTTTTTGGTGCTAATTTGTTTCTTCGTCCTGGTATCGTCTTCGGCCGCACAACCGCCGCAAGGAGAATGGAGAGCGTCGGACAAGGAGTACAAGGCCGGAATGGCTGCGCTCGCCAAGAACGATTACAACGAAGCGATCGCACACCTTGAAAAAGCGATCGATTTGAATCCGTGGAACGCCCAAGCCGAATTCAACGTCGCTAACACCTACGCCGAGCTCTACAAACCCGGCGTCAACGACAAAAGTAATTCGGATCTGTCCGACTTGGCCATCCAGCATTACCGCAAGGTGCTCCAAGACAACCTCTTGCCATTCATTACTGCTTCGGCCGCCAAGAATATGGCGAGGCTGTACATAAGAATGGGCAGATTCGACGACGCCAAGGAGGTGTACTCCAACAGAAGCACCTTCAATCCGAACGATCCGGAGCCACACTATTGGATCGCGGTCATCGACTGGACAGGTGCGTCCCAGGCCCGCCAAGCAGAACAAGCCAAACTCAAAATGAAGCCTAATGAGATCCTCGCCGTCAAGAACATAGAAAGCTGCGGGAAGCTCAATAGCGCCAACTGGTCCAATGTCGACGAAGGTATACAGCAGCTAAATACGGCGCTCGATCTTGACCCGCAGTTCGCGGATGCAATGAACTACATGAGCCTGTTGTATCGGGAGCGCGCCGAGATCCGGTGTAATGACCCGGCGCTTCGGGCCGCGGATCTGAAGGCGGCCGCCGGGTGGCAGGAAAAATTCGCAGCCGCGAAGAAAATGAAAGCGGCAGCGGGGGCGTCTACCGCCGACCGTTAGCTCAGTTCTGGTTTTCCCTGTCCGCACCGAGCTTGGCGGTGCCCTGCGCTCAGAACGTAATCTTCACTCCAAACTCCAGCTGTCTTGGCGCGCCGTTGGCGTACACGCCGGAACCGGGCAGCACGCGGTCGAGCCGCGAGGTGCAGAGAGTCGTCGTGTTTCCGCAGTAGCCGGGCGTGGTGGAATTGTTGAGCGAGGTGCCGGGTGCACCGTCGAGAATGCCGCTGAGCTGCGCTCCCGGGCCACCGTAGTTCGCGAGATTGAAGACGTTGAAGGCGGAGAAGTTGGGCTCGACCTTGAAGCGATCGCCGACCGCAAAGGGCCAGCTGAGGCGCAGATCGATGGTCTTCAGCCAGGTTTGCTGAGCGGCGCGGCCGGGAAGTCCGCAGCTTGGGTCCGGAGGATTGCAGGAGGAGATGAGCGGCGCGTAGGCCCCGAGCGCGTGAAGTTGCGTGACGCTGAACAGGCCTGGGACCGCGAGTGCGGCTCCTGCGGGCGTCAATTGTCCAGCGATGTTTCGATTGTAGGTCGCGATCGCATTGTTGATCTTGTCGCTGGTGTATTTTCCCGTCGTGCCGATGCGGGTGCCGTTTACCAGATCGCCAACGGTGCCGTCACCGCTGACGTCGCTGCGGAAGATTTCTCCGGCAACACCGCCGCCGTCGAGTTGTGGAATGTAGGCGCTCAGAGGCAGGGGAGAGGCCATCATCATAACCGTGGAAATCCGCAGCCCGTGCGGCGTTTCGATGGTTGGGGTGAAGACAATCTGGTGCGTGCGGTCAAGCCCCGAGGAGCCGAGGTGACCGAGGTGGGGCCGGTTGTAGTCCCGGGCCACGGTGAGGATGGAGTAGTCGCCGCCGCTGCCGCTCGGTTCCGCAATGTTAGTGCGATAGCGCGAGATCGTGTAGGAGAGGGCGAGGTCGATTTTCTGCACCCGGCGTAGAGGATTCGCCCCGCTCGAAGTATGGTAGGTCGTGTGGAGTGCCTGATACTGCGAGCGCCCGCTGGGGAAGTACATGATGTTGGCGCCGACGGCGGGATTGACGCCCCCGAAAGAGGCTTGCTGCGCATTGCCGAAGATATCGCGCCGGTTGAGAACAGAGCAGGGGAACGGCCCGCAGAATGAAGTGGTGGAGTCGAGGCCGTTGCGGGCGAAGTCGGCGATGCTGGCAGCTGGATTGGCGGCAAGATAGCAAGTGACCGCGGCTTGCGAACTGCCACCAGCGGAAGTGGCTGCGGGGCAGCCATAGGGGACAACGGTGTCGTTGATGGCGGAAAGTTCGGCGGCGTAGGTTCGGTTCGCCGGATTCGGATCGACGCCGTCGGTCAGCAGGGTGGCATCGCCGACGTGGTTGGAGTCGATGCCGAGCGGGAATCCGGTGCCAATCTCCCGCACGTAATCGACGGAGAACATGCTGCGGATGCCCATCTGGCGCTCGATGCCGGCGATCATGTGATAGACGCGCGGGGTGCGGAAGGTGGGAGACAGCAGGCCGCCGAAATTGGCGAGGCTATTGGCGAGCGAGTAAACATTAGCGCCGCTCGTTGCGGCTTGAGCTGCCTGAAATTGCGTCTGCAGATCCTGAATGGCAGTGGCGACTTCGACGGGTGAACCACCACCCGCAGGAGCCTGCAAAGAGCCCAGAGGCTGCCCGCAAATCTGCGTGGCTATGTCGAGCCCATCCACCGAATTCGTGATGTAGGGAAGGCCGCCCTGTGCCTGCTGGAGGGCATTCGGGGAAAGCGTCGTGCCTACCGGGCACAGCGTCAAGCCGCGCGCGTACTGGCCGTTCGAGAGGCGGTTGATGCGGTCCTGATACGCGCTCTGGAGCAGGAAGTTGTCGTAGAAGATTCCGGCGCCAAGTCGAACCACTGTACGGCCACTGTGGCCGGGATCCCAGGCCAGCGCGATCTGCGGGGCGAAGTTGTTATACGGGCGGTGAATTTGCTCGCCGAGCGGCTGAAACAGATCCTGGCTGAATGGCGGCAGGAAGCCGTATTGATTCAGGATCAAATCGCTGCCGGTGCACGGAGGCGTGGTCACAAGCGTGGTGTTGATCGCCGAACAGGGAATCGGGCTTAGGTCGCTGTCAACGCGATTGGTGTCGTAGACATAGTTCACGCCAAAGACGATGTTCAGACTTGGGAAGGCATTGAAACGATCACCGAAATAGCCTTCGAGACGGGTGTCGTTGTGTCCGCCGTTCGAACGATTAAAGGCGGAGGTTTCGCTGAAATTGCCGAGGCCGTTGAAGATCGTAACCGTGCCGACGGGATAGTTCAGCGGATTCTGCGAGCCTCCGGTGAGAAGCGGGTTTCCGTCGATGGCAGAGATCGTAGCGAGCCCGTTGGAACTGGTCACCGAGGGACCGTAGACGCCAGGATCCCAGAAATCGCCCTGATTGATGCGGTGCACCGCGACGCCGAAGCGGATCGCGTGATCCACGCGGAAATGCGTGACGCTGTCGTAGCGGCCGAACAGATCGCGCTGAATGGTTTGACGCGGCCCGACGGTCGAAGGCCCGATGGAAAAGGAGCCTAACTGCACGTGGAAAGGCGCATCGGGGTCGATGAGCGATGCGTTGAGGTCGGGATTAACGGCGTTCACCATCTTCTGAATGCCGAAGCGCGCGCTGTGCAGGAAGCGGCCATGATTCCAGTCAAGACCGAAAGCTGCGGAGGGAACGTTGATCTGATTGCGATAGCTGGAGAGGCTGTCGACCGGCCCGACGAGGTTGGCATTGTCGTAGCCGAGGCGGACAAAAAATTTCATGTTCTCGCTGAGGTTGTAGTCGAGACGGGCGAGGAAGAGGTTCTGGCGGAAATAGGCGCTGCGGAGCGTGGTGCCATTGGGCGCGGGATAGCCAATTTCCGTGGGCAGGAGTCCGTCCTGCTTGAAGCGCTCTCCGCCGACAAATAGGAATGCCTTGTCCTTGATCACGGCGCCACCCACGCCAAAGCCGTATTGCTGGCGGCTATAGTCAGAGCTGTCGGGGAAGCCTGCGAGTCCGAGCGCCTGCTCCCGAAAATTTCCGAAGATGTTGCCGTGCCACTCCTCGCCTCCGATGCGAGTGAGGGCGCGTACGCCGCCGGTCGCGTTCAGAGATTGATAGACGTCGGGGAGCGCGCGCGAAACAACCACTTCTCGCACGCCTTCGGCGGGCAGGGTCATCTCCGCGCCGCCCTTGGTTTCGTCCATCGATTCGACTTCGTCGATGTCGTAACGCGTCGTGCGTCCGAGGGTATTGTCGATGGAAAGAGTTTGGGTTCCAGCCTTGCCAGGATCGAGGGCTGCGCCATCCACGGCTTGAACACCGGGGAAAATTTCTCCAGCGGTGAGGTAGTTGCGGCCGTTGATGGGAAGACTCTCGGGCGTGTCGCCAGAGAAAGTGCTTTGCAGTCTGACCGGGCCGGGATTGATCCACTCAAGGTGGAAATTGGCGGTGGAAGCAGTGCCAGCGGTTACCGTGACGGTGACTTGCGAGGGTAGGAAGTCGCGGCCTTGCGCTGTCACCGTGTAGGTGCTGGGCGGCAACTGTTCGCTGACGTAAACTCCGTTCTTGTCGCCGGTGGTATTGCCGCGCGAGTCAGACAACTGCGAGACGTAGGAAATACGGGCGCCTTCGACGGGGTGGCCATCTTCATCGAGGACAGTGCCCTGAATCGTGCCGGCAGTGGTGTTATCGGTCACCTCCTGGGCGAGAAGCGGGGAGGCCGCAAGTGAAACGAACCAGACACCGAGCAATATGCAAAGAATAAGGCCGCGGGACAGACAACGCCGAGCGCACAAACCGGTCCTTTGGAACAAAGCGCCACTCTCCTGGGAGCAGAAATCAAGGAACGACTAATTCTGCCTCTAAGGTCTTAATTTCCACTGAAATGGAATAGAACAGTTTACTAGATGCGGTCGCCGAACCGGCGCGATGTCTGCGATTTTTCTGAAGGAAGCTCCAGGCTCTCAGCTCCAAGCTCCAAGGAAAACCCGCCGCGATTTGGGAACAAATTCACAGCTCCGTTGCGAGGGAACAACGTCCAATTCTTGGAGCTTGGAGCTTGGAGCTTGGAGCTTGGAGCTTGGAGCTTGGAGCTTGGAGCTTGGAGCTTGGAGCTTGGAGCTTGGAGCTTGGAGCTTGGAGCTTGGAGCTTGGAGCTTGAGCTTGGAGCTTGGAGCTTGGAGCTTGGAGCTAGAACGAGTTCCTTCTCGTGTAATATCCCGCGCGATTGTGAACCTGAAACGGGCCGCCCGCTGGAGGATTCGCCAGGTTTACCAGCACGCGGCGGAAATCGGAATCGGCAAATCGATCGGATGGATAGTAGGCGAGCAGATATTGCGTGCGGAGTTCGTCGCTGATCTTGCGGAAAGCATCATCCAGTTGCGAAATTGAGGTCGCGTAGTAGTACTTGCCGCCAGTGTCCCCGGAAATCGTGATGAGCGCGTGCTCGCCGCCAGTGTCGCGCCCGGCGCTGGCTTCGATAGGCACGATGATGATGCTGTAGATGATGGCCTCGGCTTCCTGCGCGGCGCGCAGCGCCTCCTTGTAATCGACCTGGCTAACTGTGTCGCCGCCGTCAGTGATAACCACCATCACCTTTCGGCCTTGGCGTTTGCTCAGGGCCTGCGAGCCGAGAAAAATCGCATCGTAGAGCGCTGTTGCCGCGCCATTACGAATCCGGTCAATGCCCGCGTCGATCTTTTTGAGATCGGAGGTGAAGGGAACAACCTGGTCGACTTCTTCGCTGAACTTGTAGAGTGCCAGGCCGTCTTGTGGGCGCAGGATGGTGTGCGAAAACTTGCGGGCCGAGGTCAGTTCGAGTGGCAGGTCTTTGCGCGTGCTGAGGCTGGTATCGATGCCGAGGACGATGGAGAGCGGCAGCGCCGACTCGCGGCTGAAGACCGCGATTTTCTGCTCCTTGCCGTTTTCTTTGAGCTGAAAATTCTCCTTTTCGAGGCTTGGGACCGGGGCGCCGTGCGAATCGGTGACGGTGACAAAGACGTTCACAAGCTTGACGTCGACCTTAAGGGTGGTTGACGGCTCCTCCTGCGCAAGCAACGGCGAGGCAAACAATGCACCCGCCATCAAGAAGGTCAAGATCCTCGTTTTAGGGGGGATCTTCAGACGTGGGGGACGACGGGCGGCTCGGAGCTCGCGGCTCGCGATTCGTAGCTGGTTCATGGGGCAGATATTCATTTGGATGCGTCGCTGGCTGGAATTGTGCCGGCGTGGCCGCGAATTTCCTCGGGAAAAGGCTCGCCATCGGCCCAGACCGCGCCATCCTCGAAGTACTCCTTCTTCCAGATAGGCACAGTTTTCTTGAGAGTATCGATGATCCAGCGGCAGGCCTCGAAGGCCGGACCGCGATGTGCGGAAGCGACCACAATCAAAACACTTGTTTCGCCGATTTCAAGGCGGCCGAGACGATGAAGGATGGACACCGCACGAACGGCAAAGCGCTCGCGAGCCTGCGCGCCGAGGGCTTCCATCTGCTTCAGGGCCATCGCCTCGTAGGCCTCGTAGTCGAGATATAGAGTGCGGCGGCCGCGCGTGTTATTGCGCACGATGCCTTCGAAGACGACAGCAGCTCCATCCTCGGGACGCTTCAATGCTGCGAGAACGGCCTGCGTCGCGATTGGTTCACGGACGATGCGAACCTCACCCAGGCCGGAGTGCTCGGTGGACAGTCCTCCGCTGACTGGCGGCAGGATGCCGACCTCGTCACCGGAGCTCAATTCTCGATCCGAACCCGCGTATTCCTGGTTGACGGAGAAAGCCACCGAAGACGACATACCGGTGATTCGCGGCGCTTGCTGGGCATAATGCGAAAAGACGTCGCCGACGCGCGCGCCCTCCGGAAGTTCGACGACGTCTGTCGAACGGCCGATGAGTTCCTTGAGAACGCCGAAAAGGAGTACGCGAATCTGCATAGGATCTGGCAGGCGTGGGGCGGGCATTTCTGCTCGCGTGCGAAAGATCAAAAGCGAATCGCGCGGGCAGGAATGCCCGCACCACACGTGCTCTAGTGTAGCGCGCCCTCCCAGCGGTGCATGTCCTGCCGTGCTTGGCACGAACGCCAACGCGCCGGAGGCCTATTACCTGCGTAATCGTGCAACAGGTCACCTTCCGGCATAGGCTTAATAGGACGCTCATACGGGAGGCTGCCATCCAGAACGCCACTCAAATTGATTCAGGCCGCAGCGCGTCTGCGCGGGCGTTCCTCCATAGCCTCAACATCCTGATCAAGTACACGCGGCTCTACGGAACCAATCACAAAAGAACTGCCGGCCAGTTCGAAACCGCTTGGAAAGAGCTGCAACAAGCCATCCCCAAGACGAGCGACAGCGGTTTCGTGCTTGGCGTCTCGGACGACAAGCTGCTGCTCGACGGCATTCCGCTCGAAACCGGGCAAGCAGAGCGGAGTTTCGCGCAACTGCTGAACGCAGCCGGACTTTCCAGCATTCTGTTCTCGAACAAGGTAACGCTCGACGACTTCACCCGGTTGGTGCGCGCGTTTGCCATGGGCGGCTCAAAGGCGCAGGACTTCGCCAAGCAGATCAAAGAGACGCTGGGGGAAAGCAAGACTTCATCGATCCGCATCAACGAAGTCAAGTTCGTTGCGGCCGATCCTACGACGGGAGAGCTCTCAATCGCGGCACAACTGGCGGCTCAGTCGCTGGGGCCGGAATTCAAGCAGTGGCTCAACGATCCGCAAAAGCTGTTGCAGTTGATCGCCGCGGCACAGGGCGCAAGCGCCGGCGGTTCCGGAGAGCCGGGTAGTGCGCCGATTGGAACGGCTCCGAACGTTCCCGTCGCTGGCAGCACAGGACAGCCGGGCGCGGGCGGTGGAGCGCCGAATGGCGTCATTCCTTTGCAGGAAGAGGAAGTGGTACGCGCGATCCGGCTGCTGACTCATTTCGGCCAGGCGATGCAGGATCCGAACGCCTCGCACGAGCAGGTGAAGTCCGAACTGAGCACGATGTCGGACAACACCAAGATCAATCTCGCTCAACTGCTTGAAGGTCTGGCATCACAGGCCTCGGCGCACGACCCGAGTCACGATACTCCGTTGCTGATGAAGGCAGCGGAGAGCATGGCGATCAAGTTTGCTCTCGACCGCTACCAGAAGGGCGACGTGAAGGTCAATGCCGTCCACGAAATGATGGAGCATCTGAGCAAGCAGATGGATACGCTGCGCCAGATTCTCCGCGTGCAGGAAGAGAAGATGTCGAAGGCGGGCATTCTGGTCGAGTCGCACGCCGACATCCTCGACCGCATGTTCTGGGCAGAGATTCCCGAGCAGGGCAAGAAGAGCGTGCTGCTCTCGAACGAGGCGGCTTGTGTGCCGCCGCGCAACATCCGGCAGTTTGTGGAATTGCTCTTCGAGCGTGAAGACGACGAACTGGCGGGCAAGATTCTGCAGAACTATTCGAGCGGGCTCGACGCGAAAGAACAGGAGCCGCGCCGGAAGACGGCCGTTGGTCTGTCACAGCTTGCCGACCTCTACGCCGATGCGCCGGTGCAGGTCATGATGGACACGATTGGCCTGCTGGGCGACAAGATCGCACGCGAGAGCGACTCGGAAATCCAGAGCCACCTGAGCGCCGCGATTACACGATTTGGTCAGGAAGCATGCGCGCGCAAGAAGTACAAGTCAATCGCCGCATTATGTTCTTCGTTCGATCGGGTCGCGCAGGAAAGACCCGCTTTGGCGCAGGATTTGCGCTCGCGTATCGGCATCGAGAATCGCTTGCCCGAGATGATCGAAGAGGCGATCAACAGCGACGCCGTGCCCGAAGATATTGTTGAGGTGCTTCAGGAGTTACCGAAGAGTTCGGTGGAGCATTTTGCCGACCGCTTCTTCCGCTCGCAGAAACGCGACGAGTGCGACCGCATCATCGATCTGGTGGGCGAACTGGGACAGATTGCATTTGCCGACCTGCGCGAGATCCTGAAGACGGGGCAGCCACGGCAAGCGGCATCGACCGTTGGCTTGCTGAGCCGGTTGGATCCGCATACGCTGCTTGAACTTTTGCCTGGACGCATGGGCGAGTTCAACCGCTTTTATCAGGACATCATCGTTCGGCAGATCGCGTATGCGAATGCGCCCGACCGCGGACGCACGCTGCTCGAACTGCTGGAACTTCTTGATTCGCTGATTCTGCCTGAGACGATTGACGAAATCGGTATGAGCCAGGATCGTGGCGCGAGCGGGCCGCTGATTGCCCTGGCGACCGCAGGAGAGGCCGAATCGCGCTCGCCGTTCGTGCAGTTGAAGGCGATCGAATCGCTTGGACGTCTGCGCGAAGTGGACGCGGTTCCAATCCTGCGCGGCATTGTCGAGGAGAAGAAGTTCATCGGCTTCTCGCAGCACCGGGAATTGCGTATCGCCGCGGTGCAGGCGCTGTCAAAGATCGATCCGCGCTATGGTACGCAGGCGCTGACCGAGAGTGGACTTGAAACCGCGGAGCTCGCGGTTGCGCCGCTCGATTCGGCGCTCGGATGTCCGTGGGTTCGGCAACGGCGGTATGAGCGCATCATTCTGCCGCGGACGCTTTCGGCGCAGCTGTCAAGTTCGTGGGGCAAGTCGAACATTGTGATGCGCGAGATGAGTCTTGGCGGAGGAATGGGCACGCGCAGCGACAATCTGCGCGTCGGCTCCGAGGCGAACGTCGAGATTTCGGCGGGCGTGAAGAAGATTCGCGCTCAAGTCTTGCTGCGGCGGGCACGCGTCAACGAGATCGGCTTTGAGTTCGTGAATATGGATCTCGACAGCCGTTTTCGCTTGCGTCGCGTGCTGGTCGAGGCGCTGGATAAGTCGTCGGACAAGCATATTGAGTGGGATGGGGAGCGGAAGAATAACAACTAGTTCTCAGTTGTCAGTTCTCGGTTCGCAGTAAAATCAAAAACAAAAATTAAAAGGCCTCTGCTGACGCCGAGGCCTTTTTCTTGCGTCGAAATCTTCGATTGAGTTCTACGCTACCTTCACGAAGATGATGACCAGCGTGAAGAGCACCAGGGACTCGATGAAAGCCAGGCCTAGGATGAGCGCGACCTGAATTCCGGCGCGGGCTGCGGGATTGCGGCCGAGCGCTTCGCAAGCCGAAGAGGCGGCCTTGCCCTGGCCTTGCGCGGCTAGTCCAGCGGCGATCGCGATGGCGAAGCCGGAGGTGATGGCGACCCAGTTCGTCCCGCCGGTGGCGGTTGCGCCGCCTTGCGCGAACGCAGGCACGGCAAAGATGGAACAGAAGAGCAACATCAGAAGCAACATCATAGTTTTGCGCATTGTTTTTTCTCCTTAGGAATTGCCCTCAGTGGGTGGTTGACGTTGTGCCTTGGGAGGCCGACGCCCTCACGCTAACGGCAGTTTTCAGTACCCAGTAGCCAGTACCCAGAAAAATCCGGCTCTTGCTGGGTACTGAGTACTGGGTACTGGGTACTGGATACTTTTTTAGTGTTCGTGCGCCATTGCTTCGCCTAGATAAACGGCGGCTAGCAGCACGAAAATGTACGTCTGAATAAACGACACGCCAATGTGCAGGAATTCGAAGATGATTGGAATTCCTATCGGAATCAGCGAGAAAAACACCAGCGTCACCATTTCTCCGGCGAACATGTTGGCGAAAAGACGAACGGTCAGCGAGAGCACGCGCGCAAGGTGACTGAAAATTTCGATAGGGAAAATCAGGATCGGCAGCAGAATGCGGACGATCAGCGGCATGCCTTCCTGTGGTCCGATGAAGTGCTTGACGTAGCCGGCGCCGCTTTCGCGCAGTCCGGCAAAGTGATAGTAGAACCAGGTAAGCAGCGCGCAACCGAGCGGAACGTACGGAACACCGGTTGGCGACTCGAGTCCCGGAACGATGCCCAGCAGGTTGCAGCTCAGAATGAAAAGGCCGAGGACGACCAGGTAAGGAACGAACTTATCCGAATGATGTCCAATGATCTCGTGCGCGAGGTTCTCGATGAAGCCGTTGATGCCTTCGATGGTGTGCTGCAATCCGCCAGGTTTTTCGACGGAGAGACGCATGCGGACGATGATGAAGAAGACAGTCAGCAGCAGGACAACCAGCAACTCCATAGCGAGCGGGTTGTTGATGGGCGCGTTCGGATGCTTCGGATGAATGTGCAGCGCCTCAAGCAGAGCGGTGACCGCTGGGCCGAAAAAATGGTTCAGGAATTTGGTAAAAGTCAGTTGTTCCATAAAAAAGCTACGAGCTATGAGCTTTTAGCTATTAGCAACCAAAACCAAGATCAAAACCAACATCAAATCAAACCAGCATCAACACGTCGCGATGCCGAGTGGAACAGTTGCCATCTCTGCTGGCTCAAAGCTCATGGCTCATAGCTTACTTTCTAAATGCCGCCCACGCCTCTACTCCCGCCTCGATCATCATGACCGCTACCGGAAGACAGAGTCCCCACAGGAAGCCGCGGAAGGCCATGGCGGAACCTCTGAATATAGCACAGGCAACGGCTCCGACCAACGCGTAACGGAGGAGGAAGCGGAGGACGATGCGGCCGCCGCGCTCGCTACTTTGCTGGTTGACGATGCGGTCGGCCAGGCCTTCGACGCTGCGCTGGAGGGCCCGGAAGTTGATGCAGGAGATGGCTGCTCCGGCAGCGAATCCGATTGCGCCGGAGAGATGATATTTCCAGAAGGCTGGCCCGAGGAGAAGAACGCTGACGACGAGCATCGTCTTGAACATGCGCGGGAGAGCGCGGTCGTTGAAGGACTGGAGGCGCATGTCGGAAGGCGTGAGGTCGGAGGATGCGACATCGTTGACGGGCGAGTCGTTCGTCATGTGCGTCGCTCGTCGTTCGTCCTTGGCCCCTCGTCCTTCGAATCGTCTTTGAAGGCGGTCATTGTCATGCGGATGACTTGCCAGAATCCGACGACTGCGCCGAAGAGCAAGCCGACCAGGTAAAACCACTTTGTATGCAGCCAGTGATCGAGGAGCTTTCCGAGAAAAAATCCGAGCAGGACAGCGGAGGGGATGATGAACCCGATCTCAGAGTAGCGGGCGATGGTGACGAGCGGATCTTTTTTTGGGGGCGGTGGCGGCATCGGCTCGAATTCTAAATTACAGTGGCCAGTGGCTAGTTGCTATGACACCCATCTTCGCCTCCTGTTCCTTTTTTCGGATTGTGTCCGATAACTCGTCTGGGGCCCCCCCTCCCCCCTATATGGCCTCTAATAGAATCACTGGGTTACGGAGAATTTCCCGGCAAAGTCTTCGGGAATAAGGAGTTAGAGTCAAAGTCTAGATTTCATAGGACTTACGTCTCTAAATCGCCATTCTGCCGATTTCGGCGCCGGTTTTTCAAAGAGCGGTACCCGGTTGCCGAAGCCTGGCCGTCTACCTCTGGAGGTGGGCACACGCTTCGCTGCCACGATCTGGGGAGATTGTTGCATGGCATCGCGATGGAGTTCGGTGATGGTGGACACGATGGGAATGTGATGAAAAGGACGGCGGGACCCTGGGCAGGTCAGCTCTATCTCAGCCCCAGCGACCAGTTCACTGTCTTGATAAACGGTTCGGGGAGGACTCCGATCACGATTGTGGCCAGGGCGGTCACTCCGACTGCTACGCGCATGGCCAGGCTGATGGGGAGGCGCTCGGTTTCTACTGACTCGCGCATGAACATGGAGTTGGCCATGCGGAGGTAATAGTAGAGTCCGAAGAGGGCATAGAGGACGGCGGCTGCGGCTAGCCAGTAGTGCTGGCTTTCGATAAGGCTGAGGAAGATGTAGTACTTGCCGAGAAAGCCGGCGGCGGGCGGGATTCCGGCGAGCGAGAGGAGGAAGAGAAGCATGAGGACGGCTTCGACCGGAGCGCGGCGGTAAAGTCCGGCGAGGTCGTCGAGCTCGTCGCCGATGACGTTGCGCTGGCGCAGCGAGGTGATCACGGCGAAGACGCCGAGGTTCATGAAGGTGTAGACGAGCAGGTAGATCAGGATGCCGCGGATGCCGTCGGTGAAGCCGGGGCTGGTGAAGGGCGAGGTGCCGAGGGCGACGAAGGCGAGCAGCATGTATCCGACGTGTGCGATAGAGGAATACGCGAGCAGGCGCTTGGTGTTGGTCTGCGTGAGGGCCGCGAGGTTGCCGCCGGTCATGGTGGCGATGGCGACGAAGACGATGACGGGCGTGTAGAGGTTGCGCAGCGGCAGCAGTCCGAAGATCAGAATACGGAGCAGCAGCGCCCATGCGGCGGCTTTTACAGCTACCGACATGAATCCGGTGATGGCGGTGGGTGCGCCCTCGTAGGCGTCGGGCGCCCACTGGTGGAACGGCACGGCGGCGATCTTGAAGAGCAAGCCGACCAGGATCGTCAGCATGGCGATGATGAGGATGGGATTGTGTGGATCGCGTCCGGCGGCGATCGAGACGGCGCGCTGGATGACTCCGATATTTGTGCTGCCGGAGAGGCCATAGAGCAGCGAGAGGCCGTAGGCGAAGATGCCTGACGAAAATGCCCCAAGCAGAAGATATTTCAGCGCGGCTTCGTTGGAGCGACGGTCGCGGCGCAGGAAGCCGACGAGCACATAGATGGAGATGGCCATCAGCTCGAGGCCGATGAAGAGCAGGATGATGTCGAATCCGGCGGCCATGCACATCATGCCGACGACCGACATGAGAAGAAGCGCGTAGTACTCGCCGTGCTGCTCGTCTTCGATTTCGAGATAGCGCACCGACATCAGGATGGCGATGGCGGCGGAGGCGAGGAAGAGATACCAGAAGTAAATTGCCACGCGGTCGACGCGCAGCGTGAACTCGAATCCGGGCTGACCGAATGGGAAGTTGGTCTGAATCCTCCACACGCAGAAGGCCGACATGACCACGCCGACGAAGGCGCCGAGAGCGTTGAGCCATTTCCACTCGCGCGGCAGCATGAGGTCGATCAGCATCAGGCCGAGCGCGAAGATGGTGAGCTCCACCATCGGCAGCATGAGCGTGTAGTCGGCGGCGCTGAGCTTCACTTAATTGCTCGCTTTCGGTCGCGGTGTGGTTGGTGCTGGCTTTCCCGCAGCGGCTAAAGCCGCTCGATTATTGGCGCTTGGCGGCACGGCTGAAGCAGTGCCCTTCCACGTACTCTCCGTAGATGGTGAAGGGACTAACGGTAAGACTTGTGCGTTCACTGGCGCGCTGGTGTTCGCCGGCTGGACGGTCTGGACAATCTGCTTGACCGGCTGTTCGAGGATCTGGAAGAACGGCTTCGGATAGAGGCCGATCCAGAAGGCGCAGATGATGAGCGGCGCGAAGGTCAGGACTTCGCGGGGCGTCAGGTCGTGGAGCTTCGCGTTCTTTTCATTGGTGACTGTGCCGAAGAAGACTCGCTGGTAGAGCCAGAGCAAGTAGGCGGCGGCCAGGACTACTCCGGGGGCGGCCCATGCAGCCCAACGCCAATTCGCTGTGAAGGCTCCTTGCAGAATGGTAAATTCGCCGACGAAGCCGTTGAGGAGCGGCAGGCCCATCGACGAGAGGAACATGATCATCGTGATGGTGGCGTAGATGGGCATGACGTTCGAGATGCCGCCATACTCGGCGATTTCGCGGGTGTGGCGGCGTTCGTAGAGAATGCCGACGATCAAGAAGAGCGCGCCGGTCGAGATGCCGTGATTGATCTGCTGGAGTACGGAGCCGCTGAGGCCGGCTTGATTCAGCGCGAAGATCCCGAGCGTGCAGAAGCCTAAGTGGCTGACCGAGGAGTAGGCCACCAGCTTCTTCATGTCTTTTTGCATCAGCGAGACTAACGCGCCGTAAACGATGCCGACGATGGAGAGGCCGATCATCCAGCCGCGGACTGTGACTCCCCAGAAGGTGGACGGGTTAGTGAGCACCTGCGGGAAGAACGGCAGCGAGAAGCGCACGAAACCGTATGTTCCCATCTTCAGGAGAACGCCGGCGAGGATGACGGAGCCGGCGGTGGGCGCTTCGACGTGGGCGTCGGGCAGCCAGGTGTGGAAGGGGAACATCGGGACTTTGATGGCAAAGCCAATGAAGAACGCGAGGAAGAGCCAGACGGCGGTGGCAAAGGGAATCTGCGGCGCGGTTTTGTACAGTTCGACGATGCTGAAGGTGTAGGGATAACCGGCTGAGTGGTGGTGGAAGTAGAGGAACAGGATGCCGAGGAGCATCAACACGGAGCCGAGCAGCGTGTAGAGGAAGAACTTGATGGCGGCGTAGAGTTTGCGTGGGCCGCCCCAGATGCCGATGAGCAGATACATCGGGACGAGCATGGCTTCCCAGAAAACGAAGAAGAGGAAGAAGTCGAGCGCCATGAAGACGCCGAGCATGCCGGTCTGGAGGACTAAGAACCAGACGTAGTATTCCTTGACGCGATTCTCGATAGCGGTCCAGGAGGAGAGGATGGAGATCCAGCCGAGAAGCGTGGTGAGCATGATCAGCAGAAAAGAGATGCCGTCGATGCCGAGGTTGTAACCCGCGCCGATGGAGGGGATCCAGTTGTTAGCCGTGCCTTCGATGAACTTGAACTGCTGCCCATCGAAGCGCTGCGCCCAGAACATGGGAACGAGCGGCAGGGAGATCAGGAATCCGCCGAGGGCAAAGAGGTTCGCGATCCACCGGATGACGGACTTGCTCTCCTTGGGAACGAAGAGGAGGATGAGCGCGCCGAGGAGCGGCGTGAAGAGGATGATGGAGAGAATGTGATTCTGCATAAGAACAGTTCTCAGTTGTCAGTTCTCAGTAGCTTCGAGCTACGAGCCACGAGCTTCGAGCAATCTCAAATCATGCGAACACAAAACGTCTCAGGAGCAAATAAATGAGTGCTGCAAGTGCTAGGGCACCGATTGCGATCCAGAGCCACAGCATCAATCCGAATTCGAAGCATAGGAGGCCAACGAGCCCAGCAGCCATGACGAGCGCATACCACTGAACCAGGCCCCACTCGAACAAACGAGTGCCGTATGCCGCGAAGCACGCTAGCGTCGGCGGGCCGTTGACGCCGATGCCGTCGATGATCCACTTGTCCCACCAGGTTGATAGCGTTGCTACAGCGCGCGTGACCCAGCCTGCGTCGTTGACTACTCCGTCGATTACTCTGCTGTCGAACCAGGAGGAGGCTTCGCCCAGACCTAACACGCCGAGGCGAACGTTGCCTTCGCCGGGGCCTAGTTTACGGCGGCCAGTGAAGGCGTAGTCGTAGGCCTCGTCGACATACCACTTGTTGAAGAGCGCCTTGTAGAGCGGCGGAGCAGCTTCGCAGATGGGCTCTTTGTAGTCTTTGCCGGCGCGCGAGTAATAACGATAGGCTGCGCCCAGACCGATGATCGCGGCGAGGACTGACAGGCCCATTAAGCCGTACTCCATCGGATCGGTCTTTTCTTCTTCTTTTTCTCCGGCGGCTAGTTGCTTGGGTTCTTCCGCTGCCAGGACTGGCGCTTCACGGGAAAACACTGGCTCGAGAAATTTACCGAAAGTATTCTTTCCGCCGAGGCTGTGCGGAATGCCTAGCCATCCGGCGGCTACCGACGCGATGGCTAGGATCACCAACGGGCCGGTCATCGAGGCAGGCGACTCGTGAATGTGGTGCTCGACCTCGTGGCTCATGCGCGGCTTGCCGAAGAATGTGAGGAAGATCAGGCGGCCCATATAAAAGGCGGTCATGAGCGCCGTCGCGAAGCCGATGTACCAGAGAATGCGATAGGCGCCCCCTTCGGAGGACCAGGCTTGCCAGAGGATTTCGTCCTTCGAGAAGAATCCGGCGAGGCCGGGGATGCCGGCAATGGCTAACATGCCGACCAGCATCGTCCAGAAGGTGGTGGGCGTGCGCTGGCGGAGGTCTCCCATGAACTTCATGTCCTGCTCGCCTGACATCGCGTGGATCACCGAACCGGAGCCGAGGAAGAGCAGCGCTTTGAAGAAGGCATGGGTGAAGACGTGGAAGACTCCGGCGGCGAATGCGCCGACGCCGAGCGCGAGGAACATGTAGCCGAGCTGCGAGACGGTTGAGTAGGCGAGGACTCGCTTGATGTCGTTTTGAACTAAGCCGATGGAGGCGGCGAAGATGGCGGTGAGCGCGCCGACTATGGCGACTGTCTTCATCGCAGTGGGCGCGAGGACGAAGACGGCGTTCGAGCGCGCGACCATGTACACGCCTGCCGTGACCATGGTTGCGGCGTGGATGAGCGCGGATACGGGAGTCGGGCCTTCCATCGCGTCAGGTAGCCAGACATAAAGAGGTAGCTGAGCGGACTTTCCGCAGGCTCCGACGAAGAGCAGGAGCGCGGCGGCGGTGAGGATTGGGTCGCCGATGGCGAAGTGGCCACTCCGCAGTAGAGGATTGATGTCGGTGAAGCGGAACGAGCCCAGATACCAGGCCAGCGCGAACGCGCCCAGGGTGAAGCCTGCGTCGCCGATGCGGTTGACAATGAATGCCTTGTTGGCGGCGTCGCTGGCGGACTTACGATGGAAGTAGAAGCCGATCAGTAGATACGAGCAGAGGCCGACGCCCTCCCAGCCTACGAATAAAAGGATGTAGTTGTTCGCCAGGATGAGCGTGAGCATGGCGAACATGAAGAGGTTGAGGTATCCGAAGAAGCGGTAGTAGCCGCCCTCGTGGGCCATGTAGCCGACGGAGTAGACGTGGATGAGCATGCCCACGCCGGTGACGAAGAGCAGCCAGATCACGGAGAGCGGGTCGAGGAGAAATCCGGCATCGACGTTGAAGGCGGCGGGCGTGCCGTCTTTCTTCTGGAAGGTGAGGCCGCTATCGCCGGAGCCGAGCCACGTATAGACGACTTTTTCGAAGGGCTTGCCGGTGCCGTGCGCGTACTGGTTGTAGTCGACGACCGTGAAACAGGCGAAGATGAAGGCGACGACGACTGCGCCGACGCAGACGGCGCTCACGGCTTGCTTCGACAGGCGGCGTCCAAAGAAGAACATCATCGCGGCGCCGAAGGCCGGGAAGAGCGGGATGAGGTAGATGTGGTTTAAGAACATCAGCTGTCAGCTCTCAGCAGTCAGCTCTCAGCCTGTGCTCCCAGGTTTAACTGAGAGCTGACGGCTGACGGCTGACGGCTTTTTTCTACCATTTCAACAAATCAATCTCGTCTACGTTGATCGTCTCTTTATTTCTGAAGAAGGCGATCAGAATGCCCAGGCCGACCGCGGCTTCGGCGGCGGCGTCTACGATGATGAAGATTGCGAATACCTGGCCGCCCAAACCCCACATGCGGGAGAACGCGACGAGGTTGAGGTTCACCGCGTTCAGGATCAGTTCGATCGACATCAGAACGATGACCACGTTGCGGCGGGTGAGGACGCCGATGGTGCCGAGGACAAAGAGCGCGGCGGCGACAACCAGGTAATGTAATGTTGTGATTGGCACCATAAATAAGCTTCTAGCTCTTAGCTCCTAGCTAGCAGCTAGAAGCTAGCGGCTGCTTTCAAATCTTCTTCTTCGTCATAATCACAGCGCCCAGGATCGCTACCAGCAACAACAACGACGCGATTTCGAAGGCGAAGGTGTATTGGCCCATCTTGCCCGCCTCTCCGTAGAGGGCGGCAGCGATTCCTTGCGTGTTCAGCGCTTCCGGCAACGGAGCTACTCGATTCGGAAAGAGCGATTGGCCTTTTTTGAATGCCGTCAAAAACAGCGCCAGCAGCGCGCACGAGGCCAGCAGGCCTATCGGCCATATTCGATTGAACTGGCGCTCCTTGACCGTGCGCTCGATCGAGACCAGCATGATCACAAACAGGAACAGCACCATGATTCCGCCCGCGTAGACGATGATCTGCACGCCAGCTACGAACGGGGCATAGAGCATCAGATACAACCCGGCGACCGAGAGCAGCGTCACGATCAGTGCCAGCGCCGAGTGCACGGCATTGCGGCGCGTGATGACCAGCAGTCCGCTAATGACCGCGGCAGCTGCGAGTCCGTAAAAGAACCACGGAGTTGCTACCGGAGCGGAGCCGACATTCAGGGCGGGGTTCATTTCACCAGCACCCCCACGACGGCGGTGGCGATCAGCGCGCCAAGCGAAATCGGCAGCATGACCTTCCAGCCAATCTTCATCAGTTGGTCAAAGCGGTAGCGCGGCCAGGTCGCGCGGTACCAGATGAAGAGGTACATGAAGACGGCGACCTTCAGCACGAACCAGTACACGTAGTCGATGCCCTCGCGGAAACGGCCGGCGAGATTCGCGTTGTCGCCACGTCCAGCGACAGCAATGGCAAATAGCAGGAGCGCGATGAACGCGAGCACCAGGCCGAACGCGCCAAGGCCGATGCGCTGAATTTTGAAGAACGAGTGCGACGGCATGCGAATCGTGCCGAGGAACGCGAATCCGGCGAGTGCCGCGAAGGTTAGGCCGGGGAACAACGAGAAGATGAATTCCCATGCCGGGCCATGGAGCAGGGCCGGGAAGGGGCGCATCCATCCGCCGAGCCAGAGCGTGACCGCGATCGACGAGACCGCGATCATGGCCGCGTATTCGGCCAACATAAATAAGGACCAGCGAAGGCCGCTGTATTCGGTATGGAATCCGGCTGTGAGTTCGGACTCGGCTTCAGCCAGATCGAAGGGCGCGCGGTTTGTCTCGGCGACCATCGCGATGGCAAAAATGACGAAGGCAATCAATCCCAGCGGGAAGAACTTGAAGAGGAACCAGATGCCCTGATCGCGTTGAGCTTCGACGATGCCGATCATGCTGAGCGTGCCGGTACCGGTGTTCAGGCTCGTCATCAGAATCGCCGAAACAACTGCTAGGCCCATGGCTACTTCGTACGAAACCATCTGGGCGCTGGAGCGCAGCGCGCCGATCAGCGGGTAGTGAGAATTGGAGGCCCATCCGGCAGTCACGATGCCCAGCACGCCCAGCGACGACACTCCCAACATGAAGAGTATTCCGATATTCATGTCGCTGACGGCTTGAGACGGGCCAAAAGGAATAACGATGTAGACGGTGAAAGCGGCAAGCAGGCCGATGATCGGCGCGAACCAGAAGACCGCCTTGTCGGACTCGTCGGGAATGATGTCTTCCTTCAACATCAGCTTGAGCGCGTCGGCGATGGGCTGAAGCAGGCCATGCGGGCCAACGCGCATGGGGCCGAGGCGAATCTGAAAGTGAGCGAGGGCCTTGCGCTCGATCCAGTTCATGGCCATGACCGCAACGGAGACGCCGGCAAAAATGATCAAGATGTAGATCAGCGCCCAAAGCTGGTTGCCAGCGTTGCTGGGAGGAACCGTGCTGCCGAGGTAGGACATCAAGGACTCGACCATTAGCGGTCCACCTCGCCAAGAACGATGTCGAGCGTACCAATGACGGCGACCACGTCGGCGACCAGCATGCCGCGGACCATGATGTCGAGCGCCTGAAGATTGACGAAGGATGGCGGACGAACGCGGAGGCGATAGGGCTGCGTCGATCCGTCGCTGACGATGAAGTAACCAAGCTCGCCCTTGGGCGCTTCGATCGAGTGATAGATTTCGCCAACGGCGGGCTTGATCACCTTCGGCACCTTGGCCATGATCGGGCCTTCAGGGATGCCGTTCACTGCCTGCTCGATGATGCGCAGCGATTGGCGCATTTCTACCATGCGCACGAGGTACCGGTCGTAGGTGTCGCCGTTCTTGCCAATGGGGATTTCGAAGTCGAAATCCTTGTAGTTCGCGTAGGGAATCGCTCTGCGAATGTCCCATTTCACCCCGCTGGCGCGCAGAACGGGACCGGTCACGCCTAGCGCAATTGCATCCTTCGCGGAGATCACGCCGACATTTTTTGTGCGCTCGATCCAGATGCGATTGCCGGTGAGCAGTGCTTCATATTCATCGATCTTCGGCGCGACGAAGGTCAAGAAATTCTTGACGTCCTTTTCAAATCCCGCGTAAGTCTCGTATTGCAGGCCGCCAATTCGGAAGGCATGCGTGGTAAGGCGCGCGCCGCAATATTTTTCGAAAATCTTGAGAATCTCTTCCCGGTCGCGGAAGGTGTAGAAAAGCGGCGTCATGGCGCCGATGTCGAGAGCATGGGTGCCGAGCCAGAGCTGATGGCTGGCGATCCGGTTGAGCTCGGTCAGGATCACGCGGATGTAGTTGGCGCGCGGGGGCGCTTCGACGTTCAGCAGCTTTTCGACCGCCTGGCAGTAGCCGAGCCCGTTCGAGACCGCGGCGACGTAGTCCATGCGGTCGACGTATGGGTTGAACATCGTGTAGGTGCGGTTCTCGGCGATCTTTTCGACGCCGCGATGGAGGTAGCCGATAACGCACTCGGTGCCCAGAACTTTTTCGCCGTCGAGTTTGAGAATCACGCGCAGCACGCCGTGCGTGGCCGGGTGCTGCGGGCCCATATTAATGATGAGCTCGTTTGAATCCAGATAGGGCTTGTCCGGTGTGTCGAGATCGAGACTCGACGGAGCAACCGCGTGCGGGAGCGACTTGTCTTTCACTTCGTTCATTGGCCGCTCTCGATTCCGAGGTTGATCTGCACCCACTCTTTATCCTGCTGGAGGATGCCGTAGTCCTTGCGCAGCGGGAAACCCTGCCATCCGTCGGGCAGCAGGATGCGCTTGAGCCCCGGATGGCCGTCGAACTTGATGCCGAACATGTCGTAGACTTCACGCTCCAGCCAGTCGGCGGTGGGCCAGATGGGAAAACTTGAGGGCAGCGATTCGCCGTCGGCGATCTGCGTCTTCACTCGTACGCGCTCGTTGCGCGGGAAAGAGTAGAGAATCCAGAAGACGTCGAACTGCTTTTCGCGCTTGGGATAGTGGGCGGCGGTGAGGTCGACGCAGTAGTCGAACTGTTCATCGTCGCGCAGCAGTTTCAGAAAATCCGGAATGAGCGAGCGGTCGACGGTGAAGTAGTTCTGGCCGAGATAGGTTTGCGCCTCGAGGCCGGAGCCGTATTGCTTTTTGTATTTCTCCACCATCGGCGACGTCCAGGGTACGGGCGTCGGCACTGGGGCTTTCGCAGGCGCAGCAGGTTTTGCAGGGGCGGCCGGAGTTGCTCCCGCAGCAGCCGGAGCGGCGGGCGTGGAAGCCGCAGGCGCTGCAGGTTTTGCCGCAACTGGAGGCGTCGCAGGCTTGTCAGAAGGAGGAGCGCTGGCCTGCGCAGGAGGAATTGGCTTCTCCGTCGCTGGCTTTTCACCTTCCGGCGACGGTGGAACTTGCGGCTTGCTTTCCTCGGCCATCTTGATCGTTCGATCCGACCCTTAAACTATGAGACGACTGTGGGAGACAGTCACTTCTAACAGCTTGCCAATACGGTGTCAACGACTTCGGTCACCAACTCTCGCGATCACGCGCGGCGTGCGGACTGATAGCCCTCGATCAATTCGCGGATGCGTTGGGCATCGGCTTTTTTATGCCCGTGACTGGTGATGGGATCGGTGCCTCCAGCCGATTCGATGACGATGTCGGACCAGATCATACCGGTGCTGATGTGCACCGACGCAACCTGCGCGATGCCGATACTTTCTTCGTTGGTTCCGAAAAGGCGCGACTTGATCCGGCTGACGTGCTGCGGGTTGACGACGATTTTTGTTGGAAAAAACAGATTGCCGCGCGTAAAGCGGCTGGCAGTGAAGACGTCTCCGGGGGGAAGTGTGGACATGATTTTCAGCTCTTGGCTGTTAGCTATTAGCTCTTAGCTGATGCCTCCTGGAGTCTTTGCGCCAAACGCTAACAGCTAAAAGCTGCACTGCCTATACCCACTCCAGCGCACCTTTTTTCCAGATCCAGATGTAGCCGACGATCAGGATGCCGAGGAAGACGAGCATTTCAACCAGGCCGTAGACTCCGAGCGCCTTGAACTTTACGGCCCAGGGGAACAGGAAAATGGTTTCCACGTCGAAGACAACGAACAGAATGGCGATGATGTAATAGCGAACCGTGTAGCGGCCGCGGGCGTTGTCGTACGGATCGATGCCGCATTCATAAGGCATCAGCTTGGTCTTGTTCGGGCTCTGGGTGCGGATGATCCAGCAAATAGCGAGCGTGATTGGAATGAGAATGCCAACGACTGCGATAAAGATGAAGGCAGGGACGTAGTTTTGCGGCATGAGTCCTCGTGCAGGCTGCGTTGAACTCGCAATATTAACGCTGGAGGCGGGGGGGCTTCAAGGAGCAGCTCCAAGCTCTTGGCTCCAGGCTCCAAGGAAACCCGGGGAGTGAGAAATTTTGCAAACGATCCTTGACGTGGACTGCCAACAAGACGCGTCCAATTTCTTGGAGCTTGGAGCTTGGAGCTTGGAGCTTGGAGCTTGGAGCTTGGAGCTTGGAGCTTGGAGCAATGATGCCGGATAGAACCGCCCTGACACACTTCATCGCGATCCCCAACTGGAGTTAGGCCTTTGGATACAAGTCAGGGCCGAGAGTCTCGCCCGGAAGGGCATCGTCGAGAGATGCCCTTTACTTTGCCGCTTGTTTCCGGGGCTTCGGCGCTTTTGCCTCCGCCGCTTTCGGACCATTCAGGAATGCCGCCCAGCGCAATTCTTCAACCGGATTTGCGTTGCTGAGGGCCTTCTTTACCGCCATCTCGGCGACGGCGTTTACGATCCATTCAAAATTGTCCTGGCCGACGGAGGTGACCTCCGCATCGGGCGCCGGGTTCATGAAGTCGATGGCATAGGGCACGCCGTCCTCGACAGCGAACTCAACTGTGTTGAGGTCATACCCGAGTGCGCGGCAAAGCGCGATCGCGTCTTTCTCGATGCGCTCTTTCAACTTCGGCGGCGCCGAAGGATTCCCCTTCACATATCTCTCATGATGAGGAGCCTTGGGGTCGTACTTCATCATGTGGACCTTTTCCTGATTGACAACGTAGCAGCGGTAATAGTCCTCAAACACGACGCCGTGCTGCAGGGTCATGCAGAGGTCTCCGGTCTGGTTGTAAGCCTTGAAGAATTCTTCGGGATTGTCGACCTTGTATACGTGTTTCCAGCCGCCTCCTGCGTAGGGCTTGAGGAACGCCGGGAAGCCAACGTACGCGAACAACTCTTCCCAATTCAGCGGATAAATAAGGTTGCGCATCGAACGGTCGGTGGTGTCGGGCGGATGCGTGTGGTGCGGAAGAATGACCGTCGGCGGGATCGCCACGCCCATCTTGTGCGCCATCGCGTAATTGAAGAACTTGTCGTCGGCGGTCCACCAGAATGGATTGTTAATAATGATCGAGCCTTGCAGCATGGCATTCTTCAGATAGGCGCGATAGAAGGGAATGTCCTGCGAGATGCGGTCGATGATCACGTCGTATTTCTTCGGTTCATCCATGCGGATGCCGCCGATTTTCACGAACTCGGCGCTCACGCCCTCGACCTTCATGGAGTTGATCTTGTCTACAAGGGCGGGCGGGAAGGTGTTCTCCATTCCGAATACGATTGCGATTTTTCTCATAGAAACTCCTGAATTCGTCTGGTCGTTGGTCCTTAGTCCTTAGTTGTTCGGAACTCGGAGGTGCTGCGGATTGTTCATTTGTACTCCGAACGACCAACGACTAACGATCAGCGACCGACTAAAAGTACTTTGCCGCCATTCTCTGCCAAAGCGGCCAGTCGTGCTTGCTGTTGTCGCCGTAGATATCGAGCCAGTGCGGAATGCCTTTGGAATGCATGATTCCCGCCATCTTTACATTTGCGTCGAGGCACATGTCCCAATCGGCGGTGCCGAGCACGATCTTCATTTGCCGGATCCGGCCTAGGAGAGACTCGTCGCTCATATTGGGCAGATAGTCAGACGGATTGTTGAAATAAACGTTGTCGTCGTAGTAGCCATCGAGGAAGCTCTTGATGTCGTACGAGCCGCTCATGGGGATGCAGGCGTTCACGAGATCGGGATGGCGGAGCGAGAAATTCATCGCGTGATAGCCGCCGAAGCTGCATCCCGTGACAATCATCTGCGGCGCCCAGTTGCGGTTCTTCAGGAACGGAACGAATTCGTTGACGACGTAGCGCTCGTAGAGCACATGGCGCCAGATGCGCGCGCCGGGATGGACGCTTTTGTTGTACCAGCTCTCGGTGTCGACCGAGTCCACGCAGAAGAACTGAAACGCGCCCTCCTCGATCTTCCCGGCAAGGGTGCGGATCATGCCTGCGTCTTCGTATTCGAAGAAGCGTCCCATGGAACTGGGGAAGACGAGCACGGGCTGGCCGGCATGGCCGAAGACGAGCGCTTCCATATCGCGCCCGAGTTCGTAGCTATGGTGTTTGATGTATTCGCGATGCATGCGCGTGAGGATTGTAAATGAAACAGCATCCCGTCGGCACTCTACCAGCATAGAAACGACACCAGCCATCCGCTAGTTTGCAGTTGGCGGCACGCGCCGGTCGATTCCCAGTTGCTTAAGCTTCGATTGGAGCGTGGTTCGTTTCAGTCCGAGGCGACTCGCGGCGCCGCGAGGGCCGCTGATCCGGCCATGACTGTCACGCAGAGCGTTGAGAATATATTGGCGCTCGGCGTCTTTAAGAGTCTGCTCGCGCTGCCCGTTGGCGATTGGGGGACGCAATTCGCTCAAAGGCGCATTGAGCACGGATCCGTTACTCAATATCAACGACCGCTCGATGAAGTTTTCCAGTTCTCGAATATTTCCCGGCCAGGACCATGCCATTAAAGCATCCATGGTCCGCCGGGGGACGCTCGTGATCGACTTCTTCAGCCGGCGTCCGATCTTTTGCACAAAGTGTTCGACGAGTATCGGAATGTCATCCCGCCGCTCTCGCAAGGGCGGAAGGTAAATAGGGAAAACATTGAGGCGATAATAAAGATCGCTACGGAATTCTTTCGCTTGGACGCTTTGCGCCAGCTCCCGGTTGGTGGCAGCGATCAGGCGGAAGTCGACTTTCAGGGTCTGCGTGCCTCCGAGCCGCTCAAACTCCTGGTCCTGCAGGACGCGCAAGAGCTTGGGTTGCAAGCCGAGAGAAATCTCGCCAATTTCGTCGAGAAAGATCGTGCCCCTATCGGCGAGTTCGAGCCGCCCGATCCTCCGATTGACTGCACCTGTGAATGCGCCCTTCTCGTTGCCGAACAACTCGCTCTCCAGCAGGCCGGTAGGAATGGCAGCGCAATTCATCTTGATGAAGGCATTGCCGGCGCGGCGGCTAACCCGGTGGATGGCGCGAGCAACAAGCTCTTTGCCGGTGCCGGTCTCGCCCATCAGGAGAACAGTGGCGTCGCTGGATGCGACCTTGCCGACGCTCTCCATGACGGCCTTTAATCCCCGGCTCTCACCCACGATCTCCTCGAAACCAAATTGGCTGTCGATCTCCTGCTCGAGATAGAGCTTTTCTTCGGTCAACCTCTCTTTGGCACGGCGCAGCTCCTCCTCGATGCGCTTGCGGTCGGTAACGTCATAGTCGATGCCGACGACGCGCACCGGCTTTCCGTCGGCGTCCTTTAGAACGCGCCAGCGTCCTGAGATCCAATGCACCGAACCGTCCGGCCAAATGGTCCGCCACTCACCGCCTGCCTCTCCCGACTCCATCGAACGCGCCAGCAGCTCAACGACGCGAGTGCGGTCTTCCGGATGAACCAGTTCCAGAAACTTCTCCGCCGTGCGCGGAGACTTGCCCGGAGCCAGCCCGTACATTTCCTCCATCTCGCGAGTCCAACGGTTTTCTCCGGTCGAGATGTTGCGGTCAAAGGTGCCGATTCGCGCCGCTTGCTGCGCCAGGCGGAGGCGTTCTTCGCTTTCTCTCAGCGCCTCCTCGGCGCGTTTTCGCTCCGTGATGTCCATGGCGATGCCGTGCAAGCCCACGATGCGGCCGGTTTCGTCCGAATCGGCTTTGCTGCGCACAAGAAGCCAGCCCGTGCTGGCGTCGGGACGGTAGAAGGAAAGCTCGAACTCCGTTGGTTGGCCGGTCTTAAGCATGCTCTGCCGGATATCGGCCAGGCGGTTCCGGTTCTCGGGTGTAAGCATCTTTTCGAGGTCGGCAAAGGCGATGCTCTCTGGGCTATCGGAGAGACCGAAGATGCTGTCCAGTTCGTCAGACCCGGTTATGTTGTCGGTTTCGAGGTCGAGGCGCCAGCTTCCCATTCGAGCGACGCCCTGCGCTTCGCGCAGCTCCGACTCGCTCTGCCGCAGCGCCTGCTCGGCACGTATGCGGCCGGTAACGTCAATCGCGATGCCGTGCAACGATTCGATATTCCCGGCGAGGTCCCGATCGATCTGAGTTCGAGTCAGCAGCCACCCAATGGTTCCGTCGCCCCGGAAGAAAGCGATCTCGAGATCCTCCGTCTGCCCCGTTTCCACAGCCCTTCGGTTGGCCTCGACGATGCGCTGCCAGCTATCGACCGGGAAGAAACGGCTGAGCTCGTGGAAAGGCATGTTCCCGGCATTGGGTTCCTGTCCGGTAACGCGAAACAGTTGTTCGGTCGCAGTCAGCGTCTGGGTTTTCATGTCCAACCGCCAGCTGCCCATCTGAGCGACGCGTTGGGCCTCCCACAATTCAGCCTCACCGGCGCGCAGCGCCTCCTCCATCTCCTTGCGCTTGGTGATGTCAATGTCTACCCCCAAGGCGCGCAAGGGGTTGCCTTGCTTGTCCTTGAACATCCGCCAGCGGCCGGCAATCCAGTGAATGGAGCCGTCGGGCCAGATCACACGCCACTCACCGCCGGCGGTGCCGCCTTCGATGGACTCGGCGATCAAATGCTTCACCCCTTCGCGGTCGCCGGGATGAATCAGCTGGAGCATCTCCTCGACCGATGCCGGAGCCTTTCCCGCCGGAATTCCGTACAGATTTTCCATTTCCCGGGTCCAGCGCAATCCGCCCGTTTGCATGTTGCGCTCGAAAACCCCGATCTGGGCGGCCTCGCAGGCCAGGCGCATGCGCGTGGCGCTCTCGCGTAGTGCCTCCTCTGTCATCTTGCGCTCGCTGATATTGCGCACGATGCCCACAAGATAGTCACGGTCCAGCTGCACGCGGCGGTAATGGACCTCCACGGGAAACGTAGTTCCGTCTTTGCGGCGATGGAGGCGCTCCAGGATCCCGCTGCCCCCTTGCAAATCCTCGTCTGACTTGACCGCCATCTCGAAGGTCAAATCTGGATCGATATCGAAGACCGTCATCGCGAGAAGCTCTTGGCGCGTATATCCGAGCTCACTGCAACACTTGTCATTGACGTCGAGCAGCCGACGCGTCTCCGGGTCGACCACCTCGATGGCATCACTTGAGTGATCGACGAGCGTGCGAAACAGTTGCAAGTCGCGTAACAACGACGCCTGCCGGTCCCTGGTTTCTCGCAAAACTCTGTTGGCATCCTGCAGGGATTCCTCGGCCTCGATCCGCTCAGTCACGTCGTGCGCCATGCCGCGAACGACGGGCTTGTCCACGCCGTCGGTGCGCAATGTGCAGTGATACTCCCAGAAGCGGCGCTGTCCGCTCCGCGTCTGGACGGCAATCGTCCCGCGCGCTTCGCCGGCGCTTTCGATTTTATGCAGGTAGTCGTCGAACTTATCGCGGAACTGTGGGTCCAGAAACTCCCGCATGTGAGTTCTGAGAACTTCATCGACCGAGAAGCCCAGGATACGGGCGGAACCAGGATTGACCCATAGGAGCCGGCCCTCGAGGTCGTGGACGCACAGCAGGTCGCGGCTGTGAGCAACAAGATCTTCAGTCCAATCGCTATGGCTGGCGGGCGGGGACGGCGGAGATGTTTTAGGGGCTAGTTGGGGTTCCGGCGAAAGGCGCGCGTCTTCCTTCGGGCTCGACGACATGGCTGCTTCTCAAGCCGCAAGAGATTATTTTTATGCAATTGGCCAGATCAATCTCTCGACGGCATCTTCAGTTATTGTCGAACGTTCGGTTCCCGGAAGCCTTGCTTTCTGTGATCGGTGTTACCCTCAACGTTCCTCCGTTGCCCAATGCAAGCACAGAAACGAAGGACACACGCGCTGACCACCGGTTATACTCCCTTTTCGCGGTGATGGCGACAAGGGTGATCATCACATCAAGATTGTGAGGTTTTCACCTCCGTTGAGCTGCGCCTTGCTCAACCCGCCTTGCTCTCGAGCCTTTGGGATGTCCGGTCTTGTTTTTTCAACAACTTAGCGCCGTTTATTGCCGCTCTCGACCGCTTAACCCCGATTTTCGCCCTTTCCCTGCCTTCCGCGTGCCTAAACAGCTCATGCTTCAATAGGATAACCATGACTAATTCCACGCATCGAAGCTTCCAGGTTTCCGTCGTGGAATATCCATTTTCGTAAGGTTTCATGCTGACCAGCGGAAATTGAGATTCTGATTTTTTGCTCCCAGTCCGAAAAAGACGTGGAGGAAAGCGAGAGAAATGCATAAACCGATCAAGTACGTTGAGAAGGCCGTAACTGTCGCCGCCAGTGGCGCGTGGGCCATCTTTGAACGCCTGAACCGTGTGTCCCCCAATGCATCGCCGACCCCGAAGTGGTCCGACAAGCCTCTTTTGAAGTCATGGGAGAAGTCCAAGCCGCCTCTCGGCTGGCCGCGCTCGACTGACTCGCTCTGCCCCAAGTGTGTGCCGGAAATTCGGCAGCAAATTCTCGACGGCCACCTCCCGGTTGACATCCTCATGAACGAAAAGGTCGGCGAGGTCAAGGCGCAGATCATTGAGCGCGACGGCAAGATCTACATGGTCAAAGATTGCCCGAAGCACGGCCACTTCGAAGACCTGATGTCGATTGATACCGAATTCACAAAACACCTCGAAGATGTGTTCCCTGGCCGCGACATCAAGGCGCACAGCGACGAACACCTGCATCACCATGGATCTTCGACGGTGAAGTATGGCCGCGGGTCGGTGCTGACCGTCGATCTCACGAACCGTTGCAACATGATGTGCGATCCCTGCTTCATGGACGCCAACCAGGTTGGCTTCGTGCATGAGCTGACGTGGGAAGAGATCAAGACCGTCCTCGACAACGCGATTACCATCAAGCCGCGTCGCCAGATGTCAGTGCAGTTCTCCGGTGGCGAGCCGACGCTGTCTCCGTACTTCCTCGACGCGATCCGCTACGCCCGCAAAGTTGGCTACAACTCAGTGCAGGCCGCGACCAACGGCATCGAGTTCGCAAAGAGCTTTGAGTTCGCGCAGCAGGCGGTGGAAGCCGGCTTGCGCTACGCGTATTTGCAATTCGACGGAATTGGCAATGCTGCCAACTCGCACCGCGCCGTCGGCAATCTGTTCGATGTGAAGCTGAAGGCCATCGAGAACCTGCACAAGGCCGGATGCGAAATCGTTCCGGTCATCACCATCATCAACGGCATCAACAACGAGCAGGTTGGCAAGATCATTCAGTTCGCGCTCGATAATCCGAAGACGATCAGCTTCCTCAGCTATCAGCCGGTCAGCTTTACCGGCCGCGACGAAGCCATCACCGACGATCGCCGCCAGGCGCAGCGCTACACGCTGGCGCACCTCGCGCACGACGTTAAGAACCAGACCGGGCTCGGCGAACCTGCCCGCGACTGGTTCCCGATCAGCTTTATGTCAACGTTCAGCGACTGGGCCGATCTTCTGCACGCAGGCGACGCCAACAACAACTGGGGACAGCTTTCCTGCGGATGCCACCCCAATTGCGGCACCGGCATGGCGGTCATGATCGACAAGGAAACGAAGGAAGCTGTTCCGGTCACTGCGTTCCTCAAGGGCGACCAGCTCGGCAAAGACATTGCCAAGGTGAATGACGGCGCGCGCGGCAAGTTCCTTACCGGCCTCGGCATGGCGCTCTTGCTGATGAAGAACTACGACCCGTTCAAGTCGCCGAAACACTTCAAGCTGATGGACCTCTTGAAGAAGTTCGACAAGAACTACAACATCACCGGCCGCAACTATGGCAAGGTCGGCCCGGACCGCACCATCGATGACGTGATGAAGCGCCGCACCAACGACCGCTGGAACTTCCTGTTCATTGCGGGCATGTGGTTCCAGGACCTCTTCAACTACGACTTCCGCCGCACCGAGCAGTGCATTATTCCGTACGCGACGCAGGAGGGCGAAATCAGCTTCTGCGCCTACAACACGGGCGTGGGCTGGCGGAACATCATCGAGAAGATGCACATGACGGCCACGCTCACCAAGTGGTACGAAGAGCACGGACGGCATGAAATCTTCGCGGGCGGCAAGAAGGTGAATGTGCCCGCTAAAGAACTGCAGGAGTATCTGCGGCTGCGCGAAGAGATCGTGACCGAAGAGGTGCAGCACGATCTTGATCGGCTGGGCATCGCAAAGACGGCGCGCGAAGAGAAGATTCGGGCGCGCGATGCGAAGCAGGCGGCGGCGCGCGGTCCGCAGAAGAACGATCCAGCGTACGACGCGCGCATGGCGCAGCTCTATCGCGAAGTCGTGCTGAAAGAGAAGCCGGCGACGTCGGACGAGGCTGGCTTCATTCCGCTCGGCGCTGTCGCTTCCTCAAAGCCGAATGGCAACGGCCACAACGGCAACGGCTTGCACGGGATTGAACCTGCGAAGCAGACGGAGGAAGTGGGCGAGCCGGTCGCGGGGGACTAACTGCTGGCTTCCCGTTCTTGACAACCTTGGCCGCTCGTGAGAGCGGCCTTTTAATTTTCAGACACTTCTGCGGAATGCCGCACTTCAGGCGCGATCTTTTCGAATCCCCACCCTCTTTCTCTGTAGCCCATTTTCGTTACGGGAGTAACGCAGACTGTCGTTCGTAGCTGCTTGTTCACATGCTCCCCAGAGGCGATCTGTCGCGTGGGTTCGCTAACACCCCTGGTTGTTTAGTTGCTAGTAATACGAATTCCGAGAGTTACATCACACATGTTAGTGATTACGACGATCCGCGCTTGACAGGATGTTGTAACACGGCTAGTGTTTCAGGCAAACTCGAACTGAAATGAGGAGGTAAGTCATGACTGTTAAGCGTTTGTCGATAAATGCTGCCTTCCTGTTTCTGATGTTGTTAGCGTGCCGCATCTGCTACGCTGATGGCTGCTGGGGCTATAGCAATGGTGATGAAAGCGAATGTACGGGTCCCCACGGGTGCGCCAAATGGTATACGGTCTCGTACTGTGACCTCGGTTGCACATCAGGTGCGTGCAATCCAGTCGGTAATACAAGGCAGTGCTGCAGTCTGATAATCCACTATGCCGAGATTGTCCCTGACGGGGACCGATGCCCAGATTGTGGGAATATCCGAACTCACCTAAAACCTCGTCCTCATAGCAACCCGCACCGCTCGGAACTCCTGCAGGGCCGCAGTCCCGGCCTCATCATGTTGAGCCCAGCGGTCAGCTACAAGCCGCTGGAACTTGTGGATGTTTTTCGCGGCTGTGACCGTGCCGCGGCGATCGTCATCGACGGAGGAAGAACGCTAAGCGTCGAAGGGATGTGAATAATGCGAGCGATCTTTGCGTTGCTACTTGCCTGTGGATGCATCAACGTCGCGGATATGGCACAGGATACTCCTGGTAAGCCGGAACACGATCCCAAAGCCACTGCTTCATCACCAAAACCGGATAAGGGAGTATCGCTGCTTCATCTCACTCGAGTTGGTACTGTCGATGTGCCCTCCCTAAGCACTCATTCCTTTACGCCGCCGTTCCCATGTGACGCAGACAGCAACATCTATTACCAAGACGACCTCCGAGCGCCTGCAATTCATAAGCTCAACTCCAAGGGGGAAGAGGTGGCCTTGTTCCAGCCCGGCCCAAACACGGATAAGAAACTTGACCGGGGCGGAAATTTTGCAGTCTCGCCGAACGGCGATTTGTATGAACTTGTCTTCCCGCACGAACTCACCCGCCCTGTTTTCGTCTACAAAAGTGACGGTACCTTCAAGTCGGTGATCAAGCTAGACCCCGGCTTTATCTGGTTTCCTTCTAAGATCGCAGTCTTCTCTTCTGGGCAAATGCTGGTTACGGGGATGGAATACGATAAGGACACGACTGCTGAGATGTGGCCCTTCACTGGGATTTTTGCGGGGGACGGTAGTCTGCTAAAGGAAGTGAAATTGGAAGACGACGAAACACTTCGCGACATGGGTGTCGCAGGCGACTCCCGTGTAAAGGAAGTGGGTACGCCGGGTAACAAAGCCATTGACTTTGGTCAGATTGACGTGGCCTCAGATGGCAACGCGTATCTGATGAGGTGGACAAATCCGGCGGTTATTTATGCGATCTCTCCGGGCGGGCAAGTTGTGCGTCGGCTCACGATCGATCCGGGTGATCCGAACTACTATCCCCGGACATTGCATGCATTTGGCAATCGCCTGGCGATCCTCTTTGTACAGCATGAAAGTATGGAAAAAATCATGAAGGTTGTTGATCTTGAGGGCCGTGATCTCAGCGCTTATGACGAAACTAGGAGAAGCGAGGCGGGAAAATCTATGCTGACGAGTGCATTTTATTGTTACACCGAAAATCCGACAAGGTTCCTTTTCCTCGGTGCAAATGACCAGAGTATGTTGCAATTTTGGATCGTCGAACCGCGCTAGGGCTGTGCTGGCGCAAGCATCCTGTGACGCAGGGTTCCTGCCTGGGTCTTGCGCGAGGCCTGAGCATTGATCCTAATAGATCGAAGTAGAAGGGGGAGCGGCCCTTTTTTTTGAGGGAGTTGGCGAAACCTAGTTCTCTCCAGTGCTATGATTCCGGCACTGGGGATCCGCCATGGCGCGGGCAGTGGTCAAGCATATTTCGCCGTGTTTTTTCGTCAGCGATGTCAGCGAGACGATCGCCTTCTATCGCGACAAACTTGGCTTCGAAACCAGATTTCAGCAGCCCAGCAAGAATCCATTCTTCGCGATTATCGGGCGCGGAGGGGCGCAGATTTTTCTGAAATCTGAAAGAGGCATTTTGCCGGTTCCAAATTCGAGCCGGCATCAACATTTGAGGTGGGACGCTTTTGTCTATGTTCCCGACCCCGATGCGTTAGCGGCGGAGGTCACGGAAATGGGTGCGACGTTCAACGCGCCGCTCGAAGACACTCACGACGGCCTGCGCGGGTTCGAGATCCGCGATCCTAACGGATACCGGATCTTTTTTGGACGGCCGCGCTGAGGTGCTTTCACCAGAGAAACCAAAGTCTTGAAACGCAGAGTTCGCTGAGGGCGCGCAGAGGTCGCGGAGAAACCCGCTATGCGTTCAGGAATTCTCCGCGTCCTCCGCGCCTCCTCAGCGCTCTCTGCGGTTAAGATCTTTTTGCATGGAATCTTCCCAAACACGCGAGGCGAGCCTTCCCGAGCTCGCCTTCGTCTTCCTCAAGCTTGGCACGATCGCTTTCGGCGGACCCGCTGCGCATCTGGCCATGATGGAAGAAGAGTTCGTCCGACGCCGTCAGTGGATCACGCACGAGCAGTTTCTCGATCGCCTCGCTACGGCCAATCTGATCCCTGGCCCAAGTTCCACCGAGGTTGCCATCTTCATCGGGCAACTGAAGCGCGGATGGCGCGGGCTGATCGTCGCCGGCTCCTGCTTCATCATTCCCGCCGCGCTTATCGTGACCGCGATTGCATGGGCCTATGTACGCTTCGGGTCTCTGCCACAAGCGCAGCACATTCTCTATGCCATCAAGCCGGTTGTGGTCGCGATCATTATTCAGGCGCTCGGACGGCTCAGCCGGACCGGAATCCGCACCGTGCTGCTCGCGGTGATCGGCGTTCTGGCCGCCGCGTTGAACATCGCCGGACTAAGTCCTGTACTGGTGCTTGTCGTCGCCGGTGCGCTGGCAGCCGCCTCGCTCGCGATGAAAGGACGATTACTCTCCGTCGGATTTCTGGCCGCGCCCAGACTCGGCGCTGCCGCTGTCCTGGCAGGAATCGCTGCCGTTTGGCCGGGTGAACTTTGGCGACTCTTTCTTGCCTTCCTGAAGATCGGTTCGGTCGTTTTCGGAAGCGGATACGTCCTGCTAGCTTTCCTGCAAGCCGAGTTCGTTCGCCATCTTCACTGGCTCACCAACAAGCAGCTACTCGATGCCGTCGCTGTCGGCCAGTTCACGCCCGGCCCACTCTTCACGACCGCGACTTTTATCGGATACATCGTGGCCGGGTGGCGAGGCGCTATCGTGGCCACTATTGGAATTTTTCTTCCCGGCTTCATCCTCGTGGCGGTGAGCGGACCGGTCATCCCGCGCTTGCGTCGCTCGCCGATTTTTGCCGCAGCTCTCGATGGCGTCGTCGCTGGTTCACTTGCCTTGATGGCGGTCGTCGCGTGGCAACTCGGTAAAGTGTCCATTATGAATTGGACAACCCTTGGCATCTTCGCGGCCAGCCTTATCGCGCTCCTGCGCTTTCAGGTGAATTCTGCCTGGCTGATTCTTGCGTCCGCAGTGCTGGGATTCTTCTTGCGGTGAGTTCTGTAGGCATGAATTGATCACACAAAGGACACGAGGGTACACGAAGGACACCCGAATGCGATACTTACACGCACGGGCGACTATTGAGTCATAGAGTCATGATGGGAGAGATCAAAATCCGAGCCGCCGAGCGACACGACCTCGCGCGCCTGACTGAAATCTACAACTATTACGTCATTCATACTCCGGTCACTTTTGACATCGAGCCTTACACCGTTGAACGTCGTGAAGCCTGGTTTGGGCAATTCGGTGCAACGGGGCGCTACCGTTTGCTGGTCGCCGAGGCCGACGAGGGAATTGTGGGCTATGCCGGCACGACCCGCTTCCGGCCTAAGGCTGCCTATGACACGACAGCCGAGACGACCATCTATTGCGCACACGAGTTTGCGGGAAAGGGAATTGGGAAGCAGTTGTATGCCGCGTTGTTCGAAGCGTTGAAGGGTGAGGACATACATCGCTACGTCGCCGGATACACGTTGCCCAACCCGGCGACCGCTGCGATCCACGAAAAATTCGGATTCAAAGTTGTTGGAATCTTCAGCGAAAACGGAAGGAAATTCGGAAAATATTGGGACGTGTGCTGGACAGAGCGTGTCGCCTAGTCGGAAAATCAATCGCGAAATTCCTTGAACAAAAAAAGCACAGATCAAAACGGCCTGCCATCGGGCGAGATTGCGAGTCGAACTTGCGTGATCGTCGCGTTGTTCGTCGCTTCGATCGTCTCGATCGCGCAAGCGGAACCGATTTCGCTGCAGGGTCTCGTCACTCCTTCGACAGTCATCACAAAAGATGGACGCACAGTAAGGTTCGCGGTTCACGGGTTCGTCGAGTTCAACTCGCTCTCGGAGCTGTTTCCTTACATCGATTCGCAAACTAAACGATGGGGCGCATCGCTTACGAAAGACCAACAGAAGGAACTCGGCAGCGAGCTGCTTCGCCGCGGTATCGAAAGCCGGGTGATCTCTATGGAAGACGAGCGTCCGCTGGAAGTGCTGATCACGCACACACGCGAAGAGTTGAAGCAAGCGCTCTCGAAGATTAAGGAACCAGTTCCCGAGGGTTATTCCGAGGCTTTTCTCGCTGTGCAGGAGAAGTGGAAGCACTCGCTCAACTGCTGGAGCGCCGCGCCATCGATTCCGGCGCGCGTGCTTTCGAACTGGTATCTGATCGAAGAGGGAATCGTCCTCTACGGAGCAACTTACGACTCCACCGAGCATTTCTGGCAGGCGGTGAAGTATCACCCGGATGTGACGATTCGGGACCTGGACGATCTGCTCTCAGCCTTCGAGCAACGGGACTGGAATCCCTGGCTCGCGCGCCTCGACGGCGATCCCAAGCTGTACTTGCCGAACGCTTATGCGATCGAATTCCTAAGACATAATCTCGCTCGCGAACGGCTGGAATGGTTTCGCGCCGAACTCGCGAAACAAAACCTGAGCTCAACCGACCACGCTCGTGCGATTCAGCAGCGAGGATCGACTCCGTTCCGCTTCACAGCATTCGAAGAGAAAGTGCTCTGGGGAGATCTAGCCGATCTCTTTCACCTTGTGTATATCTTCTCGGCGAATGAAGACCCCACTCGAAAAACTCTCACAGCGCGGCACTTCGACGGAATCTACCTTGGGGATCACAGGATGGGCTTCATCAGCGAAGATTTCCGGTCGCTCATGCTGGAAATCTGGCGAGTGAAGTATTTGGCGATGCCGCGCTTCCGCGAGATCATCAGCTCAATCCCGATGGAAATCCATCTCTCGCATTTCCTGAATGACGGCGATTCGCCAGATATTCCGATTCCGGTTTACGTCGAATATCTCAACCAGATTCGCGAGCTCGCTCGAGAACGATCGTCCTCGCCGAACTAGAGCTACCGCTCGTCCGCCGAAGGACCATAAAGTCCGGGAACCGGAACATCAAGCAGGCGCAGATACATGGTGAGCTGCCCGCGATGATGAATCATGTGATTGAACACCATCCGCCGCAAAACCGCTGCGCGCGGTTCGCGGAAGAGTTCGCGCTCGCCCATGAGCAATGCCCAGGGCTTGCCGTAAGCCGCATCGTCGCCTGCGGCAAGCGCTGCGCGCGCTTCGGCGCGATTGTTGTCGAAGTTGGCCAGCAGTTCGTTGCGGTTCGCCGGCTTCGGCATCGCTGGAGCCGAGCCTGTCGAAGGAGCCAGATTCAGCGAATCCTGCGACATCGTCATCTTCGCCCAGATGGGCAGGTTCGAGATGTGACCAGCCATCCAGCCCAACGTGCCCGACTTTGGATGCGGCTGCCACGAAAACTTGTCGTCAGGCACGCGTTCGAGAACGCGGCGTGTGTTGTTCATTTCCATGTCAAATTCGGGAAGGATCACATCTTTGATGGCCATCTCGCTTCTCCTTTAGTATTTGCAACTTATGAGGGCCAAATTCTATCAGCTTCCGGGAGAAATCCCTGAGGCGAGATACCTGTATTTAGGCTTGCTCCAGAGGTTAAAATAAGCAATTCGGTCCTATTACGCCCTGCCGCCTGTAGCGCATGGCGAATACGACCTTCACACAATTGGCAATCATTTGGAACCAGTCGACAATCTCGTGAGCGCAGGGCCGACGGCGGGAAACGACGGCAATGCCCCTGACGTTCAGGTGAATTCTGCTGCGGGCGAACATCCAGTTGTTACGGCGAAGCCCGCGCGTCCGCGGCCGTCTTCTCCGGTTTATTGGCGGGTCGAGGGAAGCCTCCTGGAACTGACGACGATTCGCCCGATCGCCTTCTTCACCTGGAACAGCCAGACGTTTATTGCACGCTTCGTGCGGCGCAGCCTGGTGCTGCTGATGGCGCTGTTGCGGCCGTTCCTATACGCCTCGAACCGCAAGGCTGCGACGCGGATTGTGTATTCGGTGCTGCGCGGTGTTTCGCGCGATCGGCTGGATTCGCTCGGAGAGGAAGAATTCGAGTACAAGCTGAAGCCCCTGCTGAAGCCAGAAGGCGTGTGCGCGCTGAAGGAGTTGCAGGCTACAGGGGCTGACGTTGTGCTGGTCAGCCAAGGCCTTGACCACGTGATGCGGCCCTTAGCGCGCCATCTCGGCGTGCGTTGGATCATCGCCAACCGCCTCGATTTCCGAGACGGCATCGCCACCGGACGCTTGCTGAGCCCCATCATTCGACCGCGCGGAATCTTCGCCCGCATTCGCGAAGCTGGACCCGATGGGCAACAGAGTCCGGCAAGGTGGGTTAGAGCACTGGGGCTGCGCGGGCCGAAGGCGCTGCAGTCGGCGATCGTTCCGGCGGTTCGCGTGGAAGAGCCGCGTGTGCGGCCGATTGTTTACTTCGACGAACCTCGTCATCCAGAGAAGCTTTCCGTGCGGAAGGCTCTGGGTGGAAAGCGTCTGATGCTGATCGGGGTCACCGGATTTATCGGCAAAGTCTGGCTGGCGAATACGCTGCTCGATCTGCCCGAAATCGGGAAACTGTATCTGCTGATTCGCGGGCAGAAGACGAATCCCGCGCAGAAGCGCTTCGAGAGGATGCTGGAGGAGTCGCCGGTCTTCGATCCTGTATTCGACAAATACGGCGAGCGACTTGGCGCGCTCCTGGCGGAGAAGATCGAGGTTGTGGAGGGAGATGTCTCGCAGCCGGGAATCGGGCTGGCGCCTGAGATCGGGGCGAGGCTCGGCAAGGACCTGGATCTGATCGTCAATAGTTCGGGTCTGACGGATTTCAATCCTGATCTGCGCGACGCGGTGGCGGTGAACGTCGACTCGACGTATCACTTGATTGACTTTATTCGGGCCTCGGATCACGCGGCGCTGCTGCACCTATCTACTTGCTACGTCGCAGGCCAACGAGATGGCCGTGTCGGCGAACGCGTGCGGCCGAATTACACTCCGGCGGGCGTGCTTAACTTCGATGCCGAAAAAGAATGGTACGAACTGCACGAGCTTGTGGAGTCGGCCGAGCAGTTGGCAGAAGGCCCCGAGGTCACTGAGGAACTGCGGAAGCAGGCGCTGGCGAAAGAGCACGCTGCGAAAGACCTGAGTGGTGCTGCGCTGGAGAACCAGATCCGCAAGAACCGCGTGCGCTGGATGAAGACTTACCTGACGCAGGAAGGCATCAAGCGGGCAACAGCGCTCGGCTGGCCGAATACTTATACCTACACGAAGAGCCTGGCAGAATCGCTGATCGCGAAACATGGCGCTGGTTTGCCGATTGCCATCGTGCGGCCGGCAATCGTCGAAACGTCGGTAGGCAAGCCGTTTCGCGGGTGGAACGAGGGGATCAATACATCGGCGTCGCTGTCGTATCTCCTGGGAACGTCATTTCGGCAGCTGCCTTCGAACGAGCGTAAGCGGCTCGACATTATTCCAGTTGATGCCGTTTGTGCTGGCATGACCTTGATTGCCGCTGCACTCGTCGAGCGCCGGCACGATCCGCTGTACCAGCTGGCAACATCGGTTACGAATCCGTGCGATATGGGACGGTGCATCGAGCTTACCTCGCTTGCGCATCGCCGTCATTACCGTGCGCAGGAAGGGCTCGAATACTGGCTGCGGCTGCGCATGGATGCGATTCCGGTGTCGAAGGCGCGATATAACCGTATGTCGGCGCCGGCGCAGAAGATGATCGTGCGTACGATTCAAACGATCATGTCACCCTTGCCGCTTTCCAATAAACCGCTGGCAAAGGCGGAACGCAGCCTGGCGCGGGTCGAGAAACTGGTCGAGTTATTCGAACCATTCATTCTGCAAAACGAGCACGATTTCGTAGCCGACAATGTCGAGAAACTGACGCAGGCGCTGGTGCCGGAGGAGAGCGAAACGTTCGGCTACGATACGGCCGGCCTCGACTGGTGGGAGTACTGGATCGATATTCACATTCCCGCGCTGCGGCGCTGGACGTATCCTCTGATTGAAGGTAAACCGCTGGAGGCGCGGGAGCCTCGCGTGCTGCAGATGCCTCAAGAGAAGCAACCCGCGCCAGGTGCGAAAGAGACGGGTAGCGCGAAAACGGGGACGAACGGAGCAACGTGGCGATTTTCCTGACCGGCTCGACTGGCTACATCGGCGCGCACGTCGCCGCCAATCTGCTTAGCCAGCATGACGCGAGTTTGAATCTGCTGGTGCGCGCGAGAGACGCGCGTGAGGCGGAGCTAAGGCTGTGGCAATCGATGCAGCTGCATCTGCCGTTTCCGGCGTTCTATGAGTATCTGCAGGCGAAGATCCGGATTTTTCGCGGTGACCTTACGCAGCCGGGCTTCGGGCTGGATCGTGCGGACTACGACAAGCTTGTACATACGACGGATTCGGTAGTTCACTGCGCGGCGTCGTTGAACCGCAAGTCGGAGAAGGCTTGCCTGAACGTCAACCTACGCGGGACTCTGGAGGTTCTGCAACTGGCGCGGCAATCGCAGTACTATCACGGGCTGCGGCGTTTTTCCGATGTCAGCACCGTGGCAGTCGCTGGCAAACGCAGTCACGAAGTCGTGACCGAGGACCGGTCGATCGAGTGGGATCGGTCTGACTACGATCCATATGCACGCACCAAGAAATTCTGCGAGCACATGGTTCGCGAGTTACTGCCCGAGGTTCCGCTTACCGTTTTTCGGCCGAGCATTGTGCTGGGCGACAGCCGCTATCCGGAGACGACGCAGTTCGACATGGTGCGGTCGTTCGTGTTCCTCGCGGGGTTGCCGCTATTACCATTCCGGCCTGGAGACCGGATCGATATCGTGAACGTCGATTTTGTCGCGAGCGCGATTTCGACGCTCCACATGAAGGAGAAGCCGGCGCACGAGATATATCATCTTTCTTCCGGCACCGGTTCGCAGACGTTTCGCGAACTGACAACTGCGCTGGCGCAGGAGCAGAATGCGCGCCGGCCATTATTCGTACCGGTACTCGAAGGGCCATTCAGCGGTAGCGTCAACCTGCTGGCGAATCGCCAGGGACGTTTGGGCCGGGGAGCTTCGCTGTTGAAGGTCTTCATGCCGTATCTCACATGGAATACGGTGTTCGACAATACGCGGGTTACGAGCGAACTGGGCCGCAAGCCAGCGCCTTTTTCCGCGTACAGTTTTCCGTTGCTGCGCTTCAGCCGGCAACATAATTTCACGTATCCGTACAAAGAGTGGCCAACGACCGCCAAAATGGGAGGGTCAGCCGCATGATGGACTTCGTTCTGGAAGCGTGGGTGTCGGGAATTATCGAAGGCAAGAAAGTGCAGTGGATGATGGGCCACGGCGAGCCGTGGCGGCCGGGCGAGAAATTGAAGCTGCTTTTCGCGGGCTATAACGGCACGCGCAACACGGGATCGGACGTCCGGGTGGAGGAGATGCTGCGGCAGGTGCGGCGGGTGCTAGGTCCTGAGCGCGTAGACCTCACCATGATGACGTTCAACTTCGACCGCTCGCGCGGATACTTCGAAGGAACGTCGCAGGTGCGGTTGCCGGATATTTTCCCGCCGTTCCTTTCGAACGAAGTGCCGAAACATCATGGTGTGATCGCATGTGAAGGATCGATGTTTAAATCGAAGTTCGCCAATGCGCTGGCCACAATGATGATCGGTTCGCTCGGGATCGCCGCGGCCGAAAATAAATTGTCGATTGGTTATGGCGCCGAAGCGGGACAGATGGATCCGTTAGTAGCAAAAATGTGCGGGCGATATTGCAAGAACTCACTCGTGATTACGCGGAACGAGGAGTCGCGCAAGATTCTGCGCGAGCTTGGCGTGCCGACTGAACTGGGCACCGACACCGCATGGACCTTCGAACCGCTGGGCGCGGAATACGGTCAGAAGGCATTGCGCGACGTGGGATGGGACGCTAAGACGCCGGTGCTCGTTGTTTGCCCGATCAATCCGTTCGAGTGGCCGGTGAAGGCTTCGATCGCCAAGGCCGCGCTGCACAGCGTTGCGGGAGCCTACAAGAACAGTCACTATCGCGGTCCCTACTTCCATAATTCGGGGCCGGAGGCGGACCGCGCTTATGAACACTATTTGAGTTCGATCGCCAAGGCAGTTGCGGCGTTCCGCCAGAAGAAAAACGTGTTTGTGATCATGGCGGCGACGGAGAGACTGGATGCGCGCCCGTGCAAGCGTATTTCGGAGAAGATTGGCGGCGTGCCGGTGCTGACGTCGGAAGACTACAACATGTATCAACTGGTGAGTATCCTGCGTGCCTGCCGCATGATGGTTTCGTCGCGCTATCACGGAATTGTCACCACTATGCCGGCTCTGGTGCCATCGGCGGGAATCACAATGGACGAGCGTATTCGCAATTTGATGAATGAACGCGGGCACAACGATCTACTCATGCATGTGGACGACCCGGATTTGGAAGAGCGAACTCTGGCAGCGCTCGAAATCCTCGACCGCGATGGCGAACGGATTGCGGACGGGATCGGCCGTACGGTTGTGCGCAATCTGAAGTTGATGGCGCGAATGGGCGTGTATTTTGAAGAAGAAGTGCAGCGCAGATATCCCGAATTCCCGACGCGCCGGGGCGAGTGGAGTTGGGAGGATTATCTTCCGTCGATGAGCGAAAGCCTGAAGGGACTTGTGCAGGCCTACAGTTAACCGCAGTTGAAATGGAACGAGCCTTCAAAGAAGTTTCCAAGAATCAGTCGCATGTCATTCGTTGAACAGATTTTTTCGAGCCTCGAGAAAAGCGGCGACGCGGTCATGCTGCAGGAGGCGCGCGCCGACGAGACTCACTCGTGCACGGCGAAGCAGTTGCTCGAGCAGGTGCGTGTGGCGCGTGCGTACTTGCGCCGACTGCGTCTGAAGAAGGGAGACCGCTGCGCGTTGCTGGCGCACAACTCGATCCACTGGGTGGCGATGGATCTGGCCATCATGGCGGAAGGCTTGATCGCGGTTCCGCTGTATGCGCGCCAGGCGCCGGCGGAACTGGTCGCGATGATGAAGGATTGCTGGCCGTCCGTGATTGCGTGCAGTGAACAGGCGCTCGGCGACGCGATCGTGCAGGAGTGGCCGGAGGCACCGCCGGTTTTCACCTTCGACAACGTATTCGTGGCAGGGCGTGAGCCGCTGAGCAGTTCGGGATTGTCGATTGCGAACGCTGATGTGGTTGCGATCATCTACACATCGGGCACGTCCGGCGAAGCGAAGGGCGTGATGCTGAACTCCGGCAACGTCGGCCACATGCTGGCCTGCACATCGGGCAGGCTCGATCAGTTGATGAAGAAGCGCCCCGGGCAGGACAGCGTCTTTCACTACCTGCCGTTTTGCTTTGCGGGCTCGTGGATCCTGCTGCTGACCTGCCTTTTGCGCGGCAGCCGGCTGACGTTAAACACCGATCTCGGGAAGATTGCGGGCGACATGCGCGCTGCTGCGCCTGATTACTTCCTTAATGTTCCTGCGCTGCTTGAGCGCATGCGGAAGGCGGTGGATGAGCAACTCTGGAAGACCGGCGGAATTGCGCTGAAGGTCTACAGCAAAGCGAAAGGCGCGGCGGCGCGCAAACATGAAGGTCGATCGATCATCGGCGATGCAGTATGGCTGACGATGGCGAATCGGATGATTTTCCCGACGATTCGCAAGAAGATGATAGGGCCGAAGCTGCGCGCGCTGATTTGCGGATCCGCACCTCTGAATGTCGATACGCAGCTCTTTTTCATGATGCTGGGCATTCCGGTGCTGCAGGTCTACGGACTGACTGAGACGACGGCGATTTGTACGATGGATGATCCGGATGTCCGCGTTGTGCCGGGACGCGCGGGGCCCGCGATCTCCGGCGTAGAGATGAAGCTGGCCGAGAACGAAGAGATCGTCGTGCGCGGCCCAAACATCTTTCCCGGATATTGGAACCGCAGCGAGGAGACGGAGAAGGTTCTGCGCGACGGGTGGTTCCATACTGGCGATCAGGGAGACGTGGACGAGCGCGGAAACTGGAAGATCGTCGGGCGCATCAAGAACCTCATCATTCTCGGTTCGGGGCACAACATCGCCCCGGAGCCGATCGAAGACAAAATTCAGCAGCAGTTGCCAGGCGCAGCGCAGGTGGTTCTTGCCGGCAATGCGCGCGGCTATTTGACGGCGCTTATTACGGGCAAAGTGGCTCGAGAGAAGGTGCAAGCTGCGCTGGATGCCGTCAATCCCGGACTACCGCACTACAAGCAGGTGCGCGGATTCCATGTGATTGAGGATCCGTTCACGATCGAGAGCGGCCTGCTCACGGCGAACGGCAAACTGAAGCGCGACCTGATCGCGCAGCGTTATCGCAACGAGATTGAAGCAATGTATTCGGCGGCGGCCACGGCATGAGCGAACACAAGGGCCAAACACTTTCCTGGCAGATCGTGAACGGAGCGATTGAGCTGACGCTCCATCATGAAGGCTGCAACGAAATCGGCTCGCTCATGCTTGAAGAGCTGGAGAGTTTTGTACGGGCTCTGCCGGATCTCAATAAGGAAGCGCACGCGCTGATCCTCCATTCGGCGCAGGCTGCCGGGTTTTCGGCGGGAGCGGACTTGCGCGAGCTTTATCAGCGGGCGCGGGGAATGCAGAAAGCTGAGGCTTTGCACGGCGTGCGTGATTTTCTGGAGCGCATCCATGGGGTCATGAATACCATTGACGCTCTCCCGATTACGACGATTGCCGCCGTGCACGGCGTCACTTTCGGCGGAGGCTTCGAACTGGCTCTGGTGTGCGACATTATTATTGCCGACCGCATGGCGCGATTTTGCTTTCCGGAGTTACGGCTTGGGCTGATTCCAGGATTCGGCGGAATTCCGCGGCTGAAGCGAGATTTGGGGAACGCTGTAGTGCGCGACTTACTGCTTACCGGGCGTAGCTTCAACGTTATGAAAGCCCAGCAGATCGGATTAGTGAGCCAGATTGCTGCCGAAGGCGAGGCCCTGCGGGTGGCTCGTGCAACCGCGAGCCAGGTCGGGAAGTTTGATCGCGTAACTGCTGCGGTGGCGAAGAAGTTCATCAAACCGATTCCGTATGATGAGCTGAAGCGGGAGATCGATATTTTTTGCGACCTCTACGCGCGACCCGCTGTCGAAGAGGGGTTGCGTAAGTTCGTGGAGAACGAGGGGCCGCAACCGTATCTGCCCTAGTTTGTAATTGGTAATTTGTGATTTGCAATTGAAAGGCTCTTGCTGAAGATATCCCAATGACCGATCGCACTCTGGACGAGATTCTGAATTTGGCCGCCACTCATTTCAAAGTGCCGCGCGAGAAGCTTACGCCGGACGAAGACTTCTTCAAGACGCTGGGCATTGACAGCCTGCAGGCTCTCGATCTGCTGACGCGGCTTGAGCAGCACTTTCGTATTGAATTACCAGACTATGAACTGCAGGGAGTGTCGGACTTCCGCACGCTGGCGCAGAGAATTCAGTCGCGCCTTTGAGATTTGCGTTCTGATAGACTCTTCTGTTTTCTCAGTACTCTGTGTCTCTGTGGTGAGATACGTCTGAATGCTTGATCTCCATCAATATGCCAGTCTCGGCGCGGCTCTGAGTGCGGCGCTGGATCGCTGGCCTAATGAAACCTGCCTGATTGAAGCTGATCGCGACCGCGAAAAAGTCCGGCTGACTTATTCCGATTTCAAGGAAATGGCAAAGCCACTGTGCCGTGCCCTGCAGGACGCCGATTTCAAGGAAGGCGATCGGGTGGCGATCATCATGACGAACCAGTCGAAGTGGCTGATTTCGGCATATTCGATCTTCTTCTGCGGCGGCGTGCTTGTGCCCCTCGATTACAAGCTTACGGCCGCGGAGCATCTGCAATTGCTGGCGCATTCCAAGGCGAGATTTCTGATCGTCGAATACTACTTGTGGCGCGCGATCACCCAGGCGCCGGAATTCTCGAAACTGGGGACGGAGATTGTGCTGGTCACCGAAGCGCCCGCTGGCGCGGATCTACGCGGCGCTTATCGTTGGGAGGAGTTCCGACGAAAGGGCGATCCTCAGTTTGTCGCGCGAGAACGCGAAGACACGGCTTGCATCGTGTACTCGTCTGGCACTGGCGGACGGCCGAAGGGCTGCGTGCTGACGCACGATGCGTACATTGAGCAGTGTGCTGCGCTGACTGCCTGGTATCCGTTTTGGCCGGGAGTTCGCTACCTGAGCATTCTGCCGACGAACCATGCCATTGATTTCATGGTCGGCTTCATCGGGCCGTTTGTGTGCGGGGCTTGCGTAGTGCATCTGCGCACGCTGCGTCCGGAGTTTGTGCGCGATGCATTTGTGCGTTATCGCATCACTTATGTCAGCCTGGTGCCAATGGTGCTGAAGAATCTGGAGCGCGGCTTGCGCGCCAAGTTCGACGAGCTTCCATCGAAGAAACGCTGGGTGCTTGACCGGTTGATTGGCCTGAACAAGATGCTCACCAAAGGCCGTCCGCGCGTTGCGCTCAGCCGGAGATTGCTGCCTCAGGTGCACAAAGCATTTGGTGGTGAATTGCTTGCGCTGATCGTGGGCGGCGCGTTTACCGATCCTGCGACGATGCAGTTCTTCTACGATCTCGGAATTCCGGTTACATGCGGATATGGGCTGACTGAAGCCTGCACAGCAGTCACGCTGAACGATCTCAAGCCGTTTCGCGCGGACACTGTCGGAAAGCCGCTTCCCGGAAGCGAAGTGCGCATTCTCAATCCTGACAGTGATGGGATTGGAGAAGTTGCGGTGCGCAGCCGCGCGCTGATGTCGCATTACCTTGATGATCCGGAGATGACGGCGCAGACGATCGTCGAGGGCTGGCTGCTGACTGGCGATCAGGGGCGGTTCAACGGGAATGGACATCTGCAGCTCTTCGGGCGGAAGAAGAACATGATCGTCACCGAGGGCGGCAAGAATGTTTATCCCGAAGACATCGAGGCGGTGTTCGATGGGCTGACGGTGAAGGAGTACTGCATCTTCGCCGCGAATTACCTGTGGCCGCAGAAGACCCTTGGAAAGGAAATGCTGGTGCTGGTGATTCGGTTGGACCAGAACCAGCAATTCGATGAGGCGCTGCGCGAGGAGATCGTGTCACGAAACCGGCGATTGCCGGACTTCAAGCGGGTTGGTGGATATCTAGTGTGGGAGAAGGACTTTCACCGAACCGCGTCGATGAAGATCAAGCGCGGGGAACTTGCGGCGGAGATCGGGAAGACTGCCTCGCGGGAACAGATTATAGGAATATAGGTCTCAGGTCTCAGGAACATCCCAAATCCATATGACTGAGAACTGACAGCTGAGAGCTGAGAACTGCCATGAACGAAGCGTTTCTCGCCATTATCAATCCTGCCGCTGGAGGCGGAAGGGGCCGCGATCGCGTCGCGGGCGCGCTTGATCGCTTGCGGAAATCCGGGCTGGCAATTGAGACGGTGGAAACGAACGCTGTGGGCGACGCGACTCGGCTGGCGAGGCAGGCTTACGCGCGTGGGTACAGGAAGTTCATCGCGGTTGGTGGCGATGGGACCTCGTACGAGATCGTGAATGGGTTGTTTCCGGATTGCCTGAATGCAGCAGGCGATCCTGCGGCGCAGATTCCCTCGCTGGCGTTCCTTCCGCTGGGAACCGGCAATTCGTTCCTGCGTGACTTCAGCGACCCGAAAGCTGCGGATCGCGGCCTCGAATATGCAACGCGCGCGCTGGAGACACAGAATTCGCGAAACTGCGACGTGCTTCGGCTTACACACAAACAGAGGCAACTTTACTATATCAATCTGGCGAGCGTCGGTTTTGCGGCGGATGTTGCGGCGATGCGGCATCGGCGATTTCTATGGCTTGGGCATGCTGGCTATTTCCTCGCCATCTTCGTTTGTCTCGCGCAGTTGAAGCGACGCCCGCTTCCGCTTCGAGTCAATGGCGCGGGCGAGTTCGACTTGCGGCCTTGCCTGTTTCTCACCTTCAACAACAGCAAGTTCACAGGCGGAACGATGATGATTGCGCCCGATGCTGCGACCGACGATGGACTGATCGAGTATGTTCGCTGGGGACCGATTGGACGATTGGGACTAATTCGCAATCTGCACACGCTGTACGACGGAACGCACACGAAGCATCCGCTGGCCGAGCGGAAAGCCGTCAAGAGCGTCGAGTTCAGGCTCAATGGTCCGGTGGACGTCATGATCGACGGAGAAGTATTGACGCTAGAAATCCAGACGATTGATGTTCTGCCTTCGGCACTCCGTGTCGTGGTATAAGAATTCCATGTCACAAGAGCGGCATGAGCGGAGAAGAGAGCAAGCTGCAATCGCGGCGGGTGCGAGACCGGTTTCGCCGAGGCGGCGCGCGATCACGATTCTGCTGATCGCGGCTGCGTTTGGTCTCGCATATTTCTTTGGCACACAGAGCCGCAACGTGAAGTTCATCCAGAGGGCGCTTGGACAGCGGAAATACGATGCATTTGCGAAGTGTCTGACGGATCGCGGCGTGAAGTTCTATGGCGCATGGTGGTGTCCGCATTGCACGGAGCAGAAAGAAAAATTTGGCGCGTCAATCGACGAGGCACCTTATATCGAATGCGGCGTAAAGGGTGACACTAGCGTGAAGACGCAGGTTTGCAAGGACGCCAACATTACGCATTATCCGACGTGGCAATTTCCTCCAATGGGCGAGCGCGTGGAGCGCGTGTTTACGCTCGAGGAGTTGCACGATAGAACTGGGTGCTCTCTGCCGTGAGCGCGACTCGGCTGATGACATTGATTGCGGTGCTTGCGGTTTGCGGGATTGTGGTTTCGTCCGTTTCACTGCAGCGTCATTACGCGACCTCCAAGACTCAGTTCTGCGACGTGGGCGAGACGTTCAACTGCGATATTGTGAATCGCAGCGAGTATTCGAAGCTCTTCGGAATTCCTGTGGCGCTGATTGGAATGCTGGGTTACGGAGCGATTGCCGGACTGGCGACTGTTTATCGTTCGATCGCGGACACCCCAGCTAGACTGTTTGGGCTCGCTGTCGCTGGTTTGGCGTTCGCGCTTTATCTGACTTACATCGAAGGTTTTGTGATTGGCGTTTGGTGCATCCTATGCCTTTTCTCGCTCGCGATGATTGGTTCGATCACGTTTTTTTCCGCTATCGTTTGGCGAAAGCAGCAAGTTGATTGAGGTGTTTGCGATATGACGCCGACGCTGATTTGTCCGCCGACGAAAGGCTGAACCACAAAGGACACGAAGGTTCACGAAGGAAAATCCCGTTTGCTTCGATAATCTGCTTACTTCATGTTGCGATTTCTGCCGAAAAAATCCAAGACTCCTGTTCCTGAGATTGCGGTTCCGATTGCGGGTGGAACCTTGCATCTGCATGAACTGCGCAGCCGCATTTTTAAGAATTCGCGATTTGTGCGGGTGTGGACTCCTCCCGGCTACGGCGATCCTCCTGGAACGCGGTATCCCGTGCTCTATTTGAACGACGGGCAGAATCTGTTCGAGGCATCGACGGCGTTTGGCGGAATGCACTGGCAGGTGGGCGAGACTGCCGGTCGCCTGATCGCCGAGAAGAAGATGCCGCCGCTGGTGATTGTTGGAATCGATAACACAGGGAAGAATCGCATTCGCGAATATCTGCCCTGGCGATCGCCCGATGTCAAAACTCTCATCGTTCGGGGGAAGCTTTACCCGAATTTCTTGCAGCGCGAAGTCATACCTTTGGTCGAGAGCCAGTACGCACTCCTTTCGGGGCCGGAGAATACTGCGCTTGGGGGATCGTCGCTGGGCGGGCTGATTACGCTGTATACGCAACTGGTGGCGCCGGGCGTTTTCGGAAGGCTTCTCATCGAAAGCCCGTCGCTAGGGATTGCGCACCGGAAGATTATCTCGGAGTGCCGACGTTTTCGAGAATGGCCGGAGCGCGTGTATCTCGGTATGGGCACGCGCGAACTGGGCGACGCCAAGAAAGACGAAAAAATTGCGAACGACGCGCGCGAGCTGGCGGCGCTGATCGGCGCGGCCGGGCTCGATGAACGTCGACTGAAAGTGAACATCGAGGAAGGCGCATCGCACTCGGAGTCGTCATGGGCGCGGCGGCTGCCCGGGGCGTTGGAATTCATATATTCCTAAGGTCCGCCCGGATGCGACGGCGAATGCGGGGGTTACACCTTCTCCTTCTGCTCGACTTCGAAACGGCCGGTCCAGCCCTGCGAGCCTTATTCTGCGGGTGTAAAATCAATAGCTTGGCAATCCTCTAAATGCCCTTCGTAGAAAGGAATTCTTATGGCAACGATGGAAGCTCCGCCGCGGGTGCAGTCTCGCCTGCATGACACGCCCTTCAAGAGCGAGGCGTTTTTCGATTTCACAAAAGAAGAGAATGCGCGCAAGATGCGCAACGCGCTAGAGAAAGTGCGCGGACAGATGGGCCGCGAGTATGACCTGATTATTGGCGGGAAGAGAATCAAAACTGCGGAGAAGATTCGGTCGCTTAACCCGTCGAAGCCCTCGGAAGTAGTGGGTGTGCATCAGAAGGCTGGCAAGGAGCACGTGGAGCCGGCAGTGAGCGCGGCTTTGAAGGCGTTTGCCACGTGGAGCCGGACTTCAGTTGAAGAGCGAGCTTCGCTGCTCTTCCGTGTCGCCGATGTGATGCGCGAGCGGAAGATGGAATACATGGCATGGCTGGTGTTCGAAGTTTCGAAGAATTGGGCAGAGGCGGACGCGGATATTTCGGAGACGATCGACTTCTGCGAGTTCTATGGGCGCGAGGCGCTGCGGCTGGCGAAGGCCGAGACGCCGATTCAGTTGCCGGGCGAGCGGGATACGCTGACGTATATTCCGCTGGGCGTTGGCGCTGTGATTCCGCCGTGGAATTTCCCATGCGCGATCATGGCGGGCATGACGGCGGCGTCTATTGTGTGCGGGAATACGGTCATCCTGAAGCCGTCAAGCGATTCGCCGACGATTGCGGCGAAGTTCATTGAGTTGCTGGAAGAGTGCGGGCTGCCGGAGGGTGTGGTGAATTTCTGTCCCGGCGGCGGCGGGACGTTCGGCGATGCGGTGGTCGCGCATCCGAAGGTTCGGTATATCGCGTTCACCGGGTCGCGCGAGGTTGGGCTGCACATCAATCAGTCAGCGGCGCAGCAGAAGCCGGGACAGGTGTGGATCAAGCGCACGATTCTGGAGATGGGCGGGAAGGACGCAATCATCGTCGACGCGGATGCGGATATCGATTCGGCGGTCGAGGGCGTTGCGCTGGCGGCGTTTGGATTCCAGGGACAGAAGTGCTCGGCATGCTCGCGGGCGATTATCGATGAGCGGATTTATGACAAGTTCCTGGAGAAGCTGAAGGCACGGGTCGAGAAGATTACGGTGGGCGATCCGGTTTCGAATCCGAATATGGCGGCGGTGATCAACGAAGGCTCGATGAAGGATATTTTGAATTACATCGAGATCGGGAAAAAAGATGGGCGGTTGATTACTGGCGGCGCGCGGGCGACCTCTGCTGGCGAAGGCTACTTTATCCAGCCGACTGTGATCGCCGATATTCAGCCGAAATCGAAGCTGGAGCAAGAGGAGATTTTTGGGCCCGTGCTGGCCGTGATCAAGTCGCGGAATTTCGATCATGCGCTGGAGATCGCGAATGATACGGAGTTCGGGTTGACTGGCGCTGTCTATTCTTCTTCGCGCGAGAAATTGGAACGGGCGCGGAAGGAATTTCACGTTGGCAACCTGTATTTGAACCGCAAGTGCACGGGCGCGATGGTTGGGGCGCATCCGTTTGGCGGGTTCAACATGTCGGGAACGGACTCAAAGGCCGGCGGACCGGACTATCTCTTGCTGTTTACTCAAGCCAAGAGCGTAGGGGAGAAGTTGGGTTAAGTGGAGTGGTGGGCGCCCTCAGCGGCTAAAGTCGCTCGAGTTTGTGCCTGAGATCGCAGCGCTAAAGCGTTGCGCCACCCAAAAACTCGAATGTCGAAAACTCAGTCCAAAAGCTAAACAAAAAGGCCGCCTTTCGGCGGCCTCTCTTTTTCGAATCTCGAATCGAGCTACACCGTCGCGGGTTGCGTCGCTGCGGGGTTCGCAGCGGCTGCTGTTGCGGCTGCGGCTTCGTTCAGAATTCTGTGGTGGATGGTAAAGAGCGCGAGCTCGAGACGATCGGAGACGCCGATCTTGTCGTAGACGTTGCGCAGGTAGTTCTTGATGACCTGCTCGGTGGTGCCGAGCTGGGTGGCGATCTCTTTATTCTTATAGCCCTGGACGATGAGGGCGACGATGCGGAGCTCTTTCGCGGTGAGGCGATCGCGCACGCGCAATCCGACCATATCGTTTTCGGTCAACTCGCTCGGAACAGCCATATCCTGCACCCAGGTTTCGCCGCGTGCGACCTTGCGGACGCAATCGACGAGGGCGGGGCTGGTGACGTTGCGATAGACAACGCCATGCGCACCTGAGGCCATGTAGCGCTGGGCGCTCTCGCCGGTATCGGCGAGGACGACGACGCGCGTCTTGTTGCGGTTGGAGGCCGAGAGGACGGCGTTGAAATCGGAGTGGAAACCGCCGGCGATTACGAGCACGGCGGCGCGGAACTTGTCGAGCGCCATGAACATCTGCTCGGCGGTCTGGGCCTGCGCGACGATGCGCATTTCATCTTCTACTGCCAGAACTTTAGCGATGCCCGCACGAAAGATGGCCTGATTATCGGCCAGAATCAGCTTCAACATGATGTCGCTCCCGGTTACGAGTTGCGCACAAATTCGTAAGAATCAATGACGCAGGCGACGCCGCGATTTTCGGCGGTGCCGGCGGGCTCGTCGGTTCGCACGACGCGGCCGTTGCAGTGGATAGTCACATTCTCCTTGCCGCCGGTGACTTCAGGCGGCAGAGTGATGTCGAATTCTACGGGTGAGCCAACCTCGAGTGACGAATCGGCTTTGATGTAAACGCCGGCGGCACTCAGGTCGGCCGTGATTCCGCTCGCCTCGGCGGTGGAATCTTCTCTATGAATCTTGATCGGCAGGTGCAGTGGAAATCTTTTTCCGGTACGCGCTTCAGCCACAACGCCTCCTCTGCTCGATTACATGGGGGACTCTACCAATGGTGTGGAATTGATGCGTTTCCAACCGTGAGCCTGTTGAGCAGCTAAGGGCGTTATATCACGGAAAACGTCTGGAAAAGAAGGGGTTAATTACCGAAGTAATGAGGTAGGAAATAGATACCTGTGGGTGAAAAGGGGGTGAAAACCGGAATTGGAAACCAGTTGGACGCGCTCCTTTTTTCTAGCGGCCTACTTGTTAGGAGGATGGAGTGTTGGCGGAAGGACTTGCGGGCGGGATCGGGAACACAGGTTCAATGATGAGCGCATGCCGGCGGCGCAACACGCGTTTGCGTTGAGATTCCTGCAGAGGCTCGGAGGCGGCGATCGTACACAGTACATAAAAGAGCGCGGCGTTCGCTGGAATTTGCAGGTTGAAGTCGAGCGAGCTGTGAACGAGGATGCCGATGCAGGAGAGCAGGGACGCCGCTGTCAGGGCGCCGGATGATGTCTCGGTCCAGTTCCCAAGTTTGGAAACTGCCCGGCGGAAAACCATCACCAGGAACCACGCTGAAATCAGAAAGCCGGCGAGTCCAGTTTCGACAAGAAGCTGAAGGTAGTCGTTGTGGGCCTGGTTCACGAAGAAAGTTGTGTAGAAGCTGCGGAACTGGGGGTACACGGTGGGGAATGTGCCAAGGCCCCAGCCGAGCACCGGACGCTTGAGAAACATCTGCAAGCCATCGCGATCGATGGAGAAGCGCATCCCGCCAGTGATTTCCTCGCGAGCTTCGCTGTGAATGCTGATGAGCCGCTGGGTGAGTTCGTTGCTGCCGAGCCAGACGAGAAAGCCGATCACCAACAGAAGAACGGTGCCGAGCATGAGAGCGTTCTTCCAGTGGCCGTGGCGGGAGCGGAGAAGCAGGACGGCGAGAGTAACCATTTGGATACAGAAGGCCAGCATACCTCCGCGGGAACCGGACAGGAAAATGCTACCGGCCATTAGGGCAGAGATACCGGCAACAACCATGCGGCGGTTGCCGTCGGCGAAGCGAGTGACCGCGAGCACGATGGGGAAGGGCGTGAGCAGCTCCATCAGTCCGGCGTAATGGTTGTGGTTGACGTAAGAGCCATAGATCCAGCCGCCTTGAGCCGAGGGCCAAATCCAAAGGAGCTTTCCGTTAGGAGCTATCCCCTGGAGCACAGCCTGAGTGGCAACGATTGCGCCGTATCCGGTGATAAGGGTCGCCATGTCTTCAAATTGCGAGGAGCGGCGCAACAACTGAGTCACCACGAAGGCAAGCATGCCGTAGGCGGCATAGAGAAGAAGGTGAGTGTAGGTTACGTGGCGATACGCGGAGGCTCCGGTGACCCCCTGCAGGACTACGACGGCCAAGAACGCGGCCATTGGGAGATAGAGGGCGTTGCCGACGATTTCGAGTTGATCGTGCATCCACTGCCGGACAGCCCATACAAGAAGGAGCACGAGGGCGCAAGTTTCAAGCGCGAAAATGGACCAGGGCTCGACGGCGCCAAAGGCGAGCGGAGCGAGGAGCAGGACGGTGCCGGCGCCGGCCAGGAGCACCGAGTTGGTCAGCACGGGCTTGGAGTGCTTGACTACAGGCGCGGGGTCGGGATGAAGTGCAGCGGCGGCTGAACTCACTTTTTGACCTTGGAGTTATCGCTCTCGGCGTCCGAGGAATCCTCCGGTGAAAGCTGGAAATCGTTGAGCCAGAGCTTGCCACGAATCGGGCTGTTGGCTGGGAAGCGCTCGATGGCGAGGGTCAGGAGATTGGTCGATGCGGGAGTGGTAATCCTCGAGTGCACTTCTTTCCAGAAATCCGCATCGTTGAGCGGATCGCTGGCGTACAGCGGGACACCGGTGTAGGCGTCACGAAGCACGATCTCGGGGCCGCCCGCTCCCTCGAAGTCGGCCGACTTGTAGTAAGCAGAGAAATCGTATGTGGTGTTGCCGTGTACAGGGATAATCTGCCCGACGCCGGCGTCGGAGATACCTGGACCTTCGAAGGTGAGCGAGAGCGATCGATGTCCTTGGCGGAAGTCGCTGGAATCGAGCAATGGGCGGACCCCAATGCGATTGACATAGGTCCAGTCGAAGCCGCCGTTGAGGATGTCGAGGCTGAAATCTCCGTTGACAACAAGGTTGTCATCGTTGGGCAGGTAGGCGGTGAGACCGAGGCTGGGGGCGGCCTGCTCCCATGCGGTCATGGCGGCCTCGGGCTGCCGCTTGACGATGAGGTAGCGGACATACTCGAAGAGGTGCCTGGCTTCGAATTTCTCGTGCAGGTCGGTCAGCCGTTGCCAGGTTTGCATCGCCCCCGCAGTCTCCTGCCGGCTGATCAGGAGGGAAAGAAAGCCGAGAAGCGAATCGGTGCGGGCGGGAACAACTTCCTGAAGCAGGAGATTCGCGTCGGGACGGATTCGCCAGCAGGACTTGAGCGCGGCGTCAACGAGAGTGTTGTCGTTGGCAATCACGACTTTGAATTCGCGAAGGGCGCGGGCGACATCGCCATCGATCAGAAAGAAGTTGGCGGCTTCCCATGCGACGTCGGGAGCGGTTGGTTCGGCCTGGAGCGCGTGGTCTAGGGCGATGCGGCGCGCGGAGGAGTCGCCGGCGATCTGATATTGACCAGCCAGATCGAACCAGTAGTGCGCGTCGTAAGGGTTGAGCTGAACCGCCCGCTGGAAACTGGCAATGGCGAGTTGCGGATCATTGGCCACGAAGCCGTAATAACGGCCGAGGCGATGGCGGTAGTCGGCGTTGCCGGGGGAGAGCCGCACAGCCAGTTCGAGTTTCGCGCGATTGGGCCGGGCCGCGAAAACGCTGGCTGCAAATTCCTTGGCAGTGAGGAAGAGATAGAGGAAACCGAGAAGCGCCAGGCCGACAGCCAGTTGCTTGCGTTGGCGCTCTGAAAGAGACATGGGCATTCTTTAGTTGCGGTCTCGCGTTGAGCCGTCGAATTCGATCCTAATCGCCGGCGGATGCTGCCTTTGACGCCTGATCGAGTTCGCCTTCCGGCGATTCTTCCTGATAGTAGTGACCGTATTTTCCCTGATACTCGTAGTAGTAGTAGTAGTCCGGCGATGTCAGGTCGACGGCATTGAGCAGGACGCCGGCGACGTGAGCGTTGACCTGAGTAAGGATGTCACGCGAGCGGCGAAGCGCCTGCTTGGTGGTCTGGCCGGAACGAATCACAAGTATGGTGGCATCGGCGCGCGGCGAAAGAACAACCGCGTCAGTAACAGAAAGGGTTGGCGGTGTGTCGATAACGATGTGATCGTATTGCTCGCGCAGTTCGGCCAGAAGGTCGCGCATGTTAGACGAGGCCAGCAGTTCGGCCGGATTCGGCGGCGGACTGCCAGCAGGCAGAACAAAAAGATTGGGCAGCACGGTTGAAGTTGTCACCGTCTGTTGGAGGCTGGCGCTGCCGGTGAGTACGTTGCTGAGCCCGCTGCGCGGACCCATGCCGAGAGTCTTGTGCACGCTGGGTCGGCGCAAATCGGCGTCGACAAGAAGAACGCGGGTGCCTTTTTGAGCGAGGACAATCGCGGTATTGATGCTGGTGGTGGTCTTACCCTCCTGCGGGCGGGCGCTGGTTACGAGAACGACTTTAGGTGGAGCACCAAGATTCGAAAGCAGGAGCGAAGTGCGCAGGGCGCGGTAGGACTCAGCCATCTGCGATTGCGGGCGGACTTGTGTGACCATTTCGACCGCTTCCTTGGAAGAGGTCAGAGCCAGTCGCGCGCCGGCGGGGCCACGATTGCTGGACTTCGAGCCGAGGGGAATCATGCCGAGCGAGGGCAATGCGGAGATGGCTTGGGCTTGCTCTGGAGTACGGACGGTGTTGTCCATATTCTCAAGTAAGAACGCGAGGCCGACGCCAGTGATGACCCCGAGAACGAGAGCGAAAGCCAGATTCCGCGGAATGTTCGGCTCGCTGGGGGCTGTCGGGACGCGAGCGGCATTGATGATGCGGAAGTTGTTCGAGCGCAGGCCCGCCGTGACGCCCGCTTCCTTAAGCTTTTCGAGTAATCCCTCGTACAGCGTGCGGTTGGATTCGACGTCGCGCTTGAGGAGGCTGTATTCGATGGCGCTCTCGTTAAGTTTGTTGGCCTCCTGCTTTTGCTTTTCGAAGGATGAGCGCAGCATGGTTTCGCGCTGCAAGGCAGCCTCGTAGTCGCCCCGGAGATGGGCGACGGCTTTATTAAGCTCCAACTGAACCTGCCGGTCGATTTCCTTGAGCTGACTGTTCAGTTGAGCAACCTTCGGGTAGGCAGGCCCGAGTTGCGTGCTGAGTTCGGCCACCTGGATGCGAAGGTTTGCTTGTTGCTCGCGCAACTTGTCGAGAAGGGAACCGCCGTTACCGCCGCCCGCGTTACCCGCGATGATCGCGGCGGCGACTGCTTCCGGATCGCCGGATTGAGTCTGGCGGTAGACGGCCTCTTTCTGCATGCGGTCAGATTCGGCGGCCGTCATCTCCTTGTTGAGCTCATCCAGTTTCGCGGTCGTGATGTTCTGCTTCTCGTCGATCCCGAGAATCTCGTGTTCTTTCTGATAACGGACCAGTTTTTCCTGGGAGGTTTCCACCTTCATCTGCAGGTCGACGAGCTGCTTGGAGAGCCAATCGGAGGCCTGCATGGTGGATTCGAACTTGGTCTTGAAATTCTGCTCGACGTACGTGGCAGCGAGGGTATTGACGGCGGTCGCAGCGAGTTGCGGGTCCGTGCTGTTGTAGTGAATCTCGATGATCCGCGTGTTGGGAATTAGCGCGACCCGCAGGTTGCCACGAAAAGCGCCGAGGAGCGCTGAGGTACGATTCGAATCGGTCTGCAGAGGATCGGCAACGAGGTTGGGTTGCTTCTGCTCGGGATGACCGCCGAATTCGGGGCGCTTTTCGAGATTGAGCTGGCGCACGACCTGGAGCGCGAGCAGGTCGCTCTGGAGAATGCGAACCTCGGTATCTAGATCGCTCTGGTCGTAATAGTCGACGACCGGAACGGAATCTTTGAAGGTGATAAGGTTGGAGTCGGCCTTGTTGACGACGATCTCGCCCTTTGCCTCATAGATTGGCGTCTGACGGAGGCTGGCGACGGCCACGATCGCAAAGATGCTGGTGACGGTGCCGATCACAAGCCACTTTCTCTTGATGAGAACGCGAAGATATTCGCGGAGAGTTGATTCCTGAGCAGGCAGGACATTGTAGAGACCGGAGGCGACCGGTTTCAGCAACTCGGCCGCTTCTGCCGTTTGCAGGTCGTGCGAGCCGTCGCTGTTGCGGGGGATGAGAGGACCCAATGCCATCGTGCCTAACCTTCCGGCCGCCGAGACGCGGCAAGCCGCATCTCTCGCTGCACTGCTTTTTCGCACCTGCCTCGTTGCGATTCACTTCAGCACGACGCAAGAGCGGAGTTTTCCTGCGAAATTTGGCCTGATTCTAGCATCCGGGTTCGAGCGGACGATTCGAAAAGTGCACGTCTGATTGTTCTTTCTTGATTCCCCCCTCGCCTTGTGGAAATGAATCCGCGGCTATACTAGCCGCCAACCTAGCATGTCGTTAGACTCGAATTCACTCGAGTAATTTCGAAGGAAGAAACGATGATCGATTGGTCGCAGGAACGGATCCTGGTAACCGGGGGCACCGGATCGTTCGGGAAGAAATTCGTCGAGGTCATGCTGCGTGACTATCGGCCGCAGCGACTGGTGGTGTTCAGCCGGGACGAATTGAAGCAGCATGAGATGCGAACGAGTGGATACGATCACCCCAACCTGCGCTATTTCATCGGAGATGTGCGCGATCCCGATCGGCTGAAGAGGGCGTTTGCAGGGATTACGGTGGTGGTTCACGCGGCTGCGTTGAAGCAGGTGCCGGCGTGCGAGTACAACCCGTTCGAGGCGATTCAGACCAATATCATGGGCGGCCGCAATGTAATCGATGCGGCCATTGACCAAGGCGTGCGGCGCATACTCGCGCTCAGCACGGACAAGGCGGTCAATCCCATCAACCTTTACGGTGCAACCAAGCTGTGCGCGGAGAAGATGTTCGTACAGGCGAACGCCTATGCCGGAGGGCAGGACACAAGCTTCAGTTGCGCGCGCTATGGAAACGTAGTCGGGAGCCGGGGAAGCGTGATTCCCATTTTCATGGAGCAACGGCGCCGGGGGACAATTACGATTACCGATCCGCGCATGACGCGCTTCTGGCTGACGCTCGAACACGGCGTGAATTTTGTGATCCGTTGCCTGGAGCAGATGCACGGCGGCGAGATCTTCGTTCCGAAGATTCCCAGCATGCGGCTCGCCGACCTGGCGGAGACGATTGCTCCAGGATGCGAGGTCGAATACATCGGCATCCGGCCGGGCGAGAAGCTGCATGAGGTGCTGATTTCCGATGACGAGTCGCGACAGGCGCTGGAGACCGACGAGATGTTTGTGATTCAGCCGGCGCATCCCTGGTGGAAACGCGAGAACTGGGTGAACGCACGGCCGCTACCGGAAGGCTTCCGGTATTCGAGCGACACGAACGACCAGTGGCTGACGCGGAATGAACTGGAGGAATTGGTGGCGCCGCAACCCAAGCCGCTGGCGCTATCGATTTCTGCGTAGTATGTCTGCCTCGCCGCCCAATCTGGAGACGCTTGCCATCGATGGCGGCAGCCCAGTGCGTGAAAAACTGCTGCCGTATGGGCGGCAGAGCCTCGGTGAGGATGATATTCAGGCCGTGGTGGATGTGCTTCGGTCGGACTGGTTGACGACAGGGCCGAAGGTTGGCGAATTCGAAGAGGCGTTCGCAGAATGGGTGGGCGCGAGGCATGCTGTCAGCTTTAGTTCGGGAACCGCGGCGTTGCACGGAGCCGCGTTCACGGCCGGGCTTGGACGCGGCGATGAGGCGATCACCACACCGCTTACTTTCTGTGCCACCGCCAATTGTGTCCTGTACCAGGGCGCAAACCCGATCTTTGCCGACGTGTGCGAGGACACGCTCAACCTCGATCCGCGGACGGTGCTGAAAAAGATCTCCCCACATACGAAAGCCATTATTGCGGTGGATTATGCCGGGCATCCGGTGGATCTTGATGAACTGCGACGGATTGCCGACGAGGCCGGATCGGTGCTGATCGAGGACGCCTGTCATGCGATGGGTGCGGAGTATCGCGGGAAGCGAGTTGGAAACCTCGCCGACATGAGCATCTTCAGTTTTCACCCGGTGAAGCACCTGACGACCGGTGAAGGCGGGATGGTTACGACGGACAACTTGCGGCTGGCGGAGACGCTGCGACGATTCCGGAATCACGGCATCAGCAGCGAAGCACGCGACCGCCACGAAGCTGGACAGTGGTTTTATGAGATGGTTCTGCTTGGCTTCAACTATCGGTTGACGGACATTGCCTGTGCGCTGGGATTGTCGCAGCTCGGTAAGTTGGAGGCCAATCTTGCGCGGCGGCGGGCGACCGCCGTGCAATATGAGCGCGGGTTGGGCGAGTTGGCCAGATCGAAGGAGAGCGGTTATGCCGCGATTACTCTTCCGGCGACGCGTGAAGAGGTGAATCCGGCGTGGCATCTCTACCCGATCCGGGTGAATGTCGAGGCGCTATCCGTTGGTCGTGCGGAGATTTTCCGAGCTCTGCGGGCTGAGAACATCGGAGTCAACGTCCACTACATCCCGGTGTACCGGCATCCCTACTACCGGGAGCGCTTCCCAGACAAAAACTATGCGAAAGATTGCCTGGTTGCCGAAAACTCTTACGAGCGGCTGATCAGCCTGCCCATGTTTCACGCGATGACAGACGAAGACGTGGCAGATGTCATTCGGGCAGTTCACAAAGTCATTGAGCATTACGCAACGGGAGAAGAACGAGTGCCGGTAATCGCGGCGGGAGGATTCGAGCACAGGCATGTCTAGAAACGCAGAATGGGCGAAGTACAGAGCGATGGTGGTTGGTTGCGGCTCCATCGGGCGGCGGCATGTCAGAAATCTCAGGACTCTAGGGATTGAGCACTTCGCCTTTTGCGACAGTAATCCAGAGGCACTGAAGCAATGCAACGAAGATGTAAAGGGTGAGCTCTTCCCCGAATATCGCGAGGCCCTCAATAGCTACAAGCCGGATTTCGTGCTCATCTGCACGCCGCCGGTTTATCACGTGGATGAGGCGCTGGCGGCTTTGCAGGCAGGGGCGCACGTGTTTATCGAAAAGCCGCTGTCGCATGAGTCGGCCGGAGTTCAGGTTTTGCTGGCGGAGGCGCGTCGGCATAACCGCGATGTTCAGGTCGGTTACAACCTGCGTTTTCACCCCGGGCTGCAGATTCTCAAGGAACTGATTGATTCCGGGAAGATCGGGCGCGTGCTATGGCTGAACGTTGAGGCAGGACAATATCTGCCTGACTGGCGGCCGTGGCAGAATTACCGCGAGAGTTATAGCGCGCGGAAGGAACTCGGGGGTGGGATCATCCTCGATGGGTCGCATGAACTGGATTACATCTGCTGGCTGCTGGGGTGGCCGACCGAGGTAAGTTGCCGCGCGGAGCACCTGTCGAGCCTGGAGTTAAGCGTCGAGGACTCGGCCTGGATTTATCTGACCTTCCCCGACCGGCGGCGAGCAGAACTTCACCTCGATTTTGTGCAGCGATCCTACACGCGAACCTGCAAAGTTGTAGGCGAGACCGGCACCGCGCTGTGGGATTTCACCTCGCAGGAAGTGCGCTGGTTCTCAGCGGACGAGCCCGGATGGAAAAGCATCCCGTACAAATTCGAAGTTAATGACATGTACCTCCGGGAGATGAGCCACTTCCTCGAGTCTTTGGGAAGCGGCACGGGGCCACTCGTCGACCTGGAGCAGGGCCGCGACGTGATTCGCGTGGTGGAAGCGGCAAAAAAATCCTCGGTCGAAGGCCGGCCTCAGCGGCTGAATTGGACGAGTGAGAATTTGACTGGCGCGGTCGTGGCCATCATCCAGGCACGGATGGGTTCGAGCCGCTTGCCGGGGAAGAGCCTGGCGGAGATCGAAGGGCGCCCGATGCTGGCGCACGTCATCGAGCGCGTGAAGCGGGCGTGCCTGATCGACCGTGTGGTAGTCGCGACTTCGACAGCCGATGCGGATGACGCGATCGAGACAACGTGCCGCGAGGTAGGCGTGACCTGTTATCGCGGCAATGAACATGACGTGCTGGACCGCTATTACATAGCGGCGCGCGCGGAAAAAGCATCGCAAGTGGTGCGGATCACGGCTGATTGTCCGCTGATCGATCCGGAAGTGGTGGATCGCGTGGTGCGGCGATTCCAGCGTGGCGACGTGGATTACGCGACGAACGCAATGGTCCGCACGTATCCGGATGGCCTCGACACAGAGGTCTTTTCATTCTCGGCGCTCGAACGCGCCTGGCATGAGGCGAACAAGAGTTCAGAACGCGAGCATGTGACGCCGTATCTCCGGATGGGCAAGTTTCGCACCGCAAACGTGGAGTGCGACTCCATTACCCTTTATCAGCACTATCGCTGGACAGTCGACGAAGCGGAGGATCTTGAGTTCATCCGTGCTGTTTATGGCGCGATGCGTGGCCGGGAACGTTTTGGAATGCAAGACGTGCTGGAACTGCTCGAACAGAATCCGGGCTTGGAAAAGATGAATTCGGAGATCGTTTCCAATCGCGGTTATTACAAAAGCCTGTATCTGGAAGCGCAGGCGGTGGCAGCTCCGCCACACTCGATCAAGAAGTCGGATGAGTGGTACGAGCGCGCGGACCAGGTTATTCCGGGAGGCGCGCAGACCTTCAGCAAGGGGTCGAACCAGCATGTTCGCGGAGTTGCGCCGATATTTCTCGCCAAAGGCAAAGGGTACCGTGTTTGGGACGTCGATGGCAACGAATACATCGACTATATTCAGGGATTGCTGCCGAACATTCTCGGTTACGCGCACGACGGCGTGAACGCGGCAGTGGCGGAACAGCTAGCGCAAGGTCACTCTTTCTCGCTCCCGCATCCGCTGGAAGTTGAGTTGGCCGAGCGGCTGACGCGGATCATTCCGTGCGCGGAGAAAGTGCGGTTTGGAAAAAACGGTTCGGATGCCACGTCAGGCGCCGTGCGGGCGGCGCGGGCACTCACGGGCCGCGATCGCATCGCATGTTGCGGATACCACGGATGGCAGGACTGGTATATCGGCAGTACAACGCGTAGTGCGGGAGTGCCCGGCGCGGTGCGCGCGCTCACGCATCCGTTTCAGTACAACAATCTCGATTCCTTACGGAACTTATTAGAGCAGCAACCGGGCGAATTCGCAGCAGTCATCATGGAGCCGGTGAATTTTTCACCGCCGGAACCGGGTTTCCTTGCTGGCGTCAAAGAATTGACTCACCGACACGGGGCGTTGCTCATCTTCGACGAAATCTGCACTGGCTTCCACTTCGGGCTGGGCGGCGCGCAAAAGAAATTTGGCATAACGCCTGACATGGCTTGCTTCGGCAAGGCGATGGGAAACGGGTTCCCTATTTCGTGCATCGTCGGTCGCGGCGATGTCATGAAAATTTTCGAAGACATATTTTTCAGTTTCACCTTCGGAGGAGAAATCGCTTCGATGGCGGCAGCGATGAAGGTGCTCGATATTCTGGAAACGACGCCGGCCATCGCTCAAATTGAAGCGAACGGCCGCGTGCTGAAGGAAGCGTTGAACGCCCTGGCGAAAGAGGCGGGATTGCAGGACCGCATCAAGTGCATCGGCTATCCATTTTGGTCGCTGATCCGATTTCTGGATGAAGACGGAAAGGACAGCCTCCTTGTCCGCAGCCTGTTTACGCAGGAGTGCGTCAAACGCGGGCTTCTGATGCTGGCCACGCACAACATGACGGCCGCGCACGATCCGCTGGCGATCGAGAAAACGCTGAAAATCTACGCCGTCGTTTGCAAGACGATGGCGAACTGGCTCGGAGATCGCGATCCGGAACAATATCTGGAGGGCGAGATGATCCAGCCGGTTTTCAAAGTTCGATAAAGAACCAGGTTCGCTCCACTCGATCCCCAATGAACCCGGGAACACTTCTGATTCGGGCGGACGCCAACGTCTCCATCGGAGCTGGGCACGTGATGCGCTGTCTGGCGTTAGCGCAGGCCTGGCAGGATCGTGGCGGTGAAGTGCACTGGGTCGCTTCTGAATTGCCCGGCGCGCTCGCAGATCGACTCACAGTCGAAAAGATCTCGCTCACAAGCATTGCTGTTCGTCCGGGCAGCCCTGAGGATGTGGCCGCGACCATTGCAGAGTCTCGCCGGGTCGGCGTGAGTTGGGTGGTCATCGATGGTGAGCGCTTCGGGAGCGATTTTCTCGGGTTCGTTCATGTCGCGGGGTTGGTTGTTCTGCTGATCGATGATTTTGCTGATCGCCAAGAATTTCCAGTCAACCTGATTGTGAATCCGAATCTTCGAGTGAATTTGGAGGCATATCGGGCCCGCTCAGAGGATGGGATAGTGCTTGCGGGACCGCAATATTGCCTGTTGCGCCGTGAGTTTCGTGAAACGCTACAACGATCGCGGGGTGGTGGGAACCGCGTTCTCGTCAGCCTGGGCGGGAGCGATCCAGACAATCTCACGCCACGGATCGCCGCGGCGCTGGCGGCCCAGGGAAATCTCCAACTGACATTGGCCGTCGGTCCAGCAAGTCCAGTGACGGATCGTTTTCGGCAATTGAGTGCGCCCAACGTGCGCGTCATTGATGACGTCAAGAACATGGCGGAGCTTGCCGCCGAATGTGACATGGCGGTCATTGCTGCAGGAGGAACACTATGGGAGATGCTGGCGGTTGGGTGTCCAGTGTTGAGCTATGCTAGGAACACACTGCAGAAAAACGTGGTGCAGTTGCTGGCACAGGACGGCGTGATCATCGATATGGGTGAGACGGAGCATTTCGATCCCGAGGCACTCGCGCTGGAACTGGTCCGCTTGTCCACCTCGGACTCGGCACGGGAAAAAATGGCAAAGGTCGGGCGCAGGCTTGTCGACGGAACGGGAGCGGTTCGCGTTGTTGCTGCCATGCTGCAATCCGGGGTTCGTTGATGGCCAGCCTGGTTCCCATGGTTGAGGCCGATCGCGAAGAGTTTATGCGCATGGCTGCAGACCACTTTGCGGAGTTGGATCCGTCGTTTGTTCCACGCGATGACTGGCGGGAGCACTACTTTTCTCGCATCCTCTCAGACCCGCGACACTCTCTACGCTGGATTGTCTCCGAGGGGTCAAAAGCGGGTTTCATTCTTTTCGGGATTGAAGATCACAGATTCCTGCCCAGGAAGACCGGCGTCATTTACGAACTTTATGTGATGCCCGCAATGCGGCGCCGTGGATTGGCGAAAGAGAGTGCCCAGGCTGCGATCGCGGAACTCCGGACTCTCAGTCCTTCAAAGATTCAGTTGGAAGTAATGGAGGGGCACCCGTCCGCCGTGTCGCTCTGGAGGTCGCTTGGCTTTCACAAGGTGAGCGAACGCTTTGTACTAACCGGGAGCGGCGCGTGAAGATTGCCATCTCACAGCCCACGTATTTGCCTTGGATCGGATATTTTGACCTGATCGATCAGGTCGATCTGTTCGTGCTGCTCGACAATGTGCAACTTGAAAAACGTTCGTGGCAGCAGCGCAATCGAATCAAAACGCGAAACGGTCTGCAGTGGCTGACGATTCCGGTGGCATCGCGGGGAAAGCGCGATCAGCGCATTGTGGACGTAGAGGTCAGTGAAAGCGACTTTTGGCGGGATCACCTTCGCACGATCGAGTTGAATTATCATCACGCGCCATTTTTTAAAACGTACTTCGATTCTTTGAGCGAATGCGTGGAACGAGAAGCCGCGTTCGGCAACTTGTCGCGCCTGACTGTTGGGCTGATTGAGTGGGTGAAAGATGCGCTCGGAATCAAGAGGAGGCTGATTCGCGCATCGAACCTGTCCGCGGACGGCAAACGGACTGAACTCCTTGCCAACATTTGCGTAGGCCTTGGAGCGAATGAATATCTCTCTCCGTTGGGTTCGGCTGAATATCTTTTGAGTGATTTGCCGCTGATGACTGCGAAAGGAATCGGCGTCGCTTTTCATCATTATGAGCACCCGGTGTACCGGCAGCTCTACTCGCCTTTTCAGCCTTATGCGTGCGCGCTGGATCTGCTTTTCAACGAAGGCGGTCAGGCACTCGACATCATCCGTAGTGGCCGGCGCACTTCGTATACCCCGGAAGAAGCGGCGCTGGTCTACGTAGCGGTGGCATCGTGATGCCGAGTGCCATTCAGATCGGGAACCGTTGCGTCGGCCCAGACGCACCCGTCTTTGTCATCGCCGAACTCTCGGCTAATCACAATCAAAACTTCGATCAGGCGGTTCAGATCATTCGCGCGGCTAAAGGCGCTGGCGCAGATGCCGTTAAGCTTCAGACGTATACCGCAGACACGATCACTTTTCGCAGCGACAAGGCAAGTTTTCGAATTACGGGTGGGACACTTTGGGATGGCCGCATTCTTTACGATCTCTACCAGGAAGCCTACACGCCGTGGGAATGGCAACCCAAGCTCAAGCAGGTGGCGGAAGATTTGGGTCTCCAGCTTTTTTCGAGCGCGTTCGACGAAACGGCGGTTGATTTCCTCGAGCAGATGAATGTTCCTGCGCACAAGGTCGCATCGTTCGAACTCGTGGATATCGGGCTGATTCAGAAGATGGCGCGAACGAGCAAGCCGCTGATCATGTCGACGGGGATGGCGACGGAGGCGGAGGTCGATGAAGCGGTGCAAGCCGCGCGGACGGCGGGTGCAAAACAGGTTGCCTTGCTGAAATGTACGAGCGCCTATCCCGCAAAACCGGAGGAAGCGAATCTGCGGACGATACCGGAACTGGCGCGCCGCTTTGAATGCCCGGCGGGGTTGTCCGATCATACGATGGGAATTGTTGTGCCGGTCGCAGCGGTGGCGCTTGGGGCGTGCATTATCGAGAAGCATTTATGCCTCAGGCGTGCCGATGGCGGCCCTGACAGCGGCTTCTCACTTGAACCGCAAGAGTTCAAGGCGATGGTCGATGCGGTACGTGTCGCGGAAAAAGCTATGGGAGCGGTGCAATTTGGGGCGGGAGCCCAGGAAGCGAACGGACTGCGCTTTCGCCGTTCGCTCTTCGTGGTTGAAAACGTGAAACGTGGAGAGATGTTTACGAAAGAGAACGTTCGGTCCATTCGCCCCGCCGACGGGCTCCATCCAAGACATCTGGGAGACGTGGTTGGACGGCGTGCCGCTTGCGATATCGAGCCGGGAACGCCACTCGAATGGAACTTGGTTGTGCGCTGAGAATCGGCATTGCATGCGAGTTCTGCTCTTACATTCTGAAGACGATTTCGACGGTCCGTGGAGCCGTGAGCGCTGGGATTGGATCGTCGATCTCGGTCGCGCTCCGAGATCGTTTTATGACGAGCGCGGCACTGAGTTTGGCTGTCCGGTGTCCAGCATCTACGACTTCGCACTTGAGATTCGGGATACGCAAGTCTGGCGCGAGCTATTTGCAGCTGGCATGGGCCGCGTCGTGGATCGCTTCGGGCTGGATTGGTGGGACATCGTCGGACTGTTGCTGCAGGAGAGGATGCAGGATGTGCGCCTCGCCGTTCGCCTTGCGGAAAAGATCGGCGGAAATTGTTCGCTTACCGCGAGCCGGTCGTCATTGACGGCCAACGCTGTGCAATTGCAGCTCGGAGTCCGGATGCAAGTATTGCAATCGGGAGTCGGCGCACGCGTCCGCAATCGCGCAGGGCGATACCGGGCCGCACTGCGCAACCTGAGTTTCGATCAGTTGCGCCAGGTCGCGCATGACAAGTTCGACCCGCATTATCGCTGGCGAAGGAAGTTCGCGCGGGCAATCGAGCCGTTTTCGGAACCGGTTGTTCTGCTGCCGACGGCATACTCAAATGTCACGAAGACGGCGCTGAATTTTGCGCGGTGCTTGCCCGAGCAGAAATTTCTGCTGGTCGTGGCGCGTGAATCGGCGGCGGTGTCGCAGGTCCCCGCAAATGTGCAAGTGGCTTCGCTGGCGGCTTTTGCTGGCGAGCCCACCAGCGCTGGAGAAATGCGGGAGTTGGAGAGCCGCTGGACTGGTCTGGAACGCCTGCTCGAGAAGCACTCCGAGTTCAAATTGCCGATTCGGCTTGGCATTGTTCACAAAGGATTAGAAGCCCTGCGCTGCTGGATTTCCGTGCGCGATGCCTGGAACCGCGTGTTTGAAAGCTTTCCGGTTATTGGGTGCCTGAGCGCGGACGATACAAACCCCAACACGCGGATTCCGATGATACTCGCTAACCGGCGGGAGATTCCGGCGATGGCATGCCACCACGGCGCGTTGGATTCCCGGATGGCCTTTAAGGTGCCTGAATTTTCCACTTACCTGGCACAAGGCGAGATGGAACGAGATTACCTGGAGCGGATCTGCAGAGTCGATCCCGATCGAATTCGCGTTGGAACTCCCTCAGTTGCGCGCCGGGAACGGCTGTGGAAGGACGATGCTTCGTGGGTTGTGTTCTTCACCGAGCCTTACGAAACAGATCTCTGGCGGACGGAGACAATCTACCGGGAGGTATTGCCTCGGTTGTGTGCGGCCGCGGGGCAGAATGGGAAGAAGGTTCTCGTCAAGCTCCACCCGTTCGAAACAGTGGCGCAGAGGGAGCGGCAGATTCGAGCGATCCTCGACGAGAATGAACGAAAGATGGTGAGCGTAACGGCTTCGCCACTGTCTGCGGAGATTCTCGCTAACACATGGTGTGCGGTGACCGTCGAGTCGACCGTCGCGTCGGAGTGCGCTGCCGCAGGGATCCCGGCATTCTTGTGCGGCTGGTTGCGGCACGCCTACTGTGGCTACATGCAGCAATTCGCGCGATTTGGCGTGGGGAGAACTCTGGACAGCCCCGGTGACTTGCTACGCATCCCGCAGTTCATGCCTGACGCAAGGCCAGCCAGCGACGTAGCTGCTCTTCTTTCTCAACCGATTGCTAAGGATGCGTTTGCCGAGATCCTGACGAAGCCGATTCGGTCGAGGGCGGAGCGCGCGCTGCGGATGTCCTCGACCGCCTGAATTCGCCGCCAGAACTGGCGAGTGTCATGGGCGGAGAAGTTACCTTCAATCCAATCAGTCGCGCAAGGGAATCACGCTTTGCACGAGGTGCGAGCGGGCCGCAGACTAAAATGCGAGCATCATGCCTTGGAAGGCAGACATCTTTACGTCAAGGCCGCAAAGCGGGTCCATCAGTCTCGATCCTGAAGGAATATCTTGAGTCTTCCCAACACAGCGATTGCTGCGGCAGCGGCACCAGCCCTGGTTCCCGAAGCAAAACCCGGGGCCGTGCATGAGGCACGCTTCCGCAGCGAAGTCGGGCAGATTTCGCGACACTCGGCAGTTTTTTTTCTGGGCACGCTATTCACGGCGGCCGCTGGATATTTCTTCAAGATCTATGTAGCGCGGGTGCTGGGAGCGGGCGCTCTAGGTGTTTATGCGCTAGGGATGACGCTGGTTGGTTTCTTCGGGCTATTGAACGGGCTCGGCCTCCCGCAGACGGCCGCGCGTTTTGTGGCGGCGTATTCGGCGACGGGGCAAAACGAGCGGCTGCATGCATTCTTCCGCCAATCATTCGTACTGCTTCTAGCGGCAAATGTGACGCTCGCCGGAGCGATGTTAGCGGGAGGTCCGTGGCTGGCCCGCAAGGTGTATCACTCGCCGGAGCTGGCCGGATGCTTCCACCTCTTCGCGGGACTGCTGGTCCTGTCTGGCTTCACAACTTTTCTCGGCCAGGTTCTGGCGGGATACAAAGACGTTGCATTACGCACGGTAATCACGAATTTCATCAGCAGCCCGCTGAACATCATCCTTAGCGTGTTGTTGCTGGCTGCCGGCATGGGGCTTAGCGGATATGTCATGGCGCAGATTGCCAGCGGGGTGGTTGTCCTTGGCTTGTTGTTTGCTGCTGTGTGGCGGCTCACGCCTGTCGCGGTGCGAAAGTTCAATGCCGAAGTCCCAAAGATGGGGGCGGAGGTCTACTGGTTTTCAGCCGCGGCTTTTGGGGTGAGCGCGCTGGAGTTTCTGCTGGCACAGGCGGACAAAGTCATGCTGGGCATTTTTCTCGATGTCCGGCAGGTCGGAATCTATGCCATTGCGGGCGCCCTGATAGGGTTCGTTCCCGTGGTGCTGCAGTCAGTAAACCAGATTTTTTCTCCAACGATCGCCGACCTGCATGCGCGCGGAGAGCGGGCGCTGCTGGGGCGGTTGTTTCAGACGCTGACGAAATGGATTCTGGGTCTGACGCTACCGCTGGCGTGCGTCATGATTGTCGATGCGAAGCCACTGATGCGCCTGTTCGGGCCGGCCTTTGAGGCCGGATGGCTGGTGCTAGTTCTGGGAACACTCGGACAACTCATCAATGCCGGCGTGGGCTCGGTCGGATATCTTCTTCTCATGTCCGGGAATCAGCGACGACTGATTCGAGTGCAGGCAATAATGGCGGTATTCCTCATCGGCGTGACGGCTGTTTTAGCCCGGCCGTTTGGAATTGTCGGCGTCGCACTTGCCGCGGCATTGACGAACGCGGTCTCAAACTACCTGAGCCTCCGCGAGGTTCGGGCGGCGCTGCAATTGTCTCCCTATAACCGCACTTACTTGCGATTGCTCTTGCCGGGTGCGGCGAGTATTGCGGTGGTGCTCGGCGTTCGGTCGGCGACGGCCGTATTTCATCCAGAGTGGGCAGCAGTGGCTCTGGCGCTAGCTGCCGCGTATGCAACATTTGGCGGACTGACGCTGCTCGTCGGGCTTGACGACGACGATCGAATGATCGTGACCGCGATTCGACGACGATTGGTTGGTACGGTGGGGAGGATTTCGACCTTTTCGCAATAAAGACCAGACGATGGCCACGCAACGACAAGTCAACCTGCCTGAAGAACTCTGCCTCGCCGCCGAGCGAAAATTTGTTCCTCAGTTTGGGAGTCTGGAAGCGCTGCTGGAATTCGTGCTGGGAGAGCTGATGCAAGACGAATCTGAAGCACTGGATCGGGCGGAACAAGAAGTGTTAGAGCAACGGCTGCGGGATTTGGGGTATGTCTAGGGCTTCGTGAATGTGCCGCAAATTGTCTGACGTGGCCCGCTGAACTGGTTCGATGATTACGCGACTCTGGAACATTCTCGAACGCGCGACGCACACTGCAGATGAGGGCGGATTGCGCTTTCAACGGCCGTTGTTGCTTCTTCAGAGTGACGACTGGGGACGCGTGGGCGTGCGTGATCGCGAGGGATGGGAGCAGTTGCGCGTCGGAGGCCTCGAGTTGGGCCAGTCGCCCTATGACTTCTACAGCCTGGAAACTTCGGAAGACGTGACAGCGCTTGGGGAGTTGCTGAAGCGGCATCACGATTCCGTAGGCCGGAATCCGTCGATAGTCATGAACTTCATCATGGCCAATGTCGATTTCGAGCGAGCGCTCGCGTCTTGGGGGAATGAAATTTCGCTTCGGCCGCTTGGCGATGGTCTGCCTGCTGCATGGGGGCGTCCCCGTTTGTTTGAGGCGTACAGGCAGGGCGTTGAAGAGGGAGTATTTCTTCCAGCGCTTCACGGGCTGACCCATTTTTGTGCGCGGGCGGTCTCCAGAGAAATTGATAGCGGAGGAGAACGAGGCGAACTACTCCGAAAGTTGTGGAAGGCGCAGACTCCATACATCTATTGGCGCATGCCATGGATCGGATACGAGTACTGGGATCCAGAGATGGAACCGGAGCAGCGGTTCTTGCCGCTGGAGGAACAGAGAGTCACAATCCAGCGGGCGGCGGAAATCTATAGGAGACTTTTTGGGGAGGCTCCTTTCAGCGCCTGCGCTCCCGGATATCGAGCAAATTTCGATACCCGTGCCGCGTGGTTCGCTTGCGGCATCCGCGTTGCGCAAAATGGTCCGGCGCGAATAGCGCCGCACTTCGACGAGCGAGAAATGTTGCACACATTTCGAACGGTTGAAATGGAGCCTGCGATCGGCCCAATCGACTTGAAGAAGACTCTGGACGAGGTCGAGGCATGTTTCAAACGGGGTCTGCCGGCCATCGTCTCGATTCACTCCGTCAATTTTCATTCCAGCATTCGCGATTTCCGCGGTCCGGCGATTTCTTTGCTGGATGGGTTTCTGGCCGCGGTGAAAAGAAAGTGGGCCGACGTGTTGTACGTTAACGACGCTGATTTGTACCACATCGCGTCAGAAGGATTCTATTTCGCTCAAGGACAGAAGGTCTTGGTCGGAGCGGCGGCTGCATGACAGCGGAAGATCGGTTGTGAGCGCGCAACGCAAATCTTTGATTCTGGTCACGGTCGACTGTTTGCGCGCCGACCATTGCGGGTTCTACGGATATTCGCGTCCGACCACTCCTTTTCTCGACACGCTGGCGAAGGAGTCCGTCGTAATGCCGGCGGCCCTTGTCGCTGGCGCCCCAACCTATTATTCTTTGCCGGCGATTCTGGCATCGCGGATGCCGCTTGCCCTCGGACGGGACGTGATCGGCCTTGCGCCGGGTGAGACTACGCTGGCATCGGTGCTGCAGGAAGCCGGATATGCCACCGCCGCGTTCACTGCCGCAAATCCTTATATCTCGCCGCGCTTTGGATATGAGCAAGGCTTCGATGTGTTTGAGGACTTTCTTGACCTTGGAACATCGGAGCAACGGTCTGCCCTGGGCTCAACGACGCAGAGTTCGGTGAGCGTTTCCAACATGCGAAGCAAGATGAATCGGACTCTTAAACGCATTGCCAACGCGATCGGCCTGGGTTCGCTTTACGACGAACTTTACTTCAGATACCGTCTTCGAATTGTGACGCCTGTTGCGGCCAGTATGGACGCGCAACGCAGATTTCCAGCCGCGGAGGCGGTGGTCGATCGCGCTCTCGGATGGTTGGAACCGGTAGGAGACCAGCCCTTCTTTCTTTGGTTGCACCTGATGGATCCGCATTCACCCTACTATCCGCCGGCGGGGGCATATCACGAACTGACCGGAAAAGAAATTTCGTCACATCGCGCGCAATATCTGAATGAATTCTGGAACCGATCCGACATCGGTCCGGCGGGATTTGAGCGGCATAAGAATGCCGTGCTGGAGTTGTACGATGCGGGGATCCGGTCGGTCGATACACAGATCGCCCATCTTGTCTCGCGTCTGCAGAAATCGGGCACGTGGGGCGATTGCGTGTTTGCGTTGACAGCGGACCATGGGGAGGAATTTCTCGAGCACGGAAGGCGTTATCACGCTCCAGTGAGCATGTCTGAAGAACTAGTGCATGTCCCCATGCTGATTCGAGCTCCAGGGACCACAAAGAAAGAGGCTCCGGCGAGCTGTTTTAGCCACCTGCATCTGGCACCGACACTCTTGGAAGCACTGGAGATCCCGCAGCCCCCGAGCTTTCAAGGAACCGCGCTTTGGGGAAATACCCGGCATGGTGTGCCGTGGGAAGATACCGCGACCATAGAGTGCATTTACGGAAGCACCAACCCACTGCGCCGCGAGGATCGGATGGGCACGAGATTGCTCGGCATTCGCAACGGCGGGCACAAGCTGATCATACGGATGGAGGCCGGTTCAGGCGAAGAACTCTATGAATTGCAAGCTGATCCGGGAGAAAGAGAGCCGCTCGCTCGCGGCAAAAAGGAGGAAATTCGAAGGCAGGCATTGTTGCTGGCTCGTGCGCACATGCGGAAGGCGTTGAACCCGGAGAACGCGAGATTGCGTCTCCGAGCACGTTTGCGGGAACTTCGAGTGGAATTACGATCGAAATCTCATTAGCCTGTTTGTGCTGCCAATTTTTGGCCTCTCCCACAGTTGATGATCACCGTCTTCACTCCCTCATTCGCCGACGACGATAATACGAATGCGCAGAATTTGACGGTGAAAGAAGTAGTAGCTCGGTTGGATCCGGCACGGTTTCGGGTCGTGATGCTTGGTTCAAACAAACCTGATGAGCGCATCGCGGCGCGTGCCAATACGCGAATTCTACCTTGGGGAAAACGCGCGGGCAGCGCGCGAATCCTCTGGCACCTGCTGGCTGAGATTCCCGACCTGTATTTCTTTCCCCGCGAAGGCCCGTTGGATCGGGCTTTTCTGGTTCTCAGACGGCGTCTCAATCTCAAAACCGCACTCGTGACCTATGTGGTTTCCGGGGGACTCGAAAAGGACAACCGGCCGCTGCTATTTCGGACGATCCGGGAGAGCGACATAGCAGCCGGGAACAGCCACTACATGGCTGAGATCACGCAAAAGCTGGGCGGAAGAAACGTCCAAACGATTTATGACGGCATCGACCGGCGGTACTACTACGCGGAGCCCGGCTCAAGTCAAGAATCGGGCGAAAGAAGAGTGTTGTTTGCGAGTTCCTTTCGGCGGTATAAACGTGCCGATCTCATGATTCGCGAAGCCGAGAAATTGCCGCAGTGGGAGTTTCGCTTGGCGGGGGAAGGAGAAGAGGAAGCGGCGTGCCGTCGTCTGGCCGAAGCAAGGAACTGCCGGAATGTACGGTTTCTTGGTCATTTGAACTCGACTCAGCTTGGCGAAGAGATGCGTCAGGCTAAGATTTTGTTTCATCCAAGCGAGATAGAGGGACATCCGCAGGCATTGGGCCAGGCCGCCGCATGCGGGCTTCCCTGTGTGGCCCGCAAGAGCTACAACCCCGACTATGTGATTGAGGGCGTCACAGGCCTGCTTGCCGGCTCGGATGACGAATTGGGCGAGGCGCTCGCGCGGCTGACTGGCGACAGCGACTTGCGACGCAACATGTCAGCTGCGGCCATCGAGCACGCGGCGAAATTCGATTGGGACGATGTAGCGGAGCAGTGGTCACGGGTCTTCGAGTTGGCAGTAATCGAACGCCAGAACCAGCGGCGGCAACGGATTTCCTGAAGGCGGGCCGCTAAAATACCCCTCAGCAGCCTGCAGCGGAATGCCAAACAAGCAGCGACGAGTCCTGATCTTGTCGGAGATTATCTCTCCCTATCGCATTCCCGTCTTTAACGCTCTGGCGCGCGACGGGAGACTGAATCTGCATGTTGTTTTCTTGTCGGAAACGGATGCAGGACTCAGACAGTGGCGCGTGTACAAAGACGAGATTGGGTTCTCCTATGAAGTTCTGCCCTCGGCGCGGATCCGGGGGCGCAGGAGCAGCCTGCTGTTGAACTGGAAGCTGCGCTCCAGCCTGGAGAAATTTGCGCCGGAGGCGATCATTTGCGGTGGCTACAACTACGTCGCGTCGTGGGAAGCCCTTTGGTGGGCAAAGAACCGCGATGTCGAACTGATCTTGTGGTCGGAAAGCAATCAGCACGACGCGCGGTCCGGGCGCGGAGTGGTGGAGTCGCTCAAGACCTATTTTTTGTCGCAATGCGACCGGTTCGTTGTGCCCGGTACGGCGGCACGCGAATACCTGGAGTTGCTGGGTGCGAAGACGCGTGACATCTCGATCGCGCCGAACGCTGTCGACAACGAATGGTTTCAGGCCCGGGCATTGACGATTCGCGAGCAGTCATCAGGCTTTCGCGCCAAGTTTGGATTGCCTCCCAGGTTCCTTCTCTTCACTGGGCGGCTGGTTCCTGCAAAAGGAGTATTCGATCTGCTCGAGGCTTATGCCGAGCTGGCCAGCGAGGTTCGAGCGGAAGTCGGGCTCGTGTTTGCGGGCGACGGCGAGAGCAAGGAGAAGTTAGTCAGGCGCGCCCGGACCATCAGTCCGGGGACGATTCTTTTTCCCGGCTTCTTGCAGCGAGAGGATCTCGCAGGCTTCTACGCGTTAGCGGAGGCTCTGGTCTTACCAACTCACAGCGATCCCTGGGGATTGGTGGTGAATGAAGCGATGTCATGCGGGTTGCCAGTCATTGTGACGAATCTGGCGGGCTGTGCGCCCGATCTTGTGGACGATGGCTGGAATGGCTATGTGGTGGCACTCGAGACTCCGGAACAACTCAGTGTGGCAATTCTCAGCTTGGCGAACGATTCTGAACTCAGACGGCGGATGTGCGTGAACAGCCTGGAGCGAATTCAACATTTCTCGCCTGAGGTGTGTGCCGAAGGACTAGCCGCTGCAACACTGGCTACGGCAAGTGAGGTCCAATGGATGAACGCTTAAAGCCGTGGCAATGGGGTGGCGTGACCTTGGGCGCCTTGCTCTTTTTTTATGCCGTCCTCACGCACATGCAGTATTTCGGGAGCATCTCGTTTCTCGGCGCGGTACTCCTCGTCGAGGTCGTCGTTGTAAGTTTGTGGAAATACGAGCGCCGGTTTTTCCTGCTGCTGATGATTGCGTTCCTTTGGGCCGGGATGAACGTGCCAATGCAGGGTGCATGGACAGGCGGCCGCTGGTTCGTGCTGTCGGCGGGCGCCATGATCGGCTACATCATCTGGCTGCGCGCGCCAAGCCGCAGCCTGCGTACGATTCATCTGCTTGCGTTTTTCTGCATGGGTGCCGCGCTGGTCTCGGCGACCGTGTCACCCTTTGTGCAGATGGCCTCGTACAAAGCCGTGAGCTTGTGCCTCCTCTTTCTCTATTGCTCATCGGGCGCACGCCTTGGCGTGATTGGCCGCGAGGAGCGCTTTTTTCGGGGGCTTGTGCTGGCTGGCGAAATTGCCGTTGTTGCTACCGCCGTCTGCTATTTCGTACTGGGCGAGCAGATCTGGGGAAACCCGAACTCGCTGGGTGCGGCCATGAGCATCGGTGTTTTCCCCATTCTGTTATGGGGATGGTTCGTCAGCGATAGCCCGGGAGCCAGGCTTCGCAGGCTTTCTTCTCTGCTGCTTTGTTCCGTCCTCGTGATTTACAGCCTGGCACGCGCCGGAATCGTCTCCATTGCCGTGGTCACCGTGGTTTTCTGTCTGTGTCTTCACCAGTACCGGTTGCTGGCAAAGATCGTTGGACTCACGCTAGCGCTGGTCGCAGTGATCGGCATGCTTGCGCCGCAAGTCTTGAACAAGGCAACAAACGACCTTGAAGATTCGGTGCTTTATAAGAACCACCGAGAACAGGGATTGTTTGGATCGCGGCAATCTCCGTGGGAAAAATCGATTTCGGCGATCAAGGCGCATCCGCTATTCGGCACCGGGTATGGCACGAGTCCTTCGGGAGAGGACCCGGGTCTCTACTTTGGAAAGTTTGCGTCCAGCGCCGAGACGGCCCGCGAACACGGCAGCAGCTACATGACGATCATGGAGTGGGTGGGTTTGCTCGGCGTAATGCCATTCCTTGCGCTGGTCGGGCACACCCTAAGGAACGTGTGGCGGGTGTGCGGCTGGATGAAAAGAACTTTGAATTTCCGCCACTATTCTGTCCCACTCGCAATGGTTGTGCTGTCCGGCGCGATACACGCGAATTTTGAGGACTGGATGTTTGCCGTGGGCGCGTACCCTTGCGTGTATTTCTGGGTATTCGCGTTCCTGCTGGCGGATCTGCTGCCCCCTGTGGCTGCCGCATCGAAAGTCACGGTGATGGCGCGACCGCCCATGCCGATCCGGGTTGTTGGAGCGGTTGCCTCCAATCGATGATCCGAATTTTCATCAATGGTCTGGCCGCCAGCGCCGGCGGAGGCTTGACTTACTTGCGAAATGTGATTCCTCAGCTTGCGAAGAGAGAGGGTGTCCGCACGAGTGTGCTGCTGAGCAACGATCTGCGGCGTGAGTTTGATGAAACGGGAAACGTTGCGTTCCTCTCCACGGCGGACTCCAAAGGCCCACTGCACAGGCTGTGTCGCGAGCAGACAGAAGTTCGCAAACTCATCCGAAGCACTGGATCCCAAGCACTGGTTTCTGCGGGTAACTTCGCGCTTTGGAATTCGCCTGTGCCTCAGATATTGCTCTCGCGGAACTCGCTGTATACATCGAGAGATTTTATGCGCGATGTCGAAGAACGCGGCGACTACGCGATCTGGATGGACACGCTCGCCAAGGGCTGGCTGGCACGCCGGTCTATTCGCTGCGCCGATGTCACAGTCGCGCCCAGCGAGGCATTTGCGGGTGAACTCAGCGAGTGGAGCGGAAGAGAGGTCGCAGCAATCCATCATGGATTTGACGCGGAAGCATTTACAGAGGACCGAACACCACTGTCCGCGGATATCCAGGCTCAACTGGAAGATGGCCGCGACGCGGTGCGCCTGCTCTTCGTGAGCCACTACAACTACTACCGGAATTTCGAGACCTTGTTGCGCGCGATGGCTATTTTGAGCCGGCGCATGAAGGGAAAGAGGGTCAAACTCTATCTGACGTGCCGATTGAGTTCAGGAGCGAACCCCGGCACCTATCGGACGAAGGCCGCGTCCGACCTTCTCCAAACAGTCCGCAAGGATTGCGATGTTGTCGAACTCGGGAGCGTGCCTTACCGATCTTTGCACCATCTCTACCGGGCATGCAACATTTACGTAACGCCGGCGTATGCGGAATCATTCGCGCACCCGTTGGTCGAAGCCATGTCGAGTGGCCTGCCGGTGGTGGCATCGGATTTGGCAGTGCATCGCGAAATCTGCCAGAACGCCGGAGTGTATTTTTCGCGCTTCTCGCCCGAGGATCTGGCAGAGCGTTTGTTGCAGGTCTGCGAATCCCCGGAGTTGGCTAAGAGTCTGGCAGGAAACGGACGGCGGCGAGCGCAGGATTTCAGCTGGAGAACACACGTATCGTTGCTGGTAGAGCTGGCAGGAAAACTAGTGGGCTCGGAGTTCGTGTAATGAGATCGAATGCCCTTCTGGCGGACTCCTCGGTGAACACGCCTTTGCAGCGAAAAGAAGATCCCCCTGTCCACGTTTTGACGCTGACGCCTTTCTTTCCGTCGCGTGAGAATGAGATTAGCGGGTGCTTCGTCAAGGAATCGCTCGACTTTTTGCAAGGAGAGGGCGTGACCTCGACCGTAATCGCAGTGAGCCCGTTTCACTATCCCAAGCGGAGTTCGGCTTCCCAATCCTCGGCCGAGTGGGTGCGTTATGCGCAGATTCCCGGTACGTTCGGATTGTCGGGCGCGGGTCGTTTGCTCGGTGCGCGGCTAAGCCGATCAGTCGCTGATCTCCATCGGCGGAAGCCCATTGATGTCATTCATGCGCATGGGGCGTTGCCTTGTGGGCATGCTGCGTCGATCCTGGCGAGGCGTCTGAGAGTTCCTTATGTCGTAACCGTGCACGGGCTGGATGTATTTAACACATGCTACGTCGACGGCATGGCCAGCGATTGGAGACGACGCGCCTCGGTTGCCGTCTATCAGGGCGCGAATACGGTGGTATGCATCAGCCCGAAGGTGCAAGAGATCCTCCGGGATGGAATGCCGGAAGTTAGCAGCTGTGTGATCTACAACGGAGCTAATCCCGACTTATTTGCGCCGGAAAGCAATGGTTCCCGCCAGACCGTTTTGAGCGATCGCAATACGCCTCAGCACGAGCTTCTCATCGTGGGGAATCTCATACCGAGCAAAGGGCAGGAACTCGTCTTCCGAGCCATACACCGCATCGCTAGTGCCTTCCCAGAGTTGCAGTGCTGGGTCGTGGGAGAAGGGCCGGACCGCGCCCGGCTCGAACAGTTAGCGGCCGGGCTCGGGATTCGAAATCAGATTCACTTTGCGGCACGCGAGAGCCGTGCTGAAGTGGCCGATGCAATGCGACGATGCTCCGCTTTTGTGCTTCCCAGTCGCAACGAGGGGCTGGGCTGCGTCTATCTTGAAGCGATGGCCTGCGGCAAACCAGTGATTGGTTGTCGAGGGCAGGGAATTGAAGAGATCATCGAACATGGGAAGAATGGATGGCTGGTTTCCGGGGACGATGTGGACGAACTGGCGCAGGTGCTTACAACTCTCTTGCAATCACCCGAACTAAGCGTGCAGATTGGTCGGGCTGCGCGACAAACCATTCTTGACGGTCTGACTCTCTCCCACCAGGCCCATAACTTGGCAACACTCTATCGTGCAGCGAGTGTTCTCGCCGCCAGAGATCGTGCCCTATAATCAGCCCAAGGCATCGGAGGAGTGGGTTGCTTCATCAGCGTTATAAAGACATTGCCTTCTGGGGCATCGCCAAAGCCACACTTCCTAACTACCTTCTGCACCGCTATTTTTTCCAGCCAAAATCTAGTGGTTCAATGCACCTTCACTTGGGTTGCGGGACCAAATACCTGCCCGGTTTCGTGAACATCGACGGCAATCTCTTTAACAAACTCGATCTCTGGCTCGATGTGCGCAATGGGCTGCCGTTTGCGGCGAATTCCGTGGATTCGATTTATTCGACGCACATGTTCGAGCACTTTTATTTTGACGAGTTGGGCGTGCTGTTGCGTGAATGCGTGCGAGTTCTGAGACCGGGCGGCGGCATACGCCTGATTGTCCCGAATCTTGAGAGTGCGATTCAAGCCTACAGCCAGGATCGAAGCGCATGGTTCGAAGACGCTTTTCCGCGGCATTTTGAATCGCTCGGAGGCAGATTCTCCAACTTTGTCTTTTGCGATGGCCAGCACCGCACTGCTTTCGACTTTACGCATATGAATGAGGTCCTCAGGAAGGCGGGATTTCGCGAGGTAGAGAGGTCGGCGGAAGGAAGCAGCCGCCTGTACCAAGAGAGCGTGCCGGCCTATGAACCCGGAGACCAGAGAGACCTACCCCATTCCTTGTACGTAGAAGCGTTCAAGTAGCCCCCTATGTGTGGGATATTCGGCATTCTCGCCAAGGAAGGACCACTCCCGCACGACGTCCTCGAAAATGCAACACGCGCGCTAGCCCACCGCGGGCCCGACGACTCGGGCACCACCGTCATTGAACGTAGACCTGAGGGACGGGGTCAGGTCGGCCTTGCTCACACACGACTCTCAATCATCGATCTCTCTCCGCAAGGCCATCAGCCAATGCCGGATGCCGCCACTGGAAACTGGATCGTCTTTAACGGCGAGATTTATAACTTTCGTGAGCTGCGTACCGAACTCGAAAATGCCGGGAATCGCTTCCGTAGTCATTCCGACACGGAAGTGATTCTTGCGGCGTATCGCACGTGGGGCGAGAAATCATTCGATCGCCTGCGAGGGATGTTCGCCCTTGCGCTTTGGGATGCGGCGCGCCAAACGCTGCTTCTGGTGCGGGATCCCATGGGGATCAAGCCACTGTACTGTTACGACTCTGGGAAATATTTTCTTTTCTCATCGGAAGTCCGAGCGCTGCTTCAGACCGGCCTCGTGCCGGGGACCATTGACCCGAATGGAGTTTTCAGCTTCCTGGCATTTGGTTCGGTCTATGAGCCGCGAACGATCATTGAAGGCATTTACGCTCTGGCTCCGGGCCATATGGCCTCAGTCACCGGCGACAAGATTAGCCACCGGGAATACTGGAGCCTGCCGCGCGACTCGGGGACTAGAGGAAAGGCTTTAGCCTCGCACAATGGAAATAGTGACAGCGAAAGCGAAATTTCCCGTCTCCTTCGCGAAGCCGTGCTTTCGCACCTGGTCAGCGACGTACCAGTCGGCGTGTTCCTCTCCGGAGGGATCGATTCGTCTGCGCTTGTTGCCCTGACCAGCAATGCGGGCGTGCGGCCGGCGACCTTCTCGCTCGTGTTCCGCGAAGCTGAGTTCGACGAAGCGCAATTCTCGAGGAAGGTCGCGCGGCATTTCGGCAGCGACCACCACGAACTTCTCATTTCCCAGGAAGACGCTCTGGCAGCAATCTCTGAGGAGTTGCGCGCAATGGATCAGCCGACCATCGACGGCGTCAATACTTTTCTGGTTTCAGCGCAGGCGCGGCGAGCGGGAGTGAAAGTAGCGCTGACCGGACTTGGCGCCGACGAGATGTTCGCCGGATATTCAACCTTCCGCGATGTGCCGCGCCTGGAGCGCCTTTCCGCCGGATTCACCATGTTGCCAACGGCGCTCCGCCGCCCGGTTGCGGCATCGCTCGGAGCAGTGAGCCGGAAAAATGATCGCAGCCGAAAGATCTCGCAGTTTGCGAGCGGGCTTGCCACCGACGAAGAGGGAACTACCCATCCTTATTTTCTTGCCCGAAACCTGTTCGCACCATCGGAACGCCAAGCCTTGTATGCGGGGGATCACGAGCAGGCGGAACGAGGCCTGGCAGGTCTTCTGCAATCTTCAGTTCACCAGTCCGCCGACCTCGATCCTGTCAACCGCGTTTCTTATCTCGAATCGCACTGGTACATGAGGAATACGTTGCTGCGGGATTCTGATTTCATGAGTATGGCGCACGGACTTGAACTACGCGTGCCTTTCCTGGACCGTGAACTTGTCGAAGCCTGCTTCCGGGTTCCGGGAAAAGAGAAGTTGAATAGCGATTTGCCCAAACCGGTTTTGCTAAGGAACCTGGGCGTCGAATTGCCCGACGAAATTGTGAAGCGTCCAAAGCGTGGCTTCACCCTGCCGTTTGAACATTGGCTTCGGGGCGAATTGAGACCGATGGTCGAGGAAACTTTCTCGGCCCAGGGAGCGGAAGGTTTTCTTGCTGCGACTGCCGTGCGCGAAACATGGGGGCGCTTCCTCGCTGGGCGGACGTCATGGTCACGGCCCTGGTCGCTGTTTGTGCTCAATCGCTGGTGCGAGGAAAACCTCTAAAACAGGCTCCGAACAAAGTATTGCGGGGAACTCGATTAGCAACCATTCCGCGTCTGCCAATCGGCTACCATTAGGAAAATCTTCGCTCACCTCATGACTTTGGTCGCAACCAAGCCGGAAACAGAGGCACCGATTTTCGCCCGGCCAAGACCTGCGGCGTCGAAACCGTTGCCCATCAGCGTGATCATTCCGGCTCGCAATGAAGCAGAGAACCTGGGGCGCTGCCTCAAAGCGTTGCAAGAGGTCTCGGAAGTCTACGTCATCGACTCACAAAGCTCCGATGCTACGGCAGCCATCGCGCAGACTTACGCAGCGAGGGTTGTGCAGTTCCATTATTACGGCGGCTGGCCGAAAAAGCGGCAATGGGCGATGGATTCGCTACCCTTCGCTTGCGAGTGGATCTTATTGCTCGATGCCGATGAGATCGTGACGCCCGAGCTTGCCGCCGAGATCCGAACGGCCATTCAGAATCCAGCTGTGAACGGTTATTTTCTCCGCCTCGAGATGCATTTCCTCGGCCGCATCTTGCGGCATGGCGACGCCAGTTTCAGAAAGCTTGCGCTCTTTCGCAAAGGGCGCGGTCATTTTGAATGCCGTTTGAGAGATCAAGACGCATCGATGGCCGACATCGAGATTCACGAGCATGTTGTCGTCGATGGCCCGACGCGCGAGTTGCGCCATGCGCTCGTTCACCGCAACGTCTCATCGCTCGATCGCTATATCGCCAAGCACAACGAATATTCGAACTGGGAAGCGCGCGTGCTGAGCGAGCCTGTCGGGGAATCAGAAGAGCTTCGCGCCGATTTATTCGGTACACAGGCGCAGCGCCGCCGCTGGCTCAAACGAAAACTTTATCGTCTGCCCGGATCTCCAATTCTTCTTTTCTTCTACCGCTATGTCGCGCGTCTTGGATTCCTCGACGGCATCCCCGGCCTGATCTACTGCGCCTTCCAGGCCATGCAGATGTTCCACACAAAAGCGAAAATCTACGAGCTTCGCCGCGGAGAGAGTTGAGACATGTGTGGAATCAGCGGCCTCGTCGATTGCGGGAATGCGGAAATTCTTGGGCGCATGACCGCTGTGCAACAGCATCGCGGACCTGACGACTCTGGGCTCTGGGAGCGGCATTTTCCCGATAGCACGTATGTCGGTCTGGGAAGCCGGCGGTTGGCGATTCTAGATCTTTCGCCGGACGGCCACATGCCGATGTCGAACGAAGACGGCTCCGTGTGGATCACCTACAACGGAGAGATTTACAACTTCTGCGAGCTGCGCCACGATCTCGAGACGAAAGGCCACAGATTTCGCTCGCACACGGACACCGAAACTATCGTTCACCTCTACGAGGAACACGGCGCCGATTGCCTGAACCGCCTCGACGGAATGTTTGCGTTTGCAATCTGTGATCTGCGCGGATCTTCGCCAAAGTTATTGCTGGCGCGCGATCACTTCGGAATCAAGCCGCTTTATTACTCGGAACGCGGCGGAAAGCTCGCTTTCGCCTCCGAGATCAAAGCGCTGCTCGAAGTGCCCGGCGTCGAAGCACGAATTAGTCCCGAAGCTCTGCATCAGTATTTGACCTTCCTCTGGGTGCCCGATCCCGGGACGATGTTCGAAGGAATTAGAAAACTTGAGGCGGGTCACTATGCGATCTGGGAGCGTGGCAAATTCCGGACCGAGGACTACTGGGACCTCAGATTCCCGCCTGCCGGCCATTCCTTCGAGAGAAAGCAACCGGAACTTGAGGAAGAGATTCGCGAGCGCTTCTGCGCCTCGGTAGAGCAGCAAATGGTGAGCGACGTGCCGATCGGCGCGTTCCTGAGCGCAGGCCTCGATTCGTCGAGCATTGTCGCAGCCATGGCACGCAAGCAGCCGGTGCGGACCTACACCATCACGTTTCCGAAGAAGTATCGTGTTGGTGAGACGACCATTGACGATCCCGCCGTCCCTCGACGCCTGGCGCGCGGTCTGGGCTGCGAACACCACGAGATCGTGGTCGAACCGGATGTCGCAAGTCTTCTGCCGCAACTTGCGTGGCACATGGATGAGCCGACGGCCGACCCGGCGCTAATCACAGCCTTTCTAGTTTGCCGGGAGGCACGAAAGAACGCTACGGTTCTGCTGTCTGGCGTAGGTGGAGACGAATTGTTCGCCGGATATCGAAAGCACGCGGCATTTGGATGGGCTGAAACATGGCGCGGAATTCCAACGCCCCTGCGGTCGACGGCGCAGAAGGCGATGCTCGCGCTTCCGGGGTTACGGAGTAGCATTTTCAAAGGGCCAGTGCGTCTAGCCAAGAAGATGGCTCGCAGCGCCGGGCTAACTCCCACCGAAGCGTTCGTCAGAAATTGCACCTATCTGGACGCACAGCAAAAAGAGGGGTTGTGCTTGTCCGGAATCGACGAGCTCGATGCCAAAGCCTTCGATCCCGCGCACCGGCATTACGCCGCTTTTGCCAAAGCCGGACATGCGGATTTCCTCAACCAGATGCTTTATCTGGATACGAAGATTTTCATGCCGACGCTCAACCTCACTTACAACGACAAGATGAGTATGGCGTCGTCGGTGGAGGTACGCGTACCGTTCCTCAACCGGCATTTCGCCGAGTTTGTCGCATGGAATGTGAAGCCCGAGTGGAAGATAAAAGGGAAGTGGAGACCCACAACCAAGTACATCTTCCGCGAGGCGATGCGCGGTTTGCTTCCAGATGAAGTCCTCCGGCAGCCAAAAGCCGGCTTCGCCGCGCCCGTCGACTATTGGCTGGCGCACGATCTGCGGCCTATGGTGGATGATCTGCTCTCAGAATCTCAAGTTCGGCGCCGCGGACTCTTCCAGCCCAAGGTTGTGCGGCGGTACGTCGATGAACATCGCCGCGGCAGCGAGGACTGGTCAATGCAAATCTGGCAGTTCCTGACACTCGAAGTCTGGATGCAACTCTTTACGGATGGTGGGGCGCGCCAGTTTGCGGAACGCACAATTGCATGTGCGACGAGACGCGATGATCCATCGCATGACCACGCGGCCCAGGAACTAATATCTGCATGAAACAACTCTTACAAGACGCGCGCTCGGGCGAATTGACGGTCACGGAAGTTCCCGCGCCGCAATTGCTGCCGGGTTGTGTTCTGGTACGGACGGCCGCGTCCCTGGTTTCGGCGGGAACGGAACGGGCCTCTGCCGAATTTGCGCGTAAAAGCCTCGTCGCCAAGGCCAAAGCCCGGCCGGATCTTGTCCGCGATGTGGTTGCCAAGATTCAGCGTGACGGCGTGGCCGCTACTTTCGATACTGTACGCTCGCGGCTGGCTGAGCCGCAGGCGGTTGGCTACAGCAGCGCGGGCACGGTGGTTGCGGTTGGCGACGGAGTCTCCGATCTCCGCGTTGGCGATCGCGTCGCGTGTGCCGGAGCCGGATATGCAATTCATGGCGAGCTTGCCTGCGTGCCCCGCTTGCTGGTGGCGAAGATTCCCGAGGATAGGAATGTCTCGTTCGATGAAGCGGCCTTTGCCACAATAGGCGCGGTTTGCCTGCATGGCATTCGCACCGCGGGCATTGCGCTTGGCGAAACGGTGGCGGTGATAGGACTGGGATTGCTTGGGCAGATCACTGTGCAGCTCTTGAAGGTGGCAGGCTGCCGCGTGTTGGGAATGGATCTCGTTGAGTCGCGCGCGAATCTGGCGATTCAAAACGGTGCCGACGGAGTCAGCACCGGCGAAGGCGATTTCCGCAATCTGTGCTTCCAGAAGACCGGCGGGGTCGGCGTGGATGCTGTCTTGATCACAGCGGAAACCGCGATGAGCGGCCCGGTCAATCTGGCGGCCGAAGTAGCGCGCGATCGCGCAACCATTGTGGCTATCGGAACCGTCGGCATGGAACTCGAGCGCAAACTTTATTACGAAAAAGAGTTGACCTTCAGAATTTCGCGCTCTTATGGACCGGGGCGCTACGACGCCGCTTATGAACGGAAAGGCCGCGATTATCCCATCGGCCATGTGCGCTGGACCGAGACGCGCAATATGCAGGCCTTTCTGCAATTCATCGCGAACCGCGAACTCAATCTCGAAACGCTAATCACTCACCGTTTCCCGATTGACGAAGCGCGACGCGCCTACGATCTGATTTTGGGGCGCAGCGACGAACCTTTTCTTGGCGTGCTCCTGACTTATGCCGGCGGCCAATCCGACCGGGCATTCAGGGTTCAGGCGAGCGTTCGAGATATCGAAATTCCGCAGCGAAAAACGCTCGGCCAAGACCACGTCGGAATCTCTGTTCTCGGTGCGGGTGCATTTGCGCAGAACATACTCCTACCCGCGCTGAAGGCAGTTCCGGGAGTTTCGTTCGTAGGCGTGTGTAACGCCACCGGGGCGCGCAGCCGAAGCGCGGCGGAGAGATTTGGTTTCTCATCTTGTTCGCTGACCGAAAACGAACTCCTGCATGACCCTGCGGTTAACTCCGTGCTGATCGCGACGCGGCATCATTTGCACGCAGGACAGGTGCTGGCGACTCTCAGCGCACAAAAAGCGGTCTTCTGCGAAAAGCCTCTGTGTTTGACCGAGTCCGAGCTCGCGTCAATCGTCTGCGCGATGACCCAAGGAGAACGTCGCCCCACGCAAGTGCCTTTACTGATGGTCGGTTTCAACCGCCGCTTTGCACCGATGGCACAGAAATTGAAAGAATTCTTAGCGCCGATCCACGAACCGCTTTCCATGAACTATCGCGTGAATGCCGGCTTTATCCCTGCTGATAACTGGGTCAACGATCCTGAAGTGGGTGGCGGCCGCATTCTGGGCGAGGTCTGCCACTTTGTCGATTTCTTGAGCTTTCTCGCGGGCGAGCCACCTGTCGAAGTTCGCGCCGAGACGATCGGCAATCCCGGCCAATACAGTTTGGACAATATTGTTGCCACTCTGAAGTTCGGCAAAGGAACCGTGGGCACGATCACCTACATGGCGAACGGTGACAAGTCGAGCTCGAAAGAACGACTCGAAGTTTTCGGCGGCGGCTCGGTTGCCATCCTCGAGGATTTCCGGCGCCTTGAACTTGTGCGCAATGGCCGCAAAACGACCTCTCGCGCGCGTTGGAAGCAAGACAAGGGTCATAAGGCGGAAATGCGCGCATTTGTCGAAGCTGTGCGCGGCAAAATCCCCCCACCGATCTCGTTCGAAGAGATCGTCGGCTCCACTCTCGCGACGCTGCGATTACAGAACGCCTGCCAGACCGGCGAGCCGCTGAGCGTGGATCCGAGCGCATTCATTGCCTCGGCGCTGCAGGCAGCTAGCCGCGAAGACGCGCGAGCAGCGAAAAAGAGTGCCTCATGCTGATTCTGGGCCTGAACATGTTTCACGCCGATTCTTCGGCGGCGATTCTTGAAGACGGGAAAATTCTCTTTGCCATCGCTGAAGAGCGCTTGAACCGCCAGAAGCACTACGGCGGCTTCCCGGCGCTCGCGGTGAAGGCCTGTCTCGATGCCGCCGGCGCGAAACTTACCGATGTTAAGCACGTCGCGGTAGGGCAGGACAGCGACGCCCATCTTGCGAAAAAAGTTCAATATGCGCTGGCGAACCCAGCGAAGATTCTCAACTTCATCAAGATGCGGGAGCGCAAGGAATCAATGCGCGATGTGCGCGCGCTCCTCGCCCAGGCCCTCGATCTTGATCCCAAGGAACTGAAATTTCAGGAGCACCACGTCGAGCACCACCTGGCTCATATCGCCAGCGCGTATTACTGCTCGCCGTGGGATAAGGCGGCAGGATTCAGCTATGACGGTTCCGGCGATTTTGTCTCGACCATGATGGCTCGTTGCGAGGGGCACAATGTCCGGGTGCTCGAGCGCGTCTTTCTGCCGCACTCGCTGGGCAGCTTCTACACCATGATTTGCGACTTCATCGGCTACAGGAAATATGGCGATGAAGGTAAAGTAATGGGCCTCGCTCCCTACGGGAAAGACACCTACGTCGATGAAATCCGCAAGGTTGTTCCGCTAAAGAACGGCGGCTTCCAGCTTGACTTGAGCTACTTCAGGCCGCTCGGCAGTGATCAGGGTATGCAGGTGCTGCCCGATGGAACGGTCCGGCTGGCGAGGCATTTCAGCGACAAGATGGAGAAACTCTTTGGCCCTCCTCGCGATCCGAGCGCAGAGATCACGCAGCGCGACATGGATCTTGCCTACGCTATGCAGCATTGTTTTGAAGAAGTGTTCTTCCACGTGTTGAACACGCTGCATAAGCATGTTCCCGAGGAGAATCTGGCGATGGCAGGAGGCTGTGCGCTCAACAGCGTGGCCAACGGCAAGATTTTTTCGCGTACCCCATTTCGCCGCACGTGGATTCAGCCCGCGGCGGGCGACGAGGGTCTGGCCATCGGCGCCGCCTTGCACACTTATCACGCAACATTGCAGCAGTCGCGGCAAGAGCAGATGAATCACGCATATCTCGGCTCTGAATTTTCAGATGCCGAGATCGAGAGCTCGCTCAAATCCGCGCGAGCGAAATACCAAAGAATGGAGCGCGAGCCGCTACTTGATGCGGTGGCAGGCGAAATGGCACAGGGCAACGTGGTCGGCTGGTTCCAGGGCCGCATGGAGTGGGGGCCGCGCGCGCTCGGTAACCGCTCGATCGTTGCGCACCCCGGGCTGCCCGGCATGAAGGATGTCTTGAATGCGCGCATCAAACATCGCGAGTGGTTCCGTCCGTTTGCTCCTGCGATTCTCGCCGAGGCGCAACATGAGTACTTCGAGCACACTCATCCCTCGCCCTACATGTTGCACGTCTATAAAGTTCGCCCGGAGAAAAGAAAGAGCCTGAGCGCGGTAAACCACGTGGACGATACCGGCCGGCTCCAGACCGTGAAGCGGGACGAGAATCCTCTCTATTACGACTTGATCAAGGCTTTTGAAAAGCAGACGGGTATTCCCGTGATCTTAAACACGAGTTTCAACGAGAATGAGCCGATCGTGCGTACTCCGCAGGAGGCAATTGACTGCTTTCAGCGGACAAAGATGGACGTGCTCGCCATCGGGCCATGGATTGCCCGCAAGGCCGAGCAGTGACTGGTCTGAAATTCGTGACTTGGATCGAGCATTAGAAATCGAAGATTGAGATTGATGGTATGCACCAGAGCGCAGTCGCGCCCCTCGCATCTTCCGAACTCAACATCCGCGAGATTTCGGCTGTGCGCGGAGTTCGCGTACTGGCGTGGGATGGAGATGTGCTCTACGGATCGCGTGGATACGATCTCGTCCGCCGCCGCGCACCGTCCAGCCTCGCGCGAAGGGCCAGCGATCAGCAATGGACGACGATTGCGCGCCTAGAGCCGGCCTGGTGGAGAAGGCTCTCATCGCGGGCGCGTCTCAGTGCCAGACTGGTGCGCGATGGTTTTCACGCGCTTGCAACTATCAGGGAAAGAGGCGAGGCGGGAACAATCGGCAGAACTGCGGCGGAAGACGGGACCCTGATCGCGGCTGTCCCGGGCGCGATTGTAACCAGAGATCGCGGCGGCGAAGAATTTCGCGTCACTCACCGAATTCGCCGCGGCACACGTCCATTGCATATCACCGCCGCCCCGAACGGAAAGGTGTACTGGGGCGAGTATTTCGACAATCGCGACCGCGCCGAGGTTCACATTTATGCCTCCGAGGACCGCGGCGAAAGCTGGCACGTCGCCTACACATTTCCCCGCGGTGCGATCCGTCACGTGCACAACATTGTGTACGACCGTTGGCAGGATTGCCTATGGATTCTCACCGGCGATAATGGCAGTGAATGCGAGGTACTGCGTGCGAGCTGTGATCTGTGCTCGCTTGAGGCTGTGCTGTCGGGGAATCAGCAGGCGCGGGCTGTTGCCGCGATACCGATGCCTGACGCTCTCTATCTCTCAACCGACACGCCGCTGGAAGAAAATCACATCCTGCGTGTAGTTCGTACCGGCGCGGTGGACAAACTCACCAGTCTGCCGAGTTCTTCAATCTACGGGTGCCGTGTGGGTGAGGCGATTTTCTTTTCCACCATGGCCGAGCCGAGTGCGGTGAACCGGAGCCGCGAGGTGCAACTTGTAGGCTCGGCCGATCGGCACAACTGGGAGGTACTGGCCCGCTGGCGAAAGGACAGGTGGCCGATGCGTTATTTCCAGTACGGGAATTTGCTATTGCCCGACGGAGAGAACGCGACGCATTATCTGGCTGCAACCACCGTCGCGGTTGAGCAGGAAGATCTCGTTACCACATTATGGGAAGTCGAGTGATCACTGCGGTCCCTGACTCGCGGCCGTTCGGCGCAACCGTGGCGGCGCGTTGGCAATACTACCGCCGTATCTTGCCGGCATATCTCGGCTCCGGCCGCAGCCAACTCACGTTCTGGCACGAGACCCCAGAGATCAGCGCGGGAATTGGAAACATCGCGCAGATGCCAGGCGAGCGCCTTGGCGTCTACTACATGAGGTTTCGAGAGAAGGCGGATTACGCCGGCGCTCTTGACGATGACGGCATTCCGATGCTCGACTATCGCGGCGCGATCGGCCCGCGGTACAACCCGATCGCCATCGCGCAGTGGGGGCTCGGAAATTTCAATCTCTTGTGCGAGACCACCGACCAAATTCGCCTGCGCCGGGCGCGTAAGGCCGCCGATTGGCTCGTGGCGAACCTCGAGCAGAACGGTCACGGGCTCTGGGTTTGGCATCATCACTTTGATTGGGAATATCGCAGTACGTTGAAGGCTCCGTGGTATTCGGGTTTGGCCCAGGGACAGGGTGTCTCGCTGTTGCTGCGCGCGCATGCGCAGACTGGAATCGGCAAGTACCGCGAGGCCGCTGAACAGGCATTCATTTCGTTGCGCACGCCGATTTCTGAAGGCGGCGTGCTCCTCGACGACCAACGAAATCTCTGGATCGAAGAGTACATCGTCGATCCACCTACGCATATTCTCAATGGCTTCATGTGGGCGCTGTGGGGAGTGTTTGATTTCTGGATCGCTTCAGGCGATGTTTCCGCGAAGCAGATCTTTGATCGCGGTGTTGCGACGCTGCTCCACAATCTTCCCAACTACGATACGGGATACTGGTCGCTCTATGAGCAGCCGGGAACGCGGCTGAAGATGCTGGCCAGCCCTTTCTATCACCGCCTGCACATCGTGCAGTTGCATGTGATGGCGGCCCTGACGGCTAACGCGCGATTCGCGGAAGTCGCCGAGCGATGGGAGGGTTATGCGCGACGCCGCGCCAATCGTGTTCATGCAGTGGTAGGAAAGAGCGTCTTCAAGTTGCTTCATTATTGAGTTCTGCCGGAAGGCCGCCGCATTACACGTCAGCTGGATGTTTGCGACTCTGGTCCCACAGCTCGCCTAAGCCTGTAAGCTCCCGCGGCTCTCGTGTACGCTCTTTCCGAAGACGAGTCCCGCGAGTCATCGTGAAAATCCTCTACGTGTCGCAATATTTCACGCCGGAAATGGGCGCGCCGGCCGCACGCGCCGCCGAGTTGTCGCGGCGCTGGGCGCGCATGGGACACGACGTCACGGTTCTCACAGGATTTCCCAACCATCCGACTGGAATCGTGCCGAAAGAATGGCGCTCTCGATTGCGTCGGCTTCGGTATTCAGAGATCGTCGATGATGTCCGCGTTGAACGCACCTGGCTTTGGCCCCTGCCGAACCGCAAGGCGCACGAGCGGATTCGCTCTTATGCTTCTTTCTTCCTTTCCTCGGCACTGAGTGGACTGAGACTACAAAAGCCGGACGTCGTGATCGGCACTTCTCCGCAATTGCTGGTTGCGCTCTCCGGGTGGTGGCTCGCGCGACGACACGGAGTTCCTTTCGTCTTCGAAGTTCGCGACTTGTGGCCTGAGTCGCTGGCCGCGGTAGGTGCGGGCGGTGAGGGCTCACTGCTGCATCGTATGCTGGGCGGCATCGCGGGATTCCTCTACTGTCGCGCCGATCGCATCGTCGTCGTGAGCCCCGCTTTCAAAGACCACCTGATTCAGCACTGGCAAGTACCTGCGGACAAGATCGCGATCATAGAGAACGGGGTCGAGACCGACCTGTTCCGTCCGTCATCCGATCCTCAGGAGACTCGAAAGGAACTCTCGCGCGAAGGCATCGCTGCAGAGGACAGTTTTCTGGTTGGTTACATCGGCACAATGGGCATGGCGCATGGTCTCGAAACTCTCATCGACGCCGCGGAGGAACTTAGAAGCACCCTTCCGAAATGCCTGTTTCTGCTGATCGGCGAAGGAGCAGAGAAGCAACGTATCATGGAACTGGCACGCGCGCGTGGTCTCGACAACGTCAGGTTTCTGGGCGAGCAGCCGCGCGAGCGTATTCCGGCTCTCGTCTCAGCGGCGGACATCTGCCTCGTAATGCTCAAGAAGAGCGATGTGTTCAAGACCGTTATTCCCACCAAGCTCCTCGAGTACATGGCCTGCGAAAGGCCGGTGATTGTCGCAGTCGACGGTCAGGCTCGCACCATGGTGGAATCGGCGCGGTCAGGCGTCTTTGTTCCTCCGGAGAATCCCCGCGCTCTAGCGCAGACGATACGCATGCTCGCGCAGAGCCCGGAGGAAAGTCGCCGGTTGGGGCTCAACGGCCGACAGTATATTCTCGCCAATCTCTCGCGCGAACACACGGCGCCCGTCTATATCGCAGTGCTGGAAGAATTGGTCGGAATGAAAGAGCCGCTACGCTCTGCGGCTGCGGCTTGATCCAAGCGCCTAAGCCTAGGGATGAACTGCGACCACTGCCAGCGCGCTCGATATCACCATAGCCGCATCGGCAGTGCGATAGGCTGCGGCTTTCGCCGAGCTTCCGGGAATGAATAGAACATCGCCTTTGACCAGCGGAACATCCGGCGCCTTGGCGTAGAGAATCTTCTTCATCGGAATCGGAATTTCCTTGATTCCGTTCGGGGTCTGCCGCAGGATCCGCGTCCTGTTCAAGGCCGCTGTGCGATTACTTCCCCCGGCGAGAGCCAGCGCCTTGAGCACACTCAGCGAACTGTCCTCGATCATGAATCCGGAAGGGCGTTGCACGTCTCCAACTACGTAAACGATACCGGCGCGAGAGACGATGATGGTGTCTCCGGGTCGCACGTCGACGTTGTTCTGCGTGTCTTCAGCGAGGTTCTGAGACAGCTGCAGCTCGACCTTGTGATCGGGGTCGTCGCGATGAATGATCGTGACCACGCGGCCAGCCTTGTCGCTCAATCCACCTGCGGCCGAAATCATGTCGTAAAGATTGCGATTCCCAGCAATGGTGTAGGGGCCCGGGTGAGCCAGCTCTCCTACCATCGTGATCGCCTGCGACTGCGCCTCGTCGACAAATACGGTCACGTGGGGGTTGCGGACAAAGCCGCCATCTTCGAGGCGCTTTTGGATCAGTTCCTGGGCCTCGTTGATGGTGAGGTCGGCAACGTGAACATAATCGATGAGCGGCAAATAGATGTCGCCCGAGCTGCTGATACGAGTCTTCGTTCCGAGATCAGGTACACCGAACACTGCTACCTCAACCAGATCACCGGCTCCAAGCTTCACGTTCGAGTCCGCGATCAGATGGTGAGGCGCAGAAGCGTCAGGCAGCGCGGCGGATGACTGCGGGCTATCTGTGGAGGCTGCGGGGGCGGGATTGGATACAACTTGCTCAGCCACGCTCGCGCTGCACAGACCGAGAACGAACACCTGCGACGCGCGCAGGATGAATCGGCGATTCCGCCCTGACATACAGAACTCCTGAGTTGCGAGTGTGACGAGTTTAGCACGCGGGCTACCACGTTCATGGCGCGCACCGCGTGTCATGGTTGATACCGGGAGCCGGAATGGTCAACAGCCAGAAGCGCAGTGAGTATTGCTGCCCTTCGCATCCAACGCTATATTCCGAATATTCCGAGAAAGTGCAAGCATGACTGCCAGCGCGTCACGAAGGGAATCTGTCCGGAAGAAATAATGGGCGATTCCCGGCGCCAGGCTTGAAAGAGCCGGCTTTCGAGCCGGAAGGATCCTGATTGACGCTGCTGTTCTTCGCACTCTTCGCATTCTCGCTCGTGGTCTCCTTCGTGGCGACCCGCGAGGTCAGGGATATCGCCACGAGCCGCGGATGGCTCTCGCGTCCCCAAGGCGGACGCCACTTGCATGAGACTGCGTTGCCGCGGCTTGGCGGCGTTGCCATATTCCTTGCCTTCTCTCTCAGCTTGTTGTTGTGGCTCGGCCTTGAGCTGATCTTTCCGCGCCTGATGGCCGGAACGGTTCCCGTCACGCTGCTGCGCATTTATCTTCCGGCCTGCCTCATCTTCGGACTGGGCATCTACGATGACATCCGCGGCGCGGGACCATATCTGAAATTTGCCGTACAGGCGCTGGCTGCGGTGTTGTTGTTTGCCGGGGGCATGCGCGTTCTCGACCTGCCGTTGATCTTCCCGCACACATTGCCTTGGTACGTCGGACTGCCGCTGACTGTTCTTTGGGTGCTCGCAGTAACAAATGCCTTCAACCTGATCGATGGCCTGGATGGGCTGGCTGCGGGTTCGGCGCTGTTCTCGACGGTTGTGTTCTTCGTCGTTGCACTCGTGAACCAATCATGGCTGTGTTCGCTGATGAGCATCAGCCTGGCGGGAGCGATCCTGGGATTTCTCCGTTTCAACTTCAATCCGGCGACGATTTTCCTCGGCGACTCGGGAAGCCTCTTCATTGGCTTCATGCTGAGCGCGCTGGCGCTGGCGGGCGCCGAAAAGGCTCCGACTTTTGTTGCGGTCGCCATTCCTGTCGTTTCCTTCGGCTTGCCGATTTTAGAGACGCTGCTCTCGATCATTCGTCGCCTGATCAGCGGGCGTCCGGTCTTCACTGCCGATCGGGAACACATTCACCACAAGCTTCTCCAGATGGGCCTGTCGCACCGGCAGGTTGTGATCGTGCTCTACGCGGTCTCGGCTGTGTTCGCCATGTTGAGCCTGTTCCTGCTCTGGCCGACAGGGAGCACCTTGGGTCTCGTGCTGGCCGTGGTTGGAACCGGGATCTGGCTTGGCATTCAGCACCTGAACTATCTGGAGTTTGGCGAATTGCGGCGCGTGGCGCAGCGCACCATCGAACAGCGGCAGATCGTGATCAACAATCTCTCCGTGCGGCGCGCGGTCGAAGAACTTAAGGCAGCGGAAGATTTCGACCAGATTCGCAGCATCCTGATCGCGGCCTTCGAGGCGAACGATTTCGACGGATTCGAACTGCACATGCCGGTGACGATGGAGTCGCGCGACATGGAACCTGAGCGGCGCGTGCGCTGGAGCAAGTATCCGCGAATGATGGCGATCTCAAACCAGCCTTCGTGGAAGCTGACACTCGACCTGCACACCACTGCGAATCGACTCTGCGGATCGCTGATTATTTTTCGGAGCTACAGTGAGCGCGATCTACAGCTGGACGTGAACCTTCTCACTTCGCAATTTCCGGTTGCGCTGGCGGATGCGCTGGATCGCGCCGCGACAATTGCCGATGTCGTGGTCGCGGCGCAGCGGCCGGAATTTCGCGCTTATGCTGCGAATGGGTAGCCTGATGCCTACCGTACCTCAGCGGCTAAAGCCGCGGATGAAAATAGAGCTCTTATCGCAGCGCTGAAGCGCTGCGCCACCCAAAATCAAGACTGCAAACGAGTTTTTCAGCGGCCTGCTAGTGCGGAATACGAAAAAGCTGAAACGTTCCATCTGTCCCTACGCCGGTCTGCGCGTTCTTTTGGGGATACCCCCCCTCCCCCCATCGCCTATGTATTTTTTACCGATTTTTACTAAGTAATTGGCAGGAGGTTAGTTATTTGTTCCGTTTCGGGAACGAGCTTATTAACTTGTCAAAGAGCCCAGTAAGGATGGGACAGGTCGGGCCGCCTCTGGAGACGGACACACTCCTTAATCCTGCACCCTTGGGAATGCTTGCATGGATGGTGGTTGTTTGTCGGTGATGGGGGCACGGGAAAAATGTGATGAAAAAAGAGAGCGAGTGGCGCATGCCGGACAAGGCGGTGCCGGCGGTGGTGATGCCTAGATCCCGGAAACGAGCCAGATGTGGAGCACCCAATTTCTCTTTCGGCCAAGCCTACCTGAAAGATCGGCCCCGCCCCATAGTTCTAAGTGATTTCGCCTTCACTTGGGATCATGTTTTCCGCGTATAGGGTGTACTTAATGCGCGGTGCCTGCTCACTCTTAGAGAACGCAACCAAAGTCGCAAAGGTGATCGACTGCCCTGGATACAGCATCATATCTCCACTCATGATAAACAGTTTTCCATAAAGATTATTCTGTCCAGCCTCAATAAGTTTCCCGATGGGAAAGCCAAGATTGCCTTCGCCGTCATACCAATTCAAGCTGGTCGGAGCATAGCCGGAGAGAAAGAGGTAAGCAGAAACAAATCGGGCAGCGCTTGCGCCTATGTTCTGAAGCTCAAACCTGTAGTGTCTGCGAAAATCAGTGCCCTGCCATCGTGCTTCGCTGAGGTTCACTGTCAGCTTCAAATCTGGAGATAGAGTGCGAAAGAATAAGGCTCGGATGTCCTCCGTCGACAGCGGTGTGAAACTATGACCGTGGCGTTTATAGAAGTTATCCGTGGTGCCTCCGAGTGCCCTATGCACAGCCGCACTCCGAGGAAAATGAGACGCGATCATTCCTTCGTTTCCGGCCTCATTATCATTAACAAAAATTGCGCGATGAAGGACTCCATCCACAACGGGATCAGTCGCGTATTTTGTATAGTCCTCTAATGTTTGCTTGAATTGTTTGAGATTCGCAAATGGCTTTAGCGTTTTGGCTTGGTCTATGCCGTTGTGATCTTTTCGCGCTTCTATTCCCCATATCAAAACGCCGCCCTGCTGGTGGGCAAAACCTGATGCTGCTTTACTAAATAGGCGTTTTTCGTTGTCTGCGAGTTTCCCTAGAGACTTCCATCCATGCTCTCGCTCTTTAAAGTCAATAAAGATGTCCTCCTGTTTACCAAGAAGATTCTTAATATCAGCATACTTAACCAAACCATCGAAGATAGTCTGCGCGTTATTCAAGGTGAACGCCTCGGAGCAACTACTTGTGAGCAGGCTTATTCTACTGCGACGTGTGGCCGGTGGCCCGATCTGCAGCGGCGGTATAGCAGGGTCGATCTTATAGCAGGCGGTTGGGCCCATCTTGTCTTCCCTCTAGAAGGGCGAAGAGTCAAACCATTCCGACGCCAGCGTCCGTGATGCCCACATCTGGAAAAGCGCCAGATGTGGGGCACCCAAATTTCTCTCTCTGCCAAGTGCCGCGTGAAGATCGGGCCCACGCGCCGTGGGAACTGGGGCCGTCCCTACGGGACTTTTTATTAGTCGTGCTCCATTCCCCGCGCTTAAGCGCGGGGCTAAGATGGCTTGTCCCTCCGGGACTTTGACGGTGATGAAACTTCGGTTGGCGGCTTAGTTTGAATTCAAGTGCTGGAACCCTCGGCGACTTTGCTTTGAAAGTAGAAGGCCTCTCATCATGACGCCAAAGGGATGGAGCGTCACTTCCCTCAGGGGCTGAAGCCCATGTCATTTGTGGACTTTGCGGCACGGCTAAAGCCGTGCCCTTCCCAAAAGCGAGTAGGGATCCTTCGACTCCGCATGATCCTCGCTTCGCGATGCTCATGCTCCGCTCAGGATGACATCCTTAGAAAAAGGGAACGCTGCTGCAGGATGAGACCCCACGTTGAAGATCGGGCCCACCCGCTCACGGGCCTTCGGAGTTGAGGACTGTGCGGTGGGAGCTGGGCCGTCCCTACGGGACTTGAATTATCTTTCCCACTTTACCCAGCGCCGAGGCGCTGGGCTAAGCTGGGTCGCCCCTGCGGGGCTGCGATATTGATGAAACCCTACCTTGAAGGTCGGACTCACCCGCCGTCGAACTTCCCCACTCAAGCCAAAAGAGGGCTTGAATGGGGCACCCGGCCGTCGAACTTCCCCACTCAAGCCAAAAGAGGGCTTGAATGGGGCACCCGGCGGCGCCTTCAGTGATCCCGTCTAACTGGGACAAAACGCTGTAGATATTGCTGCTTTCTTTTTCCGAAGCTGGGGTAATATGTTGGGTTCATGGATCGAAGCGCCCTTCGACATCCGGATCCATTTGCGCCCCTGCGCTCTGATCGCCGCCGCACGGTTCGTCAGAGGTTGCACACCCCTGTCTACGTGAGTTTCAACACGCCGCAGTCGGGGACGGTGGTCGACCTGAGCGAACTGCTCGATCTGCACGAATATGGCTTCGCCGTGCAGACGGCAATCCCAAGCGCGTCGTCGAAGGCGAATCGCCTCGAGGTGAATCGCGCGGTCACGCTTTGTCTCGATCTGCCCGAGACCAAACAATACGTGCACGGAAGCGGCCAGGTGATGTGGACGGATGACGCGGGCCGGGCGGGAGTGCGATTTTCTTTCTTGCCCGACCGATCGCGCCAGGCGCTTAAGGAATGGCTGTTTGCCAACCTGCTGGTGGCCTCGACCAACCACGTGGCGCGGCTGAGCCAGTTGGAGCACCGGCGGCTGGAGGCGCGCGCATCCGAGTTGAACCCGGGAGCGCCAAAACCGGCTTTACACGAGCAGCAGCGGCCCGTCTGGCACGCATCTGAGCCAGATGAGAATGAAGCAGCGGGGCCGGCTACAGACGTGAGCGCCGAACTGAGCGACACGGGTCCCGCCCTTGCAGAAGGCCGCACACTTTACCCGATGCCCGAGGCAGAGCCAAACTCGAACTGGCAGGCTGACCTGACCGGCGACTCCGCTACGGCACCGGATCGCGCGGAATTGCTCTCTGAGCTCGATGAACTGCGCTGGCAGATCAGAGAGCTGCAAGGTCCCGACAGCGAGGGCGGAGGAGCGGGTCTCTCCGCCGATGGTGGATTCAGTGAGGCGAATCTCGCGTTCGAGCGCGTGCTGCAACTCATCACCGGGCGTGCCGCAGGTCTCACAAGCGCATCCGGAGCCGCGCTTGCTCTGCTTACCGGAGACAAATTCATCTGCCGCGCGAGCGTCGGTGACCCGGCTCCGCCGGCGGGATCTGAAGTGGATGTGAGCAGCGGGCTCTCCGGGGAATGCCTGCGGACGGGCGCTGTCGTCTCCTGTACCGATAGCGAGGCCGATCCGCGCGTCGATCCTGAGATTTGCCGAATGCTTGGAATCGGTTCTTTCATGGCCGCGCCGCTCTTCGCCGATTTTCGCGTAGTGGGATTGATCGAGATCTTCTCTCCCTATCCGCACACCTTTGGTGAGACTCAGAAGACAATTCTGGAAAGGCTGACGGAACTGGTTCCGCGGGTTTCATTCGAGAAGAATGATGTGGCGAAGACCGGGGCGACGCGAGTGGAGATGGCGAGCATCGTGTCCGAGTTGGTGCCGCTCGAAACTGAGCCGGCGCCAGCGCGCCCCAGCAGCGCCGAACAGGAGACTCCATCGGCCAAGCAAGCCGCGGCTGAGTGCAGCACAATGGAAGAACTCCGCATGGAAGAGGCTTCTCTACAAACTAACGAGCACGTCGCAGAGGAGCCAGTCGAGCCGGCGCGGAGCCGGCGGCACAGTCTGCCTTTCTCGCACTTAGTGCTGCTGGTTATGGCGATTGCGGTGTCGGCCATGGCGCTTGGCTACCTGCTGGCTCCGACGATCGAACGGCATTGGCTGCGGCCGGCGGAAGCCGCGAGTGAAGCGCGTCCAGTGGCAGTCGATCATCGAGGGCATGCGCTTTCGACGGATGAGTTGCGCAGACTTGCCGAGCAAGGAGATGCTGACGCGCAGTGGCAGTTGGGCATTCTCTACCACGACGGCGATACGGTGCCGAAGGACGATGCCATGGCGGTGCAGTGGTTCGAGAAGGCCGCCGAACAGGGCTATGTGCGAGCGCAGTCGACGCTGGGCGCCTACTACTGGGCTGGCCGTGGTGTTCCGCCGGATCTGTCGAAGGCGTATTTCTGGTCGCAACTGGCGCTGGCGCAAGGCGACAAAGACAGCAAATCTCGCCTCGAAGGCCTCTCGGCACAGATGACGCTTGCTCAGGTGGCAAGCGCGCGGCAGCAGGCCGAAGCCTGGCTGCGTGCGCACAATCAGGCAGCGAGTTCAAAGACAAACTGAAAAGAAACTGCCGTCACTTCACCGTTTGACCCCACTGTTTGACCCCGCTTAGGCGCAGTCCTATACTTAGGCTCCACGCCACGAATTCCCTCCCGGAGAACTGCCATGACGAGCCTTAACTCGCTCTGCTCGAAGATCTTTGCTTCCTCTTGCATCTTGATTTTCGCCGTGATGAGCACAGTCGTTTCTGCTCAAACTCGCTTCCCAAAACTGACGCCGCAAACGAGCGGTACGACCGAAGGCCTCATTGCTGTGAGCCCGGTAAGCGCTAAGGTGGTTTGGGCGGCGGGACGCCACGGGACGTTTCTGGTCACCACCGATGGCGGCGCGACCTGGAGATCGGGACAGGTTCCGGGCGCGAAATGGCTGCAGTTTCGCGGCGTGCGCGGTGTGAGCGCGACGACTGCATATCTAATGTCGATTGGAAATAATCCGGGAAATTTCCGTATTTATAAGACCGAAGACGGCGGGTCGACCTGGACGATCCAGTTTCGTAACGAACTCGCAGGCGCGTTCTACGACTGCTTCGCGTTCTGGTCGCCGGCGCGCGGCATCGCGCATAGCGATTCGGTGAACGGAGTGTTTCCCGACCTCCGTACCGAGGATGGCACGACCTGGCAGAGTATTGCCGGCAACATGCCGCCGGCGCTGGACGGGGAAGCTTCGTTTGCCGCGAGTGACACATGCGTGGCGACGCAGGGCGAGAACAACGCTTGGATTGCCACAGGCGGTGCGTCGATCGCGCGAATTCTGGCGACCACCGACGGCGGCGACAGCTGGAACGCCTACGACACGCCGATTGTGAGTTCGCCGAGCGCAGGCGCGTTTACGGTCGACTTCCGCGATGCGTTGAACGGAGTTGTCGGCGGCGGGGATCTCGATCCAAGCGATCCCGACAATGCGCGGACTGCGATCTCGGGAGATGGCGGACAGACGTGGTCGCTGACGACGGCACCGCCGGTGACCGGCGCGATCTTCGGGCTGAGCTATGTGCGCCAGGTTGGCAAGAACTGCACGCGCCCGATCTGTCAAGAGACGCAGCAGTACGTCGTAGTCACGGCGAACAGCGGCGGCGCGGCATGGAGTCCTGATGAAGGGACAACGTGGTATGTGCTGCCCGGAGTGAGTGGATGCTGGGCAGTGGCGTTTGCAACTCCTAATGCGGGCTGGCTGGTTGGCACCGGCGGGCAGATTATTAAGATTAGCTTCTAACTGGTCGCTCGACCGTAGCGCGGCCGTCCTCTGCGGCGGTTACGCGGGCATCTTGCCCGCGCACCCAGACCCATGGCCAGTCTTCCAAGCGTGCCTTTTTGGGGTTCTCGATGACGTAATTCACTGCGCGACGAAACTGTCCTTCATTGCGAATCAGATGATCGTAGTACTCCTTTTGCCAGAAATCGCCGCTTCTCCGCAAGATCTTGTTCGCAGCTTTGGCTGCTGCGCAAGATGAAGAATGCTGTCGCGTTCTGATTTGATGCGATCAAGGGCAAACTGCGGGAGAGAATCGGACAGGCGGAACGTAATAAGTAAGTTGAGTTTTCGCGTTCCCAGTGGGGCAGGCGGCCACGATCCCGGATCTCGATTTCGCTGTAGCGGGGGCGAGACGCCGGCGCTACGATCGGAGGCGAATCTTCGCTCCAAGGGAGACTCTCATGTGCTGCCGATCGCCTGGGTCTGAGAAACTACACCACTTCCTGCGACACCACCGCGTCCTGCTCCAGGTCTGGAGTTTCCGGGCCCGCGGCTAGGGCAGAGACTCCGTACTCGTAGCCCTTCTCGAAGGCTTTGAGATTGAGGTCGCGGAAGCTCGAGGGGACTGAATCAGCAATCGCTTTGCGCACCGCCTCCGGATCGAGCAGCCGCGTCACAGCGGTGAAGAAGCCAACCATCACGATGTTCAGCACCATGCGCTTGCCGAGTTCTTCGGCGATGCGTGTGGCGGGAACGCTATAGATTTTCGTGTGTTTCGGCAGGTCACTCACGCGGACCAGGTCGCGCTCAATCAGTAGCGTGCCGCCGTCTTTGAGTTCGGTGGCAAATTTCACATATGCTTCCTGCGACATCAAGACCATGAGGTCGGGCTGCGTGACGTAGGGATACAGCACCGGCGTGTCAGAGAGGACGAGCTGCGCGCTGCAGGCGCCGCCGCGCGCCTCCGGGCCGAAGTTCTGCGTCATCGTGGCAAACTTGCCTTCGTGAATCGAGCAGGCCTTGCCGAGCACAATGGCCGAGAGAATAACGCCCTGGCCGCCGAATCCCGCGATACGAATCTCCGTTAGTGGCATGAGTCCTCCGCGCAGCCGCCGTCGCCGCTGCAGGCATAGCCTTGTTCTTCGTCATAGTCGACGTACTTGTCGCCGAGCGATTCGTGCATCTGAGCTTTCAGAAGTGCGCTGTAGTCGGGGCGATCGCGGTCGACGAACTTGCCGACGATGATCTCGCCGTTGAGGGTGAGCCCGACTTCGCTGGTGGGGCAGCCATGTTTGGTCTTGCTCTTCTCTTTGTAGTACTTCATCGTTTCCAGGCCGTCGCCGAGTTTGTTGCGCCGCTGGTAGAGCGTGGGACACGGCGAGATTACTTCGATGAAGCTGAAGCCTTTTTTGTTGAAGGCTTCCTGGATGGAGCGCGAAAGCTGGCGAACGTGGAAGGTGGTCCAGCGCGCGACATACACCGCGCCCGAGGCTTCGACGAGATGCGGAAGATTGAATGACGGTTCGAAGGTTCCGTAGGGCGAGGTCGAAGTTGTCGCGTGACCGGGAGTTGTGGGAGCCGTCTGGCCGCCTGTCATCGCGTAAATCAGGTTGTTGACGCAGATGACTTTCAGGTCGATGTTGCGGCGTGCGGCGTGAATCAGGTGGTTGCCGCCAATCGCCGAGAGATCGCCGTCGCCAGAGTAGACAACGACATTCAGCCCCGGGTTGGCGAGCTTCATGCCCGTTGCAAACGGGATCGCGCGTCCGTGCGTTGTGTGGAACGAATCGAGCTTCACGTATCCGGCGACGCGGCCCGTGCAGCCGATGCCGGAGACGATGGCGAGCGTCTTAAGGTCGACCTTCGACTCGATCAGCGCCTCGGCGAAGCAGTTGACGGTTGTGCCGATACCGCAGCCCGGACACCAGATGTGCGGCATGCGGTCCGAGCGCAGAAATGGCTCGACCGGATTTCCCACTGGAACGGGGTTTACGAGAGTCGTGGTCATCGTGCGGCCTCCTGGATGACGGCGAGAATTTCTTCAGGGTGATGCACGCTGCCTCCGGCGTGGGGAACGTGATAAGTCTTGGCTTTACCGCCGGCGCAACGCTCGACTTCGCGCACCATCTGTCCGAGATTCAGTTCGGGCACCACGAATGCCTTGGTGCGCCCAGCTAGCTCGCGAATCTTGTTCTCGGGGAAGGGCCATGCGGTGATGAGCCGGAATTTCCCGACCTTCAACCCTTGCGCGCGTGCCATGTCGATGGCGCGTTGTGCCACGCGCGAGGTGATGCCGTAAGAGACGACGATAACGTCGGCGTTGTCGGTTGAATCTTCCTCGAAGATACAGATACGGTCGACGGCTGATCGAATCTTGTTCTGCAGCCGAGTGACCAGCTGTTGCTGCACTTTTGGTGTCATGTTGGGATAGCCGCGTTCATCGTGCGTCAGGCCAGTGACGTGGAACTTGTAGCCTTCGCCGGCGTGCGCCATCTCCGGGACCATGTCTCCGTTGGTCTGGTAGGCGAGATAGTCTTCAACTGACTTGCGCGTGTGCTTGCGGGGCGTGACCTCGATCTGATCGGCCGGAGGAATCACGACCTTCTCGGTCATATGGCCGACGACTTCGTCCATCATGAACATGACCGGAACACGGAATTCTTCGGCAAAGTTGAAGGCTTTGATGGTGAGGTCGAAGCATTCCTGAGGGGAGTTCGGACAGAGCGCGATGATCTCGTAGTCGCCGTGCGATCCCCAGCGCGCCTGCATCATATCGCCTTGTGCCGGAAGCGTCGGAAGGCCAGTCGATGGACCGCCGCGCTGCACGTCGACGAAGACGCAAGGTGTCTCGGTCATGGCGGCGTAGCCGATGTGTTCCATCATGAGCGAGTAGCCGGGGCCGGAGGTCACGGTGAAAGCTTTCGCACCTCCCCAGACTCCGCCTTGCAGAGCGATCGATGCGGCGAGCTCGTCTTCCATCTGGATGAAGCAGCCGCCGACGGTTGGGACGCGCTGTGCGAAGCGCTCGACCACCTCGGTGGATGGTGTAATCGGATAGCCGGCGGCAAAACGCGCGCCCGCGGCGAGAGCGCCTTCGCAACACGCGTGGTCACCATCAATAAAGTGAGTGCCAGTCAGTACGCCGCGCGGATCAGCTTTCATTTTTCACCTCTTTTGCCGGTGCCTTGGGCTCCGCGGGAAGCTTGTGCCCATAAATGGCGAAGTCGGGACAATACATGCCGCAAAGATCGCAGCCACTGCACTTTTCAGGCGCGATGACGTGTGGCGGATGATAGCCCTTGGAGTTAAATGCCGAGGAGAGCGCGAGGACCTTGGTGGGACAGAATTCCACGCAAAAACCACAAGCCTTGCAGCGCTCAACAACGATGGATACGCGTCCTTTTGCTGCCACGATACCCCCACATGCGGGAACTTAAGGCTCCCGAAGGTTCGCAAGCATTATCGATTTTTCGTGTCGCAGGGCGGTGTGATGTGGGTCACTATGGCCTGTGAGGTGAAGGACGCGGAGAATCAACTTCATTTCCGCGGATTTCCGCGGATTCTGTTGGGATTTGCCGCTTTCGGGTGGCGGCGGCTCCTTCCACTAAAGAAGGTTGTGCGCGGCCAGAAATTCGCGAACTATGGTCACCGGATCCCGGTGCTGCCCGTCCACCGCGTAGTTGAGGCGGCGCATGTCGTCGTCAGAGATCTTGCCGGCCAGCAGATCCAGTGCCTGCTTTACCTCGGGATGCATTTTGAGCATCTCCCGTCGCATGACTGCCAATGCCTCATAAGGCGGGAAGTAGTGGTGGTCGTCTTCGAGTACGAATAGATCGAGCGCGGAGATTAGGCCATCCGTGTTGTTTCCCGCAATCAGGTCAACCTGCTTTTGCACCAAAGATCGAGCCAGCAGGCCGAGATCCATCACACGCGGCGGCTCGGCAAAACGCAAACCATAGCTAGTCGCGAGGCCCTTGTATCCATCGGCGCGTTCCATGAACTCGTATCCGAAGCCGGCGCGCCATTGCGGCGTGTAAGCAGCGGCTTGCGACAAGGTGGTGAGGTGCAGGCGGCGCGCATCATCGCCCCGTATCTCGATTGCAAATGTGTCATCGAAGCCGAGCGGAGGGCCAACCGCGAGATTGAATTTCGTTTCGTAGGCATCGCGCACGTGCGCATAGACCTCTTGCTTGTTCCCCCCGGGCGGCTGTTTGAGCACCGCCGTCAATGCCGTCCCCGTGTATTCCGGGTAGATATCGATCCTTCCAGCGAGCATCGCCTGCTGGCAGATGAACGTGCCCGCCAGGTAGAAGCGCCTTTCAACGGGCAGGTGCGTATGAGCCTCGATGATCTGCGCAAAAAGCTCGCCGAGGATAAGCTGCTCGGTGAAATTCTTCGAACCGATCACGATAGCGTGAGGGTGCGCGGCGCAGCCCACGACAGGAAAGAGCAGGGCAAAGGACAGGAGCGCGCAACACGCTTGCGCCAAGCGATGTCGCACTATTTGCCTTTCGTGAATGCGGCTCGTCATTAGCTCACGATCTCGATTGCAGCGAAGTCAACCGGCGCTCCAGCAACCCCAGTAGGAAGTCGGCGGCGAGCGCGAGCAAAGCGGCAGGAATTGCCCCCGCGAGAATCACTTGATTGTTAACCATAGCCAGGCCGCGAAAAATGAATTCTCCCAGACCGCCAGCGCCGATCGCCGCCGCGATGGTGGCAAGTCCAATCGAGAGCACGGCGGCGATCCGCACCCCTGCAACGATGACGCCTGAAGCCAGCGGGAGCTCCACCTGAAACAGAAGTTGCCGGTCAGTCAATCCCATGGCGCGGCCCGCTTCGACCACTCCCGGGTCGACGCCCCTGATGCCAGCGTAGGTGTTGCGGATCAGGGGCAGGAGCCCGTAGAGTGCAAGCGCCAAAATCGCGAGCCGTTCAGCACGCTCGCCAATCCACGGCGCGGGGATCAGGAAGCCAAACAGGGCGAGGCTCGGGATCGTCTGAATGACATTCGCGCTGCCGATGACCGGCTTGCTGAGGGCCGGAATGCGCGTGATCGCAATGCCCAGGGGAATCCCGACCAGCGCTGCGATCAACGTCGATACACCGGCAAGCGTGATGTGCTCGATCGTCAACTCGATTACCTGTTGGCGATTCGTGCTGATGAAGTGTAAGAGGTCCATCCACTCACCTCGTCTCTTCTGGCCCGGAAAAAGCCTCGCGATAGGCTCGCACCAGCGGATGTTGAGAAACGCGAAACTCTGCCATGGGGAGGTTCACAACTACGCGGCCCTCTTCCATCAGTGCGATGCGATCGGCCAGCAAAAGCGCCTCGCGAAGATCGTGGGTGACGAAGACCACCGCCTTTCGCATGCGCCGTTGCAGCGCGCGAAATTCCTTTTGCATCTCCGAACGCGTGATGGGATCGAGCGCCGAGAAGGCTTCATCGAGAATAAGAATGGGTGGGTCGGCGGCGAGCGCCCGCGCCACGCCTACGCGCTGCCGCTGCCCGCCCGAGAGCTCGCTTGGATAGCGCGACGCGAGTTCAACATCGAGCCCGACCAGTTCCAGCAGCTCGCGGACCCGCGCTTCGATTCGTTGGCGATCCCAGCCTTCAATGCGCGGCACCAGCGCGATATTGCGTTCGACCGTGAAATGCGGAAACAGGCCGCCATCCTGGATGACGTAACCAATGCTCCGGCGCAGGCGGATCGGGTCCCAAGTTCTGGTGGAGCGTCCGCTCACGCGGACCTCTCCTTCTACCGGCATCAGGAGGCCATTAATGAGCTTGAGTGTCGTGGTCTTGCCGGAGCCACTTCTGCCGAGGAGAACCAGAGTTTCACCTTGGCTCACCGACAGGGTCAGATTTTCAAGAAGCGGTCGCCCGTTCAGGCTGAAGAATACACGATCAAATTCAATGGCGGACCCGTTACTTGAGGCGAGCGAGATGGGTGTGGCCGACATTGTTGCGAGTAACGACAAAGACCGACCAGAGAACAAGACGCATAGAACGCACGATCAGTCAGGAACACGAACCAACCCAGCGCGGAACTCAAGGCAAGTCTGAGATGCGAAGAAAGCGACCAAGTTGCTCACGCGCACTCGGGGACAGCCAGCCATTCCGCAGTCGGCGCTTCGACCGGAAGCTTGATCTTTATGCGCGAGTATTTTGTGTTGCGCTCAGCCGGGATGCGCCCGATTTCGAAGATCAGCGATTGGAAGTCTTCCGGGCTCGTGTATTGGCCCGCATCCGCGCCGGCCTCGCGCGAGATGTTTTCCTCCATCAACGTTCCGCCGTAGTCGTTGGCTCCCGCCTGCAGGCAAAGCTGTGATAGCCCGCGATTCAGCTTCACCCACGACACTTGAATGTTGTGGATCGATCCGGCAAGCAGGATCCGCGCGAGCGCGTGAATTTTGAGATGCTCGGAGAGAGTAGGGCCAGATCGAGCCAGTCCCTGCTGGAAGAGCAAAGTGTTCTGATGCACGAATCCGAGCGGAACGAATTCGGTGAAGCCACCAGTCTCGGCTTGAATCTGGCGGAAGAGCGTGAGCTGACGGACCCAGTGTGTCGGAGTTTCCATGTGGCCGTACATGAGCGTGGAGGTACTGCGGATACCGCATTGATGCGCAGTCCTTATTACTTCCTGCCAGTCCGCCACTGCGAGCTTGTTGCGCGAAAGCACGTGCCGAACGTCATCGTCGAGAATTTCTGCGGCGGTACCGGGTAGCGTGTCGAGACCGTTATCTCGCAACATGCAGAGATAATCCCGCAGCGACATGCCAGTGAGTTCGACGCCATAAACGATCTCCATCGGCGAGAAGGCGTGGATGTGCATCTGGGGCACAGCGTTCTTCACGGCGCGCAGAATGTCACGATAATAGTAAGGAGGCAGGTCGCGCGGCAGCCCGCCTTGAATACAGACCTCGGTGGCGCCAAGGTCCCACGCTTCTTTCGCTTTGCGGCCCATGTCTTCGAGGGAATGAAAATAGGTGTCGCCCTCACGCGGCCCGCGGCTGAAGGCACAAAATTTGCATCCGACGAAACATATATTCGTGAAATTGATATTCCGATTAACGACGTAGGTGACGATGTTGCCGACGAGGTCGCGGCGGAGAGTGTCGGCCGCAACAAGCAGGGCAGTGAGGTCCGAGCCATCGGCGTTGGCCAGCGCATGGTGCTCGGGCTCTTCCAGACAGGTGGCATCCTGCTTCTCCAGCACCAGATCGAGTGCGTTGCGGACTAGCGGCGATGCAGAAGCCGCCGCTTCATCCCACGTAAGGTTCGGGAATTCTTGTAGGTTCATCGCTCACTTTCCTAATGCCGGTAGCACCAACATGCTTCCGATTGTTCTTTCCAATTTCATTCCTCTCCGCCAGGTGCTCAACGAAAAAGATCGCGTTCGGCGGGGCGAATCAGTTGTTGCGCGCTGCCTCTCGCGCTTCGATAAGAATAACCTCGAATGATAGCAGCCGGAGTGCCCGCCAGCTTGCCGCAAACGAGTCCGGCAGCGCAAGCAAGTTCGTCGGCGACGGCATCGATGGTGGCGTGCAACGAGTATCCGTGGGAGTCGCGCCGGCCGCGATAGTCGATCAGAGGCTGCATCCCGGCGACTCCAATTGCTACCTCAGTCAGCCCTTCGCGCCACGGACGGCCAAAGCTGTCGCTGATGATCACCGCGAGGCTGATTCCTAAACGCCGTGTTAACTCGCCGCGCAATCGCGCCGCAGAAATATCCGGATTTTTAGGCAGCAGCACCGCGTGGCGCCCGCCATCGACGTTAGAAACATCGATGCCGGTATTGGCGCATATGAAGCCATGCCGCGTTTCGGTGATGAGGACTCCATGCTTCCGGCGCACGATGCGACGACTCTCACGCAGGGCAAGCTCGCACACGCGCGGATCGAGCGAGTACCGCTTGGCCCAGCGGCGCGCCGCGGCGGAAGGCTTGATTTTATCGAGTTCAACGAGCGCACCCTCCGCCTTCGATATCACTTTGTGCTTGACGACGAGGATGTCGCCCTGCCGGAAACGCAGGCCTGCTTTGTCTGCCGCTGCCAGCAATCGCTGACTTAGTTTCTCGCCGTGCCGGACCTCACCTTCGACGGCGATGGGCAGGATGCGTATTTCGCCCGTAACCTCAACGGGGGTTTTCTTGCGCGCCGGTTGCCGAGCGCTCTTCGCAACTCTAGGCATGAGCCAGTTTATCCAATGCTGGCTGGGTGAGCGACGAGTTGGTACGATCGGCGAGGTTCCAGCTGCGAACTAGCCTTTGCGACTTTCTCTCGCCCGGTGCAGCCGCAATCTCATGCAGGTCTTCGGGACGGTCGACATCCCGTGCCAGGCTGGGTAGTTCAAGAACAACGCACGGCAGCCCGGTTGCCTTGGCCGAGGCGAGGTGCGGCAGAAAACTGTCATTGCCAAAGCGAAGCGGAAACAAGTCAGCGGGCGCGCGATATGCGGCATTCGTCCCGCGGCGGGCGGCGTCGGTGACGAGAACGCTGCCTTCTTGCGGCGCCGCCTCCATGATCTTCTGGAGGTCGGAGATTTCAATCAACGGGATGTCCGCCGGAATGACGAGTGTGCTGGCGGCTCCGCGCTCATGGCAGACAACAGTCGCCATCGCGATCGCGCTGGTCTCGCCGCCATTTTCTTTGTCGGCGATCACTTCGAAATGGAAGCGCGCTGCCAGCGCACATGCGACCGGATCGCCGGTGACCACCGCGACGGCGGGCCGATTCGGCCAATCGGCGAGGGTTTGAAGTACGTCTTCGCACATCGCCTGCGCGAGCGCAACGCGTTGCTCTGGACTCAGAACCGCCGAAAGGCGCTGTTTGGCGCTCGAAAGATTCTTGATTGGCACCAGGATCATGCGCGCTCCAAAACCGCGCCTGCTTTGCAGTTCATGGTCGGAGATTGGCGGCAGGCTTCGATGACTTCCCGGGCGAGTGCGATCCGGTCGCCGTGCTTGCGCATGATGGTAGAGGTGCAATGTACGCGGAGCTTATCCCTTCGCGCTGCCTGCAGGTCAGCGGCGGCGAACGAATCCTGGGTATCGACAACGAGTATGTCCAGGAAGTCACGATAGAAATCGGCCACGCCTGCGATCGAAGTGGCGAAGCCCTGAGACGCCAGCATTGCCCCGGCTGGCCCGGTAACCGCAGATTCACCGACGATCGGGCTCACGGCAGCAACCTCAGCATCGGTTGCGCGCAAGGCATCTCGAACGCCGGGCACGGAGAGAATCGGCCCGATGCTGGTGACCGGATTGCTCGGTGCGAGAAGAACGAGCTCTGCGTTGCGGATCGCGTCGACGACGCCGCCTGCAGCAACAGCGTGTTCCGAGCCGGCGAAACGAACTTGTTTCACCTCGTCCCGGTGTCGGCGCTGCACGAAATATTCCTGGAAATTCAACTCGCCCGCCGCGGTCAAGATCCGGGTCTCGACGCGCGAGTCAGTCATTGGCAACACGCGCGCCTTGATGCCCAGGCGCATTGCGATTTCGCTTATCGCCTTGCTGAGGGTTTTGCCTTCCGCAAGCAGCTTGGTGCGGAGAAGGTGCATGGCCAGATCGCGGTCGCCGACGGTGAACCACGTCGGCTCGCCCATCTCGCCCATCGTTTTAAGGCAATAGAAAGTGTCGTGTTCTACACCCCAACCGCGCTCCGGGCTCAGTTTGTCTGCGAGCATGTAAATGATCGAATCGATATCGGGGGAGACATGCAGGCCCGACCAGAGCGTGTCATCGCCGGTGTTAACGACAATGGTCAGCTCTTCGGGCGCGACGACGTGGCGCAAGCCGTCGACAAATTTTGCGCCGCCCGTACCTCCTGTCAGCACGGTGATCACGCGGGACCTCCAAACGATGCGAAGTCCTGCGTCCCACCCGCGGCGGCGGTCGCGAGCCGCTGGCTCAGTAGGTCGCTTTGGGTGGCGGCTTGCGCGATAAATTCCGGGTAAACCGGCAGTCGCTGGCGCAGTTCGAATCCCTTGCCTTCCGTTCGCCGGCGCAACTCGTCCAAATGCGGCCACGGCTTCTCCGGGTTGATGAAATCGGGCGTCAGGGGCGAGATCCCGCCCCAATCGTTGATGCCTGCATCCAGTAGGTCGGCATAGTGCGGATCGGAAAGATTCGGCGGTGCCTGAATGTTCATTTCCGGCATCAAGAGACGCGCGACAGCGATGGTGCGGAGCATGTCTTCGCGGCCCGGTTCGGGCCAGTGCGCCATCCGAGTACCTGCCTTCGCACGGAAATTCTGTACGATCACTTCCTGGATGTGGCCGTATCGCGCATGCAGATCGCGAATCGCGATAAGAGTGTCGACGCGCTCGTCCAGCGTCTCTCCTATGCCAATCAGAATGCCGGTAGTAAAGGGAATTTTACGGCGACCGGCATCCTCGATGACCCTCAAACGCTTTGCAGGAACCTTATCCGGCGCATTGTCGTGCGCGGCATTCTTTATGAGCAATCGATCGCTGGTGGTCTCGAGCATCAGGCCCATGCTCGGCGCCACCCGTGAAAGCCGTCGCAGCCAATCTTCGCTCATTAGCCCAGGATTTGGGTGCGGCAACAAACTGGACTCACGCAGGATTTTCTCGCACATCGCGTCGAGGTAATGCAGCGTCGATCTGTATCCCAATCGGCGCAGCGTCTCGCGGATCTCCGGGAAGATTAGTTCGGGCTTGTCGCCCAGGCTGAGAAGTGCCTCGGTGCATCCCATACGCTCGCCGGCGCGCACCACGGCCATTACCTCATCTGGAGTCATTGTGTGCGCACCAGGCTGACCGGGGTCGCGGCGGAAAGTGCAGTACCCGCAATAGTCGCGGCACAGATTCGTAAGCGGAATGAATACTTTTCTCGAATATGTTATAAGGGCGGGCTTCGTACGCCCGCGTACCGCCTGCGCCGCCGCCAGCAGCTCCGGCAGCACCGCGTCGTCCGCGTGGAGAAGCTGGCAGGCAGACTCGCGCGAGATCGCGGCCTCGCAGATATTTCCCAAACCTGCTGTCAGTCGCGCCATGGAGAGCGTTGCCATGTTCATTTTCTTTTGTAACAGGAAAGCCGACAGGCGGGTCCTTGCCACCGCCGTTCAGAACGCGCACAGCTAGCACCGATCATATCTGAGCCGCTAGAACTTGTCCTTGGATGCCAGCGCAGGCCGCGTCGCTGCATTAGAATTAGCTCCAGAAGATGCCAACCGAGTCTCGCAAGGCAAGTCTCAACACCGCGGAGTTTCGCAAGGCGATGGGATGTTTCGCCACCGGCGTCACCATCATTACCGTCGACCAGGACGGCGAAGTGCACGGCATGACGGCGAACGCCTTCACCTCAGTCTCGCTCGACCCGATGCTGGTGCTGGTTTGCGTCGACCATCGTGCGCGTACGCATGCCCACCTACACGCGCGCAAACGTTTCGGTGTGAATGTCCTGAGCAGCAGTCAGCAGGCCATTTCCGAGTATTACGCGGGGTCGGCGGAGGTGCATCAGCATCCGGAATCGGCGGGAGCGCGGTTTGAACGCACGGCCCACGGCACGCCGGTTCTGCAAGGAGCGTTGGCTTATCTCGAGTGCCGGTTGCATTCGGCGCAAACGGCGGGCGATCACACGATTTTTATTGCCGAGGTTGAGCACGTCGAGGTGAGGGAGGGCGATCCATTGCTCTACTTCCGCGGCCGCTATCGTGACATTGGAGAGATGCGGCAGTAAGCGCATTGCAAGAATCATCGATGGCGAAAATCTGCAGTTCGTTGTAGCCTTTCGAGGTCGGTCGTGCCGCGTTGGGGTCGCGGCCCGGGGAATTCAAACGAACAACACGGCTTTCTGAAACAATCCTCATGTATCCGCGGCCATTTCGCTACCATCGCGCCAGTTCATTGAGAGAAGCAGCGACAATGCTCGGGCAACTGGGCGAGGGCGCGAAGCCACTGGCCGGCGGGCAAAGCCTGATTCCGCTACTCAAACTGCGATTCGCCAGTCCCGAGCACCTGGTGGACCTGAATTTCATTGCAGAAACCTCCTTCATTCGAGAAGAGAATGGGAGTCTGCGTTTTGGCGCGATGACGCGCCACGCAGAGATTGAAGTTTCGCCCCTGGCAAGCAAAATTCCCCTGCTGCGCGACTGTTCCGCGGGAATCGCTGATGTGCAGATTCGAAATCGGGGCACCATTGGCGGTTCTCTCGCCGAGGCTGACCCAAGCGGCGACTGGGCCAATGCCTTGCTGGCGCTCAATACCGAAGTTCATTGCGTGGGACCAAACGGCCGGCGAACGATTGTGCTCAAAGACTTCATTAAAGACGCTTACTCGACCGCGCTTGCGCATGATGAACTGGTCAGCGAGGTTGAAGTGAAAATTCCGTCGAAGGGAAGCGGCGGGGCGTACCTGGCATTCAAGCGTAGTGCGCCGGTGTATCCGAGCGCGAGCGTGGCCGTGCAATTGACCATGACCGGGGACGTTTGCCAGGATGCGGCGATTTCTCTCGGATGCGTTGGTCTGACCGCGATCCGGGCACTTGAGGCGGAGAGCGAATTGCGTGGAAAAATGCTGACCGAGTCAGCAATCGCCAATGCCGCGGAGGCCGCGCGCGCCGCCGGCGATCCGCAATCTGACATGCGCGGCTCGGTCGAGTACAAACGTCAACTGGTGGGGGCGTTGGTGCGCCGTGCCATGGGAATCGCGGTGCGCCGGGCGCATGGAGAGCATGTCGAGGGGGGCCACCTGTATGCCTGAAGTCGCAGCCGTGGCGCCGAGCGCCGCGAAGATCGCGGTACAGGTTAAGGTGAACGGGAAAACGTACGCACGTGAAAGCGAACCACGAATGCTGCTGGTCGAGTTTCTGCGCGAGGCCTGCGATCTAACAGGAACGCACGTCGGTTGCGACACCAGCTATTGCGGCGCATGCACGGTGCTTATGAACGGCTTGGCGGTCAAGTCATGCACGATGCTTGCAGTTCAGGCCGATGGAGCGGACATCACCACGGTTGAAGGGCTCGAAAAAGACGGCCAGCTCGGCCCGATACAAAAGGCTTTTGCCGAAGCGTATGGCCTGCAATGTGGTTACTGCACTCCCGGATTGATGCTGGCGGCGAACCAGTTGCTGGGAACAAATCCCGAACCTTCAGAAGAAGAAATCCGCCACGCCATCGCCGGCAACACGTGCCGCTGCACGGGGTACATGAACATCCTCAAGGCCATCCAACTTGCCGGGCGAAATATGAGGGGTGCGTGAGTGGCCATTAAATTGGCGGGCGAGTTCACGGTTACGAAAAGTCCGGGCGAGGTCTACGATTTCCTGACCGACCCCAACAGATTTGCGCCGCTCTTGCCCGAGTTCCAGGGCCTGACGATGCAGGACGAACGTCATTTCATTGTCAAGGTGAATGTCGGTGTTTCCTACATCAAGGGCGCGGCGAATGTGAAGTTGGAGTTGACGGAAGCGGAGCGGCCGCGGCGTGCGCAATATAAAGGACAGGGAGCAGTAGCGGGCGGGAGTGTGATCGTCACGGCAAGCTTTGATCTCTCGGCGAATGGCGATGCGAAGCCGGAGACAGTCACACTTACCGATCCAGGTAGCGAAGTGTGTGTCGATACCAGTCTCATCCCCTCCATGAATCCCGGGATCGCTCCACTACCGGAGGCGTGCCTCGCGTCGAATGGCGACGGCACCAAAGTGAATTGGCAGGGGGAGGCGCAAGTCTTCGGGCCGCTGGCCTCGGCCGCGGGCGGCTTGCTCGAACCGCTGGGAAAGAAACAGGTGCAGAAACTGATCGACAGTTTGCAGAAGGCATTGGTCTAGATAGTGTCGCGCGGACGCGCTTGTCCGCGCGCTAATGGCTTGTGATGATCGACAACAACAATAACGGCAAGCGTTGGGTGGGTGCATCGCTACCTCGCAAAGAAGAGGACCGCCTGCTGCGCGGTCGCGGCAAATTTGCTGACGACATCAAGCTGCGCGAGATGCTTTATCTCTGTTTCGTGCGTTCACCCTACGCGCACGCGCGAATTGTCAGCGTCGACGCAACGGCCGCGGAAGCCCTGCCGGGTGTAATCTGCACGATCACAGGCAAGGAAGTTGCGTCCCAGACTCAACCGTTTATTGAAATCGGTCCGGAGCACGCCCAGAAAATTCGCGATTTCCCCATGGCGGTAGACAAGGTTCGATATCAGGGCGATCCCGTCGCCGCCGTAGTGGCCGAGTCCGCTGCTCTGGCCGAAGACGCCGCGGAACAGATCGCAGTGGAGTACGAACCGCTCGAACCGGTTGTGGATGCCGAGGAAGCCTTAGGCGATCGCAGTATTTTGCACGACGAGGCTGGCACCAACAAGGTCTGGAACGGCGTTTGGGAGTTCGGCGATGTGGAGAAAGCGTTCAAGGAGGCCGCGTACGTGGTCGAGATCGACCGCATGCACTTCCATCGTTTCTCGTCGACGCCGCTTGAAAACAACGTCGTCATCGCGGAATGGAATGCGAAAGACGATCGCATCTACTACTGGTGCAACAATTCCTTCCCGTCATTTGCCATTCAATTTCTGGCGGCGCATTTGAGTGTCCACATCGATAAGATCCGTGTGCAGACCTTCGACATCGGCGGGAGTTTTGGAATCAAGATCACGAGTTATCCGCAGATGGCGGTGTGCGCGCTGGCCTCGAAGAAATCCGGCGGCCGCCCGATCAAGTGGGTGGAGACGCGCACGGAACACATGGTCTCGAGCGCTCACGGAAACGAGCGCACGTTTCGCGACACGCGCGTGGCTCTCGATAAGAACGGCGTCATTACGGCCGTTACATCGCGGCATATCGACGACTGCGGCGCGTTCCCGCGCTATGAACCGTTGGGCTGCGTAATCTGGTCGCAGGTTTTCTGCGGCGTCTATCGTTTTCGCAATGCGCGCATCGACTTCTGGCAGGCGGTCACGAACAAGTGCCCGGTCGGCCCAAATCGCGGCTACTCGCGTATGCAGCATCTCTGGTTCCTCGAGCGCGTGATCGATCTCTGCGCGCATAAACTCGGAATCGCGTGCGACGAGATGCGCCTGCGCAACTACATCCGTCCGGAAGAGTTTCCCTACACGACACCGAACGGCTGCGTCTACGATTCCGGTGATTACCCGAAGATGCTCTCGGTGGCCAAAGAGCTAATTGGCTGGGATACCTGGAAAAAGAAACAGGCTGAGGCGCGCAAAGAGGGCCGGATGATCGGTATAGGGATCGGCACGACGCTCGATTCCGGCACCAACAATTTCGGGCAGTCGCAGATTGTCAATCCCTACGCACCATTTTCTGGCAACTCGCAGGGCGCCAACTGCAAGCTCGACATCTATGGTGAAGTGGTGGTCGCGGTCGGTTCGTGCCCGCAGGGCCAGGGACACGAGACCACTGCGGCGCAGGTCGTCGCCGACGTTCTCCACATTCATCCCGATATGATCACGGTGCGTACAGGATTTGACACCGAGCGCAACGTGCATACAGGTTTCTCTGGAACCTACGCCAGTCAGTTCGCGGTCTCTGGATTGTCGGCGGTGCACGGCGCTGCACAGAAGCTAAAAGCCGAAATGGCGCGGCTGGCAGCCTTTGCACTCGAAACGAAGGAAGACGATCTCGAATTCGGTATCGGCCAGCAAGGACCTGAGGTCAAGGCAAAGAGCACGGGAAAGTCGATTAACTACTGGGGCCTGGCGAATATCGTCAACGTGAACAGCGCGGTTCTGCCACCTGAGATGTTCGACGTCACTCTCAATTGCCGCTACGTGTGGCGTGCACCTTTCAAGGTTCCGGACAAGCAGGCGAAATATGGCAACCTCACTCTGACTTACGCGTCGCAATTGCACATTGCGGTGATCGAGGTCGAGCGCGATACGTTTGTGCCGAAGATTCTTGATTATGTTGCCGTCGACGATTGCGGCACCGTGATTAATCCGCCGATTGTTGAAGGACAGGTGTACGGCGCGACCGCACACGGCATCGGCGCTGCGCTGATGGAGACCTGTGTCTACGACGCGGTCGGAAATATGATGACGAGCACCTTCAGCGACTACACGCCGATCACGGCAGTCAACATTCCACGAATCAAATATGGGCACACCACAACGCCTTCGCCACACAGCTATAGCGGCGCCAAGGGTATGGGCGAAGGCGGAGCCGCGCCCATCCACACCATTTCCGCAGCGTTGCAGGATGCGCTCTTTGCCAGCGGTGTCTTCATCAACGATTCGTTCAACAATGGGGACAGCATATTTCGCGAATTGAAGCAGGGTGAAGGTGGGCAATTGGCGGAGAACGTAAAGCTGGAGAGAAGATGAGCATTGTAGCAATGGGGCCGAGCCCGTCAGATTCTGTTGTCGGTTGAAGATGAAAAAGGTCTGCATCATCGGATGTGGCGCGATCGGTAGCCTGTATGCCGCGCACCTGGCACGCGTAGCAGAGGTGTGGGCATTGGTCCGGCGCGACGATCATGCGCGTGCTCTGAACCGCGAAGGCTTGCGCGTGACCGGCACGCATGAGTTTTCGGTCAAGCTGCACGCCACGTCGGAAGCCCGGCAGATTCCTGAATGCGACTTCGGAATCGTGGCCACGAAGGCATCGCAGGTAAAAGAGTCGTTCCGCGACGTGGCTCGCCGTTTCGATAAGGGGGCTGTGCTTTCCGCGCAGAACGGCATCGGCAGCGAAGAGATCATCGCCTCTCTGACACGCGGATTCGTGATCCGCGGCACCACCTTCATGAGCGGAACGCGCCACTCGGACACACACGTGCAGTACGAACTGGACACGCCGACGTGGATGGGTCCGTTCGAACCGGCCGGCACACCGTTTTCAGCCGTCCAGCAGGCTGCCGACCTTATCGTCTCCGCCGGACTGAAGGCCGAAGCGCTCAAAGATGCGCGACCGGCGCAGTGGTCGAAGCTGATTTTCAATGCCTCGGTGAACGGTGTTTCCGCGCTCACCGGCCTGCCACATTCGCCGCATTTTGCCGACGAAACTGGATTCAACGGCCTCGGACATCTTCTTCACGACCTGATCGACGAGGGCAAGGCTGTCGCCGAGGCCGCCGGCATTCGCTTGCACGAAGATCCGTGGGTGATGAATCGGCTGGGTGCGATGACCAATCATCCTCCTTCCATGCTCTACGACGTACGCCACCGCCTGGCTACCGAGGTCGACTTTCTCGCCGGAGCCATCGCTCGCGAAGCGCAACGTGCGGGGGTCGATGCGCCGCTGCACACCGCGGTCTACCGGCTCATTAAGGCGAAAGAAGCGTCGTGGAGTTTTCAGGGTGAGAACAAACCGGTGACGGTGCACTGATGGCGTGGCCTGTGGACAACCTGAAACTGGAGCGTGTGCGCACGTTGATGAAAGATCGAGATCTCTCCGCTCTGGTCGTGCGGGCACCTGACAATGTTCTTTATCTGACGAATTATTGGTGCATGAAGGGCTACGATGCCGTCGTTTTTCCGCGCGAGGGCGAGCCGACTCTGATTGCGCTCGAACCGCAGCAAGCCGACGCCGAGCGCAATTCGTGGACGAAGGACATTCTTTATTTCAAGGGCTACGACGAGCGCGACCCACGTCCTCCGCAGTTCCGCGCGTGGGACCGCGCATATGAAGTTCTGAAAAGCCGAGGCTTGACTGACAAAGTTGGTGTCGAACTCAACATGGGCACGCAGTCCGTCGACCGCATGGTGGGTGAGCCGACGACCTTCATGATGTCGTATTTCGAATCCTTCAAGAACTTTTGCGGCGAAGTGGTCGACGCGACGCCTCTGTTGAACGAAGCGCGCGCGATCAAAACCCCGCAGGAGATCGAGCGCATGCGCCTTGCCAACGAACTCGCGGCGCTCGCCATGGACCACACCCGGGAGCACCTGCGTCCGGGCATGAAAGAAAGTGAAGTTGGCGCGATGTACGAGGGCTTTGTCCATGGCATGGGCGTTGGCTACAAAGGCAAAGTCGAAATGGCTCGCGCCTTCACACTGGTGTGGTCCGGAAAAGGGATTGCCACTTTCACCGCCACGGGAGATCGCCCCATTCAGAAAGATGAACCAACCCTATTTGAAATCTGGGTGTGCGCGGACGGCTACTGGACTGACCTGACGAAGAATGCGTGTCCGGGAGGATTGAAGCCCGAGTACCACAAACTGCTCGATCTGTTGTTGGGAGTTTTTCGTTCCGCTATTTCTTTTGCGCGTGACGGCGCCAGCCTGCCAGAACTCGACAAGTTCGTGCGCGCGCGCATTGCCGAAGGCGGCTACGCAGGGCAACCCTCGCACCCGATCTGTCACGGCGTGGGAGCGAGGGCGCACGAGCCGCCGTATGCGCACCAGGCCGGCGGCGGAACGATCCGGAAAGGAATGGTGCTGGCGATCGAGCCCGGAATTTACTGGCCGGGTGGCGGGGGTCTGCGCCTCGAAGATAATTTTCTGATTACCGAAAACGGCAACGAAAAACTTTGCACCGACCCCGACGACTTTCGTCTGGCAAAATGCTAGGACCTCGATGACGACGACGCCAACACGAGCAGACACTGTGAATAGTCTCAATCAGAAGCTGGTCGACCGCATCCTTGCCGAAGTGCGCGAGGAAGAGATCGTCTCAATGTGCTGCGATGTGATCAACATTCCCAGCCCGACCGGCGAGGAGCTAGAGATGGCGCGGTATATGCAATCGGCGCTGCAGAAGGCCAATCTCGACGTGACGTGGCAAGAACTCGAAGAGTCGCGCGCCAACGTGGTTGGCCGTTGGGGAGGCACAGGCGGTGGCCGGAATCTGATGTTCAACGGCCACATGGACACCTCGAACACCGGACATGAAGAATTTCTGACCGGCATCGGCTACAAGCCATCCGCGGTAGTGAAAGATGAATTCATCTACGGTCTCGGCATTTACAACATGAAAGGGGCGCTTGTCTGCTACACGCATGCCGTAAAAGCCTTACAACGCGCCGGCGTTCGGCTGAAGGGCGACGTGATCGTTGCCGCTGTTGCGGGCGAGATCGAGAAAACGCAGTGGGGAGAATTCAAAGGTAAGGAATATCGCGGATACGGCTGCGGTACACACTATCTGGTAAACCACGGTGTGCTGCCGGACATGTGCATCCTGGGCGAACCCACCGATATGCGCGTCGTTCTCGAACATTTCGGGTCGATGTGGGTGCGTATCTCATGTACTGGCATTTACGTCCATACAGCATTCTGCGAGGACCGCAAGGAGATGAACTCTATTCGCCGCATGTACGAGATTATGGGCGCAGTCATGGAGTGGATCGAGCGCTGGGAGAAGAAAGCCGCCTACGGTGGAAAGAAGGCGCTAGTCAATCTCGGGGGTATTCGCGGGGGCCATGCCTGGCGGGCCAGCCGCACGCCGGAGAAGGCCGACCTCTTCCTCGACGTCCGCGTGCCGCCGACGATTTCCATGGCCGAAGCGCGCCGCGACATTCAGCAGGTATTTCTAGATCTCGAGAAGGCGCATCCCGATTGGAGCCTGGAATTCGAAACGTACGTCTCCGTCCCGGGCGCGCAGATCGACGAAGACCATGAGATGATCCGCGCCATCGACCGCAATCACGAACGGATTGCCGGCAAGCAGCCGGAGCGTGAAGTTGTAACCTGGTGCTCCGACGCCAGCGTGTTGACGCGTTATGGTGTGCCGACCGTGAACTATGGACCGTCCAGTGGCCCACGAGATAAAGATGGCGAGAAAGTTCGAATTCAAACGCTGGTCGAGATCACGAAAATTTACGCATTAACCGCTGCCGAATTGTGTGGGGTGCAGCCATAGCTGCATTGCTGTTCGTGTGAACGAATCCAATCACGGGGTCGATGTGCCTAGTTCCAACGAAATCAGCCGGCGTTACAAGAACATCCGCCAGCGCATGCAGGCGAACAATCTCGATGCCCTCATTGTGTGCGGCAATCAGTACGCCGGATTTGAGGGAGCGGTGCTGTACACCTCCGGCTTCGAAATCGTACATCGTTATGTGTACGTACTCATTCCTCTCGACGGCGAGCCGACACTGATCTTTCCCCGCGAGGCCCGCTGGATCGGCGACAAGCAGAAACCGTGGGTCAAAGATCAGGTCTGGCCCGACCTTCCCGGTCTATGGCTGCGCGAGCGCGCCGCGGCGCGCAATTGGCAGCGCGTCGGCACCTATGGCATGAACTTCATCATGGCGGTGCGCGACTACCGGGAACTTGTAGCTGGACCGTTCGAGTTGGTCCCATTCGATCGTGAGTTTGATCTCGCGCGCGCCGTCAAAAGCGAAGAGGAACTCGTCGAAGTGCGCGACGCGATAGACATCATCATTGACGGCTTCTGGGCGCTGGTCGGGGCTTATGCGCCTGGCAAGACAGAGGCGGAAATCATGGCGCCAGCGGTCGAGCGGTTTTTCGCTCGCGGCGCCGGTCCGCGCATGATGAACATTCTCCTCTCAGGCGAAAACGGCGAAGCCAACGCCTACTTCAAGGTGCCGGGAAATCGTCGTGTCGCCGCCGGAGACTTGCTTCTCTACTCGCTCGAAATCACCGGCGCTGGAGGCTACTGGGTAGAATTCTCGCGCGCTCTGCTGCGAAGCAAGCCCAGTGCTACAACGCAGAAGATGGCCGACGCCTACCCCCATGCCATGGAGGCTGCGCGCAAATTGATGCGTCACGGAGAGCTTGCCTCCAATGTGCACCGCACCGTCGCCCAAACCTTTGCCAAACACGGTTTCGCGCTCGGACATCTTTCCGGCCACAGTATCGGCACCACCATGATCGAATATCCCGCCATCGGCGCGGAGAGTGACGTGCGCCTTGAAGAAAACATGATTTTCTCTCTGCACCCACAGGTGGTCGATCAGGACGGCAAGGTCTGCCTGTACACGCAAGATACCTACCGGATCGGAAAGAGCGAAGGTGAGTGCCTGGCAGACATAGAGTGGAAGTTTTACAGCGGAGGAGAGAAGCGAGGTCAGAGGTGAGAGGTTAGAAGGTCAGAGGTGAGAACCCAGTTTTTGAGAAATTGGATTTTAACCTCTGACCTCAATCCAAGCTTTCATATCGAGAACATCATTGCTCAAAATTTGCATCGTCGGTTGCGGTGCGGTCGGCAGTCTCTTCGCCGGGCATCTTGCTCGCCAGGGTGAGGCTGAGGTTTGGGCGTACGACGTCTGGAAAGAGCATGTCGAGGCGATCCGCAAGAATGGGTTGCGCCTCTCTGGCGCCGCTGAGTTCACGGCGCGGCTCAACGCTACGTCCAATCCAGCCGAGATTCCCCGTTGCGATTATGGAATTGTCGCCACAAAAGCGATCCACACTCGGAGCGCGATTGCGCAGGTCGCTCGCGCTTTCGACGAAAACAGTGCGGTCTGTTCGGTACAAAATGGCGTCGGCAACGAAGAGATCATTGCCGAGCATGTGAAGTACGTCATTCGTGGCACGACGTTTCCCGCGGGGCATCCCATCGCGCCCGGCCACATCGGTTTCGACATCAAGGGCGACACGTGGATCGGACCCTTTGAGCCGTCAAATACCGCAATGTCGAAAGTCGAGGAACTCGCAGGCTTGGTCACGCGATCGGGCATGAACACGATTCCTCTGCAAGACGCACGCGGCGCACAGTGGACCAAGCTGATTTTCAATGCCGCAACAAACCCGGTCGGCGCTCTTACGCTCTTGCATCACGGAGCCGCGACTCGCTTTGCTCCAACCGGTAAACTTTCGAACGATCTGATAGTGGAGGGTGAAGCGGTGTCCAAAGCACTCGGCATCGAGTTGCATGGCGATCCGCGTGCGCTCGTGCAAAAAGGAGCGAACGCGCCCGGCAAGCACCGGGCCAGTATGTTGCAGGATATTGTGGCCAAACGTCAGACCGAGATCGATTTCATGAACGGCGCTATCGTCGAGTGGGGCAGGAAAGCTGGCGTTCCCACACCGCTGAACCAGGCGATGTGGGAGCTAATTAAAGGGCTGGAACATTCCTGGAGCGATCCGGGCTAAACGGTGTGGAAATCAATAGTGTGCTGGGGACCGGAAGCCTGGCGCCCAGAACCAAGCCGAACTAAGAATCCATCATGTTAAACTCGCTGAACATCGGCGTACTCCAACTCAGCATGGAGCCCGTGCAAGAGACGGTCATCATGGCAAAGGCCTGCGAGGATGCAGGCTTTGACGCCTTCTGGATCGCGGAAGCCTACCCCTGGTGGCGCAAGCACTCGTTTGAAGCGCGCTCTTCGACGGCTATTCTGGCCGTCATCGCCAGCCAGACTCGGCGCATTCAACTGGGCTGGGGCATCATTTCTCCTTACACGCGCCATCCCGTTCAAATCGCCATGGAGGCACGCGTCATGCAGGATCTTGCTGGCGGCCGCTTTCTCCTCGGCCTCGGCGCGTCGAAAATTTTCATGAAGGAGATCGGCGAAGGCGAAGGTGAAAAAGTGGGTCCGGCGACAGCAATGCGAGAAAGCATCGAGATTGTTCGAGGCGTACTCAAAGGCGACGCGTTCGATTACCGAGGGAAGGTCTTCGCCGCAAGCGTGCCGCCACTCAAGCCCGACGCGCACGCCTCGCGCAGTGTCCCTCCAATTTATGTAGCTGGGACCGGCCCAGCCATGCAGCGACTTAGTGGGTCCGTTGGCGATGGCTTGCTCACAGCTTCGATCACGACACCCGCGTTCGTGCGCTACTCAAAGAAGAATATGGATGACGGCGCTGCTAGGGCCGGGCGCGATGCCTCGAAATTGATTCTGGGCTCGGTGATTGTCGGCAGCATCGGCCGCGACGCGAAACAAGGCAAAGAAGGCGCTCGCGAGCAAGCCGCCATGTACCTCGCGAACAAGGTGCAGAACATAAAAGGCTCAGCCGACGTGCTGCTCGAGTCCGCTGGGATCACGTTTGACGAACTGCAACCGGTCGCCGATGCGATGGAGCGGGGAGGCCGGAAAGCCGCGGCCAGAGCCGTTTCCGACGAATTGCTCAAGAAGGTCTGTCCAATTGCAGGCACGCCGGACGAATGCATTCAGCGGATCGAAGAGTACCGCGCCGCGGGCTGCACGCACATCATGCTGGAAATCTGGGGAGAGGACCGGACTGGACAGGCGAAATTGTTTGGAGATGCCGTATTGCCCCACTTCAGGAAGTGAGCAAATCTGCAATCCCCTATTTCGACATCACCAGCTTCGCTATGGTCGCGAGCTGCATGTTCGATGTGCCTTCGTAGATCTTGCCGATCTTTGCGTCGCGCCAGTATTTTTCCACCGGATAGTCTTTGGTGAATCCGTAGCCGCCGTAGATTTCAATCGCCAGCGAAGTGACGCGCTCGGCGACCTGCGACGTGAAGAGCTTGGTCATGGCTGCTTCTTTCACGAAGTCCACGCCCGCGTCTTTCATGCGCGCGGCATTGTAGACCATCAGTCGCGCCGCCTCGATCTCCGTCGCCATCTGCGCGATCTGGAACTGGATTCCCTGAAACTCCGAGATCGGTTTGCCAAATTGCTTGCGCTCCTGCGCGTACTTCGAGGCGTACTCCCACGCTCCGCGCGCCACACCCAGCATCTGAGCGCCAATTCCGATGCGCCCTTCGTTCAGCGTCTCAATGGCGATCTTGTACCCTTTGCCGACCTCACCCAGCACATTTTCCTTCGGCACGCGGCAATCTTCGAGAATCAGCTCGCAGGTCGACGACGCGCGAATGCCAAGCTTGTCTTCTTTCTTGCCGACCGTGAATCCAGGAAAGTTCTTTTCTACGAGAAACGCGGTGATCCCCTTGTAGCCCTTCGTGGCATCAATTGTCGCAAAGAGGATGAAGATGCCGGCTTCCTTGCCATTCGTGATCCACAGCTTGCGGCCGTTCAAAACGTAATCGCTGCCTTTGAGTTCGGCCTTTGTCTGCATGGCAAATGCATCCGACCCCGAACCCGCCTCGCTGAGCGCGTACGCACCCACCGTATCGGTGGCCATCTTCGGCAGAAAACGCCGCTTCTGTTCCTCCGTCGCCCAGCGCAAAATCGCATTGGCCACCAGCGTGTTCTGCACGTCAACGATCACGCCGGCCGAGGCGTCCGCCCGCGAGCATTCTTCGACTGCCAGGATCGCCTCGAAGAATTTTCCGCCTGCGCCACCGTATTGTTCGGGAATCTCGATGCCCATCAGACCAAGCTGAAAAAATTGGTCGATCAGCGAGTGCTCGAACATGCCCTTTTCGTCCATCTCCTTGGCGAGCGGACGAATCTTGTCCTCGGCAAACTGGCGCACGTTGTCGCGAAACAGAATCTCGTCTTCGCTCAACGTGGTCAGCGGAGAAGGCGGGGCAAGCTGGAGAGTTTCAGGCATGAGAGCACCTCATTCCCGTCAACGGCGCACTTTTGCAGCGTTTACGGGCAAGAATGGCAAACTGGAAATTGTAACAGGGGGGATGCGCGACCGCTGGAGCTTTAGCTCGCAAGAGCAGAAGATTCAGTTGGCGAGATCGCAGGCAGATTCATGAGTCCCGCTTTTGCTCCCTCACGCTGCGCAAACGCAATTATCTCTGCCTCGCGGTTCGCAGCGAGTGCCGGGCGTTCGTACGCAGCCAGCAATTCCTCGACGCGAGCCCGCGCACGATGCAGAATATCGGGCGCACCATCTGAGCCCGCTAGCCCGCGATCAACTACCGCCGAAGGAAAGTGTTGCTCCTTGCGGAAGAGATCGCGTGTTTCCTTCAGCTTCAGAAATTCGCCCGACAATCCCGTCTGCCCGAACATCGCCGTCGCCAGCGTTTCGGTTCGCGGCTCGATGCCTTCGATCAACCGCTGCGCGGATGCAATCGCCTCTGCATCGATTACCAGCTTTTCGATGCTGTGGCAGGCGAGGAAGTCCAGCATGCCTGCACCCGAGATCATGTTGATCCCGGCAAGCGCGCCGAGCACCGCCGACATTCCGCTCTCCATCTCAACCTGAGCATCGATGACCCGGCCATCGCCCGCCACCATGTAGGCGTGAGTCGGCAGACCGAGATATTTTCCAACTTCGGCGCAGGCTACATCGAGCATGGCCGTTTCAATCGCGCCCATCGGCGTCTTGCCCGAGCGCATGTCGAAGATCGCAGGCGCCGCGCCCCAGACGATCGGCGCTCCCGCCTTCGCGAGTTGATGAATCGTAATTCCGCTGATGCACTCCGCTGCGTGCTGCACGACCGACCCGGACAGAGTCACAGGCGCGGTCGCTCCGGCCAACGGCATGCTCACGATCTCCGCGGGCACGCCCGCACGCGCCAGATCGACAAGATTCTGCGACGCGAACTCCGACCAGTTGAGCGGCGGCGAAGGACAGACATCAAAAATCGCGCGTGGATGTTGGCGAAGCGCGTCGCCGCCTCCGCTTTCGATGGCCAGCAATTCCAGCAGCACATGCAGGCTTGATGCGGAAAACGCGCCAGTCACAACAGGCTTCTTCGAGTGCCATAAAACCAGCAGCAGCCGGTACCAGTCGCCGATCTCCGCCGGCACATCGTTGCAGACCATGGCCGTCGACTGCGCCGCATATTGCGGTAGCATCTCCGCGACCTCGACGAGTCGCACCAGGTCGCCCGATTCTGCCGGACGCGCCTTCTGGGTTTCGGGATCAAGAATGTTCAGGCAGGACGAGCCCGGATCGAAGTGAACGGCATCCCTTCCATAGCGCACGGCCGCCACGCCATTGCGGTCATAGAGATAGAATTCCCGCGGTACGGACTGAAGAGCCCGGCGCGCAACAGCTTCGGGAATACGTGCAACGCCATCCTGAACGGAGATACCGGCCGCCCGCAGCAATTCGACGACATAGGGCGCAACCCGCACACCCGGATCGTGGATGAGTTCAAAAGCCTCAATCAGAATGCGCTCGACGAGCGGCTTGTCAAGCAGTTGAAGTTTCGGCCTCATGCGCTCTCCAGCGCGGCATTGTTCGCCGTCCGCGTCTTTGCCTCCATCAGTTCGCGGGCCAGAGCCACCGCGCTCATTGCATCTTTTGCGTAGCCGTCCGCGCCGATTTCTTCCGCCCACTTCCGCGAGACCGGAGCTCCCCCGACCATTACCTTCACCTGCGCCCGCAGCCCAGCCCTCTCCAGCGACTCGATCACGCCTTTCTGGTTCCGCATGGTAGTCGTGAGCAGCGCCGACACTCCCACGATGTCAGCCTTGACCTCACTCGCCTTCGCAGCAAATTTCTCCCCGGAAACGTCAACGCCGAGATCGTGGACCGAAAATCCGTGCGCCGTGAGCAACGTTCCCACCAGCGTCTTGCCGATCTCGTGGATGTCGCCTTTCGTCGTGCCGAGAACCACAGTGCCTGCGCTGGGCCGTTCCCCGCCCAGCCTCTTCAATTCGGGTTCGAGCACGGTCATTGCCGCCCGCATTGCCTCGGCCGAAGCCATCATGTCCGGCAGAAACATCTGTCCACGTGCAAATTGCTCACCGACGTCGTGCATTCCCGGAACATAGCCCTCGTTAATCGCCTCTAATGGCGCAACTCCGGCCGCCAGCGCCTGGCGGGCAAGATCGGAAGCAGTGTCGGGCGCGCCATCGACGATGCTCTGGCGCATGGCGGAATAGGAATTTTCGGGCATAGATGCTCCTGCGGCATGCTTGCCCGGATGGGCCCGGGTCGTCTGTGACTCGGATCACAAGGGGAGTTTATGGACTAGAGAGGAGGGTTGTTCTCAGCCCATCACTGCGGCTTATGATCAGGCGCTTTCTCTGGCGGAGGGGGTTGTTGGCCTTGCGGCTGCGCCTGCGGGGACGGCGGCGCGGGGTCCGTCTTTTTATCCTTGCCTTTATCTTTGTCAGACGCTCCGTACACCGAGTACTGCTGGGTGGGACGCTTCAGCCTCACGGTAATCTGTGTCTCAGGCTGCCGGATCTCGTAGTCCTCTCCGAACGTCTGGAAGCCAGGCGCCAGCACCTGCACGCGGAGAACCCCATACGGAATTCCGTCGATCCAGGTCTTGCCCTCTTCGTCGGTCTTGAGTTCGAGCCCGCCCATGGACTGCTTGCCCTTTCTCGTTACAGGATGCAGCACCACGGCGGCGTTTTTTACCGGCTTGCCGCTCGCGTCGCGCACCACGACGAACCGCATGTTCGACATGGGACCTTCGTCTTCATCCTGCGCCCGCGCCTCACCCGGCCCGCCCAGCGCAATTGCGAGCGCGGCCATCACTGTCAACGCAAACGGCAACTTCTTCATGATTCCTATTTTATGCGACCTCAATCCAACTCCCCAATTATCGGCACCGCGCTCAGTATGTTTTTTCGATAACCCGAGTACCCCACCTACTTCAGCCCCCTGACCACATACGCTTCCGACAATGCCTGGCGATACATATAGGCGTACGTGGTGCCGTCGCTTGAAAAATGTGGCGGATAGGCCTTCGTCGCTCCCGCCAGCAGGCCCATCCCGACAACTCTCCACGGTTCTATCTTTCCATCCGCGATGTTGACGCGGCTGACACCCACGGTTTTTTCGCTACGATGGCTTGCGCTAACGTAGAGTTCTTTGCCATCCGGCGACCATCCCTCCACCAGCCACTTCGAGTCGAGCCCCGGCACTGGCCGGAATCCGCTTCCATCCAATGGCCAAACACCCCAATTCCCCTCCGGCCCCAGCACCACTACGTTGCGCCCATCGCCGGACAGTACCGTTCCCGCTATTCCCTCCGGCGTTATCGCCTTTGCCGCCCCGTCGCTGATGTTGATGAGATAGTCCCGCGCGCCGTGTCCCGGCTCGATTCCCACCGCCAGCAATTGTTTGCTATCAGGTAAATAGCGAACCGGTTCGTAGGTGATCGCATCGTGCGTGAGCTGTCTTGCTTCTCCTGCGCCCGTCGGCACCAGACTCAGCGGCCCTCCCTTGGCTGGCTTTGTCACCACCCACTTCGCGTCGGGTGAAATTGCCAGGCCCACGCCCTCGCCGATCCGTACCGGAGGAGAGCCATCGCTATCCCTGAAAAACACCGTGTAGTTCGGTCCGCCGCCATCGCCTGCCTCTTCAAACAGTAGCTTCTTCCCGTCGCGGCTGATGTCCTCCAGGATCGACCATCCCAACCATCCCAGTTCGCGCTCTTCTTTTGCTCCCTCCACCATCCCACGAATACCAACCCGCATCTGGTGCGTGGTGATCAGCGCGGCGCCGTTGCGGATATCCTGCAGCCACATTCCACCAGGCACGTTTGTGATCGTTCGCACCGCCCCTGATAATGTCACTCCACGGAGATTGTCAGAAGTGCCGAGCGTGGTAGAGGTGAACCAGATTTCATTTCCGCTCGTCGCCCAAGCGATTCCCTCGATCGAATACCAGCCATCCGAAAGCTTCTTTTCTCTCCCGTCCAGATCGACAACCGCTATCGAGCCCTGATCATCTCCGCTCGTGTTCTCATGATCAACAATTGCGACCAACTTCCCGTCGGGTGAAATTCTGGGTGTGCTAATCCAATAAATGCTGTCCAACAGAACCTTGCCCAAAGGGTATTCCAGCTTCCAATGCCGGCTCTCAGGCATGTAGCGCACGACCGCCATGCGCTCCCCATCCGCGGCCCAATCCGCGTCCTGTACGTAGTTCAGCACCTCGCGGGGTGTGCCGCCATTTAACGGGACTCGGGCCAGTGTTCCCACCTTCGCGTGCCCTAACATCTCAACTGTGTTGAGCCGGATCGCCAGTTCTCCGTTCTTCGAGATGGCCAGCAGTTCCCCATCCTTGAGCCCCACTTCACGCGACCCATTCTCCTCAGTGCGCGCCGTGTATAGCTGGTTCTCGCCGCCATCCCACGACGCACTGTAGACGATCCCGCCGTCGGGCGTGAAGCGCGCATTGCCCATCGATCCCATGCGGAACGTGATCTGCTGATATTCCGGCGACGATGTTTTCATGCCGGCGCGACCAATCCACCAGGCTGCAGCAGCTACCACGACCACCGCACCAAACACCGCAAGCAGGGGCAAGCCTGCGCGTTTGGCTTCGGACTCGCCGGCTTCCAACTCCGGGCTCGCCACAACCGGTTGCGCGCTGGTCCGGGTTCCCACCGAACTATCCGAAAGCGCTTCCAGGTTGAATGCGACATCTCCTGCCGACTGGAAACGCTGCGCCGGATTCTTCTCCAGACAATGCCGCACGATCCGTTCCAGCGGCAGTGGAATGTTGCGCCCAGTTTCGGCCAGTTCCGGGGGTTCGTCCTTCACAATCGCGCTCATGGTCTCGGCGGGACTCTCGCCGTGAAATGCGCGCTTGCCGGAGAGCATCTCGTACAAAATCGATCCGAACGCGAAGATATCGGCGCGGTGGTCGGCAGGTTTTCCTCGCACCTGCTCGGGAGACATGTAACCGGCTGTTCCCATGACCTGCCCCGGCTCGGTGTTCACCTGCGCGGTGAGCGTGTCCCCACCTTCGGTCACTTCGGGACGCGTCAGTTTGGCAAGCCCGAAATCCAGAATCTTCGCTCGGCCGTCCTCGGTGACGAAGATGTTCTCCGGCTTCAGGTCGCGGTGGACGATGCCTTTGTCGTGGGCTGCTGCCAGTCCACGTGCCACCTGCAGCGCGACATCGATCGTTTTACGGACGGGCATCGGTCCGTTACGCACCAGTTCGCGCAATGTCGTACCTTCCAGCAACTCCGACACGATGTATGGAGCGCCGGCCGCTTCGCCGATATCGAAAATAGAAAGAATACTGGGGTGGTTCAGCGCCGCGGCGGCGCGCGCTTCCTGAGTGAAGCGCAAAAGGCGGTCCGCATCGGCCGAGAAAGATTTCGGCAAAACTTTAATCGCGACCGTACGATTCAGGCGGCCATCCCGTGCGCGGTAGACCTCGCCCATGCCGCCCGCGCCAAGCAGCGATTCGATGTCATAGGGACCAACTTTAGTTCCAGCAGCGAGGGTCATGTAAATAATGAGATCGCAAAAAGCGCAGAGAATTGTCCCGCAAACGCGAGGCCTGCATTATATCTCGAACCCAAATACGCCCGTTCCAGCAACCCTAGCTTCAATCTGGAGCTTCTGACCTCTGACCTCCAACCACCGCCCACGAACCCCTGCTTCCGCAGTACAATGTCCCCGCCTTCCCAAACCCCACGAAAAAGGAGAGAGATCACATGAATAGACTCATGGGCTATCTGTTGCTGTCGTCTCTAGTGTTGGGCTGTCTGGGTACGATCGCTGCGCAGGAAAGTTCTGGCATGCATCAACCCCCGAAGGTGCTCAACATCATCCGCGAGTACCCCAAGCCGGGCAAGGGCGGTATGGCGCACGAAAAAACCGAGGCGGCCTTCGTTCAGGCTCTGCGTGCCGCCAACTGGAAGTCTCACTACATTGCTGTGGACTCGCTTTCCGGCAAGCCGCGCAGTCTTTTCCTGGCCGGCTACGACTCCTTTGAGGCCATGGAGAAAGACATGGCGGGCGTCGAAAAGAATCCAAAACTGGCGGCGGCCCTCGATCACGCCGGCGCCGTCGATGGTGAACTGTTAAGCGACACGGACGCGGGCGACTTTGCCTTTCGCGAGGATATGAGTCTTCGTCCGGGCGTCGATCTGCCGCACATCCGCTACTTTGAAATTTCTCTATTCCACGTCAAGCCCGGCCACGACAAAGATTGGGAGGCCCTGGTCAAGATGTACCAGCAGGGCTTCGACAGAATTCAAGATGCTCACTGGGCGATGTATGAGGCAGTCTTCGGCCAACAAGACGGTACGTTCGTCGTTTTCGAACCAATGAAGTCGCTCGCGGAGGTCGACCGGGATTTCGGTGAGGGCAAAGACTTCGAATCGGCGCTGGGTGAAGACGGAATGAAAAAACTTCACGAGCTTTACGCCGTCGCGATCGAATCGAGCCAGACGAATTTGTTCGCCGTCAATCCTCGCATGAGCTACGTCGACGAGGGCATGATGAAAGCCGACGAATTCTGGAAGCCAAAAGCCCCTGCTGCGATGAAGGAAAAGAAGGAGGAGAAGGGAGAAAAGAAGCAATAACCACGAACCGCGGGTGCTCTCCGTGGTCAAGGTTTTTGCTGGGCAGCCCAGTGCACCCTGTGGTTAAAGCACTTCTTTTGCGCACCTTCGTGTCCTCAGTGGTTTGTTTGTGTCAGGAAATCAAAGAGCCGCGAGGCCAAGTTCGGCAGCTCGCGGCTCTGAATTTTCAACTTCGAACAACCAGGTTCGGCTTGCTCACAGCTCGGAGCTCGAAGCTCGGAGCTACCTACCTACGAAACGCACAAGCTCTCCAATGCGCTCTGATTCCGGATCACCAACGTGGCCCCGTGTAATTCAACTACTCCGCGGCGCTTGAAGTCGCCCAGGATCCGGGTAACAGTCTCCCGAGACGATCCAATCAACTGCGCCAGCTCTTCATGCGTCAACGCCAGCTTCATCCGTACCACTCCGCCGCTCACTCGGCCCTCAGCTGACCACTGCAGGAGGAGACGGGCCAGCTTCCCCGGGACCGAATGGCAGAGTCCGATCGAACGAATGACTTCATAAGCCGATTGGCAGTCTTGGCTTAGGTGTTGCGTCGCCCGCAGGCACGCGTCTCCGTGCATTCTTAGAAATCTCAGGAAATTCTCGCTGCTGATGTAAGCGAGTTGGGAGGGCTGCAGAGTTTCAACCGTCAGCTCGTAAGCATGTCCCGTCACCACCGATTGCAGTCCGAGCACCTCGCCCGGATGCGCAATCTTCACGATCAACGTCTTGCCATCGGCGTTTGTGGTCATCAGTTTCACACGGCCTTGGCACACGATGTAAATCCCACGTGCCGCCTGCCCTTCCATCAGCACCACTGCGCCCTCGGGATACGAACTGGTGTGCTTGATGCGGTTCAGATCGTCTAGGGTTGAGGCCGACAGGCCGGAGAAAAAGCTGTCCGGCCCCAGATCAAATTGCCGGACATCCTCGATGATCGGCAACCCGTACGGCGAATTCGCCTTCACCTGGGCATCTGCCATGTATCGAAACCCGGTCCCGGTGGTCCTCATCGCTACCGTTGCAGTTGCCATATCGCTGTCTCCTTGAAGTGACTTCGTTCCCCGCCCGTGGCTCGTGATGCTTCTTTTGACTTCCAGCACCTGTGCTTATCGCAACGGACGTGCCAATCTCATGAGCTCTGGCGTGAGCCGCTCGGCATCGCCTGTAACAAATTTGTATGCAATGACTTACCTTTAAATAAAGCCCATAGATCTGGGCGCCGGGCAGTCTGGCATTGGGTGGTCCGTTGGGCCTTTTCCCCACACAGCTGCGTGATCTCCATCACTAAATATTGTGAGAAACGCACAAAGTTTTGTGATTTAGACGAAGACTAGAAGTCCCGACTCGAAAACGAGTGCAGGTGCGCACTGCCCGCCTAGGGGCAGGAAATGACGGTGGCTCGGCACTATTTGAGGGCAACTTGTGCCAAAGCACTATTTTCGCGCCGGAAAGTGGCGGGCGCGTCGGCCTTCCCGGAAACCAATGCAAGTTGTCGCCCACTAAGACGGGACCGTCTGCACGACAGCAACCTGATCATTTAGAATTCACCCGTCATGCACAAGGTCGTAGCGAGCGCGGAAGAAGCCATTCAGGATGTCTTCGATGGCGCCTCCATCATGTTCGGCGGTTTTGGACTTTGCGGAAACCCCGAAAACCTGATTCGTGCCCTGGTCGCCAAAGGCACGAAGAATCTCGTCACCATCAGCAACAACGCTGGCGTCGACGGCCTTGGCCTCGGCCTGCTCCTCGCGAATGGACAGATCAAACACCACATCGGAACCTATGTCGGCGAGAACAAACTGCTCGAAGCCATGGTGCTCGACGGTCGCGTAAAGCTCGATCTGGTCCCGCAGGGCACTTTTTCTGAGCGGATTCGCGCGGGCGGTGCTGGCATCCCGGCATTCTTCACGCCGACGGGCGTCGGGACGATCGTCGCTGATGGAAAAGAAGTCCGCGAATTCGATGGCCGCCCTTACATCATGGAGCGCGCCCTGAAGGCCGACTTCGCCTTCATCAAAGCATGGAAGGGCGACACCTGGGGCAACCTCGTCTATCGCAAGACAGCGCGCAACTTCAATCCCATGATGGCGACGGCGGCAAAGATCACGATCGCGGAAGTAGAGCACCTGGTCGAACCCGGGGAGCTCGATCCGGACATGGTCCACACGCCCAGCGTCTACGTGCAGAGAATTTTTCAAGGCGAGTTGTTTGAGAAGAGAATTGAGAGACGGACGGTAAGGAAAGCGTAAATCGGTCGTTATTCGATGGTCGATAGTTGTTGGGCAATTTGAGGCAGCCGCGATCTCATCTGCTCGCCGAACGACTAACGACCAAGGACCGACGACTTGCAAACCAAGGAACCCATGCCAACAGAGTCAAAACCCTCGAAAGACCTCGAAAAACGCGACCGCATCGTCAAGCGCATCGCCCGAGAATTGCGTGACGGATTCTACGTCAACCTCGGCATCGGCATGCCGACGCTGATTGCCAATCACGTTCCGCCCGGCATGGACGTGATCCTCCAGAGTGAGAACGGCATGCTCGGGATCGGCCCTTATCCTATCGAAGGCACCGAGGACGCCGACCTTATCAATGCCGGAAAAGAAACGGTCAGTGAGCTCCGCGGCACCGCCTACTTTTCCAGCGCCGACTCGTTCGCCATGATTCGCGGCGGCCACGTTGACCTCAGCGTCCTCGGCGCGATGGAGGTCGATGAGCAGGGAAACCTCGCCAACTGGATGATTCCCGGGAAGATGGTCAAGGGCATGGGCGGCGCGATGGACTTAGTCGCCGCTGCGCGCCGCGTGATCATCGCCATGGAACACGCCACGAAAGACGGCCAGCCAAAGATCCTGAAGAAATGTACCTTGCCGCTTACCGGCGTCAAGGTCGTCGATACGATCGTGACGGAGATGGGCTATATGCGCGTGACACCTGATGGCCTGATGCTCGAAGAGATCGCGCCCGGATTGACAGCCGAAGATGTCCAGCGCGCGACCGGGCCGAAGCTAATCGTCAGGGAGACGCTAAAAACGATGGAGGGGTGAGGATATGCGCTGGTTTAAACCCGCCGGTCCGATCTATTTTCCAGTTTCGGTCCTTGGCTGGACGATCACGCTGCTCGCCCTCGCCTTCTGCATCCAGATATTCAGGTTTGTCGACGGGCGTTCCCATTCCGTCTCCGACACGCTCTATGGGATCTTCCCGTACTGGATTCCGACTTTTCTTCTCTGGTTGTGGATCGCAAGCCGCACAAGTGTAGAGCGCAATTCCCACGCCTCCTGCCCCACTCCTGGCAATACTCATTAAACTCTGAAGGGCGCGCGCATCAGCCGCACGGGCAGCAGGAAAATCTCCCGCACCAGTGCCAGCACGCCATGCACGGCAACGCCAACCAGTCGGAAGGGAAGCAAGAAAAGCCATACAAAGGGATAAAGGACCAAGGCAAGCAGCGCCAACGGCCAGCACAGAACGAAGAGGACGCACCAGAGCAGAAAGGCGAACATAATCCCTCCCACTGAATGATACGCACGCGGCCCGGAAAAGTTCAGTGAGGTAGCGCGGTTTGCCTACCGCCAAGCTCCTTCTGCAAAAACTGCAGCGTCCGCAGTCCCGCATCCCGCCAGACGTCATTCTCAAACCCATGTCCGGCGCCAGGATAGATCTTCATTTCGTAAGAAATCCCCTTCTCCTCCAACAGGCGCTGCAAATTGTAAGCCTCGGACGCCGGCACAGTTGGATCCGCCTCGCCATGCAGGATGAGCGTCGGGCACATTCGTCGCATGAACAACTTCATCTCGCGCGGCAGCCCGCCGAAGAATTCGACCACCGCCTTGATGCGCCCATCAATCGAAGCATTGGCGAGAGAAAGATAAGCGCCGAGCGAAAAGCCAAGTAGCGCAATTCGTTTGCGATCGACGTTCGACTGCTTCTCGACGAAGCTGACCGCATCCCAAAGCGTCTTCATCCAGATCGGAAAATTCTTGAAGATCGTCGCCTTGTTGGCGAACTGGGTGTCGGTGCGGTCAAAGTAATGAAGCACGTAGACCGCAAATCCCTGCTCGGCGAGTAGAGTAGCGTACCGGTCCATCCCTTGAACGCCGCCGCCCGCGCCATGCAGCGCGATCACAGTGGGCAGGGAACCATCGCCCGCCAGCGTGTAGGCATCGAGCCGGATGTTCTTTCCTCCGGCGTCAAAGGTAAGTTGGGTTGTGGTGACGGCGGGCATTCCCTACGAAGATTTCCCGGCGAGTTCCCGCAGCGACTGCTCATACGGTGCACGCGCGATTCCGCGCTCCGTGATGATCGCGGCGACATATTTCGCGGGGGTCACATCGAAAGCGGGATTCTCAATCGAAACTCCATCCGGTACCATTTGCTTCCCGGCGATATGCGTGACCTCTCGCGAGTTGCGCTGCTCGATCGGAATCCCGCTCCCATCCTTCGTCGCAAGGTCGACCGTCGAAATCGGCGCCGCCACATAGAACGGAATGCCATGTTCCTTGGCCAGCACCGCAACCGTGTAGGTTCCGATTTTGTTTGCCACGTCTCCGTTGGCAGCAATGCGGTCGGCGCCAACGACAATCGCCCCAATCTTCCCCTGCTTCATCATCACGCCGGCCATGTTGTCGGAGATGACAGTCGTAGGAATTCCGTCCTTCATCAACTCCCAAGCCGTAAGCCGCGAACCCTGCAGAAACGGCCGCGTCTCGTCCGCGTAAACGTGAATCTTCTTACCCGCCTCGACCGCCGCTCGAATCACCCCCAGCGCAGTGCCGTAACCGGCGGTAGCCAGAGCCCCGGCATTGCAATGTGTAAGCACGCCGCCGCTCGCCGGCATCAAAGTCGCGCCGTGGCGGCCCATGGCCTGGTTGGCAGCAATATCTTCGGCATGCATGCGCTGAGCTTCCTCAATGATCGCCTGTTTGATCTGCGGAACCGGCCGCACGCGCAGCGTTTCGAATTTGTCTTGCATACGCCGAATCGCCCAGAAAAGGTTGACCGCGGTAGGCCGCGTCTGTCGAATTGTCTCGCAGATCAGGTCGAAGTCTTTCTTCAGTTCGCCGCCAGTTTCGGCCTTGGAGTTCTTCACCCCAAGCGCAATGCCCATCGCGGCTGCCACGCCGATGGCCGGCGCCCCGCGCACCACCATGTTTCGGATTACATCCGCGACCTGCTCATGGGTTGTACAGGTCACGTAGACTTCTTCTGTAGGCAGCTTCGTCTGGTCAATGAAGACTACGCCGCGGTCGGTCCATTCCAGAGTTTGAATCATTTTGTTATCAGCTCTCAGCTGTCAGCTATCAGTCAATTCGGCGAGCGCCGATGACTACTCGTTCAATTGCAGATGCTGCTTGCGCACATCCACCGCGGTAAATATTGAGATAAAGGGCGCGGGTGCGGCTGCCTTTTCCACGTTGGGCCGTCCGTGCGCATCCTGTCGCTCGACGAGGCACATTGCTCCGACGACCTCGAATCCAAAAGCGCGCGCCGCCTCAATCGCATCGATCGTCGAAGCCCCCGTCGTGCATACATCGTCGACGATCACTACCGCCGCTCCCGTCTCACGGAAGCCCTCGATGCGCTGTCCCGTTCCGTGTTGCTTTTCCGACTTGCGCACCAGAAAACCATGTAGCGTTCCGCTCGTCACTGCTACCGCCACGACGATCGGATCGGCACCCATGGTAAGCCCGCCTATGGCGCTAGCTTCCCATCCTTGCTCTCGGATCTCGTCAAGAAATACCTGCCCTACCAGTTGGCTGCCGCGGGCGTCGAGCGTCGTCGTGCGACAGTCAACGTAGTAATCGCTGGTCGCCCCCGAAGAAAGCTTGAACTCCCCAAGCCGAAACGACTTTGTAGCCAGCATCTCCAGCAGTTCTTGGCGTGGCGTAGACATGAATTTCTACGATAGCAAAAATCAGTACCTGGTACCCAGTAGTCTGTATCAAATTGGTGCTCATGGCCGGGTACTGGCGACTGGGTACTGACTTCAGACTTCACTGACTCAGCTTCTCCAGATGCCGAAATCCGTCCGTCCCGATAAACATCAGGGTGGAAATCGTTCCGTTGTAAGCAATGTGAACGACCAACCCGGCGGCCACTGAGTTCTTATGCGCGCGAATCATCGTCAGCACTACGCCGACGAGGAAAATCACCAGCACCGGCCCCCACGAATAGGTAAGCTGCTGCCCGTGCATCAACGCGAATGCGAACGCAGTAATAAATATCGCCCCTGTCATGCCGACTCCACGGGCCAGCACCGGATACAGAAACCCACGAAAGAACAGTTCTTCCATGAGCGGAGCCAGCGTGACGCTGAAAATGGTGAGAACCCAGGCCTCGGCAGGAGTGCGGAACAGAGCGTCAATCGGCAGGTTCTTTGGCATCGGCAGGGTGTTCGCCAAGAGTTGCAGCGTGATGGAAAGCACGACGCCGCCAGCAATGTAAGCAGCTGGAGACGAAGGCCAATTCCAATGAATTGCCGCCAGAAAATCCGGACGCTGCCGCTCGCGCGCAACCAGAATGTACATGTAAGCGAATATGAGCAGGTAGGCGAAGGCCTGCCCCGCAATAATGACTAGCGGAACGCGCGCCACCTGAACGAGCGGCCAATGAGGATAAAGCCACCAGTGTGCCACGAACAGCGCAGCGAACATGCTCCCGATCAGCGCGACGATCGCGAGAACACTAAGGCGGATAAGGTCGAAGGCATTCCATGCCGGGTCTGGCGGCTCCGGATTGTCGAGCGGAGGCGGAGCCAAAGCAGCGCGGATTTCGGAGGGCGGACTATCGGCTCGCACCGGCGCCTGAATCGAGTCTGGATCTTCAGGGAACGCGTTCACGCGGATTCCTGCCGGCTAGCTTCGGAAGCGTCGCGCTTCGTGGAGTGGCTCCCTGCCGTGCCGTTCATAGTAGAAAGGCTCTTCCCTTGATCTCCCGAGCCGTTGAAATAGGCCGCCAATTCCTGGCCAGTGTACGACTTTTTGATTCGTGCCACCTGCTCCGGGGTTCCTTGCGCCACGATGCGTCCGCCTTCTTCGCCGCCCTCCGGACCAAGGTCGAGAATCCAATCGGCGTTGCGGATCACATCCATGTTGTGCTCGATGATGATGACCGTGTTGCCCAGATCGGTCAATCGATGCAGGACGTCAAGCAACTTGCGCACGTCGTCAAAGTGCAACCCCGTAGTCGGCTCGTCGAGTAAGTAAAGTGTTTTTCCCGTTTGCCTCTTGCTCAATTCGCGCGCCAGCTTGATGCGCTGCGCTTCGCCGCCCGAAAGCGTAACCGCCGATTGCCCGAGATGAATGTATCCTAGGCCGACATCCACCAGAGTCTGCAGCTTCTGTCGCAACTGTGGTATGTTCTCGAGGATTTGCAGCACATCCGTCACGGGCATCTCCAGCAGATCGGCGATCGAGTAGCCGTTGTAGCGTACCGACAGCGTCTCCTGGTTGTAGCGATGTCCTCCGCAGACCTCGCATTGCACATACACGTCCGGCAGGAAGTTCATCTCGATGCGCCGCTGGCCCTCACCCTGACAGGCCTCGCAGCGTCCGCCCGAAACGTTGAACGAGAATCGCCCCGGTTTGTATCCCCGCTCGCGAGACTCCGGAAGCATCGCGAAAATGTCGCGGACGAGCGAAAAAATTCCCGTGTAAGTCGCCGGATTCGAGCGCGGCGTGCGTCCGATCGGCGATTGATCGATGCGAATGACCTTGTCTACCAGTTCGGCCCCGGTAATCGATTTGTGTGCCCCCGGCTCTTCGCGCGAGCGGTAGAGTTGCTGCGCCAGCGCACGGTAAAGGATGTCATTCACCAAGGTCGACTTGCCCGACCCGGAGACGCCTGTGACAACCGTCATTACCCCGAGCGGAAATACGACATCGATGTTCTTCAGGTTGTTCTGCCGCGCGCTTAGAATCGTGATCGCTTTGCCGTTGGGACTGCGGCGTTCAGGCAATATCGCAATCCGTTGCCGCCCGGCAATGTAAGCCCCGGTCAACGAGCCAGGCGCCTCCATGATCTGCGCCGGTGTCCCGCTGGCCACGAGTGCGCCGCCGTGCCGCCCTGCGCCCGGACCGAGGTCAATCACGAAATCAGCCCGGCGAATCGTTTCTTCATCGTGCTCCACAACGAGGACGGTGTTGCCCAGATTTCGCAGATCTTCAAGCGCTGCCAGCAGCCGTCCATTGTCACGCGAGTGCAGGCCGATCGAGGGCTCGTCGAGCACATACAATACGCCGCGGAGTTTCGACCCAATCTGCGTCGCCAGCCGAATGCGCTGGCCTTCGCCGCCCGATAGCGTAGCTGCCGACCGTCCCAGCGAAAGATACCCAAGCCCCACCGCATTCAGAAATTCAAGCCGCTCGATGATCTCGTGCAAAATCCGTCCAGCAATTGCTTCGTCGCGGCCCGTTAGCCTGATCTTCCGCGCAGTTTCCAGCGCTCGCGCAATCGGCAAATCCGTGAACTCGGCAATCGACATGCCGTTGACCTTCACCGCCAGGCTCTCCGGCCGCAGCCGCGCACCGTGGCATGACGGGCATTCCGTCGCCGACATGTAGTCGAGCAGATAATCTCGATACCCTTCCGAAGTTGTCGCCTCCAGATTCTGCCGCAGATGCCCAATCACGCCGAGAAATCCAGTTCTCCCGCCGCGCACACTCTCTCCATAAAGCAGCAGGTTCTGAATCTTCTCGGGAAATTTCTCGAAAGGCGTCGCCAGATCGACTCCGTATGCCTCCGCGACAATCTTCAAGCCATGAGTCAGATTCTGCGACGCCGATCCCGGCCCAAGTCCTCCATCAAGCAACGGCTTCGACCAGTCAACGATGAGCTTCGCGGGATCGAAATCAAATTTGTTGCCCAGCCCATGGCACTCGGGGCAAGCTCCGTAAGCGCTGTTGAACGAAAATGACCGCGGCTCAAGTTGCGGCACGCTGATGCCGCAGTCGGGGCAGGCCAGCAGAGAAGAGTAGAGTGTCTCCTCTCCATTTACCACCGCAACCTGCACTAGTCCACCGCCCAGCTTCATCGCGAGCGAAACGGAGAGATCCAGCCGGTGCTCAATTCCTGGTTTCACCAGCAGGCGATCCACGACAACTTCAATCGTGTGGTTCTTGCGCTTGTCGAGCTGAATTTCGTCTTCGAGGCTAACCAGCTCTCCGTCCACCCGCGCCCGCGTAAACCCGTGCTGGACGAGCTTTTCCATCTCTTTCTTGAACTCGCCTTTTCGACCGCGCACGATTGGCGCGAGGATCATCACGCGATCTTCTGGCGTCAACGCCATCACCCGCTGCACGATCTGATCCGCCGACTGCCTGCTGATCGGCTTGCCGCACTTGGGGCAGTGAGGCAACCCAATCGACGAATAAAGCAACCGAAGATAGTCGTAGATTTCGGTGATCGTCCCGACGGTGGATCGCGGGCTTCGGCTGGTGGTTTTCTGCTCGATGGAAATCGCCGGACTCAGCCCATCAATTGAATCGACGTCGGGCCGCTCCATCTGGTCAAGAAACTGGCGGGCATAGGCCGAGAGCGTTTCGACATACCGCCGCTGTCCTTCGGCATAAATCGTGTCGAAGGCGAGCGAGGACTTGCCCGAGCCGCTCAGGCCGGTGATGACCGTCAACGTATTGCGAGGGATGTCGACGTCAATGTTCTTCAGGTTATGCTGGCGCGCCCCGCGCACCGAAATCTTGGTGATGGCCATTTATAGCGACACTGCTGGACTTCCGTAACGTGGACGGGTCCTCAGAAATGTTGGAGAGTGAAAGTACGCAGCTCTACTCCGTATCCTAGTCGTTAACAGAGGGCGGGGTCAAACCCGGATAAAGTTAAAATTTGCGGCAAAAACCTAAGAAAGCCGCAATAAAGGGCCTATTCATCGTGGATGCACTTTTGGTGGCTTTTCTTGTCAGCAGCACCGCACTTATATCGGTTGGTTTAGGCGTTCTCGGCGCATATTACGCAATCACCGGGCTTTTGACGGCTGTGAATCCCAGCCGTCCAACCCCTGCCATGCGTAACCTCATACCAAGCGGCAGCCAGGCAGGCGGCGACTAACCCGCCCAGCAAATGCGTACAATCCAGCTCTGAAAAATGCATTTCTCCGAATGATGCAGTCCTTCGAATGACTCAAGCTATCCCGCCGACTTCATGGCTTTTGGGTGGCGCAGCGGTTTACCGCTGCGCTTACGAATCCCGAAAAACAGGCGATTTTAGCTGCTGAGGGACGGCAGGGAACTTACATCTGTTTAAGAGCGACTGTCCCGCTAATCCTGGGGTGGTTGCTGCTGGCCCGGAGGTACTCCCATAGCGCCCGGCTGCTGCCGGTCGCGGATCATCTGCAGAATCTGCTCGGGAGTCCTAGGCCCGGCATTAGGTGTGCCGTTTGGGTCCTGGGATCCGTCAGGCTGTTGCCCCGGTTGCACCATCTGACCCGGTTGCTGCGGCTGTGCCTGCCCGGAATCGTCACTGTCGTCTTTATCGTCCGCATCGTCGTCCGAACTATCGTCGTCCGAGGCAGCTGCGGCCGGCTGAGGCGGGTTTTGCCCGCGGAAGAATGGACGGCTCGGCATAGGCGCCTGCTGCTGCATTTGCTGCTGGAAGATGGGGGTCGCGGCTGGCGTATTCACAGCCGTTTGAATTTCACCGCCGCCCGTCGACGGTCTCGGGCTGAGAGTTACGGTAGCCACTGCCTTTGCGTCTGTGGCCGAGCCCAGCAGCACATAGTTGAACGAGGTTCCATTGAGCAGGGCGGCGAGCACATCCCGTGGCGCGCCGGGCCCAAGCTGCACTACCACACGCTCGTTCGCGCCAGTTGGCGGAACATCAATATTCGCGCCCGTCAGCTTGTGAACCTCCCGCAAAACATCGCCCAACGTCGCATTCTGCGCCCCGATCGTCAGCAGCCCATTCTCGTATGTGACCTTGGGCGTGGACGCGGGCAGGTCAGCCATCGGAAGTTGCTGCAATGGTCCGGGCGGAAGCGGTGGAAGAACAAGCGGGGGCGGTGCTTTCTTGTGAGCCTTACGGTGTACGGGGTGGGGTTGTGTAGTCCCCTGGTCTACCGCGTAGGCCGCCGAAATCATAATGGAAGCAGCCGCCAGACTCGGCGTCAGCAATCGCGCCAAAAGCTTGCTCATACGCAGTGTTTTCTTGAACATCGATAAACCCCGTCTCGCTCATGCGGGTGCCAACTTCGGAAGCCAGTGGCGCCCGCTGACGCCCCACACGATTTTACCATTGGATGAGGAACGGAATTTAGAGGATTTCTTGCACCCATTGTTACCCCAGGCATCATAGCAACGTGCAAGTTGTTCATTTCATTTATCAACTTGAGTAACCTGCTCTCGGCGTTAGAATGCCTGAGGAGGCTTTCGTCGTGCGTCTCGTTGCAGGAACAAAGCTCCGATTGCTCCTCGCCACTGTCCTGTCCCTTGCGCTCCTCCCAACCGCCGCCCACACGCAGACGTGCCTCGAAGCAGCCGATATGACGGTGCCCTTGCGCTCGTCGATCGAACTGGCCGCTCAACGTTACTTTGATATGTCGGCTCGTGGCGATACCGCGTCCCTTCGTCAAAGCTCCATTGCCTCTCTCTCGGCCAACTTTGGCGGAGTCGAGGCTGCGGTCAAGGAGAATGCCGACGCCTTCCACGGGGCCCGCGCCCTCGCTCGTCCACCTTTCCTGTTGACAGCAGAAGGTCCCGAGCCCCAGCCCAGAGCTGAGTTTTTGTGCGGCGTCTTCGGTGCCTCCGGCCAGACGGCCCAAAGTGCTGTCTTCGTTTTCAATGGTCTGCCGCCCGGAAGGTACGCCGTGGTGATCCTCGACGTGTCCGGAGGCAAAGAAGGGCGCACCCTCACCCTGATCCTGCAGCAGGAAGGAGCCGATTGGAAGTTAGGCGGCTACTATGCACGCCCGACCATCGCGGCTGGACACAACGGCAACTGGTACGCGGAAAGAGCGCGCGATTACAAGAAGAAGTCTCAGAACCACAATGCCTGGCTCTATTTCCGCGAAGCCATCGCACTCAATTCGCCTGCGGACTTCATGAGCACACTCAGTAGCGACCGCCTTTACGACGAAACTCAGGGAGTGCAGCCCGCCGACATGCCGGCCAATGGCAACTCCGTCGATCTGACCGCTCCCGGTAGCCACTCCTATCGCATGACCGACATCTTTCCGCTCGCCGTGGGAGACGATCTCGATGTGGTGGTGAAGTATGCCTCGACCGACATTTCCAACACGCAGAAGACTTTTCAGGACAATATGGCGGTGATCAAAGCGCTGGTCACGAGGTTTCCCGAGTTACGCGATGCCTTCACCGGGGTAGTCGCGCGCGCGGTCGCGCCGAATGGACAGGACTACGGTTCGATGCTGCCGATGAAAGAAATCAAGTAGAAGAGATTAAGTAGCGAGCTTCACGGCGATTGCATCTTCGAACGTGCATTCCTCAGGCGCCTTGTCCTGCCTCAATCCCATAAACACGGGCGCCCGCAATTTCATCCCGCCCTCAGCCGTCTCATGAGTCCACTCTGAGAACTTGATTTCCGCTACCAGTTGCGGCTGCACAAAATGCACCTTCCGCAACCCTCCGATCTCGCCATAGAAAGGATTCTTGCTCGTTGCCAGCGGTTCCAGCGTCGCAAACATCTCCTTGAGCGTCTTCTGATCGAACCCCGTGCCAGCCTGCCCTACATGAATCAGTCTCTTCCGCTTGTCATAAAGCCCTAGCACCAGCGACCCAAAATAAGTTCTGCTGCCCTCGGGATCCGTATATCCCCCAACCACGCACTCCTGCCGTCGCGTGATCTTGATCTTCAGCCACTCACGTGACCGCGTCTCCTCATACAGGCTGTCGCGCCTCTTCGCCAGAATTCCCTCCAGCCCCTTCTGAGCCGCTGCCTCAAAAAGCAATAGCCCCTTCTCCGGATAGTGATCCGAAAACTTCACCACCTCGCCATTCGTAATGTGCTCCCGCAGCAACTCCTTACGCTGCTCAAGCGGCACTCGCCGCAGATCGAGGCCGTCAAGATAAAGAAGATCGAAAGCGTAGTAAATAACCGGCACGCCCTGCCGCCCCGGCAGCCGAGCTTTCCCCGGCCGAAAGCCCGTCCGCTGCTGCATCAGGCTGAACGATGGCCGCCCCTGCTCATCCAGCGCAACAATCTCCCCATCGAGGATGGCGCGCTTAGACTTAACAAACTTCGGCAGCGTAGCAAGCTCAGGATATTGTCCAGTCAGGTCATTTTGATTGCGAGAGACAAACCGCACGCGCCTGTCGTCGATGAAAGCAACGGCGCGGTAGCCATCCCACTTGATTTCAAAAAGCCAGTCAGGGTTATCAAAAGGCTTTTCCACCGCGGTAGCCAGCATTGGATAAATGGCGGTAGGCATCGGCTTAGAAACCGCGCCCCTCAACCCTTTAGCCGCAGGTGACGCAGACGCGGCCGCAGCTTTTTCAGCAGGCCCGGAGGCGCGCGCGGATCTCCTTTTCGCGGGTTCGCTTTTCTCCGCGTCCTCTGCGGACGTCTCAGTGCTCGCTGCGCTTAAGGCTTTTTTTTTACCGGCAGCTTTCTTTTGATCCGCCCGGGCCACGGCATCCGCCAGCCAGGCGGCCTTCAGAGGGCCGCGGCTGGCGGGCTTACTGCTGGTCCACTGCGCCGACTTCTCATCTCCACCAATCTGCGCCAGCGTTCGCTGGGTAAGCACCGAAGTATCGTACTCATCGATATCAAAGCGAGGCACGACCTCATCATCTTTCTTCTTGATCAACAGCCATTCCGCGCCCTTGCTCCCCGGCCGCCGCGCCTTGATATGGACAAGAGCGAAATCCCCCTTGAGTCGCTTCCCATTCAGCCGGAACTTCAGGTCGCCATTGGCGAGCATCGAGGTTGCGTCTTTATCCGTCCCGGGCACGTACTCCCCATTCACCGGAACCGGCGACAGCGGTTCCCACGTCCCGACATCCCAAACCATCACCGTGCCCGCTCCGTAATTGCCCTCGGGAATCGTGCCCTCAAAATCAAAATACGAAACCGGATGATCCTCGACCTGCATCGCCAGCCGTTTGTCATTCGGATCGAGCGACGGCCCCTTGGGCACAGCCCACGACTTCAGCACGCTTTCCATCTCCAGCCGAAAGTCGTAATGCAGCCTCGTCGCTCGATGTCTCTGCACCACAAACCGGTGCTTCGACTTCTTCTCCACCTTCGGTGGAGGCTCCGGCGTCTCTTCAAATCGCCGTTTTCGCTTATATTCCTCGAGAGCCATCGCGGTATTGTACCCGTGAGACGCGTTAAGCACGGCTGAGGTTGGAATCGAAAGCCTTCTCGTCTCCTCGTTGATGCCTCTTACCAAAGCTGTCATCCTGAGCGAAGTAAGGTGAGCGAAGCGAGCCGAACGAGTCGAAGGACCCTGCAAGCTCAGACGGCTTTGATGCTGCCGCCAGGCGTTCTCCCCGTGCTCTCTACTGGCGCCGAACCGTATACTGGTCCGTCTTCGGAGAGCCCAACATGAAACTGCGGAAAGCATTTGCATTAATCGTCCTTGCATCGTCCTTCGCCGCCGCCGAACTCCCAGCCGACCTCCGCGCCAAAGTAGACGCGCACGCCCAGCGCACACTAGCAGACACCGGCGTCCCCAGCGCCTCCATCGCCATCGTGCAAAACGGCGAGATCACCTACCTCCGCGCCTACGGCGACGCCCGCCTCGACCCGCGCACGCCCGCCACTTCCAGCATGCGCTACAGCGTCGGTTCGATCAGCAAGCAATTCACGGCCGCCGCCATCCTTCTCCTGGCCGAAGATGGCAAGCTCTCGCTTGACGATCCGGTCTCGCGCTTCGTTCCCAACCTCACCCGCGGCAACGAGGTCACCATCCGCCAACTTCTCTCGCACACCTCCGGCTATCAGGACTACTGGCCGCAGGACTACGTTATGCCGATCATGCTCAAGCCCGTGACCGCGGATAAAATTCTCGACATCTGGGCGCGCAAACCGCTCGACTTCGATCCCGGTACGCAATGGCAATACAGCAACACGAACTTTGTCATCGCCGGACTCATCATCGAGAAAGCCAGCGGCAAGCCGTTGCTGCAATTTCTAAGCGACCGCATCTTCACGCGGCTCGGCATGAAGAGCGTCATGAACATCGACCAGGACCACCTCACCGATACCGACGCCACCGGGTACTTGCGCTACGGCATCGGACCGCTTCGCCTGTCTCCCAAGGAAGCGAAGGGCTGGCTCTTCGCCGCCGGAGAACTAGCCATGCCGGCTGAAGACCTCGCCAAGTGGGACATCAGCATGATGAATCAGTCTCTACTCAAGCCCGCCTCCTACTCCGAGATGGAGCGCGAAGTCGTGCTAAAGAATGGTGTAGGCACGCGCTATGGCCTCGGCGTCGGAGTTCGCAACGAATTTGGAAAGCGTGCCATCGAGCATGGCGGCGAAGTCTCCGGCTTTACTGCCGAAAATATCGTCCTCCCGGACGATAAAACCGCAGTCGTAGTGCTCACCAACGAAGACGCTGTCTCGGCCTCGGGCGATCTCGCCAGAGGAATCGCGACTCTACTCTTCCGCGATCCCGGCGCCGCCCGCCAGGAAGACCAAGCCAAAGCCATCTTCGCCGGCCTGCAGCAAGGCAAAATCGACCGCTTGCTCCTCACCGACAACTGCAACGCCTACTTCACCGACCAGGCGCTCAAAGATTTCGGCGACAGCCTGGGCCCGCTCGGACCGCCCATCGACTTCACGCAAACCGCAAAGACCGAGCGCGGCGGCATGACCTTCCGCCTCTTTCAAGTGCAGTTTCCCAAGAAGACGCTGGAGGTCTGGGAACGCATCATGCCTGATGGCAAGATCGAGCAGTATCAGGTACCGGCGAAGTAAGCAGGATGCAGGCTGAAAATCGTGACTCGCGAATTTCCGGACAAGCCGCTGGTTGGCGTAGGCGCAGTAATCGTCAAGAACGATCGCGTTCTGCTCATTAAGAGAGGCCAAGCCCCGTTGCTCGGCGAGTGGTCTTTGCCCGGAGGCGTGCTCGAGTGCGGCGAGACCTTGCGCGAGGCCGTGACGCGCGAGGTGTGTGAAGAAACCAGCCTAACCGTCGAACCTGTCGAGATGCTCGGCGTCTATGAGCGCGTGATTCGCACGGACGATGGCCGAGTTCGCTACCACTACGTTCTGATCGATTACTTGTGCCGCCCAGTTGCTGGCACAACGAGAGCCGCGACCGACGCTGCCGAGGCAGCGTGGTTCACGAAGGACGAACTCCCTGCGCTCAAACTACCTCCCGACACAACCGAAGTGGTGCTGAAAGGTTTGGCGTGCGCGTCAGCTTGGAGGTAAGTGGCCAAGGTCAGGACAATATGCCCGCTTCTCTGACTCTCGCAAAAGTCATCGCCACACTCAGGAAGTTCTACGGCGACCCGCCGAGACCTCCGGTGACCGATCCTTTCGAGCAGGTATTGTGGGAGAACGTCGCCTATCTGGTAGACGACGAGAAGCGCGCCGAAGCCTTTGCGCTGTTGCGAAAAACCGTTGGCACGAGTCCGGAACAGATCCTCAAAGCCAGGCCGGAAAAGTTGGTGGCGGTTGCCCGTCTCGGAGGAATGGTCCCGGAAGAACGCGCTAATCGCTTGCGGCAGAGTGCCGAAATCGCCGCCATCCTGCTCAAGGGCAAACTCGACGCGATTCTCGACGAATCGCTGGCCAAGGCCAAGAAGACGCTTCGCCAGTTCCCAGCCATCGGCGAACCGGGCGCGGAAAAGATCTTGATGTTTATTGGCAAGTATCCGGTGTTTGGTCTTGAGTCAAATGGATTGCGTGTGCTGCAGCGGATTGGTTTTGCTCCGGAACTCAAGAGCTACTCAGCCAGCTACCGCGCGGTACAGCAAGCTCTTGTCGGGCAGTTGCCGAAGGACTGCGCATCCCTCACCGCCGCACATCAACTCCTGCGCAAGCACGGCCAGGAGCTTTGCAAGCGCTCCCAGCCGATTTGCAACAAGTGTCCGCTATTAAAGTCCTGTGATTTTGCCGCCCAGCAATAAAACGTCGCTAGTTCGCCATCTTGGCAATATGCACGGCGAACCCGGTTTTCGGCAGCAGCGACATCAGTTCAAAAACCTTGAACCCATCCCCGCTGATCTCGGTTTGCTTATACACCCCAGGTTCGACGTCTGAAGTCTCATGCCGCGCGTCCAGTTCATCCAAAAACTTCTGCGCCTCTTTGGCCGAAACCTGTGCCGCCTTAGCCCGCGTGATCACGGCCTCGGTGGCATAAGAGCGGGCGAGCTTCGGCCAATACTTTTGGAGCAAGTGCGTGCTGGCAAAGATATCCGCCCATACGATCTCGCCGTTGACCGCCACCACCACGCCCACGGCATTCTTGTCGCGCAGTTGATGAATCACGCTCTCGTAATTGCGTTGCATCGGCTCGGCAATCGAATCAACCTGCTTCTGTACGTCCTTGTTCTCCATGACGCGGGCATAAGAACTGGTCGAGCCGACCTCCGCCGCGCCGCCCGACGAGACCACCATCGGCGCACTCTCCATCGCTACCTTGGCTCTACCAACCTGGTCCCACACCTGCTGCTGATTCTTCGCCGCCATCGCGGGTGCTCGCACACTCGGCGCCGCAACCACGCCGCCGGACACGCCGCTTGCTCGTCCCGCGCTGAAGTCGGCCTTGCCATTCGCAGCTACCCACCGTCCCGGCTCGACACAAAACACACTGAGATCAACTGGGTCGCTCTCCGGCGGCACGATGCGATCCTTCCCGATAACCCGGTCCTGCTTGCCACCAGTTACAATCTCGCCCGCCAGTAGTAACAGCGGTCGCTTCGAGTTATTAACCAAAACAAGGCGATTAACCTCCGCATCCCGAATCGGCGGCGAGACCTCGCGATCGCGTGGGCGCCTGCGAATGAGCCCGCGGGCCTGCCCCGCCTCGGTCACAACCACATCTCCCGAGCGCATGCCTTCATCAAGGGTGATGAACTCGCCGGTATCGTAAGTCTTGTTTGAAACCACCGGAAAGACTGTGAGATTCCCGCTGCGGATAGGTTCAAGCAGTGAATAACGGGAGGTTTGGGGCAGTTCGCTGGCCGAAAGAACGCACGGAATCACCACCGCCAGCACCAGAAACAGCGACACAAATCCTGCGAGAGCGACGAACAGGCGCATACGAGCCTCCACATCTCGGCGACTACTTATGAAGCCCGACTAGAAATCAGACACCACTCCCTACACTTGCGTTCCCACCTCGCCCGGCACGCCAATGTCGGAGCGTGCCGGGGTCAGATTCGCGAGACTTCCAGGAGTGTCTTGCTCGCTGATTTTTGAACGTACGAATTACGATCTCTTGCGTCTAAAAAATTGTTAGCATCTTCTCTGGAGATGTCTTCGCCCGCCCAACCAGGAGATACAGTCATCGCCGCAGATCTCTACGCGCGCAGTGGCGCCGCAGCTTATGGTATGAGTGCGGATGCGTTCGCGGTAATCCTCGATCAGATTCAGCATAAGTATCTTCCGAAAGCGTCGGCCTCCGAGAAGACGGAATTCTGTGCAACCCTGCGCCTCGAAGAGTTAGTTCTCGCTCGCGCCTGCGCCGCGGGCAACGAGCGCGCCTGGGAAGATTTCATCAGCCGCTATCGTCAGAAACTTCACGGCATGGCACTCCACATCACGCGCGATGGAGCGCACGCGGCCGAGCTTGCCGACTCTCTCTTCGCTGACTTATATGGAATGAACGCGCGCAACAACGTGCGCAACTCCAAGCTTGTTTTTTATACGGGCCGCGGATCGCTCGAAGGCTGGCTGCGCACCGTGATGGCGCAAGAGTTCGTTAATCGCTATCGCAAGCAGAAGCGTTCCGTCAGCCTCGAAGAGCAGACAGAAGACGGCGTCCAGTTCGTCGCGAAGGAACCCGAGCCTGTTGCCACTTCGGATCCGCGCCTCGAGTCCGCCACAGATCAGGCTATCGCCGAGCTCTCCGCCGAAGACCGCTATACCCTAGCCTCTTACTATCTGGATGGCCGCACGCTGGCCGACATCGCGCGCTCGCTGGGCTTGCATGAGTCGAGCATAAGCCGCCGTCTCGACCGACTCTCCACTGCGTTGCGCAAGCGTATTTTGGCTGGATTGCGGGAGCAGGGAATGAGCCACGCCCAGGCGACGGAGGCTCTCGAAACCGACGTTCGGGACATTACCCTCGATTTGCGGTCACGTTTGATGCAAGATTCCGGCTCTACGACGTTCCCTGGGAGAAAGATTCACGCGCCCGATGGTCGAGGGAGCACAGATTGATGTCGTGCGTTGGCTTCGGGGTTGTAGATTGACGTTGACTTCGCGATTGCAGATGGCGGTCGTAATTGACCTTATGCACCACCTGGAAGAGCGGCCCTTCAGGGCCGCGTATAGGTTTCGAGTAAAGGGGCTTTAGCCCCTGTGGTTCAGATACCAAATGCCTGAAGTTCCAAAAATCGTGCATCAGCGCCTGAGAGCGGGGGCGTCCGCGCCGGACCAGTCTCACCCGGAAGCCGACGTGCTGGGCGCCTTTGCCGAACAGTCGCTGACGCCCGCCGAGCGTGAATCCGTATTGCAGCACCTCGCCCTCTGCGCCGATTGCCGCGACGTGGTTGCGCTCGGACTGCCCGCATTGGAAGCGACCGCCCAGCCTGTGCGAGAGCAAGAACAAGAAATGGAGGTTGTCTCCGCCCGCGCCGCGAGTTTCAGCGCCCGAGAAACCCCGCGCCGCTTCTCGTGGGCCAATTTGCGATGGGCTACTCTCGCCGCGGGAATCGCCGTGGCACTTCTTGTGATCCGTCCGGTTCTCGATCATCGGCAGCAGAACCCCGTCGCGTCCATAGCAAGTCAGCCGGCCTCAGCGCCTGCGGCGCAGCCAACCGTCGCTGAAGCGCCTCGCGAGTCTTCACCTCTATCCCTGGAAGCAAGGAAGGCTGCTGCCAAAGACTCGGCCGAAGCGGGCATGCAGCTTGCCAGCAACAGCAGATCCGATGACGTTTTGAAAGACGCAGCCAAGGCCTCCAAGAAAGACATTCCTCTCAGCAATCGACCGGCGGCCCCGGCCCGCCGTCTGGATGCTTTTAGCAACCGAGGGGCTGCGTCACCCTCTGCAGACAAGAAAGAAGAAAAGACCGCGGAAGCGGCCATTGCAACTCCTGTGCCCTCTTCATCATCCTTCGGGTCGGCCGGTACCGAGCAAACTCAAACCGAAGTTGCAGTAGGTGCGGAATCGCCAGCTCTGGGACACGCAGCCGCAATAGAAAAGGCCAAGCCCCCGGTCAACGGACAGTTAGACAATGAAACTCAAAAAGAATTGACCGCGCAAAGAACCCCTTCGCCCGCAGTCGGGGGAAGCCTGGGCGTGAACTCCCTGCGGAGCCGCGACGAAACCAGTGCGATGTCGCTCGCCAAGGTGAAGCAATCCGCCACTTGGATCGTTGCCGACGGTGCGCTCCAGCATTCAGCCGATGGCGGGCGCACGTGGAAAAAGGTCGCCGGTGCCGATCGCTCCGTGCTCTGCTTCGTGTCCCGTGGTCAGGAATTCTGGGCGGGCGGAAGTGCCGGCAAGCTCCTGCACTCCGTTGACAATGCCGCGACGTTTTCCGCTATCGCAGTATCTTTCAAAGATCAGCCGCTGACGTTGGCAATCAGCCACATCGATCTGACCGATGACGGCAAGATCGTGCTCACCACGGACAATCACGAAACCTGGACCAGTGCCGATAACGGCAAGACCTGGGACAAGCAATAACCCGCATCAGTCAAGAAACCGCGCAGCCCAACCCAATTTCCCGCACAAAAAAAAGCGTCCCGAGCGGTTTGCTCAGGACGCCTTTGGCAGCCCTCCCCCAGAACTGCCAAACTACACGCTCATCCTAGGTCCTCTCAGCGAAGGTGTAAATGTCACTTCCGTAATGCCAGCCGCCGGACGCAGTACCCCAAAATCAACATCCAAAAAGTAACCGAGAGACACGTTACATTGGCGCTACCTTCCTAAGCGGAGGCTGCCCCCGCGGCTCTTCCTGGCCCGAAAACTGAATCCACCAGCGCGGCGATCTGGTCCATCGCGCTGTCCATATCAAGCGTAAAGCGGAAGAAGTCAACGTCCTCAAGCGCCGGATAAGCCTTCACCAGTTGCCTCCACGCCCCCTCCTGCGAAAAGCTCACCGCCATCACCTCTGTGTATCCGTAGGAGAGCCCGCGCACCCTGCACAGAAGGTCTCCTAAGTGAACCATGCACACCAGCGGTCCCGGAGTGGCCATCATCTCGAGGCGGTGATGGCACGTTGCCGCCTCCACAAGTTCGTTCGAGAATCCCCAGTGCTCGCAAAGCACGCTGCCTGCGTCTTCGTGTGTGTAACCGAGGACCTCGTTCTCCATCAGGTCCAGCGGACAGCGCCTATCCGCGGCGCTGCGCAGGCATTCTAAAAACTTCTCATGGTCAAGAATCGAGATCACCAGAAATCCGATATCGTGCAGCAATCCCGCCAGGTATGCCTTCTCCGGTTCCGGATACCCGATCTTACTTGCCATGGTTTGCGTGACCAGCGCGCAGCCCAGCGAATGCCGCCAGAACGCATTTCGATCCAGCACCCACTTGTCAGCGGGAATCGTGCCATTCATGCACAATCCAAACAGCACCGATCGCACCCGCTCAATGCCCAAGGTCATTACGGCTGCCCGCACTGTCTCTACCGCGCGCCGCGCAAAGAGGGGCGAGTTGGCTACCCGCAGACACTGCGCCGCGATCCCGCCATCCCGGGATACCAGTTCCACCACCTTCTCCAGCGCAATCTCGTCGACCGGCTGGCGCATGATGGCCAGCAGTGGCTGCAGGATTGCCGGGGCGGTCGAAATCGAATCGAGTTTCGCAATCTTCCCCCGCAGCTTTGCGATTCGTTCTTCGTTCATGCCTTGCCTCCTCCGGCGGCCGCAGCCCCGGGCGGCGCCTTCCAATACGCTGTTGTTCCGGGGAAGTGCACGAGTCGGAACGTGTCGTCGACCTGATACAGCGATTCCGCATGCCCCAGGAAGAAATAACCTCCGGGTAGCAGATTGGTAAAGAAATGCTGCACTACTCTTTTCTTGGACGCGAGGTCGAAGTAGATCAGCACATTGCAGCAGAAGATAACGTCGATTCCCTTGAGGAACACCATCTTGCTGTCGTCCGACAGATTCACCCGGTCGAAGCGTACTCGGCTGCGCAGCAGGTCGTTCACTTCCAGTTTGTTGTTGCTGGCCTCCTTGAAATACTTTCTCCGCAGCGGCTCGGCAATATTGCGCAGCGCGTATTCTCCGTAGATGCCGGCCTTTGACGCCTCCAGTGAGCGTGTGTTCAAGTCTGTCGCCAGGATCTCGAAATTCCACCCCGCCAGCTGCTTTTCTTCGTTCAGGAAAATCGCCAGCGTATAGGGCTCTTCTCCCGTCGAACAGCCCGCCGACCAGAAGCGCAGCCGCTTCAGCCCGAGAGCCGTCTTGTTCTTCATGATCTGCGGAAGAATTACCGTGCTCAGCGCATCCAGTTGCGCCGGATGCCGAAACATGTACGTCTCGCCGATGGTGATTTCATTCAGCAACTGCTTGAGCTCGGCATCGCGATTAGCACCCGTGGTAAGCCGGTCCAGGTATTCGGACGGTGTCGCGATCCCGCACTCGCTCATGCGCCGGCTACAACTGGAGACGAGCAGATACATCTTCTGCTCCGAGTGATAAATGCCGGAGATGCGATAGACCAGATCGCGGATCTTCAGGTGCGCCGGATCGCGCGTCCCTGCGACGGAATTCGCTCCGGCGGCATCGGCCAGTTTTGGTTTTGCGGCTTCGACAGCCATGTGCGCTTATCCTCGGTTTGTCCTTTCGCCGGCCTCGCGGCGAATTTCAAATCTGTGCGGCATTCGCCGTATGTCGCCGGAATGTCACTCGCCGCACGATCTCTTGTGCGAGCGCGCCCAGAGCGCATACTTTGTCGGCGAGCCGCGCGGCCACTACGCTTCCTGGCATGCCCCAAACCACTGAACTCGCCTCATCCTGCACGATAACCGCACCTCCAGCCTCGCGAATCGCCGCCGCGCCTCGTGTTCCATCCGCCCCCATCCCTGTCAGCACCACTCCCAGGGTGTTCTCCTTTACGCTCTCAGCTACCGTCCGAAACAGCACATCCGCTGCTGGCCGGACTGAGTTTTCCTGCGCCTCCTGGTTAAGTCCCAGTACGCACTTTGTGCCCTGCCGCGACACGGTCATGTGATAGTTGCCGGGCGCGATCCATACCTGTCCCTTTTCCAGCACCCGGCCCTCTTCGCCCTCTTGCACATGGAGCTTTGTCATCGTGTCGAGCCGCGCCGCCAGCAATTTTGTGAAGCTCGGGGGCATGTGTTGTGCGATCACGATCGGCACCGGAAAATCCGGCGGCAGTTGCGGGATCAGCTCCCCAAGCGCATTCGGCCCGCCAGTCGAGCTCGCAATCGCCACCAGATCGATGCGTGTCGGCGGGCTGTACGCCGGTGCGACGAACACTGGCGTAACTGCGGCCGCACCGAGTTTTCCCCGCCCGCCGCACAGCGCCTTGATCTTAGGAATCAGCTCGTCTCGCACCGCAGCCCGCGCGTTTTCCGGGCTGCCCGCGCGCGAAGGCTTGAGAGCATAGTCGCTAGCTCCCCGCGCGAGCGCCTCTACTGTTTTTGCAGCACCCGGTCCGGTCAGCGTGCTGAACATGATCACCGGCAGCCGCGTATCCAGTTTCCGGATCTCAACCAGCGCCTGGATGCCGTCCATCGCCGGCATTTCCACGTCGAGCGTGACCAGATCAGGCTTAAGATTCGAAATCGCCTGCAGCGCGAGGCTTCCGTCTCCCACGGCGCCCGCCACCACGATCTCCGGGTCCGCCGCTAGCACATCGCTTAGTTGCCGGCGAATTACTGCGGAATCGTCAACGATCAAGACACGGATTGGCTGCACGGCTGGTTCCCCTGATCTCGTTTGTGGCTGAGTTGGGCTCAAAGGCTCTAACGGGCTTCGGCCATCGGTCGGGGCCCTGGGCGGTTTGTTCAACGCCCGGCGGCGGCTCGCTTGCCGGTCGCCGGTGCGCTCGAAGCCCCCTCCTCTGCGTCGCCGATTTTGAATCGGCCCACCAGTTGGCGCAGTTCGTTCGCCATGCCAGACAGGTGCTCGCTCGCTTTCTGCGCCTCGCCCACGTTGGTCGAGGTATCTTGTGCTGCCTGGGCCACACCGGAGATGTTGCTGGCAATTGTTGACGCCCCGCGCGCCGCCTCCGAAACGTTTCGTGCCATCTCGCCCGTGGTTGCGCTCTGCTCTTCCACCGCTGTGGCGATCGTCGTCGAAATACTGCTGATCTTGTCGATCACCTCCCGGATCCCCCCGATCGCGCTGACCGCTCCCGCCGTTGTCTCTTGGATCACCCCGATCTTGCCCTTGATTTCCTCGGTTGCTTTGGCGGTTTGTTTTGCCAGTTCCTTGACTTCGTTGGCGACCACCGCAAATCCCTTGCCTGCCTCGCCCGCGCGGGCCGCTTCGATGGTTGCGTTCAGCGCCAGCAGGTTCGTCTGTTGCGCGATCGAGGTGATGACCTCCACCACCTTTCCGATTTCCGCACTCGATTCGCCCAGCTTGTTCACCGTCTCGTTCGTGGATTGGGCCGCCGTGACCGCTTCGCCTGCTACTCGAGCCGCTTCAGTGGCATTCTTAGCGATCTCGCCGATGGTCGCGTTCATCTCCTCCGCTCCCGAAGAGAGCGTTTGCAGGTTGGTATTTACCTGCCCGCCCGCTTCGGCCACGGTCTTGGCCTGAGCCGTCGTCTCTTCCGAATTTGCCGTGATCTGCTGGCTCGTGGCCGACAATTCGGCCGCCGACGAGGCCAGCGATTGGGCATTGCTGCCAATTTGCTGCAGGGCGTTCTGCATCTTTCCCGCGGTCGTGTTCACCACATCCGCGAGTTGCTTGAAGTCGCCCACATAGTTGCCATCCATGCGGGTCGTCAGGTCCCCCGCCGCCATCTGCGTAAGCACGCTTCCGATATCCCGCAACGGCGTGATCACCGCGTCCAGCGTCTTGTTCACACCTTCGACCACCTTGCGGTAATCGCCATGGTGCTGCGTTGCGTCGGCCCGCGTTTCGAGTTTGCCAGCAACCGCCGCCTCCACCAATATCTCGGCGTCGTGAATAAGCGCCTTCAGGCTCTCCATCACCATGACCATTGAAGGGACGAGTTCGTCATTCTCGGACCGGCGCCCGATTTTCTTGTACTCCGGCAAGTCGTCGAGGTTGCCTTGCGCGAGTTTCTTCAGCGTGCCCAGCACGTGCTCCAGCCTCGCCATCGTGTTGTTTACTCCGAGTGCGAGCTCCGCAAAGATGCCGACATAATTGCCGCTCACCTTTGTCGTGTAGTCGTTCATCTGCATCTTCTGGATCGCGGCATTGGCCTCCTGCAGGCCCGCCAGCCCATCGATGCAGGCGTTCAAGTTGCTCTTGATGACGTTGAAGTCGCCGCTATACTCGTCGGTAATCTTCGGCGGGATCAAACCTTTGCCAATCTTGTCAACGTAGTCGGCCGCCACGTTTAATGGGCCAATTACCGCGTCCAGCGTGTCATTTACTCCCTCGACCACCTTCCGATAATCGCCCTGGTGCTTGTTGACGTCGGCTCGCGTCGAGAGTTTTCCGTCGACGCCCGCCTGCGCCAGCATCATCGCGTCGGTGATCATTGCTTTCAGTGCCGCCTTTTCCTTCGTGATGTCGGTGCCATACTTGACTACCTTAAACGGCTTGCCGTTGAGATCGAGAATCGGGTTGTAAGAAGCTTGGATGTATACCTCTTTTCCTCCCTTGCCGATCCGCTTGAACTCATCAGCCACGTATTCGCCCCGGTTCAGCTTCGCCCAGAACTCTCTGTATTCCGGGCCGTTCCGGAAGCCTTCCTCAATGAACATGCTGTGATGCTTGCCTTTGATCTCTTCAAGGGAATACCCGAGGGCTTTCAGGAAGTTCTCGTTGGCGTCGTGAACGATCCCGTCCATTCCGAACTCGATGATGCTCAGTGCCTTGCCGATGGCCGCCATCTGGCCGGCATTGTCGACGATGCGCATCTTCTGCTCGGTGATGTCCGATGCGTAGACAACAATCTTGAACAGCTTTCCCTCCAGATCGCGGATCGGGTTATACCATGCCTGGTACCACACCTCCTGGCCCTTTTTACCAATTCGCTTCGCTTCGCCTTGGGCAGCTTCACCTTGGCTGAGCTTCTCCCACAGAGTCTTGAACTGATCGCTGCGACGCCCGGCGTCATCGATCAGCATTGAGTGCGGCTTGCCCTTGACCTCATCCAGCGTGTACCCGAGAGGTTTCAGATAGTTCTCGTTGGCATAACGAATCACGCCATCGACGTCGAATTCGATGACCGCCTGCGATCGATGAATTCCTTCGATCTGCGCCTTATAGTCAAAGTTCTGTGCTTCCAGACGAGCCCGTTCCGTCGCCACCGACCAGGTCTGCATCGTACCGATGTAAGTGTGCTCGCTGTCGTAAACCGCAGTGGACAGCAGGTCAAGCTTTTCCGGCCCTAGGTCGATGCGCGACGCGTACGGCAGGTTCTTGTCGTTGGCCAACATTGTTCGCACGCGCTGCGGGTTTTTATGAAAGATGTCGATGCACGTTCCGATCATTGCCTCCACCTTGATGGGGAGCAGGTGTTCAATGGTCTTCAACGTCCGCCGCGAGGCCTCGTTCATGTAGATAATGTTGAGTTCGCGGTCCGCATACATCACATTGACCGGAACTTTTTCCAGCATGGAGCTGTGCAGAACCGCCGCCGCTCCCTGCGCGTTCGATTTGCTACCTTCTTTTTTGCTCGCCATGGGTTGTTCCTTCCTCAAATTCGGCCGGGGCCGTTGCTCTCTTCCGCTCTTGCTGGATATCAGTCTTGCTTTGGGTGTGCCCATTTGCGTGCGCCAGTCTCATCGCCCTATCACCCGCTATGCCGCTTCCATCGACAAGGCCCGGCTCGTGTTCAGCACCAGCAGTAGCTGTCCGTCGAGCTTGTAGACGCCCTCGATCAGATCCTTGTGTTGCGCCGGCATATTCTTGGGTGGTGCCTCGTAAGTTTCGTGCGCGACCTCAATGACATCTCCGATGTCATCGACCAGGAGACTTACTGCCCCGTCATCCGTACGCACTACCACGTTCATCGGCAGCTCATGGGCCGCCCGGTCCTTCATCCCGAGGCGTCTACGAAGGTCGATCGCCGTCACGATTTGTCCCCGCAAGTTGATCAGCCCGCGCACCACATCGGAAACCAGTGGCACGTGCGTCATCTCCAGGTAACGAATCACTTCCTGCACCTGCTCGACAGGCACTCCGAAAAAGTATTTCTCCAGGTAAAACGTGCAGAACTGCTTGCTCGTCGTCATGCTCGTCTCTTCGCTCCTCACGCGCCCGTTGCCTGCTGAAAGAATGTCGGTTCCACCGCCCGTACCACGCCTTCGACGTCGAGCAGATCCGTGACTCTCTGCTGGATCAGCGCCGAGCCCAACACGCCCGCTCGCCGTCCCGGTTGCTCAACCACCAGGCTCTCCTCGACGATGTCCAGAATGCGGTCGACCACTAGTCCGACGCTTCGCCCGTTTTGGCTGTAGACCACTACTTGAAGCGGCGACTCGCTCGCCTCTAGGGTTGGGTCGGCGCCGCATTCCACTACCTCGCCCACTCGCACCAGCGGAAGAATGTGCCCGCGGTACTGCACTACCTCCCGCCGCCCCGACAACTCGATTGCGCTTCGCTGGAATTCCTCGAGGCGCGCCACCGATGAAAGCGGAATCGCCATCCGCCCTTCGCCCGACCGGAACAGGAGTAGTGTCTGGCGCGCATCCTGCCCCTGCAGTATCCCTGCATCCTGTTTGACCGCGCGCTCGCGGTTTTCACCGATCAGGTTGGCGCGCTGCGCCAGGCCGATGACGTCAAGAATCAGCGCCACTCGGCCGTCGCCCATGATGCTCGCGCCCGCGAACATCTTCACTCTCTTCAGTTGCGTGCGCAGCGGTTTCACCACGATCTCTTCCGTGTCGTTGATCTCGTCGACCACTAATCCGAACTGCCGGTCTTCGGCGCGCAGCACAACGATGTTTACGGTTTTGCGATCGCTTGTCTTTTCGCCTAGACGTAGTTCCCGGTTCAAGTCCAGTAGCGGCAGGAGGCTGCCGCGCAGCCGGTAGACAGGTGCGCCCTGAATCGTCTCCACTTTCCTGCCCGCCTCATCCCCTTCGAGGCCCACCAGCTCCAGCAGGCTGACCTGCGGAATAGCGAAGCGCTGTCCGCCCGCCGTCACAATCAGTGCCGGAACGATCGCCAGCGTCAGAGGAATCTCGATTTTTACCGTCGTGCCCTTTCCCGGTGTTGATTGCAGATCGACTGTTCCCCCGATGTGCTCGATATTCGTCTTGACGACATCCATGCCGACGCCACGGCCGGATACGTTGGTGACTTTCTCGGCCGTCGAAAGCCCGGGCAGGAAGATGAGGTTCGCAGCCTCGCGATCGCCCAGTCGGCCGGCCTGTTCCGCGCTGATTAGCCCTTTCTGCACTGCCTTCCCGACGACTTTCTGTATGTTCAACCCGGCGCCATCGTCGGAAATTTCGATGTGCACCTTGCCGCCTTCATGAAACGCCCGCAGCAGCAACACGCCCTCCGGATTCTTGCCCGCGGCTCTGCGCGCATCCGGAGATTCCACGCCGTGATCGACGGCGTTCCGCACAAGATGCGTCAGCGGATCTTTGATCGCTTCAATCAGTGTCTTGTCGAGCTCCGTCTCCTGCCCTTCCATCTGAATACGGACCTTTTTCCCGCACGACAGCGCCACATCGCGCACTGTGCGGGGAAAGCGGCTCCAGACGTTTCCGATCGGCTGCATGCGCGTCTTCATCACGCTTTCCTGCAGCTCGCTCGCAATCAGGTTCAGCCTTTGCCCGGCCGTTACCAGGTTTGTCTCTTCCGTGTTCTTTGTGTATTGCAGGATCTGGTTGCGCGCCAGCACGAGCTCGCCAACCAGATTCATGAGTTGATCGAGCAGACCGACGTCGACGCGGATCGTGCTCTCGCTGGCGGCCTGCCCGCGCGCCTGCTGCGTTTGCAGCGCCTCGAGTACCTCGTGCGGCTTCGTCGCTCCCTGATCGACGAGAATCTCGCCGAGATGTCTCGGATCGCCTGCGACTTGCGTCTCTGCCGCCCGCGCCACTTCCGCGGCCGTGGCCTCGCCGCGCGCAATGAGGATGTCACCGATGTTCGCACCTTCGGCCGCTGGTGCTTCGACAGCGGGCGCGGATTCAGCTGGCTCTTCCGCCTCGGTGATGCGCGTCCCCATTTCCGTCACGGGTTTGATCGTGAGAGGTGTCTCTTTCGGGGGTGCGGGCTTGGGAAGCGGCGGGGCGGGCATGGCTCCTGTTTCTTGCGGACGCAGCAGTCCCGTCAACCTCGCAATTAATATTTCGTCGTCGCGTTCGCCTTCGTTGCCAATGGACTCGATGCTGTCGAGCATTTGCCGCACGGCATCGACCATGGCGAGGAGCGCAGTAGTAAGTTCAGGATGCAGTTTCAACTGCCCGTCGCGCAGCTTTGCCAGCAGGCTCTCCCCGACGTGCGCGACTGCCTCCAACTTGCCGAAGGCAAGAAATCCGGAGGTCCCCTTGATGGTGTGGATCGTGCGGAAGATGCTAGCCAGGATCTCGTGGTCGGAAGGACTCTTTTCCAGCGCCACAAGGTCGCGGTCGAGCCGGTCCAGGTTCTCATGACTCTCAACTAGAAACTCTTTGACGATGTCGTCGTTTTCGCTCATGGCTTGTCACTTACTCAATCGGAGCGAACAAACCAGGAGTTGAGCACTGAAGTGTCGGGCAGGAGAAGCACATGAGTGCGGAGGGTTTTTCAGGCGAGGTTCGAGTCGCTGGTGAATTTCCGCGCGTGCAATTCCCGAATCGGGAAGAAAAGGAGGCAGGATTCCGCGCAAAAAGGCCGAAGGCGCAAGAGGTGAGCGGTCAGACCCTACCGGTTAGACCGGGCGATCACCGGTGGCGGTTCGCACCCGAATCCAGCAGTTTCCCCTCCATCACCCTTCGCAGCGCCCGGTTGATCTCCCACTGATATCCCCGTCCCATCTCCCGAAACCACGCAAGGATGTCGGCATCCAGGTTGATCGTAACCCGTTTCTTCGGTATCTCGTGCCAGAGCTTCACCTTACGGCCTTCTTCCCCATATCTCCACCATGACTCGGCTTCCGTGGAGCAATTCTGCTCAACGTCTGCCGACGCCTGTAGACGAGCGATCCTTCCCGGACGCTTAACTCGTTTCGTACGTTTCATTTGGCGAGATAATCATATAGAAATATAAGTACAAAATACACTGCATAATGCTCTGCGTGGAGCATTCGGGAGTAAATGCTCCAGGAACCAGCCGTCCCAAAACAAAAGCCCCGCCTTGCGGCGGGGCTTGGACGGGCAAGAATGCCTGTCCCTCGCGAGCTTACATACCTGGGTTAGGAGGATAGGTCGGGAGATCTGCTGGACGCGGCGGGAACTTCTTTGGATTCGCCTTGATCTGCTGCATCAGCATATCGACCGCTTTTTCCAGCTGTGGGTCATGGCCCTTGATGACAAGGTCCGGTGGATTGTCGACGACCACGTCGGGTTGCACGCCGCGGTTTTCGATCAGCCATTGACTGCTCAGGTCGTAGATCGAGAACTCGGGACGAGTGATGTAGCCGCCATCCATGAGAGGCATCTGACCACGGATGCCGCGAACGCCGCCCCAGGTGCGGGTCCCGATGAGCGGGCCGAGTTGATACTTCTTGAAGAAGTAGCTGAAGAAGTCGCCATCAGAAGCAGCGTAGTGGTTGGTGACTGCGGCCATGTAGCCGTAGAAGACGTTGCCGGGTACGGGGCCGGATTCGAAGTTGCGAGCGGTGCCCATGGCGGCGAGCGTGCGGCGCAGGCGTTCGAAGATGAGTTGATCGACGAAGCCTCCACCGTTGTAGCGAACGTCGAAGATGATGCCTTCCTTGCGGATCTGCGGGAAGTACTCTTTGACGAAGGCGTTGAGGCCGGCATCGCCCATATCAGGGATGTAGACGTAGCCAATCTTGCCACCACTCAGTTGGTCGACCTTCTTGCGGTTCGTCTCGAACATATTAAGTTCGTGGAGGTTGAACTCGTCGGCGATCGGCTTGACCAAAACCTTGCGAGCGCCTTCGGCGCTGGGTTTCGAGTTGACGGTTAGAGTCACGACCTGATTCGCCGTGTTCGTCAGCAACTCGTCGGGAGTTTGCGGAGATTTGAGGGCGCGGCCGTTGATGGCGATCAGGTAATCGCTTTCTTTCACGTTCACGCCGGGCTCAGTGAGAGGCGAGCGGACTTGTGCGTCCCAGTTTTCTCCGGCGTAAATTTTCTTGAAGCGATAGAGGCCGCCGGCGTCGACTTCATAGTCTGCGCCTAGCAGACCGACGTTGACGTGTGGGAAGTCGGGATATTCGCCACCTCCAACGTAAGTGTGAGAGTTCGAGAGCTCACCAATCATCCCCGCCATGATGTAAGTGAGCGAGTAGCGGTCGGCGACGTAGGGCAATAGCTGGGCGTACTGGTCGTGAATCTTCTGCCAGTCGACACCGTTCATGGAGGGTTCGAAGAAGTAGTCGCGCTCCTGGCGCCAGACTTCGTTGTAGATTTCTTTCCACTCGGCAGGCGGGTCAACCTCTGCCTTCATGCCGCTGACGTCGATGGAGCCGTCGCTGGGCTTGTGAGGGGAGTCGGGTGGTTTAGCGTCGATAATGCCGAACTTGCCGCCGTCGGAGCGATAGAGAAGCTTCGAGCCGTCGACGGAGAGAGCGAAGCGCGTCGCGCCTTCGACGAGGACTTTGTCTTTCCGGTCTTTCAGATCGAAAGCGTGGATGGCGGGATCTTCGCCGGGGATCGGGCCGGAGAGCCCGCCCACAGGCGTTGTGCCGTAGTAGATCGCGTCCTTCGAAGCGTCGAAAGAGCGGATCTGTGATGGCGGAACGGCGAGAGCGACGATGCGATTCTGGAGGCCGTCGAGGTCGATCTTGAAGACCTTGGGCGGCTCTTTCTTTTCGGTCTCGGCAGTTTTTTCTTCGGGCTTTTGTTCTTTGCCTTCCGCCTTCTTCCCCTTCTTGCCTTCGGGTTTGCTTTCGGGATTTGGCGTCGCGGTGGCGGCGGGCTCTTCGGTCTTGATCTTGGTTTCGTCGCTAAGAGCGGGGAACGGGGAAGGTTCGTCGGCCGTTAGCGTGACCATGTAAACGCGCGTGGTTTTTGGGTTAGCGAACTCGAAGTCGATGTTGCCGAGAACTTCATTGAAGTCGCGGTCGGAGAGGAAGTAGAGGTAGCGCTTGCCGGGATCGAAGATGGGCGCAAAGCTGTTGGCCATCACCGAGGTGACCTGCGTGATCTTCTTGTCAGCGAGGCTGTAGAGATAGACGACGCTGATGCCGGATTCCTCGGGCTTGTCGTAGGCGAGCCACTTGCTGTCGGGCGCCCATGAGTAGTTAGTGATCTCGGCAAACTTGGCTTTGTCGACTTCCACTGGCTGCTTGGCTTTCACGTCGACGTACCAGAGCTTGAGGTCCTTGTCGGCCCAGGCGATCTTGCTGCTGTCGGGGGACCAGAGCGGCTGGAACATGAAGCCTTTGTGGCCGCTGGTGATTGCCTCCTCGGGACCCTGGCCATCCTGCGGCGAAATGTAGATTTCGTCTTCGCCGGTGCGGTCAGAGATGTAGGCGATGTATTGGCCGTTGGGTGACCAGGCGACCTTCTGCTCGCGCACAGCCGGCGACTGAGTGAGATTGCGGATGCTGCCCTCTTTTGCGGGCACGGTGAAGACTTCGCCGCGGGCGGCGAAAACGGCGCGCTTGCCATCGGGAGCGATATCGAAGTCGGTGATGTGCCTGCTGGCGTCGGTCCAGTGCTTCATCGCCTGATCGCGAACGCCGTTGATGTAGATAGTCAGCTTGGTGGCCTTGTGGGTCTGGAAGTCGAACGTATAGAGGTAGCCGCCATTCTCGAAGACGACGCCGTTCGGGCCCATGCTGGGGAACATGCAGTCCCAGTCGGTGAAGTTGGTGAACTGCTGCACCTGCTTACTGGCGGTGTCATAGCCGTAGATGTTGAGGCGATGATCGTCGCCGCGGTCGGAGGTGAAGTAGATGGTGTTGCCATGCCACATCGGAAACGTGTCGGTGTAGTCAGTGTGGGGAACAAGACCATCGACCGTGTTGGTTTTGAGATCGAGGATGGTGATGTCCTGCGCGAGGCCGCCTGTGTAGCGCTTCCACTGACGGAAGTTGCGGAAGATGCGGTTGTAAGCAACTTTGCCGCCGTCTGGCGAGAAGGAGAGGAAGCCGCCCTCATCCATGATCATGGGTTTCGGCATGCCACCGTTAACGCTGACCGTGTAGGGACGCTTGGTCCAGCCGTTGGAGGCGTCGCGGCGAGAAAGGAAAATGACGTTCTGGCTGTCTTGTGTCCATCCGATGACTTCGTTGAGGAAGCCCATGCGGTCGCTGAGAGGCTGAGCTTGTCCCTGGAAGAAAGTGAGTTGCGTGGGCTGGCCGCCGTCGACGGGCATGACGTAGACGTTTAGATTGCCATCATATTGCGCGGTGAAGGCGAGCCACTTGCCATCGGGAGAAAATTTCGGGAAGAGTTCGCGGCCGGCATGCGAGGTGATGCGGCGGGCTTCGCCGCCGGAGCTTGATGCGAGCCAGATGTCACCGCCGTAGACGAAGGCGACTTTGTCGTTGTGAATGTCGGGGAAGAGCATCAGTCGCCCTTCGGTTTGCTGGGCGGCGAGAAGGACGCTACAAGCGCAGGCGAGGAGCGCGAGCGCAAGAAGTTTCCGGAGTACGGTCATAGGAGCTCCTGTAGAAATTTTAGAGGGAAAGATTTCAGTAATCGCAATGGCGAAGTTCCAGATAATGAGACAACGCGAGATTGTAACAGCGTTAGACGGGGAAGCTACAGAGATGTGAGCAATTTGGGAGTGGCAGGGACAAAGTGCTTGACCACAGGGTCCACAGGGTTCCACAGCTAAAACCTTGAACCACGGATCACACAGAGGGGCACGGAGGAAAAGGCTGCTTACTGTTGCGGTGGGTTTGCGGCGGAGCGGACCGCTTCCTGGCAGCGGCCTGCCTGGGTTAACACTTTGTCAAACTCTGTGTCTGTGCGGAGCTTGGCGAGGAGCGGATCGGCCAACAGATTCGAATAGGCGCAATAGTTCTGGCCGACCGCGCTTTCCAGCATATGAAGAGCCGCCTGCTTCTTGCCGCAGTAGGCGAGAATCGCACCCTGGTAGTACCAGGTTTCGGGATCGGGATCGGTGGGCAAGCTGGTTTCGTCTTCGTGCGCGATGCGATCGAGCTCTGAGGGTGGGCGCAGGCCCAGGCAGGCTTCGAGGAGATCGCGATGATAGCGCGGAGCTGTGGGCATATGCTTGACGGCCTCGCGGGCTTCCTGAACTTTGCCTTGACGCAGGAGTATGGATGGAGTTGCGTAGAGGGCCCACTCTGAGCCTGCGTCGAGGCGGATGTAATCCTCGGCGCGGTCCATCTTTCCGAGCTCCATGAAGGCCCAGGCGCAGGAGCGGAAGGCGTAGTTACCGGGATCGAGGGCGAGCGCCGTGTCGCACTCAGTCGTGGACTGCTCGAGCATTCCTGCGTAGCGATAGACATAGCCCATTGTGAAGTGGGCCTGGGGGCTGTCGGGGCGGCGTTTGACCAGTGCAAGAGCCTGCAGGTAAGCGGCACCGAGTTCGCCGCGCTCAACGTGGTTGTTGATCAGTTGGCCGGCGGCCACCATGCGGTTGGGATCGAGTGCGATGGCTTTCTCATAAGCCTTACTCGACCGCTGGAACATCGCCTCGCCACCGTCGGAGTAGTCAGCGTCGAAATAACAGCGGAGGCCGAGTTCCTCCCACGCGGGGGCGTAGGTGGGATCGACGGCGACGACGTGTTCGAGAACGGCGATCGCATCCTTATTAGGTCCGGCATCGTGAGGGAGGGCGACCGCGTGCAGGTAGAGGTCGTACGCCTCGGGGCTCTTGGGGCGCGTGCTGGTATCGAGGAATCCGCCGGCCACGCCGAGAGCAGGGAGCAGGCCCTGGCGAATCTGGGCGGAGACCTGCGACTGCATCATGATGAGATCCTCGGAACCCGCCGTGACGTTGGTCTGCCAGAGTAGTTTATTTCCATTGACCTGAATGGCTTCGAGAGTGATGAGCAGGCGGTTGGCCTGCTTGAGGAAGTGTCCGGTGATGACAGTGCCGACATGGACTTCGCGGCCAGCGGCCTGGGGGTCGATGTCATTACCGACGAATTTGCGCGTCATGGCGGACGGACGCACATCGAGGCTGCGGTTGTAGGTGAGAGTGTTGGCGATCTCGTCGGCGAGGGCGAAGCGGAGGAATTCGACGCTGATATCGCCATTCATATTCTGCAATGGAAGAACGGCGATGGTGTTCTTTGATGCGGCCGGGGCCATCGCGCCGCGATGCTTGAACCACCAGGCGCCCATCGTGACGACCGCGGTGAGAAGCAGTGCCGTGATGACGAGAAGAATGTATGTTGACCAGCGCGTGGTCGCCTGGAAAGTGGTGGTGGCGATGCGGTAGGGCAGGACCGGGCGTCGGAAGCCCGACTTGGTCATTCCGGCCTGCGTGTCTCGGCGGAGCGACTGCAGGTCGCCCTTCATGGCCAAGGCGTTGGGGTAGCGGTGGCCGCGGTCCTTCTCCATGGCGCGGCCGATGATGCCTTCGAGATCGGGCGGGAGCTTGGGATTGAGCTGGAGGGGCGAAACCGGTTTCTGATTGAGAACAGCATCGAGCGTGGTGATGACATTGCCGGTGGCGAAGGGCTTTTTGCCGGTGGCCATTTCGTAGAGCACGACGCCGAGAGAGAAGAGGTCGCTGCGGGCGTCGAGTTCCTCGCCGCGCGCCTGCTCGGGCGACATATAGATGGCAGTGCCGGGAATGACGCCCATGGCGGTGAGCGAGTCCTCGAGTTGGGCCTCGCTGGAATTGGGGTCGTGGACGACCTTGGCGAGGCCGAAATCGAGGATCTTTGTCTGGCCATTTTGCGCGACGAAGATGTTGGCGGGCTTGATGTCGCGATGGATGACGCCCTTGGCATGAGATGCCGCGAGCGCGTCTGAGACCTGAAGGCCGATGTCGAGGATCTCGTCGACGGTGGGGCGGCGTGTGCGCAGGATGTCCTTGAGGCTCACACCCTCCAGCTTCTCCATGACAATGAAGGGATGGCCGTTGTTGTCGTCGATGTCGTGGATGGTGCAGATGCCGGGGTGATTGAGCTGGGAGGCGGCGCGCGCTTCGCGGACGAAACGGTCGAGGGACTTCTTGTCCTTGGCCATTTCTTCGGGGATGAATTTTAGGGCGACGTGCCGCGCCAGGCGGGTATCTTCGGCCTCGTAAACCACGCCCATGCCCCCACCACCGAGTTTTCCGATGATGCGGTAGTGGGAGACTGTCTGGCCGATCATGAACGAGGCCTCAAAGAGCCGTCGGCTGCTAATGTTAGGCTGCAGCGCGGGATTGGGTCAACTCAAAGACGGGAGAAACCGATCACATCTACCCAAGATCAAGGGGAGGAAACAGTACGCCGCGAAACAGAGCACCGTCGTGTCGAACATGCAACCGAAGAAAAGGGGCACGGACACCAAAGGAGTGGCGGAAGGCGCAAGGGCAGTCCGCGTCCCCGCAGGAGATTTATAATCAAATGAACCGAGGCGGTCAGGAGACGCAATGAGGCTGCGACGGAGTCCGAGAAGGGAATTCGTGAAAGTGCAGTTTTACGATCCCGTTATTGGCTATGAGAATCTTTGGGCTGACAAACTGGGTGACAATAGGTACCGAATCGAAAGCACTCCGTTCTTTATTTACGGGATCTCTCGCAATGACATCGTGAACGCCTTACCCGATGAGGAAGGGCGTCTTCAGTTTGCGCAAGTTGTGAGCAGTTCCGGAAATCGAACAGTACGGGCACGATCCGATAAGTTCTTAAACAATACGGCGTTCAAGAAACGTGTAATCGGGGAACTAACAAAGATAGGCTGCAATGTCGAGGAGCTACGCTCTCGCCTTCTGTCAATTGATGTTTCGCCAGAGGTAGGCATGCAAACGGTGACAGACTATCTAACCAACATCGCCAGAATTGACTGGGAGTTCGGAAATCCCGAGAACCTCAACAAGAACCCGGTATCTCATTGAGGAAGTCAGAAAGCAGGGAACTGAAATTCCAGACCCAGAAAAGCGCCAGTCTCGGAATTTTTCCCTTCACAGCACACCCTGCGCCGCCACACTTTATAAGCGATTAGATTCCACACTGTTTACTACTTTAACAAGCGCTCTGAGACCCACCAGTTCCCCCCTCCCGTCAACTCAAAGACGGGACATGAAGATCAATGCACGCCCGAACCGAGTCAAGAGCAAGAATGTGCTGTTCCTCGCATTATGAAAAGGGGTTCCCGGAGGATCCGTCTCGCCCGTGCAGTTTTCTGAAACTCCGATGACCGAAACAGCGTATCTTCGTCTGTAAGTTTGTACGAACGCGTTCAAAATCACTTTCCGCCAATCGGGAGGCTCCCCGTGTACAGATTTGCTCTTGCCTTGTCGTGTCTGGTTTTCGTCCTTACCACTCTTGCTCACGCCGACGATTGGTCGAAGACTTTCGACTTGACCGGCAAACCCGAACTGCGCGTTGAAGCGACCGACGCGAATATCCAGATCGAACCTTGGGATCAGAACAAAATAGAAGCTCGGGTCACAACCCGGGGCTGGCACATCGGCACTGGCGGACAGGTTGAAATTGTCGAGCACCAACAGGGAAACGCGGTCGAGATCGAAATTCGCGAACATTCACATCTTCATTTTTCGATCGGAATTGACACCCGGCGGATTGATGTCGAAATCCATATGCCCCGCAGCGGTAAGGTCGACGTACAAACGGGGGACGGGCATATCGAGGCGCGCGGCCTGGCGGGCGACCTGAACTTTAAGAGCGGCGACGGCCGTGTGGAGCTGGCAGATCTCGATGGCACGGTGCGCGCGAAAACCAGCGATGGTGCTTTGCATGCCTCCGGGCGCTTTGATCGGGTTGAGCTGAGCTCCGGCGATGGACGTGTGGAACTGGAGGCGCGGCACGGCTCGAAGGTGAGCGAGGACTGGGAGGTGCGCACCTCGGATGGCAGTGTGCGCGTGAGCTTGCCGACTGATTTGGCTGCTAATCTCGACCTGCATACTGGGGATGGGCACATTACCACCGACCTGCCTGTTACGGTGCAGGGTAAGTATGACAAATCGAATGTGCACGGAACGATTAACGGCGGCGGAAGAGAGTTAAGGGTTCACACGGGAGATGGCTCAATTACGCTGGAGAAGAGCGGGGTGTAGATCTCACGATCGCCCCGATAATCCCACGTGCCAGCGATAATGGAGGCATCAGTGAGCGTACCGCCGAGTGCTTTTGAGAGTTCTGTGATGGTTGGCGGCTCATTGGCCCTTTTTCTTTAGCAGAACCAGGACTCCCAGAATCGTGGCAACCGCGAAGTCGGCAGCAGCCAATTCAGGTAGTGCCCTCGCCCTCCGAGAGAACTAAAGCCACGATGAACAGACACCAGAAGCCCAATACCACGATCAGCCCAACTTTTTGAATAGGCGGAAGGTGTGCCCATCGACCCTCGTAAGTTTCGACAAGAGGGTCTTTGAAAATCTAACGGGTTCGGCGACGGCGCCCCGGTATCGTGATGCCGCGCCTTCCGGTGATTGGTCATGGGTTCTTCGGGATTCTAGCGTTGTTGACGAAAGCAGGAGATAGCGCAAGTGTGCGCTTTTCGTTCGCCGTTCATGGTTGGCCCGTCAACGATAACTGTGGAATAGCGTCGACGTCACCACCGTTCCCTAGAGCCGCCAACGTTACTCTTCTAACTCGGTTTCTTCGGGAGCGTCCGTGGGGCTCTCGAACTCGATGCGGTAGCCATCGGGATCGGTGACGGAGACGACCCAGAGACGATTGCCGACGAAAGGACGCTTCTTTATTTCGACACCGCGGGATTTGAACTCGCGGTAGAGAGCGAGGGCATCTTCGCACATAAAGCAAATGCTCACGCCACCGCCAAGCGCTTCGCTGGGGCGGCGACTCGGCGCAAACTCCTGGAGCATGATTGCTGCCTCGCCGAGTTGCAGCCAGCACCAGATGATCCTGCCGGCGTTCGGGTAGTGGCCGTCGCCTTCGGGAATCCAGGAGTTTTTCATCTCGAAGCCGAGGCCGTCGACGTAGAAGCGGAGGGAGGCTTCCATGCTGGAGACGCCGAAGAATGGGACGGCTTGCTTGACGTTTACGCTGGTTGAGGACGCGCTGGCCATGGTCACGTCACTATAATCAAAAATCATGCCTGAATCCATCGACTGGCCGCCAAGCAGACGGCCCTCCCGCGGACGCGTGTTTCTTGCGTTCATCCTCTTTCTGGTTCTCCTTTTCAGCAGCCGGACCGCTCTTTCTTACTACCTTGAGCTGCTGTGGTTCGGGTCGCTTGGGTATGAAGACGTCTTTCGCCGGTCGCTGGCGCTGCAGTGGGAGGTGTTTGCCTTAGCGTTTGCGGCGACATTTCTCATTTTGTACGGGTGGTTTTTGGCGCTGCGGCGGGCTTATGCGGCGGACTTGCTGAGCGGGAGCGTCATCTTTATTGGCGGGCATTCGGTGAAGCTGCCGGTGGAGCGGATTCTGCGGCTCATTGTGCTCGGAGTTTCGCTGCTGATAGCCGCGACGACTGGTGCCGGCATGATGGCGGAGTGGCCGACGTTCGCATTCTATTTGTTTGCGCCGCGGACGGGCGGGGGAGTTGTTGACCCGATCTTTGGGAGGACGCTCCACTTTTACTTGTTCACGCTGCCGGCTTGGCAGCTTGTTGCCGGATGGCTGCTGACTTTGGCGGTGATCTGCTGCGGGATTGCGTTCTTCTTTGTATTGGTTACCGGGAGCACGCAGATTTTCGCGGGGCGGCGCGGGAGTTCGATTCCTTTGCCGTGGCGCGGATTTTCGATTTCGTTTGCCTTCCTGCTGCTGATGTTGGCGATGCGCGTGTACCTCAGCCGGTTTGACGCCTTGTATGAAGAACACACCATCTTCACGGGCGTGAATTATACGGATGCGCATGTCACGCTGACCGGGTTGCTGGTTGTGGCGATTGCGCTCCTCTTTGGCGCGGCGATTGTGCTGGTGAATGCGGTGTCCGCGCCGAAGGTGCGGTGGCTGGTGGGATCGCTGGCGCCGGCGGTCGTTTGCTATATCGCGGTACAGATTGTCGGCTGGTATGTGGGGAACTTCATCGTCAAGCCGAATGAGTTGGTGCGCGAGCGGCCTTACATCGCGCACAACATCGACATGACGCGGCGCGCTTATGGCCTCGATAGCGTGACGCAAAAGGAATTTCCGGCGGAGACCACCGTCGAAGCGGCCGACGCAGCGAATAATCAGGCGACGCTTGGGAACATTCGGCTGTGGGACTGGCACGCCTTGCAGGACACGCTGCGGCAGATCCAGGAGATACGGACTTATTACGATTTTCCGGATATCGACATCGATCGCTATCGGATTGACGGGTCGATGCGGCAGGTGATGCTGGCGCCGCGGGAGTTGAATGTCGACAAGCTGCCGGAGAGCAGCCGGAACTGGATCAACGAAAAGCTGATCTACACGCATGGATACGGGATCACGATGAATCCGGTGAACGGGTTCACGTCCGAGGGCCTGCCGACGCTGATGCTGAGCAATATGCCGGTGCAGAGCACGGTGAAGAGCATCAATGTGACGCGTCCGGAGATTTATTTTGGCGAGCTCACCAATACGGACGTTTATGTAAAGACGCGGCAGAAGGAGTTCAACTATCCGCAGGGCGAGACGAACAATCTCACATCGTATGAAGGGAAGGGCGGGATTTCGATTGGCGGATTTCTGCGGCGGCTGCTAATTGCGTTTACGGAAGACGACCTGGCGAAGCTGCCTTTCAGCGACGATGTGACCTCCGACAGCCGGTTGCTGATGCGGCGCAATGTGCGGGAGCGCGTGGCGGCGCTGGCGCCGCTGCTGACGTTCGATAACGACGCGTACATCGTGATCGGCGACGATGGGCGGCAATACTGGATGATGGACGCGTTTACTTCGTCGGATACGTACCCGTATTCGAGCCATTATCCGTTGAACGGAAATCCGGTGAACTACCTGCGGAACAGCGTAAAGGCGGTGATCGACGCGTATGACGGGACTACGACGTTCTACGTGTTCGATAGCGAGGACCCGATCATTGCGGCGTACCGGGGAATTTTTCCCTCCTTATTTAAGGATGCGTCGGCGATGCCGGCGGACTTGCGGCGGCATGTGCGGTATCCGGAGATGCTGCTGAAGATGCAGGCTGCGGCTTACGGGCTTTATCACATGACCGATCCGGAGGTTTTCTACAACCGCGAGGATTTGTGGACGGTGGCGTCGGAGGTGGGGATGGGGTCGCCCGGCGAGCAGAAGGCTCTGGTGATGGAGCCGAATTTTGTGCTGATGAAATTGCCGGGGGAATCAGCCGAGGAGTTTGTGGAGATACTGCCGTTCACGCCGGCGAACCGGAACAATTTGATTGGGTGGATTGCCGGACGGAGCGATGGGGCGCATTACGGAACTTCGGTGGTGTATGACTTTCCGAAGACGAAGCTGGTGGATGGGCCGCTGCAGATTGAGGCGCGGATCGATCAGAATGCGCAGCTTTCGGGGCAGTTGACTCTGTGGAACCAGCAGGGGTCGCACGCGCGGCGCGGGACGTTGTTGGTGATTCCCTGCGGACGGGCGCTGCTGTATGCCGAGCCAATTTATTTGCAGGCGGAGCGGAGTCCGATGCCGGAGTTGCGACTGGTGGTGCTGGCGCTGCAGGATCGGCTCGCGTATGGGCCGACGTTTGAGGCGGCGATGCGGTCGCTGTTCGGCGGGGAGGTTTCGTCGTTGAGTGCGGGCGCGGTTGCTCCGGCTCCGGCGGAGACGGCGGGTACGGCGCCTGCTGGTGCGAAGCCGGCCGAGGATTTGAATGGGTTGATCTCGGACGCTGCTCGGGATTTGGCGGACTACCAACGACTCACTGCCGAGGGCAAGTTGGGCGAGGCCGGGCAGAAGCTGGAGCAGCTTAAGCGGAAGCTGGAGGAGTTGAACGCGCGGAAGAAGTAGCACTCTCGCCGATAACGGTACTTAAGCACAGAGTACACAGGGTCACACAGCGAAAATCTTGAAATCACGGAGAACACGGAGGCGCACGAAGGAAGGTGGAGGAGCATGGCGGCGAGGCGCCGCCACAACTGCCGGCGAGTCGCCGGAGCTACACAAGAATCGAAGCCCGCTTTGTCGCGGTTATTTGTTTTCGCCCATCTGTTGTGACAGATAGTTGGCGATGCCCATTTCCTTGATGGCGTGGAGCTGGGATTCTAAGAAATCGGCATGGCGCTCCTCGTCGCCGATCATCCGCTCGAATAGCGCCTTCGAGCCATCGTCACTTGCTTCCATACAAACCTTCACGGCCCGGTTGTACTCGTGTCCGGCTTCGAGTTCGTCTTTGAGATCGATTTCGAGCTGCTCCTGGACCTTGCTGCCGAGCTGTGGTTTGAGGCCAACTTCGATTTTGGGGATCGAGTCGAGGAAGATAATGCGCTCGATCAGTCCTTCGGCGTGGTGCATCTCTTCCATAGCCCGCGCCTTGGTGCGGCCCGCGAGCTTCTTGTAGCCCCAGTTCTCGCACATCTCCGACTGGGTCATGTATTGCACAATGGCCGTCAGTTCCGAACTGAGGGCCGCGTTCAATTCCTTGATTACGTTCTCGTTGCCGCGCATCGTTCTCCTCCAGTCATTCATATTGGAGGCATGGCAAACGCGCTTGCTGTGACGTGGCGCACAGGGGGGTGGTTGCGATTGCGCGGAATAGTCGGATACCGTTGTGGTTTGCTGCTCCCGCGTTTGCGTTCGTTCAGAGAATGCCATGCGGCGATTGCGATTGGGGACGAGCTTGTAGGGGTCCTTCGACTTCGCTCAGGATGACATCGTTGAATTAATCGCCGGTGGCGGTTGATTTATCCGCCGGCGGGTTTATGTCGAACTCGGGATGCGGAACTCCTAACAGCCATTTATCGAACCAGCCGACGATGTAGTCGAGGCGCTCGACGCGGTGCCACGGTTCGCCGGAGCGCGAGAGTTCGTGCGTCTCGCGCGGGAACATGACCATGGCGGTCGGGCGCTTCATGTACTTCAGCGCGCGGAAGATTTGCTCACCGCCGGAGTCGGGCGGAGTGCGCGAGTCGTCTTCACCTAAAACGAACATGATCGGCGTGTGGATTTTCTGAACGAACGTGATGGCGGAGCGGTTGTTGTAGTCCTGCGGATCTTCAAAAGGAGGCGCTTTGAACCACTTCGGCTGGAATAGCGTGAAGTCGGCGGTGTACCACCACGAGGCCCAGTTGGAGATGTCGCGCTGGGAGACGGCTGCGGCGAAACGATCGGTTTGAGTGACGGTCCAGTCGGTCAATACACCGCCGCCGCTGCCGCCGGTGACGGCGAGTTTGTGCTCGTCGACGTAGCCGCGCTTAAGGACCTCATCGACGCCGAGCATCAGATCCCGATAGTCGTCGCCGGGATAGTGGTACTGGATGATGTTGCCGAAGTCCTGGCCGTAGCTGGTCGAGCCGCGCGGATTGATGTAGAGGACGACGTAGCCCTTGGCGGCCATCCATTGAAATTCGTGATCGAAGACCCAGCCGTAAGCGGCGTGCGGGCCACCATGAATATTGAGGATTAGCGGATATTTTTTGTGCGGGTCGAAGTCGGGCGGCTTCTGAATCCAGCCTTGAATGTTGCGGCCGTCGAAGCTCTTGTAATTGATTTCGTCAGGCTCGGTGAGGTTGAGTTGCGACCAGAGCTTGCGATTGAAGTCGGTGAGGCGGGTCTGGGCACCATCGGAGGAGACCGCGAACAGGTCGCCAATCATCGTGGGGGTTGAGATCGGCGCGACGATGGTGTGGGCATCCGGCGCCATCGTGAAATCGAAAACCGTCTCGTTGCCATGGCTGATTTCGCTGATCGCGCCGGAGTTGGCATCGACGCGAATGATGGGCGTGCGGCCCTGGCGGGCGACGATGTCGTAGAGCGAACGGCCGTCGGCGGACCAGTGAAGCGCGTGGCCGCTGCCGCCGCGGGGCGGGGCATTATCGCCGAAGACGGAGTCGCCGACGTCGTAGTCGTAGTCTTTGGTGAGATTGGTAGGCTGAGCGTCCGCCTTCAAATCCATCACCCAGAGATCGGGCTGCGTGTAGGAGCGAACCGGCTGGTTGACCTCGCCGTGAAAAGCGACACGCTGCCCGTCGGGGCTGAGCGCAACGTCTCCAACTCCCATGGGAATCGAAGTAAGTTTTTCCGCAGTTCCACCTGAGGCCGGAACCGAATAAAGGTCAGTGCCGGGTTCCTGGTAATAAGGCTCGTCAACATGCGAGGTCAGGAAATAGATGCGCGAGCCGTCGTTGCTCCAATGAATCTCTCGTTCGTTGTAATTGCCGCTGGTGAGTGGTAGCGGTTTCGGCTGGTCGTCGAAGGCGACGGGCGCGTCGATCACCCAGATGTGTTCCCGGTGCCTGAAGTCCAGGAAGCCTTCCTCGTTGTTGCGATAGACCGCGCGGCTGATGACGTGAACGTCGGACTCGTGTTCTTTTTCGAGTTCGGCGGGCGGAGTGTTCTTCTTGTGCGCGGCTTTGGCGGTGTCTTCTGGAGTGGTAGAGCTTTGGAAGGCGATGCGCTTGCTATCAGGCGACCAAACAGGACCGAACGCACCCTTGGCGAGATCAGTGATGACGCGGGCTTCGCCTCCGGCGAGGGAGAGGATCGCGAGTTGCGAAGGCTTAGGCTTGCCGTCGTCGCCTTTGTCGCCTCCGCGAACAAAGGCAATGTGCTTGCCATCCGGCGACCAGCGAGGCTGCGAGTCGTGCTTGCCGGTGGTGAGTCGGATGGGAGCTTCGCCGCCTAAAGCAGAGACCATCCAGATAGAGGTTTCGTATCCGGTGCGTTTCTCGTCGACGTCAACCCGGGTGAAGACGACATGAGAGCCGTCGGGCGAGAGCTGTGGATTGGTCACCCAGACGAAGTCGAAGATGTCTTTGTCGGTGATGGCGCGGCGGGCGGGGGGAGGCGATGTTTGACCGGAGAGGCAACCAGCCAGACCAACAACAATGATAGCGATCAAAAGCTTAACTTTCATTGCCATCCTCGTGGTGCCGCAGGCGCGGCGAATTTGGCATTGTGCTATGCGGGCGGGTTGCAGGTCAACGGCGAAGCTTCTTGACCGTGGGCACAGACCGGGATGCCAGCCGCCGCGCAAGATATATCGTGGTACGATATAATATGCATATCGCATTACGATATAAATGAAAAACAACTCACTTAAGGCAAGGGCGCAAGGGCTATCCGATTACGAGTCGCTGGCAGAGGTGCGCTACCAGCTGCGGCGATTTCTCCACTTCAGCGAGCAGGTGGCGCGCGAGGCTGGGTTGGAGCCGCAGCAACACCAGCTGTTGCTGGCGGTGAAGGGATTGCCGGAGGGCACTCGGCCCCGGGTGGCAGAACTCGCGGAACGGCTCCAAATCAAGCATCACAGCGCAGTCGAGCTCATCGACCGACTCGCTTTGGCAGGGTGTGTGAAACGCCATCGCGCGGGCAAGGACCGCAGAGAGGTGTTGATCGCGCTCACGCCGAAGGGGGAAAAAATCCTGCGCGAACTGTCGGACCATCATCGTGCCGAGCTGCAGAAGCGCGGGCCGCTGCTGATCGATGCGTTGAAGCGTGCGATGGCAACGAAAAATGGGCCCAGGCCGAGGCTGAGTTCGCGCGGCGAGAGAACTTCAGGAAAGAGGAGAACACGTGTCGAGTCTTAATCGCGACGATAAATCTGGTCCCGCCACAATTGCCGCGACTGGCGTGCAGGTGGCGGAGACGAGACTGGGTGAGCCGGCGCAGTTCCGCATGGGATTGATGTCGTTGCTTGGCGGCGGCATTGGATTGTTGGCGGGCGCAATCGCCTATCTCCTCTACAAGCTGATCGGCCTGTTCACGAACATCTTTTTCTATCACCGATTTGCCGCCGATTTCGTGAGCGCGCGACACACGCAACTTGGGCTGTGGGTGATTGTGATCCCGGTGATCGGCGGAATCGTCGTCGGTTTCATGGTGAAATATGGGACGCCGAAGATCAAGGGACATGGGATCCCGGAGGCGATGGAGGCGGTGCTGGTGAATCGCAGCCGCATTCAGCCGCGAGTCGCAATTCTGAAACCGATTTCGGCGGCGATTGCGATTGGGACGGGCGGGCCGTTCGGTGCGGAGGGCCCGATCATTCAGACGGGCGGGGCGATGGGGTCGCTCGTGGGGCAGCTGTTTCACACCACAGCTTCGGAACGGAAAGTTCTGCTGGCGTGCGGCGCAGCGGCGGGTATGTCGGCGACATTTAACACGCCGATTGCTGGCGTGATTCTTGCGATCGAACTGTTGCTGTTCGAGTTCAAGGCGCGGTCGTTTATTCCGCTGGTGATTGCGAGCACGTTGGCCACGGCGGTGCACATGCAAGTGCTTGGAGGTGGGCCAATGTTCAGCGTTGCGGCGATGGATTTCGGTATCCCGCGAGCGCTGCCTTTTTATCTGTTGCTGGGCATGATTTGCGGGCTGGCTGCGGTGGGCTTCAGCAAACTGCTGTACTGGGTGGAAGACCTGTTTGAGAAGTTGCCGGTGGATGAACTTTGGTGGCCAGCGATCGGGGCGCTGGGACTGGGAATCATTGGATACTTCGTGCCGCGCGTGCTGGGCGTGGGTTATGACACGATTGGCGACATTCTGAATGGCAACCTGGCGTGGAAGCTGCTGCTGCTGGTGATGATTGCGAAAGCTGCGGCGCTTGTGATCTCTCTGGGGTCGGGAACATCGGGAGGGTTGCTGGCGCCGATGTTCATGTCGAGCGCGGCGCTGGGTGGCGTGTTTGCACTGGGAGTGGATCGAATTTATCCGGCGGCGGGATTGTCGGCGGGTGCGTTTGCGCTGGTGGCAATGGGCGCGGTGTTCGGGGCGGCGTCGCGGGCGACATTCGCGTTCATTATTTTTGCGTTTGAAATCACGCGCGATTACAACTCGGTGCTGCCGCTGATGCTGGTGAGCGTGATTGCGGATGGGATCGCAATGGTGCTGATGCCGCGGGCGTCGATCATGACGGAAAAGCTTGCGCGGCGCGGACTGCATATTCACCAGGAGTACGAAGCCGACGTTCTGCAGCAGGTGAAGGTGGTGGAGACAATGGACCGAGAGGTGCCGAAGCTGCCGCAGGCAATGAAGGTGAGGGAACTGGCGGACCGCATCGCAAGCGGCGATCCGGAGATGCGCAAGCATCAGGGAATGTTCGTAATGGATACAGCGGGCAAGCTAGCGGGCGTGATTACGCGGGGAGATGTGCTAAGGGCGCTGGAGCAGGATCCGTCGGGAGCGACGACAGTGCTGGATGCGGGGACAAAGAAGGTTGTTGTCACTTATCCGGACGAATTGCTGCACGACGCTTCGATCAAGATGTTGCGCAACGATATCGGGCGGTTGGCCGTGGTGGATCGCGACGAGCCGGACCGCGTGATCGGCTACTTGGGAAGATCGGGAATTATGGCTGCCCGGCTGCGGAGGATCGAAGAAGAACATGTGCGGGAGCCCGGATGGATCAAGAGCTTCGGGTGAAGGTGTTTCTCGTGAGGAATTAGTGCTTGCCGCTTGCTTCCTGATGCTTCTTCAGGGCTGCCTGGCATGAAGAGAGTTCCTGTGCGGCACGGGTGGGCCCGGCTGTCTCGAAGCCGCTTGGGCTGTACTTGCCGGGATTGCGAACTCTCTGCCACTCGGCCACACCTTGCTGCGACCAGGAACAAGCCTGCTTGAGGGTATCGAGCTGCGCGTCCCGCGCGCTGCTCTGGGCCTGCCTATCGAGAGCAATGCCGAGGCCCGTGTAGGCGTCGGCCGCGGTGTACTGCGCCTGAAGCATAGGGTGAGGCGAGTGCGCTAGTGGCTCGACGACCGCGAGCGCGCTTCTAAATAGAGCGACAGCATCGGCGCTCTGCCCTCGCATAGCCAGGGTAGCGGCAATCTTAGTGTTAACCGCAGCGAGGGCGACACGCGAATCAATGTCGTTGGGGTTGGCGGCGCAGATTTTCTCGTGAATGGCGGCGGTGGTTTTGAAATCGCGCAGGGCACCGTCGAAGTTTCGCAACTTGAAGAGAATCTGCCCGCGAAATACATAGGCCAATCCGAGATAACGTTGCAGGAATGACCTGCCGGGATTAAGGGCGATTTCTTTCTGCAGGAGATCGATGGCTTCCTGAAGGGTCGCCAGCCCCTGCTTGACGTCGCCCGATTCCGCAATGCCGATTCCGAGGAATGCTGTGCCGTAGGCGATATCGACGCGCGCTGTCGCATTCTTCGCGTCCTGTTCCACGAGCTTGCGGTCGATTTCAATCAGATTGCGATAGTTGAGAAGAGCGGACTTCGTGTCGCCGTTCATCATGTAGGTGTTGGCGATGTCCTCGTAGATAACGCTGGCGTTCCGCGAAGGAGCGGCGTTGGGAGCGAGGGTCACCAGATCTAAGGCTTTGCGAAAGCTGTCGAGGCCGCCGTTGCGGTCGCCGGTCTTCACCAGATCGCGGCCCATTTTCATGTAGGAGTTGGCCAAACTCCTACGGGTGCCGGGATCGTTGGGCTTTTCGCGAGAAACGCGTTCGGCATAGTCGAGGGACTTGCGCCGATATTCGAGGGCGAGATCGATATCGCCAAAATTGGCGGAATTTCCGTTGCCCGACTGAATGTCTCCGGTCGAGTCGTAAACCCCGGCGAGGCGACTGAGCACCTGGAGATCGTGGGGATCGCTCTTGGAGAGAGGTTCGAGGATGGCAATCGCTTTCATTTCTTCGTTCATTGCCGCTTGCGGGTTGCCCTCGACGATGAGAACTATTTCTCCGATCATTTCGTGGGCGAACGCCACGCGGAGCTGATCGGCGCTGTTGTTGCTGGGATCGGCGGCGACAATCGACTCGGAAATGGCCTGGGCCTTCCGGTAGCTGGTCAATGCGGCATTGGTATCGCCTAGGTTGGGGACGAAGGGATTGCCCTGGATCTCTGCGAGCTTGACGTAGGCGTCCGCCACCTCGCGCTGGAGGGAGATATCGCCTTTGGCTTCCTGCGAAAGAGCGTCGAGATACTGCAGCGCGTTGTCGACAAGGAGCTTTCGGGCTGGCGTTGAGTTGGGCAGTGCGGCGATAGATTTGTCGACATCGAAGGTCAGGGAATTGGCGAGGTGGCGGACATCGTTGAAGCGGCGCTCGGCGCGATGCGCGTTGGCCTGGGCGATACGCGCTTCGCGGATGGTGGCGGCGAGTCCGCCGGCGATGGCCAGAGTGATGAGCGCGGCGGCGGAGATGCCGAGCTTGTGGCGCTTGACAAATTTTTCCGCGCGATAGTTCCAAGACCCCCTGGCGGCGATCACCGGCATGCCTTCGAGATGGCGGCGAATATCCTCGGCAAACTGCTCGGCCGAAGCATAACGGCGCGCGGGCTCCTTGCGAAGCGCCATCATGGTGATGTCGTCGAGGTCGCCGGCGAGACGCCGCTGGAGCTTGGCGGGAGAACCTTCGCGGCTACGGCCGATGCGCGCGAGATCGATTTGCGGCTCGCCAGCACCGAGAGCGCGCTTGACGACCACGGTGCTGGGGCGGCCCGGTTCCGTATCGCAGACTGCTTGCGCGAGCTTGTGGGGAGTGCGGGTGTCGGCAGAGTAAGGCGAGCGACCGGTGAGCAGGCGATAGAGCACGACCCCGAGCGAATAGACATCGGAGGCGGTGGTGATGGGCTCGCCGCGAATCTGCTCCGGCGATGCGAACTCGGGCGTCATGGCGCGAGTCATGGTGGTTTCGGCTTCGTTGATCGGCGTGACGATCTTTGCGATGCCGAAATCCAGCAGCTTGGGTTCGCCTGCTTCGGTCACGAGAACGTTGCTGGGCTTGAGGTCGCGATGAATGACCAGGTGCTGGTGTGCATAGTGGACGGCCAGGCACACCTGGCGAAACAGCCGCAGCCGGTCGCTTACGGAGAGCTCATGCTCGTCGCAATAGCGGTCGATGGGCTGGCCCTCGATCAGTTCCATTACGAGATAGGGAATGCCGTCAGCCGTGCCGCCGTCGAGGAGGCGGGCAATGTTGGGATGGTCGAGTGAAGCAAGGATCTGACGCTCGTTGCGGAAACGCTCGAGCACCGAAGCGGTGTCATAGCCGCCGCGTACAAGTTTGACCGCGACTTCCTTCTTATACTGGCCGTCGGCGCGCACGGCACTGAAGACCTCGCCCATGCCGCCGTAGCCGATCTGTTCGACGATCTCGTAAACGCCGATGCGGCGGCCCCGCTGACTGGGCGAAGAGGGCAGCGCTACGGTTTCTAGATCGGCGGCCGGCGCGTTCAGAAAATTTGTGCCGGCGCGGTTGTGAGAATCGAGGAGGGAGTCGACCTCCTGGCGGAGTTGAGGATCGCCGTCACAGGAGCGATCGAGAAAAGACGTGCGCTGAGATGGCTCGATCGCGAGAGCCTCATCAAAGATCTGCTTAACGTGTTGCCAGCGCTCAGGGTTCATCCCGGGCGCTCCCCCGTGGCTTTCGCGCGAGGAACTTGAGGCCGGATTGGAAGGCTCGGCAGGCACGGAGATGAGCCATTAAAACACAGAGGAACCGGGTGGGATGGAAGATTATTGCGACTCAACCTTTCGGGTCGGAAGGCTGCAATTTGGTGAATCCCTAGACCCAGTTGAACGGCAAATTGCGCAATCGTTTTCCTGTCGCTGCGAAGATGGCGTTGGCGACGGCGGGCGCGACAGGGGGCACAGGATGCTCGCCGAAGCCGCCCGGGGGAAAGTCAGTGGGCACAGCGTGAGTCTCGATCGCGGGCATTTCGTTCATGCGCAGGACGTGAAAATCGTGGAAGCCGGTTTGTACTGCGGCTCCATCTTTGAAGTCGATCCTTCCACGCAAGGCGGCGGACAGACCCCAGGTGATGCCGCTCTCCACCTGACCTTCGAGGCCGGTGGGGTTTATGACCAAGCCACAGTCCACCACGCAGTGAATCTTGTGAACCCAAAAGTCGCTGCCATCAGGGGCCAGCGAAACCTCGGCAACTTCTGCGATGTAACTGTCGCCGTGGTAGACATTGATCGCGAGGCCGCGTCCCACTTTTCGTCCCGCCATCCCGGGCAGCGGCGTTCCCCAACCCGTCTTTTCGCGCGCAACCTCGAGAACGCGAATCATGCGGCTGCGATCGAGAGGGTCTCCGCCGAAGCTCGTGGTGTTGCCCGGTTGCAGAAGATCGATCCGGAATTGTATCGGGTCTTTGCCGCCAAGAAGAGCCATCTCGTCAACGAATGATTCGCGGGCGAACACCGTGGCCGGATATTCCACCGCGCGCCACGGGCCTGTTGGAACGGGGCAATCGATTGGAATGTAATCGGCCTTGAGATGCGGGAAGTTGTACGGATTGTCGCAGGAACCCCAGGGTGATCCGTCGTTCGCATAGTGATTTGGATCCTCCGGGGGGTTATTCCGACCGAACATCGAGAGATCGGAGCTGACCGACTTTTGCCAATAGGCGAGGGCCTTGCCGTCTGAATCTACCGCTCCGGCAAGGTGTTCAACAGAGGCCGGTTGAAAATAGCCATAGCGGAGGTCGTCACTTCGGGGCCAAGTGACTTGTACTGGCTTGCCGATCGCTTTCGATATCTCCGCCGCCTCGTGAACGAAATCGGAAAACAGACGCCGGCCAAAACCGCCTCCCAGCAAGGTGACATGCACACGCACCTTTTCGGGCGATATCTTCAGCAAATCCGCCACTTCTCGTGCAGCTGTTTCTGGCGTCTGCGTTGGGGCCCAGATTTCGCACTCGCCGTCATGGTAGTCGGCGGTGCAGTTCATAACTTCCATCGGAGCGTGCGCCTGGAAGGAATATCGATAGACAGCGTCAATCCGTCGTGGCGACTGCGTGAGTGCCTGAGCCGCGTCGCCGTCGTTGCGGATCGGATAGCCCTTTTGGTCAGCGGCAAGGTAGAGCTGCCGAATGTAGTCATCGGAATTGAATGTTCGGTTCGGTCCCGCGTCCCACTCCACCCGGAGAGCGTCGCGGCCTTTCATAGCAGCCCAAGTTGTGTCGGCAACGACGGCAACGCCAGTGGCAATTCCAGTATTGACCGGGACCAGGCTACGGACTCCTGGAACTGCGAGCGGGCTGGCGGTTTCGAAGTGGCTGGCCTTTCCCCCGAGATAAGGACAGCGCGCGACTACCGCGTGCACCATTCCCGGACGTTGAATATCGAGGCCATATTGCGACTTGCCGCTGACGATTGCAGCTCGGTCTTGACGCAGAGCAGGCTTCCCGATGTAACGAAACTCGGATGGAGACTTGAGGCGCGGCCTCGGTGGAACTGGCAAGCGGGCGGCGCTTGACGCCAATGAACCGTAGCTGCGTTGGCGGTTTGTCGGCATATGGATTACTGCTCCAAGCTGAGCCTTGCAAGTCGCCGCCTCGACGCTCCAACTCGCGGCCCCCGCGGCAATCAACATCTCGCGCGCAGTGGCTCCGGCCTCGCGCAGGTGCATGAAAGTTCCGGAACTGCTTCCGCTGCCGCTGGTTCGCAAGCGTATTCCTGCGAACCGGCCACCGGGCATTGCCTGCTCGACCCGGACTTTCTCGATGTCCACTTCCAGTTCGTCGGCTAAAGCCGCCGGGAGGTTCGTGCGAACACCTTGACCCATCTCCGAACGAATTACCCAGAGCGTGATCGTGTTATCGGGGGCGATGCGAATGTAGGCATTAGGCTCGAACACTGCGCTGTCGTCGGCCCGCAATTCCGGCAAGCTGAATCCCAGCAGCAGGCCGGTGCCTGCCACAGTCGAGGCGTGAAGAAACCGACGGCGCGTGGCGCTCATGAGCGGCTCCCCTCATGGGCGGCCCGCAGGATCGCGCGGCGCATTCGGTTATAAGTGCCGCAGCGGCACACATGCTGCGACATGGTGGATTCGATCTCCTCGAGACTCACCTTTGGCTTCTCGCGCAGCAGTGCCGCGGTCTCCATGATCATGCCGGGCTGGCAGAAACCACATTGCGCAACGTCTTCCGCAATCCAAGCTTGTTGACACGGGTGGGAAGCGTCGGCGGACAGTCCCTCAATCGTCGTGTAGTTTTTGCCGGCCGCGTTGTCTACGGGAATCTGACAGGATCGTACGGCGGCTCCGTTCTCATGCACGGTGCAGGCGCCGCATGCTCCCACGCCGCATCCGTATTTTGTGCCGGTGAGCTGCAGGTGATCCCTGAGAACCCAGAGCAGAGGTGTCCCGCGTTCAGCCTCGACACGCTCGCGGCGTCCATTGATAGTGAGGAGAAATGACGCCATGGCTCTCTCCTTGGGGAGACGCGTTCTTGCTTAGACTTGGCATTTCCAGGAAGGTTAGCTGCTGATGCTCGGGCGCGCGCGGAGGTTCGTCAATCACCGTCCGTGGGACTGACGCGACGTGGCCGTTCGAGAGTACGGCTTACCCATTGGCGGAAGGGCGCCGTTCGTAACTCAGCGAGATATGAGTAGCCGACCGGCACCACCAGCAACGTCAGCAGCAGACAGAGAGTCTGGCCTCCGATGATGGTCACAGCGATCGAGGCGCGCTGTTCCGAACCTGCCCCGATGCCGATCGCGACGGGAATCAGGCCGGCAATGATCGAAAGAGTGGTCATCAGGATCGGGCGCAAGCGCACGCGATTCGCTTCGAGGATGGCCTCGCCTACCGGCATGCCGCGTGCCACGAGCCGGTTGGTGTAGTCGACCTGCAGGATTCCGTTCTTCTTCACAATTCCCAACAGCAGGAACATGCCCAGCGCGCTCCACAGGCTCAGGGCGCGCCCCGTAATCCAGAGCGAGAACAGGGCGAAGGGAACACTGAGTGGCAGCGTGAGCATGATGATGAACGGATACGAGAAGCTTTCAAACTGCGCCGCCAGCACCATGTACATGAAGACTGATGCCAACAACATCGCCAAGAGTAGATTCCAGGTGGTTTCTTCCAGAACCTTCACCTGTCCGGAGAACAGGTAGGAATAGCCGGCAGGCAGCCCGATTTCCTTGATCGAACCGATCGTGTGCGCGGCCGCGAGATCGAGCGGATATCCGGAAGCGACGTTGGCGTAGACGCTGACCTGGAACTCACGGTTATAGCGCCACAGAGTCGCCGGGCCAAAGCCGCGGCCGATGGTGGCCACGCTCTCCAGGCGTACCTGCCCCAGCTTGCTCGAGGGCACCATCATACGGTTCAGCACGTCGGGATTGTCGCGCTGCTCAGGCAGCAACTGCATGGTCACCGGATACTGCTCGGACCCTTCTTTGAACCGCGTAATCTCGTCTTCCCCCGAATAGAACAACCGCACCGCATCGCTGATGTCGGTCATGCGCACTCCGATATCGGCGGCCCGCTGGCGATCCACCTTCACCTGCAGTTCAGGGGTATTCAGGTTCAAGCTGGGGTTGATGTCGACCAGGTCCGGATACTGATGCATACGGTCGGCAACCTTCTTGCTGATTTCGGCGAGTTGATTGAGGTCCGGCCCGCGAATGATCGCGGAGATCGGAAAGTAAATTTCGCCGCCCAGCACGGAAGGCAAGCGCACGTTGTAGGTGACATTGTGATACTCGCCAAGAATGCCGCGCACCTTGGTCGCCATCTGTTGATGGGTGAACTTGCGCTGGTCACGCGGGACCAGACCGATGAAGAAGTGAGCATGGTTAGTCGGCCCGTGGGTATACGTCTGTACAAAGGCCACCTCTGGCATGGCCGAGATGCGGTGAGCCATCTCCGTTGCTATCTGCGAAGTCTTCGCGAGGCTGGTTCCTTCAGGGAGCGTAAAAGAGCTTTGCAACTCTGACTGATCGTCGGTAGGAATCCAGTCGCGTCCGACCATGTGATACAGCCCGAAGGTCGACAGGAAGGTGGCGACGCAAATGACCACGATCACCGCCCGGTGAGCCAGTGACCATTGCAGCATCCCCAGATACCAAAGCTCCACGCGATGGAGAAATCCGTGGGTGTGTGCCTCCTTCTCGCGACCATCCAGTTTCAGCATGCGCGAACTCATCATCGGCGTTAGAGTGAATGCCACCAGCAGTGACACCAGAATGGCCATCGCCATCGTCCAGCCAAAAGAGTTCACATATTTCCGCGCATAGCCGGTCATGAAGGCGATGGGCAGGAAGATGATGATCAGCGAGAGTGTGGTGGCCATCACCGCCAGCCCGATTTCCTTGGTGGCCTCGATGGCCGCGTCGAACCGGCCGCGGTTCTTTTCCTCCATGAAGCGGAAGATGTTTTCGAGCACGATAATCGCGTCGTCAATCACAATTCCCACCGCGAGAGTGAGCGCGAGAAGAGTGATGTTGTTGAGCGAAAAATCCATTCCCTTCATTAAGGTGAAGGTGGAAATAATGGAGGCAGGAATCGCTACCGCTGCGATCAGCACGGCTCGCCAGTTGCGGATAAAGATCCAAACAACCGCGCTCGCCAGAATGCTGCCCAAAATCAGGTGCTCGATCAGGGAGTGGACCGACGCCTTAATGAAGTCGGAGATGTCGTGCACGATCAGTAATTGCACGCCGGGGGGCAATTGGGAATTCAGTTCGCCGACCAGGGCGCGTACGTTATCAGCAACCTTGACAGTGTTGGCGCCCGACTGGCGGAGGACCTGGATCGCCACGACGTCTTTTTCCGGGTCGCGCTGACGGAACAAAGCTGACCAGGTGCGAAGCTCGGCCGCACCGTCTTCCACTTGGGCTACATCACGCAGGCGGATCGGCACTCCTCCGCGGGCGCCGAGCATCACGTCGGCGAACTGATCGGCGGAAGAAACGCGCCCCAAAGTTCGGAGGCCTAGTTCCTGCGGTCCGGTGATCATGCGGCCGCCGGGCGCCTCGATGTTCTCGCGCTGCAATGCCTCGCGCACATCGAGCACGGTGAAATTGTGCGAAGCCAGCTTTTGCGCGTCGAGCAGCACACGAATCTGCCGCGCCTGCCCGCCATTCAACTCGACGCTTCCCACGCCATCGACTCGCTGGATGGCGCGCTGTACCTGCTTATCGGCGATCTCGGTCAATTCGCGCAGGCTCATCGGTCCGCTGACCAGAATGGTCATGATCGGGTCGGACTGCGGATCTTCTTTTGTGATGACCGGAGGCAGCGTTTCCCGTGGCAACCTGTTAATAGCCGCGGCAACTTTTTCCCGCACATCCTGGGCGGCGCCCTCAATCTCACGCTCGAGAACGAACGTGCAGGTAATGTCAGCCTTTCCTTCGGTGGCGTAGACGCTGATCTCATCGATGCCGCTGACCGAAGAGATCGCGTCCTCCAGCGGCAGAACGACGCCGGTTACCATCTCGTCGGGCGTAGCGCCGGGCAGCATCACCTCGACATTGATGGTTGCGGGATCCGCTTTAGGAAATAGATCCACCGCCAGGCCGCGGTAGGAAAAAACGCCCAGCGTCACCAGAAATGCAATGAGCATGACGGTGAATACGGGATGGCGAACGCAGATTTCCGCGAACTTCATGGCAAGACTTTCGAACCCTGACGACCCCTACCGCGCTGCCGGCTCCGACGCACCCGCAGACTCCTGGATGACATCTCCATCGTGCAACTCCCCGCTCGACGTTGCGGCAACGCGGTCACCAGCCTTGAGCCCTTCCGCGACCTCGAACCGGCGCCCCTGTTCACCTTCACTCTGCCCGGCTGGCCGTATCTGGCGCTCGCTAACGCGATTCCCATTGACCAGGAAAACCTTGTAGACGCCATAGCGGTAGTTCACCGCCGCCTCGGGAACAGAGATCGTTTTTTCTTCTTTTTCGCTCGGAATGGATGCCTGGACAAAAAAACCGGCCTTCAGCCGCGCGTCACGATTTTCGATGATCGCCTCGGCTTCAAAGGTTCGCGAGTCCTGCGAAACCGCAGGATTGATGCGGCTTATCTTTCCCTGAAACAGTTCTGCGGGAAAAGCCTCCACATGCAGGTCGACCAATGCTCCATCCTTGATCCATCCCGCCCATCGTTCTGGAACCGCCAGCCGCGCCCGCAAACGGTCGGTGCGTACCAGCACCATGACGGGACTCTGCAGCCTCAAATATTCTCCGGGATGGACGGCGCGAGACTTAACCGAACCGGGATACGGCGCACGAATGGTTGCGTCCGCCAGCTTTTTCTCCGCCAGATGTTCGCTGGCTTCGCCCGAGATCAGCAACGCCTTGAGGCGTTCTACATCTTCCAGCGCCAGGTCGAAGCTGGCTTGCGTGCTTTGGAAGCGGCTCTTCGCTTCGTCGAACTGCTGCTGGGAGATCAGGTTGTCTTTGAACAAGGCCTGAGCGCGGTCGTATTTGCGTTCGGCATCGAAGCGGTCGGCATCGGCTTTCTGCACCGATGGCAACTGGTGCGAGTCGCGTGGCGGCGGATCGCTCGGGCCGAGACCAAGCTGCGCACGCACCTGGCGCACCAACCCCTGTTGCCGCTCCACCTCGAATCGTAATTCCCGCTGGTCGAGCAAAATCAGGGACTGACCTTCGCGGACAGAATCCCCAACATCAGCCAGAACTTCCGAAACGCGACCCTCCACCTCGGCGCTCAGAGTGCTTTCTTCGAGCGGGTAAAGAGACCCCACCGCCTGCACCCGGCGGCGCGTTGTTTCCTCGGTGACCGTATAGACGTGCGCGGATATTGCCTTTGGACGAGAGGCTGCCGCGCTATTCGTCCGGAAATTAGAGCAGCCGCACACGGCGAGTAGACAGAGTCCGGCAACGGACGCGGTGGGCACGGTAAACCGGGAGGGTGAAGTGACGAGCATCTTGCGGTCAACAGTTTACCCCAGGCTATTGAAGTTGGCTGCCCGCAACTTTCAGGCAGGGTCCCTTGACCAGGGACGCGGGATGGATCAGCTGGAGCGAGATTGCCAGACCGCTGGACGGCTAATGCGTCCTTTGACCCGCCGGGGTGACCCCTCTTCTGGTCGTTTGTCGCGACTAACAATGACGAGCTTTTTCGGTGGCCGGCCCCGCGGCATCGAGGACAGCTCTCAAAGTCCGAAATCCAGCAGAGTGAAACTCAAAGGAGCACTGCCATGAAAAATCTTGTCAACAACGTCCTGTCCGTCCTCGCAACATTCCTCGTCACGTCCGGAATGCTAAACGCTCAGCCAAGTCAGACCTACAGCCAGGCCGTCGCCGCGCACCCGGACTGGGTCCAGGTCCCCGGGGAACTCATTCGCCCCGACTGCATCCACCAGATTCCCGCCGGCGCAACACTCAGCGTGTCCAATGACCCGAAAGGGGGCGACGATATTCTTCAGAACGGCCAAGTCATCGCTCACTATGAAGCCTGCCCTGAAGATGCGATCGTAACCCGCAAGTCCGGCGGCCTCGTTCCCAGCCCCGGCAATGGCTGGGTCGAAGACTCCGATTGGGTTGTCTCTCTCAAGAAGGGCGATAACATCGATTGGCTTCAGAACGAGTTTGCGGTTCCCAAGGCCCCTAAGACGAATGGCGCGGTTGTCTTCCTCTTTAACGGTATCGAGCCCACGTCCGGCAAGTGGATCATGCAGCCGGTCCTTCAGTACGGCCCGAGCGCTGCCGGTGGCGGCAATTACTGGGCGATGGCCAGCTGGCTCGTCAGCGCAACCAAAGCCTACTTCAGCACCTTGACTGCGGTGAATGCCGGCGACCTGCTGGTCGGTACCATGGAAGAAACCGACAATTCAGGCGGCAAACTCACCTACATTGTCGACGCCTACGACTCGGCCAGCGGCGCCGACACGAACCTCACCGTGCATTCGAAGGGCATTAAGTGGGCCTGGGCCTTCGAAGGCGTCCTCGAAGCCTATAACGTGACGACATGCAACAATTTCCCGGCCTCTGGGCAGGTCAAGTTCTACAACACCACCATGGCCCATGGATTCCCTAGCTTCGACTTCTACAGTCCGTTGAAGTTCAAGGGCGAATTCGATAACTACAGTGGCGGCGGTGGCCCATCGTGCGGCTTCAGCACGTCGGTCTCCGGCGGTACAGCAACCCTGAAGTTCTGATGTCCTCGTCCGGCCCGACGCGCACTCAGCGCCCGGGCCGGCTTTCCCTTCGCCGGAGAAAGCGGGGGTGCTGTTTGACAAACTAACTGGGCCTGTACTCAGCGTCTTGTTTTTCTCTCCGGACAAGGTAAGATAAATGCCCCGTCCAATACGGGTTTTGCAGCTGATCCGGCCCCTGGGAATTCATTTCAAATCGCGGCCAACGCGACCATGTACGAGGTTGTATATGCGTAAGATCACTCCTTACTTGTTGCTTATTCTGTCTGTTATGGTGCTGACCGTTATCTCCGCTGCCAGCACAGGAACCGTGCTCTATAACTTCTGCAGCAAGGCAAACTGCACCGACGGCGCCAATCCCCAGACGGACCTTGTGACTGACCTTGCCGGCAATCTTTGGGGAACCACGCGGAACGGTGGCGCGAATGGCTTTGGCGAGATCTTTGAGCTAACTAAGAGCTCTGGTTTTACTGCACTAGGCCAGACCTACGGCTTTAAGGGTGGCTCGGCCGACGGAGCGTTTCCTGAGGCCGGACTGGTGTTCGATTCGCAAACCGGATTTCTCTACGGCACGACTAGTCAGGGGGGAACTGGGTCGTGCAGCGGCGGTTGCGGCACGATTTTCGAATTTCTGCCGGGCGCAACAACCGACACGATTTTGCACTTCTTCGGATCGAGCGGTGATGGCGCGACTCCGCTGGCGGGTCTGGTGCTGGATACGTCGCAGAACCTGTATGGAACAACGAGCGTGGGCGGCTCGACTGGCTGCACTGGAGGATGCGGAACTGTTTTCGAGATGAGTCCGCTTTCGAATACATACAAGGTTCTCTATAAATTTACGGGCGGCGCGGACGGCAACGATCCGGTAGCGGCCCTGACCTTCGACTCACAGGGAAATCTCTGGGGCACGGCGGAGGAAGGCGGCAGTTTTAAGTTTGGAACGATATTCGAGTTGGCTGCGCCGGGCTTCACCAGCTTGCAGTTCAAGCACAGTTTTAAAGGGACGCCGAATGGCGCGTCTCCGGCGGCGGCGCTGACGTTCGACCCGAGTGTGGGCGGGGCGCTCGGCACTCTTTACGGCACGACGAGCGCGGGAGGAAGCCGAAACTGCACGGGCGGATGCGGACTCGTGTTCGAGCTTGAGATAACGGGGCACGTCATCAAGATCGTTTTCAAGCTCAACGGCGCGGGAGCCACCCGGGATGGTGCGGCGCCCTTTGGAAGACTCGCTCTGGATACCAATCCCAACGATCCGCGCGTAGGCCATCTCTATGGAACCGCCAGCATGGGCGGAACGAATACGGGATCTTGTCCATCGACCGGCTGCGGAACTCTGTTCGAAATTTGCCCGCCGACGATTAACTGCACGGGATACGCGAGAGGAACGGCGGTGTTTCACTTCGATGGAACGGACGGCGAGAACCCACTGGCGGGCGTGTTGCTGGATGTTGCAGGGGCAGTTGAGCTTGAGGGCGGGCGGCGGACGGACTGGTTCTCGCTCCAGGACACGGACGAGAACGGTGAGCCCGGGCCGCAATCGGGCAAGGGCGCCTGCACCACAAACTGTATTGGCAGCTCGTCGAACGGCGGCCAGAACGGCAAAGGTGTTGTGGTCAAGGTCGGCCCGTGACGTGGTCGAAGAGTCAGTAAATCAGTGAAGCCGCGCAAGTTCAATCTTCGCTTGCGCGAGCAGCGGAGCATCGGCTTTGTCCCACACGTCGAGGAATTGCCGATACTCACTGCGGGCGGCGGTAGGGTTGGCGTGCGCCTCGGCTCGAGCGAGTTCCAGATGAGCGAGCGAACCCAGTGGGAAGTTCCAGACGAGGCCGCGGTGGTTGATAATCTTCTGGAACTCGCCTGCGGCATCGTTCCACTGCTTCAAGCGAAGATAACTTTCCCCGCGTAAATACACCGCATACATCGATGCTCCCGTAGAGAATGGGAGTACCCAACCTCCAAGCTCATAACGAGAGGTTTCCTGAAGGTAAGCGATAGCATCAGCCGGTCGATCTTGCGAGAGAGCGATTGCGGCCCGGATGGCGGGCAGCCAATAGCTCACCACGAGCGTGTCGCTTGGAAATCGTCTTCTAAGCGCGTTGCCCATTGCTTGGGCGCGGCGTGAGTCGCCGGCGCGCGCAAAAGCAAGCGCTGTTGCGACCTGCACATCCCTGGTCTTCGCAAGACTGAGCGCCGCTGTCGCGTGTTGGCTCGCTTTCCTGCGATCGCCGAATTCGGCCTCGCGCAACGCTTCATCGACAAGCGCGTCTGCCGCTGACTCTTTATCGTCCGCGGCCAGAGCGCCAGCGACGGAACCACGGGTGCTGGCGTCGGCTAGGCCGAGTCTGCCGTGAAAGCCATCCGTATCAGCCTGAATCAACTGCATGAGCGGTTCAGACGCTTTACCCCGTGCCGCCGAGATCGCTTGTTCCATCCCAGAGCCGTCGTTTTGCAGGAATGCGAGTTCGTAATAGAGCTTGAGCAGCGATCCGTCGAGATTTCTCTCCTTCGCTTCGCTCAATAATGTCTTGGCTTCGTCGAATCGGTTGAGATCGAAGTAGTCGATTGCGAGGTCCCGGTACACAATGGCGCTATCCTTGCGCAGGGCGAACGCATCCTGGTCGTTGGCAAGCGCCTCGTCCACAAGCCCCAGATTGCTGTCTACGAGGCCGAGGTTGATGTAAGGAGCAAGATCGCGCGGATAGAGTTGCTTCCATTCTTCATAAGCCTGTGCTGCTTTTTCGAGCTCGCCCGTCACGAACGTGTAGTAACTTGATTCGACGGAGAGCCGCTCTCGCTCCGTAACGCGATCGCGTTGCTCGTACGCCTTGCTCACATGTTCGACACATCTGTCTTCTTCACCGAGATTGCAATAGGTGATGCCGAGATCGACATTAGCCGCTACGAAGTTGGGATCGAGCTCGAGGGCCCTCTTATAAAGAGGAACGGCTGCGGAGTCGCCCTGGGTACGGGCAGCCTTGGCCGCTGCACTGTAGGCCTGAAGCGCCTCAAGCGAAGATGTGGTCGCCTGCTCGAGCGGAGTGTCGTACTTCTGCACCGATGCCAGCGACTCGCCGAGCTTATTGCGCATGGCCTTTGCAACCTGGTGCAGCTTGCCGAGTACCCGTTCGCGGCGGTCAGCCTCGGCTTGTTCGACGTCGAGCGGGTCGCCATTCTCGCAATTCACCGCCTTCAACGTGATTGCGTAGTGACTCTCGATGCGCGAGACGGAGCCGAGAAGCGCCGCCTGGCTGGCGGCGCGGCGGCAGACTTCGCGTGCAATGTCCGGCGTGAGAGGCGTGTCCGGCGCCCGTCCCATGTAGTGAAGTTGCTTGTTCACGACATCGTCTGAGAGAAGATTGAGGAATGGCGACTGGCTGAGATCAGCGGCAAGTCCTTCCTTGAGAGCGTCGCCGAGCACCGGGTCGCCCGCCGTGTTTTCGAAATCGCCAAGAACAACCGTGTCTTTCGCGGTCAGCACGCGGGGACGAGAACGGTAATAGGCGATTGCGGCAATGCTTATAGCGAGCGCGATGGCGCCGACCATGCCCAACAAAAGCTTTTGATTGTGTGATCTGAGCCTTCGAACATTGTCCAGCAGCGGCGCGGCTCGCCGGGCCGACTGTAAGTCTTCGTCCAGTTGCTGTAGTGCGTCCCGGATTTCAGACGCATGTTGGCAACGTACCTCCCGCCTTTTTTCGAGCGTCGAAACGATGATCTGCTCTAGTTTGGGTGGAATGTCGGCGCGAAGGGTCCTCGGTCTCCCGGGCTGATTCTCGAGGATGGCCTGGCACGTCTCATTCGCGGTATCGGCACGGAAGGGCAGAACGCCGGTTGCCATTTCGTACAGAACGATGCCAAACGAGAAAATGTCGGTGCGGGAATCCAGTTCCTCGCCGCGGACCTGTTCGGGCGACATATAGGCGGCGGTCCCGGCGATTGCGCCCGGCGAGGTGAGTTGCTCTCGCACGCCTTCCTGCATCACTGGGACTCCGGTCAGAGACTCTTCGAGCTTCGCCGCGCCCGCAACTCCTTTTGCCAGGCCAAAGTCGAGAATCTTGGCGTGCCCGCTGCGGGTTACGAAAATGTTGGCGGATTTAATGTCGCGGTGGCAGATGCCTGCACGATGCGCCGCATCGAGCGCATCCGCAATCTCTATTCCGAGCCGCAGCAACGCGGGAATGTCCAACGGCCTGCCGGCGATCCGCTGCTTCAGCGTCATCCCCTCGAGGAATTCGAGGGCGATAAAGCTCTGGCCTTCGTGCTGGCCAACCTCATAAATAGTGCAGATGTTGGGGTGGTTGAGCGCCGATGCGGCTTGTGCCTCGCGCCGCAAGCGGGCGCGCGCTTGCTGGTCTCGGGCAATCTGCTCGGGCAAAAATTTCAGGGCGACGCTGCGGCGGAGTTCGCTGTCTTCGGCGCGATAGACGACGCCCATACCCCCGGCAGCAACAAATTCGGAGATCGTAAAGCGCCCCGCGATGACATCACCGCGCGCGAACTGAAGAGAAGCGGAGGAGGATTCCGTCAGAGGCCGCCCTGTGATCGAGACATCCGAGATGCGTCCAAGCAGCGGATCGGAAAGAAACTGGTCTGCCTCGCGATATTCGCCAAGCAGCCGTTCGACCTCGCTTCGAATCGCCGGATCGGGAGTCCGCTCTTCGAGGAAGGAACTGACATCCTGCGGCGCGAGCTCCTGGGCAGCTTCGAAGAGAGCCTTAACTTGTTCCCATTTCTCCGGCTCCAGCTTCATACGCCGCCTTTAGTTCTCCGTGAAGCCAGGCTTTGGCCACGCTCCAATCGCGCTTAACGGTTTTTGGCGAGACGCCGAGCACTTCGGCAGCCTCCTCAACGGTCAGACCGGCGAAGAAGCGTAACTCGACGATGCGAGCTTGCCGAGGGTCGATCGTGGCGAGCCTGTCGATAGCGTCATCGAGCTCGACCAGGGATGAAGATTGTTCAGGTGAAAATACCAGAGCTTCGTCAAGCGGAACAACAGGTTGTCCGCCGCCACGTTTATCGCGGAGGCGTCCGCGAGCGTGGTCAACCAGCAGGCGCCGCATGATCTGGGCTGCCACTCCGAAAAAATGCGCCCGGCTCTGCCAATTAACGGAGCGCTGTTCGACGAGCTTCATGTAGGCTTCGTGAACCAGGGCCGTGGCTTGCAGCGTGTGGCCTTCGCGTTCGCGACGCATATAGCTGCTCGCGAGACGTCGCAACTCGGCATAGACAACGGGAATCAATTGGTCGGCTGCATCGGGCTTGCCCTGCGAAAGAGCCCCCAGCAGCGCCGTAACATCCACCGAATCGAGATTCCTCAGCCGACCATCCCCGCCCATTGATGGTTACCTCATCACCCCGCGAACCGCGCCGTCCCTATCTGTTTGAGGTGTCAGACCGGCGTGGAAACAACAACTTGGCGACGAAGTTTAGCACAAGAATCTTGTGAGCAATAGCGCGCAGGAGACTTCCAGTCGAAGCATGAAAAGGTCTCAGGCCCACTGAATGAAAAGAATGGTAGGCCCGAATGGACTCGAACCATCGACCTCTTCCGTGTCAAGGAAGCGCTCTAACCAGACTGAGCTACGGGCCTGCTACCGGTCAGGATGGGCGCACAGAAGTGCGCTTCTTTTAATTTTAGCATGCGGTTCTCGCGCTCAGGTCGCACCTCAACCGGAAACGTGGTACAACAGCGCGATAGAATTAAGAGCAACGAGGGGTGAGATGGCAATCCAGGCGAATATTCTGACCGATCCCGCTTCGGTCGCGGAAGCGTCCGCGGCGCGAGTTCTTTCCAATTTCATCGATGGGCGTTGGGTCCCGGCCCAAGCTTCGGCGCATCTTGATGTAACCAATCCGGCAAACGGCGACGTGCTGGCGCGTGTTCCCTTGTCTGGAGCGGCCGATGTGGAGTCGGCTGTAGCGGCGGCGGCGGCTGCACTGCCGGACTGGCGAGCCCGGGCAGTTGGCGAGCGCACGGAATTCATTTTTGCTTTGCGCGAACAGTTCCGGCGGCGTATTGACGAACTGGCGGCCTCGATTACACGCGAGGGTGGCAAAGTGGCTTCGGACGCCCGGGCGGAGATCACGCGCGCGATCGAGGTGCTGGAGGTCGCTTGCTCCTCACCAATGACCATGCAGGGCCGCGTGCTGGAGGGCGTGTCCCGCGGAATCAATACGGAGACGATTCGGCAGTCGGTGGGCGTTTGTGCGGCTATTACTCCCTTCAATTTTCCGGGAATGGTGCCGATGTGGTTCTTGCCGTTTGCCATCGTCTGCGGAAATACTTTCATCCTGAAGCCGTCGGAGCAGGTGCCGCTAACTTCCGAGCTGATCTTCCACATTCTCGAAGAAATCAAATTGCCGCGCGGCGTCGTCAACCTGGTGCATGGGGCGCACGACGTGGTGAATGGGATTCTCGACAGCCCGGGGATCAACGCGGTGTCATTTGTGGGATCGGTGAACACGGCGAAGTACATTTACCGGCGCGCTGCGGAAAAAGGGAAGCGGGTCCAGGCCTTGGGTGGCGCGAAGAATTATATGGTCGTGATGCCGGACGCGGTTGTCGATAAGACTGTTTCGAATGTTCTGGGGAGCGCTTTCGGCAATGCCGGGCAGCGGTGCATGGCGGGATCGGTGCTCGTGACAGTGGGGTCGGCGCGGGATGCGGTCATGGGAAAGCTGAAGTCCGAAGCCGAGAAGTTGATTGCCGGAGATGGACGCGATCCGAAGGCGAGCCTTGGGCCGGTGATTTCTGCGGCCTCATGCGAACGCATTCACGATGCCATCGAGACGGGAGTGAAAGAGGGAGCGAAGCTGCTGGTCGATGGACGTCGGCCTAAGAATACGCCGGCGGGCGGAAATTTCGTCGGGCCGACGATCCTCGATCAGGTGAAGCCGGAGATGAGCGCGGCGCGGGATGAGATCTTTGGGCCGGTACTTTCCGTGATGCACGTTGACACACTGGACGACGCAATTGCGCTCATAAACAACGACCCGCGGGGGAATGGGACTTCGATCTTCACCGAGAATGGTGCTGCGGTTCGCGAGTACAGCCGGCGTGTGGAGGTCGGCATGGTGGGTGTGAATATCGGAGTGGCAGCTTCGCCGGCTTACTTCCCGTTTTCGGGCTGGAAGGATTCCTTCTTTGGCGACTTGCACGTGCATGGATGGGATGCGGTTGACTTCTTTACCCGCAAGAAGACGGTGACCTCGCGCTACTTCTCGTCGGGCGAGACGGGGAGATTTTTCACTGAGCAGGGTGACAAACACTGAGCACTGCCGGGCAGACTTAGTTCTGCGGGTCGCGGAGGGCGCTGTTTCGCTGGTCCGGACGAAATCATCGAGTTATTAGTTGTCACTTGGCCCTGTTACAGATGTCACATACAACAGATTGTGTTTGTCAGATAATTTGCGCCGAGATTGGCGGGTATCGGGTCACTGGAGGGCGACCTGACTTGGCAGTCTCAGTTGGTCGGTGACCACTCATCACCGAGGTTCCAAATTAAGACCCGACACTGCCTGGGGGAGGGGGTGTCGGGTTTTTGCTTGGTTTTTTTCATCAATCTCCGCCGTCATTCCATGCCTCTTTTGTTCTACAGGTACCCGAGCCACCAGTCCTTTCTCCTGGACTTGAGTCCGGCAAACCAACGGCACGGGAAATAGAGCAACAGGATAGCCGCACCCCATCCCACATAAAGCAGCGAGAGGCTCCAGATATATCCTGGTGGCGGCTCGGGATTGCCCATCGGGTGATTAGCGAAAAGCCAAGGGCTCACGAATCCAAGCCGAGCCTTTGAGACAACAAGTGCGAGGGCGTGAATCAGGGGAATGTGAAGCATATAGAAAAAGAAGGGCACGCGGCCAAAGAGCGTGATTTGCCTGACGAGACCGCCGTGCAGGCGCTCAAGCAGAGGGATCAGCGCGATTATCGGCCCCACAGTCATCAAGAGAAATGAAAGCGACGCCGGATACTTGGTGGTATTCAGCAACGAGAGCAAGCCCGGCATCGGGCGTCCTTGCCCAGCGGGATGCCACGGTCGTGGGTCGCCATACAGATTGAATGCTCTTAGGAAGAGGAAGAGTGCGACTGCCGAAAGTCCGATGAACAGACAGGTGCGGTCCCTTCGCGCCGGCTCCAGCACAAGAATTCTGCCGAAAGCATAGCCGGCAGCCATCACGCCAATCCACGGAATGATCGAATAAAGAACAATGAGGTACGGACCGTCGGCGCCAAACTGAATTGGGCCGGCGAAGAAGCCGACATAGAGGACCTTCCAGAGACCCGAGAAACGGTTGGCGTCAAGGCCTTCGATCAGCTTGCCCATGTGCGGATCCATCAGATTGTGAGCGCCGATGATGAGCACGCCAATCGTGCCGACGACCGGGGTCGGTAGCTTCACCAACCCGGCGAGAAGGATCATGCACCACCCGATCACCCAAATAACGCTAGCCATTTCGTAGTGCCGGAAATCAAGATTGAAAGTCCAGGCGACGCGGAGGAAAGTGAGTTCAAGCAGAATCAGCCACAGACCACGAATCAGCAAATGCTTCGAAAGATCGGCGCGCCGCCTGCCGTAGAAGAACGCGCTCGTCCCGGCTAGAAAAATAAACGCTGGAGCGCAGAAATGCGTGATCCAGCGCGTGAAGAAAACTCCCGGCGTGGGTCCGCCGGGCGTAACGCCGCTGTAAACGCGCACATGATCGATGGCCATCAGGACCATGACTGCGCCGCGAATCAGGTCGATGGATTCGATCCTGGCGGGTGGTGCAGTCTTGGTCGGGGTCGAAGCTGATGCGAGTCTTGCGCTACGGTTCGACATTTTTCGTTACACATGCGGTGTTGGCAATGCCGTCCACGTCTTCGATCCGCCCGCCTAGGGCTGTGAGTAAAGCGACCGCCTGAGGAACTCTCCGGCGCCGGGGCGACCTGTGAACTTTTCCTTTTCGACAACTACCTGGCCACGCGATAGCACGACTTCAGGCATTCCCGTTACCTGAATTCCTTCGAACATTGAGTAATCCACCCGCATGTGGTGCGTCTTCGCGCTGATGGTGTGTTTGCGATTGGGATCGAAGATGACGAGGTCGGCGTCGCTGCCGACGGCAATAGTTCCTTTGCGCGGATAGAGGCCGAAGAGCTTGGCCGGAGTGGTGGACACTAGTTCGACAAATCGGTTCACGCTAAATCGTCCGGAGGAAACGCCCCCAGAGAAGATCAGGCTCATACGGTTCTCGATGCCGGGGCCGCCGTTGGGAATTTTCGTGAAGTCGTCCTTACCGAGTTCTTTTTGCTCCTTGAAGCAGAACGGGCAATGATCCGTTGAGACGACTTGCAAGTGATCGCGTTTGAGGCCGTTCCAGAGTTTTTCCTGATGCCATTTTTCGCGGAGGGGAGGCGTGAAGACGTATTTCGCGCCTTCAAAGCCGGGGGCGTCCATGTTCTCGAGAGATAAGTAAAGATACTGAGGACAGGTCTCTGCATAGACTGGCAGCCCGCGGTCGCGCGCTTCGCGGACTTTTTCAAGGGCGTCGTTGCAGCTTAGGTGAACTATGTAGACGGGAGCGCCTGCCATTTCCGCGAGTGCGATAGCACGAGCAGTCGCTTCGGCTTCGGCCGTGGTGGGGCGAGTCAGCGCATGATACTTCGGAGCTTTTTTCCCTTCCGCAAGCGCCTGCTGCACGATGACATCGATCGCGTTACCGTTCTCGGCGTGCATGCAGACAAGGCCGCCGTTCTTGGCGGTGGCGCGGAAGGCTTTGAAGATGCTCGCATCGTCGAGCATGAAGACGCCCGGATAGGCCATGAAAAGCTTGAAGCTCGTGACGCCTTCGCGGACGAGTGCGTTCATTTCGTCGAGCTGCGCGCTACCGAGATCGGTGACGATGCAGTGGAAGGCGTAATCGCAAATGGCTTTTCCAGAAGCCTTCTTCATCCAGGTGTCGAAGGCGGTCCGCAGTGTCTGACCTTTGTACTGGATGGCGAAGTCGATGAGTGTGGTAGTTCCGCCGAAAGCGGCGGCGCGCGTACCGGTTTCGAAATCGTCGGCGCTTGTCGTGCCGCCAAATGGCATGTCGAGATGAGTGTGAACGTCGATGCCTCCGGGCAGCACGTATTTCCTACCTGCATCGATAATCCGGGTCGTGTTCTCGCGCGGCAGATCCGCCGCGATGGCGGCCACTTTGCCGTTCTGAATGGCGACATCTGCGGAGTAGGTGTCAGTTGCCGTCGCGACCTGGCCGTTGACGATGATGGTATCGAACGCCATTTGTGTGACTTCTCCCTAATCGTGCAGCAGAGATTCTATGCTAAACTGCCCCCCTTCGTTTGCTTGTCGCTAGCAGTCCTGAAATTGCGACAAAGAACTCGGACAGCGAAGGGCATGAAGGTTCACGAAGGTAAGGAGCATGAGCAAGATGCGTTTTGGAATAACGATCAAGCCCGACATGAGTGTCGAGCGCATTCTTGCGCTGTCGCGGCAGGCTGAAAGCGCAGGATTTGAGTACGGGTGGATTTTTGACTCGCATGTGCTCTGGCTTGAGCCTTATCCTCTGCTCACGCTGATGGCGACGAATACACAGCGCATGCGCCTCGGGACATGCGTTACCAATCCCGCAACGCGCGACATTACTGTTACTGCGAGCCTCTTTGCCACGCTCAACCTGATTTCGAAAGGACGCATGCAGCTTGGCATCGGACGCGGAGACAGCTCGCGGCGTGTGTTGGGCAAGCAGCCAGTGACTCCCGCGCAACTGGAACAATCGGTGCGAGATTTTCGGGCACTTACGAGCGGGCAGGAGATCGACTACGAAGGGCGGCCTGCGCGATTGGCTTGGGCGAATGGTGGAACTCCGCCGATCTGGGTGGCGGGCTACGGACCGAAAGTGCTGGAGATGGCGGGACGAACCGCCGATGGCGTGATCTTACAGTTTGCCGATCCGGATTTGATTGCATGGTGCGTCAGCTCTGTTAAGAAAGGCGCGGAGGCGGCGGGTCGCGACTTTTCCAAGATCGAGATCATGGCGGCGGCGCCGGTGTGGGTTTCGAACGATGTGAAGGTTGGACGCGAACACGTGCGCTGGTTCCCGGCGTTGGTTTCGAATCACGTAGTGGATCTCATTTCGCGCTATAAAACTGAGGAGCTACCCCCGGCGCTGACGTCTTATGTGCGCACGAAGGGGAAATACGACTACCTGCATCATTGCGAGGTGGGGAGCGACAACGCGGAATTCGTCTCCGATGAAGTTACAGATCGCTTCTGCCTGCTCGGGCCAGCCGAGAAGCACATCGAAAAACTGCACGCGCTGGCGCGCGCTGGCGCGACACAATTCAATATCTATCTCATGTGTGGCGACGAGGGAGGAACCCTCGAGAGCTATAAGAGAGAAGTACTGCCCGCATTCGGCAAGACTTCCTGAATTCCTGCCCGACGGACCTGACGCCTACCGCAACCAGGCTGAGTTGTCACGTTCCCGCTCAAAGTGTCTGAAATTCAGACACTTGAGAACCATAGATGTCTATACCCTTCGCACCCGTTTCGGCGCTAGTGTGGGCTCATGTGGGGAGAGGAGCGGATTCGGTCCGCTTGTCTCCCCTTTTTTGTGCAACGCGGACGCGCACGCGAGAGGATCTATAGGATTGCGCGGCCGCGCGGGAGCCCAGGGCGCGTGACCCGGTACGTTTGTGTTCATTGCCATTTCTATCAACCACCGCGAGAGAATCCGTGGCTGGAAGCGGTTGAATTGCAAGAATCCGCTTCTCCTTATCACGATTGGAACGAGCGGGTCACGGCGGAATGCTACTTACCCAATGGGGCGGCGCGCATTCTGGACGGAGACTCTCGCATCGCGAAGATCGTCAACAACTATTCGCGCATCAGTTTCAATTTTGGTCCGACGCTGCTTTCGTGGCTGGAGCAGAAGGCACCACAGGCCTACGAGCGCGTTCTGCTGGCCGACCGCGAAAGCCAGCAGCTGTTTTCGGGGCACGGCTCCGCGATTGCTCAGGCGTATAACCACACGATCCTTCCACTGTCCAATTCGTGTGACAAGCAAACACAAATTGTTTGGGGCATTGCGGACTTTCAACACCACTTCGGGCGCGATCCGGAGGGCATGTGGCTGCCGGAAACCGCAGTTGATGTCGAGAACCTGGAATTGCTTGCCGCGGCGGGAATCAAGTTCACGATTTTGAGCCCCTACCAGGCGCGGCGCATGCGGCACCGCGTTTGGGAAGAGTGGCAAAACATGGACGGCGGGCGGATCGACCCGACGCGCGCATATCAGTGCCATCTCCCTTCCGGGCGCACGATAAGCCTGTTTTTCTACGACGGACCTATTTCGCATGCCGTCGCTTTCGAAAACCTGTTGATGGACGGCAAGCGGTTCGCACATCGCCTGCTGAGCGGCTTCAATGAGGACCGGCATTGGCCGCAGCTCGTGCACATCGCTACCGACGGCGAAACCTACGGACATCATTTTCGCCATGGCGACATGGCTCTGGCGTACGCGCTCGAATACCTGGAGCGTAATCAACTGGCACACATCACCAATTACGGCGAATACCTCGAACTGCATCCGCCGACCGAAGAGGTGGAGATATTCGAGAAGACGTCCTGGAGCTGCGTGCACGGAGTCTCTCGCTGGATGCAGGATTGCGGGTGCCGCTCGGGAGGCGGCAACTCCTGGAATCAGCAGTGGCGGCGTCCGCTACGTAACACGCTCGACTGGCTGCGCGACGACCTGCGTAGCGTGTATGAAGCGCGCGGGGCTCGGTTCTTTGTCGAGCCCTGGGCGGCGCGCGACGACTACATCCACGTTGTGCTCGATCGCTCTCCGAACAACAAAGATGCGTTTCTTGCGCGGCATGCGATCCGGCCGCTCTCCCCCGACGAGCAAATCGAGGCTTTGCGTCTGCTCGAGATGCAACGCCACCTGATGCTGATGTACACGAGCTGCGGATGGTTCTTCGACGAACTGACGGGCCCGGCGACGCTGCAGATACTGCAGTATGCTGCTCGCGCTATACAACTGAGCGAGCAAGTCACTGGCGAGAAGCGCGAAGAAGCGTTTCTGCAGCGCCTGCAGGAAGCCTGGAGCAACGTCGCGGAATGTGGCAACGGACGGCACGTTTACGAGCGCTTCATTAAGCCCTGCATGCTTGACCTGCTGGGCGTAGCCGCGCATTACGCCATCAGCTCGATCTTCAATGAATACTGCGGGCAGGATTCGATCTTCTGTTATCACGCGTTGCTCGAGAAATCCCAGCTGATCGAATCAGGCAAAACGAAATTCGCGGCGGGCGTCGTGCGCCTGACCTCGGAGACGACAGGTACCTGGCTGCGCGTCGGCTTCGGAGTGCTTCATTTTGGCGACCACAACCTGAGCGCGGGTGTGGGCCCCTTCGGCGATGGACTATGGTTCGACGATTTCGAAGATCGGGCTGGGAAAGCATTCTCCGGAGCGGACCTGCCGGCGACGCTTCGGCTGATTGATCGATACTTCTCCGGCTCGACCTATTCACTGAAGTCTCTTTTTTGGGACGAACGCAAACGAATCATCAGTCAGCTTGTGGACTCGACACTGCGCGATGCGGAGGCGCTCTACCGCCGAGTTTACGACGACCATGCGCCCTTGATGTGTTTCCTGCACGAGATGCAACTGCCGTTGCCTCCGATTTTGCGGCTCACGACGGAGTATGTGCTGGCGGCGGCAGTGCATCGAGCCTTGGCGAATCAAGCGACGGAACTCGATTCGGTACGGTCCATGTTGGAGACGATCCGGCGTACCGGTTTTCATGTGGATGCAACGTACCTCGAACCGGCGTTGCGCCAACGGCTGAATGCACTGGTGGAAAACTGGATGCGAAATCCGGGCAGCCTGGGAGCATTGGAGCAAGTCGAAGACGTGATCGCGCTTTCCCGCGTGCAACCTTTCGAGCTAAATCTTTGGAAGTCACAGAACGCCTATTACGAGCTTTCGCAGGCAGTTTCAGGCAACGGGAAGGAGATAGCGAATGAAGTTTGGCTCAGCCATTTCCGGGAGTTAGGGCAGTGGCTCGGTGTGGCGCAGCCGCAACTGCCGCTGCCGCGAATGGCTATGCACGAAGAGTCCGCTGCGTAGGACGCCGCGGCAGAAACGTTATTGCCATTGCAGTGATGAGAAAGAGGTATCGAGGTGTGGATATGAGATCTTCTCGTCAAGCTCTTGCAAGCTGGCATCCGGCAATCGAAGACGCCGGCGTTTTCGATGAGGCCGAAGGGCGGATCGAATCGGCTCCGTCTTCGGCCTGGCGGGCGCTCTATATGGCCGCGTTGTTTGAGACTGATGAAGAGCGGTTCGTAAAGCGAATTGCCGAGGCCAGGCGGGCGCTCGCCCTGCGCGCGCATGAACTCTTTCGCTCAGCGGAAGACCACTTCCAGGAGCGAAGCGCGATCGAGGCAACGCTACAGTCTTTACATGCGTTGGAACGATGCCGGGTGGTGCGTCCGATGGTTCTAAGCTCAGAGATCGAAGGTGCTATTGCCTCGATCGAGACCGCGTGCGCAGACTGAGCAGCGAAAAGCTCTAACCACAAGCTACACAGGTGCTGCCAGCTACCACTCGGGACACGGAAGTTTCCTGCCCGCACGTGGGCCCTCCCTGATCTTCCTCGTCTACCGGCTCTTCAGCCGCGGGTTAAAAGAGATAAATAAGATTCACAGCCGTTGTGAACTGACGCGTGGTGAAGGCATCGCCTTTGCGGAATGTTGCGTGATCGGAGAAGTCTTGGCGGAATTCGCCGCGCGTCACAAACTTCCCGTCGAGATGGTGAAATGTCGAAGAGACGCGCGAGAGCTTGGCAGGCAGAACGTATTCTGATGTGAGGGTGAATCCACGAAGAGTTTGTGTGGTGCCGGTGCGGCTGCCGCCGTCGTCGCCGAAGATCTCGCCGCGGAAGGCCAGTGAAAATTCCTTCGTAAGATTGTATTTGGCATAGCCGGCAAAGCCTTTCCAGATGGCATCACTGCCATCGGAGGACGCGTGATCTTCGTCGGCATAAAGGCTGTCAAAGGCAAGAGCCAGGGGCGGAATTACCTTCCATGTGCCGGTGATTTCGTAGACGCTACGCTGGTCGTGATCGTTGTGGGGCCGCTCGGGACCGTGAAGGAAGTTGAAGGTCAGAGTGGTGTTCTTTGAGGTGACGGCGGCCAATTGGCCGCCCACGGTAATGCCGCCGTTGAGACGCGTTACGGTGTCGCAGCCGTTGGTCAACAGCAACGCCGATGAGATCCGGCCATTGAAGGTGTAAGCGGCCTTGATGCCCGTGTGCGTGAAGGGCACGCCATAGCCAAAAATGAAGCCGCGGCTGAAGTTGTCGTTGTAGCCGTCGTAGCCGCCAATGACCTCGTAACCGAGGTGGGTGACAAATTTGCCAAGGTCGAAGCGAAGTCCCTTGCCGGCAGGCGCGACATAACTCACGTAGGCCTCAGGAATGTCGAAGTGATGGGCGATGCCGGTGGATTTGTCGCGGAACATTCCGTATGCGGCGGTCACTTCCGGAACGCCCGATCCAGCGATCATGTTGAACCGAAACCCGTAGCGGCTGACCTCCCCAACTCCATGCTGAACGACGAGCTGTGCAACATCGAGCTGCGGATCGTCATTAAAATCAAAAACGCGAAATTGATTGAGATGGTCTCCCGGATCGTTGGTGTTGTAGGTGTAGGAGAGCGACATGAAACCGTCGGTGGTGATTTCTCTCCACCAGACTCTGTGCGGGGGCCCGTTGTTGGCGACCGGATGGTCCTGTGCCGAACTGGATTGCACGAACAAGAACAGGGGTGACGCGAGCATCACCCCCAGGATGACTACCTTCAGCCAGCGGAGAAATGCTTCTTGCGAACCAAGCATTCAGTTAGCGATCAGTGACCTGCATGAATCAGGTCTTCTTCCGTGAGTTGCTCGTAGGCGTGTTCGCCGTGGAGCGATTCGTCCAGGCCGATCTCCTCGGACGACTCCGAGACCTTAACAGTGATGAAGGCATCGATGATGCGCAGCATGGCGTAGGTGAAAACAAACGCCCATACCGATGAGAACGTCACGGCTGTAACTTGCTTTAACAGGAAGACGGGATCGCCGTAGAGCAAACCATTGGCGCCTTCAGGGTTGAACTGCTTGTTGGCAAAGATGCCCAACAGGATGATTCCCAGGAAGCCGCCGACACCGTGGACTCCCCAAACATCGAGGGCGTCGTCCCACTGCAGACGATTCTTCATCTCGACCGCGTAGTAGCAAACCACGCCCGAGACGATGCCGATGATGACCGCCGTCGACGGCGAAACGAATCCCGCCGCGGGGGTGACGGTGGCAAGTCCGGCGACCGCGCCGGTGAGCAGGCCTAGAAACTTTGGTTTCTTCTCGTTTAGCCAGGCGACGAGGAGCCAAGCCACGGCGGCGAATGATGCGGCGACATCGGTATTGAGAAATGCAGTCGCGGTGACGGAATCGACGCGCATTTCGCTGCCGGCGTTGAAACCGTACCAACCGAACCAGAGCAGGCCAGTGCCGAGCGCGACGAGCGGAATGCTGTGCGGGCCACGATCGGCCACGCGCCGCTTGCCGACATAAATGACCGAAGCGAGAGCTGCGATGCCGGCGATGTTGTGCACCACGATGCCACCGGCGAAATCCTTCACTCCCCACTGCTGCAGGAATCCGCCGCCCCACACCATGTGAACGAACGGGAAGTAGACGAACGTCAGCCACCCCGTCAGGAACAGCATGTATGCCTTGAAGGTGACGCGGTTGGTGAAGGCGCCAGAAATCAGGGCGGGTGTGATGATAGCGAACATCATCTGATAAGCAATGAAGACGAAGGCCGGAATGGTGTCGTTCGGAGAAGGCGTGCTGAGGTTGACGCCGCGGAGGAACGCCATATTGAGATTCCCGATCACGCCGTGCCAATCTCCGCTGAAGCAAAGCGAATAGCCGTAGAGATACCAGATGACGGTGGTCCAGCCCATCGAGACGAAACTCTGAATCATGATGGCGAGGACATTTTTGCGGCCAACGAGGCCGCCGTAGAAAAAGGCGAGACCTGGGGTCATGAGCATGACCAGGCTGGTGCACAAGATCATGAAACCGGTGTTGCCGGTGTCGAGATGGAGCATGCGGTCCTCCGACGGTAATGAAAAAAAAGAAGTTAGCTCGCCGATGGCGAGTGGGGTCTGGAAAACACAGAAAACCGCGCAGGTAGAGGGCCCTCAGACCTAGACTGCGCGGAAAGCGGCATTACATACAGAGGCTGGACTTATTGTGGAGGAAACTCAGTGCGGTATGTCACGTGAGCGGGTGATAAAGGGAGGTCCAACGCCGTATGAGCGACCGCGGTTCCTGTGATCTCGCCGCGGTCAGTTCGCGCGCAGGCGCATCATTGCGTAGTAGACAACAAACGACACGGCGAATCCGACGAACCACGAGTAGTCGTACAGCATACGCAGAGATGGCGCTACCAATCCGATCAGTGCGGTGCCGGCTCCGAGGAATAGAGCTAACACCGCGAGCCAGTTGAAGCCGTGCGAGTACTCGTAAGTTCTTCCGCGCAGATATAGATCGTCGACCAGCAGAACGCGGCGGCGAATTACGAAGTAGTCGCAGATCATGATGCCAGCCACCGGCCCTAAGAAGGCCGCGTAACCTCCGAGCCAGCCAAAGATGAACGTGCTATAACTCGAAAGAAGCTTCCAGGGCATGAGCACGATGCCCATGAGGCAAGTGATAACGCCTCCAGTGCGGAAGCTGATCTTGCGCGGCCAGAGATTCGAGAAGTCGTTGGCGGGGCTTACGACATTGGCGCCGATATTCACATTCAGCGTGGCAAGGAGGATGGCTACCAGCGAGATGATGACGGCGACCGGCGAGTGAAAGTGGCTTAGGAGTTGGACCGGGTCCCAGATGGCCGAGCCGTAGATGATTACCGTCGCGGAGGTAACGAGGATGCCGATAAGCGAGTAAAGCGTCATCGTCGTCGGCAGGGCAACGGCCTGCCCGATGATTTGCTGGCGCTGGCTTTTGGCGAAGCGGGTAAAGTCGGGAATATTGAGCGAGACCGTTGCCCAGAATCCCACTGTGCCGTTGAGCGCGGGAATAAGGAATTTGAGGAAGTCGGGGAAGTTCGTGAACTTCGATCGCGCGGAGAGCATTGGGCCGAATCCGCCGGCCGTTTTGTAGGCCCAGGCTAAAAGAAGCAGACCGACGGCGAGCAGGACGGGCGCGCTGATCCCTTGCAGGATGCGGATGTACTCGATGCCGCGGAGGATGACGGCGAGATTGATAAGCCAGAAAGCCATGAAGCAGAGCGCGGCGCCGTGCGGGACCGAGCGCGAGGCTGGAGTGAGCGACAGGAGGGTGTTGATGGCCTCGCCCCCGATCCAGGTTTGAATGCCGAACCATCCGCAGGCGACCAGTGCGCGCAACACTGCCGCAACGTTTGCACCCAGCACTCCGAACGAGGCTCGCGCCAGCACGGGGAAGGGAACTCCATACTGGGCGCCCGGATGGGAGTTCAGAAGCATCGGGATCAGCACGATAGTATTGCCGAGGAAAACCGTGAAGACCGCCTGACGCCAGTTCATCCCGCCCTGGATGAGGCTCGCCGCGAGCATGTAAGTGAGAATATTGACCGACATTGACACCCACAGCGCGGCGTAGTTGTAGGTTCCCCAGTGACGGCGCTCGGGCGAGGCGGGGGCGAGGTCTTCGTTGTAAAGTGGAGAGGATTCGATCTGGGGACACAGGTTTTGGGTCATTGTGTTTTCGGTCGCGGAACGAACACTGAGACTATTGCTCCCGCTATTGAATACAGAACTGCATTACCCAAGGAAATGAACAGCCAGCCAAGGAGGCCAACAAGAAGAGAGGCATAGTCCAGGCCTAGCGCAACAATTGATGGTGGGCAGAGATAAAGGATGAGATTGGTATCAGGATGGCCGCCGAGCCGGTGTGCGACGGCGTAGTAGAGCAAAAGTAACCAAGATATGGCGAACCCAATCGCTGCAAACACGCCTACCACACGAAGTCGTCTCGTCATGTCTATGGTTCACTAGTCGGCAGCGGCCATGTTTACGGATTGCTCCGTCAACGCGCTGTAGGTTTCCGGTCGACGATCCCGATAGAACTGCCACACGCGCCGGACTTCCTGGATCATGTCGAAATCCACGTCGGCAACTAACACTTCATCTTTGTCGCGGCTGGCCTGCGCGAAGATTTTGCCGCGCGGATTGCAGAAATAGCTCTTGCCGTAGAATTCGCCGATGTTCCAGGGCTTCTCGCGCCCGACGCGGTTGATCGCTCCGACAAAGTATCCGTTAGCGGCCGCGTGGGCGGGCTGTTCTAGCTCCCAGAGATATTCGGAAAGACCGGCTACCGTCGCCGATGGATTGAACACGATTTCTGCACCATTGAGTCCCAGCACGCGGGCACCCTCCGGAAAATGGCGGTCGTAGCAGATATACACACCCACACGTGCGTACTTCGTCGTAAATACCGGATAGCCCAAGTCTCCCGGAGTGAAATAAAACTTCTCCCAAAAGCCGGGATGGACGTGCGGAATGTGGTGCTTGCGATATTTGCCGAGGTATTTACCGTCGGCGTCGATGACCGCGGCGGTGTTAAAGAAGACGCCGGGCATGTGCTCCTCGTAGACAGGAACGACGATCACCATGCCATGCTTGGCAGCGAGTTTCTGCATGAGTTCGGTTGTGGGGCCACCGGGGACGCGCTCGGTGAGGTCGTACCAGCGGACGTCCTGCTCGGCGCAGAAGTACGGGCCGTAGAAAAGTTCCTGGAGACAGAGGATTTTAACCTTCTTCTTCGCAGCCTGGTCGATCAGCTTGAGGTGCTTGTCGATCATCGCCTTCTTGATTTCTTTCAGCGAGCGGCTGGCAGGCGCGGCGTTGCTGGCCTGGATCAGGCCGCAGCGGACAATACGAGACATGGTGGACCTCCAGTGGAGAGCAATATAGCAGTTCTTGGTTCTCAGTTCTCAGCAGAGAGATATTCGCGGTATTGTTGGCACCTTACGCCGGGGGCGGAGACGCCCCCGTAACCGCCGGCGAGACGCCGGCGCTACGATCGCAGGGCTGCGTCTAATGCTTGCTTCCAGCGGGCATTGTCGATTGTCCAGTAGACGCGAGGTTTGCGACTGGCGAGTGCTCCCGACCAGACCGACTTGTTTCTTTCGTCGTCGGCTACATTCAGGCGATCCACCAGCGTCATACCGCGGGTTAGTTCGCTGTCGATCTCTACGTCCACGTAATGGTCGCTGGTTTCGGTGGCGATACTGGTGTCGAGGGCCAGCGACATAGCCACTGGATCGGGCAGGCAGATGCCGTCTTCTCCGGTTTGGACTTTGAGTGCGTGGCGCGCGTGACTGTTGCACTCAACGGCGAAGCTCGCCTGCGGAGTGTTGAAGCCAAGGATGCGGGTGATGTCTTTGTCGTCTAGAATCGCGCCGCCGCGGCAGAGATGCCAACCTACAAGTTCCACAGGCAAGCCGCTGCGCAGAACCATACGCGCCGCTTCGGGATCGACATAGATGTTGTATTCGGCGGCCGGAGTGATGTTGCCTTCGCAGCACGGATTTCCGCCCATGATCACACAGCGACTGACCTGCTGGGCGATGGATGGCTTGCGCGCCAGCGCCAGCGCCACGTTGGTGAGCGGGCCCAGCGTGACGACGACGAGGCCAGGATTGGCTTCGATAGTGGCAATGATGGCATCAACGGCGTGTGCCGGTTCAGGAGCCTGGCGAGCGGCGGGATAGTTGTGATCCCCGAGACCGTCGCGGCCATGAAACCACGTGGCGTTCTGATAAGTGCGAAGAAGGGGCTTGGCGGCTCCCATGTAGACGGGAACTTTGCCTCCGCAGAGTTCGACCGTGTAGAGAGCGTTGCGCGTGGCCTGTTCGACTGGGACATTTCCGGCTACGGTCGTAATGGCGGCGACTTTAACGTCAGGCGCGCGCAAGGCCATGATGAGTGCGACCGCGTCGTCGGAGGCGGTATCGGTGTCGATGAGGAAGGTACGCATGGCGGGTAGGATACCAGTAGCCACTGCCCGGTACCCAGGTGCCGGCTCCCCAATAGACGATCGTAGAGATCAGCAACGCAATCGCCTGAGATTCCACACAAAAACAACAGGGATGGGCAAATTACCCATCCCGGTTGGCAATCGAAATGAATTCGTCTAGTGGGTGAATGTGAAGGTTAGCCCGGTAGACAAAGTGATGTCGTTGCGCTCCAGCGGAGGCGTAGACGCCAGCGGGTGGTTGTCGAATACGTCGTTGAAAGTTAGCTGCCAGCCAAACCACTTGTTGAGCTTGGTAGCCAGGCCCATATTGAAGATCCCGCGCATAACGTGAACGTTGTTGGGAGTGTCGCCCGGGAAGGCGATGTTTGTTGTGCCCAAAGCTGGGTAGAAGAGGAAGCTCTGGTTGAAGACGCTGCTCTTGCCCAGCTTGTGCATAAAGTTATCGCCGATTGTCAAAGCGCCCGTGTGGTCCGACAGATTGTAAAGCGTTGGAGGATCCCCCGGAGCGACCAGATCCGAGAAGCTTTCATGCGTGTAATTGACACCGGCAAGCAGGTCGAGCGTCGTATTCGGACTCTTGATGGCATGGTATCCGATACCGCCGCCGAGAATGTAGCGAAGGTCCAAATTCTGCAGTGCGTTGTTGAAGAAGTCGGCGCTGCCGAAACCGAAGACGCGCGGCGCGAAATCGCGATCGTAACGGAACCCACCGGCATTGGAGTTGGCCGTGGTCTGCGTGGGAATTGGTGTCTGCGCGACTTTGCTGGTGGTGGCGTAGATAGATGTTTCGTAGAGCGTCAGCTTGTCGTGCAGGCCGGTGCGAACCGCGTTCAGTCCGATGTTCAGGTTCCTGGTCTCGCTGTTGCCGGCAGTCAGTGCGAAGCCTAGATTGGCGCTGCCATTCCAACCCTCTTTCCATCCGGGATGCTGAGCCTTCTGAAACGCGGCCTCTTCAGCCTCGTTCCGCATGACGGTGATGGACGAAAGCGGAGCTTCAACCGGTCCACCAGACTTGGCGGCAACAACGACGTTGGCGCCGCTGGTGGAAACGGGGCCGACCGCAGTCTTGCCGCCGGCGGTCACGTGCAGATCGCCGGCGGTTGAGAAGGATTGGATGGCATCGAATTTGATCGTGAGATCGCCGGCGTAGTCGGTCTTCAGAACGAGCGTTTTGCCGTCTGACTTGGTGACCGAGCCGGTGAGTTTGTCGCCGTTCTTCATGACGACCTGGTCGGCAAAAGCCGAGGCCGCGAGCGAGACGAGAAAAAGAATTACCACCATAAGCCTGCGCACAATATTCCTCCGGGATGATTTAGGTCTAGCTATGTAACGCAGCTTGCCAATGGATGCGAGAACAACGATCTGCGTAACCGCCGCGGAAGTGGGCAGATATTTCCGGCAGTTTCTAGTCCAAGTAATAGTTTTTTGAGTGAGAAAATTATATCGAGCGCGAGCGGAATTGTCGCGCTCTGATCACCCCGGGGTCAGGCTTTGGTCTCTGGCTTAGTGTCAGTTTTGTCTTCCTGTTTGGGTTCTGCTTTGGCGTTCTGTTCTTTCATACCCTCTTTCAGCGCGCGGATTCCGTCGCCAATTCCCTTACCGATTTCGGGGAGTCTCTTGGGGCCGAACAATAGGAGGGCAATGACAAGAATCAACAGCAAGTGCATCGGTTGAAATAGACCTTCACCCATAAGGCCTCCGGTTGACTGCCAGTCGGGAGCAGCCTTTCCAAGTGTGAGTGTAGCGCAACCCGCCGCCGCTAGTCTCGCCGGTGCGGATGCGCATTGCTGGTGTTTGGCCATGTGGCCATCTCCCAAAGATTACTTCCGTGACCTATCGAGGGGGACGCCCCCGGGCTATTTTGGCAAAAGGACTGTCTCGCGGCGAAAGCCGCTCTGGGCGCCGGAGGACTCCTTGCACCATAGTCGGCTTAACTGGCTTCTGCCTCTTTTCCTCGCCTTTCCATCCGCAGGAGTTCTGTGGGCAGGACAGGGAACTTCCTCCTGCTTGCGGGCGCCTTCTGGATTGATCTCGCAGGTATCCTCCGAGACATCTTCAACGAACATCCCGGTCAATTCCGCTGCGTCAAACCCAGCTCAGCTAAATGCTTCTACAGCGGGGAGGGCTGCGGCCTCTACGGGCTCCGGAATGGACGATGTGTTTCTCTGGCTCGCGGGGGGAATCTCCAGCCCGCGCATTCAGCGATTGGCGCAGGACGGGCGTGTGACTGTGGCCTGCCCTTTAACTTCCCCATGCGTGCGTGCTCTCGAAAAGGCTGGCGCCGACGCAAAGCTAATCCACTTCTTGACTTACAGTGCTGGATTGGGGGCGTCAGGAAGGACCAGAACGTCCTGCACTTGCTCGAGCGCCGCCGCCGAAATCGCGGCGTTGGTTCATGCAAAGAAGCTGTCCAACGCCGAAGACAAGCTGCACGCGCTGCTGCAAAAAGATCCGGAGAATGCGACGTTGCTGTATGTACTCGGGACCGTGCTGCGGCGGGAAGAGCGGCTGGATGAGTCGTTCGATGCATTCTCGGATTCCGCGCACCTGATGCCCGGCTTTGCCGAGACGCATGGTGAGCTTTCGTACTACTTCTATCGCAGCGATGACACCGACAACGCCCTGGCCGAGGCCCGCACTGCGCTGAGCATCGATCCGGCGAATGCCGAGGCATATCGTTTTCTGGGGCTGGCGCATTACGCGGATGGCCATTACGAAGCAGCCGTGAACGCCTACGAAAGATCGCTCGAGCGCGAGCCCGAGAACGCTGACGTGTACTTCGACATAGGCATCACGCAGCGCGACAAGGGCGACATGCGCCGCGCCGCCATTGCCTATCATCATGCGCTCGCGATCCGCCCGGATTTCTGGGAGGCGCATAGCAATCTTGGAGTGGTGTTACGCGACGAAGGCAAACTGGACGAGGCGGCCGTGGAATTTCGTGCCGCGCTGCGGCTGAAGCCCGAAGAGGCCAGCGTGCGCAGCAACTTGGGCAACACCCTTTGCGACAAGGAAGACTTCGACAAGGCTATCGTGGAGTTTAAGGAGCTTTACAAGCAATCGCCGGACTGGGAGGGCGGTCATAACTGCCTCGCGCGCGCCTACATGGCAAAGCGCGACTACCCGGCGGCGATCCACGAGTTGCGGGCGGCCATTGCGCAGAACCCCGCGGGGGCGGCTGAATATAGAGTGCTCGGGCAGGCCCTATTGCTTACCGGGCAGGATGAAGAAGCCTTGGCTGTGCTGCGCAAAGCCGTGACGCTCAATCCAGAGTCGGCGTTGGGCCATCGATACCTCGGAACGGCGCTGGTGAACAACCAGGATCTCGAGGCAGCGGAGAAGGAATTCCGCGAAGCCGTACGGATACAGCCGAGCGGCGAGAATCACTATTCGCTGGCTGCTTGCCTGATGGCGCTGAACAGGTACGAGGAAGCGTTAGGCGAACTCGAAATCGCGTCGCGCCTCGATCCGAAGCAAAACCTGTATCGGACACGCATGCAAGAGGCGGCCAGGATGATTACCACGACGAAGTGAGTAGCCAGGCCGGTTTGCGCACCGGTTCGGCACACAACCGAGTCGAGCACTTCGGGGCATTCGGCGCAGGTGCACTATAGTGCATCGCTACTTGAGCCGAATCGACCCTAGAATAACGATAAGGCGGACGCCACCCGCCGCCGGATGGTCTTCATGGAAAGCACAGGAGTCAGAACAGCTCGCGATGGAATGAAGGCGAAGGTCACCCCGACCGTTTCCGTGCCCGGATTGATGCAGGGCGCGGCAGCACAAGCTCTCGACGCGGGAACCGCTCATAGCACCGGCTATGGAATGCCGTGTGCCAAATGCCGAGCCTACTACCCCTCTGACATGGATGCCTGCCCGATCTGCAAATCTCGAGAGAGGGTAAAGCCGGGGAAAGTCGGAGCGGCCGCGGCACACGCGGCTTCAACCCCCGCCGCGGCGGCGCAGTCGGAGGAAGCAAAGCGGCTGGCGGAAGAACGTGAGCGACTGCGCGAACTCAAGTCTCAGATTTATGCTTCGCAGCCACAGGTACCGGCGACGACGTTTCGCTGCGCGCTCGACCAGAATCACGATGGCACGGTAGAACCGGCGGCGATCTGCCACGGGTGCTACAGCCAAGTTCGGCAAGAGGCGGATCGCGTCGAGGCCGCGCTACGGATGGACGTCAAGGAAGCGGCGAAGATCGTCTACGAGGCTGTTTGGGCCGATACCTCGGATCCGGACAAAACCTATTACAACGCAGCCGTGGCGTTGTTGGGCGAGTTGCGCAAGCGGGCTGGACTCGCGAAGTAGAGCCGGTCAGCGTCGCGGGTCACTGGGTTTAGATATCCAAAATCACTTTTCGATGAATTTCAGGTAGCCGAAGACTTCCGGGACATGGAAGTTTGGCTCCGCAGTCTTCGTGGGCTGCCATGCCGAATAGAAGCGCGGCTCTCGCCTTCCCTCTACACGAAAGAAATTGGCTCGCCATGCGGTCTTGGGATTGAAGCTTGTTGTTAGCGCGCGCATCGGAATCGCCAGTTCTGCCTCCCAGATGCTTCTCTCCTTGTCCAGATAAACGGAGCGCACAAGGCCGCTCTTGAGGTCGCGCGGCGGTTCTTCTCGCTCGCTATTGCTTGGGCCTATGTCGAGGTCGATCCATTGCGCATTCGGGCTGACTTCGAATTCCTTGTAATGGTGAGGCTGCGAAGGATCGGGCTGGAGGAAAGCCTCGGCAACGTCGCGGTCCCAGAGGTGATCTCGGCGGCCGTTGGGATCGGAGTCCTCGAAGACGAACAGCTCCCGGTAGTGACAGTCGAAGTGCAGATAAAGCGTCTGCGGAGTCCATAGCGCCCGAACTTCGGTCTGGCGAGCAGGATCGGCATTGTTGCCCCGCCAGTCCGCACAGAAGACCACGGGAGTAGCCTTAGCCCAGGCCGGGTCGGGATGGCGGGCGTCGAGCGTGATTTCATGGGCCAGGCGGAGCGCGGTAATGGTCGTGGTTGGCGAAGAGCACGGGGTCGCTTGGGACATAAGAGCTGGTGAGAACGAAAGTATCGCAATCATAAGCAGGCGCATAGTGGGACAGTGGTACTCGTTTACCTGAGACCTGAGACCCAAGACCCAAGACCCAAGACCCAAGACCTAAGACCTGAGACCTGAGACCTGAGACCTGTGAACTACTTTGACCGCAACATTCGGATAGTCCGCATTCCGCGATTGACCTATGTTATTCGCATGGCAACCAATGCGATACTTTCAGAGCCCGAAACCATCGAAACAACCATGAAGTCGAGCCGTCTCGATGAAGGACAACGCTGGGAAGCTGTCATGGAGCGCGACAAGGCGCTCGATGGCGCGTTTGTTTTTGGCGTGGCCAGCACAGGCGTCTTTTGCCGGCCATCGTGCCCGGCGCGGCGTCCGCGGCGGGAGAATGTGCGGTTTTTCGATCATGCGACCGCGGCCGAGCAGGCTGGCTATCGTGCCTGCCTGCGCTGCCGACCGAAAGCGGTTGACGGAAATCCGCAATCGGCGATGGTGCGCGCCATCTGCCGGTACATTGAGCAGCACATTGAGGACCGGCTGACGCTGAGCGGGCTGGCGAAGGCATTCCGCCGTAGTCCGTTCCATCTACAGCGCATGTTCAAGGCGGTGCTCGGTGTTTCGCCGAAAGCCTACATCGACGCATGCCGCTTGCGGCAGGTGAAGCAGAACTTGCAAGCCGGGCACGATGTGACAACTTCGCTCTATGCGGCCGGATATGGCTCCAGCAGTCGCCTCTACGAGCGGACATCGTCACAGCTTGGGATGACGCCGGAGAAGTATCGTCGCGGAGCGGTAGCGGCAACGGTGCGGTTCACGATCACCTCGTCGCCGCTGGGGCGGATGCTGATAGCCGCCACCGACAAGGGAATCTGCGCGATCCAGTTCGGCAACTCGGATGACGAACTGCAGCAGGGATTGATGCGCGAGTTTCCCTTCGCGGCGCGCAAGCGCGACGATACGGCGCTGGCGCAGTGGCGAGTAAGCCTGGTGCAGCTGATGAAGGGGCAGAATGTGCATTCGGCTTCATCTTTGCCGCTCGACATTAGGGCGACGGCGTTTCAGCGGAGAGTGTGGGAGCACCTGCAGCGCATTCCGCGCGGCGAGACTCAGTCCTATAGCGCCGTTGCCAAGGAGATTGGCATGCCGAGGGCAACGCGTGCCGTGGCCCGGGCGTGCGCGACGAATCCGGTGGCAGTGGCGATTCCATGCCATCGCGTCGTGCGGGAAGACGGCGAGATGGGGGGGTATCGCTGGGGCATCGAGCGCAAAGAACAGTTGCTGGCGATGGAACAGGCGGGCGGCGTCTAACTCGCAGGCTTTTCATTCGCTTTAGCTTCGGTTAACTTCTTAGCCGGAGATGAAACAGAAGCTTCCCTGGCTGGTTGCCGCCGCCATCGTGCTGAGTGCGAGCCTCAGCGCCGTGAGCGTTTTGTTAACGCCGCTGCACGCGGAACTCCTTTTTGCCGCGCGCTGGTTCGCTATCGCTTTGCTCGCGATTTGCGCTCTATATCGACGCTCGCTTGCCTTCTGGATTCTCGTGGCTATGGTCGCGGGCGCGGCCATTGGATACGACTGGCCCCGCGCCGCCCTCTCTCTGCAACCGATCGCCGGCATCTTTCTGCGCCTGATCAAGACGATCATTGCGCCCTTGCTGTTTGCCACGCTGGTTGGCGGCATTGCGGCTCATGCGGACCTCAAGAAGGTCGGGCGCATGGGAATCAAAGCGATCGTCTACTTTGAGGTCATCACCACGTTGGCACTGGTGATTGGGCTCGCTGCCATCAACCTCAGCAATGCAGGACAAGGGGTGAACATGCCCACGTCCGGCGGCGGGACCCTGCCAGCGCAGAAGCTGACCGCACAGGAAACGATCCTCCATATTTTTCCGGAAAACATCGCTAAGTCGGTTGCCGAGGGCCAGGTGCTTCAGGTGGTCGTCTTCAGCATTCTGTTTGGCATGGCGCTCGCGATGGTGCCCGAAGCGCGCCGCCAGCCGATGCTGAAGTTGATCGAGAGCCTCGCCGAAACGATGTTCAAGTTCACGAAGATCGTAATGTACTTCGCCCCGTTTGGCGTTGGAGCCGCAATCGCCTATACCGTCGGCAGTACGGGCATCGGCGTCCTTTTGAATCTGGCAAAGCTGCTGCTGACGTTGTATGCAGCGCTGGCAGTGTTCATTGTTTCTGTGCTCCTCCCGGTTGCATTGCTGGCGCGAGTGCCATTGAAGAGGTTTATTGCTGCCGTTGCCGAGCCGGTTTCGATTGCCTTCGGAACATCGAGTTCTGAAGCCGCTTTGCCGAGTGCAATGGAAGAGATGGAGGGCATGGGAGTGCCACGTCCTGTGGTGGCATTCGTCATGCCGACGGGCTACAGCTTCAACCTCGCCGGCAGCACTTTATACCTGTCATTGGCGGCGATCTTTGTGGCACACGTGGCTGGTATACACCTGAGTCTGGGGAGGCAACTGCTACTTCTCCTCACCCTTATGCTGACCAGCAAGGGTGTGGCGGGCGTTTCTCGCGCGGCTATCGTCATCCTGCTTGGCACAGTGGGATCGTTCGGCCTGCCTACTGAACCGGTGTTCATCTTGCTGGGAATTGATCCGCTAATGGATATGGGCCGGACCGCGATTAATGTATTGGGAAACTGCCTGGCCACCGTCGTCGTGGCGCGATGGGAAGGCGATTTCGAGGCGGTCGCATCCGGGACGATCCCCTCGCGCTCGCTCGAAGGTTAACTCGCTTTTCTGCAACATCTTGGCGAGATCGTGTCACGGTCATGTCGCCCGTTCACCTCGCATGAATTAAACTTCTTGCTCCGGAAAAATGCCTCGTGAAGGTGTGGGACCCGGAACGAAATCCAATCCTGATTTGAGAGCGTACCTGAATAGTGCCTGGATCGATCTCTGACATCCGTCTCCTACTCAAGGTAAATTCGCTGCCCAAAGCGGCAAACGCCCGGTGTATCTTCATCACCGGTGGAACTGGCTACCTTGGCGGAAGCCTGATACCTGTGCTGGTCGAGCGCGGCCATCGGGTGCGCGCGTTGATTCGCCCAGAATCCAAAAGCACGCTGCCGCCGGGATGCGAGGTTGTCTCGGGCAACGCGCTGGACGCCGGCACTTATAAACATCTGATCCGGCCAGCTGACACTTTCGTGCACCTCGTCGGCGTTCCACATCCTTCGCCATCCAAGGGGGCTGAGTTCCGCAAGGTCGACCTGGTGTCGGGACGCGAGGCAGTTACCGCCGCCGCTGAACTTGGGATTCCGCACTTTGTCTACCTGAGCGTGGCACATCCCGCGCCAATGATGAAGGACTACATTGCGGTGCGTACCGAATGCGAGCGCCTCATTCAGGAGCGTCGGCTCAATGCAACGGTTTTGAGACCGTGGTACGTCCTGGGCCCGGAGCATCGCTGGCCTTACTTATTGCTGCCTTTTTACAAGCTGGCTGAAATGCTGCCGTTTACAAGGGACGGCGCGCGCCGGCTGGGCTTGGTGACGCTGCGGCAGATGGTGCTGGCGCTGGTTGCAGCGAACGAGTCACCGGCGCAAGGGGTTCGTGTCGTAGGCGTGCCTGAAATTCGAGAGGCACAGCTCAATCTCGCCGGAACTAATCCGGTTCAGCGGGCCAGTTAGTGAAATCGGTAACTTGTTACGCTGGTTCCTGCATTACACACTAGTTCCTTGCACTACTGAAGAGCCTGAAAAGCCTTGCCCAGAGCCCGATTCCACCGAAGGTAACCTCAATTACCGAAGCTCATGCACACGGGGAATCTTTGCGCTTCCCACTCAAGATGCGATCTTGAATAGGCGATCTCTAACTATGAAAGGATCGAGCCGGGCGGGCAGAAAGGACCTCATGGACCGCGAGAACCAGGAAAGCATGGAAGAGATTCAGCTGCGAATTTTGCGCGTCACCGATGACCTGCGCATCATTCAGAGCGAGCTCAACTGTGCTGCCATGCAAGCTCCCACCGACCCCGAACTTCTGGAGGCGCTCTCCGCGCCTTCACACATGGAATCTCTGAATGTCCTGAAATCCGTGCTGGACCAGATGCGGCATTTTCTCTGGTTCTACATGCAGGTCGTGACTAGCGATTCCGAGATGGGCGAGAAATTCCGGCAGACGCTGCGCCTGGAAGCGCCGCTGGCGAAGACGCCGGAGATGGATTCGCAATTCCAGAGCGCGACCGACGCCATCATGTTGCGCTACCTGGCCGACAGCCGCGGGCGCAAGCCGAACTGACGCATCCGCTGACATTCCCCGGCGTAAAATCGGCTCATGAATTCCGCGATGCGCTTTGGCGACGCGGCCGATGTTGACGCCATCGCGGCGCTGGTAAACGCCGCGTTTAATCGGGAACGATTCTACATTTCCGGCGATCGCACCAATCCCAACAAAATTGCGGACCTGCTCAGGAAAGGCAGGTTCATTCTGTATCACGAGAAAGAACAACTGGCGGGCTGCGTCTACATCGAAATCACCGGCGAGCGCGGCTATCTGGGCCTTCTTTCTGTTGATCCCGAGCGCCAGCGGAGCGGCCTCGGCACCGAGTTAGTTGCAGCTGCCGAAGAGTATGGCCGCAAGGCGGGCTGCCGTTTCATGGATCTCACCTTCGCTCATCTGCGGCGCCCTCTCCTGGCCTACTATCTGCATCTGGGCTATGAAGAAAATGGAACGCTGCCATTCCCACGCGAGCAGCATCAGCCCAATCAGCCTGTACATCTGGTGAAGATGTCGAAGGAGCTGTAGCGGGTGCGGGTCAATAAGGTGTGAGTGTAATCGTGAGGTTACGACAGGCCCCCTGTTGTCCCTCGGGAACGGCATTGCCACCATCGGAATAGGAGAAGGCCCACGAAAATCAGAATCGCCGTATCCAGATAGCCGCATGTGAAGAGAACGGGATTGCCAGTCTTCTGAATTTGCGAATCCTGCATTCTTGAAATAAGCAACCATCCCGGCGCGTGCATGTACAGATTTTGATAAGCGATCACCTTCTCATACCAGCTCGTGTTGGGCTCCAGTCCAGTGTCAATAGGAAATCCAGCCAGCGAGAAATTTGCGATTTCGACGGGTAAAGCGACAATCAGAGCTATGAGTAATGGCGATCTCTTCTTCACTCCGATTAATACTCCTATCAGCACCTCTTCTAAGCCTAATCGAGCTTTTTCGGTAACGAGGCAGTAAAAAGGAGGGCGCACCGAGGTGCGCCCGAAAGCAAAGAACAACTTTACCGCAGCAAAACTGAAAGCCTACTTTCCAAATCCAGCCGACTGCATCGATTGCCGCGAGATATCGGCTGTCGACGCAATACCCTGCATACGCAGCTTGAACTCGTCGGCGTTCGACGCGTTTTCGAGGGCGGTGTCGTACTGAACCAGGTCGGCCTGGAACAGGTCCCAGAGCGACTGATCGAAGGTCTGCATGCCGTATTGCGATGTGCCTGACGAAATCGCATCACGAATCGCGCGCGTCTTTTCCGGCACCAGAATGCACTCACGGATGTACGGCGTATTGATCATGACTTCGACGGCGGGTACGCGGCCGTCGGCGTCGGAGCGGCGCACAAGCCGCTGGCTAACAATGGCGCGGAGCACAGCCGCCAGCTGGAGTCGAATTTGTTTCTGCTCCGGCGGCGGGAAGATGGCGATGATACGGTTGATGCTTTCGACGGCATCCAGCGTATGCAACGTGGAGAAGACCATGTGGCCCGTCTCGGCGGCGTGCAGGGCCGTGCCGATGGTTTCCAGGTCTCGCATTTCGCCGACGAGGATGACGTCCGGATCCTGACGCAAACTGGCGCGTAACGCGGCTGAAAACGACGGTGTGTCGACCTCGACCTCGCGCTGATTGACGTAACCCTTCTTGTCGCGGTGCAGGAATTCGATCGGGTCTTCGATGGTGATGATGTGCTCGGCGCGGGTCGAGTTGATGCGATCGACCATGGCGGCGAGCGTCGTCGACTTACCGGAGCCGGTGACGCCAGTGACAAGCACCAGGCCGCGAGGCATGTCGCAAATCTGCTCGACAACCTTAGGCAAAAAGAGTTCGTCAAGCGCGCGAATCTTGGTCGGAATGACGCGGAGGACAAGTCCGACGTTGCCGCGCTGCTGGAATACGTTGACACGGAATCGTCCAAGGCCGGCGACGCCGTACGCCATATCAATTTCCGTGGTCTCTTTGAACTTCTGCTTCTGGCGCGCCGACATCATGCTGAACGCCATATTCAGCATGTCTTCCGCGGAAACGCGGGGCTGGTCGGTCAGCGGGAACAGGTCGCCGTCGATGCGCAGGTGGGGGTAATTTCCCACTTTAAGGTGCAAGTCGGAGGCGCGGCGTTCCATGGCAATACGGAGCAGATCATCGATATTCATTTGGGCGTGATTCCGGCTAACTCTATTCATGATGACGGACGCAGGGCACTCCGGCGAGATGACGGAGGTAACGGGAGACCAGCCGTCAGCTGTCAGCTCTCAGCTGTCCGGAAAATCGTGTCGTCGTCATTACGGTTGATGAACTTGACTTAGTCCAGTGACTTAGCTAAGCTCGGGTTGATGGAAATCAATGTACATGAAGCAAAAACGCAACTTTCGCGGCTCCTGCGCAGAGTCTCTGACGGCGAAGAGGTTATTATTTCCCGCGCTGGTGTCCCGGTCGCCAAACTGGTCGCCGTGTCCTGCATCGCTAATCGCCGTCCTCTGGGAGCTATGGAAGGCCAGATTTATATCGCCGAGGACTTTGACGCTCCTCTTCCTGCTGATCTGCTGGCATCGTTCTACGGAGAAGAACCAAGGCGTAAAGAGCCTGCCCGCGTAAAAGGGAACAAAAACGGCAGGAAACAGGCCCCGCGATGAGGTTCCTCGTCGATACCGTGGTCTGGCTCTGGAGCGTAGGAGAAGTGGGTCGTCTCAACCAAAAGGCTCGCGACGTTCTTGCCGACCCCAAACACGAGCTCTACTTTTCTGCCGCTAGCGTGTGGGAAATTGCGATCAAAACCAGCATCGGAAGAATGGACCTCAAAGGTCCTCCGAATATAGTTGTTCCAAGAGAGACGCAGCGCCAAGGTCTCCTCCCCTTGCAGGTTACTTACACTCATGCCTCGGCGGTCTGCGATCTTCCCCGACTTCACGGTGACCCGTTTGACCGTTTGTTAGTCGCGCAGGCTCGGTGCGAAGGTTTGTCGCTCATAACGTCCGACCGCACACTGGGCAAGTACCCGGTCGAAATCCTCTGGGCCGGACAATAAAAGCCGCCCTTGCGAGCGGCTCTTTCAACCCAAAATTCCCTTTTCGTGCGAACGTTTTCGCGGGCGGGGCGCCCGCGCTACACCACACTACGCCGCGCTCGCGGTTGCTGGCGGCTGGAATGGTTCGTCGTGGCTGCCGCCGTAGATCTGGGGCACCTTCGATCCCATCGGACGCAGATAGGTCGCCAGCTCTCCGCGGTGGTGGATGCTGTGGTTGTTCATGAATTGCAGATAGAAAGCGGCGGGCAGATTGAAAACTCCGAAGAACTCGATCGGCGTGCCAAGTTGCTCGACTGTCATCGCCCGCACCTTGTCCGCGGCGCGGTTGATATGGCGGTCGTACCACGCGACAAGCTCGGCGACGTTGTTCGGCTTATCGGCGGGCGCGTCCATGTTGAACTTCAAGTCGGCGATGCCGTTGAGGAATTGAACGTCGGAGCTGGCGATGTGCCAGGCCAGATCCCAGGCCGTTCGCGCATTCGGGTCGGGGCGATAGTCACTCTTCGCGTCAGGAACGGCGCCAAGCACTTTCTTGGTTTTATCAACTTCACGGAACAAGCCATCGAGCATCATGGCGCGATAGGTGAGCAAGAATTCGGGTGTGGGAGCATGCATAGGGACTCTCCTTCAGGCTGGCAATATCGAGGAAATACGCCGCTAGAAACGGCGCCCAGATACTTTAGAGGAGGAGACGAAGAAGATCAAGGTGGATCGGGGCGGAATCGCGCCGCCCCGACTTCGAGCTAGAGACTACACCGTCACCGGCTGTTTCGTGTTGACGGGAACAGTCGTAAGCCAGTTATGCCGGTCGGCCTTCTGCCCGCGCACAACGCCGTAAAACTCCTGCTGAATCGAACGGGTAATCTCGCCGATCTTGCCGTCGCCGACGGTGATTTTGTCGATGGAGCGGATCGGCGTGATTTCGGCGGCCGTTCCGGTGAAGAAGACCTCATCGGCGATGTAGAGTGATTCGCGCGGGATTTGCTGCTGAACGATGTTGATGCCGAGATCGTTGGCTATCTGCAAGACCGAGTCGCGGGTGATGCCCGGCAGAACCGAGTTGCCAAGCGGCGCGGTTTGAAGCACGCCGTTGCGCACAACAAAAATGTTTTCGCCAGAGCCCTCGCTGACGTAGCCGTTCACATCAAGCGCAATGCCCTCGGCATAGCCGTTGACGATGGCTTCCATCTTGATGAGCTGCGAGTTCATGTAATTCGCGCCCGCCTTGGCGATCGCCGGCAGGGTGTTTGGCGCGATGCGCGTCCATGAAGAGACGCAGACATCCACGCCCTGGCTGGCATCGGTGCCCAGATACTTGCCCCACGGGTAATTGCAGATATAAACCTCGGTGGGCGAGTTGAATGGATTGACTCCCGCTTCGCCATACCCGCGCAAAATCACCGGCCGGATGTAGCATGGCCATACGCCATTCTTGCCCACCAGTTCAACCATGCCGCTCAGGATTTCGTCGGCGGTGAAGGGAACGTCAATGCGATAGATACGCGCGGAGTTGATCAGCCGCTCCATGTGTTCCTTGGCGCGGAAGATGGCCGGCCCGCTGGGCAGCGCATAGCAGCGGATACCTTCGAAAACCGAAGAGCCGTAATGCACGACGTGCGACATCACGTGGATTGTGGCGTCGTCCCAGTTGATGAATTTGCCGTTGTGCCAGACCTTTTCCGTCTTCTGAATGGCCATGAAAACTCCTTGTGTGTCTCAAGATGCGCGGAAGCGGCTGGGGGTTTCCGAATCGTTGCGAGCTTGCTTCCCAAGCCCCACCTGAGGCTGGATGAGCACGTACCCGGCTAGGGGCAGTTTAAACCAAGAATTCAAAACCACGAAGCTGAAATCGGGGGATTTCTTCGCTCGCAGTGCGTGCGCCCGGCAGGAGCAAGCGCCGCGGGAACACATCACACGGATTTGTGACAAGTGTCACGGAAGGGTGGAGCGGGTGGCGGGTAATTTTGAAAATGAAATTCAATTTCATTTTCATAATGGGCTGCCATGAACTCCTATTTCCAGCATGATCCGGCTCCGGCCGGCACAATCCGCTCCTTGGTTTTGTTGCTTTGTTTCCTGCTCACCGCAATTTCCGCGGCATTTCCTCAAATTCCCGACAGGACCGCTCCGCAGGCTTCCGAGCCCGTGGCTGCCGGCGAAACACAGACCGTTTTCCATCACCTGATCGCGCGCCGCCTCTGGATTTCCGGGCAGGTGAATTTCATCCTGCAGGCGCACCCGGATTTTTCCGCTCCGTATAGCGGTCCCAACAGTCTGCGCTCTAATTATGAGAAGGCTTCCTCGCGCGTTTTGACTCTTTACGCCGGGCTGCAAGTAAGTAACTCGACCGAGATTCTCGCCGACGCCGAGCAGGCGGGTGGACGCGGCCTGAGCGACGCCCTCGGTCTCGCTGGCTTCTCCAATCTCGATGCTGTACGCAATCCCAGTCTGGGGCAGGATCCCTATCTTGCGCGCCTGATGGTGCACCATGTTTTCGCGCTCAGCAAAGAGCGCGTTGAGTCCGAACCAGGCCCGTTTTCTACCTTCACCGAATTACCCGCCTGCCGCCTTGACCTGCGCTTTGGGAAGTTCGGCACGGTCGATTTCTTCGATGTGAACTCGGTAGGCAGCGACAGCCACCTCCAGTTCATGAACTGGGCGGTCAACCAGAATGGTGCCTACGATTTTGCCGCAGACACGCGCGGCTACACGTGGGGAGTGATTGTCGAATACCAGCAGCGCGAGTGGGGCTTTCGGTTCGGCGAGATGCTCATGCCATCGGTCGCCAATGGAATGGATGAAATATGGAATCTCCGGCAGGCCCGGGCCGAGAACTACGAATTGGAATTCCACCGGGGCCCTCTTCCCAAGAGGCCGGGGATGATTCGTCTACTCGGCTACACCAACCACGCAAACATGGGCATCTATCGCGAAGCCATCAACCGATATCTGGCAGGTCTCGATACCAAACCGGATATTACCGATCATCCCTTTCAAACCACGCGCAAATATGGTCTTGGCATCAACCTGGAGCAGGCGCTGACTCGCGATTTGACCTCCTTCGGACGCTTCGGCTGGAACAATGGAAAGACCGAATCGTACGCCTTCACCGAAATCGATCAGACATTCGCCGGTGGTTTGGCCCTGAACGGACGCCGCTGGCACCGCCGCTACGACCGGGCGGGAATGGCTTTCGCCTCCAACGCCCTTTCTGGCGACCACCGCCGCTACCTGGCCTTAGGCGGCAAAGGTTTCATCATTGGAGATGGCACACTCAACTACGGCCGCGAGAAGATAGTGGAGACCTATTACACGGCACATCTGTGGAAGGGCTTCTACGGGTCGACCGGCGTCCAGTATGTGACCAATCCGGCCTATAACCGCGACCGTGGACCGGTGGTGATTCCCACGCTGCGGTTCCATGTGGAGTTATGAAGAGTGAAGGCGCTCTAACGCGTGCGCCCCGTCGGCTCCGTGAGTTCGCTCCAGTCAGCGCGAGGGTTTGAAACGGCGGTTCTTGATGGGGTCGCTTAGTGTCGCCAAATCGATGGCGACTTGTGGCTATCCGCGGGAAGACTGTCGCCAGAGGCGCTTCCGGTGCCCTTTGCAGGAGAGGTGCTGCCGGGAAGCGGTACCGGCCCTACAGACGCAGGACCAGTTGCCTCAGTTTTCACACCCACTTCATCTCCCCGGAAATACGCGCCCCTGTTGGCCCGCATCTCCGGCATAGCGGCGTAGGGCTTCGAGTAATCATTATTTGCGTTCCAGAACAGAAATCCGACGCCGCCTTTTTGCTTTGCCGTTGAAACCTGCACTTCAACATACTTGGGTGAATAAGTCTTGGTACGCCAGGCAAACGCCTGCAGCCATGGACGAATCACCACGCCGCTGTCCTTCGTGATCAGCTTGAACCGGTCCATCGACTCGCCGATAAAGTGCTCCGGCGCGTCGCCCGGCTTAGCGTAGCCGTCCATCCCGAAGAAGTGCGAGGGATAGATCATGGGCGAGAGTACGTCGCAGTGCTTGGCCATGGCCACGATGTCCTGCCCGGTATGCGCGAGATCGACCGGGCGCTGCCATGCCATCACGCCGAACACGTCGAGCGAGAGCAGCACGCCTGTTGGATGGATCTCGGCATACGCACGCTTGAGAAACTCCGCAATCACGGTCGAGCGCTGCCACTCCGGATGCTCCGACTGAAAGTTGAAGGACGCATCTTTTTGGTCGCCCTCGGCAGGGAAGCGGACGTAATCAAACTGCACTTCATCTACACCTTGTTGCGCCACGAACTTTGCCAACGCGATGTCATAGTCCTGAACCTTGCGGTTTGAGGGATCGGTCCAAACAAGCTTGCCGTTCTCGCGCCAGGGGCCGCCGGTCCGATGAGAGTGCACCGCCAGCTCCGGATGCGTCGTCACGAGGTGCTCGTCGCGGAAGATCGCAACCCGCGCGATGGCATGCATGTTCTGCGAGTGCAGGAACCGTACGAACTTCGGCAGATCCGAAATGTAGTGCTTTTGGCCGGTGGCGAGTGAATGGTCATAAGCAATATTGACGATGCCGTCGCTATCCTTGATATCGAATACGACGGCGTTCCCGCCGACCTCGCGCCAATGTCGGATAATGCGCGCGCCGTGATCGCTGCCCGCCATTACTCCCGTCAAATAAACCGCGCGCACTTCGAAATCTCTTGCAACCGGCACGGATTTCTCTATAATCGGCGACTCAAGAATTCCAGGGATCAGGATCTGCTCCCCGGTTTTAAGAAACGCTCCTTGCCGGTTGCCATTGGCGGAGCGGATCGCGTCCCCCAGTTCACTCGAAGTCAAATATTTGGTCCTGCTCAGGTATTTGCGCGCCACGGAGGGAATGCTGTCTCCGCGCTGCGCGATGTAAAGTTCGTTGCCGGGTGGAATGGTGATGGTCACGGGCGCCTGCACTTGCTTGGTAGTCGCGGTCTGCACGGAAGCATTCTTGACCGAAGCCGCGGCGGCCGAGTTGGCCTGAATCAAATGGGCGGCGTGCGGATTCTGCACGGCGGCCAAGGTGGTCGAGAGCACCACCAGCCGGGCCAGCATCAAGCCGGACCGCAAAGCTGTGGAACGGGTCCATGGGGAACGGGAAAGACACCGGGACGAAGGCAGGGACAAATCTTTTCTCCGAGTGGGAAAGTTGCTATCTGATTGTGGGATAGAGGTAATCGGCCTTGCCAGTTACGAACGGGCCAAGCCTCTGGGTGGTGGGTTTAAGCCCGCCTTGGCCGTGGGTACAGAGGACTCCTGCAGTCGCAAATAATTGCTCATAGGGAATTTGTTGACGAAATCGCGGGTTTATATGGATTGAGCTAGCTGCATCTAAACCCGCCAGAAAGACAGGATTTACGGAGTTTGGCAGGTTGGCGAGCGGCGTGCACAAGACAGTAACGGGTAACGGCGGGGCACAGCCAAATACCCGGTGACGAAAAATGAGCAGCTTCCCAGAAAACTTGCACTTTCCGGAAAGGAAACAAGGGCCTGAGCGAATGAGAACGAACCTTGCCACCGTGCTCGATCCTAGCCGCCGCAGCAACGATGCTCGCGATTTTGAAACTAACCTCCGCCGCAAAATCGTAGGGCAGGACCAGGCAATCGAAAAGATCGCCGAGATTTACCAGATGTTTCTGGCAGGCATGAACGCCCCCGGCCGCCCTGTAGGGAATCTTCTGTTTCTCGGGCCGACCGGCTCCGGCAAGACCCGCGTTGTGGAAGCGGTCGCTGAGTCACTTTTCGGCGACGCCAAGGCCTGCATCAAGATCGACTGCGCCGAGTTCCAGCACTCGCACGAAATCGCCAAGCTTATCGGCTCGCCTCCGGGCTATCTCGGCCACCGCGAGACGCATCCTCTGCTTACTCAGGAAGCCATCAACCAGTGGCACACCGAGAAGCTGAAGCTCTCGATCCTGCTCTTCGACGAAATCGAAAAAGCCAGCGACTCGCTCTGGCAGTTGTTACTCGGCATCCTCGACAAAGCGACCCTGACCCTGGGCGACAACCGACGCGTCGATCTCTCGAGCTGCATCATTATCATGACTTCGAACCTAGGCGCTGCCGAGATGAACGGCCTGGTCGAAGGCGGCTTCGGATTTGCACCCAAGGCGGTGCAGATCGACAACTCGCTCGACGAGAAGATCAACCGCTCGGCCGTTGACGCCGCGCGCCGCAAGTTCGCGCCGGAGTTCATGAACCGCATCGACAAAGTCGTGGTCTTCAAGACGCTGCGCGACGAACATCTCCGCCAGATCCTCGAGATCGAGCTTGGCCTCGTACAGCAGCGCGTGCTGATGGCCTCGGGCGCACACCAGTTTGTTTTCAACTGCACCGCCGCGGTGAAAGACTTCCTGCTTCGCGAAGGCACGGATCCGAAATATGGCGCGCGTCACCTCAAGCGTGCCATCGAGCGGCACCTGGTTTTCCCGCTGGCAAATTTGGTCGCCACCGGCCAGGTTAAACTCGGCGACTTCGTCCGCGTTGACCTTCTCGGCGAAAGCAAGCTGACATTCGTGAAAGAAGCCGAGGGCGCTATGGTTCCGGTGTTGCTCGAGCGCTACGGAGCGGCGGCAGCTGTTCCTGCGGTCGCAGCAGCCAGAGCCGCGCGTCCAGTAATCGCGAAGAGAGAATTCGGCGCGATCAACGAGAACAAATAGAGATCAGAAACGGGGCCTCAAGCCCTAACAACCTCCGTCTCCGCATTTGATTGGCTGGTAGGTAAAGGGACACCGACAGGACGGTGTCCCTCTTTTTGCCGTCGATTGGTTTTCTGCGCGCTCAGCGATAAAACTCCGCGTCCTCTGCGGTTAAGGGTTTGTGAAGCCGGGCGTCGGATTCGTCCCCAGCCGGTACACCTGCCCCTTAGGATGGAGGAATCGATCCCACTCCTTCGCGTCCCCGCGCAACTGCGGCCGCGATGCTCCGGAATTGACCGTGATCAAGCTCGACATGACCGTCGCGAACCCCGTCGGGAGTTGCGAGCGGTAAGGCCCTGTCTGCATATTCGCCGCCGCATCCACCAGCGTCTCAATGAAAAAGAGATAAGTATTCCCCGCAGGCAGCGGCGGCAGTGTCATTGACGTCTGCGCCGTCCCATACATGCCCACGATCAGAAATTCCGTTCCATTCTGCTGCGGAATGACCTGCAGCACAATCACCGAGTATCCATAAGGAGCCGCGCCCGCCGGCGCGGTCCAGTTCAACGTTTCGACGGTGTTGTTCACGCTCGTCGTCGTAAACAGACTTGACCCGTTAATACTTGGACTTGTCACCGGCGCAGCCAGCGGCGCGAGGGACAAATTCGAAGGCGGAACCGATACGCCGAAATTTAGAGCGAAAGGGAAGGTATTGCCATTCACCGAAAACGGGACCGTAGCCGTCTGGCAGAAATTCACGGCGCGTGTCCACTCTGCCGGAAAAGGATCTCCATATTGCAGTGCGCCGAAGTCTTGGTCCGTCAGTACGACCGGGTCGCCGACATCTTGGATAAAGAACGGCCATCCGGGGCAAGTTACCAGCTGTTCGGGGAGCCCACCTCTGATGTTTGGCTGGACCAGCGAAAAATTCGGCCCGATGAAACTCGTGTATGTATTCACTCCGTTCACATAAGGTTCGATCGCAAGCGCAAGCCACGAACTCGACGGGGTGACTGCCCCGGGTGCGACATTTTGGAGCAGCGGCGCCCATTGCGATCCGGGAATACTCAACTCGATCGAGCTTTGCGGACTCGGTGTTAGCGTCCCTGTAATCGCGTTATCCGTGCCGTTGGTGAATGCGACGTTCGATAAGGTGAGTTCCGGCCCCGTCACCAGATTATTGAGCTGCCCGGCCCACTCCTGTTCGTACTGCAACAGGAAGACTGTGTTGACCGTGGTCCAGTCAAGTTTGCTGGTCAGGCTGGTCGAGCCCGTCAGAGTCGTCGAATCCGTTTGCCCAGTGACAAAAAGGGGTGGAATCGACGGAGTGTCGGAAGAGAGTCCGACGACACCCACCGAGTTCGTCGGATCGAGCCCGCTCAGATTGAAATCGAACGTGATCGTCTCTGAGTCGCCCAGCAATGCCGCCGGATAGCCCACGATGTCCCGCCCCAGATCGAAGGTGCTGCTGCTAGTCCAGAAGCCGACTGGCGGAGGTTGCGCGGACGCGCCTTCGACCAGCCAGTAATTTCCGCCCGGAACATTCACGATGTTATACACGCCGGGCGAAACCAGATTTCCCGTGATCAGATCCAAAGATCCATCCGGCTGCGGCACGAGCGCTGATGGAGGCGTCGAGGGGTTGACTGGGGTTTGCACCGGACCGCTTGCCGTCCAATTCGTGTTCACCCAGTTCACCGTCACGATTCCCAGGGGCGTGACAGTCCAGGACTGAGTCGCTTTCCCTCCTGACGAGGTCGTCGCCTGCGCAGTGAAGCTGTTGGAAATTCGCGATTCGGATGCGCTCGGGACCCAGTTAATCGTGCTGCCTGTCAGGCTCGCACCCGCCGGGCCCGTGAGCAACGAGAAGGTGATCGTTCCGCCGGCGGGATCGGTGGCGGCCAGAGTGTAACTATACGAGGCGCCCTGAGCCGCCGTCGTAACCGGAGTGCTGGTGAAAACCGGGTTCTGCGGAGCCGAAGGCGAACTACCTCCACAGGCAAGCAGCAAAATCAGAAAAGAACTTATCAGGAGAAGACAAAGTGCGCGCATTACGTTCCTTCCCGGAACTATAGGGACGCACATTTTACACTTAGTAGGCTCGCTCTAACAGCGGCGCCTGTCACGGGCCTCTGAGACTGATCGTTCCTACTCGATCGCCAGCGCCATCTTCAACGCCCGATCCAACTCTCCCATTTTCAGACGACGAAGAGTGCCAACCAACTGAGTCAACTGGACCTTACGCAGGCTCACCAGGTTGTCGCAAAGAATCCAACTCTCATGCTTCAACCCCTCATCAATGCCGACTGCAACTTGGGTTGAAAAGCCGTGGCCGGCCGTGAGGATTGGCGCACAGATGACGGTGGGGAATCTGGAATCGATCAATGTCTGGCGGCTCACTAAGACAAAACTACGGTATTGTTTCGGATCGTCGTCTGGATGATAAACGCGGTAGATTTCGCCTCGCCTCATGGCTGTCTGTTATCCCTTGCCCTGATAGCGAAGCACATCCTCTATCTCGGGAGTAAGTTTGTCCGCCGCTTTGTTCAGAAGTTCCAGATCGCGAGCTTCGATCTGCGCGCGGACGCGCTTGCGAAGGTATTGGGCGAGGACCGCTTCGATGACCGCCGAACGTGATTGCTTCGATCCAGCAATCCGGTCGATGCCGTTCAGCACCTCTCGCGAGAGTGTGATAGAAGTCTTCTCTTTCATACTACCAACATCCTACCATAAATGGCGATAACCACCGGGTAATTCGCTCGCGGCGAATTCAAGGGAAGGGAAGCGTTTCATGTCATGGAAGACTGCGGGGCTCTCGGAGGCCCTGGATCGCGTCAGCAGCACGCTTAAGCACTCGGCCCGCGCTGAGTTCTCGACAAACCCAAAGCCGCCGCACCCTGCAAGCACCACTTGCCGCCGCACCCAGGGCAGCTCCAAGCATTCGTCTGATCGGGATTCGCGCCGAAAAACTTTAGCCGGCGCGAACCGGATCACAATGCAGAGCGGAACGCGAGTGCCGGATAACTCGAGTCTCGTTGCCGGGAATGCAACGCTGGTCGCGTGACTTCCGTTATGCGCCTCCCTAGCTAAGTCACAAACGAATTGCCGATCATTACCCCAGAATGTGGTTGGAGGAATTCTGTTGTGTTCAGGCTCGACTATCTCTCCTGTGTGTTGACCATTGCATCCACAATCCTGGTAGGCCGGCGCTGCTGGGAAGGCTGGGCGCTGGCAACGGTCAACAGCGTCATCATCTGCATCATTGGCATTCGTACCGCTCAATTAGGATTCGTTCCCGCCAACGTCTTCTGCATCGCAATGAGCGCAGTGAATCTGCGCTCCTGGCGCAGAATGCAGACTTAATCCGCTGGGAACTGTTGAAACGATGAGGCCCGCTCGTGCGGGCCTCTGTCTAAATCAGCAACCTCCTCCGCCCGGCCCGCCAAAGTAAAACTGCGTGGGATCGTATTCCAGTCCGGCGTCCTTATAGCATTTCGGGTCCGGCTGCTCGAGCGTCAAATTCGTCCAGATCTCATTCCCCTTTGTGTCGTGATACCAGACCTGATCCTGATAGGCTGCGTACTTATAACCCTTGCTCGGCCACTTCCCGCTTCCCATCGGAGGCCAGTGGCCGCTCCCGGCAACTTCGCCGCCGTATTGCACGACCGTCGCGTGATGCGCCATCTGTCCACCACCATAGATCGACACGGGATAGTACCCGACCCACTCGCCGCCGAGTCCCAGCCACCAGTTGCCCTGGTAAAGATAGAACTCCGCTTCGAAGTAATACTGGCTCCCACCAACCTTGCTGTAGTGGTCAAAATTGCTTCCAAAATACCAATCGCCAGCGACCTGCACGAAGCCGTCGCACTCCAGGTTGTAGCAACCCGTGCTCTGGTAATTGTCGGCCGTCCAGTAAACGAAGAGCACAGAATCCTCAGTGCCCCAATAAGCTGGCTGGTTCTGCCACCCTATTTCCGCAGTCTGGTTCGGAGAGCCGCCTGCATACCAGTGCTGCGACAGCGACATCGCATCGCCCTTTCCAAGGTTGACGTATGGCTTCCACAGATTCAGATCCGAATGCCCTCCGAGGTTCTTCACGTTCTGTTGCGTGAACGCATAATGGTGAACGTCGCCATTTCCCCGCGCTCCCATCGGGTCCGAGCCGTCCTCGCCGCTGCCTCGGTGCTTGGCGAAGAAGTCCCGCAGAGTCGCGAAGTGGGTCATATCATCCAAAGTGACACGCCGCATCGGAATCGTACCGGCCTCGCAGCGTGTCGAATTTCCAAACCCATCCACGGCGTTGAAAGCTGCTTGCGATGCGGCTATCGGCGCATCTTCGCTGCGCGTCTGTTCCATGCGCTGGCTCGTGGGAGGCGGAGCTGCAACTTTGTTCCCGGCGTACTGCCGCAACGACGCCTGCTGTTCGATCGGCACGCAGTCGAATGCATGCCCGCTCAAAAGAAAGCTATGAGTCACAGTGATCCCGTCATACAGGCCGAGAAGATGCTGGCGCATATCTTCGAAGGCAGATCCGTCCTTCACGCGGCTGTCCGCCTGCGCCATATAGTCCGCCGGTACGGCGGCGCGGGCATTGGCCATGAAGCTTTCGAAAGAATCTAGGCGATAGGCGGTTGGCTGGGCGTAGAGGCTTGCCGAAATGAGCAGCGCTACGGCCGCCACGACGAAGAACGATTTGCTGAAACGTGGAGAGCCCATATTGTTCTCCTCGATGCTTTCCGCGGACAGGGTCGCAATCTTACTGCGCTTCATCCTGTAACGCGACAAAAAAATGAAACAGGGGTCATCGCACACGGACGGTGTCTACACGCCGAATGCTGCCCCGGGGATAGAGATATTAGGGCACGATGAGAGCGGCAATGAGCCCCAGGTGAGGGATCGCCTCGAAACCGCCTTGAAGGCCAATAACAACGCAGTACCTCGGTAACTATCCGTAATACGGCCTTCCGTGCGATTCTTCACACGCGGTTCAGGAAGCCCATCGACCGCGGCCGAAGATCCAACTCTCTTTGGCCGCGGAGCCCAAGCGAGGTTTTTCATGTTGCAGTCTCCGGAAAGCAAGTACACGCCAGCCGCTCCCACGCCAGGTTACACACCAGTCAAGGCCACCTCGCCGATAGATCAGGCTAATATCGGCCGCTCGCTTGTTATCAAGGGCGAGGTCACCGGCGCCGAATCGCTATTCATCGACGGCCGCGTCGAAGGCACAATCAATTTTCCGGAAAACCGGGTCACCATCGGCCGCAACGGCAACGTGGCCGCCAACATCGTGGCCAAGGAAGTTGTCATCATGGGCAAGGTGCAGGGTAACGTCGAATGCTCCGACCGCCTCGATATCCGCAATGAAGGCCTGCTCTCGGGCGATGTAATCACCCATCGCATCAGCGTGGAAGAAGGCGCCATCCTCAAGGGCGGAGTCGAGGTTCGCCACTCGGAAAAGAAAGAACAGGCGCAGCAGAATCAGCACAAGAATACAGATTTGGCCAAAGCCGCCGCCGCGAGCACAAATACTCAGGCTCCGAAGGCGATGGCCGCCACTGCCGGACAGGCATAAAAGTTTGCGGGAACGAATGCGTTAACCGACGATTCAACGACCCAGCAAAAAGAAGGGACAGGCAAACCGCCTGTCCCTTTCTACTTGTAAACAATAAGCCATGGGCCGTCAGTTGGTGGCGACTCACTGGCCACTTGCCACTGGCCACTGACCACTGATCACTTTTTTCTAAAATCCAGCGATGCCGAGTTGATGCAATAGCGCATCCCCGTCGGGCGCGGGCCATCCGGAAACAGATGCCCCAGGTGCGCGTCGCAATGAGCGCAGCGGACCTCCGTGCGCGTCATGCCATAGCTGTTGTCGACGAGCTCCCTGATGTTCTTCTTGTCCGCCGCGTTATAGAAACTTGGCCATCCTGTCCCGGAATCGAACTTCGTGTCCGAACCAAAAAGCAACGCGCCGCAACAAACGCAGTGGTAGGAACCGTCATCGTGCATGTTCCAATACTTCCCGGTAAACGCCGGCTCCGTCCCGCACTGCCGCGCCACGTGATACTGCTCGGGCGTCAGTTGCTCGCGCCAGTCCTGATCGCTCTTCTGGACCTTTTCGGCCCCGACTTCCTGAACCTTTTCTGCCGTCTTTTCGGTCATTGATTGTTCTCCAGAACGTTAGATACATGTTACGGCGAAAGGTCGCAGGCCGCGGAAGTCCCCAAAAACCGAACAATTTCGGAGTGACCGCGCTCACTGTTCCGGGCGCGGCTATCGGGTCACATAGGCATTAGATCGGCGCCTTTTCGTTGGCCGGAACTGGGGAAGCGAGGAGTTTATGGGCGACTTGAGCGAACATTTTTCGAAGTCCGAACTTGCTTGCCGCTGCTGCGGCCAGCTCAAGATTGAAAGCAGTCTCCTCGCCGCCCTCGAACAACTGCGCTCCCTCGCCGGAAAAGAAATCCTCGTCCACGACGCCTACCGCTGCACCGCGCATAACCAGGAAGTCGGCGGAGTCACCGACAGCGAGCACACCCGCGGGATGGCCGCAGACATCTCGATCCCCGGCTTATCGCTCCAGCAAATGTACGAACTTGCCCTTCAAGTCCCGGCCTTCCTCCACGGCGGAGTCGGCGTCTACGATGGTGGCTTTCTCCATGTGGACATCCGCCTTCATCAAGCCCGCTGGGCGCGTGTGCGCGGACAGTATGTCGGCATCCAGCATCTCGTGACCCAACCCGCAACCCTCCTCGCCAAGGTACAAACCGGCTCACAGCCGGCCTGAGTACCGCGACACGAGTTAAGACGAGCTTCTGGACAATCCTTCAGTCCTGCCCATAGACTCTTGCGAGACCATCGAGAATAATCTCCGCGCATGAAACTCCTGACCTTTGAAACTCCAGCACGCCAGTCGCGTGTCGGCGCACTGATCGGCAACGGCACGATCGTAGATCTGCACGCTGCCTGCGCCTTGCACCTGCGCAACGTCAGACATGAGCCGATTTTCTATCGCATGGCCGATGCACTGGTGCCGCCTAATATGCGAGCTCTTTTTCGGGGCGGCGATACCAGTTTCGACGCCGCCCGGCGGGCGCTGGATTATGTGATGCAGCTTGCGGAAAGCGGCTCAAAAGCAGCGGGCCCGAGAGGCGAGACGTTGATCTACTCGCATTCCGAAGTTCGGCTGAACGCGCCGATCATTCCAAAGAAGTTCTTTCACACGGCAGGAAATTTCCGCGAGCACCATGAAGAGGCCACCAAGGCGGGCTTCTCGCATCCGGTCATGCCCTGGATTGTCTTCTTCCAGAACACAGATGCGATCGTCGGCCCCGACGCGCCCGTCATATATCCCGAGCACCTGACCCAGGAACTTGATTACGAACTCGAGCTCGCTGTTGTCCTGAAGAAGGCGGGCAAGCACTTCACGGCCGCAGAGGCGCCTGCCTACATCGGTGGCTATGTCATCTTCAACGACATCACCGCTCGCGACATCCAGCGGCGCGAGATGAAATCCGGCGTCTTCAGCTTCTGCAAGGGTATCGACACGTTCTGCCCGCTCGGGCCCTGGATTGTGACTGCCGACGAGATTCCCGATCCCCACAATCTCGCCATGGAACTCCGAGTCAACGGCGAGTCGCGACAGCGCTCCCATTCCAGCAAAATGTCCGTCACGATCCCGGAGATCATCGCGCACTACTCAGCCATGGGCTACAGCGCGGGAGATGTGGTTTCGACAGGAACCGTGTCGGGTGTCGCCGCGTTCTCGGGCGATCCCCAGGCGTGGTATTTGAAGCCGGGCGATGTCATGGAATGCGAGATCGAGAAGATCGGAGTGCTGCGGAATCCGGTGATTTCCTGGGAGCAGGCCTACGGAAGCAAGCCTCCGCGTATATCTGCCCAGTAAAGGGCTTAAGTGCAGGGTTCTAGGTCTGTGTGAAAACTACCCTCTCCCGCAGATGATGGCGTATATCCCACTGGTTTCAAGTCCCGGAGGGACAAGCGAGCTTAGCCCGCGCTTCAGCGCGGGGTCGAGGGGACTAAAGACCCCAAGTCCCGGAGGGACGGCCCCGCACTCACCCATACTCTTCGAGGGTGGAGGAATGGCCAAGGGCTTCAAAAGCCTTGTCTGGCGCTGGTTTTCAGGGCAGCACGGCCATTTGTAACGCAGGATGCATTACCCATAAAGTGCAGACCCTTTCACCCGGACCCATCTGCACCGTCCCAATTATACGGCTAAAATGCTCATTTTCATTGATTTAGACGCAAGGCAACATATGGATTCCGGGATGCATTAGATAGTGCGCAGCCCCGGTTATTGAGGGGCGAGTCTTGGGGGCCTCGTGACGATCGCTTACAGCGCCGAGTGCAAAGCTGCTCAGAAAGCAAACCAGCCGGCCGCAATGCTTCCGATCCTGGTGGTCTTGTTTGTCATTTCCTACTGCCTGCTGACGCTTCTGGTCTTCGAGCAGGGCCAGACGATCGAGTCCCAGCGCAGCCTCATTCGCGCCATGTTGCAGGACAGCACGCAACTCGCGGCACTGAAGAACCAGCTCGCAGAGAGCCAGCGGCAGCACAACCAGGCCGCCGCGCCTGCCGAGAAGAACAATGCCGCCCCCGCAGCCCCTGTGCCTCATAGCTCCGACAAGACAAAGCAGTCCCGCAAGCCTTCGCGTGCGTTGAAACAGAATCCAGGAAAACCGCAGTCCGATTTGGAAGACGTCCGGCGCGCGACGCACGTAATTTGAGTTTTGGTAGGCAAGCCCGCCCTGCGTGGTACAGGGCGGGCGATTCAAAACTGGCAAGACGTGAAAACGAGAGTGCGCAACAAGAAGCGCGCCGAGTGCAGAAAGACGACAAGAGATATGGTTCTGTGAAACCGGCCCGCGGTGGAGGGCCGTAAACGAGCGAGACCCTATGAAAGTTCTGGCCTTGGCACTGGCTTTATCACTCCCGTTTCCCAAGCTCACGCCACCAGCTAAGCTCTCACCAGTTTCCTCGGAACAACCCGCCAAAAAGAAGGGCGGCAAGTGGTACTTCGCCGCGAATGGTCACGCTGTCTATTGCTACGGGCCGGTGGTGACGCTCCCCCAGCCCGATGGCCTGATGAGGGTCGCCACCTTTTGCCGCGGTGACCAGCCCATGGTCCCGCTGAAGGACTAGGCCTCCGGCTAGCCAATTACGTTCGTACCCTTTAATCACCAACCTCCGCGACTTAGACTGCACATAAATGAATCCGTGTGCGCGCTTCGCGCCCCTTTCGTCTTGCACGCGATTCATCCCGCTGCTTCTCATCCTCTGTTCTTTGCTCGTGCCTCGAACCGCGCAGCCGCAGCAATCTCCTCCCAAACGCAAAATCCTGACCCATGCTGCCGCAGCCTATCCACAACTGGCCAGGCACATGGCTTTGTCGGGCGTCGTCAGGATTGAGGCTTTGGTCGCGCCAGATGGATCCGTCAAGATGGTGGATATAAAGGGTGGACACCCAGTGCTGGCGCAGGCGGCCTCCAATACGGTTCGGCAGTGGAAGTGGGAACCGTCGCCGCACGAATCCCACGAACTGGTAGAGATACGCTTCTCGCCGCCCGAGTGAACCGCGTCGTCTTCCGCTTTCCTCTCCAAATCTCAGACCGCTTATCTTCCGCCGCGAATGAGTTGTTGTTGCCCGCCTGCGCGGAGTTGTAGGATCGTCGGTTGAAAAGCGCCGGCTGGCGCAAGGGCACGATCGTCCTGCCGGGCTCGCAGGGGTGTGCCGTGAACACCTTCCCGGTTTTGTTGGCCGCACTTTGCGTTTACGCCATCTTTTACCGCTACTACAGCGCATTCATCGCGGCGAAGGCGCTTGCACTGGACGACTGCCGCACCACTCCAAGCCACCTTTACGCCGACGGCCACAACTACGTTGTCTCTCCGCGCTGGGTACTGTTTGGTCACCACTTCGCGGCCATTGCAGGAGCCGGTCCGCTGGTTGGCCCTACACTCGCTGCCCAATTTGGATTTGCTCCCGGCTTCCTCTGGCTGTTGATCGGAGCCGTGCTCGCTGGATGCGTGCAGGACTTTACGGTGCTAGTCGCTTCCGTTCGTCATCGCGGCCGTTCTCTGGCTGATATCGCGCGCACAGAGATCAGCCCCTTCGCCGGACTTGTCGCGATGATCGCCGTGCTCTTCATTCTTCTGGTCACGCTAGCCGGCCTCGGCATCGTGGTGGTGAATGCACTCTCCAACAGCCCCTGGGGAGTATTCACGATCGGCACAACCATCCCGATCGCCCTCATCATGGGCGTGTGGATGTTCAAGAGCCATGCAGAAAAAATCACTGTGACCGGTCCAAGCATCTTCGGCGTGATCGTTCTAATCGCCGCCGTGATCGCCGGACGCTGGTTCGCCCACAGTAGCGTGGCGGGAGTGCTCACCTTCACGCCCCACGAAATCACCATCCTCATGGCCATCTATGGACTGGTCGCCTCTGTTCTTCCCGTCTGGCTGCTGCTAGCACCGCGCGACTATCTCTCCACCTATGTCAAGCTCGGAACCATCGCCGTCCTCATCATTGGCGTGTTCGTCGTTCACCCCAACATCCGCTTTCCAAACTTCACGCCATTCATTCACGGCGGCGGACCAATCATCAAAGGCACGCTCTTCCCATTTCTTTTCGTGACCATCGCCTGCGGAGCGATCTCCGGTTTTCATTCCCTGATCTCCTCAGGCACCACACCCAAGATGCTCGACAAGGAGACCGACGCGCGCTTCATCGGCTACGGCGCCATGGCTGCCGAATCGCTGGTCGGCATTCTCGCCCTCATCGCCGCTTGCTCGCTCCACCCCGGAGACTACTTCGCCATCAACGCCACGCCCGAGGTCTTCCGCAAACTCGGTTATGCCACGGTCAACCTCGACATGTTTTCCCGCGAGGTCGGAGAGCAGTTGGCAGGTCGCACCGGCGGCGCGGTCTCGCTAGCAGTAGGCATGGCACAAATCTTCCGCGGTCTGCCCGGCATGGATCGCCTGATGGGCTACTGGTATCACTACGCCATCATGTTCGAGGCGCTCTTCATCCTGACCACGGTCGACGCCGGTACGCGCGTCGCGCGCTACGTGCTGCAAGAACTGATGGGCAAAGTCTACAAGCCCTTCGGCAACACCAAATGGCTGCCTGGAAACCTGCTCTGTAGCTGCGTAGTCGTCCTCGGCTGGGGATACCTCATCTACACCGGCAGCATCTCGACGATCTGGCCGCTCTTCGGCACCGGCAATCAGCTTCTCGCGACGATTGCGCTGGCTGTTGCAACAACCTTCCTCATCAACATGGGCAAGTCGCGCTACGCGTGGATCACATTCGCACCGATGTGCTTCGTTGGCGCGACCACGGTGACTGCGGGCGTGCTCTCAATCAAAAACATCTTCTGGCCGCTGACCTCGCAAGCAGGCAAAGTCTTCACCGGCTATCTCGATTCCATCCTGATGTCGATCTTCATCGTAGGAGTCGTGCTGGTAGTCTTCGACGCCGTCCGCCGCTGGATTGCAACGTTAAGAGGCGCGCCACTCCCCACAGAAGCCTTCGGCACACCAGTAACGGATCAGGGCGAAATCAGGATGGGCTGCTGCTAGAAGTATTGTGTCCCGGAGGGACGGCCTAGTTCTCACGGGCAGGAAGCAGCTTTCGATCACCAAGCAACCTGAGCCCAGAAATCCGCCGAAGTCATCACCGGCGTGATATCGAAATCGACCAGGTCATCCCAACGGCTGACCCACACGTTAAGCGCGGCCAGGCTCGGCGCCTCCATGATCTGAAAGCACCGCGACTCATCCTTCTCGATCCAGCTAGCCTGATAGGTAACGCCCTCCGGCAGCATGCGCCCGCAAACCCTGAAGCGCTCGCCAACCGGCCGCGGGTCGCCATTCTTGAATCGCTCAATCACCATGAAAAGCATGCTGAGAGTGTAGACGAACGCACTGCGGAAAACGTCATCAGCAGCTGACGGCTGACCGCCGTGATCACCCTCATTGACCCATACTCTTCCGGATGTTATAAACATCGGTTCGTGCCGCAGGTCTGCCTCGGGGAGGTTGCGCCCTGTGCTCGCCTCCGGCAAGGTATTCCGGCGCGGCCAAATCGGCACTCCTTATTGTTATGCCTGGCGGTGGAAGCGTGCACGGAACTCCGTCGGCGACTGTTGCGCGGCGGGTATGGCCCGCGCTGATCGGCGCCCCCGGAGCAATCACACGGCAAAACCCAATTTCGAGACCAATAGGAGAATTCTGATGAGCCCCTGCCCAACAGGTAGCCCCACGGCCAACTTCACCGCGCGACTCGCCTTCGCCGGGCGCGTCCTCGCGAAAGCCTCCGCAGCTTTCGCCACATTCATATTTCTGATGACCGCCACTGCCCTGGCCCAGCCTGCCGAATCAGCTGGCGGCGAAGCCGCCCTCAAGCTCCCCGATCTTAAGACGGTCAGCTTCTTTAACGGCGCCATCGATGGCCACAAGCTCCTGCTCATCGGCCTCCTCGCCTGCGTCTTCGGACTTGGCTTCGGCATGGCCATTTACATGCGCCTGAAGAACCTCCCCGTCCATCGCTCCATGCGCGACATCTCCGAGCTCATCTACGAAACCTGCAAGACCTATCTCGTCACGCAGGGCAAGTTCCTGATGCTCCTCTGGGCCTTCATCGCCGTCATCATTGCTGTCTACTTCGGAGTCCTCCAGCACTTCGAACTCCAGCGCGTCTTCATCATTCTCGTCTTCAGCGTCGTCGGCATCGCCGGCAGCTACGGCGTCGCCTGGTTCGGCATTCGTGTCAACACCTTCGCCAACTCGCGCACCGCCTTCGCATCGCTTCCCGGCAAGCCCTATCCCGTCTACCAGATCCCCCTCGAAGCCGGCATGTCCATCGGCATGATGCTCATCTCCGTCGAGCTTCTCATCATGCTCTTCATTCTTCTCTTCATCCCCGGGGACTACGCCGGCCCCTGCTTCATCGGCTTCGCCATCGGCGAGTCGCTCGGCGCGGCCGCTCTCCGTATCGCGGGCGGCATCTTTACCAAGATCGCCGACATCGGCTCCGACCTCATGAAGATCGTCTTCAAAATCAAAGAAGACGACGCCCGCAACCCCGGCGTCATCGCCGACTGCACCGGCGACAACGCTGGCGACTCCGTCGGTCCCTCCGCCGATGGCTTTGAAACCTACGGCGTAACCGGCGTCGCGCTCATCACCTTCATCCTGCTCGGCGTGAAAGACCCGGCCATCCAGGTCCAGCTTCTCGTCTGGATATTCGTCATGCGCGTCATGATGCTCTTCTCCTCCGCCTTCTCCTACTTCATCAACGGCGCCATCGCCAAAGCGCAGTACGGCAAGGCCGACAAGATGAACTTCGAGCATCCTCTGACCTCGCTTGTCTGGATCACCTCGATCGTCTCCATCATCCTCACCTACATCATTTCGTACCTCATCATCCCGACTCTCGGCGGCGACGCCACCCAGTGGTGGAAATTGGCCACGATCATTTCCTGCGGCACGCTCGCCGGCGCCGTCATCCCGGAACTGGTCAAAGTCTTCACCTCGGTCCACTCCCGTCACGTGAAAGAAGTCGTCACCTCCGCTCAGGAAGGCGGCGCATCCCTCGGCATCCTCTCCGGATTCGTAGCCGGCAACTTCTCCGCCTACTATCTCGGCCTCTCCATGATGATCCTCATGGCCGTCGCCTACTACATGAGCACCATGGGCCTGGCAGTAGCGGCCACGATGCTCGCTCCGGCAGTCTTCGCCTTCGGCCTCGTAGCTTTCGGATTCTTAGGCATGGGCCCGGTCACCATCGCCGTCGACTCCTACGGCCCCGTCACCGACAACGCACAATCCGTCTACGAACTCTCGCTCATCGAGCAGGTCCCCAACGTCAAAGCCGAAGTTAAAAAAGACTTCAACGTCGACATCAACTTCGACCGCGCCAAAGATCTCCTCGAAGAAAATGACGGCGCTGGCAACACCTTCAAAGCCACCGCCAAGCCCGTGCTCATCGGCACCGCCGTAGTCGGAGCCACCACCATGATCTTCTCCATCATCATGGCCCTTACCCACGGCCTCAGCGCGAACGTCGACAAACTCTCGCTCCTGCACGCCCCGTTCGTCCTCGGCTTAATCACCGGCGGCGCCATGATCTACTGGTTCACCGGCGCGGCCACGCAAGCCGTCACCACCGGAGCCTATCGCGCCGTCGAGTTCATCAAGGCCAACATCAAGCTCGAAGGCGTAGAAAAAGCCAGCGTCACCGACAGCAAGAAAGTTGTCGCCATCTGCACCCAGTACGCGCAGAAAGGCATGTTCAACATCTTCCTCGCCGTCTTCTTCGGAGCGCTCGCCTTCGCCTTCGTCGAGCCGTTCTACTTCATCGGCTACCTGATCTCGATCGCGATCTTCGGCCTCTATCAAGCCATCTTCATGGCCAACGCCGGCGGCGCATGGGACAACGCCAAAAAGATCGTAGAGGTCGAACTCAAGCAGAAGGGAACTCCGCTGCACGACGCAACAGTAGTCGGCGACACAGTCGGCGACCCGTTCAAAGACACGTCGTCAGTAGCCATGAACCCGGTCATCAAGTTCACCACGCTCTTCGGCCTGTTAGCGGTAGAACTAGCCGAAACCCTAAAGCCACACGGAGAAGCCTCGCCCCTAACCATGGGCCTCGCGCTAGCCTTCTTCGTAGTCTCGTTCATCTTCGTCTACCGTTCCTTCTACGGCATGCGGATCGGCCAGAACTAAGCGATTCTTCCAAAAACGAAAAACGCCATCCAAATACGGATGGCGTTTTTTCTTGTGCAGCGCGGGCGCCCTCGCCCGCGAATCCCGGTAGAAAGACTGAACATGCCGAATCAAGCCGAAGCGGCGTTCTTTTGCAGTCGCGCCGGGAACGGTCTGATTTTCGGCAGCCTGTTCTTCCGCGCCTTCCAAAGATCGTAATTGAGCTGCATCTTCAGCCAGAACTCAGGAGATGTGTATGGCATCGCTTTAGCCAGTCGTACGCCCATGTCCGCCGAAATGCCGGCGCGGCCGTTCAGTATCCGGGAGAGATTCGGCCGCGTCACACCCAGGCGCTCGGCAGCCTCTTTCACAGTCATCTCGCCCAGGTAATCCTTCAAAACTTCGCCGGGATGGCAGGGATTGAAAATCATTCTTCGCTCCTAGTGATAGTCCTGATAATCGATGAAGACGGCGTCTTCTCCTTCGAAGCGAAATGTAAGCCGCCAATTCCCGCTCACTCTTACCGCCCAGTGTCCTTCCATATTGCCCTTGAGCGCGTGCAGGCCATAGCCCGGCGCATTCATGTTCTCCGGACAAGTCGCCGCGTCCAGCGCGGAAAGGAGGCTCCGCAGCCGCTTCGCATGTTCAGGCTGAATACCCGCTTTAGAGCCGGTCTCGGCAAATTGCTTGATGCCCTTATGCCGATAGCTCTTCAGCATGTGTAAAGTGTATCAATACACAATACTCGCACGCAAGCGGGGTTGTGAGAGAGTAGCGGGAGCAGCCCTGGCCCGCGAATGACAAAGCGTGTACTCCTCTCCAGAGTCTTGGTCATTCTTAGGGATGTCATCCTGAGCGAAGTGAGGTGAGCGAAGCGAGCCGAACGAGTCGAAGGACCCCTACAAGCTCATCCGCATTCTCAGCTCCCGCAAGGCATTCTCCCTATGCCTCGTAGCCTTGCGTACCTCGAGATCGCCGAAGAACTGATTTCCGTTCAGTGTCGTCGAGCAAGTCGTGAAGGGGGAGGCCATCTCTTCCAAAAAGCAATCCGATCCGCAATCTCGATGACGCTTTGGTTTCGATGAGGTTCCAACTCACTCGCCCCGATGCGCAAGTCGTAGCACCACCGCGACCAAAACTCCTACTCCAACTGCTCCGAGCACAAAGAATTTCCCAATATCCAGTCCGACCGCCCCCATCACCAGAAATCCGGCCGCGAGCAAAAGCCCCGCAAACTCCGAGTCCACTTGCATCCCTCGGAATGGCCCCGGGTGCTTAGGTGGATCGCGATGTTCCATGGCTAATTATCGCGCACTTGGCCAGCAACCTGCGCGATTATTATCGACTGCCGCTGTTCACTTTTACTTTGTAGCATTCTCAACTCGACTACTCCGTTAAGCTTGCTTCGAACTTAAGTGGAGCTGACATGCGATTCTTACTTACTGTTACTCTCGCCCTTGTTTTCGCAGTTGTTTCTCCTTTGAAGGCACAAATGACGCCGTCGTCCAACACGACCGTGCAGACTGCTCGCCAAGCGCTGATCGAGCTGCTCTTAGGGGAAGCGCCAGACCACATCGAAAAACATCTCCCCGATCTCACGATGCGAACTTTGGACAAGATCAAAAGCGAAAACAGTGGCAACGCTCCCGCGATGTTTTCTGCGCTGGCGGCCCGATCCAAAGCCGGAAAAGAGAAGATCGAAACCTTCGATACCGGCCCGATGCTTTTCACCATCGAGGGATTTGGTGGCTTGAGTTACGAAAAGATATATGCCACGGTTGAACGCGACGAGATGGTTGGAGATGAGGACCGGATCGAACTCGCGCTGCACTTGGTCAATCAGGGTAAAGAAGAAGCGCTTCTTCCCATGATTCTCCACTTTCTCTTTTCAATGAAGGTGGAGTCAGGAATCTGGCGCCTGAATGAAGTGAGCGCAACCGCGCGGTTCCCGCTTGCCGACCAAACTTTCCTGACGGAAGTGGAAAAGTACCAACTCAATCAAAATGAGCAACTCGCGCAGTGGTCAGTACGCGCGGTGGTAAGTGCCGAAAAATCATATCAGGCCGCCCAGGGCGGGTTTGCCTGCACGCTTTCCGATCTTGGAAGTGCAGCCAAGGGCACGGGCGCATCGAGGCCCTTTCCCTACCTCTATGATTCGCAGGTTGCCGGAGGCAAAAAGAACGGATATCGCTTCGCTATATCTGGCTGCGATACGAGTCACTATCGGGTGGTCGCTGAACCGGAAGCGCCGGATGCGGGCCAGCGTGCCTTTTGCTCCGATGAAACCGGAAAGTTGCGCGCTTCCGTGGACGGCAAAGGGAGCACTTGCTTGACCAGAGGCGAAGTAGTCGAGGATAAACTCTGGGAACAAATTTCCGGCGGCCCTGCCCAAGTCGATAGTAAGTCCCCCTTGCGGGTGCGAGTTTCCCAAGGTGTTGCAAACGGGCTTCTTATTAGCAAGGTACAACCGGTGTACCCGCCGGAAGCCCGACAAGCGAGGATTCAGGGGAGTGTCGTGATGAAGGCACTGATCAACCAGACGGGCGACGTCACAACTCTCGATCTGGTTTCGGGTCATCCAATGCTGGCTCCAGCCGCGATGGAAGCCGTCAAGCAATGGAAATACAAACCCTTCCTGCTGAATGGAAATGCCGTGAATGTCGAAACACAGATCACCGTCAACTTCGAGTTGAGCGAGCATTAAGCTTGTCTTAGCCCAAAATGGCCCTCTCCGCTCATTTTTCGTCACATTTTTTCTGTACCGATATCACCGACAAATAACTGCAACCAGTGAGAAGCTCTCCAAGGGTGCAGGACCAAGAAAGTGTGTCCGTCTCCAGAGGCGGCCCCTGTTCCTTACTTACTAGCTCTTTGACAAGTTAAAGAGTGCGTTCCCAAAAAAGGGACACCTAACCAACCTCCTTCCAATCACTTAATAAAAATCGGTAAAAATTACATAGACGATGGGGGGAGGGGGGGTACCCTCCCAAGAAAACTTCGACCTTCATACGAGCCACCAATTCATACCAACGCTGCCAGCGATCAGCAGTCAGTGGATCGCGATCAGCGATTAATAAGGAGCACTCATGCGAACTCTTACCGATCAGGAACGTTGCCGTAGCAAGAAATACGATGGAACCCGTTGCCCAATGCCCGTCGAGCCCGGTACGCGCCTTTGCCACTTCCACCATGTCGACGGTCCCCTATTTGACCTCAATCCCGGAGATCCGCGACCAATTGAGCTCTCCATCGACACGCTCAAGAATGCAGAGTCCATCCAGTACGCAGTCGCAAGGGTCTGTGAACACCTCCTGCTCGGAAAGCTCGATGCGAAACGAGCAGCCATCATCCTCTATGGCCTTCAGGTAGCCACGTCCAACCTGGCTCGCCTAAACGCGGATGTGCCCGTTCCATCCGAGCCAGTCCCCTCGGCGTCTCCCGCTCCAGATGCGCTGCCTCCAGGCACAATTCAGGCATGTGAGGAGGTAGCGTCCGCAGTTTAAGGCCTAGAAATGAGGTCGAAAAATATGAGGTCAAGAAAAGAGCCGACGAGTTCTAGCAGGTTGAAGAAAAGTCGGGAATGCGGGCGGCACGATGGGAATGCAAGCAACACCGTGGAGGAGCGGCCCTTCAGGGCCGCGTAAGTGGCGTCAATCGGAGGGCTTTAGCCCCGGTGGTCGTTTTCAGTGAGTTCCGCGCCGATCTCCGTGCTTCCTTCGCCTCTCGTTCGCAGTCGATACCAGAAGACGATCGCCACCAGCGAGAACAAAAAAATGATCGTCGAAATCGCATTGATCTCCGGCGTAATCCCGCGCCGCAATCGCCCCCAGATTTCCAGCGGCAAAGTATTGTCGCGGCCAATAAGGAAGAAGCTGACGGCAATCTCGTCCATCGAAAGCGTGAAGATCAAGAGCGCAGCACCAATAATGGAGAGCTTTAGATTCGGCACGGTAATACGCCAGAACGTTTGCCAGTAGTTAGCGCCAAGGTCGAGCGAAGCCTCCTCCTGCGCCCGATTGAGTTTTTGCAATCCAGCAAACACTTCGGTCGTAGCAACCGAGATCAGGGCGGTTCCATGACCAAGAATGATGGTCACAAGGCTCAACCTGACCAAAGCTTCGCGGAAGAGCATGAGCAGTGAAAGACCAGTAATAATGCCCGGAAGAATCAGCGGCAGAAGCACAAGCCGCCGAAAAAGCGCCTTGCCCGGAAACTGAGCGCGGTCAAGCGCAAGCGCAGCAGGAATGCCAAAAGCTAACGCGATAAACATCGCGCAGGCCGCAACGAGCAGGGAATTGAAAACGGAATCCCAAATAGGCCCATCTTGAAAAAGAATTCGGTACCAATCGAGTGTGAAATTGCGCGGAGGAAATCCGCCAACGCCTTGTCCATTGAACGAATAAATAATGAGAACTGCGATCGGCAGATAAAGAAACGCGAAAACGGCGAGCGCATGCAAAGTCAGCCAGGTTGGACGAGTTCGCACCTCTGACCTCTCACCTCTTACCTCTGACTTCATGAGAAGCTCCACTTCTTTTCGAGTCGTTCAGAAAAGAAGAGCAGCCCGACGACAAGCAGCAGCATGCAAAGCGAAATCGCCGCGCCAAGCGGCCAGTTATAAGCCGCGCCAAACAGGCTGACGACGATGTTTGAAATCATGATTCCACTTGGACCGCCAAGCAACAGCGGCGCAAGAAAATCTCCGAGGCTAAGAACGAACGCGAAAGTTGCTCCGGCAAGAACTCCAGGAATCGAAAGTGGGAAGATGACGCGCCAGAAAGTCTGCGCAGGCGAAGCGCCAAGGTCGTTTGAAGCCTCGACGAGATTGCGCGGAATATGTTCAAGCGAAGCGTAAATCGGCAGCAGCGTAAACGGCGTATAAATATGCGTCAGCGTGAGCACAACCGCGAACGGACTATACAGCAGGAAGTCGAGCGGATGCTGAGTCAGATGCGCGTATTGCAAAAGCGTGTTGAGCACGCCATCAGTGCCAAGAATCGTCTTCCATGCGTAAGCACGAACCAGATAGCTCACCCAAAGAGGAATGATGACCAGTTGGTAGAAAAGATCTTTTCGCCGCCCCGCATGAAACGAAAGGAAGTAGGCAAGCGGATAACCAAGCAGAAGCGAGAAGATCATCACGCGTGCGGCAATCCACATCGAACGCAGCAATGTCTGCCAATAAACGGGCTTGTCAAGAAGTTCGCGATAGTTCTCAAAGTTCCACGAATGCACGATCGCTTGCGATTCGCTGACCGACCAGAAGCTGTAGCAGAACATCAGCAGATAAGGCACAAGCAGAAACACCGCAACCCAAGCCAACGGCGGAACAGTAATCGCAATGCGATAAGCGCGAGAGAACATCAGACCCGCTCCTCGGAAGGACGAACCGGGACAGCATCAGCCGAGTCGAACTCGAAGTGCAGATTGTTTCCGTTGTTGGCAGCGCCGCTGAGAGATTGAGTCGAAGTGCGAACCGTGAGCACTTGTCCATCGGCGCATTCGATGCGCCAGAGTTCGTTCGCGCCGTGGAAAACCTGATCGCGAAGCTTGGCATTAAAGCCCACGACCGAACTGGTCGAGTCGCTCGGCGCGCTTGTTCGAGAGATGCGAATGCACTCTGGACGCAGAGAGAAGAGAACAGCTCCGTCTGGAAGAGAAGTTGGCCAGGAGAAAATTCCAGCCATCGCTTTTCCAGCGCGCACGTCGCCTTTCAGCAAGTTTGTATGTCCGATGAACTGCGCAGTGTAAGCCGTCGCAGGACGCGAGTAGATTTCGCGCGGACTGGCAACCTGTTCAAGTTCGCCCGATCGCAGCAGCGCAATGCGATCCGACATGACCATCGCCTCTTCCTGGTCATGCGTAACGAAGATGAATGTAATCCCGACTTCGCGCTGCAGAGCTTTCAGTTCGACCTGCATCTGACGCCGCAAGTTGGCATCCAGCGCGGAAAGGGGCTCATCCAGCAGCAGCAATCGCGGTCGATTCACCAGCGCGCGAGCCAGTGCAATACGCTGCTGCTGACCGCCGCTGATCTTCGATGGCTTCGCCTTTGCATAAGCCGACATCTTGACCTTGCCAAGTGCTTCGCTAACACGCGACTGAATTTCCGCAGCAGGACGCCTAGCAATCCGCAAACCGTATCCAACGTTCTCTTCCACCGTCATGTGCGGAAAGAGCGCGTAGTGCTGAAAGACGGTATTTACGGGACGACGATACGGCGGAAGATCATCGAGCCGTTCGCCAGCCATCCAAACAGCGCCCGAGTTTGCCTGCTCGAATCCAGCAAGAATTCGCAGCAATGTGGTCTTGCCCGAACCGCTCTCGCCAAGAATCGTAAGAAACTCGCCCTCGGCAATTTCCAGGCTGATATCGCGCAGCACAACATTCTTCCCGAAATGTTTGGCTATCGAGCGCAGTGAGAGAAGTGATTGCGCGTTGGTGTTCGCGGGATTCGGAATCGCAGTAACTGCGCTGGTTGTCATGGTCCAGAGATTTGCTGCCCACAATTCGCGCGGACAGAAGTGGCCGCGCCTCACTCACTGACTTGCCTTCACCTCATTCCAGATCTCGTTGTACTTCGCGCGTCGCGGCACATTTTGCCAGAAGTACAGGCGCTTCTGGTAATTGTCGACGTCATCGAGGTGCAGGTTCTTCACCTCGTCCGCAGTCATGAACTGCGCCGCATGTGGATTCACCGGAGTGTAACCAGTCACATCGGTGACTTGCTTCTGCGTCTGCGCCTCGATCATGAACTCCAGAAACTTGTATGCCAATTCCTTGTTCTCGCTGCCAGCAGTAATCATCAGGTGATCGATCCAGCCTGTCGTGTTTTCCTTGGGAATCGTCTCGCCGACAGGGAAGTTCGCCTTGCGAAGTTGATTGGTCATCAACGGCCATCCCATCGCGATGACGACCTCGTGGTTCTGAAACAGGTTCGTGAGTTCGCCGCCAGTCGACCACATCTTGCGGATATTAGGCTTGAGTTCGATGAGCCTCTTCTTGACGGCATTCAGCTCTTCGTCGCTCAGGTTATAGAGATGTCCAGGATCGGGCTTGTCGTAGCCGAGAACCTGCGCAGCCATATACACAGTCGACAAATCGTCCCACACGGAAATCTTCCCTTTGAGCTTCGCGTCCCACATCACGTTCCAGCTGTCAGGCGACTGCGGAAACGCAGTTGTATCGTAGATCATCGGATCGGGACCCCACATGAACGGCACACCGTAAACATCGCCCTTCACGCGAACCAGCGACAGAGAAGTGAGCTGCGGCGAAAGCTGGCCATATGTAGGCAGTTTGCCGAGATCGAGCGGCGAGGCCAAACCGGAATTCGCGATCATGGTCGCCACATCGCTCGAAGGCGAAATGATGTCGTAAGTTCCAGCGCTGCCACCGCGCAGCTTCGCGACCAGTTCGTCGCTCGATCCCATGTAGGAAGCCGAGACCTTGCAATGATTCTGTTCCTCGAAGGCTCTTACATACGAAGGGTCAGCGTAACCCTCCCAGACGAGAAGGTTCAGGGTTTGCGTCTTCTTCGTGCACGATCCAAGCAGGAGCGCAATCGAACCAAGTAGAACGACGAGCACCGTATTGCGCATTCTCATACCTTCTCCCTAGAACGTCGGCGGAGTGTTTACCCACAAAAGCCAAGTTTCACTTGGTCCCGGATTCGTCCAGCGATGCGGCGTCGCGCTCTCGAAATAGAAGCTGTCGCCGCGTTTCAGATCGTACTCCTTGCCATCGAGAGCGATCTTGAGCTCGCCCTTCAACACGAAGAGAAATTCCTCTCCCTCGTGCATGTAAGCTTCGCCGCTGCCGGAGTGCGGCTTGATGCGAAAGAGATGCGGCTCCATCGCGGTGTTTCCCCAAGCCAGCAGTTCCATCCGAACACCTGGACCAGCCTCAAGCACTTTGCGCCGCGAAGGACGGACGAGGCGCGGATTGGCTTCGGCAGGATCGAAGAACTCGAGAATGTTCGTGCGATAGAAGCGCGCGAGACGCCGCAACGTCCCGACCGAAGCGCTCATCTGCGAACGCTCGACCGCGCTGAGAAATCCAACCGAGACTTCAGCCGCCGATGCAACCTCAGCCAGATTCAAACCTCGCAGCAGGCGCAGCTGGCGAAGGCGAGGTCCGACCCCAGCGGTTGGTCCGCGATGAGCGTGCTCAATTGCGCCATCGCGCTTGAGCATTTCGACGATAGCAGGTGCATTCATTCCTCGCACTCTGCGCAGATAGCGAGCCTTCTTCAGCAAGCGCACGTCGTCATGCGTATACAGGCGATATTGGCCGCGACTGCGTCGCGGACGCGCCAGACCAAGCTTCTCCCAGCCACGTATGGCCGAGGCAGAAATGCCGACAAGCCGCGCCACATCGCCGATCTTGAGATAGACCTGTTTCGCTATCGACATGAACTCGAATGCGCCTGCCCGATCGCTGCCCCGGAAGCCGAACTTTGCGCTTGACAGAAGGCTGGAGAGTCTCTAACCTTGCGCGATTATAGCAAGGTTCGTTTTGTTCGCAAGGTCGAAAACGCCAAAACCTAGAGCATTCGGATCTGACCTCGAGATCTGGAGGAGCCCATGTCGCAGCTAAGCACTTCCCCATTAGCCCGCAGACTTACCATTGTGTGCCTGTGTTTGATCTGCTCCACGCTGGTCTTCGCACAAGGCACCGGAGGCCGCATCATCGGCCGCGTCGCCGATTCCAGCGGCGCGGTGCTGGCAAACGTGAAGGTGACGCTGGCGAACGAGTCGACGGGCGTCAGCCACCAGACGCAAACCAACGACAGCGGCGACTATAGCTTCCCCGAGGTACCGGTTGGAACCTACACGCTGACCTTCGATCTGCAAGGCTTCAAGACCAGCGTCGGAAAGGGCGTTACAGTTGAACTAAACCAGGTCGTCACCTTCAACTCTACGCTGCAGATCGGCGAGACAAAGGAAGTTGTGGAGGTGAGTTCAGAAGCTCCGCTGGTTGACACAACTAGCACGCAGTTGGGCGCAGTGATGGAAAGCCGCCAGGTTGCGAACCTGCCGCTCAATTCGCGCGACACCTATCAGCTTTTGCAATTGCAGCCGGGAGTGATGTCGACGGTCGGATCGAGCAATGACATCGTTTTCGGAAGTGACAGTCCCGGCGCAGTCTCGGTAAACGGCGGTCGCGGCCGTTCTAACAACTTCAGCGTCAATGGCGGCGATGCCAACGACCTCTTTGCTAACCTCCCCACGGTTCAGCCCAGTCCCGATAGCATCCTTGAATTCCGGGTTCTGACGAATACCTTCGACGCGGAATACGGACGCAATTCCGGTTCGGTGATCAACGTCGTAACGAAGTCGGGAGCGAATCAGCTGCACGGAAGCGTGTACGAGTTTTTCCGCAACAAAGTCCTCAATGCGAATAATTACTGCCTGACTGAAGCCGAAGGTTTGCTATGCGACAAGCCTCAATCCAACCAGAATCAGTTCGGTGGTACTTTTGGCGGCCCGGTTATAAAGAACCGCACGTTTTTCTTTACTAGCTACGAAGGTAGGCGGATTCGGCAGGGGCTTCTCTCGCCCGCCGTGACGGTGCCGACGTCAGCAGAAAGGCCCTCCCCTACGAATTTGGTAAACGGTGTGATCGTAGGAGATTTTTCGCAGGGTGGTGAAGCCTCACCGTTCAGCGGGACGCTGGCTAATTCCGCGATCTTGTCGAGTCGGACCAACTGCCAGGCTGACACTAGCACGATTGGCGGAGGTGTCATTGCGGACGGCGCCAACTATTCCGATATTTTTCCCAACGAACAGATACCACTCTCCTGCATGGACCCGACAGCTGTCGATCTTCTGCAGTACGTGCCGGTCGCGCCCAATGGAGGTCCTCTCGTCAGCACCGTGCCAACCGAGGCTATTCGTGGCGATCAGGTGACGGCGAGGCTTGACCATCGAATCAACGACAAGCAGAACCTGATGATTTATTACTATTTCAACGACGACAGAACCAAGAACCCCTTTGCCGGGTTCGAACAGGCGGGCGCGGATCTTCCCGGATGGGGCGGCACCACGGCCGAACGCTTCCAGCAATGGAATTTTACTCACACCTGGACGATCAGCAGCAGCACGGTAAATGAGTTCCGCTTTACCTACAATCGTGAAGGTCAGTTGACATTTCTGCATCCCTCAAATACTCAACCGGTACAGGATTCCTGCCCAACTCCTCCGTCGTGGCTCACGGCACCGGTTCCATGTTTCTACGGTGATAATTCGCCTGATCCTCTTGGTAGCCAGTTCGGTATCCACCCGCAGCTGAGTGCCGATCGCGAAGGGCTCCCCTTCATTGCAGTTTCGGGCGGTTTCTCGATCGGCAACAACTGGGAAGGAGAACTTCCACAAGCCGGGAATTCTTTCCAGTTTGCAGATAGCCTGAGCAAGGTCAAGGGTACTCACACGATGAAGTTTGGCGTGGACGCCCGCCGCCAGCAGTTCAATCAAACTTACTATTACAACATTAATGGGCTATTCAACTACTACGGCGGCGGCTCCAATGACGTCGGCGCGGCCGATCTCTATGCCAATTACATGCTGGGCCTTCCCGACACTTACGGACAAGGCTCTCCCCAGAGTGAAAAAGTCCGCAATACTGGCCTCTACCTGTTCGCGCAGGACAGTTGGAAGATTCGACCGAATCTCACATTGAACTATGGATTGCGGTGGGAATTGAATACGCCGCTGGCAGACAGTTCGAGGCACGTGGAAACATTTCGGCCAGGTCAAGTCTCAACGGTCTATCCCTGCGGCGGCCCTAATACCGATTGCGGATCCCAGAATGCGGTAGGCCTGGTTGTCCCCGGCGACCCCGGCGTTCCCGCGGGCATGACGCAAACCTACTACAAGGCGTTTGCGCCACGCATCGGCATCGCATGGAGTCCAGGCAACTCGGGCAAGACTAGTATCCGCGCGGGATGGGGGCTTTTCTACAATCCCATCGAGCAACTTGTTCTCGCCCAGTTCGGCGCGGAGCCCCCGTTTGGCGGGAGCAGCAGCGTCACGGAGACGCAGTTTAACCTGCCGTTCCTCGGCCAGGATGGCGCGACTACTTATCTGAATCCCTTCGGCGGATTCATTACTCCCGCACCGAACTCGACGCAAGATTGGGCGAGATTTGAGCCCATCGATTTGTTTGGCGACTTCCAGCCTCATATGCGCACGCAGTATTCGGCGCAATACAACTTCACGATTCAGCGGCAGTTGACCAATGACATGAAACTGGAGGTCGGGTACGTCGGATCTCAGGGGCACCGGTTATTGGCTACCCACGATATCAATTACTCGAACCCGCAAACTTGCGTTGACATAAACACCCTTCAGGGACCACTGACTTGCAGCCCATTTGCCGAGGATGTGCCGTTCACCGTGACAGTACCGAACGGTTTCAATTTCCACATGCCTGACGGCTCGACTGTCACGGGCAGCGGACAAACATTAAATTTTGTTGGCTTGCGGCCGTATTCTTCTCCTCAGTGCGATCCCACCACCGGCAATGGTTGCCCGCTCAGCGGCATTCCGGTCTTCACCAGTATTTTTGCGCAAGATACGATTGCAGGTTCCGGATACAATTCCCTGCAAGCGTCATTGGATAAGCGATTCGCACACGGGATCCAATTCAACGCAGCATACACATTCAGCAAATCGATCGACCAGGCGTCGAGCTTCGAGGGTATCCTGAATCCTCTTCCCGGAGCCAACAACAACTCGCTATCGCTCTTCGATGCGCGCCATCGCTTCGTCATCAGTTATTACTGGGAGTTGCCCATTCGGAAATTTAACGGTGTAGCAGGCAAGGTGGTGAATGGCTGGGCCGTATCAGGAATCACAACCTACCAGACCGGATTCCCGATCCGTATTACTTCGTCTGCTGACAATGAACTGATGTATAGCGCCGACTTTCAATATCCCGGTCAACCCGATCAGATAGCACCTTTCCATCGGCTTCATCCGCAAAGCAACGGAAACTATTACTTCGACCAAAACAGTTTCACGGAAAACGCGACCGATGACAGCGCAAATCTCTGCTCGGATGTTCCTGGATACGGCTGCTACGATCCGAATCTGCTGGGTCGCGTTGGCAGCGCGCCCCGCACCATTTGCTGCGGACCCGGTATCAGCGATACCGATTTTGTGGTCATGAAAAATATTCCGCTTAACGAGCGGACACATTTCGAGTTCCGCGGAGAGATTTTCAATCTCTTCAACCACACCCAGTTCTTTAACCCCGACGGCAATAGCACTGACGGCAGCCAGTTTGGCCAGGTCACGCAAGTCAGAGACCCGCGGCTGGTACAATTTGCATTGAAATTCGTCTTCTGATTTTGTCCGAAGCGTTTTGTCCGAACCCGGGCGGTTTCGGCCGCCCCGGCCCAATCTAATGGCCTTCTCGGCCTGAGCAATTTTGGAGATTACGATGTATCCCGCACTGCAGAAGGAGCTCGAAACTTTCGAGCGCCGCACGCCTAAGTCCGCCGAAGCTCACAAGAAGAACCTCAAGCGCATTCCGCTCGGCGTTGCCAGCAACTACCGCGCCTACGATCCATACCCGATCTTTGTACAGGACGCGAAGGGAAGCCGGTTCCGCGATCTCGATGGCAATGAGTACATCGATCACAATCTATGTTTCGGGGCGCTTATGGCGGGACACTGCCATCCTGCGGTGATGAGCGCCGTCCAGAGCCGCCTTTCGACCGGCACGATGTACGGCATGCCGCACAACATGGAGTGGGAACTGGCGGAAGAAATCTGCACGCGATTTCCGGTCGAGATGTGCCGCTTCGGCAACAGCGGGACGGAAGTGACCATGCACAGCGTGCGTCTGGCGCGCGCCGCTACTGGACGCGACAAGATCATCAAGTTCGAGGGCGGCTACCACGGACTGCACGATGCCGCACTTGTTAGCGTGAAGCCGCATCCGCCCGCCGACGATTTCGGAGACATCAAGAATCCGAAGCCGGTTTCGGGCGGGAAAGGTGTGCCGAAGGCGGCCATCGCCAACGTGCAGATCGCGACCTTCAACGATCTTGAAACTGTCGAACGGCGCTTCCGCGAAAATCCGGATCAGATCGCAGCTGTCATCCTTGAGCCGATCATGATGAATGTCGGCCTGTGCATGCCGCAGAAGGGATTTCTTGAAGGCCTGCGCGAGCTGTGCGACAAGTATGGTGCGCTCCTGATCTTCGACGAGGTCAAGACCGGCGCGAAGCTTGGCTGGGCCGGCGCGTCGGAATACTTCGGCGTCACGCCTGACATGATCTGCCTGGCGAAGTCGATTGGTGGCGGCTTGCCGCTTGCGGCTTTTGGCACGCATAAACGGGTGATGCAGCTCATCTCCGACCATAAGGTTTTCCATGGCGGCACCTACAACACCAATCCCGTTTCAATGGCGGCTGGCCTCGCGGTCTTCCGCCAGGTGCTGACGCGCGAGAACTACGCTCACACTGACAAACTCAGCGCCAAGCTGACGGAAGGCTACCGCCGCATTATTGCGAAGGCTGGACTGCAGGCTTATGTCGCGAGCGCGGGCGTGAATGGCGCGCTGATGCTGTATCCGTCGGAGATCAAGAACTACCGTGACTGGCTGGCGATCGACATCGATCTGTGGCGGCACTATTGGTTCGCCATGGTAAACCGCGGCGTGATGGCTCAGCCCTACTGGTGGGACGAGCAGTGGACGATCTCGGTGCAGCATACCGAAGCCGATATCGACGAGCACATAGCCGCCTTTGCCGATATCGCCGATTCGCTCGCAGCCGCACAGCACGAGCGACTGGGAGCGGTGGCAACGCACTAGTTATTGAGTCATTGAATCATTGAGTCATTGAGCGATTGAAGTTCCCATAACGATCACCTAGTCTCTCCAAGACTCAATAATCCAATTTTTCAATGACTCAATCTCTGAATGACTCAATAAGCCGATGAGTTCTGATTCCAACCAGCCACACCTCAAGCGCGTCCTAGGACGCTTTGACTTGGTGCTGCTGTTTGTCGTCGCGGTTTTCAATCTGAATGTCGTCCCGTCGATTGCGGCTAATGGCGGCGTAACTGTTTGGCTGTGGTTGATCTCGCTGCTGCTCTTTTTTTGGCCTCAGGGAATCGCCGTCATCGAACTGGCGCAGCGGTATCCGGGTGAAGGCGGTGTATACCTCTGGGCTAAAGAAGTCTTTGGCGACTTCCACGGATTCCTCTCCGGCTGGTGTTACTGGACGAACAACATGCTGTACGTGCCGACGGTGATGCTCTACTTCGTCGGAGTGTCGGTGTTCGCCCTGGGGCCGAGTCATGCTGCGCTGGCTGATAACAAGGCCTTTGCCATGCTGGCGTCTTTTGCGTTGCTGACATTCCTTACGGTTTTGAACATCGTGGGGCTTGGTGTCGGAAAGTGGCTGAACAATCTGGGCGCGATTGGTACATTTGTGGCCGCCGTTGTCCTTATTGGCCTTGGTTTCACGGTTTGGTCGCGTTTCGGAAGCACAGTGACCGCTGCCGATTTTCGCATTCCTGCCGATCCGAAATTTGTTTTGAATTCGTTCGGCGTGATTTGCTTCGGTCTGGTCGGGCTTGAACTCGCGTCGGTGATGGGCGACGAAATTCAGGATCCACAGAAAACCTTGCCCGGAGCGGTGGCGTGGGGCGGCGTGCTATCGGGCGCGCTTTATATCGGAGCGACGCTCACGTTGCTGGTTGCGATTGGCAAGAACGACATCAGCGTGCTTCAAGGCATCGTTCAGGGTGTGAGCCATATGGCGGGCCGGGTCGGAGTGGGCTGGATCATTGTTCCCTTCGCGGTGATGCTCAGTTTATCGATCGCGGGCATTGGATCTGCCTGGATGGGCGGCTCAGCGCGCATCCCGTTCGTCGCCGGACTCGACTCCTACATGCCAGCGGCGATGGGAAAGGTGCATCCGAAATACGCTACTCCGCACGTGGCGTTGATCGTGCAAGGCATCGTCTCGCTTGTCCTGATCGTGTTGAACTTCACGCTTTCCGGCGGCGTACAGGAAGCATTTCAGAAAATGCTCTCGGCCGCTGTCGTGCTGCAGCTTGTTCCGTTCCTTTACGTTTTCGCGGCGCTCGTCAAGTTCGCTTTCCGCAGAGAACTGCAGGGCGGCCGCTATGGAAGAGGAACGCTCTTGTTTGCGGGAGGCGCGGGGTTTCTGACGACCGTGCTGGGCATCGTTCTGGCATTCTCGCCCGCAAAGCAGATCACTTCGCTCTGGAGATATGAAGCGGGAATGTTTGGTATTACGTTCGGCTTTCTGGCGCTGGGAGCATTCTTCTTTTTCGGATATGGACGTTTGAAGTCATTGAACTCAGGCGTCGAGAGAAACATCAGTACGGCAAGAACCACTCTCTGAGATAAAGCAGGAGATTTTTATGCCCGCTGGAATTCATACCGAAGTCAAAACTTACCAGATGTATATCGACGGCGAATGGGTTTCGAGCAAGTCGAACAAGACCTTTCCTGTCTACGATCCCTCGACCGAGGAGGTAATCGCGCAAGTTCCAGACGGTAACGCCGAAGACGTGAATCGCGCCGTCGCCGCTGCCAAGGCAGCGTTCGAAGAAGGTCCATGGGCAACGACAACCGCACAGGAGCGCGGCCGCATACTATTTCGTCTTACCGACAAAATTCGTCAGAACCTGCCCGCGTTAGCGGAACTCGAATGCCGGAACTCCGGCAAACCGATTGTCGAAGCTGAGTTCGATATCAACGATGTTGCAACCTGCTTTGAATACTATGGTGGCCTGGCCACCAAGGTTGTCGGCCACGTGAATCCCGTGCCGGATAACGCCATGAGCTTATCGCTCAAGGAGCCAATGGGTATTGCCGGCCAAATCGTTCCGTGGAATTATCCCCTTGCCATGGCCGCGTGGAAACTTGCTCCCGCTATTGCCGCAGGCTGTACCTGCGTACTCAAGCCCGCAGAACAGACGCCGCTCACCGTACTCGAAGTCGCGAGGTGGTTCGATGAAATCGGGCTGCCCAAAGGCGTAGTCAACATCGTGACCGGTTTCGGCGAAACGTGCGGGTCACCCCTCGTTAAGCATCCCGACGTAAACAAGATCGCCTTCACGGGTTCTGCGGCTGTGGGCAAGATCATCGTCAAAGAAGCGGCCGACACGGTGAAGCGCGTGACGCTTGAACTCGGTGGCAAGTCGCCGAACATCTTTTTTGCGGATGCCGATTTCGAAGCAGCTATCGACGGCGCACTCTTCGGCGTCTTCATCAATCAGGGAGAGGTTTGCTCGGCCGGTAGTCGAATTCTCGTGCAGAAGTCGATCTACAAAAAATTTGTCGAGGCCATGGCTGAGAAGGCGAAGAAGATTAAGCTTGGTCCGCCGCTCGATCGCGAAACGAAGATGGGCGCGCTGGTCAGCAAAGAGCAATATGATCGCGTGCTCTCATTTGTCGATATCGGCAAGAGAGAAGCGAAGATCGCATCGGGTGGCGGCCGCGCTGAGAAATTTGCAAAAGGCTACTACGTTCAGCCAACAATTTTCTACGATGTCGACAACAGCGCACGCATTGCACGCGAGGAAATTTTCGGTCCGGTTGCCGCGGTCATTCCGTTTGACGATGAGAGAGACGCGCTGAAGATCGCGAACGATTCGCCCTATGGATTAGCTGCAGCTGTTTGGACCCGCGACATCTTCAAGGCCATGCGTACGGTGAAGTCGCTGCGCGCCGGAATCGTCTGGGTCAAGCACATGCAGCCGACTTACGTAGAAGCGCCGTGGGGAGGCTACAAGCAATCCGGTTTTGGCCGAGAACTTGGGCCTTGGGGAATCGAGGAGTATCTCGAGACGAAGCAGGTCTACATCAACTTGAACGAAGCGCCGATTGGGTGGTACTGAGAAACAGTTCTCGGTCCTCAGTTGTCAGTTCTCAGTAAACCCGAACCGGAACGGACCAAGACGCTGAGATCTGGTAGCAAGGAACAGAGAACAAAGAACAGAGAACTGAGAGCTTTATGTCTTCCATTCAACTTCGCACTCCTATTCCCGGTCCGCGGTCGCAGGCGCTGATGAAGCGGCGCGACGCCGCTGTTGTGCGCGCTGCTTATCACGCGACGCCTGTTTTTGTTGCCAAGGCGGAAGGCGCCATCGTTGAAGACGTGGACGGAAATCGTCTTATCGACTTTGCCGGAGGCATCGGGTGCCTGAATACCGGGCACCGCGCTCCGCGCGTCGTAGAAGCGCTTCGTCGGCAGCTTGATCGCTTCCTGCACACCAGTTTCAACGTGCTGCCCTATGAAAACTACATCGCGGTGTGTGAAAAGCTGAATGCCATCGCTCCTGGGCGGGGTCCGAAAAAGACGCTTCTCGTCACGACCGGCGCAGAAGCCACCGAGAATGCGGTGAAGATCGCACGCGCTTACACAAAGCGGCCCGCGATCATCGCTTTCGAAGATGCCTTCCATGGCCGCACTTATATGGCTATGGCCATGACCAGTAAGACACATCCTTACAAGGCAGGGTTTGAGCCGTTCCCGAGCGATGTTTATCGTATTCCGTACGCATATTGCTATCGGTGCTCGTATTCGCTGAAGTATCCGTCGTGCGAGATGTTCTGCGCGAAGCACATGGAAGACACGTTCAAGCGCGTGGTTGCAGCTGAGAACGTCGCGGCGGTAATTGTGGAGCCCATTCTTGGGGAAGGTGGTTTCGTCACTCCGCCTCTGGAATTCTACCCAACGCTTACGGAGATATGCCGCAAATACGGCATTTTGGTCATCGCGGATGAGGTGCAGACTGGCTTTGCGCGAACGGGCGCAATGTTTGCCTGCGAGCGACTTGGCCTCGATCCTGATCTTGTGACCACGGCAAAGTCTCTCACTGGTGGTTTGCCGATGGCTGCTGTGACTGGCCGTGCAGAGATTATGGATGTTACCGGTCCAGGGCAATTGGGTGGAACGTTCGGGGGAAGTCCGGCAGCGTGCGAAGCGGCGCTCGCGGTGCTTGAGACGATCGAGAGTGAGAATCTCTGTGCGCGGGCGAACGTCCTTGGCGAACGATTTCGCAAGCACGCAGCGAAATGGCAGGCGCAATGGGAGCTTGTCGGCGAAGTCCGCGGCCTGGGCGCGATGCAGGCGCTGGAACTCGTTCGTTCGAAAGCGACTCGCGAGCCTGCGGACGAAGAGACGAAGCAGGTGGCACAATATTGCTATGAGCATGGACTCGTGCTCATCACAGCGGGCTCGTACAGCAATGTGATTCGATTGCTCATGCCGCTGGTCGTGACCGATTCGCAGATGGACGAGGCAATGGATGTGCTGGAGGCGGCATTGGAGCAGGTCAGCGAAAGGAAGTCGGCGTTGAGCACGCAGTCAGTTTAGTAGCGGGGCGCCGTGGCGCTGCGAAAGAAAAGCAGGTCCCTCGCTGCGCTCGGGATGACAATTCATATTTGAGGACAATTCCTACAACGATTTTGAAGTAATCGAGAGAGAGGACTCATATGGCTACTGCGACCGAAACTCCTACCATGACCGGCAAAGAAATGGTCGACCTCACAAAGAAGCACACGCTCTACGAGTGGTCGGCGCAGTCAAAGGTCGATCCGATTCCCGTTGCGCGAGCCAAAGGCATTTATTTCTGGACGCCGGAAGGGAAGCGATTCATCGACTTCAACAGTCAGCTCATGTCTGTCAACATCGGACATGGCGACGAGCGTGTGATTAACGCGATCAAAGAGCAGGCCGAGACGCTATGCTATGCCAACCCATTCATGGCTCACGAGCCGCGTGCTCGTCTCGGGCGGAAGTTGGCCGAAATTACTCCTGGCGACATCGACACATTCTTTTTCACAAATGGCGGCGCTGAAGCTACTGAGAACGCTGTCAAATTGGCACGTTTCTTCACCGGACGCCACAAGATCATTGCGCGGTACCGTTCCTATCATGGTGCGACTGCAGGTTCGATCTCACTGACCGGCGATCCGCGCAGATGGGCTGCTGAGCCTGGTATTCCGGGTGTTGTGCGGGTACTCGACCCTTATCATGGCATCGAGCGCGGTTGGGAATCGGCGGAATCTTCGCTGGCGATGATCGAAGAGACGATTCAGCTAGAAGGCCCCCACACGATTGCGGCGTTTATCCTGGAAACCGTTACCGGCACAAACGGCATCCTCATCCCTCCCGACGGGTACATGCAGGGCGTGCGTAAACTCTGCGACAAATACGGAATCCTGATGATCGCCGACGAGGTGATGGCCGGCTTCGGCCGGACTGGCGAATGGTTCGCCGTCGACCACTGGAAAGTTGTTCCGGATCTTCTCTGCATGGCGAAAGGACTTACATCGAGTTACATTGCGCTTGGCGCAGTCGGAATGCGCCATCACATCGCCCAGCATTTCCATGACAAAGTTTTCTTCGGCGGATTGACTTACAACTCGCACCCGATGGGCTGCGCGACAGCGCTTGCGACGATTCGCGTTTACGAAGAAGACAATCTGATTGAAAACGCGCGCAAGATGGGCGCAATCATGAAGGATCTTGGCGCCGAGATGCAGAAGAAGCATCGGTCTGTCGGCGCGATCCGCTCCATTGGTTTGTTTGGAATTTTCGAGCTTGTGCGTAGCCAGAAAACGAAACAGCCGATGGCGCCGTTCAACGGCACTTCCGATGAGATGGCCGCGCTTGGAAAATTCTTCCGGGAGAACGGGCTTTATACCCTCGTGCGCTGGAACACGTTCTACACTAACCCGCCGCTGTGCATCAACGAGCAGCAATTGCGTGAGGCCTTCGCGATTATCGATAAGGGATTGGAAATTACGGACCGGGCTGTTGCAGATTGACGCCCGGTAAGTTGCAGGAGTCGAGTTAAGAGCAAGGGCACACCTCTTTGGGTGTGCACTCGCTCTGTCTGATCCCCATGCGCTGTTTTGTGCGTTCGAGAACCCGCTCTAGTAAATCGCCAGCGAGTAAAGCTCGCCGGCCCCGATTTGTCCGCGAAGGACGTCGTACCAGACCACCTGGAGGGTTTGCGGATCCTCGTTAATCATCGAGGGCACGGCGAAGGTGGCTCCGTAGGCGTTGGCGTGCGCAAAGCGGTCGTCTACCTCGAAGCCGAAGTCGATGTGAAAAACGCCCGGGCCTTCTTCTACGAGATTGAAGCCGCAGGGCGGAGTGGTAGCGGCGGTTCCCGTAAGGCTCGAGTTGAAACACCTTTGGATGGTGTAAGGTGCCTGCGCCGTGTTGACGAAGAGCAGGGCTTTGACCCAGCCTCCGCTGGTCCGGTCTTGTTGAACGTTGCCGGTCGCGGCGAAGGCGAGACCCCGACCGTCGAGTGTCTTGCCAACGACTCCGATTCCTGTGTTGTTAGTTTCACCAATGACTCCAACGCCAGCGCTGCCCGTGGAGAGGCCGAAGACGCCGCGCCCGTTGTCGGAAGCTGACTGTCCGATTACGCCGAATGTGAAACCGGCTGCGCCGGTCGCAGTAGCCGAACCCTCAACGGCCGCTACGCTATTACCGGTTCCGGTCATCGTGCTGTAGACGCCGCCCACCGAAGTGTTGGTCGTCAGCGTGGGAGTAACCATAGCGAGCGATGAATAGATTGCGCCCGTGGCGTTGATGTTCCCGCTGGTGTTCAGTCCGTTGGTTGCGGTGATTGTTCCGCTGGAACTGATGTTGCCGGTCGCGGTCTCGCTGCCGGCGACCTTCAACGTGCTCCCGCTCTGGGACAAAATCGAACTGGTAAGCGTGGCATTGCCGCCATTGCTTGCGAACACCGGCAAGAAGGCCGTTTTGCACGCCGTACCGGACGCGCAGAAGAGTTCGTTCGCGTCGACTTGCGGTTTCGGCTGGTCTTGTTGTCCGGCGGTGGCAGCCATGAAGGCTGAGGCCGGTTTCCCGCCGAGAGTTTCAGCGTCGCCTGCTTTCAGAGCGTAAGGAACGCTGACTAGAAGGGTGCGCGCTTGTTCAGCCTGGCCGCTGACTTGAACGGCAAGCCAGCGTGCCTCGCCCGTCGTGAACACGTCGGCAGGCAACCCCTGTGCGTTCGCCGCGCCGAGCATAACCGAGTAGTGGCCGTTCTTGTCGGCCTGCACGTTCTGGGTTTCCATCCAGAGTGGAGCGCCACTGGTCTCCTCTTTATAGAGCAGGAAAGTTACTCCCTGAGTGCCGGAGAGAGGCTTGCCGTCGGCGGCAGAAAGAATACCGGCGAGCTTCACGATTGAAGGTACGATCCGATCGGCTGTTGCAGGTTCGCGTGTCGTCGTTTGTTGAGCGAGCAAAGGCAGAGCACAACAGGCAAGTGCAAGGAAAATAGCAAACTTTCTAACGATCCGAGTGGCACATCTGATGTGGGACATGGCATCCTCCTCGCCTGTAACAGCGCAAACAGGAGGAGAAATCGATCATGGCTCTAAGAAATATCTAATGGAGTTGCCCGGTGGTGACCTTGGTACCTGACATGCAGCGCATTACGGTACGCCGGGATTGCTCCTGAGCCGATGGTAGTTAGTGCCGAAAGCTCACTCGAATCCGGGAAGGGAATTGCGCCTCCTGCGCTGGACACTCCGGTTGTCACTCCGCGAGGTTCACAGGGCGAGTCTGGAGCTGGCGCGGAGATATCGGAATGTGAGATTTATTCTGCCGCCCAGCCGCCTGCACGACATCGAACTGAAAAACAAGGTCCCGGGCATCCACCGGCTGTATACGCTGTCGCATATCTACGGGTGCGATTTGAGAGCAATGCTGGATTGGTACGGAATTCCGCGATCTTAAAGCCGTCCCCTGAATCAAGAACATCTCAAGTTTCATCTCATGAATTGCCCCGGGCCAAGGTTGTACCGGTACTACATGCACGCTAGGCTCGCATCAGGAGGAAACATGTCGACACGACCGCCGCTGCCACCGTTTGATGAAACTTCTGCAGTGCAAAAAGTCCGCTTGGCGGAAGATGCATGGAATTCGCGCGATGCGGAGAAAGTGTCTCTTGCGTATACGGCGGACTCGCGCTGGCGCAACCGCGCGGAATTCATCCATGGCCGTGAAGAAATCGTGGCGTTTCTTAAGCGCAAATGGGCCCGAGAACTTGACTACCGATTGATCAAGGAATTGTGGTCGTTTCGTGAAAATCGGATAGCCGTGCGCTTTGCGTACGAATTCCACGACGACTCAGGACAATGGTTCCGAGCGTACGGAAACGAGAATTGGGAGTTCGACGAGAATGGATTGATGCGCGTGCGGCACGCCAGCATCAACGACCTGCCGATCAAGGAAGCGGAGCGCAAATATCGATGGCCGTTGGGGCGGCGGCCCGATGGGCATCCGGGATTGAGCGAACTTGGATTTTAGCGAGACATTCGCCGAGTGGTTTCACCACTAAGGGCACGAAGGTTCACGAAGAGGAAAGCCGCTCGCTATCTAGCTAAGTCTTTTTAGATACTTTTCGAATCCTCGCGTTGTTTTTCAGATGTGCTCCAACACGCCCTTCAGGTAAATCCAGAAATTCTGCACCGTCGAGATCTGCACGCGTTCGTTGGGGCTGTGCGGGCCCACGATCGTCGGACCGAACGACGCCATTTGCATGCCAGGATATTTTTCACCGATCACGCCGCATTCGAGGCCGGCGTGCATGGCAATCAATTTTGCGGGTTGGCCAAAGAGTTTTTCGTGAACTTGCTGCAGCTTTTGTACGACTTCGCTATGGGGATCGGGTTTCCACCCAGGATAGCTGCCGCCCTGCTCGACTTCGAATCCGGCCAAACGGCAGACCGTCGCAATCATCGCGGCGGCAGCGTTCTTGCTGGCCTCGATCGCGCTGCGCTGGCTGGTGATGATCTCGACGGTATCGCCTTTCGTGGTGATCACGGCAAGGTTGGTTGAAGTCTGCACAAGGCCTGGAACGTCGGGGCTCATTGCCAGCACGCCATGGTGCAGGCTCGAGAGCAGCGCCACCGTTTGTTTCGCGTCGACCGCGTCCATCACTTTTGCGGGAGTCTGAGTCTTCTCCGCCGAAATCTCCAACTCGGCGTCGAACTGTCCGAGGTCTGTCTGGTATTCCTGCTCGGCCTTGGCAGCTAGCGACTTCAGGTCCTGCTCGCGGTTCGAGTCCACCAGCACAGTCGCCGAGGCCTCGCGAGGAATGGCATTCTGAGCGCTGCCGCCGTTGATGTCGGCGATCTCGGGGGACAACTGGTCGAGCACGTTCTGAAGCACTCCGCCGAGGATGCGCAGAGCGTTCCCGCGGCCGAGGTGAATGTCGACCCCAGAATGGCCACCCTTGAGACCTGAGACCTTGATACGCCACGCCGCATTTTTGCTCGCCGGGCGCAGCGTGATCTTCCGTTGCGCTATCGTCTTGATGCCGCCCGAGCAGCCAATGCAGATCGTGCCTGTCTCTTCGTTGTCGAGATTCAGAAAATACTTCGACTTCAGCACTCCTCCCGGAAATTGCGCCGCACCGGTGAGACCAGTCTCCTCGTCCACGGTGAAAGCGAACTCCAGCGGGCCATGGGCGATGTCATTACTTTCCATCACAGCCAGCGCAGCTGCGACACCCACTCCGTTATCCGAGCCAAGGGTCGTGCCATCCGCTTTCAGCCAGTCTCCGTCGCGCAACACCTTGATGGCGTCGGCATCGAAGTTGAATGCCGTGCCTTCATTCTTCTCGCAGACCATATCGAGGTGACCCTGCAACAGGGCCATGGGAGCCCGTTCCCGGCCGGGGCGGGCGGGCTTCCGGATGACGACGTTACCCGCATCATCCTGCTCCGCCTTGAGACCAAGGCGTGAGGCGCTCGAAAGAACGTAGTTGCGAGCTGCAGCCTCCTTGGTCGAGGCGCGGGGTATCGTCGTCAACGCTGCAAAATGCTCCCAGACGGACTTTGGTTCGAGGTTCTCAAGGGCAGGGACCATGGCACGCTCCATAAGAATATTAAGTGCAAGTGTCATCGTAACCGCGCCAGCATGATTCTTCCAAGCCCTGCTGTCTTTTGAGTGGGCTCCGTTCCGGATTATTCGAAAAAGGCGAGGGCATCTTCCGTGGAGAAGTCGGGAGACTGTACAGTAAAGTAAAGATGGCCGCTCCCCATAATTCTGCTATTCCGGAGGATACAAAAGCCGCCCCGCGCGCTGCATTCTCCTACCCCGACTTCGTTGCCTTCTCAATTGCGCGTTTTTGTATCGTTGCTGCGCTGGAGATGCAGTCCGTCGCCGTAGGCTGGCAGGTCTATGAGATTACCAAGCGCCCTCTCGACCTCGGGTTGATCGGGCTTGCTCAGTTCCTTCCGGGAATCGCGCTGTTTCTTCCGGCTGGCCATGCCGTCGATTTGCTGAACCGCCGTCGGCTCGTGATCGCCTGCTATGCCAGCTTCGCCGCCTGTTCCGCGATGCTATTCCTCTTCGCCGAACACGGGATTTCTACCATTTATCCCATCTATGGCGTCGTGGTTTTTCTCGGGATTATCCGCTCTTTCAACTTCCCCGCCGCCCGCGCCATTCTTCCGCAGATAGTCCCCGACGCCCATTTCTCCAATGCAGTCGCCTGGAGTTCGAGCATATTTCAGACTGCCACCATTCTCGGACCCACTTTCGGAGGGCTGCTGTATGCGTTTTCGCGTGGTCCGCAATTCGTCTATGCCGCAGTCGCTCTCACCGGCGTTGCTGCCACGCTTGCCATGACGCGAGTCAAAGCCCGCGAGAAGGCGCGACCTCGCGAGCCCGTGAGTCTCCAGACCGTGCTTGCTGGTCTGCGCTACATCTGGCGCGAAAAACTCATACTCGGCAGCATTTCACTCGATCTGTTTGCGGTGCTCCTCGGCGGAGCCGTCGCCCTTTTGCCTGTCTATGCGCGCACGATCCTTCACACCGGGCCATGGGGCCTCGGTCTCTTACGCAGCGCACCCGGTGTCGGTGCCGCGGCTATGGCCGTTCTCCTTGCGCACCGTCCTCTGCGGCGCGGGGCGGGCCCGATCATGCTTGCTTGCGTTGCAGGCTTTGGCATTTTCACCATCAGCTTTGGGCTTTCGCGGAACCTCGTCCTTTCCCTTCTCTCACTGCTTCTGGTTGGGGCCTGCGACATGGTCAGCGTGGTGATCCGCGCCATTCTTGTGCAGATCCGCACGCCCGACGCCATGCGCGGCCGCGTGAATGCCGTCGATATGATCTTTATCGGCGCCTCCAACCAGCTCGGGGAATTCGAATCCGGTGTTACAGCTCACTGGTTCGGAACGGTTCCTGCGGTGGTTCTGGGCGGCGTCGGCACGCTGGTAGTCATTGCCCTCTGGACGTGGCTCTTCCCCGAATTGCGCCAGCCGCACGACGTTACCACCGAAAAGTTCGAAGAGTCTCCCAACGCGGATCCCAGCCAGACCATCTCAGCCCCTTAATGGCACGCGGGAGATAGATTTGCCATCCGATTTGAGCACGGCTTGGTCTTCGGTGGTTAATAGAACATGAACCCGAGCGAGTGCGCGCCTGGTTGAGGACCAGCTGGCCCAACGAAATTAACGCGACGGCAGACGCGATCGGGCACGTCTACGAAACAGTAATAACCGTTAGGCTGTCCGCCTGGATTCTGGCGCTCTGCGATGAGTTTGCCCAGGGTTGGAGGCAGGCCGGCACCAACACAGGCGTAGCCCGAGGCGCCTTTTGTCGAGGGCTGACCGCCACAGGTGTCGGAGCCGTCGGTTTTCGCCTCGAGCTTGCACTTGTAAGAGCCCGGTATCGTATAGGTGATGGTAGTTGAGGTCACATTGTCATCAACCATCCGATAGCCATCACAGGGGTCGCCGGGGCCGCCTGCACCACTCGTCAGTCCTGCTACAAGGATTCGCATACCCGGCGCGAAACCGTACAAGTTATTCGATACCGACTGGCCATTCAGCATGGTGACCGCGAGCGTCACGTGAGTATTGCCAGCTTCGAATGCGCTGGAGGGCTCATCTTTCACGTAACCGGCGATGACGACGTTGTCCGGCATGGCGGGGTCGTTGAAGGAGTTGCCGAGGTGAAATTCGGCACCGCCTCTCAACAGAAAAGATCCGTCGCCCCAAATGCTAAGCGTCTTGTCGGCCTTCTCCGATGTGGCCGTAGTCACACTATAAGTTCCGATCGGCAACAGGCACGGGTAGGACTGACAGACGGTATTCTTATCGGCGATAAGTGGCACCGACACGGCGCTGTCTTTCGCTGGATGTGTCTGCGATGAGAGCAACGGGCCTGTATGCGTATAAAGTCTGCCAGGCTCGCATCCGCCGTTCTCCAAGCCGGGGCTCAGAAGGCAGTGCAGCCCGACGTCATAACTATTAATGCGCGACGAATTCTTGACATAGGAGCCCTCGGTGGTCCACGAGGCACGTGATACCGATAAGGGTGTGGTGATTGTGACTGTGTCGATCAGTAAGTGACTTTTCGAGTTACCCCAGTGATTTGCCGTCGCATGCACCTGAGTGGCGGTGACATTACTGCTATAAGCCTGAGCGCGAGCCGTGCCTGCATTAATGCCCAGGGCAACGACGAGAAGCACGATCCAAGTGATATGTCGGTTCATAGTCTCTCCTTGATCGCGTGTTCTAGAAGATGAGGAGCATGGGAGCTTCCGGGAACTTCGCCGATGACAGCGCGGGGTCGGTCGCCGGCGGCGTAACGAACACCGGAAGACCGCTGTCAATATAGTAGGTGCAGGATGGTGGCTGTCCTGACGGACAGAGTGTAGGTAATAGACTTGCGTTCGCGCCGGCGCCTGCCGCGCCCCCCAGCCACACATTGAACAGATACATGTAGCCGTGATTGCCATCGCCCCACAAGGCGGCACAGTTGGCAGTACAGTCCGTAGCCAGCGTCAAAGCGTATTGGCCAGCGGGAAGCGTGCAGGGAAGCTGACAATTCTCAGTTCCTACCCATGAGACGGTCGTCAGTCCAGCGTGTGGAGCAAAGGTTGTCCCGGTCTGAATGCCTATATGGACCATTAGATGTCCGGCGAGAGATGCGGCACTTGGGCCGCTGATGTAGTAGAGGCCGAGATCGTAGTGATTAGCCGAGCTACTGTCCGGTGCCTGCACCGCGTAGGACACCCAGTTCGTGTAACACGACGATTGAATGTCGAACCCCCAAGCGCTCATTCCGGCGCTGCCCTGTGGGCAGTTATAGTGAATACCGCCCTTCTCGCCCGGTGTGCATCGGGCCGAACCAGTCATACTAACCTTGATCGGATCTTCTGAGAGGAAGATGTTGTGCTCTGCGCACTGGTTCGCTGCAAACATGCGGCCGAGCAGGGCACAAACAATCAGCAGATGACGCATAACCGCCTCCTTAGTAGATGAGGAGCTTTGCCGGCTTTATTGGAGATGATGAGCCTTGCGTTGTGTTCCAAACCGGGGTTGTACTATTCACAGTGAAGTTCATGTTGGCCGGCAGCCCGGCTGGGTCGTACTGAGTGGATGAAGCGGTGAATGGGTAGATCAAGCCAAGGTCGGCGTCGCCGAGAAGTTGCGCGCAGATCACGGGCTTCAGAGCATCGCTGCAGGTTGTGCCAATTGCTGCCGCATAAAGTCCCGCAGGCAGTTTGCAGGGTATGGACGCGCAGACCGTTCTACTATCCGCGATCCAGGGCAGAGCTTCATGGCAGGTTCTGTCCATTGCCCCGTTGGTACAGGGGGCATGATCTTCAAAATCGGTGGGATAAGTTGCGGAAGTCCGGACCGTGCAGTTAGCGAAGGTTGTGCTCTGGGAAGTAGGATTGTTTGTGGTCAGCACAGTCTTGGTTGCCGAGGCAACGTTGACGCTGACGTCGTAGACACCGCAATTGTCGAGCTTGATAGATTCGCCCAGCGGGAAATCGGGAAGAAGGAAAGTACCCGTTAGAGTCAGCGAATCGCGGGTTCCGGTGACTGTGACTCCGGTAACGATGGCGGGGACAAGGTTGTTGGTGAACCAACTTCCGTAGATCGGCCCGGTGTGAACGTAGAGTTGGCCGCCTCGACCGCCCTGCGCGCAATCGCCACTCACGCAATAAAGTCCGACGTCGTAGGTAGTGGGGGCGTTTGATGGACTGGTATCCACTCTCCATACGTGATAACCGACGCTTTGCGCAATGCAGGCTACGGGGATACGAAAGCCGACGGCGCCGATGCCGCCGGGAGCGGAATAGCCCATATTTTCCGTGGCGCTAATGGTGGCGATACCGCTGTCCGCACCAGTGTTCGACAGCTCACAACCCGGCTGGGACCACATGGAGGTTGTCAACAGCAGGACCACAACAAGCAGAAGGAGTTTTCGCATGTTCTACCTCAGAGGTAGGGCTAAGCGAGCACACAGGAATCGCGGGCGTGATTCCGAGGTCTCGACCTGAAATATGGTTTGGACTAACAGACAGCGGGGCCCGGTACGTAAGGTTCGCCTCAGGGGAGGGGCACTTTCGGGGACCTATTTTTGGAGAAGCGGAACAGGCAAATGTAGTGAGATGGACGGACGCTGTCGGTGAAGTGGATCACATGCCGGATGTGCGCGGATCACGAAAAGCAACTAAGTTCGTTCCGTTGCCAGCCGAGCTAAGTTAGCCGGAAGAACGCACGCTCGGGGAGGAAACGCGGAATGCCGGTTCCACCTTGTCCTCAATTATCCTACTTACCCGCTAGCCGGTTGTACTTCTTAAGTACCTCCCGCAGCTTGTCATGGGGAAGAGCAATCACAGTATGGCCGTTGATTCCGGTCATGGTGTCGGCGGCGACCATCGCGTTGACAACTGCTTCTTCCGTGGCCTGCACCGTAGCCAAAAAAATCGGGTCGAGGCTGTCATTTGGCAGCATCTTCACTTCGTGAACCCCCTTCGGGTTCTCCATGCCGGAATTGGCTGTCGAAAATGCAATGAAGATATCGCCGGAGCCGTCGCCGGAGTAGCTTCCATCGCGCCCGAGGCCAAGCGAGGCGCGCCGCGCCACGCGCTTGAGCTGCGTCGGAATCAGCGGCGCGTCGGTGGCGATCACGATGATGATCGATCCAGTGTCTAGATCTCGCGTCGGCCGTAAGGAACTCGTCTCATCTTCCTCATAGGCGCGGTGCTCTGGAATCTCCTTGCCCACCGGGACACCAGCGATCCGCAGTTCGCGGCGGCGGCCATAGTTGCACTGCACCAGCACGCCGACCGTATAACCGCCATCTTTCGCGTCGAGCATGCGCGAGGAGGTGCCGATGCCGCCCTTGAATTCGTTGCAGATCATGCCGGTGCCGCCGCCGACGTTTCCTTCGTCGATGGGGCCGCTTTTCGCCGAATCGAGTGCTTGAAAAACGTGCTCTGGCTTAACATGAAATCCGTTGATGTCGTTGAGCCATCCGTCCCATGTCTCGGCGACTACCGGCAGCGACCAGAAATAACCTTCCATGTCGGGGCCGCCGTGCTTGACCTTCCAGGCGATCACAGCGTCACGCACCACGCCGACACTGTGCGTGTTGGTGATCATCACCGGACCGTCGAGCAGGCCGGAATCTTCCAGCCAGGTCGTGCCTGTCATCTCGCCGTTGCCGTTCAGCGTGAACCATGCTCCGAAGACGACATCTTCCGAATTGCGACCTCGCGGAAGAACGGCGGTGACGCCAGTACGGACGGGGCCAACGCCGACATCAAGTTTGCCTTCCCCGAAGATGAGCGTGGTGTGGCCAACCTCGACGCCGGCAATATCGGTGATGGCGTTGTATCGGCCCGGCGTGCCGTCAAAGGGAACACCGAGATCGCGCGCCCGGGGCTTGGTTTGGGAGAGTGCGGCTGTGGAGGCGAGGATCAGGAGAAGTGCGAAGAATCGTGCGAATCGCGTCATGGGGCCTCATTTTCGAGATGCAAAGACAGCGAAAGCGGCAGTATAAAGCATCAAAGGGCGGGTGATTTACAATCCGGTCAGCGATAGACAGGCGTACGAAGGGCTTCGCCCGTTTCAGGCGGAGTGGAAATCCGGCGTGTGCGCGAGGAGACATGATGACAAACTGGAAACAGGCGGCGATTGCGTTATCGGCGGGCGCGGCGTTGATTCTGCTCATGAAGGGACGCCGCCCGGCAGCGGTGCTGGCGGGAGGGATCGGGATGGCGGTGCTGGCGTCTGAGTACCCAGAGAAGTTCGAGCAGTTTCGCGAAGATCTACCCACTTACGTGCGCAAAGGAACCGGATTCCTCGATATGGCCATTCGCGCTGGAAACAAGATCAGCGAACTGGCGGAAAGAGGTGCCGCAAATGCGTTCGAAGAATTGGGCGAGTATTGAGCATTCGGGGCTGAAGCCCTTGAAGATGTTGAGATACTTCCTGCAGCTAGCAACTCAACTGACGACTAATCAATGCCCAATTGCTTGCGCGCATCCGGACTGAGGCGTTCGGGCGTCCACGGTGGACTCCAGACCACATTTACCTGCGTGTTCCGCACACCCGGAAGTTGCTCTAGCCGCGCCTTCACTTGGGCACTGATGTTCACGTGCTCAGGGCAACCCTGAGCGGTTAGAGTCATATCTACTGTTACGTCCTGCATGTCGTCTGGCGCCGCGACGAAGCGGATGTCGTAGATCAAGCCAAGATCGACGATATTGACCGGAATTTCGGGGTCGTAACACTGGCGCAGGGCGCTGCGTACATCATCTTCAGTCAATGGCATATTGTTCTAGTTTATCGAAATCGGCGCCCCACGCGGCGTAGCGAAAGGCGAAAATCTCAAACATGGCGTTGGATGCAGATACGCGGCAAAAGCTCCAAATAATGCTGTTGCTGGGCATTGCGATCGCGGGCGGCCGGGCAGCCTATATCGTCTATGAACGGCACGAGGCGGTGAAGGAAGAATCGAAGCCGAAGATGGACGCGCCGCTCAAGGCTGACTATTACGTCACGCCGAAAAAACTCTATGCTTACGATTTGAAGTCGGCGAAAGAACTTACGCAACAACCGGTTTGGGTGAAGGTCGGATACTCGAACACATACTATCCGTACAACCCGGCAACGCATAAAGCTGATTTTGCACACGAGGCCGGGACGCTTGGGCCGTTGGAAGAGCTCGACATCTCGGACGTTGTCACCAACGCGACGCCGAGAACACCAGATACGAAGCAGATCATGGCCGTGTTTCATCGGGATGGAAAAACGTATGCAGTGCCGATTGGCGCCGAGAAAGGTGGCGACTTCAAGTTCTATGCCAGCGATGTCTTTTTCATCGAGGACCCGCGGCAGCTGTACAAGCATTGGCCCGCCGATATTTGGAGGGCAATCGACGAGCATCGTGTCGAGAAGGGCATGAGCGAGTTGCAGACCAGTTTCGCCGTGGGTATGGGAGTCCCGCAGAATTCCGGCGATTATGGCTCGCGCACGCTGCAATATGCGAATGCGGGAAAAACGTTGACGATTAGGTTTGAGAACGACAAGGCGGTGGAGATTAAAGAGGGCGCCTCGTAGCCTCGTCATTAGTCAGTCGATTGACAACTTCCCATCAGAGATAAAGTACGAGCCCGGCTGGCGTACAATTTTGGGCATGAAACGAGCCTCATTTTCTGCTTTCTTCCTCCTTGGTTCTGTACTAGCCTTCGCCGCTCCGCGAACCATGCGCATCGACTACTATCATGCCGGCAATGCGCGCGACGAATGGTTCACGCTTGATCGTACCGTGCTCGAGCCGCTGGAGTGGCCAGGCAATCTAGCCAAGGCTATCGACGAAAGCCAGTCCGGCAACTTCATCTTTGAGGTCCACGACAAAGCCACGGGCAAACTCCTCTACTCGCGGGGCTTCAACTCCGTCTTTGGCGAGTGGCGCGACACCGACGAAGCGCAGCGTGCCAACCGCACTTTTTCCGAGTCGCTGCGCTTTCCCGCGCCGGACGCTCCGGTCGAAGTAGTGCTCAAGGAGCGCAATCCGAAAGACCCGATGGTCGGCGGCTTTCACCAGGTTTGGGAGACCCCCGTCGATCCGAAAGACAAATTCGTGGACCGCTCGCGTCCTGCTTCACCCGGCACTTTGATCACCTTGCAAAAAATGGGTGAGCCCGCCAACAAGGTCGATCTGCTCGTCCTCGGCGATGGCTACACCTCGGCCGAGCGCGTCAAGTTCGAAAAAGATGCGCGGCGCTTTCTTGAAAAGCTCTTCGACGCGTCTCCATTCAAAGAGCACAAGCGCGACTTCAACGTGTGGGGCTTGTGCCCGGCCGCGGAAGAGTCGGGCGTATCGCGGCCGTCCAGCGGCATCTATCGCCGCTCGCCGCTTGGCGCCGCGTACGACTCGTTCGACAGCGAGCGCTACGTCCTCACCATGGAAAATCGCACGCTGCGCGATGTCGCATCGTTTGCGCCCTACGAGTTCGTCGAAATTCTCGTCAACGGAAAAACCTACGGTGGCGGCGGAATCTTCAATCAATACGCCACCGTCGCAATCGATAACGCATGGTCCGGCTACGTCGGCGTGCACGAGTTCGGCCACCACTTCGCCGGACTCGCCGATGAGTATTACACCTCGGATGTCTCCTATCTTTCGCAGGAAAAGCGAACCGAACCCTGGGAGCCGAACGTGACCGCGCTGCTCGATCGGGCAACGCTGAAATGGAAAGATCTGGTCGAAGCGGGCACGTCGCTGCCAACACCGTGGAACAAAGACGACTTCGAGGCTTACGAAAAGGAGATTCAGAAGCAGCGCCGCCAGTTGCGGGCTGAGGGGCGCCCCGAGTCCGAGATGGAGGAATTATTCCGCAAGGAGCGCGAGCACGAAGAGGGGATGTTCCGCGCAGAAAAGTACAACGGGAAGGTCGGCGCGTTCGAAGGCGCGAACTACGAAGCCAAGGGATACTATCGTCCCGAAGTTGACTGCATCATGTTTACCCGCTACGACAAGTTTTGTGCGGTCTGCCGAAGGGCGATTGAGCGGGTGATCGCGATGTACACGTAGACAAACTTTCACCGCCGAGACGCCGAGGACGCAGAGAGGCGCCTGCGCACGAACTCGACGACTTCTGCCGTTACGTAATTCTCTCGGCTGATCGCGAACGTAGGACGTTTTGCAGCTGGCCGGAGGGAGACCCTCTCCCACGCTGGGGTAGCCGCGTCGCCGTGCAGAAGAACCCCGTCGGCGCGATCGAGGAACTCTTGCGCCGACGACTTGAAGTCCTCGGTTGCCGGATCAAGCACCGTGAGATAAAGATCGGGTTTCACAAAGCGCAGAATGCTGTTCGACTCGACAATCACATTCTGTGCGGACGCAAGAATCTGACGCACGCGCGGCATCGCCTCTGCGAGTTTTCCCTGCTGCGTTCGCACCCACCAGGAATGCTCCGCGCCCGCAACCAAAAAGCGTGACGTGTCCGACTCGCTGCTCCTGTCGCGCTCTTCCGTGACCGCCCACGAATGGTCGGCGGTCGCGCAGTCGCAAGCCTCGCCGTTCGCCGAACAGACGCCGTGTCCGTATTGCGTGATCTTAAGAGCAGTCCAGTGCATGTCGCGTAGCGCGGAGATCAGTCCAGCGACGACGCTGGTTTTTCCGACGCTGCGCGTGTGGCCGCCGATGACTAGAACTGGCATGGAGGGATTCCTACGGTTCGGAAAGAAAGTCCAATAATTCTCGCATGAGACGCGGCCCCTGATCGGTGTCGAAAATGAACTGGGCGTGAGCTGAGCCATTGAGAATCACCAATCGCTTGGGCTCCGGCGTTCGGCCGCAGTGTTCGGAGATTCTGGGAAGTCTGGGCCCATCGGAACTCGCATCTTCGCGACTGACAATGAAGAGTTTTCGTCCGGGCAAGCGTTCGGGCGTGTCGCCTCCGTCGCTGCCCAGGAACACGATACGTTCAATCTCTCCGGGATGTGCTGCTATCGCCGCGTCGGCGGCGGCGTCTCCCCCCATGCTTGCGCCTACAACAGACACGGACCTGGCACCGGTGGAGCGCAGATATCTAACCGCGGCTAGAACGTCCGGATAGCTTTTATCATCCTCATCCCGCGTTCCAGGGATAGTTTGGCCATAGCCGCGGAAATCGAGTGCCACCACACGGAAGCCTGCTTTTGCAAAAATTCGCGCTTGCTTGTCCCAGCTTTGCATGGTGAAGCGTCCGCCATGCGCCAGGACTATGCTTCGGGGGCCTTTGCCATAGAGATCGGCGTGAAGGCGGTATCCATCGGGAGCCGGGAACGAAACGTGTTTCTGCGCCGTAGCCAACCCCGCGAGCAAAAGAGCCGCGAGTGCCAATCCGAGGTTTCGCATGCTGTCAATTTCCTTTTCTCGCCGATCTCGCAAGGAACGCCAATTCCTTGAGATACTCCCCGATCGGCCGCGCCGGAGTTCCCCAGAAAACCACGCCTTGGCCGCGGATGACCTTCTTCGTTGGGATGCCGCTTTGAGCTCCGAGGATTGCGCCTTCCTCGATCTTTACATGATCGGCAATGCCCACCTGACCGCCGACGATCACGTTGTCTTCGATAACCGAACTGCCAGAGATGCCGGTCTGGGCGGCGATGACGACGTCCTGCCCGATCTGCACGTTGTGGCCGACGTGAACCAGGTTGTCGATCTTCGTGCCGCGGCGAATGCGGGTTTCGTCGAGCGCACCTCGATCGACCGTTGAGTTGGCGCCGATCTCGACATCGTCTTCGATTACGAGGCGTCCGATCTGTGGGAAGAGTTCGTAGTGTCCGGTTTGCTCGTCACGGACGTAGCCGAAGCCGTCGCTGCCGAGAATCGCTCCGGATTGCACAACGACGCGATCGCCGAGTTTGACACCAGCATAGATTGTGACGCTGGCATCGATGCGGCAATCGTTGCCGATTTCGACGCCCTCGCCGATTACGCAGCCTGCGCCGATTGTCGTGCCGTCCCCGATCCTCACCTGCTCGCCGACGATGGCGCGCGGGCCGATGTCGACGTTGCCTCCGATAGCCGACGCTGAGACGATGGCAGAAGGATGAATGCTGCGTCCGCGGGCGGTGGGAGCATGCAGAAGTCTGGCGGCACGGGCGAACGCGAGGCGCGGTTGGGGAGAAATGAGGAGAGGCTTGCGGATCGCGGATTCGGGAGCAGAGTCCTCAGCGAACGGCCCAGCAATGACTCCGGCTGCGGTGGAGGCGAGCGCGGAATCCAGGTGTTTCGGATTGTCCACGAACACGAGACTTGAAGAGTCGGCGGACTTCAGGCTGGCGACGCAGGTCACGGTGACTGAGCCGTCTCCAATCAGTAGGCAGCCGAGTTGCTGAGCGACAGCGGCAAGAGACTGTTTCATGGCCTTCCTATTCTCGCAGCTAGTTGCTAGTTGTGAGCTGTTAGTTGCTGGTTTTCCAGCTCACCCCTTCGCGGCGAGGGCAGATCCCTAGGAAGGAGAAAAGAAGCTGGCTACCAGCAACTCGCTACTAAGAACTAGTACAGCGGCGGTTCGCCCTCGGGCCTGGTCTTCCAGCGTCGATGCAACCAAAGCCATTGATCGGGATAGCGGCGAATGTGTTCTTCGATGACCCCGGTGAACATGGCTGTGTTGGCTACAATGTCGGCTTCGTCGTTCCCGGTGCGTATCAACTCCAGTGCGGGATCGAATCGCAGAACATACTTGCGGAGCTTTTGTTCCCAGACCGTGAAGGCGGGAATCACCGCAGCGTCTGTGCGCAGCGCGATACGGGCGAGGCCGCTGGCAGTGTAGGCAGGGATGCCGAAGAAGTTTACGAAGACTCCCTGGGGTGGAGTCATATTAGTATCCATGAGGATGCCGACGCATTCTCCGGCGCGCATTGCGACGAGCAGGCCCCGGATGAAATCGTCCTTGCTCACCGTTTTATTCCCATGGATAGTTCGGTAGCGCTGGACGAGGCGGTCGATGTAGGGATTGTCGAGCGGGCGCATCACGATTGAGAGGGGATATCCGTTAAGTGAATGGGTGAAGGCTGAGAGCTCCCAGGCTCCGAGATGGCCGGTGAGGAACAGAACCCCTTTTCCGCGCGCGTAGGCTCTCTCATAATTCTCTAGCCCGTCATAAACGACAACCTTCGATACATTTTTGTAGGCGTAGCGCGGAAAAAGGCAGAACTCGGCGAGCTGGCGGCCGAGGGAGACGTATTCACCACGCAATACGCAGCGGCGGTCATCGTCAGACATTGCAGGAAAGGCCAAGGTGAGATTGCGCATGCCGACTTCGCGCAGGCGGCGGTGAAGGCGGTAGACAAGCAGGCCTAGTGCGATGCCAATGGCGCGCGCGAACGGGCGCGGCAGAACTCCCATGAGTTTGATCGCAGGCCAGACGAGGGCGTATTCGAGGCGTTCACGCACTTGCCGGAGTGTAGGGGTTTATACGGGGCGGATGCAAGGACAGCTCCATGCTCTCAGCTCCAAGCTCTAAGCAAAAACTTATTGCGCTCTTATCGCGCTCAGCTAAGACAGTGATGTGCTATCACCAAAGTTGGGCGGACAGGAGTGCCCGCCCAACACTCTGGCGGGCGAGGACGCCCGCCCTACACTTCCTTACTTCGAGGCGACCTGGGCCCACTTCGCTAGCGTGCTCAGGAACGGATAGGCGGTCTTGGGAGCCTCGACCTCACCCCGCAATGACGTCCGGAACGGCACCATTCGTCCGTAGAACTCGCGGGTGCTGTCCTTGTCCTGCTTGATAACCGCACCGTTCAGTTCGAGTCCGGCGAAAAGACCGCGGGAGCGAGAATAGGTCAGAACCTGGGCGCGCATCTTCCAATCCGTATCTGCAGCGGCATGGCGGCCGACCGGGCCGGCTGCCGCGCTGGCGTCTCCACCGAGCTTGAACTTGCTGGAAAGCAGGTGATCCATGCCGTTTTTGTTCATGATAAGCATGACGACATCGGTAGCCTGGCCGCCGATCTGAAGTCCGAAGCTCCCGCCGCCGATCATGAAGAACGCTGGTGCACTCCAGCCTTTTTCGGTGCGGCAACTGGCGATACCACGGCCATAACGGCCGCCGAAGACAAATCCGCCGTTGAGCAGCGACGGAACGACCGCTACGCACTCGGCCGAGCCGAGAATTTCTTCGGGAATGCGGTTGTCTGGCGCGCTCTGGATTTCATTGAGGACGGTGCCGGCGTCTTCGACGCGCGAGGCCGCCTTGCCACGGATTTCGGCGTGGGCGTCATCATCGGCGAGTAGGGATGGGCTCAATAAACCAGCAAGCAACAGAACCACGAGAACTTTGCGCATGAATGCCTCACTTGGGAGATCAACCCAGGACTTCGGGTTATGTTCTGCGAGCCCGGGTGAAAAATTGTTATTGCTATGGATTCTAAAGCATTTAGATGCGGGCGCCCTGTGCAGAATAGTGACCGGGAAGAGTCGGATGGGCAAAAAAATGCGGGGTTGAACGCGGCGACCCTAATCTCCGCTTCCAACCCCGTCTCCCAGGTTCTGTGGTAGGTGAAGCGAGTATGCGTCAGGAGTGTGGAAGCGACAAGATTACCGAGGTCACTGGTCGGTGGTAACTTGAGGCGTTTAGGAGGCGTGAGCGAAGCGGGAGCCTCCCGCCGAAATCCTGAGCGCAGCGCAGGATCGCTATCAGCTGCAAGCTCCAAGCTCCAAGCTCCAAGCTCCAAGCTCCAAGCTAAGTCAGAATGGCTCCCCGCTCGCTCTATCCGTCAATTGTCAAGACGGGATCAATAGCGCAGATCCAATTCGAGAACGCCAGCCTGGGGCTGAGAAACAAAAACGCCGGCTGGATGCCGGCGTTTGTTTGACAGATTTCTAGCTTCGCTTATTTCGCGGCTACCAGCGAATGCGTGATCGCGTGTACGGAGAGCGCAATACGGTTCTGCACTCCGACCTTGCGCATCAGCTTGGCGACGTGCGCTTTCACGGTGCGTTCTTCGATGCCTAGGGCGGAGCCGATTTCCTTGTTCGAACGGCCCGCTACCAGCATCTCAAGAACTTCTTTTTCGCGGTCGGTAAATGTGACGCGGCCGGCGGGAAAGATGCGGCCCGGGGCGGAACTGACGCGCTCGATGAAGGTTGAGAGAACGCGGCGTGGAGCCCATACGGAGCCTTGATGAACGATACGGAGAGCCTGGATGAATTCAGTCGGGGACGCGGCTTCGTCGACATAGCCTTTGGCACCGGCGGCGATGGCTTTGAGAACGCTTTCGTCGTCCATACCGGAGCCGGTGACGATAATGCGGAGGTCCGGGCGCACGGCCTTGAGGCTGGCCATGATGTCGTACAGGTTCTGGCCGTTGCGGTTGCCGAGAAGAACGAGATCGATGGGCGTGAGTTGACCAACGTCGGCGAGCGACGCGGAGACCAGTTCCAGATCGGGTTCGGAATCAAAGAGGGCCCGGAAGCCGACGAAGCGTAGCGGATCACTCTCCACTACGGCTACACGAATAATCGGTTTTTTCGCAACAGCTGCTTTCATCAAGGTTTCCCTGTTAGGATTGCTTACTGTTTAAGAGTGCCTGAATCAATTAGGAATTGAAATGGTTGCTAACCGAGTCCAATTACGGGGGTAACCCCAATGAAATGGCCTACGGAGGTGTTCGGGTGAGCAAAAATCGGCGCTGGTGGCTGGATTTCGGGCTTTTGTTTGTTCTTGCCGGAGCAGGATTACTTGTGGCGCAAGACCAAAGTCAGGCTGGCAATCAGGTCGCCGCTCAGGGCACAGGAAATTACAAACCGAAATTTGCGGGGGATCCCGCCCACTCGGAATCAGAGGCTGCCGCGCTTGGCTACATGCGAGTTGTGTTGCGCGCCGAGCACACGTACAAGCAGCGGCATAGCAAATACACCACGACGCTGACAGAGCTGGCAGGCACAGGAAGTTTTACCAAGCGCATGTCGCTATCCATGGATCGCGGTGATTACACCGCCGGTTTCCGTCCGCATAAAGAAAGAGACAAGGACGAAGAGGGGTTTGTGTTGACGATGACGCCGAAGCACATGGATGCCGATCATCGCTCGTTTTACGCCGAGGAGGATGGCGCGATTCGAGCCGACGATCGAAAGGCCGCAGACAAGGATTCGCCTCGCCTCAAGTAACGGCTATCCCCACGCGATCGTGCTGACGCGGATTGCTACTCCTCCGGCTCACTACTTGGGAAGCCCTCGCCGCCCTCCTTCCTAACCAAAGGGACTGCTGGAGGCTTGGGACCGCCCGCGTGACGTGGCATGTTCCCGATCCGTTTCAGATCGCGCAAAATGTCTTCGCGCTCGCGCGCTCCGTAGTCGTGAGCAAATCGAGTGAGAGCCTCGGTAAGGATTTCATGGTGATGAACGTTCTCCAGGCCAGGCTCATGCGTAATGTTTAGCCACAATCGATGAAGTAGGAGAACGTCCTCATCTTTCATGGTCGGAGTGTGCGGACCGATACGAAAGGTCTCGAGGCGGCCGTCGGGATGGATCACCTGCAAGACAAATTGTCGCTTCGGCTCCGGAAGAGTTTCCCATGCCTGACCTAACGCAAACGCCTGTTCCTCAGGAGTCATTTTGCTGGATACGCCGATCACAACCGCCGAGGATTCGAGATTTTTCGCGGTCTGCACGATGGCCGACCAGACATCGCCGGCGGGCACAACCAGCAGCGAGACTTTCTTGCCGAAGCTCTCCGCCACCGAAACCGCGCGGGTAAACAGAGTCTGCTCGTAGTCGCTGAAGATCTGCTCCGGAGCAAGCTCATAGGCAGCTGCACCAAATCGGCTGACTCGCGCGGACATGACGACGATGTCCTGATCGTGAACATCGAACTTTTCCAGCGCCCAGCGAAGATGGATCAGCGTGTTGTAGTCACGCACGGGGACCAGCACATTGCCGGGACGAATGCCCAGGCTCTCGCGCTCAACGGTATCGCGTTGCAGCAACTGGAACTGGTCGTTCAGGTGCTTCTCGGATGCCGCATGCTTCTTGCGATTGGCAAGTTCCGAGGCAGTGAAGATGGCAAAGAAGACAAGCGAAAACGCAATGCCACTGATCGTGGCGACCGACTTGGTAAAGAGATTGATCACCGCGGTGGCCAGCAACACCATGGTGATCGAGGCCATGCCGAACGGGATTTCGTACTTGCCGATGTGGAAGTTCGCTGGAACCTTCCAGCCGCGCTCACCCTTGTACTTGAAGCGCAGCACCAGCATGGCGAGGCCTTTGAAAGCGAAGCTCCAGATCACGCCGAAGGCGTAAGCCTCGCCGAGGGCGTATACGTCGCCGCGGCTGGCAAGGATTGTAAAGATCTGAAGTCCGACGATCATGTTGATGATGCGATAGCTGGTGCCGTACTTTCGGTGCGGGAAGCGAAACCAGTCGGACAAAACGCCGTCTTCAGAGACGCGGTTGAGCACGCCATTCGAGCCGATGATGGCGGTATTAACCGCCCCGGACAGAATCAGGAATCCGACCACAACAACGAACCCGCGGAAAATAAGTCGCAGGATCTCCGGGCCATACATGTACATGGCGAGGCCGGCGATCAGGTTGTCCTTGTAGACCGGAACGCGGACGGCATCTGGAATCAGCATGACCGCCAGCAGCGCGGTGAGACCCGTGAAGATGAAGCTGTAGAGCGCGATGACGATCGCGGCTTTCTTCAGATTTTGAAGCTTCGGATGAGCAAGTTCGCGATTGACCTGGGCTAGAGACTCTTCGCCGCTCATGGCGAGCACCGAATGGCCGAAGGCAATCATGATGCCGAGAATCCCGAATTTTTGCGCCAGGCTTTGATCAGGAAAGTTGCGATGCAGGAAGCCAAGCGAGTCCTTCGTGAAATGCAGGTTGCCGGGCGAAGGCAGCGGCACGTGCTGCCAGCCATGCTTGAAGAGAGTAAGCGCCGACCAGCCCAGCAGCAGCACAACCATCACCGTGGTGACCTGCATGACCCAAAGCGCTTTCTCGCTGGACTCGTGGATGCCCTTGATGTTCTCCCACCAGTAGTAAATCGTGACCGCAAGCGCGAACGCGACTGAGGTCCAGTTCACATCGAACTGGGGCGTTCCGTTGAACAGATTGTGAATAGCGCGGGGAATCCAGCCGTGCTTGTCGGCAGTAATCATGACCTCATTGATCAGGCCGACGATGTATTGCCCCGCCGATACGCCCGAGATCGGGCCGGTCAGCACGTAGTCGAACATCAAAGCGGAGACGCTGAACTTGGCGAGGGTGCCGCCCAGGGCCTCCTTGACGACCCTGTACACGCCGCCGCGGACGAACATCGAGCAGCTTTCGACGTAAACGGCGCGAACGGTAAACGAGAAGAGCATGACCCCGACGATGAACCAGGGGGCCGACTTGCCGACGGCCTGCTCCGCGATGCCGCAGGCATAGAAAGCCGAAGAAGCGAGATCGTTCAGCACGATGGCGGCGGCGCGCCAGTAGGAGATGAACGTCAGCATGACCGACGTGGCCACGACGATGCGGACGCGGTTGCCGAGATTATTGGCGGGCTGGGAGGGAGATGACATTCTTCAAGATCGATGCGTTCAACGCAACCTTAAGGCTGGTGCGAGTCCTCCCGTCCAAACAAGAGTTCAGCGTCTTCAACGAAAGTGATGAGGAGGACGATCGCCGAACCGACCAGGCCCACAGCAAACATTCCTTCGAGGAACCGGACCAATAAAGTGCCTAATAAAGACAGCATGAGGAGCTATGGTATCCGATGAGGGCAAAAGAAAACAGTGACCCGATACCGCTCACAGCGGGGCGGATTTGGGTTTGTTATGCTTGCGCGGTGAGAAAAATCCATCCCAGCGCGTGGCTGCTGACAATTGTGTCGGCAGGATTACAGATCGCGATTTTTCCCCTACCCGGAGTGTTTTGGTTGGCGTGGATCGCTGTCGCGCCGCTGCTGATTGCCCTACTCCGGGCGCGGCCAGCGGGAGCTTTGCAACTGGACGCTGCGATAAAACTCGCTCCAGCATCGCCGTGGCAGGGATTTTTGCTTGGGTATCTCTGCGGAGTCTTGTGGTGCGGCGGAACGTGCTATTGGGTCTTCGACACCATGCACCGCTACGGTGGATTGCCCGCCCCCATGGCGGCATTCGTTCTGCTCCTCTTTTGCATGTACATCGGGCTTTACCACGGGTTCTTCGGATTTCTTGGCGCCTTGGTGGCCGGGCGCGGCTCAATTCGCCGGGCGCTGGTGGCGGCGCCATTCCTCTGGGTCGCGGTCGAACTGGCGCGAACCCGCGTGACGGCGTTCCCCTGGGAGCTTTTGGGCTATGCGCAAACGGGGAATGTGGCCCTCACTCGAATTGCCACGCTGACCGGAGTTTACGGACTCTCGTTTGAAATTGTGCTCGTAAATAGCGCCTTCGCCGCGGCGTTTCTGGTGGAGAAAAAGCGTCGCAGCAGATTGTTGGGTGCGGCCTTGGTGGCGACGCTCGTTTTACAGGTCGGGCAATGGACCGTGAAGCCGTTGGCCATCATGCCAGACCGCTCCGCGCTGTTAGTGCAGCCCAACATCCCGATCACGACGGCCTGGACGGAAGATTATTTCCAAAACACACTCAACGATTTGTCGAAGGTAAGCGAGCAGAACATGGCCTCAGCCGCCACCCAGCGGCCCGGCCTCGTCGTCTGGCCTGAGTCCCCGGCTCCGTTCTTTACCAATGACCCGCGCTACCAGGTGCCAGTGAGCCAACTGGCCAATGCGACCAACAGTTGGGTGATCGCGGGCTCCATCGGCATTACGCCAACCATGCACAATAGCCGCGGCAGTTCTCTGGACTTCAACTCTGCCGCCCTGATTAGTCCGCAAGGCGATTGGACCGCCCGCTACGACAAGGTTCATCTGGTTCCGTTTGGTGAGTATCTTCCCTTCCCGCAACTCTTCGCCTTTGCCGGGGGTCTGACCAAGGAGGTCGGCGAATTTCAGCGCGGCACTTCGCGCGCTCCCCTGGCTGCAGGCGACGAGCGGCTAGGCACGTTCATCTGCTACGAATCGATTTTTCCGAATGAGGTTCGTAAGTTTGCCGAGCAGGGCGCGGATGTCCTGGTGAACATATCGAACGACGGCTGGTACGGCGACAGCGGCGCATGGTCGCAGCATCTGCAGCAGACGCGCATGCGGGCGATTGAAAATAACCGCTGGCTGCTCAGCGCGACCAATACTGGCCTGACGGCGGTGATCGATCCCTGGGGCAGAATTACCGCGCAGATTCCCCGCAAGGAGCGGTCCGCGCTGATCGCCAATTACTCGCTCGTTTCGAGTACCACCTTCTACACGCGCCAAGGAGATTGGTTCGCGACCGTGTGTGCGATAATTTCTGTACTGGCCATCGGCGCGCGTTTTTTCTTTCGCGCCAGACCTAAGTCAAGCTGAATAGGTGAATAAGCGGAAATGCTGGACGAACTCGAACAACAATATTCCTCTCTGAAGACCAAGGTACACGACCTGCGGGAGTATCTTTGACGCAGGCAAGCTGCGCCAGCAATTAACGGAAATTGAAAAGCAGGCGGCCGACCCGAATCTGTGGTCGAACCCGGAACGGTCGCAGCAGGTGATGCGCGAGCGCAAGCGACTGGAAGGCGTGCTATCGCTCGAAGGCGATCTTGTGCGCCGCACGGACGACATCGGTGCCTACTTCGATCTCGGCAAAGAAGGCGAAGACGTCGCCGCTGACCTGCAACGCGAACTCGAATCGCTGCGGCAACTGGTCGACCGCGTCGAAACTGAGACGCTGCTCTCGGGTGAGAACGATGCGCGCAACGCCATCGTCACCATCCATCCGGGCGCCGGCGGCACCGAGTCCCAGGATTGGGCTGACATGCTGCTGCGCATGTATCTGCGCTGGGCGGAGCGCCAAGGGTTCAAGACCGAGATGTACGACTATCAGCCGGGTGAAGAAGCAGGGATCAAGTCAGCGACGTTTGCCGTGATTGGCGATTACGCCTTCGGCTATCTAACCAGCGAGATCGGCGTACATCGGCTGGTGCGCATCTCACCTTTCGACCAGGCGAAGCGACGGCATACTTCGTTTGCCAGTGTGTTTGTCTCTCCCGAAATCGACGACAGCATTGAAGTAATTATCAAACCGGAGGATCTCCGGATCGATACATATCGATCGAGCGGCAAGGGCGGACAGCACGTCAACACGACCGACTCGGCCGTGCGCATTACGCACATTCCGACGGGGCTCGTCGCCAGTTGCCAGAACGAACGCTCGCAGCACAAGAACAAAGACAAGGCCATGTCGATGCTGCGCTCGAAGCTCTACGAGTTCGAGATGGAGAAGAAGCGCGAGGTCACAAAGCAAATCGAGGACTCAAAGCTCGATATCGATTTCGGATCGCAGATCCGCTCGTATGTGCTCCAGCCCTACCGGCTGATCAAGGATCACCGGACTAAGTTCGAGATGGGCGACGTGGATCGAGTGATCGACGGCGATCTGACACCGTTTATGCAGGCGTACTTGCGCATGCGCCGTGGAGAGAAGAAGGGATGAAGCGAAAGACGCCGAAGTCGAAAGAAGGGAAGCCCGCAGGGCCTCGCCCGACAAGACTCGGTCCGCGCCTTCAGCAGGCGTTTCGTTACGCGGCCAAGTGGCATGCGGGACAGGCGAGGAAGTCGACTACCGTTCCGTATCTGTCGCACCTGATGGCCGTATGCTCGCTCGTGCTCGAAGCGGGCGGAGACGAGGAACTGGCGATTGCCGCTTTGCTCCACGACGTAGTCGAGGACTGTGGAGGCATGCCGCGTCTGCGCGAGATCCGTAAGAAGTTCGGGACACAGGTGGCGAGGATTGTCGAGGGCTGCACGGATACTTTTGTCGAGCCAAAGCCCGAGTGGATCGAACGCAAGCGGGGATATCTGGAAGAGGTGAAGCACGCGGACGCGCAGACAAGGCTGGTTTCTGCCTCGGACAAGCTACATAATGTGCGTACGATCATCGCTGACTATCGCAAGGATGGCGAGGCGATCTGGGTTCGCTTCAATGGCAGGAGGGAAGGAACGCTCTGGTATTATCGCGCGCTGAGCGACGAGTACGTGCGCACACCCAATCGCATTACGCGGGAACTGGAAATCGCGGTGGCACAATTGGAACGCGAGGTCGGGAGCGGTTCGGTCGTCCGAGGGTAACTTGCGCCAGACGAGGCGCAGGATTAAGAGATAGATCATGCCTCGGATGCTTGACTTAATTCGCGTGTCGCAAGTCCCGTCGAACCTGATGCAATCGGCTGCGAGGGGATCGCTTACCGTTCCGCCCACCGAGATGGTCGAGATCCTCGTTCATCTTGCACTTCACCACAAGATTTACGGGCAGCAGGCTCGGCTCACTCTGGCAGGCTGGGATGAAAAGGCATGCCTCGCGGCAGCGCTGAATCCAGCAACCAGCGCCGAGGTGCTTGGCTATTGGACCAAGATCGAGAACCTGAGGATTCCGTTGCTGGCAGCGCTACTGGCAAATCCAGCTGTCAAGAATGAATCGCTCGAGGACCTCGCGGCGCGCGGCGGAAGAGAGGTCGTTGAAACATTCCGGTCCAGCGCTCGCGTCACGAACTCTCGATATCTCCTGCAGGCGCTGCAGACGAATCCGAATCTGCGGCCGAATGAACTGGCGGAAATCCAAAAGAAGCTGGGCATTGTCCCGACAGCCGCAGTCAGCGCTGCCGCGCCGGAAGCGGAGAAGTACCACGAAGAATCGGAAGCCGCGCTCACGCAATATCTCAAGGAGAATGCGGCGGAAGTGGAGACCGCAAAGGAAGCTCCCTTTCACGCTTCGGGCGATCACGGTCACAGCGTGACCGAACCCGAGGAGAAACATTCTGAAACGACGGATGCTGCGACGGTTCATGCGAAGAGCATTGCGACTGGGGCGCATGGAGGGCATGCTGCAGCGGCACATCCGAAAAGAGTTGTACATGAAAGCCCGGACGAGAAGCGCGACAGTACGGTGCAAAAGATCGCGAAGCTCGACGTCAAAGGACGCATCGCGCTCTCGGTGCGCGGGAGCAAGGAAGAGCGCTCGATACTGATCCGCGACATGACGAAGGTTGTATGCTTGGCGGTGCTCGAGTCGCCCAAACTAACTGACTCCGAGGTGGAGGGATTCGCGCAGCAGAAGAACGTATTGGACTGGGTTCTGCGGACGATTCCGATGAAGCGGCGGTTTGCCAAGAATTACACTGTTCTGCGGAACCTTGCGTTTAACCCGCGGACGCCGACCGACGTCTCGCTCGGGTTGATGAAAAACCTGATGACACAAGATCTGAAAAATTTGTCGGAGAACAAAGAAGTCGCAGACCCGGTTCGCAAGCTCGCCTTCCGGTTCTACCGCCAGAAGCTGGAAAGACACAAGAGCTGATCGCGGCATCTTAAACAGCGATGGACTCCATTTACGAATTGCTCTCACGCGCGAAGACCATCGCCGTCGTCGGTTTGTCAGATGACCCGATGCGTCCAAGCCATGGTGTTTCGGCGTACATGCAGGCTCAGGGGTATCGCATTATTCCTGTGAACCCACAGATTGAAGAGGCGCTCGGGGAAAAGTCTTATGCGTCCCTGCTCGAAGTGCCTGAAAAAATCGACCTCGTCGATGTGTTTCGGCGGCCGGAGTATGTGGACGAAGTTGTCGACCAGGCAATTCAGCTGAAAATTCCCGCGATCTGGCTGCAGGAAGACGTTATCAACCAATCCGCGGCGGCCAAGGCACGAGCAGCGGGAATGTTTGTGGTCATGGACCTTTGCATTTTGAAAGAACACCGCGCCCGTTTTGGGTGAGGTTCAGAAGCCTTCGCCACGGCTAACTGCAGGAATCCTCCCGGTCAATTCTTGTCGGAAATGTCACCCGCTCCGCTCGCCACCCCCCCCTCCCCCCATCGACCCTTACCTTTTTACACGGTCGCTTAGAATCATGCGGTTGGATGGACCATTTCGGGAATGTACGTGGTCATGGATGCCGGCTTATCTATCAAAGAGCGATTCTGGCGGTTTCGCTGGGGACTTCATTTGTCCCTATATTCATCTTTGTGGATTCGCGGCCTAAGTCAAGAAATTTTGCGCGTGGGGCGCGAAATTGTCGGTGCTCGGGAGACCATTTTGGGACTGGGCGTACGTGGTATCCGTGAGGAGCAAATCGGACCGACGACGTTCTGCGGGAGGAAAATACCTGTTTCCCTCAGGGGCTAAAGCCCATCTGTTCTGGCGTCCTGGTGGAGTTTGTGTCGTAGCTTCTCTTTCGCCCCTTCGGGGCTCGACCCCGCTCCACTTTCTCCCCACGGCTTGCGCCGTGGGCTGCATTCTTGCGCCGCTTCGCGGCTTTGGTTGTGATTGTTGCTCCACTTTTCTGTGATCAGTCCAGCTATGACACAGACTCCGGTGGCACGGCTAAAGCCGTGCTCTGCCAAAAACACTTGCGAGATAGGTTCTCTCTGTTTGCGATCGAGCTCTTGAAAAGCCAATTCACTGCGGCTGTGCTTCTCCCCGTGCACCGACCAGAATGATTGTGGCGTCGTCGCGCAGGCCCGCGCCGTTCACAAATTTTCTTACATCCGCAATCAGGCTTACAGGGCTTGCACCCGGAACCTGGAGTTGGGCAAGAAGCCGATCGGGGCCGTACTCTTCACCGGAATCGAGCTCTGCTTCGGTGATGCCGTCGGAATAGAAAGCGACCCGCGAGTTGGGTTCGAGCTGGATTTCAGTCTCGGAAAATTTCGATGCCGAAACCCCAAGCGGCAGCCCATGCTCGCTCTGAATCCAGCGGGCACCTTGCGCGTCGACAACGAGCGGTGGCAGGTGTCCGGCATTGGCGAGTTTTAACGTGCGACGCTGGGGATCGAGTTCGCCGTAAACCATGGTGACGAAGCGGCCGTCAGGAAAATCCTGGAGCAGCATGCCGTTGACGCGCGACAGAACCTCGGCGGGTCCGGCGCTGATGGGAGCAACGGCGCGCATCATACCCCGCGTGGTCGACATGAGCAATGCCGCGGCCGTCCCCTTTCCGGAGACATCGGCGAGCACCAGGCCCCAGCGGCCATCCGAAAGCGGAATGTAGTCGTACCAGTCTCCGCCGACTGAGCCGGCAGGGATCGAAAGGCCGGCTACAGAGAAACCGGGAATCAGCGGTGAGGAACGCGGCAAGAGCGCCTGCTGGATGGCACTGGCCTCCTCGGCCTCGCGCGTGAGCTTTTTGCGCAGACTGTACTCGTCATGAAAGCGGCGAGCATTCTGCACCGCGACCGCGACATGCGAGCAGAGTCCCTGGAAAAGCCGGAGCTGTGTCTCGCAGAACGCATCGAGTTCGTGATGCGAAGCCGTGAAGACGCCGACGAGCTCGCCGTCGACTTCGAGGGGAATAGCAACCTCAGAACGGGTCTTCGGCTCGCAAGCGACATAGTAGGGGTCGAGGCTCACATCGGGCGCGTAGTGCATGCGGCGCGTGGCCGCGACATGGCCCGACATGCCTTCTTTGCCGACCACCAGGCGATGGCCCTTCTTGTGGAGAGTGCAGCCGCGGACCGCGGCGAGTTTGAGCCCGTTCCGTTCGGGCTCGTGAAGATAGAGGTTGATCTCGACGCAGTGGAGGGATTCGGAAACCTCGGCGACTATGCGGTCAATGATTTCGTCGATGTTAAGAGTCGAAGTGATGCGCTGGGCAGACTTTTGCAGTCGGATGAGCTCTTCGATGCGATTCTCGGCGGGATCGATCATCGGCTGGATGGGGAGTTCGAATTGCGGGCGGGGCATGGTCGCCATGATGACTCTCCTGAAGGGGCCAAAATCTGGGCTTGAGAACTGAGATCAGAGGGCCATAAAAGGCCTTAACCGCAGGGTACACAGGGTCGCACGGAGGACCTCAAAACTGATCCCAGCTTCCCTTCATGAGATTCGTGAGGTCAGGGCTTAGATTCTCTTTTTGTTCGATGGGAAACGGCATGTTTTAGACGCTTGATTTCGTCGAGGCGCTCGGCAATCCGCTTTTCCACACCCTCGTGGGTTGGGCGATAGTAAACGCGGTTTTGCAGGCTGTCGGGCAGGCATTGCATGTCGGCAACCTTCTCCTCTGTGTTGTGAGCGTACTCGTAGCCCTTGCCATAACCGAGGCCCTTCATCAGCTTGGTGGGCGCGTTGCGCAGGTGGAGTGGGACCGGTTCGGCGCTGGTTTGTTCGACATCCTGGAGCACGGCGCCATACGCCGTATAAAGGGCGTTGGATTTGGGCGCAGCGCAGAGGTAGACGATGGCCTGCGCCAAAGCGAGATTACCCTCAGGCATACCGATGAAGTCGACCGCGTCACGCGCGGCCATGCAGAGGGAGAGCGCGTTGGGCTCGGCGAGGCCGATATCTTCGACCGCCATGCGCACGACGCGGCGGGCGATGTAGAGCGGATCTTCTCCGGCTTCGAGCATGCGACCGAGCCAGTAGAGAGCGGCGTCGGGATCGCTGTTACGAACCGATTTGTGCAAGGCGGAGATCAGGTTGTAGTGCTCTTCGCCGGATTTGTCGTAGAGGAGAACGCGCTTCTGCAGTGCCTCCTGGACAATTTCGTCTGTGATAGTTCCGCCTGCGGATGCCAGTGACGCAGCCACTTCAAGAGCGTTGTAGGCGCTGCGGGCGTCGCCACTGGAGTAGGCGGCAATTTTGGCGAGAGCTTCGCCGGATGCAGATAAGTGCATTTGACCGAGGCCGCGTTCGGTGTCGGCGAGGGCGCGCTCGAGCAACGAGGAAAGTTGCTCTTCGGTCAGTTGCCTGAGGACGTAGACACGGCAGCGGGAGAGCAGCGCGCCGTTGATTTCGAATGATGGGTTCTCTGTGGTCGCGCCGATCAGGCGGATATTGCCTTTTTCGACGTGCGGTAGAAAGGCGTCCTGCTGGGCCTTGTTGAAGCGGTGTATTTCGTCGACAAAGACGATGGTCCTTGTGCCGTACTGGCGGGCGCGCTCGGCGTCCGACATGACTTGCTTGATTTCCTTGATGCCGGAGAGGACGGCGGAGAACTCGATGAACTCGGCCTTGGTGATGCCGGCGATGATCTTGGCGAGGGTGGTTTTTCCGGTGCCGGGTGGTCCCCAGAAAATCATGGAGGCTGGATCGTCGCGTTCGATCTGCACGCGCAGCGGCTTGCCGGGGCCGACGAGATGCTCTTGTCCGACGAATTCTTCGAGCGTGCGCGGGCGCATGCGGTCGGCGAGCGGACGAGCGCCAGCTGTCGAGGAAGAATTGGCATTCGGAATGGAAGAGAAGAGACCCATGGGGTCATTTGTAATTTGTGATTTCTAATTTGTAATTGAAAACCGGCGCGTCGGAGTTTAGGGTTCTCGATTACAAGTCACAAATTACCAATTACAAGTTCTTCCTTGCCGCTTCATACAGCACGATGCTGGCTGCGACCCCTGCGTTGAGCGACTCGAGTGGTTTGGCCTGCGGGATCACTACGGTTTCATCCATCTGGTGCAGGATTTCACTGCGGAGACCTGCGCCTTCGTTGCCAATGAAGATGGCGACGGGCAGCTTCCAGTCGACTTCGCTCAGTGGAGTTCCTTTGTGCGACGACGTGGCTCTGAGGCGCACGCCTCTCCTGCGCAGCTGCGGGATCAACTCGGCAGAAGGCGTTTGCGCAAAAGGAAGCCTGAACATCGAGCCCGCCGAACCACGCAGAACTTTTGAATTGTAGGGGCTGACGGTGCCCTCGGTCAGTAGGATGCCAGAGGCGCCGAAAGCTTCGGCTGAGCGGAAGATCGTGCCGAGATTGCCTGGGTCCTGAAGTCCCGCGGCAACAACCAGCAGGCCATCGCAGGAGCGGTCAAGAATTTGCGCGGCCGTGAAGGCTTGCAGTTTGACCAGAGCCGCGACTCCCTGCGGGGTGTCGCTGGGCACCATAGATTTGAACAATGCATTTGGCAGAACCACTGTTTCGATGCGCTCGCCGATCTGCGGCAAAAGCTTTTCGGCTAGGGGACGTGCCGACTCAGCAAAAAAAATCATTTCTACGCGCTGGGCGTGACGTAGGGCCTCTTCGATAAGCTTGACGCCTTCAATGGCGCAATCGCCACCTGGGGTCACTTCACCTCGGCGGAACGCCATGCGCAGTTCTTTGAGGCGCGTATTATGGCGGCCGGTGACCGGGCGCAAGCGGCTGTCGCCAGTGCGAGGCGCCGCGGGATGGGTGTGCTGTTTCATGGTTGGGCCGGTCTTCGAACGGTTCTACGGACCGAGGCCGGAACGCGCGAACAGCAACATCATACGGTGAGCGGGCGGGCTTGCCCACTTCGGCGTGGGGCCAATGTGTGGTACATTTCAGTGTTTACACCGACAACGTCCACGCTGGCATAGCCTTGCGAAGGAAGCTTGCCGACCCCATCTTTGCGGTGATCGGAGAGGACCGGCGAACGACGGCTGAGTCGACACTTTCAATTTGCCATCAGGAAGGGACCGAGTGCGCGCTGAAATCCTGAAAATTCATGCCGAACAGCCGGAGGCCACGCTGGTCAAGTACGCGGCGGAACAGATCCAGGCGGGGCAGGTTCTTGGCATGCCCACCGACACTTTCTACGGCCTGGCGGCCGATCCGTTCAACCTGAGAGCGGTGGAGCGCGTATACGAAATTAAGTCACGTTTGCGGCACAAGCCGTTGTCGTTGCTGATTGAAAACGTCGATCAGGCTGAAGAATTTGCTCGCCCCCTGCCGGACGATTTTCATCTTCTGGCCCGGCGCTTCTGGCCCGGGCCGCTGACCATGATTGTGCCGGCGGCGTCGCACCTGCCCTTGAAAGTAACGGCGAACACCGGCAACGTCGCGCTGCGCGTGCCAGCAGCGGAAATCGCTTTGGCCGTGGTGCGGGCCGCGAAGATTCCGATCACGGCGACCTCCGCGAACCTGAGCGGCGCGGTCGAATGCACCAGCGCCGAGCAGGTGCGCGATCAGTTGCAGGAGCGTATCTCGCTGATCGTGGACGGTGGCCCGTCTCCCCGCAAAACGGCTTCGACCATCGTCTTCTTTAAAGAGGACGGCACGTGGGCGATCCTGCGCGAGGGAGCGATCGCCGCCAAAGACATTGTGGAAGCCCTGTCGTAATCTGGTCATCCAAATTGCCGGTTTGAGATGATGCTTTGAGATGGCAAGCGCCGCTCAACATTTGACTCCCCAAAAATCTGCGCTGCTGCGGCCTGTGTCGCTGTTTTTTCTGGCGGTGGCGGGAGCGTTGATGTTGTTCTTGGGGATCACTGGAACGCGAGTCGTGCGGGCTGCCGGTGAATCGCCGGCGCACAAAGCAGACGTGATCGTTATCTTTGGAGCCGCGCAATATGCGGGCCATCCTTCTCCCGTCTTTCGGGCGCGGCTGGATCATGGCTTTGAACTTTTTGCTCACGGGATGGCGCCGGTAGTAATCACAACCGGAGGCGCCGGGCAGGATCCCGAATTCAGCGAAGGCGGGGTGGGGCGAGATTATCTTTTGCGTCGAGGTGTGCCCGAACAAGCGTTGATCGCGGAGACTCAGGGATCGGACACGGCCCAGTCGGCCGATCGCGTCTCGAATATCATGCGCGCCAATGGCATGCGCCACTGCATTGCGGTGAGCGATGCGTATCACGTGTTCCGCATTCGCGCCCTTCTGGAGCGCGACGGGGTGGAGGTTGAGGTGGCTCCGCGGCCGGAATCGCGGCCGCTATCGCGGTGGGAGCGATTTCGCATCGTCATGCGCGAGTCGATGAGCTATTTGGCTTGGAAAGTGGGATTGGGGTAGGAGTAGCTAGTTCTTGGTCCGTGTCTCCAGGCGTCAGTTCCGCTCACTAACAACTAGAACTTGGAACCTTCTACCATCCCATCTGTTCCCGCAAACTCGTGATGTGCGCCACGTGATGCTTTCCGTGCCACGAATAGAGCGCTAGCGTCTTCTCCAACGTCATCGACCCGAGTTCCGGGTGGCGGAATGTTCGCTTCCAATCCGAATGGGTCAGACTCCGCAAGAGAATCATCCAGCGCCGGTGCAGTGACTCGAGCATCACCAGGGAATTCTCGATCGGCTGCCGCGAGTCGGGCAGTTCAGCCCAGCGATCCTCCATGTAAGGCTTGATGGTCGGCTCGTCTTCGGTGAGTGCCAGCTTGAAGCGAACGTAGGAGTTAAGGTGGCTGTCAGGAACGTGATGCACTACTTGCCGCAGAGTCCAGCCGCCATCGCGATAAGGCGTGTCGAGCTGTCGATCAGAGAGGTCGCGAACAGCGGCACGCAGGCGGGCAGGAGTCTGTTCGATGTCGTCGAGGAATTGCTTCTTCTGCTCTGGCGTGGGCGGGCCGCTGTAAGAGAACTTGCCGACGGGATAGCGCGGATCGGTGGTCATGAGCTCCTAGATGAACTAGCGGAAACGGGCGTTTCAAAAAAGGTATCAGTTCTCAGGTCAGAAAGGCAGGGAGCTGGAAACTAGCAATCTAGCGACTCTCTACCGAACCATGGCGAGTACGCGAACGTCGTATTGTGCGACGCTCTTGCCTTTCGCCGGGGCCACGATGATGAGCGAGCCGCTAACGGGAAGCGAAGCGAAATGAGTGGCGCTATCGATCACGTAGTTTCCGTGGAGCGCGAGCTGGCGCGCCAGGTTGCGGTCGGAGGTGAAGTCGGGCTTGGTTTCGACCGCAAACCCTGTGGTATAGCGGGCGTCCATAAGGAACCGCGCGGCATCTGCGCTGATCGGAACAGCAGTCGTCGCTGCGGCAACCGGTGGACGGCGAATAGCTACTACAGCGCCCTGAGGAACCGCGCCGTGCTTTGACTCCCATGCCGCAATGTCATCGAGCGAGATCTGCGCGGGGGGAGCGACATTCAGGTCCATCACGACCAACGGAGCGATCAACCGCTCGGCTGGTATCTCTCCGGCCGCCCAAGTCCCAGGAATGAGAGCGCCCGGAGCGATGATTTCAGTGCGCGAACTCTTTGCAGCGGCCTCCGGAACCTTGGCAGTCGTCAGGTCGACGATGTGCGAATAACGGTCTTGTGGCGTGGCATGAGGCCGGCGATCCGCGAACAGCAGGATCGCGAGCACGAGTCCGTAGGCAATGATGAAGCTGCGAAAGCGCATAAATCAGTGGTCAGTGGCTAGTGGTCAGCTCTAAGCTCCAATAAACAGATTAGATGCAGCCGCGTGGGCTTGAGAACCTTCCGCTTATTGTGCGGGATTAGCGAAAAAGCTTCAAAGCTCACCCGTACATGGCCGGAAGAACAGGGCGTTGCAGCCGCGAATGTTGTGTCAGTACTTTGGGCGAGGCGAGGAACATCGCACGGCCTCAGCAGTGGCAACGCGCAAAGCTGGCCCACCAACACCAAACTTTGGTGACCGCCGCCCGCCTCCGGGCTTTGGAAAAGCGGAGTAAAATGAAGAAAACCCTGCAAACTCAATGTTTGGCCGCGAAGAAAAAGTCTCCCCTTTTCGTCTGACCGCTGTTCAGTACGTCGTACTGTTCATCTTTCTGCTATTGGCTTACGGTTTGTGGCGGCTGCAGGTGATGCAGAGCGATAAGTACGCGCTGCTCGCCGAGCAGAATCGCGTGCGCAACGTGCCGATTCTTGCGCCGCGCGGCAAAATTCTTGATCGCGAAGGCCGCATCATTGTCGACAACTATCCATCGTTTTCCGCGCTGCTGCTGCGCGACTCTACGCGGGATTTGAATGCCGATGCCGATGCGATCGCAAGAGGGCTGCACCTTAATCCGGATGAGGTTCGCCAGCGAATCCGGCGCAATGCGTCCCTGCCGCAGTACCAGCCGCTTTTCCTTAAGGAAGACATCACACCTGACGAACTGGCTTTCATAGAGGCGCACAAAAATGAATTGCCGGAACTCGACACGATCATGGCGCACCGGCGGCTCTATCCGCGCAACGGCTTCATGGCTCACCTGATCGGCTACGTTGGCGAAGTTAGCGAGGACATGCTCAACCAGCCGCAGTTCGAGCTCTATAGCGCGGGAGATGTTGTCGGGGTGAGCGGAGTCGAGAAGCAATACAACAGCGTGCTGATGGGCAAGAACGGCTCGCGCCGCGCGATTGTAAACAGCCGCGGGCGCGAAGTGGGACGACTTGACGAGACTCCGGCGGAACCGGGCAAGCAACTCAAGTTGACCGTCGACCTCGATCTGCAGATTGCCGCGGAGGAGGCTCTGAACGGGCGCAATGGCGCGATTGTCGCGATGGATCCGCGCACCGGTGAAATCCTCGCCATGGTCAGCCGGCCGACATTCGATCCGAACGATTTTGCGGTAAAAATTTCGAAGACAGAGTGGAACAAACTGGTCAACGACGATGACCACCCGCTGCTGAACAAGGCGATTCAGGCGCAACTGGCGCCCGGCTCGACCTTCAAGATCATCATGGCGACAGCCGGCCTGCAGGAGGGCATCGCGCAAGAGCTGCATGTGAATTGCGGCGGCGGCGCGACCTTCTATGGGCGCTATTTCAAATGCTGGGTAGTTGCCGAGCATCGTGTGCATGGCGCAGTTGACATCACCAAAGCGATCTATCAGTCCTGCGACGTATTCTTCTACACGCTCGCCGAAAAGCTGGGTATCGACCGCATCGCAAAGTGGGCGACCATGCTCGGGCTCGGCCAGAAGACGGGTATCGACCTGCCACAGGAAGTCACCGGCGTGATGCCATCGGAAGAGTGGAAGATCAGGAACTTCAAGCAAAAGTGGTATGCGGGCGAGACCATCTCAGTCGGCATCGGCCAAGGCGCGGTGGCGGCTACTCCGATCCAGATGGCTCGGGCGATTGGCGGAATCGCGAGCGGCGGCCTGCTGATGCGGCCCCACGTGATCAACCCAACAGATCTTCCTGCGAATGTTGTTCCCGCGTCGAATGTGCCGAGCGAAACACGCATTCCGCTTGACCCGCAGAACTGGGAGACGATCACCGACGCGATGGCGAACGTAGTTGCGCCAATCGGCACGGCTCCGAGCGCGCACCTGCAAGGAATTGATTTTGCCGGTAAGACAGGCAGCGCCCAGACGATCAGCAATGCGCTGAAGGCGAAGCTGGGGGCCATCGGCAAGAAGAACTTTAAGGATAACGGCTGGTTCGTCGGCGTGGAACCGCGTCGCAATCCCGAAATCGTCGTTTGCACCCTGCTCGAAGAAGGCGAGCACGGCTATCTCGCGGCCAGAACGGCAGCGCAGGTGATCAAAGCATACGTGGAGAAACAACGCCGCCAGCCAACCAAGGTTGCGGGTTCGGGCGACGGCAAGGTCGACATTGGCGCGGTCTGGAGCGAGCCCAGTAGCGATGGCCAAGCCGACCATTTGCAGGCTGGTCGGATGTCGCTCGACATTTCACGCAACCGCGTACCCTTGGCGATCGCCGCACCGGGCATGCACTAGTCAACATTCACGAGGCAACGGCTGTTAGTACCTCAGCAGATTCTTTTGTGGCAAATGCGTTGATTGGAGTAGCGCGCTCCGGGCGGGCCCGCACGGTGTGATAGATGAACACCGGAAGCCCAAGAAAATTCTTCGATGGCGTCTCTCTGACCAGCGTCAGTCGATTCCACGCATAGTACTTGCTTAGGCGCCGACGGGATTGATACAGCGTGTTTCCCCACACTCCGGGCAGGACCTTTCCGGTTAATGCAAATAGCCACGTATTAAGAAACGTTCGTAGTCCATAGACCCGTTGTTTCACCCGGCCACCCTGGCCAAGCAACAACAAGCGGAGATAAAAGCCAGAGCTCAGATAGGCGATCTGTGCGACTCCGCCGGGCTTAAGCACGCGCGCAATCTCATGGAAGGCGACCGGCTCGGAGGTATACGGAATTACTCCCTTGCAGATTATGCCGTCGAAGGACGCCTCGTGAAAGGGCAGATGCTCGGCTTCGCCGACGGCAACCTTCAGGCCAAGGCCGACACAAGTTCGCACCCGCTCAATGTTTGGGTCGAGCCCAATCGACTGGCAGCCGCGACCTGAAAGCTTGAGCAGTTGGCCCCCCTTCCCGCAGCCAATATCCAATACGCGGGCTCCCGGTTCAAAGGCGGCGAAGTTGTAATCCAGAAGAGCGAAGCGATTTATGTCCGGCCTCTTTTTCATAACGATTAGCCTCCGGAAATGATCGGGATCGGGAACGGTGAATTGCATCGAGCTTCCGCGCCGAGGGGGGCGAGCGACACGCGGAAGCAGGAAAGGCAAGGCGCTCGAGTACAGCGGAAGCATTATTGTCTGGTCCTCCGGGGCACGCAGTGACGGATGTCCCATGGCCGTGTGACAAGCGCGAAGGGAAGCGCCGCTCAGGAGGGATTGCTCGTCGCCGGATTCCACGTCCCTAAGTCCCTGTACTACCGAGACTTCGCTCCATTTGATTCATGACCTACGTAACCTTTGCATGCTAGATACCGGGGTGTAATCTCGGGCCTGAAACGGTGCACTCTGCCGCAAAACAGGTGCACGCGTGAATGAGAAGGAAGGTTGTGCACAGTGTCGGAACCGGGCAAACATTCCGTGGCTGAAGCCGGGAAACATTCCAAGCACTATACCGACGTGCAGGGCGCGGCGCGTTTTCCCATCAAGTTGCCGGTGGCGTTGAAGTCAGGCGCAAACGAAAAGAACATCGAGACCGAAAATATCTCCGCCAACGGCGTGCTGTTCCGCATGGATGCCGACGTACCGGTAGGGTCGGCTGTAGATTTCACGATTTCGCTGCCCGCGGATGTGGTCGGTGGACATGCCGACGTGCGGGTCGATTGCCGCGGGCGCGTAGTGCGCAGCTTTGAAGAGGGTGAAGGCCGTCGCGGTGTCGGTGTCGTGATCGACGAATACAGATTTGAGCGCGCCTAGTGCACACCACGCTGGCGTGCTGAGAGAAAGTGCGGTGCGTCTGAACGCATGAGGGCGCAAGGGAAGAGAAGGACCAAGAGAGGTTAGGGACGGATGGCGAGCATTTCGATGGGTGTATCGGCTCCCGAAAGCGTTCAGCCGGACGAAGGCAAAGGCACGATCCGCCTGATTCTTGCGGATACGCAAGCCATATTCCGCGCCGGCTTAAGAAAGATCTTCGCGCTCGAGGACGACATCCGGGTGGTTGGCCAGGCCGAGAGCCTCTCGCAAACGCTTTCCGCAATTCAGAAATTCAGTGCCGATATTCTGGTGTTCGAGGCGGCACTCACCGCAAATCCGCCCGATACGGTTTCCGACATACTGAGACAGAGTGGTAATTGCCGCCTGGTAGTGGTGCTGCAGGAGCCGGACCAGGAGATGACGCTGGAACTCTTCCGGCGCGGCGCGCACGCCATCGTGTCGCGCGAAGTCGAGCCCGAGATGCTGGTAGATTGCCTGCACAAAGTTTCGCAGGGGCAGCCATGGCTTGAAACGCGCGCCATCGGATGGGTGCTCGAAGCTTACCGCACGCAGGGCATACGCCCTGCCGGTTCGCGGCCTAAGGTTCAGCTCACGCCGAAAGAGGCGCTCATCGTTTCCTGCGTGACGCAGGGCATGAAGAACAAAGAAATCGCCGTGCGCGTGGGTACGACCGAACAGGTCGTGAAGAACTATCTCCGCAAGGTCTATGACAAGCTGGGCGTTGCCGACCGGCTCGAACTTGCCCTCTATTGCCTGAATCATCGCGTCCCGCAGAAGGACGGCGACGGCGCTCACAAGGCTGATGGAGATGTGTCCCACTCGGCCGCAGCATCCGCCATTCCTGCTCCACAAGCTCCCGAGGCGGTACCGGCACAGAATTCAGCGGCCGCCGCAGCCTCCGGCTCCCGCCAGTAGGCGAGTCAATCTAGTACAATTCTCAGTCGCGAACAACTGGTCTGCCCGAATTGCGTTGTCGGGATGAGTGTTCCGGCGCATAGCTTTAAATTTCAAAATTCCAGGTTTCCGCGATCCGCGGAACTCCGCGAGGTTCGACATGAAAGGCGATTCCAAGATAATTGCGATTCTGAACGAGGTGCTGAAGGCCGAACTGACGGCCATTAACCAGTATTTCCTGCACGCCGAGATGTGCGAGAACTGGGGCTATGAAAAAATGGCCAAGCACACGCGCAAGGAATCGATCGAAGAGATGCAGCACGCTGAGATTCTGATGGAACGGATCCTGCTGCTGGACGGAACGCCGAATATGTCGGATTACTTCAAGATCAACATCGGGCAAAACCTGAAGCAGCAGCTGCAGAACGATCTCGATCTCGAGTACACCGCGGTGAAGCGCCTAAACGACGGCATCAAGCAATGCGTCGCGGCTGGAGATAACGGCTCGCGCGAGCTGCTGGAGAAAATTCTCCTCGACGAAGAGCACCACATCGACTGGCTCGAAGGCCAACTCTACATGATCAAAGAGATGTCCTACGAGAACTACCTGGCGCAGCAGATGGGGGAAGGCGAAGAAAAATAGCTTCGCGTTGCTAGTTGCTAGTTCCCAGTTCCCAGTTCTCGGTTCTTAGTTCTCAGTGAAGACTCTGCAAGGCTGCGTGCTGGAAAGTAGGAAAACGCGGCTCGTGCATGCTGCTAGAATCGTAAAGAGCCGCTTCGCACGGCGCCGGAGAGATGGCCGAGTGGCTGAAGGCGCACGCTTGGAAAGCGTGTTTAGGGGAAACTCTAACGTGGGTTCGAATCCCACTCTCTCCGCCATATTTTCAAAATAAACAAGTTGAGTAGAATAACGAGCCCACTCTCAACGTCTATTTCCTCTTTTGGAATGAGTGACATGCAGTTCTCCTGGCTCAAGTGCGTGCCGTTAGGCTAAAAGCGACTGATGGGGAATCAGTTTTTCGAACAAACAAGCCACAACGGACGTGCGCGCCGATCGCGAAACATGGCTTGCAGGTTCGCTGCTCAATTCTTAGGGCTCGGGGCGGCGGCCGATAAGGCGCCACTCCCGCGCCAAGGGGAGCAGGGGTTCAGTTCACCGCGCCATCCAAAGAAGTACCGGTGACCGTGATCTCGGCACAGGCCTTCCGAAGAGGAGCAAGGTCATAGCCTCAGAATAGGACTCGCATGAGATGCCATACCGGGGAATGACCTATGGTCCGGCTGTCAACGGGGGCCACCACTTCAGCAGATCCATCAGAACTGGGCTATTCTTCGCGCCTACATGAATAGCCGGTTTCACAACTCGGATTGCCCGTCATCTGCTCAGGGGCGACAGGAACCCGTTTCCGAAACCGACAGCTACGGTAGTTTTGTGCGCTCGCTTTTGGCCTACTTCAGAATCGGAGACGCGCATCAACAAGAGCGCAGCCGATCTCGGCGAACTCCGCTGTAGCTGCCCGGATGAGAGAAGCATATAGTGGGCCGCATGGCAACTAGGGAACTCGACCTTCAACCAGCCAGAAGCCTCATACTCGACGGCTCAGCCGAATTCCCTGGCCGCTTGCTCTGCCTCGACGTCTACCGCGGTCTGATGGTTGCCGGGATGATCATCGTGGATAACCCAGGAAGCGATGAAAATGCCTACTGGCCCATCATGCACGCGAAGTGGAACGGTTGGACACCCGCCGATTTCATCTTCCCTTCCTTTTTGTTTCTCGTGGCGATCTCTTTGGTGTACGCGTTCGACGCGCGTCGGCGACGAGGTGAAAACGCGAAGCAGATTCTATGGCACGTTTTCAAACGCAGCCTGATCCTCATCGCCATAGGATTGCTCGTCAACGCGTCACCCATCTATGGGTTAGACGTGCATACGTGGCGGTTCGAGGGTGTTACGCAGCGGATTGCACTTTGTTATTTTTTCGCAGCGATCCTGGAATTGTGGTCAGGGCATCGCGGCCAACTGTCGGCCCTTCTCGGCGTCCTGCTTGGGTATTGGGCCCTGTTGCGCTTCGTCCCTGTACCCGGTGCCGGCGTTCCCGGTCGGGGCATTCCTTTCATGGATCAGGTGCAAAATCTCCCTGCCTGGCTCGACCGGAAGCTATTCATGGGCCACCTGTACGACGGCGCCCGCGACCCGGAAGGAATCATCCACACGATTCCTGCCATAGGAACAACACTGATCGGGGTGTTGACGGGTCACTGGCTCAAATCGCGGCGGAGTACCGGGCAGCTCATCGGCGGGATGGCGTTTTTTGGAATAATCGGAATGCTCGCAGGCGGACTCTGGAATCGCTGGTTCCCGATCAACAAGAACTTGTGGACGAGTTCTTTCGTCCTGTTTAGCGGCGGTTTCTGCCTCCTGTCCCTATCGCTGCTCTATTGGGTGACCGAGGTGAAAAGATGGCGCGGAAAATGGACGATGCCGGTCCTCGTCTTCGGCATGAATGCCATCGCGGGTTTTGTTGCTGACTCCCTGATTTATGGTCCGGGATACACGTTTACCGCCAGAGCCGCAAATGGCGCAATGGTGAGTTGGCACGAAGCTGCCCAGTCCCATCTCGAAGCAGCCGGTTGGAGTGTCGCAAACGCTTCGTTAATCTATTCGCTCGTTGCTCTGATGATCTGCTGGATCATGCTGTCGTTCTTGTGGCGGAAAAAGACTTTCTTAAAAGTGTAGGGTCACAGAGCTCGGAAACTCCTGAAAGCCGCTGAGCAAAAAGCAAGGTGAACCAGCAATGTATTCCGATGCGTTCCGGTTTGCTCGTCAGTCGTCAGGTTGCCAAGAGATGGCCACATTCCGATTTTGCCCGATACCCTGGGCCATGTCGGATTCTAGACGAAAAGGTCGTACTCCTGCCGCCATCATGACCAAAGATGACATTCAGCTTCTCTATGAATACGACCGTTGGGCAAACAACAGGGTCGTGCAAGCCGCCTCCGCGCTCAGCGCCGAGGAGTTCACTCGCAATCTAGGCGGCAGCTTTCGTTCCGTGCGAGAAACGCTCGTGCATATCATCGGCGGTGAGTGGATTTGGCTAGAGTATTGGAAGGAACCGCCCGATAACCCCGCCTCGTTGGCAGATTTGAGAGCACGACGTGACGTTTTGTTTAGTCCAAATGCATTCCCCAACGTTGCCGCGGTGCACCTAAAGTGGGCGGAGGTCGAGAAGGAGCAGATCGCGTTCGTGAATCGGCTAACCAACGAATTCTTGGAAAAGATGCTCCCCTTTCACACAACACAAATCAGATTGGCGCACCTGATGCAACATCTGGCAAACCATTCCACTTACCATCGAGGTCAAGTAGCACTGATGATGCGGCAGCTTAACGCCGAGCCTTTGGCCACGGACTTTCATGTGTTCCTGGTTGAAGGTCAGCGCGAGGCTGCGGCTGTAGATTAGAACCTCACCGAAAATCCCGGTTGTAACGGCGTTTGTCACCAGCATATTCCGGTCGGATGGTCGCTAGCCTTGATCGGAAACGCCTCGGTCGGACACTTCGAGGCTGAAGAAGAACTCGACCCGAGGCGTTTTTCGATAAGGAGACTAGGAGGAAGCCGCTGGCGTTTGCGGCGGACGCGGTGCGCTATGGGATTTGAACGACAGTTTGGGTCGCGAGAGCTTTGTGAGTGGGTACACGAAAGTGAGATTAGGGGTGTGTGCGCTGCGACAAAGAGCTGCTACAGGGGCGGCGAAAGGTCGGAAGAGCGGTGGTGGACACTGGGTAAGCACACGAATGCATCGACGTGGCTCCGCACATCCAAGCTCCGGAACTGATGTAAGGGTTAGGAAGAATCGAAGTACGTACATGCTAATAACTCCTCCCCAGTAAATCTCTGAATCACAATCATCGATGCGCCACAGCGCGGGCAGTGCCAGAGGCAAGCATTCTCGGAACGCACGTCGCAGGTTCCAGTTCGCTCGTCTGTTGCGCTGCTCGAAGCCAGGAGTTGTCGGCTCAACGCTAGGCGGGAAGTGCGAAAGCGATTTGCTAGAAAGCCAAAGTGACGAATGCGGACAAAGCCTTTGGGCAGCACGTGCAGAAAGAAACGGCGCAAGAACTCCGTCGCTGTCAGCGTCATCTGGCCGTGCTTGCCGCCGTGGGCATAATCCTTCCAGCGGAAAGTGACGCGTTCTTGATCGAAGGCCAACAAGCGGTGATTGGAAATGGCCACACGATGGGTGTAGCGACCTAAATAGCGCAACACCTGTATGGGACCGCCGAAAGCTGGTTTCGCGTAGACCACCCAGTCGTGACGATGCAGATGACGGAGCAGTTTTACGAACTGTCGCGGGTCAGCGAGAGCCGCAGCCGGGCCGGCACACTGGAGCTTCTCGCTGCGGTAGAGACGTTTGAGGCCAGCGAGGAACTTGCCACGAAAGACGCGACTCAGGACTTTAACGGGTAAGAAGAAAGGATAACGCGGACGAACCCATTGACGATGATCCAGGGAGAGCCCGCCCGCAGGAACGACACAGTGAATGTGGGGATGCAGAAGCAGGTTCTGTCCCCAAGTGTGCAGGATAGCGATCACACCGATCTCGGCTCCGAGGTGCTTCGGATCGGATGCGATTTCCAGCAACGTTTGCGCGGTGGCGGTGAACAACAGATCGTAAAACAGGCGTGGGTTCTCCAACGCCAGCACATTCAGATCGTGAGGCACAGTGAACACGACGTGGAAATAGCTGGTGTCGAGAAGTTCGCGCTCGCGTGCCTCTAACCAGCGCTCACGCGCTTGTGCCTGACACTTGGGGCAGTGCCGATTGCGACACGAGTTGTAAGAGATGGCCTGATAACCGCAACTCGGGCAAGCATCGTGATGCCCGCCCAGGGCGGCAGTGCGGCAGCGTTGAATGGCACGAAAGGCTTTGAGCTGCTGAAAGTCAAAGCTCGATCGATACCGATCCAGGAAGCGTTCGCCCTGCACGCGTAGAATGTCGGCCACCTCGAGGGTGGGCCGAGTCATTCGTTATCTTTTCGTCTAAACCTGCGACTGACTTTCTCGCTACTGGACAGAGTGAGATCATCCAGCGGATTGGTGACAGCCTGCAAATGCCGCTGCGATAGATGCAGGTACTGAGCCGTGGTCTCCAGATCTTCATGCCCAAGCAAAACTTGGATGGTCCGCAGGTCGGTGCCCGCTTCCAATAAGTGGGTAGCCCAACTGTGTCGCAGGGTATGCGGTGTGACGCGTTTGTTGATGCCGGCCCGGCGGGCAGCCTCACTGCATGCGATCCAGACTGTCTTATCGGAAATCGGCTCTTCTCTCTTTACGCGACGCATGCGCGTGGGAAACAGATAGATCCTCGGCCTGCGCCAGCGCCAATACTCCCGCAGGGTTTCTAGCAGGGTTGGGCTGAGAGGCAAATCGCGATCTTTGCCGCCCTTGCCCGCGACGACACGAATGATCATCCGTTGGCTATCAATGTCGCCGATCTTGAGGTGTGCGAGTTCGGAGCGACGCATGCCAGTGCCGTAGAGTGTCATCAGCAGCGTGCGTCGAAACAACGTCCCAGCGGCGTCGATGAGACGAGATACTTCCTCTCGACTGAGCACAGTGGGCAATCGGCGCCGGTCCTTGGGATAAGGCAGGAACTCTCGATACTGGGATCGCTTGAGCGTCTTTATAAAGAAGAATCGCAAAGCGGCTACACAGTTGACCGCAGTGCCGGGTGTCACCTTGCGCTCTCGGAGCAGGTAAGCTTGATAACTTCGCAGCTCATTGGGTCCGAGCTGATCTGGCGGCTTGCCAAAGTGGCGAGCGAACGCAGTTACGTACTGCAAGTACTTGCGAGTTGTGATCTCAGAATAGTTGCGGCGCTGGAGTTCCTCCAGCATCATCTTGCGTAAATGGGTCACAGGACTCTCCTTTCTCCGTGACCCAAACTACGTCAGCAGCGCCCGAAATCTCTCGGCTCGCCACGCGGTAGCGTCCGCCGCGCCAGCGGCTTAGTCCTTGTCGGCAAACAAGAAGTGATATGGGTGCCTTCCGGTTTGCCCGTGACTCGCCAAGGACGTCGATTTCCCAGATTTCGCCAACAGGCCACGACGCGACGCGCCCAGAGAATCGCCAGGTGTTGCTAACCACGAGTGCTCTTTATGCGGTTGCGATAATCGCGAATCTTTTGCCGATTTTCCGGTCCGTCAACGCGTTGATAGGCGTGGCCGGTGACATGGCCTTGAGCGTCACGAGAAAACGTCACACTTCCGAGATCACTCTTAACGAAGAACGTAGCCTTCGAGCAGAAGCGCTATCCAGATGCGGTTGATCTGCTGCAACGTGCCATCGCAGGTGACGACTCTCTGCGCGAGGCTCATGACTATCTCGGATTGACTTCGCCCGCGTGGGTCGAAAAGAGGAAGGAGCCAATCAAGTGGAAATTGTAACCCGCCTGGAGCGCGAAGAAGCTCAGCGTCGAAGGGCGGTCTCGCGAATACAGGATGGGAACGTTGACAACAACGTGCCACCACAAAAGTGAGCGGCGAAAGGCTGCCACTTTCGCGCAATGAATGATGACCGGGCTGCGCAATTGCGCAGAACCGCGAGGCTCACTCTGTACGCAAAGCGCGAATCGGTTCGAGAATCGCGGCCTTGCGAGCCGGCATGAGCGTGGCAATTACTGCCGCGACGCTCAAGACCGCAATTGTGATCAATAAAATATCGGGCGCATAAGGCTTCACGCCGAATAATTTTTTCGTCATGCCGTAGCCGGCCAGAACGCTAGCCGGAAGGCCGATGAGCAGGCCCACGCCAATCTGAGTGAACGCACCGCGAGCCACCAACTTGAGAACATTGAGGCGATCTGCGCCGAGCGCCATGCGGATACCGATCTCGCTCGTCCGGCGTTCCACCGAGTAGGCAGTCACGCCATACAGGCCGACCGAGGCAAGCAACAACGCCAGCAATCCGAATAATGAGGTCAGCCTGGCCAGCATCACGTTCTGGGTAAACCTGCCATCTACCTGCGCGGCAAAACTCTGGAAGTCGATCAGCGCAAGATCGGGATTCACCGAGGCGAGCGCCCGGCGAACCTGCGATTCGAGCCCTGGAACATTGCCTTCTGTTTGCAAGACGCCGGCGTTCAGAAAGTGCGAGCGGTCCTCGAAGGCGACGAAGCGCGGGTCCGTGTAGGGCATGCGCTGCGATTCCGCCAGGAAAAACGTAGGACGAATACGGTGTGTCGGGCTCCAATATTGAGTGTCCTCGGTGACGCCGACGATTTCGAAGGCGCCGTGATATGCATCCTCGAGATCGCCGAAATGTCTGCCGATCGGATCCTGGTCTTTGAAGAAGGTCTTGGCGAAGGTCTGGTTGACGACAGCAACGTTCCGCGTCGAGGCAGTGTCCTGCTCGTTGATGGCACGGCCGCGGACAATTTTGGTGCCGATGCTGTCGAAGTAATCGTCAGTCACGCGCAACCAGGAAGACTCGTTCTGGTCACTGCCGGGCGGAGGCGGCGCCTGTCCGTCGATGTAAACAATCTCACTCCAGTTGTCGCCCTCCATCGGGGTGTAGAGGGAGAAACTCACGCGCTTCACACCGGGAATCGCGGCCAGATTGTCGTGGAGTTGCCGAAAGAAGGCTGGGATTTGATCGATCTTGTAACCTGCCATCGAAGGGTCGAAGTGCAGGATATAGCGGTTCTGCATTTCAAATCCGAAGTTCTGATGCTGCTGGTTGCGCAAGGTCTCGGTCAGAAGTCCGGCGGCGCAGAGCAAGACTACGGATAACGCAGTCTGAGCGACGACCAGAGATTTCTGAGTCCAACCAGCGGCTTGGGCAGTGGAACGATGCGCCCCGCGTAGGGCATCGGCAGGATCGGACTGGGCGGTCATCCAAGCGGGGGCAACGCCAAACACGAGTCCAGTAAGGAGAGCGATCGCGAACGTAAAGCCAAGAACGGGCAGGGAAGGCATGGCGCTGATGGCGATGTCATGGTCCGGAAATGCGAGTGCCAGAATGAGGCGAGTGCAGGCGAAAGCGACGCCTACGCCAACAATTCCGCCAAAAAGAGAAAGAACCGTGCTCTCCGTCAAAACCTGCGCGATCTGGCGCGAGCGCGGGGCGCCCAGGGCCGTCTGCACAGCCGTATGTTGGCGGCGGCTCGTCGCGCGCACCAGCATGAGGTTGGCGACGTTTGCGCAGGCAATCAAAAGCACGAAGCCGGAGATCCACATAAGAAGGTGAATTCCAGATTCGTATTCCTCGCGCATCATCTGTACACCGGCTCCGCCCGGAGAAAGATGGAGGGTCTGCTGCGACACCAGTCCCAGCTCTCCTGCTTCCAGCTTGGCCTCCGGGCTCAACAAGAATTGCTTGAATTCCACCTGGAGTTTCGCTTCGAGACTCTTGAGATCGGTGCCCGGGGCGACGCGACCGATCAGATCCAGCCAGCTCTGCCCGGGAAACTGAAGCAGATTGCCGGGGCCATCGATAATGGCTTCGGCGCTCAGGGGAAGCCAGAAGGCGGGCGCGCTCTCCATGCGATCGCCATAAAAGCCGGACGGTCCAATGCCGACCACCGTAAAGGGCAGCCCGTTAATAATGAAGCTTGAACCGACGACCGACGGATCGCTGCCGTATTTTTGCTGCCAGATCGCGTAACTCATCATGGCGACCGGCTCAGCGCCCCTGCGATCATCGTTCTGGGTAAAGGCGCGTCCGGCGTAGGCGCGAAGGCCGAACATCGAAAAGTAGTTGCCGGAAACGTACTGGGCGCGGAGCGACTCGGCGGGCTGGCTGAAGCCGCTGCGCCGCACGCCCATCAGTGTGCGTCCCGCTTGGAGTGCGGCCAGTTCAGTGAACTCGTGTGTCTGGTCCCGGAAGTTTCTGTACATCTCGTAAGAGAAGAGCGACCAGTTCTTCGCCAAGCCGCCATTCACGCAGCAATCCTCGTTGTCGCCGAGGCGCACCAGTTCACTGGGTTCGGCGACCGGCAAGGATCTCAAGAGGACCGCATGCACCAGAGTGAAGATGGCGGTGGTGGCGCCGATGCCGAGCGAAAGCGTTAATACGGCGGTGGCGGTGAATCCGGGTGCATGCAGGAACTGCCGTATCGCGTAGCGGACATCGTCGAGCAATTGCATGGCGCCTCCGAGTGGTGGATACGGTTCGAGTTAACGCTTTGTTCAAATGGAGTTGTCCCGGAGCACGGATGCAGAAATTCTCCAGGAGTTCTGGGCCATTGGACGCGCGTGAGCCAGCATTCGTGAGCAGGCAGGGTTCGATTTGGAAGGTTGGGTTGGGCGGATGCGGGACGCGATTTTCTGTTGACAGCGAAGCGGCATAGATGCAGTATTGATACGTTTTAATAAATGGATTCACTCAACCCGCTAGCCCACAGGGCATTGCGCGTCGGCGAAAGTGAGTTCATTAGCCGCCCGCACGGGTCCGGCGAACATCGCGTTGCGATTCAGGAGGAGATTCATGAACAAGAGAAGGGCGATTGTCGAGAGAGTGGGGAACTTCGTTTGTGCCGGTCTTCTTTTGTTATGCGCAAGTGCGATGGTTTTTGCGCAGGCAGGTCGTGGGAGTATCAGCGGCCTGGTCACAGATCCGTCCGGGGCGATTGTAAAGGGCGCAGAGGTTACCGCGACGAGCCAGGCCACCGGAATCGCCCTGCACACTGTCACCAGCGATGCTGGGTTGTACAGTATCGTGTCGCTTACACCGGGGAACTACAAAGTCACGGTCAGCCAAAAAGGCTTTCAAACCGTGGTGCAGGACAATGTTCTGGTCTCTGTCGACCAGGTCACCACAATCAATCTCGCGCTGACGGTCGGCAATGTGACCGAGACGATCACAGTCTCAACAACGGCGCCTCTGGCCGACACGACGAACACCACGGTTGGTCAGTTGATCGAGTCGGCTAACATCGAACGCTTCCCGACACTCGACCGCAACATCTACGACTTGATTCAGTTGAGCGCAGGAGTGACTCCCGCCAACGGATCGCCGAGTTCCGGTAATTCGCAAGCCATTACGAACATTTCGAGCGGCCGGCCTGGAGTGGATGTTTCGTCCTACACCATCAACGGCGCGATTCAGGGATCCGTCTATTACATGCTTGATGGAAGCCCGCTGGGAGTGGCCGAAAACAATCTGGCCGCCATCATTCCTGCCATGCAGATTCCCGAAGATGGCATCGACGAGTTTCGCGTCGAGACGCAGAACACACCGGCAAGTTACCAGAGTGGCGCGGCGGGAGTCATAAGTCTGGTGAGCAAGTCGGGCGGCAATGACTTCCACGGAGACGGCTTCGTTTATATCCGCCCTGACGTTTTGTCCGCCAATGAATACTTCAACAAGCAAAGCCAGTTGCTTTCGGGTCAGTCGAATCAGGCACCGGGCTTCCATCGCTATCAGGAAGGAGGCTCGATCGGCGGTCCAATCGTGCGTGGGAAACTCTTCTTCTTTGGGGACTACGAGGACACGCAGCAGAAGACGTTCGATGGCTCGAATGTCTATACCGTTCCTACAACTGCGGAACGGAACGGCGATTTTTCGGCGGATGACGCCACGATTTATAACCCGCTGGTTCCCGACAATCCCGACGGCACGCGTCAGGAGTTCCCCACCCACAATGTGATTACGAGCTACACGCCCCTCAATCCGACGGCGGTGGCTTTTCTGGCCAACTATCCCAACTGCAATTTTCCTGATCCGACAACGTGTGAGGCGGACACCGGCAATCACCTGAATAACCTATTCGTGCCCGGTCTCGATCCGCTCAAGGCGCACCGCTTCGACGTTCGCGTCGACTACTACAAGAGCGAGGCACAGCGCTTCTTCTCGCGCTTCTCCTATGCCAAACTCTCCTTCGGCGGAGTCAACGCCTTCGGCAACGCCTGGGATCCGAACTACGCACAGAATGTGACGAACGCGCGAAACTTCATCATCGGCGACGACTTCACGATCAATGCGCATACGGTCCTGCAGTTGCGCTATTCGTTTACCCGTCACTTTGAGAATCAGGGAGGCGATCCGAGACAAGTCGGCTTCGACATCACCTCGATGGGATTCCCGCCGGAATTGGCCGCGGCTGAGGCCTACAAACTCATCCCGATCGCCTTCTTCAACGATTATGTAAATTCGAACGGCATCGAGAGCGGCGTGGGCGGCACGGCAAACTACAACACCTTTCTTTACGCCAGCCAGAGTCACGACTTCAGCGCGACCCTCACAAAGATAATCGGAAAGCATGAACTCGCCTTCGGTGGCGAATACATGAAGAGGTTCCTGAACGCCGGTCAGCCGCCTGCGCCCTCGGGCTGGTACTACTTCGATACAACAGCCACCAGCATACAAACGACGCCAGATCCGGATGCTGCGCCGACCGGCAGCGACTTTGCATCGTTCCTGCTGGGCATGGGAAGCCCGACCGCCGAGGATACCGACTTCACGCAAGATTTATTCGCCGCCACGGCCAGCCCATACTACGCGGCTTTCGTGCAGGACACCTACCACTTCAGCCCGAACCTGACTATCACGGCCGGCTTGCGTTGGGACATCTTCGGCGGCAAGACGGAACGCCACAACCGTCTGGAATACTTCGATCCTACGGCGCAAGGCACCGATCCAAACACTGGCGAACCCTTTACCGGCGGCGAGATCTTTGCCACAGGTGGCCATCGATCACCCTTCAAAACCAATCTCCACGACTTTGCCCCGCGGCTTGGTTTTTCGTGGCAACCGGAAAAGCACCTGGTCGTTCATGGCGGCGCTGGCTTCTACTACGGGCCTAGCGTCCAGATGGTCAGCGGCGCGGGGATAGACAGCGATGGATACTCAACCAGCAATAACTGGAATGCCGTATGTACTCTGCCTGACGGAAATACGGTCATTAACAGCGATAGCGGATGCGCGCCCGGAGGAGCGGCGAGCGTGATCGGGCCATATTCGCTGAGCAATCCGTTTCCAGGTGGCCTTCTGCCTCCCAACCAGCTACAGCCGACGGGGATTACGACTGGTCTCGGTGGGAGTCTGAACACTGTGTTGCACTCGCAGCGTACGCCGCTGACCTATAACTTCAATTTCGGCTTTGAGTATGAATTTCCAAGGCAGGTGGTCCTGAGCGCGGCCTATGTCGGAAGCAGAGGGCTCTTTCTCCCATTTTCGGCGGTCGACCTTAACCAACTCTCGCTTGCACAGATTTTCCAGCAGGGGAATTCCGGCGCGTGTCTCATTGATCAGGGAGAGGATTGCCAGGCGCAATTCGTGGCGGCCGAACCTTTCCCGCAATTCAGCAGCGGAGGCACCATCAGCGAGACCGGGAATGGCGCCGGCGTAAACGTGCATGGATATCCGGCCGGAGACTCTCAGTACAGTTCGCTACAGACGAAGGTACAGAAACGCCTGACCAATCACTTCACCACCCTGGGCTCTTTCACTTGGGCCAAATTGATGACTGACGACAGCAGCTCTCCCCTGGGCTTTGTTGGTTACTTCATCGGTTCGGTCCAGGATTCGAGAAACCTGGAGTTTGAGCATTCCGTCAGCCGCCAGGATGTGAAGTATCAATTCACATGGCAGGCGTCTTACGACCTTCCGATCGGCAATGGCAGAGCTGTAAATCTGAACGGATTGTCGAATGCCATTCTTGGCAGCTGGACGGTGGATGGAATCTTCTATCTGAGCAGTGGAGTTCCCATCCAGTCGCCGCTGGCTGGGGGAAACGTCTTTCTCAATCAGCGCGCCGATATGACCTGCGATCCGAGCAAGGGCGCTCCGCATACGGCGGACCAGTGGTTTACACCGGCTTGCTTCGCGGTGCCTGCCTCGCCATTTGTGCCCGGCGGCGCGCCCGCGTACCTCGATCACGTTCGCACGATGGGAGCGAATGAACTTGACCTCACCTTCTCCAAGAACTTCAAGCTGGGTGAAAAGAGGAATCTTCGCTTCGACGTGACTTCCTATAACCTCGCCAACAAGAAACAGCTCGGTGCGCCGAATGTGCCGGACAATGCGAGCGGAGGGTGGGCAGATGGCCAGGGGTTCGGCCAAATCACGGCAACGGCAAACACGCCGCGGCAGTTCCAGTTCGCGGCACGGTTCAGCTTCTGATGCTCCTGGCAAGTGGCAGGCGGGTCGAAGGGCCCGCCTGCCGCGCAATTCTTTAACTAACTCGTTCAGGCCGGGCTGCGGGTGGAGTCGCGCACGGCTAACTCCGGTGCGAGCTTGCGGTGAACGGCGGGCAGGTCGCGCTTCTCCAGCACGGCATTGATGCCTTCAAGCACGATGCTCGCGGCCATGGCTCCCATCGCTTCCATCGGCTGACGAATGGTTGTCAGTGGCGGAGTGCAGAGGCTGGACGCAGCGACATCGTCGAATCCCACTACAGAGCATTGTTCTGGAACGCGCAGGCCCGCTCGTGTCAGTGCGCGGATCGCGCCGAAGGCTGTCATGTCGTCGAAAGCCATGAGCGCGGTGAACGGGCGCTTCGCTTTCAGCATCTCTTCCGTCAGCTTGTAGCCGATCTCGAAGCTCGAATTCGGGTCGCGTGACTCGGGCAGATCGACGGTAAGGCGCGGATCGAGTTCGAGGCCGCGCGCCTTGGCGAAGGCACGAATGCCGCGCCAGCGCGGAGCGCTGTCGGTCAGGGCCTTGGGGCCGCGGATGAACGCGATTTTGCGGTGGCCGAGTGCGTAGAGGTGCTCGATGGCCGTATATGCGCCGAGTTCGTTATCGACGATGACGGAGCTGATTGAATCGTTCTTCAACTCGCGGCCAATCATGACCGTGGGAATGTTGCTCTTCTCAAGATCGCCGAGTACGTCGATATCGACGAAAAGCCAGTTGGCGAGGACGATGAGCGCTTCGACGCGGCGGTCGAGGAGCATTTCGAGATAGCGTTCGAAGCGGGCGCGCTCGTTCTGCACGTCGGTGAGGATCGGCAGATAGGAGGCTTGGTAGAGGGCATTCTCAATCCCGCGCAGAACCAGCGTGCAGAACGGGTCGGTCATGTCGAAGACCATTACGCCGACCGTGTGGCTGCGCCGGCTGCGCAGAGAGCGGGCAAAGACGTTGGGACGATAGCCGAGCTTCTTGGCTGCGCTCTCGATGCGCTTCTTGGTGGTGGAGGGAATATAGCGGGCGAGGGGAGCGTTGTTCAGGACGATGGAGACCGTGGTTGCGGAAAAGCCGCTCTCCTTTGCAACGTCGCGGATCGTGACCATAGGTGTTAGTGCGGAGTATCCAGCGGGTGCGTCGTCTTCTCGGAGAACTCGTTCTGCAACCGCAGGCTGTCCTTGTCGGCCTTGACCGCGCGGATGGCCTTCTGGATGCCCGCTGTCCAGGCGTTCATATCATACTCGCCTAACTCGCGTGTGCCAGCCGCACCTTCGCCGGAATAGTGAAACGGGAAGCGCGCATACCACCAGATAGCGGTGTAGAGCGGGTCGGGAAGGTCCAGATGTTTCTGGTCTGCGCCCGACTCCTGCGTGGTTCGATCCTGGTGCACCAGGTCGGGACGCGCGATCAGCATCTCGGAAGTTTCCTGTTCGCCAGCGTGCATGTCGTTGGTTGTCTTCTTGGCCGGACCGCCCGCGGGAGGATCGAAGAGGGGCAGCACGTAGACAACATAGTCGCGCTGTTTTTCAAGTTGCGTTTGCGCGAAGTAGGGAAGGAGATGCTCGTTGCCGCCGTGCCCGTTGACGATCAGGACCTTTTTGCAGCCGTTGCGCGCCATCTCGTCGGTGGTTTCCTGGAGAAGTTGGAGTTGAAGCGAGGTGCTGTAGGCGATCGTCCCCGGTTCGTGGCGCGCTTCGAATATCTGTCCAAAATAGTATTCCGGAAACACAACTGCAAAGTCGGTTTTGACAGCTTCAAGTGCGGCATGGCGGATGTTCATCAGGTCGGTACCCAGCGGTAGATGCGGGCCGTGCTTCTCGATGATCCCAAAGGGCAAGAGGCACGTGCCGTCGGACTGCTGAACGGCTTTGCGGAAATCGTCGGCGGTGAGTTCCTCCCAGCGCGGAGAGAGTTTGGTCTGCGCCCAGCCGAGCTGCAGGCAGAAGAGGGTGGCTAGAGTTGCCTTCAGGAGCACAAGTTTGGGCTGGAGGCCACCCTTTGGCGACGGAATAGATCTGCCCATCATGGTTTCTCCTTTCCGCTGAGTGGAGTGCTGGTTGCGGCCACGTTCCAGGCGTCGACGCTCAGCACCAGATCATCAACATTTTCGCCATCAAAGTGAGCGCTTAACTCGCGTATTTCTCCCGGCAGTAACGAAACGTAGTTGTCGTCCCAGAAAATCGGTACGACGTCGTCATCTCTCGAGTTCGCAACGCGCGCATGGACCATGAATGCCAGGCTGGAACTCGGATTCTCGATCCAGGCGTGAACGACTTTTTCCTTTCCCTCTTGCGTCACCGAGCTGCGAGTTGCGAGTTTGACCGGGGGCAGAGAATTGAGCGCGGTGAGATCGGCATAGGCGCTTTGGGGTGTATAGACGGTGTCGAGCTTATGCGCCCAGTCGATCACGTCAGGCTTGGTCGAGAGCCAGTAGAAGTTGTCGCTGACCAGCTTGCTGGATGAGTCGCGCAGTTCGAGCTTCAGGAAGTAGGTTGTTGAGATGCCCTCCACCGGCTTCAGCGCGATGGCCTTTACGCTGCTGTCGGCGGGAATATCGAGCGTGGCATTTTGCCGCGATCGCTCCTTCACGTTGCTGTCGTAGATCGTTGCCTGAACTTGCATGCCGGGGAATGCGCGGTCGTGCTGGTTGATCACCGCGACGGAGTTGTCGTCGTAAGAGTACTGCACGTGCAGAGGCTCACAGGCCTTTCTCGATCCGAAATATGCGCCCGAGGGCACGAGATAGTAGTCGTACAGATTCCAGATGATCGACGGCCAGGAATTATTCAGCATCCACTGGATTACGCCGGTGGAATCGTACTTGTTGCGGGCGTAGGCCTCGAACATGGCGCGCTCGTCTTCGTACTGCATGGCCTGCGACTTGCGCAGGTAATCCTCAAGGCTTGCGGCCTTGCCGTAGCGCTGCGTCATCCCATTGGTGAATTTGTCGACGGTTGTGAAGCGCTCGAGTCCGGCGTGATAGTTCCAGTAGTCGTCGATTGGCCAGAGATGATCTGCGGGGATGAACTTCTTCAGACTCTGGAGCGTGGGAATTTCAGGCCCGGGGCTGGTTTCCGTGTTGTAACCGTAAGCGCCGCCCGCGTCGCGGTCGACGAGCCAATAGCCGGGTGGAACGTATTCATAGGGCCCAGTCATCTTCACACCGGAAACGCCCGTCACGCCGGTTGTGGTGTCGGCGGCTGAAGATACGGTTGGATTCGGCCAGGCGGCGTCCTTCAGGATTTGCAGGTACATCGTTTCGTATTCGGCGGGTGGCGGATTATCGCTGCCGTAGAGCCAGACCAGAACACTCGGATGATTGCGCAGGCGGCGCGCCTGGTCGGCCATGGATGCGGCTGCGACCGTCGCCGTGTCGGGCGTCCAGGATTTCCACTGCTCCCAGAAATCGCAGCAAGTCCAACCCGGCATGATGAAGACGCCCGCCCTGTCAGCCATGTCGAAGAACTCGTCCCGCTCCATGCGGCCTTCGAGGCGAATCGTGTTGAGGTTCATGCCCCGCACGTAGTCGATGGCGGTCTGGGCGCGTTCGGGTGACCAGCGCAAGAGCATATCGGGTGCCCAGGCGCCGCCTCGAATAAGGACCTTGCGGCCGTTGATCTTGAATAGCCGGAAGCCTTTTTCCGTGAGCTGAGAGGTCACTTCACGGATGCCGAAGGTGACGATAGCGGAGTCAGAGACTTGGCCATTGAGTTCTACCGACAGGTGTGCCCTGTACAGTTCGGGAGAACCCATTTGGTAGGGCCACCAGAGTCGCGGATGCGCGAGCTTGAGCTGAGGGAACTGATCGGGCACGAAGGCGACCGTCTTCGAATCGCCGGCGGCGAGCTCAACTTTCTGGCTGATGCGAGTGCCGTCGATCTCGGCGTGCACTGTCGCAGTGGTTGCGTTTGCCGCGGAGTTGGTTAGATCAGCTGTGATGGTGAGTGCTGCGGATTTGTAGCTCGAATCGAGCTTTGACACGACGAACGGATGCTGCAGCGAGACAGTGCCAGTGGTCGTGAGAAAGACATCTTTCCAGAGTCCCATATCCTTGTCGGGAGGCGTTGGGTTCCAATCAACCCACGTCATCGCTAGCGCGTCCTTCTCAGGCGCGAAGACCTCGACGGCGAGCGCGTTGTGTCCTCCCGCGGCTAGATGCTTGCTGACGTCGAAACGGAAGCGACGCATCATGCCGACCACATCTTTCGAACCGGCGATCTGCTGGCCATTCAGCCAGATGTTGGCGCGGTAATTGAGCCCGTCGAAATTGAGCCAGGTCGTTCGCGCCGCGGCGTCAGCCGGGCCGGCGAACTCCGTGCGGAACCACCAGGAGCAGTGAAAGGGGCTATCAGCGGGCATGTCCTGATTGGCAAAGAAATTTGCCGGGTTGTAGTTCATCCCGGGGAGGGATCTGAGATTCATGCCGAAATAGGGATCGGGATAGGTGTGGTCGGCGACAAGCGCCGCGACGACCGTCGTGGGCACAGTGGCCGGGTGCCAACCCTCGAAGGGGAAGCCGAGGGTAGAAATCTCCGTTCCGCCGGCTTTCACTGTGCAGGAGGATTGAAGTTGCCAGTTGTCGTGCAAGAAGACCTTGGCTGGTTTTTCGGCGGATTCGGCGGCACTTGACAGGCAGGTAGCGGCGAGGAGTGAGATGGCGGCGACGCCTAGTTGGATCGTGAACGCGCGCAGACGCGAAGAACTGGACGCCTTTGGAGAGTTGGCGAGCTTCTGGATCGTAGACACGGTTGCCCCCGGGGTTTACTCGCTGGTTGTGATTTTGGAAATTCTGTTGAAGTGTCCCGCTTCGATTCCGGCCTGTGCGGCCAGAGCAAGCGTCGTCATCTGCACCGGAAGTATCTCAAGCATCGGCAGAAGAGCAACGGGTACGCGGGGCAGGCTCCATGCGCCGTGCTTGATGTCGTCGGCAATCCAAGCGGCGCGACCGCCGGCACGGCGGATATCTTCAGCAAGGCGGCTCTGCAATGTGCGCGTCGCGACCGCGCCTGCGAACACGAGCGCGACTGTCGAAGCGTCGACCATCTCGAGTGGGCCATGACGAAATGCGCCGCCGCTCATACCTTCCGCGGGACGGCGCACCGATTCCTTTAGAATGAGCGACCCCGCGCCGGTTGCGGCCAGGGAAGCACCGCGGCCGAGAAGGAATATGTTGTGAACGCCTTCAAGCATCTCGGTAATCTCAGAGACATGATGCCGCCAGTTCTCAAGATATGAGGCCACGGCGGCCGCAAGCGGAGCGAGTTCGTCGCGCGAATCTTCTGCCCCGCACAAAAAGCCGCCTAGCGCATGCAGCGCCATTAAGGCTGTTAGGTAGGTTTTGCATGAGACGGAGGATTCGGCTCCCGCCATCGTGACGATGGGTACATCAGCGCGCCTGGCGAGGTGGCTGGCGGCGGCATTGGTGACGCCAACGATGGGTGCGCGATTACGGTTAGCCTCAACGAGGCGGACGATCTCCGCACTCTCTCCCGATTGCGAGACCACTACGAGTAGAGTCTCGGGGCCGAGCCAGCGATCGAGAGAATGAATCAGCTCCGAAGTTTCCACCCGCGTTGCGGTGAACCCTTGGGCATTCAGATGCAAAAAGAGCGGCTGCAGCGCATGAAACGAGGCTCCCATGCCGGTCAGCACGACGCGCTGAAAGCGACCCTCGCGCAGGCCCTGCCGGAGCGGTTCAGCATTCTTGCCAATCTCCAAGTGGACGAGGGTGTCGGCGACGGCGCGTGGCTGGTCGAGAATGTCGCGAAAATATTGGCCTTCGATCATGCGGTGCGTACTTGTTGCCAAATTCTGCCCCGTTCCTCCCGCCTGCGCAATCGCGCTACGGGCAAGCTTCACTTACATCGCGCTCACAGCCCCTGTGAGTGCTCGAATCGATGCTTCCAAACCTCGGCGGCGCCGATCAGTGCAACGTCCGCGCCGAGCGAGGCGACCGCGATTTCCACGCCGTCGAGGGGAATCAGACGGCAATTCTGGCGGATCACGTCGCGCGCGCGATCGAGAAACAGGGGGGCACTTTTCATCACGCTGCCGCCCATGCTGATCGCATCCGGCGCGAACGACGTAATGAGATTGGCGAGTCCCAATCCCAGATAATAGCCCTCGCGCTCGACTGCGCGGCGGGCGCAGTCGTCGCCGGCCTTTGCGAGTTCGCAGATCTGCTGCGCGGTGAGTTTGCGGCCGTTGGTCGGAGCAGCATTTTCCGCAAACCAAGCCGCCATTGCGGGGCCAGCTGCCAAAGTTTCCCAGCAGCCGCGAGCGCCGCAGGAGCAATCCGGCCCGGACGCCTCCAGAATGTGATGGCCGATCTCCGGATGGCAGCCGGCGACCCCGCGGTAGAGGCGGCCATCGAGGATGACGCTGACGCCGATGCCGGTTCCAACAGTCACATAGAGGAATCGGGCCTTCGATTTGCCCGAGCCCCAACGAAGTTCGCCAAGAGCGGCCGCATCGGCATCGTTCTCGAGCGCGGCCGAGACGCCGAACTCACGCGAAAGGAATTCGACCGGATTGCCGCCCTCCCAGCCTGGAAGGTTATTTACGATGCCAAGCCGCCCGGTCTTGGGATCGAGAGGGCCAGCTGAGCCAATCCCGATGCCTTCGATCTTGTTTGCGGCGCGCGTTTCGCATTCTCGCAGAAGTGCCGCAGTGCGCTGCATGGCGTGCTCGAAACCGCGGGCGACATCGGACGGGCACTCGTCCCGCGCCAGCACGCGACCGCTTTCGTTCACCACTCCGACGGCGATTTTGGTGCCGCCAATGTCGACTGCACCGATCATGGCTGTTACCCTGGATTCTATATTAAAATGTTTTATTAAAACGAATGAATATTGATACATTCGCTAGTTCGTGTCAAGGGAAATTGGCGGCGCAAGCCTATCTTTCGGGTGACCGCGTGGGCCGTACGCGCCCGGTCGTGTTCTTCCGTGATCTCTGAAAGCCTCTCCCTGGTTGCTAAGCTCCGAATTGGAGTTCCAAGGAGGGCTTGTGCCCGCGACCGCTTCGAAACCCGCAGTTGCTTCCAAACCGACGCTTAAGGTTCTTTACGGCGAGTCTGACGAAAAAGTGCTGGCATCGCAGGCCGCCGAATTCAAGAAGGCCGGTCACCAAGTGACCGCTGTGCTGAACCGAAATGGTGTGCAGGAGGAGCTGAAGCGCAATTCCTTCGACCTCGTCATCCTCGGCGCTACCCTGAGCAAGGATGATCGCCATCACTTGCCATATATGGTGAAGAAGACGCACCAGAACACGAAGGTTCTCGTCTGCCATGCCGGAACTCGTCACCACGAGGTTGATGCGGCTGTGGACGCCGGGATGAGCATGGGCTTCTTGCTAGAGAAGATTGCGGGGCTGTTTCAGACGGTGCGGTAGCCGGCTGCGTAGGTCAAGCCACGAGTTATCGCGACGTAAGAATCTCCGCGCCAAAAAAAAGGTCTGGCGAGATGGGATGTTGCTCGCGCCAGACCGCTTCCAGGGTTGTGAGAGTTGTTCCAGCGTCCCTTCCAAAGAGCCTTCCGGAACATCATCATTCTCGTTGCACGCTCGGTGGCAGTTGTCATGATGATGTCAACGAGTCGTAACCATTTGCGTCCCGGTGTTTCTCACTGTCCGCACAAAACACCACCACGGCGTCACAGACGCGGAGGAATTCGAGAAGAAATTTACTCAGCGAGACTCCGCGTCTCTATGGTAGGGGTTCGTCATGAGGAGACAAGAAATTAGGCCTGGCCGGATGACCGGACAGGCCTTCTAAGACGTTACGTGAAGGGCTACTCGGTGTTGCCGCGCTGCTCTGCGCTGACCGGAACGATGTTGCCGAATAATCCGTCCGCCTCGTCATTGAGCCCGGCTGTGAAGTAAAGCGTATTACCCGCGCCAGACTTAGTGTTGCCTCCGCCAAAGCTGAGCGCCCACAGGCCGTCGATGCTGATCGCGCTTCCATCCGCATTGAGCAGTTGACCTTCGAAGTTGCCGCTGAATTCGTTAAAAACGTTGATCTTGCCGTCGCCAAAATTCCCGATCAACAGGCGATGGCTGAAGGCGCCGAAATCCGCGGGCGATTCGGCAATACCCCATGGAGCATTCATGAACTGGCCGTGCTGTAAACGGAGCAGGAGGTTTCCGCGCGTGTCGAAAACATCGACGTAGCCGAGTCCCGGACCATGGTTCTCGTCTGTCGAGCCCGGACTGCGCTGCGCGAAAGTGATGACAATGTTGTTGCCGACGTTCTGAATGCCAAAGGGAGCATAGTGAAGCGGGAGTTTGGAGTCAGTGAAATCTCCGGGGCCAGTCTTGATCTGGTGGAACTTGGCGTCGTAGACCTCAACTTGACCGGAAGCGAAATTGGAAACGTAGAGCCGCGGTCCGCCGGGCAGTGAGGCGAGCGCAATTCCCTTGTAGATCGCGCCCTGCGCGTTGTGATCAACGACGAGCACGGCGTTGGTCTGATTTACGTTGGGATTCCAGCCCGAGATGGTGCCATCTTCGGTAGCGAACAAAAAGATCGCCGGTGCGCCGGGCCCGGCCTCAAACGAAGTGGTGTAGTTGTAGACGGTGCCGCTCGGAGCGGCTGTCCCATTCTGTCCTTTGGGTGGTGGGATAGTGACCACCAGCGACTGCGGCACACCATTGAGATCATAAAGAGTTGAGAGCCCCGTGCCATTATCGGAGTCCCACCATGGCGAGCCGGAAGATCGTGAGAGTCCCCAGGGATTGACGAGATTGGGGTCGATGTTGGCGGCATTCGAAATGCCGGAGCGGTTGGCAGTCAGATCGGTCTCGGTGTAGTGCTGGGCCAGAGCGTTGCCGGCCAGAATAGAAAGGCAGAGCGCGAGAAGCGCAACCGGATAGAACAGACTTTGCGGGCGAGACATTCGCATACCTCCTGGAGGCCCCGTTTGCCCACACTCATTGGGCCTGGTATGGCAAGACGTTACGCGTGGCCCGATGAGCGACTTGTCATGGAACTGTCAACTTGTGGTCACTTATTCAGGTCGCGACTAGGTAGTTTGCTGCAGGGAGAAAATTAAAATGGGCCGCCAGCCAAGAAGCGGTGACGTTTCCTTGGCTATCGGCCCATTCGATCCGGAAAGGGATCGGAGGTGATAGCTACATCGTAAACCTCCCGGGGCGGTTGTCAAGGAGAAGTTGGCAGAAATTCTGGGACGCGCCCATCGGCGCGGCTGCCGGCGCAGGGCGAAAATCAGGCTCGAAAACGTTGACACTATCCTCGCCAGAGTGTTAGTTTTATTGGTTTTACAAGCCGCTATTCTTCGTATCAGATCAGCCGGTATTCAGCAGAAGAGAATCGAACATAGAGCATGGAGCAGACACTCCGACAATTAGGCGAATTACTGCTCGGAAGCGTGCCCACCGTCATCCTGCTCTGGATTCTCTATCTTCTTTACCTCTTTCTCGTGCATCGTCCCTTGACCGCGGTGCTGGCGGAACGTCAGAAGCGAACACAGGGAGCGATGGAGAAGGCGCGCGCCGATATCGCGGCCGCGGAATCGCGCACAGCCGACTATGAGCAGCGCCTGCGCGAGGCTCGGCAGAAGGTTTTCAAGGGTCTCGATGCGCGGCGGCAGCAGGCTGCGCAGAAGCGGAGCGAGGCGATAAGCGATGCACGCGCGCGCGCGCAAGAACAAGTAAAGCAGGCCCGGGCCGCGATTGAACAAGACAAGCAAGAGGCCATGACTAAATTGCAGTCCGAAGCAGGCCGGCTGGCGAGCGAGATTGTGCGCACCGTGCTGCGTCCGGTCGCCGCCCCAAGTCCGGTGGGGGAATGAAGGGAAGATGACGAACGCGACCCCCACCACAATGAAGACGAGCGCGGCGGCGAGAAACGGTTGTCGCGCGAGAGTCGTTCAAGCTCTGCTTTTTTTCGCACTTGCATTGTGCTGTGTACTTTCGTGGGCGCCCGGCGTCTTGGCGCAAGAACAACCTCCTGCTGCAACCAAGACCGGGCAGGCCGCGAATGATCGAACCGAGAAAGATCAGAGCGCACAAAAGCCCGCCGCGGAGCCTTTAACTCAACCTGCGGAAGCCGCACCTGCCGAACATCAACCTACGAGCGTTGGCGGGGAACTCGCGAAGGAAACCCGCGTATCTGAAGGCGAGGAAGAGGAAGAGCATTCCGACCTCAAGCACTCCACGATGGTGCAAAAGCTCGCCAAGCTCACCGGTATGAGTGTGCACGGCGCGCACCTGCTCGCGCTCATTCTGAATTTCGCGATTATCGTGGCCTTGCTGGCGTGGGCGCTGGGTAAGAGCGTGCCGGGAATTATGCGCTCGCGGAACGAGTCGATCCGGAAAGCACTGGACGATGCGCGCGCAGCGAGCCAGGACGCGAGCCGTCGGTTAGCGGAGATCGAGAATCGCCTGCGGCAAATGGATGTCGAGATTGGCCGGATGCAAGCCGGCGCCGAAAAAGAGGCGGAGGGCGAGGAAGCGCGCATTAAGCAGGCGGCGGAAGACGACCTCAAGAAGATCATTCAGGCGGCGGAACAGGAAATTGCGGCCGCGGCCAAGCAGGTGCGACGCGACTTGTCGGCACACACTGCCGATCTCGCGTTGGCACTGGCACGCAAGCAGATCAATGTCGATGCGAATACCGACCAGGTGCTGGTGCGAAACTTCGCGGCGCGTCTCGCCGAGCCAGGAAAGCCTAAGGGCAACGGCGGCGGAAAGGATGGCCACTGATGGCAGCCGTTGTCGGCACCTATGCGCGGGCGTTCGCGGACGTCGTGGTCGGCAGAAAGGCCGATCCCTCGCGCATGATGGGTGAATTGCAAACCATCGAGGGACTATTGGCGGAGAGCATCGACCTGCGTCGAGTGCTGGATAACCCATCGATTCCTTCGGCACAGAAAAATGCGGTGATTGATGCGGTTATTCAGAAAATTGGCGGCTCGCGTCCGGTGCGCAATTTTGTGGCGGTGATCACCGATCATCGGCGGCTGGCGCTCTTCACCGACATCGTGAAGCAGGTCGAGCAGGAATTGAACGAGCGCATGGGTTTTGCTGATGCACAGATCACCAGTGCGCGCGTTTTGAGCGATCCCGAGAAGCAGTTGCTGGAGGCGGAGATCACTAAGCTTACCGGGAAGCGCGTACGCGCGCGATACCAGCAGAATGCAACGCTCCTGGGCGGCGCAGTCGTGCAGGTCGGCAGCACGATCTACGACGGCTCGGTGAATGGGCAGTTGGAGAGAATTCGAGAGGAATTGGTGGAAGGATAGCTTGTGAGCCTTGAGCTATGAGCTCTGAGCAAGCCCGAGTTGGATTGCTCATAGCTCAAGGCTTTTAAGCCAGACATTAAAGTCAGAAGCTGAATGATATGGCGCAAATAAGAGCAGACGAAATCACGCAATTAATCCGCGAACAGATCGAGAATTACGAGACGAAGATCGCGGTCGACGAAGTGGGCACGGTCATCACGCTGGGCGACGGTATCGCGCGCGTCTATGGCCTAGATAAGGTCATGGCCGGCGAACTCTTGAGCTTTCCGCACGGAGTGGCCGGCATCGCCATGAACCTGGAAGAAGATCAGGTTGGCGTAGTGCTCCTCGGCGAATACACCGAAATTAAAGAGGGCGACGAGGTCAAGCGCACCGGCCGCATCATGAGCGTGCCCGTCGGCGACGCGCTGATTGGACGCGTCGTGAACTCGCTCGGCGAGCCCATCGACGACAAGGGACCCATCCAGACCGACAAGTTTATTCCGCTCGAGCGCATCGCTCCCGGCGTCGTTGACCGTCAGCCTGTGCGTGAGCCGATGGCGACCGGACTCAAGGCCATCGACTCGATGATTCCGATCGGCCGCGGCCAGCGCGAACTCATCATCGGCGACCGCCAGACCGGCAAGACAGCCGTCGCCCTCGACACCATCATCAACAGCAAGGGCAACAATCTCATTTGTATTTACAACGCCATCGGGCAGAAGCGCTCGTCGATTGCGCAGGTGGTAAAGATTCTCGAAGATGCCGGCGCCATGGAATACACGATTGTCGTTGCTGCGTCCGCGTCAGAGCCAGCGCCGATGCAGTACATTTCGCCGTATGCCGCATGCGCCATGGGCGAGTACTTCCGCGACACGAAGCGGCACGCGCTCTGCATCTACGACGATCTTTCGAAGCACGCGGCGTCGTATCGCGAAATTTCGCTGCTGCTGCGGAGGCCGCCGGGACGCGAAGCTTACCCTGGAGACGTTTTCTATCTTCACTCGCGGCTGCTTGAGCGCGCCGCAAAGTTGAGCGACAAGAATGGCGGCGGATCGCTGACCGCGTTGCCTGTAATTGAAACGCAGGCGGGCGACGTCTCGGCGTACATCCCGACCAACGTCATTTCCATTACCGACGGCCAGATCTATCTAGAAACCGACTTGTTCAACCAGGGCGTGCGCCCCGCAGTAAACGTCGGTTTGTCAGTAAGCCGTGTCGGCGGCAGCGCTCAGATTAAGGCGATGCGGCAGGTCGCGGGAACGCTAAAACTTGAGCTTGCGCAGTATCGCGAGCTGGCGGCATTCGCGCAGTTCGGCAGCGATCTTGATAAGGCTACCCAGCAGCAACTTAATCGCGGTCAGCGGCTGGTTGAACTTCTGAAGCAGGCGCAGTTCTCGCCGCTTCCGTTCTCCAAGCAGATCATCGCAATTTTCGCCGGAACGAGCGGCGTGCTCGACGATCTGCCGGTCGATCAAGTTCGCGAGTTCGAGAAGGCTCTTTATAAGTATGTCGAGACGACGAATCCGGGTCTGCTGAATACGATCATGGAAAAGAAGATCCTCGACGATAGCCTGAAGGCCGAGATGACGCGCGTAGTCAAGGAAGCGAAACAGCAGTTTGTGGATTCGAAGCAGGCGGTAGCGAAATAGTACCCAGTACCCGGTACTCAGTAACCAGAGAGAGCTTCCTGGGTACTGGCGACTGAGTACTGGCAACTGATTATGCCTAACATTCTCGATATTCGGCGCCGTATCCGCAGCGTGATCAACACGCGGCAGATAACCAAGGCGATGAAGACGGTCTCGGCGGCGAAGTTGCGACGCGCGCAGGAAGCGGCGATGGCTGCGCGGCCCTATTCGCAGATGCTGACGAATGTCTTGAAGTCGCTGATCAAGCGCGCCAATATTTATGATCCGGTTACAGGCGAACCCCTTCATCCGCTGCTCGCTGAGCGTCCGGAAAAGAACATCCTGCTGATCGTGGTTACCGGCGACAAGGGTCTGGCGGGCGCGTTCAACACGAATATTTTGAAAGTAGTCAGCAAGTTCATCGCGTCGAAACCCGAGCAGAACATCGACGTCGAGTGCATCGGACGCAAGGGCCGCGACTTCATGCGCCGCCGTTATCCTTCGGCGCCCACCAAGCGAACCGCTGAAGATGTTCAGGCGGGAGAGGCACCGATCCAGAGCGAGGCGCCGCGTGCGGGCCGCGTGCAGATCACCGGCGACTATGTCGGTATCCTCGGCAAGGTCGATTACGAGTTTGTCGGCGCGCTGGGAAAAGATGTTGTTCAGCGTTTTTCCGACGAACTGATCGACGGTGTCTACATTCTCTATAACGAGTTCAAGTCCGTCATTGCGCAACGGTTGGTCGTCGAACATGTGCTCCCGATCAAGGAGATCGGCGAAGTCGATATTCACATGGCCGAAGAGGCAACGGAAGAAGAGAAGAAGCGTCGTGTCGAGGCTGCGAAGTCGACGGGAGTTGGGGTTAGGCCGCACGATACGCACGCGGTGGATGAAGCGGCCGCGAAATTCGCCACGGCCGACGTGGACTATATATACGAGCAGCCGCCCGCGCAATTATTCCGCGAGTTGTTGCCGAAGTACGTCAGCATTCAGATTTTTCATGCGTTGCTGGAGTCGGTTGCAGCGGAGCATGCGGCCCGCATGACCGCGATGGATTCGGCAACAAACAATGCGTCAGACATGATCGACTCGCTGACGCTCGCCATGAACCGTGCGCGCCAGGCGAAGATTACGAAAGAGATCATCGAGATTGTAAGTGGTGCGGCCGCGGCGCAAGGGTAAAGAAGCTGCTAGCCCTGAGCTACTAGCTCCTGGCAGCCTAGGTTTGGAAGAAGTGAGTTTCAAATTTGCGTGCTAGCGGCTAGAAGCCAGTAGCTAGCAGCTGAGGTTTTATGCCAGAAAATGTCGGACACGTTATTCAGGTCGCCGGTCCAGCCGTCGACGTGCAATTTGTTGAGGCCGCGATGCCTCCCATCTACCAGGCACTACGCGTCGTTAGCGACGGTTTCAATGTGCCTATGCCAATTAAGGTCATTCTGGAGGTACAGCAGCACCTCGGCGAAGGCCGCGTGCGCTGTGTTGCCATGGAGCCGACCGACGGCATGGTGCGCGGCATGAAGGCCATCGACCTTGGCGGACCCATCTCAGTGCCTGTGGGACGCGGCACGCTTGGCCGCGTCATTAACGTCATTGGCGAGCCGGTCGATCAGCTTGGCCCAGTGGCCGCCGACAAACGGATGCCGATTCATCGGCCCGCGCCTGCGTTCGACGAGCAGTCGACGACCGCGGAGATGTTCGAGACCGGCGTGAAGGTCGTTGACCTCATCCAGCCCTTCCTGAAGGGCGGAAAAATCGGCCTCTTCGGTGGCGCAGGTGTCGGCAAGACGGTCGTCATCATGGAACTGATCAATAACGTCGCCAAGCAGCACGGTGGCTTCTCGGTGTTTGCGGGAGTAGGCGAGCGCACACGCGAGGGTAACGACTTGTGGTTGGAAATGTCCGAGTCGGGCGTTATCAAGCCGGGCAAGCCCGAAGAATCGAAGGCCGCGCTGATCTACGGCCAGATGACGGAGCCGCCCGGAGCCCGCCTCCGCGTGGCCCTGACCGGTTTGACTGTCGCCGAGTACTTCCGCGACGATCAGGGTGCGGACACGCTCCTCTTCATCGACAACATCTTCCGGTTCACGCAGGCTGGCTCTGAGGTCTCTGCTCTTCTCGGCCGCATGCCGAGCGCAGTAGGTTACCAGCCAAACTTAGCCACCGAAATGGGCGAGTTACAAGAGCGAATTACTTCGACTAAGAAGGGATCGGTCACATCGGTGCAGGCAATCTATGTGCCTGCCGACGATCTTACCGACCCGGCGCCTGCGACGACGTTTGCGCACCTGGATGCGACGACGGTCCTTTCCCGTGCTCTGACCGAAATCGGAATTTATCCCGCAGTCGACCCGCTGGCTTCGACCTCGCGCATTCTCGATCCGCGCATTGTGGGCCAGGAACACTACGATGTCGCGCAGATGGTCAAGAAGACCTTGCAAACTTACAAGGACCTGCAGGACATCATCGCCATTCTCGGCATCGACGAACTGAGCGAAGACCAGAAGCTCACCGTCGCTCGCGCCCGCAAAATCCAGAAGTTCCTCTCGCAGCCGTTCCACGTGGCGGAGCAATTCACCGGAACTCCGGGACGCTATGTCAAGATCGCCGATACAGTAAAGGGCTTCCGCGGAATCGTAGAAGGGAAGTACGACGATGTCCCGGAACAGGCCTTTTATATGAAAGGCACGATTGAGGAAGTTCTGGAGACGGCCGAGAAGATGAAGGCGGTAGCAGCGTAAGAAAGTTGTTGGTGTTGATCCTCAGTCGATGTGAAATCGCGGCGGGTAGGGGTTTAGGCTAACGACTAAAGACCAAAATGGCTGAAACTTTTCAACTCGAGATCGTCACCCCTGCAAAGCAGGTGGTCAAGAATGTTTCCGCCGAAGAGGCGCAGATTCCAGGCCAGAACGGCTACCTGGGCGTTCTTCCTGGGCATGCTCCGCTGATTACCGAGTTGAAGGCCGGCGCGCTGACTTATCGCAGCAGCGGTGCGACCTATACGCTCTCCGTGGCTTGGGGGTTCGCGGAGGTTCTTCCTGACAAAGTCACGATCCTCGCCGAAACCGCCGAACGCCCGGAGGACATCGATGTAGCCCGCGCCGAGAAAGCAAAAGCACGCGCTGAGGAGCGGCTGAAGAGCGGCAATCCTGACATCGACTACGAGCGGGCCGAAGAGGCGTTGGAGCGCGCCGAGGCGCGTCTGAAGGTGGCCTCGGAAAAATAGTTTTACGGGGCCGTGTCATTATCGGAGGCCGTGGCTTCACTAGGCTTGTCATCTTGACCAAAGCAAAGGACATCTGAGTTCCTTTGCCTCGAAACCAAAATCAATCGTCTCGATCTCTGATTCATCGCCGCATTGATGCTAAATCCAGTGGTTCCGTGTGCAGTCCATAGCGAGGCAATCATGACAATCGGAAAAGTAGGTGTAATCGGCGCCGGCACCATGGGGAATGGCATTGCTCATGTTTTCGCGCGTAGCGGCTTCAACGTTGTTTTGTGCGATGTCGAGCAGCGATTTATCGATCGCGGACTGGAAACGATTGGCAAGAATCTGGACCGCGAAGTTGCCAAGAGCAAGATCACCGCTGCCAACAAGGCAGCAACTCTGGGCCGCATTCAGCCGGAGCTCGATCGCTCAAAGCTGTCCGATTGCAATCTGATCGTCGAAGCGGCGACCGAGAAGTTCGAGATCAAGTCAGAGATTTTCCGCGATCTTGACCGCGTCGCAAAGCCCGAGGTTATCCTTGCCTCGAATACTTCCTCCATCTCCATCACGAAAATCGCCGCTCTTACAAAACGCCCTGACAAAGTCATCGGCATGCACTTTTTCAACCCGGTCCCGGTGATGAAGCTGGTCGAGATCATTCGTGGACTCGCGACTTCGCAAGCGACTTTCGAGATCGTCCGCAATCTCGCGCAGAAGCTGGAAAAGACGCCGGTCGAAGTGAACGACGCTCCTGGCTTCGTTTCCAACCGTGTCCTCATGCCGCTGCTTAATGAAGCCATGTTTGCGGTGATGGAAGGTGTTGCCACGCCGGAAGCGGTCGACGAAGTCTTCAAGCTTGGCATGGCGCATCCGATGGGACCGCTGACGCTCGCCGACTATATCGGTCTCGATGTGTGCCTCGATATCATGCGCGTGCTACACGATGGACTTGGCGATTCCAAATATCGTCCGTGCCCGCTGCTGATCAAAATGGTCGACGCTGGCTGGCTGGGACGTAAGAGCGGGCGTGGTTTCTACACATACGGGCGTTCCTAACCATCTAAAACCTGATGCTCGAAAACAGATCGCCTGAACTGATTACAATCGCAGTATGACCACTGCAACATCACCAGCCCCCGCGGAACAAGAAAGCACGAACGACATTGTTCAATACATTCTTGCGGTTCTGTTTGGAAGCGCCGCAGCATGGCTCGACCTTGAAGTTGGAGCCGACGAACACATCCTTCTGACCGCCCTGGTTGTGACTGCGTCCTGCATGTTCCTTGGCTTCATGCGCCCGCGCAAGCCCTGGCGTTGGGTTCTTATTATCGGGGTCTGCATTCCCATCGCCGAATGGCTTGCCTACTTTTTTCTTACCCAGAAGCCGACGACGGCTCAGGTTTACGAATCGTTTCTCGCATTCCTTCCTGGGATCGCCGGTGCTTACGGCGGTGCGCTTGGCCGTACCGTCGTAAACAACCTGTTTGCGGAGACTCCCAATAATGTCGCGGGAAATCCAGCGCAGACTATCACTCGACCAAAGCCTTGAGCCGCGCGAGCGCCTGATCCCATTCGCCGGAAACTAAATCGATATACTCGCGCAGTCCGAGAATTGGCTGCGGTTTGAATTCGAACAGGCTTTCGCGGCCTTCGCGCGCGCTGCTGACCATTCCTGCGCTTTCCAGTACGCGCAGGTGCTTCGTGACTGCTTGGCGAGTCAATCGTGTGCCGCGAGTCAGGTGTGAGATGGAATGCGGCTGGCCGTCCGCGAGTTTAGCAACTAACGCCAGCCGCGTTTCATGGCCGAGCGCCGCAAATGCTTGTGCCTGATTTCGTAGACGTGTTGCCGCTTGGATTCTATTTCTGCGCGACATACTTCTCGATGTTCTTCATCTGCTCGGTCCATCCACCGTCGTTGCGGCGGAACGATTCTGCGCGCCATTCAGCCGGAATGCTTTCGAAACCGGATTCGGTGAGCGTAAGCAGGGTTCCGTTCGCGCTTTTTTCCAAGCGGAATTCGACAAGTGTCTTTGGATCTTTCGAGTAGTCGGAAGAATAATTCGCTCTGTCCATTGCCTTGGGATGCGACCAGGTATAGGAGAAGATTCGTTCCGGCTCCATCTTTTCCACCGTCGCCTCCCATTTGAGGTATTCGTATCCCGGGTAAGTAATATGGCCGGTCGATTTCTGTCCCACCACAAATGGCCCGTCCAGTCTGACTTTGAACCATTCGCCGAATTGCCGGTAGTCGGTGATCGCTTGCCAGACACGCGACATAGGCGCCTTCAGTTCGATTTTCTTCACGATGAGATCTTCCACGTTATGCAACCTCCAGGTTGCATGTTACTCTTTGTTTAGGGGAGATGCAACTATGTGGTTGCGCATTCCCATGGAGTAGGATCCTTCGCTTCCGCTGCGACTCCACTTTGTGAAGTTCGCTCCGCCGCTCAGGATGACCTCGGCCCGAAGTTCTGCAGGTGCAGCGCCTCCGTGCTCCCAAAGGTGCCGGGTGCGCAAATTTTCCTCCAATTCCACAGCCGCTCACGATAAGCTCAGGCCATGGCAGTGTCGGTGTCGGTGCTGGCGAGTGGGAGCCGCGGAAATTGTGCACTCGTGGCCAGCAGCACAACACGCATTCTGGTCGATGCCGGACTCTCCGGACGTGAGACCTTCAAGCGCCTGCGGGGGCTGGGCGAGCGCACCGAAGACATCTCGGCAATTCTGATTACTCACGAGCACTCCGATCACGTCACTGGGCTTGAGCGTCTCGCGAATAAGCTCAATGTTCCGGTCTATCTCACCGAAGGCACGCATCACGCCTGGAATCGTGCCTGCCGCGATGAAGAGGGAAAAGTTCCCGAGCTTCCAAAGTCCGAGCATTTCCTCTCCGGCCGCAGCTTTCGCATCGGCGACATCGACGTTCAGCCCTTTACCATTCCTCACGATGCCGCCGATCCGGTTGGCTTCACGTTCCGCGCGGAAGGCATCAAAATCGGCTTCGCTACGGATCTTGGGTACATGCCAGTTAGTGTGCGCAACCATTTACGTGGATCGACCGTCCTACTCATTGAATCCAATCATGATGTGGAAAGGCTGCGTTTCGGACCTTATCCGTGGTCGGTGAAGCAGCGAGTGATGAGCCGCGTTGGGCATCTTTCCAACGAGGCGCTCGCGGAATTCTTGGGCAACGACTATGATGGAACTGCCGAGTACGTAGTATTGGCGCATCTGTCTGAACAGAACAATCATCCCGAAATCGCGCGGGCCTCGGCGGAACAAGCCTTGCGCGGCCGTCAGGGGCTCTGGAACAATCGCGTTCTGCTCGCGGCCCAGACGGAAGCAATGGCGCCTATCCAGCTGTAACTTTCTATGAGCGAGTGCGTAGAACCCATCGTGGGGAAGATCCTTGCGGGATGGCGATATGACATCTCCGGAATTACTCCGGAAATGCGCGGGGACTACGAACAGCACTTCGCCGAGTGCGAGCGCTGCCGAAGCCGGCAGAAGATCCATCGCATTATCGATATTTCCCTGATCGTTCTCGCATCTGCTTCGGCTGCCGTCTTCCTGCTGGCCTTTGCGGCCATTCGCTACTTCGAGCCGAGACATGCGTTCTGGCTTGAGGTCGGAGCGCTGGCTGGATTCGCTCTCTCTGCGCTGATCTGGCTCGTTGTTGCGGTTGCAACGCCTGCGCCAACCGTCATGGTTGATGCGGCTATGCTCGGTGCGCGGCGCGTTCACGATCGACTGCCTGCTGAGATTCGCGAGCGTTTGCCGGAAGAACTGCGCGTAAGGATCACGGGATCCTGACTCGACGTGCGCACGCTGGTTATCTGCTTCGTTATAGCTCTCGCGATCGCGCTTCCCGTTTTTGCCCAGAATTCCGAATCGCAATCTCCTTACCAGGACGATCATGCTCAAGGTGACCAAGCCGCGCACGCGAGGATGGACATGTCTGGCATGAACATGTCGCAGCCTGACTGGATGCCATCTTCGCATGTCAGTTCGGGAACTGGCTGGCAACCTGCGGCGATTGTTCCTCATGTGTGGATGAAGACATTTCATGGCTGGGATCTGATGGCGCATGGAGTTGTCTTCGTCGATTGCAACCAGCAAGGCGGAACTCGCGGCGCTGGCAAGGCTGAGTCGGTGAATTGGGCGATGCTGATGCAGTCGCATGCGCTTGCTGGCGGAACGATTCTGTTTCGCGAGATGCTCTCTGCCGAGTCGCTCACTGCGCCGCATCCTGGATTTCCTGAACTCTTTCAGACTGGCGAGACTTATCACGGTCAGCCATTGGTCGATCATCAGCATCCGCATAACGCCTTCTCCGAACTTGCGCTCGACTATACGCATTCAATCAGCGGCAACGTTTCATGGTTCTTCTATGGCGCGGCTGCTGGCGAACCTGCGCTCGGTCCGGTCGCTTACATTCATCGCGCGTCCGCGGATGAATTGCCGATGGCTCCGTTGTCTCATCATTTGCAGGATTCGACTCACATCAGCTTTGGCGTGCTGACGACTGGTTTTGTCATCTCTCGAGTGAAGGTTGAGGCTTCCGCATTCAACGGGCGCGAGCCCGATGAGCGGCGTTATGCCATCGAGTTTGCGCCGCTTGATTCGTGGTCTGCGCGCATGAGCATTGCGCCTTCACGCAGCTGGACTGCGCAGTACAGCTATGGTCGTCTTGAGCATCCTGAAGCGCTTGAAGCGGGAAGCCAACTTCGGCAGACTGCTTCGGTTGAGTATGTTCGTCCGCTGGAGAGCAAGCTGAATGGATCGTGGGCTACTTCGCTGGTTTGGGGACGCGTGCACAAGGTTGCCGATGATCACAATCTCAACGGATATGTGCTTGAGAGCACGTTGAATTTTTTGGCGAAGAATTACGCGTTCACGCGGCTGGAACTTTCCGATAAGGATGAGTTGTTTCCCGAGAATCCGCCGGCTCCAAGTGATCGGATTGGTGCGTATACATTCGGCGGGGCGCGCGATTTGGTGCAGTCCAGGCTTTGGCAGCTGGCGCTGGGCGCTGACCTGACATTTTATTCAAAGCCTACGAGCCTTAACTTCTTCTATGGCGCCGACCCCGTGTCGTTCCAGATTTTCTTGCGGGTTCGACCGGCACGGAGGACCAAGCCATGAGCCATGAGCCTTGAGCTATGAGCGAGCAAAAGCGGCCTGGTTTCAATTTCGCACGCCATCGTGCCTTGCTCTCCTATCTCAACACCGTTCCGAGCAACACTTGCTAGGGCGCGCTCGACGCCGTGATCTTCTTTAAGTCATCGATGAGATCTTCCATCGAGGAATCAAATTTTTTGCGCCTGCCTTTTTCCCGTGCTGAACTCTCTACGTGTTGGACGAACGGCCACAAGACGACGTGCGTCTTCGGGTCGACGATGGAGAGGCGGATCTGCGCGTCGGTGATACCGCTGATGTAGGCGATCTCAAAAATCAGATCGGCGTCCGCCGGGGCTCCGACTAGTTCATATCGGCCCCAGCTTTTCATCAGCGAGTAGAACTCGTTGTAGGTCAGATTGGGCGCGCCGGGGTCGGCATCGCTTTCCCTGTAGGAGATGAAGACCTTCTTGCCGGTGAGAATCTGGGCTGGGACGGGGCCTTGCGGGAAATCCGGCGTTTTTTCGGCGATGCTGGTGGCGGGTAGCCACATGCCCATGATGAGGGCAAACGTGAGTGGAAGCCGACGGCTGATCTTTACCATGATCTCTAATCTAGGGCAGCGGCCTGGTTGAGGGTACACCCGCCAGTTTGGAGTAACCGTTTTGTTACCCACCCCCCCTCCCCCCATCGTCTGTATAGAAATTACACTGTGCTCGCTAGCCTTTGCGTAAGTGTTAGAACTATTAGACTTAACGGAAGTAGCGAGTTCCAATTTGGGATTGAGAGGCAAATTTCAAAGATCAGCGTTGAGGACCTAGCCCTCGCCTGGGCGAAGCGGCATTCACTACTCAGTTAAGGATGTGAGGTGAGGGGTGCTAAGTCAAGGGAAAAGCTTGCGCGATTGCCAAATTGTAGAGTTTGGGAGTGCGGAAATGGAACGGTGTGGCTGGAACCACGGCGTTGTCCATGAGCGTCAAAGCGTTCATAACCGAGGAAGAAAATTGAACTGGACTCGGATGGCGGCGAGGACGCCGCCATAACCGCCGCCGAGACGGCGGCGCCACGATCGAGGGTAATTTACGAGAGAGCACCAGCGCCTCGAAACTCGACTTCATATAAGCTACGTGTTGAGTTGAAGACGTACGACGAGGCGGCATGAGCATTCAGGACGAGCAGGAACTCGCGCATTTGAAGGCGGTGGGCCGCATTGTGCGGCAGGTTTTGGACGCGATGAAGGCGGAGGTTCGTCCGGGAGTTACGACGCAGCATCTTGATGGCATCGGCGAGCGCGTGATGCAGGAGAATGGCGCGCGTTCCGCCCCGCGGCAGGTCTACAAGTTTCCGGGAGCGACCTGCATCAGCCTGAACGACGAGGCGGTACATGGCATACCCGGCGACCGCGCGCTGAAAGATGGCGACCTAGTGAAGCTCGATGTGACGGTGGAGAAAGATGGCTACATGGCGGACGCTGCGGTCACGGTGCCGGTAGGGCAGGTGAGCAAGCAAGCCGAAGAATTGATGAACTGCGCCGAGCGGGCGTTTCACGAGGCGATGCTCGTGGCGCGGTCGGGCTATCGCGTTTCAGAGATCGGACGGATGGTGGAGCGCGAGGTGCGCAAGTCTGGCTTTTCCGTAATCCGCGAACTTGGCGGACACGGGATTGGGCGAACGATTCACGAGGATCCGCATGTCCCGAACTATGCCGACCCGCAGGCGCGGCAGATACTGAATGAGGGATTGGTGATTACCGTGGAGCCGATTATTGCAGGCGGATCGGGGCGGGTATTCACGGCGAAGGATGGATGGACGGTGCGGACTGGCGACCGGTCGCTTTCGGCTCACTTCGAGCATACGCTGGTGGTGACTTCGGGAGCGCCGATTCTGCTGACGGCGGCGTGTTAAGCCGACCTATTCAGGCAATCCCAGTTCGTTGTAGAGCAGGGAGTCGTGGTCGAGCGGCTCCTTGAGGTGCGGTGCGCACCTCCTGCTGATTTCGAGGATGGGTTCGACAAGCCCTTCGTTGCGGGCTTTGCGAAGCCGATCGAGACGCTCACGGACGGCCTGAGTCACGGCGACCTCTACCGGTTCTCCTGTGAGGCTTGCGAGTTCTCTGGCGAGCTTTTCCGTCTCTTTGGTCAACTTCACGGTCATATGAAATTTCTATCAGGTCGTGCCGTTCCTTGACATCTCTTCGGTGCTCGAACGTACCCTTCAGCCGTTGACCCTAGCCCCGTTTCACGCTAGAGTTTCAAGCAGGGTTTAGTGTCTTGCCCCCCCAGCCCTTGGTCCAAAGTGCGTCTTTCCCAGCTCAAATTCGCCATAGCTCTGCTGGCCCTCGTGACTTGTGGGCTGGGCCAGACGTCGTGGGCTGCGCCGCCGCAGCTTTCGGCACAAAAGCGCATTGGGCTTACTACCGGCGACCAGTGGGAGCCCGCCGTCGCCGCCGATGCCGCGGGGCACATTTTCGCGCTCTATCCGCATTATGGGCGTGTAGCCAACTGCAACGATTGCAGCGTGCCCACCATGCTGCTCGTGCAGAGCAACGATAACGGGAAGACCTGGCTGCCACCGCACGTTATGCTGGCAGCCGGTTCTGGGCAGTTTGATGCACAGATCGTAGTCGATCCCGCTGACCATCACACCGTCTATGCGGCTTGGTTGGAGAACAAGAAGCGCCAGGTCATGCTCGCCAAGTCCTTGGACTCCGGCGCCACCTGGGCGTTCAATATCGCGGCGCGCAGCGATGAAGAACTCGACAAGCCGGCACTGGCGGTGCGCGGCGCTAACGTTTACGTCGCTTTTAATCACGAAGAGGAAGTCTGGGTGGCGGCTTCGCAGGATGGTGGACGCAACTTTGTTCCGGCACGCGTGAATGCGGATAGCCGCCCCGGATGGTCGCTGCTGGGATCGGCTACGGTTGATCCGGCAGGAAATGCATATCTGGCGTGGGCGTCATACTCCAAGGCCGGCGGAGCGCGTGGGTCGGTAGACCTGTTGGTAGCGAAATCCGGTGACGCGGGCAAGACCTGGGCAGCGAAGTCCCTCGATACTTCGGCTGCTGCGCCTGGCTGCGAGGAAGAGGAGTGCGGCGAGGCTTACCTTGGGGCGCAGATCGCTTTGACCTCCGACAGTGAAGGTACGCTCTACGCGTTGTGGAGCGCCGGCCGCACGCCGAAAGGAGCGCAGCGCATTTATTTCTCCTCGTCGACGAATGGCGGAGAAAACTGGCTGCCTCGGGCCAGCGCAACCTCCAGCCCAGCTGGCGCGGAGCAGGCCTTCCCGGCGATTGTGGCCGGAAACAACGGCGACGTCCGCATCGCATGGATGGACCGCCGGCATTCGAGTTACTGGAATACCTATTACCGCAGCTCCAGCAACGGCGGCGCGACCTGGTCCGACGAGGCGCGCGTATCCGGTTATGTGGCTGGCTACTCCTATATCAAGAAATCCGGTTTTCGCTTTCCCTTCGGCGACTATTTCAGCATGGCCATCGACAACCACGGCGATACGCACATCGTCTGGGGGGAAGGGCTCAATTACCAATCGCCGGGTTCGATCTGGTACGCCAGCGGACGGTAGGATCCACAGGGGCCAAAGCCTCTTTCTCGTGGGGACGGGTTACGCGGCCCTGAAGGGCCGCTCCTCCACGGTTGAGCTAACATTCCCGTTGTTGACGGTTTAAGCGAGGTTCCCGACCATTCGATGGTCTCGGGCATTTCGTAATCCGAAGGGTCCCGTCAAGCTCCAGGCAATCCCTAAGGTATTGACCCCTGTTTTATCTGGCTACTCCTTTGATACGTGTCACATCTAACGGGGGATGCTGGTTCCCCGCCTGCCTGCCGAAACGCAATATAATGCACAACCAAATCAGATTTTCTGGGTTTATAGATAGTGATTCGATCGTAGCGGGTCGAGGTGTTTGAGAAATCGAGGGACGAAACAGCAAAATGGCTAAGAAGAGCGAAATGAAATGGGAGGGCGTGATGAATCTTCGTATCACTACTAACCTCGTGATGAAATCGGTTCTCGCATTGGCAATTGCGCTGATGCCGATCGCCGCGGTGGCTAAAGATGAGCACAAAGGCGGCGAATCCAAGCCGGCCAGTCATGGCGGTGGTGGAGGAAGCCATAATGGCGGTGGCCAGAATCGTGGCGGTGGTCAAGCCCATGGCGGCGCGGCTCGTGAAAATCGCGGCGGAGGCGAAAGACAGGCTGGACGTCCTGCAGGACGCGAGCCTGGCAGGCCCGGCAACCAGGGAAACCGCGGTGAAGTGAACCGCGGCGGCGCGAACCGCGGCGAGGTAAACCGTGGCGGCGCCAATCGCGGCGAAGTCAACCGTGGTGGTGCGAACCGTGGCGAAGGCAATCGCGGGGCCGGTAATCGCGGCAATTTTGGGAATCGTGGAGCGGGGAATCGTGGAGCGGGCAATCGCGGCTCCGTCGCAGGCCGCGGCAATGTCGGACATGGTCCGGTTCGTAATGTGACACTTCGTGGCGGAGGCACGGCTTCAATTCGCGCCAATGGGTCCGTGCGATCGATCAACCGCAATGGCATGCGAATCACCAACAACATTCATGGCGGGCGCACGATCATCACTGAGCGGAACAACATCCGCATCGTGAATCGCCCGGGCGGCGGCTACGTCCAGCGGGCCTATATGACGCGCGGCGGACATGCCTACTACTCGCGTACTTACTACGCGGGTGGTGTTTATCGCACCGGAATTTATCGTGGCTACTACTGGCACGGCGCTCGTTATTACGGATACTATCCCAGCTACTGGTGGCGTCCGGGCTTTTACGGCTGGGCGTGGAGCCCATGGGGCGTTGGCCTGAGTTGGGGCTGGGGAGTTGGCGGTTGGGGCTGGGCCGGTTCGCCGTGGTGGGGATGGTACGGCGGCTGGTGGACACCTTACCCGGTCTATGCGAGCCCGGCCTTCTGGCTTACCGATTGGATGATTGCGGCTGAGTTGCAATCTGCCTATAGCGCGCAGTACAACACGGCCGCCGCGGCTGACGAGTCGGCGCCGTATCCGCCGCCCGCACAGGGTGGTTCGAACTACTCGGACAGCGGCGCGAACGCGCAGGTGACGTTAAGCCCCGAGGTCAAACAGGCGATCGCCGAAGAGGTGAAGGCGCAGCTTGAGGCGCAACAGCAGCAGGCGCCCACTCAGGGCGGGGTGACGGATCAGAACAGTGCGGCGCCAGCGAACTCCGGCGATGAAGTGCCGCCGGCGCTCGATCCGGCGCGGCGTACGTTTATTGTCGATAACGCGATCACGGTCACGAGCGATGGCCAGGAGTGCGAACTCACTGGCGGCGACGTGATCACGCGCCTTACCGACACGCCCGACGGCGACGGCAACGTCACGGCCAGCGTTTCGGCCAGCAAAAAGGGCGAGTGCGCGGCAGGACAGAAGGTCGCTGTTTCAGTTGACGACTTGATGGAGATGCACAATCACTTCGAGGAGCAACTGAACAACGGCCTGAAGCAGCTCTCGGAAAAGCAGGGAACAAACGGAATGCCGAAGGCGCCGGATGCCAATACGGTGTCGTCGGATATGCAGGCTCCCCAACCGGACAAGGATGCGTCCAAGGAGCTGTCGGACCAGCAACAGCAGGCTGACCAGGCCGAACAGCAAGCCAAGCAGGATGCTGCCGGGCAGGGAGGCGGCGGGGACGAGTAAGTTAGATCGAGCACGAGAGCGGGCGGGCTGTGATACAGTCCGCCCGTTTTTTTCTTGCATCCGGCCGGAGAGCTTTTTCGCGGTTAGTGCGCGGCTCCCGCCGGCGCTACGATCCAGACGTATTCGAGGACTTCGGTTCCCGTATTCGTGACGTTGTGCCTGGTGGCGGGCGGGATATAGGCCAGCATCTTCTCTGCAAGCGGGACATCAGCATGGGCCTCGATCTTGGCAACGCCGCTCCCGTGAAGTATGACCAGGGCCTCCTCGTTTGCGGAGGTCGAATGCCAACCTACGCTGTCGCCCGGCTTCAGCTTGACTGAGCCGCCGCGCATCCCGCTCGTTTGCGGCGCGCCTTTTAACAGGGGACAGTCGCCACCCGGGCAATTCAGGGCAAAGGTCATTGGTTCGTGCTTCGATTGCTGTTGGGCCGCGATCAGGCCGAACATGGCGAGCATGGAAATCAGCAACAACTTTATCTTCGTCATGGTTTTCTTGGGCAGCGTCGGTTGGTGTGGGGATGATCGTGCGTCTTCAGCCGCCCGTTGAAGGTCGCGCAACTGCATATCAAGCTTTTTCATTCTGGCTTCCACGGCTTTGACTCGCTATTCGACATCAGGATGCTTATGACCGTGCTTCTTGATGGGCATGCACGTCCCTCCGGTAGCGGCTGAAATACTAACGCGGAGAAGTCCGGATATTCAATGCCTGCGCTGGTCTTGGTTGCGCCAGGCTCACACCGGAGTGGGCTTGACCTCTTGGACCTCGCGAATTTTACCCGGCTTCCGATCCTCGGCCCGGGCGATCCGTTCCAGAACCCCATTCAGCGCGCCGCCGGATAGCACTGCCATGCCTCCGAGATAAAAGCAGAGGAGCAACACGATCACTGCGCCCAGTGAGCCATAAGTTACGTCGTAAGTGCCGGAGTAGCGCAGATAGATCCGCAATCCACCGGAGGTGATGATAAGCAGGACGACGCCGAGGATGGCGCCAGGCGAGATCCAATGCCAGTGGCGTTTTTCGGCCGTTCGGCGCGAAGTAATATGTGATCGCGAACGCGAGAAAAAGCACGGCGAGCGTAATCAGCCACTCCATGGCGTGCCACAAAAAGGCCGCCGTTGGCCCGAAAACGTGACCGGCGATGACTCCATCCACCAGCACGACAATCACGACGGAAAATACGAACAGCATGGCGACGGCAATCGTAAGCGCGATCGCAATCAGGTACTGCTTCGCCAGAGAGCGCGTCTCCTTCAGACGATACGCGGCGTTCAGGGTGTCGATAATTGCGCTCATCCCCATTGAAGCGGACCAGACGGAGACGAGAATTCCAAGGGACATTTTCAGAGGCCCGCCCGACTTGAGGATTTCATTGAAGGTGTCGCGGATCAGTTGAAAAGCGGGGCGGGGAAGCAGACGCGCAAAGAGGCCGAATAGCACGGCTCGTCCTCGGTCCGCGCTGCCAAAGACGCTCAGGCTCGCAATCACGAAAATGAGAAACGGGAAGAGAGCCAGGAAAAAATAGTAGGCGAGTTGCGCCGACCGCCCAAAGACGTCGTCCGCGCGGATCTCCGACCATGTGCGGCTCGCGGCCTCTTTTAGGGGCACGCCATGGAGGTCAAAAAGATTGGAAGCCATGGCTCTCTTCCGACGCTTTCCTGCATTGAACGGGCGGGCGCGAGATTCTGCGTTGACTAAAGGGAGCCGAAGAATCGGGAGAAGGCCACAGATACGCCATAAATCATCCGGAAAAACTTCAACGCATCGTAGGATGAACCGCCGTCACTCGATCACCAGCCCACCGGTCAAATCCGCAATGCGTCCGATGCGGTGCTCGCGGCAATACTCGGTCAGTTCCTCCACCAACTTCTCCGTTGCGACCGGATCGAAGTAGCTTGCGGTTCCGACCTGCACCGCGCTGGCACCCGCCAGCATAAACTCGACCACATCCACCGGCGTCGTGATTCCGCCCATGCCGAGGACCGGAATCTTCACCGCCCGGGATGCTTCATAAACCATGCGCAGGGCGATGGGTTTGATCGCCGGGCCCGAGAGGCCCCCCGTGACGTTTGCGATGCGGGGACGGCGCGTATCCGCATCGATGGCCATGGCCACGAATGTATTGACCAGAGAGATTGCATCGGCACCCGCCTCCTCAGCCACGTGCGCCATGAGGGCGATGGAGGTCACGTTAGGCGATAGCTTGACGATGAGCGGCCGCGCCGACACGCGCTTTGCCGTGCGGACCACTTCATCAAGCAATTGCGGATCGGTGCCGAAGACGATGCCGCCCTGGGAAGTGTTTGGGCAGGAAACGTTCAACTCGTAGGCCGCGATTCCTTCGCCCTGATTCAGAATCTCGATCGTGTGTTCGTAGTCCGTGCGCGTATAGCCGAAGACGTTGGCGAAGACGACTACGTTCTTCTTGTCGCGCAGCGCGGGCAGCTTCTCTTCGAGGAAGGCCTGCGCGCCGATATTCTGGAGGCCGATGGCGTTCAGCATGCCCGCGGCTGTCTCGTACAGGCGGGGCGGCGGATTGCCTGTCATCGGCTCAACCGACAGGCCTTTCACGACAAGGCCCCCTAGCCGGTCGAGGTGCACGATGTCCTCGAACTCAATCCCGTAGCCGAATGTGCCCGAGGCCGCGATGATCGGATTCTTAAGTTCGATGTCGCCGATGCGAACGCGCAGGTCGGGTGCGCCAGAAACGCCGGAGGGACTCATTGCGCACCTCCTGCCTGCGGGGCGTGTTCAGGCACGGCTGGGCGCCTGTTCGCCAGCGCCTCGGTCAGAACTCGCCCGCTGGCTCGAGCAGGCGGATTGATCCCCAGCATCGACGCGAGCGTCACCGCCAAATCCACCGGCTCGGCATGAGTCTGATAAACGCCCGGCTGAAAGCCTAGACCGTAGAAAGCCAACGGCACGTGCGTATCGTAGGAGAACGGAGTCGCGTGATCGGTCCCGTGCAATCCTCCAACCTCGAAAATCTTCGGCACACCCATCACGTACCAGCCGCCTTCGGGAGAGTAGCTGTGAGAATAGCGGCGACCCATCTCATCAGCCGGAATTCCAGCGGCGTGGGCCAGTTGCCACTTGGTGAAGTATCCCACCAGCCCCGCGTCTTTCATGCTCTCGCCGGTGTCCGCCTCGGCATCAGCCTCTTTTCGCCCCGGCGCCGCGAAGGCTTCTTCGTTCAACCATGCCATCGGATAATCCAGATCGATGTACTCGGCCTTCTTCCCATATTTCTGCGAGAGCTGGGAATTGATGCGGTCGCGCATCGCCTTGCCATCGAGTCCGGCTGCGGGGAGGCGCAGACTTCTCGCGAATTCCGGCAGAGGCGCAATGCCGTGATCTGCTGACAGAGCCATCCAGATGTTCGCCATGCCGATCTGGTGCCCGAGAAAGTCGACGAACTCCGCGATCTGGCGATCGAGCGCAAGGGCCATGCCGCGCATCTGCGGCGAATCCGGCCCGACCTGATGTCCCAGAATGTCATTGGCCGAAAGGCTGATGGCAAGCAGGTCTGTGGCTGGTCCCGTGCCGAGTTTTTCATAGAGCACGAGCTCTTTTGCAAAATCGAATTCATATTGATTTGCAAAGGGTGTCGCGCCGATTACCTCGTAAAATCCAGCAGGCTTTCCGTCGCGCCCATTACGCGGTGCGGTCGAGCCCAGCACTTTACCACTTTCGTCTTTCCACTCCTGGTTCCAGAACTTGTCCGCGCGGTGACCTCCGTTGAAGCTCCGCGCCCATTCGGGCAAGTCAGGCCGGTAGTAAGTCGAAGTAATCCAAGCCCCGGTTTTCGGATCGATCCAATAAGCGCCGTCGGCAGAGAATCCTCCCGGCAGAATGGCGGCGCGGTCCTTGAGCGAGATAGCGAACACGCGTGCCTTTCCCCCCGTAGCCAGCTTCAACTCGTCGCCGAGTGTGTCACTCAGCAGGTTGTGTGGAGAAGCGCCCGTGCCGCCGCCCTCGATACCAACCAGTTTCGTCGAGTCGTCCTCCACGGAGGTGACGTGCTTTTTCTTCGCCGGATCCCACCACTCGTTTCCGATGATTCCGTGGCCGTTGGTGTAGGTCCCTGTGAACAGCGTGGCATGGCCCGGCGCCGTGCGCGTATTGGCGTAATCGTAATTACAGTCCGAAAAGTAGGCGCCCCGCTCCAGGAAAACGCGAAATCCTCCCGGGCCAAACTGGTCGTGGTAGCGATCAAGGTAGTCCCCGCGAAACTGGTCGATCACGATGATGACGATCAGCTTGGGACGGCCATCGTAAGCGGAGGCAGCAGCGCGTGCGCCGAGACACAGAACCAAGCCGGCCAGCAGGGCTGGCGCAATCCAGAATCGGGGGAGTTTCATCGGGGTTTAGTTTACAAGAGAATGAGGCTTTGTCCGCGGCGACGTGAGCCGCGCGCCCATCTGAGTGAAGGACTCGCATGTCACTGCACGAAACCCGGCTTTTCAGCTAAAGTTAAAAAAGAATGATAGATCTTAACTTCGTCCGCGATAATCTTCCGCTTGTAGAAGAAAAGCTCCGCCAGCGAGGAATGAATCCAACCGGCGTCCTCGGCGATTTCAAGGCCATCGATGTCGAGCGCCGCCAGGCCATCACTCAGACCGAAACTCTCAAAGCGAAGCGCAATCAGGCCTCCGAAGAGATTGCGCGCCTTAAGAAAAACAAACAGGACGCGACGGCCCAGATGGAAGCCACCAAGCAGATGCGCGAGCAGATCGCAGAACTCGAGAGGAAGTCTGCCGACGCCGACGCCCGCCTGCGCGAAATCCTTACCGCACTCCCCAATCTCCCGAGCGATAGCGTGCCCGTGGGCAAGAGCGAGGCCGACAACGTAGAAATGCGCCGCTGGGGCACTCGGCCTAACTTCGACTTCGCTCCCAAGCCGCATTGGGAACTTGGCGAGCACCTCGGCGTCCTTGATCTGGAGCGCGCCGCCAAACTCTCGGGCGCACGCTTTGCGGTCTATTGGGCGCTCGGAGCGCGCCTCGAACGGGCTATCGCAAATTTCATGCTTGACCTGCACACGCGCGAGCATGGCTATACGGAGGTCCTCCCGCCTTTCATGGTGAACTCCGAATCCATGTATGGCACCGGCCAGTTGCCGAAATTTGGGCAGGATTCGTTCCGCGTGCCGCATGGCGAAAAAGACCTGTGGCTGATTCCAACGGCCGAGGTCCCAGTCACGAATCTTTATCGCGACGAGACGATCGAGGCGGCGAAGCTCCCGATCTATCTCACTGCCTATACTGCCTGCTTCCGCAGCGAGGCGGGTTCCTACGGCAAGGACGTGCGCGGCATCATCCGCCAGCACCAGTTTCAAAAGGTGGAACTGGTTAAGTTTTCGCGGCCCGAAAATTCCTACGAGGAACTAGAAAAGCTGACCAACAACGCCGAAACAGTTTTGCAAAGGTTGGGTTTGCCTTATCGGGTGATGGCGCTCTCGACGGCCGACATTGGCTTCTCTTCGGCGAAGACCTACGACCTTGAAGTCTGGCTGCCCGGACAGAATCTCTTCCGCGAAATCTCTTCCTGTTCGAATTTTGAGAGCTTCCAGGCGCGCCGCGCCAACATCCGCTATCGTCCGGAGGGGAAGTCGAAGACGGAACTGGTGCACACGCTCAACGGCAGCGGCCTGGCCGTCGGACGGACCTGGGTCGCGATCGTCGAAAATTACCAGCAGGCCGACGGCAGTGTCTTAATTCCCGAGGCGCTGCAACCCTACATGGGCACCGACCGCATCACAGCGAGGAGCTTATGAATCAGCTCTCAGCCGTCAGTCGTCAGTAAAACCTTAGACTTCGACCAATGATTAAAGGATGATTGAAAGCTGATGAAGATTTTGAACCAATTTGCTATCCCATGAATTCCAAAATAAACTTGCATTCCGAAGCAGTACTGGTGGTTCCGAAAGTCCAACCGTCACCAATGGGCGCAGTCTGGCGCACAATCCGCGGATACATTCTCTGGTCCTACGAGCGCGGCACCCTTCACTACGACATCATGGTGACGCTCATACTGTTGTTTATCTTTTTGTCGCCGCGCTACATCAACTTTAAAGACAAGCCGGTGGAGCGGAATCCATACGCCGCGGGCGTGATGGTCATCCCCGACAATCATGGCGGCTTTATCTACCAGATTCCGGCTACGGCGGTGACTGAGGGCTCGGATGCGGACATCCGCCACCAGCTCGAGCGAATCATAGAACCGATCGCCGGCGCCGTCAGCGTCACTAAATACGAGCCGGTCAAAGATGCGAACGGCCGCACGCAGAACTACAAAGTGTGGATTAACAAGGAGTAGGTGTACGCGCTCCGAGTGAGGCGAGACGGTTGAGAAATTGGAGAACAAATGGGGCACTGGCAACGCTCGCCGTTTGCTGCCTATTTGTCACCGTGGCCTCGCCGCAGATCGCATTTGGCACGCACTATATTCGGAAGTTTTTCCAAGTCAGTTCAAGTCCCCTGGATCACGTCTTGACCCAGATGGACGATACGGCCAAGAGCTTCCACACGGCGCAGGCAAGTCTCACCGCCGATCAATACACCAAGGTCGTCGACGAAACCGAGACCCAGAAAGGGAAGGTCTATTTCGAGCGTCGCGGCAACGAAGTCAGCATGGCGGCTGACATCACCGATCCCGACAAAGAATATGCGCTTTACGCGAGCGGCAAAGCGCAGATCTACCATCCAAAGATCGATCAGGTGGACGAGTACCAGCCGGGCAAGAGCAAGACGCAGATCGAGGCATTTCTGCTACTAGGTTTTGGTGGAGGCGGCCACGCCCTCCTTTCGACCTACGACGTGAAATACGGAGGGGTGGAGAAGATCAACGGCGCGGATGCCGCCAAACTCGAATTGACGCCGAAGTCGGCGCAACTGCAAAACAACATTTCCAAAATTGTCTTGTGGATCGATCCGGGGAAGGGAATTTCGGTCCAGATGCAGCTCTTCTTTCCAGGTGGCGACTACCGCCTGACGAAGTATTCCGACATCCAGGTCAACCAGAAACTTCCGGACAATGTCTTCAAGTTGAAAACGACCGGCAAAACACGGTTCAACTCGCCTCAAGGATAAGAAAAGCCGGAAAGAAGCGAAGTGCTATCTCATCCGGAATGTAGGCTGTAAATCCGAACCAGCAGAATCAAGCTGAAAATCCGGCGGGGTGACGATATACTTTCGGAAAGCCTCGGAAAGTCGACCAAGAATGGCAAAAGTTTTTACAATACCCGTCCCTCCAGATCTTTCCCGCAAGAAGCGTGAGCGCACATCAGATTCCCGCTATGTAGACGGCCAGAAGACGCTGGTCGAAGCGATGAAGTATCTTGCGCAGTCCGATCCGGTGGCTAATCGTGGAGCGATCGAGTTGCTATCCGAGCATGTCCGCACGCGTTTTCGCATGACGGACTCGCCGCTCAGCTAAGCGTTGGATTGCTTCAGGGCCCTTCCCGCAAATAATCCTGCCGCCAGGACGATAACCACGGGGTAGCACTCCAAGGTGTAGCGCGGCTCGGGATTCTCGATTGTCGACAGGAATGCTGTTCGCAGGATAACGAACCCGGCCAGCAACCCAAAGTACCGTATGTCGCGGTGCCGCCAGATCGCGCCGCCTAGGGCCGCAACCACGTAAAGCAAATTGATAAGGCCAAAGCCGACGGCCGCGACTGATCCCATTGGTTCGTCGTTGAATTCCCACCAACGCGGATCGGCAGGTAGCAGCTCGGTGCGGGGCCGCAGCCACATATCGGCGACGCGCACCACCGGGAGCACGAAGTAGTAACGAAAAGGATGTGCGCGAATGCGTTCCCACGCGACCTGATCGAAGCGCCAGTCGATTTGTGCGGTTAATTGCGGCGCTCCGTTATAGTCGGCGATCAGCGCCAGAGTCGAATCCCCGGCCGAGTCGAGCGCACGCCGGGGCAATTTGCGGACGTCGATTTTGTCGCCGGGGACATTCCAGTAAATTTCCTCTACCGACACATAGTCCGCCATCCAGGTACGGATCCAGCGATTAAAGCCAACCGGAGTGACCTCTTCCGACTCGGTCGCGTAGCGCGGCGCAAGCGGTTGAAACTGATGCAGAGTTTTCCAATTGCGCACGGTCCAGGGAATGAGTGGCACCAGCGCGAGCACCGCGACAAGCAGCCCGCCTGTCACGATGGAAACCACGGTTTCTCTCCGCGCGCGTTCGCTCCAGAGGACGAACAGCATAGAGAACCCGATGACTGGCAGGAGAATTCCGCCGTCCGGGCGAAGCAGGATACACGCTGCAACCGAAGCGCCCGTTCCGGCCCACAACAGCCAGAGGCGAGAGAGCTTTCGGCTCGTGGTACCCTCCAGCGCGGCGACGGCGCACTCCAGCGCAACAACCGTGAAGAAAACTTCAAGCGTTTCTGTGAGAACGGCCGCCGCATAGCTCGCCAGAAACGGGCAGAGAGCGGCGAGAACAAATGCGATGCGACCAGCACGCGGGGACACCGTTCGGCGCGCCAAATCCGCAATCAAGAAGCACCCTGCAAGGTCGATCAGAATCTGGCTCATCAGAACCGTGCGAATTTTCCCCACGCCGAAAACCCAGAAGATGGCGGCCAAGAACGCGGGATAGCCGGGCAGGCGCGTATCGACAGGAACGATGTCTCCACCTTCCGTCTGGCCGTAGACGCCGTGCTCGAGCCAATTGCCCGCGAGATCGAGGTAGACGTGTGAGTCGTCGGTGAGGGCGGGGAAGTAGATCAGGAAAAATAGCCTCAAGACCAGCCCGCACAGCGTCATTGCAAGAAAGAATCCCCGGTGTTCCCGCAGCATCCCAAGCACGATTGGAAATATACGCGAAAGAAACGGGATTGCAGAAGTCAGATTGCAGAAGTAAAACCCCTCGACCGCAACTTGCCGCTGGGACTAGGGTTCTTACCTCTGCAATCTAACTTCGGGCCTCTGCAATCCATTGACCCTCCGCGCTCCGCCCCTTAGGATGAATGACGACGAGATGGCCAAGCAGATATTCCATGACCCGCTCCAGGCGCGCTGGAAGCGGATTCGGCGCGTATTTGACGGTGCTGCGCTTGCCCTATCGCTGCTCCTGATTTTCTTCCTCTATAGCGCGCTGCGCAGCGAACCTCTGCCCGACCTGTCATTCCGCATCCAGAAGCGTCCTTACCACGCGCTCACTGTCGCGGAAAACGAACGCGCCAAGGAGAAGCGCCGCCTGTCAACCGTTTCACGCATTGGCGGCCATCGCCGCAAGTCGCGCAAAGCTCCTTCGCAAATCGTGCTCAACTCCGAGGAAGGCGTTCGCGCTGCTTTTTATGTGTCATGGGACGCTGCCAGCTTTTCCTCTTTGCGCGAGTATGCCCGCCAAATCGACCTGCTATTTCCGACGTGGCTTCAGGTCCTCACACCAGACGGTCATCTGCAAGCTGTTGATCCGCAGACAAACAACCTCTTTGACGTGATTAAGGGCCAAAGAGTTCTACCCATCGACCCGGACGTCATGCAGTTCCTGAAGACCGAAGACACCAACATGGAAGTCTTCCCGGTGGTGCAGAACTTCGACAACGCCACAAACGACTTCTCCCCTGTTGTTACAGACTTTCTGCTCAACTCCGACGCCCGCGAGCGCTTCCGCCGCGAGATCGCTCAATATCTCGCCTCGGATCGCTATCGCGGGCTGATGATTGACTTCGAATCGTTTCCCAAGAAAGCCCAGCCCGGTTATCTCGCGCTGCTCAACGAACTTTCATCCGACCTGCACGCGAAGGGAATGAAGCTCTACGTCAGCGTGCAGGTGCGCAACAAGGACTACAACTACAAAGCGATCTCGGCCGCCGTCGATGGCGTAGTGATCATGAACTACGACGAGCATTATCCGGGTGGCAAGCCGGGGCCCATCGCTTCACAAGACTGGTTTACCGACAACCTCAACGCGGCGGTCAAGGAGATTCCCAAGGACAAGCTGATCTGCGCGATCGGTAATTACGGATACGACTGGGTTGAACGAGATAAGAAAGGCAAGCTGCCTCCCGGTATGAACGACCACGGCGTTTCGGTGCAGGATGCCTGGATCGGTTCGCGGGATTCCGAAGAGGACATCGACTACGATAACGACGCGCTGAACCCGCACTTCGCCTATCTCGACGACGACAACCGCCACCATTATGTCTGGTTTCTTGACTCCGTCACCGCGCTCAACGAAATGCGGGCGGCGCAGACGCTCGGCATCAACACATTCGCGCTCTGGCGCCTGGGCTCGGAAGACCGCTCGCTCTGGCGCGTTTGGGACGTGCCCGGCGAAGCGAACGCGCCCGACCGTCTGAAGAACGTTCCTCCCGGGCAGGACGTCGACATGGAAGGCGACGGCGAGATCCTGCATATCGAGGCGCGGCCGCAGGACGGCGAACGCGAGATCAGCATCGACAAGGACACCGGCCTCATCGACGACGAGAGCATGAAGAGCTTGCCCGAGCCGTATCGCGTCGCCCGCTTCGGCGCCAGCAAGAACAAGCTTGCGCTAACCTTCGACGACGGCCCCGATCCGGAGTGGACGCCAAAAGTCCTCGACATCCTCAAGCAAAAACACGTGCCTGCGGCATTTTTCCTGATCGGCGTGCAGGCGGAAAAATTCAGCGGTCTCGCCAAGCGCATCGATCATGAAGGCCACGAGATTGGCAACCACACTTTTACCCACCCTGACATCAGTTCGATTGGCTCGAAGTACATGCGTGTCGAGCTCAATTTGACCGAGCAGCTATTTGCCAGCCAACTAGGGATCCGCCCACTGCTCTTCCGTCCACCTTACTCAGTCGACGCCGAGCCAGATACCGAAGACCAGGTTCGTCCGCTCGAACTAACTCAAAGCATGGGCTACATCACCGTCGGCAACAAGCTCGACACCAAGGATTGGGAGCCGGAACCCGCGCTCTCACCAGAGCAGATCGCTGCCCAGGTTCTCGACCACCTGCCGCCCTGCCGCGCCAATGACACCCTGCACTGCGGCAACGTCGTCCTCATGCACGATGGAGGTGGCAATCGCCAGCGTACCGTCCTCGCGCTCCCGCTCATCATCGACGGTGCTCGCGCCCGCGGCTTTGACTTCGTCTCACTGCATGAGCTCATGGGCAAGGACAAGGCCGCGGTCATGCCGCCTCTTTCACGCAATGACTATTGGGCCTCACGCCTTAACTGGATCAGCTTCGGGCTCTTTGGCGCGACCATCACCTTCATCACGCTCGTTTTTTTTGTCGGCGACATTCTCATGACGGGCCGCCTGGTTTCGGTTGGCTTTCTTGCCATTTACGATCGCTTGCGCGCGCACGTTTATGGCACGCCCGCCGAGGTTGCGGCTTATAGACCCAAGGTCGCCGTTCTCATCCCCGCCTATAACGAAGAGAAGGTGATTGAGCGGACCGTGCAGGGAGCGCTCGACTCCGACTACCTCAATCTGCGCGTGATTGTGATCGACGACGGCTCCAAAGATCGCACTCTCGAAGTCGTGCGCCAGGCCTTCAGGCGCGAGGAAGCACTCGGCAAGGTGCTGATTCTCGCCAAGGCCAATGGCGGCAAAGCTGAGGCGCTGAACTATGGCCTGGATCACATCGGCGATGCGGAACTTTTCGTTGGCATCGATGCAGACACGATCATCGCTCCCGACGCGATCACTCGCATGGTGCCGCATTTCCTCAATCCCAAAGTCGGTGCCATCGCCGGCAACGCAAAGGTGGGCAACCGCGTCAATCTTTGGACACGCTGGCAGGCCCTCGAATACATCACCAGCCAGAATTTCGAGCGCCGCGCCCTGAACACGCTCGGCGCGGTGAGCGTCGTCCCGGGAGCGATTGGAGCATGGCGCGTCTCGGCTGTGCGCGCTGCTGGCGGCTTCCACGTCGATACTGTCGCCGAAGATGCCGATCTCACGATGGCGCTGCTGCGGAATGGACACCGCGTCGAGTATGAAGATCAGGCCCTCGCATTTACCGAGGCTCCCACCAGCGCCAATGCGCTCATGCGCCAGCGCTTCCGCTGGTCATTCGGGATCCTGCAAGCGGTCTTTAAGCACAAGAGCGTTTTCGGACGAAAGGGAGTTCTGGGCTTTGTCGCGTTGCCCAACATTCTCATCTTTCAGATACTGCTGCCACTCGTTTCGCCCTTCATCGACGTCATGTTTGCGGTGGGCACGATCTGGTATCTCATTCAGAAATCCTTCCACCCGGATTCCACCGACCCAGCTGACTTCCAGCGTTTGCTGGTCTTTTTCGTGGTCTTCCTGATTATCGACTTCATCGCGTCTGCGATTGCATTCGCCCTGGAACGCCGGCAGCCCGAGGCCCGCGAAGACATCTGGCTGCTGAGTCAGGTCTGGCTGCAGCGCTTCGCCTATCGCCAAGTCTTCTCCGTAGTTCTCTTCAAGACGCTGAAGCGAGCCATCACCGGGCGCCCCTTCGCATGGGACAAGTTAGACCGCACCGCCGCGGTAAAGTACGTTCCCGCCGAACGCCGCGACTCAGTAAAAGTCTGACCGTGTGGCGCGGGCATTCTTGCCCGCGACCCGAAAGCGGCCCATCGGATACCGGAAGTCACACGCCGTGACTGTCATCACAGACGAATCCCGGCGCCCGGTGTGTCCTACTAGTGGAGCTATCCATGCGCACGATCATCGAGCCCTTTCGCATCAAGTCTGTCGAGCCCATCCGCTGGACCACTCGCGCCCAGCGCCAGGAATTCCTTCAGGCCGCCAACTACAACTTGTTTCTCCTTCCCGCCGATGACGTCCTCATCGACCTGCTGACTGACTCCGGTACGGGTGCGATGTCTACCCACCAGTGGGCAGCCATTATGGAAGGCGACGAGAGCTATGCCGGCAGCCGTAGCTTCGATCAGTTCCGCGAGTCAATCCAGGACATCTTCGGCTACCGCAACGTTATCCCCACGCACCAGGGCCGAGCCGCCGAGCGCATTCTCTTCAGTTGCGCATGCAAGAAGGGAGATGTAGTTCCCAATAACACGCACTTCGATACCACTCGCGCCAACGTCGAATTCGTTGGCGCCGAAGCTGTCGATCTAGTCATCGAGGAGGGCCGCCATCCCGAGGTGCATCACCCTTTCAAAGGCAACATGGATGTGAAGAAGCTGGAGGAACTGATCAGTAACGTGGGTCGCGATCGAATTCCGCTGGTGATGCTCACGATCACTAACAACTCCGGTGGCGGCCAGCCCGTCTCCATGGAGAACGCCAAAGCGGTCAGCGCCGTCTGCCGACGTCACAAAATTCCGCTCTACTTCGATGCGTGCCGCTTTGCCGAAAATTCCTACTTCATCAAGCTTCGCGAGCCCGGCTACGAAAACAAAACTCCCAAAGAGATCGCGCAGGAGATGTTCAGTTACGGTGACGGCTGTACCATGTCTGCCAAGAAGGACGGGATGGCCAACATTGGCGGCTTTCTCTGCACTAATGACGACCTGCTCGCGCAGCAGGAAAAAAACTTACTCATCCTGACTGAGGGCTATCCGACTTACGGAGGCCTCGCCGGCCGCGACCTGGAAGCCATCGCCGTCGGCGTGCAGGAAGCGCTCCACGAAGACTATCTCCGCTATCGCATCGCCTCCACCGCCTATCTAGGCAATCACATCTCCTCGCATGGCGTCCCCATCGTTCAGCCGCCCGGTGGCCATGCAATCTATATCGATGCCCGCGCCTTCCTGCCCCACATCCCTCAGGATCACTTTCCGGCTGTAGCGCTCGCCAATGAACTGTATCTTGAGGGCGGCATCCGCAGCGTGGAGATCGGTACGCTCATGTTCGGCGACCAGGCAAAAATGGACCTGGTGCGCCTCGCCATCCCGCGGCGCGTCTACACTCAAAGCCACATCGACTATGTAGTGGAAGTAATTCTTGAAGTCTGGAAGAACCGTGACAGAATCCGCGGCATGCATCTGACGTACCAAGCCCCATTCCTGCGTCACTTTACGGCAAGGTTGGAGTCAGACCCCGCCTTGACGGGGGCCGCGCGGTCCTGAAGATGGGCTTTCTATAGCTTGTGCAAATAATGGCTAACCAAACCGGCTGAGGCGACATCTGTAGGTATTATGGGTTAGGTGTATGTCGCTGAAGGTCATTTTTCGTAGAAGCTACCGCGATGTGGCGCGGCACCGTGGCGCGTTTGTCTGCCTTGTTGTTCTGATCGCGCTCTTCGCCCGCGGCACACCGCTGAACATTCTACCCGGCCCGCATGGCTCAGCCGCTCACTCGCTGGCGAGCCAGAATCATCGACCCTGTTTCGATCACAACGATTCCCAGTGGTTAGGTTGTCCTCCTGCCCCACCGGGCGATCCCTTGCTCGCCGCCTCATCCTGTTCAGTCAGCGCCGCGCAGCCCTTTGTTGGGAGCGTAGTCGAGGGCTGGCATCGTGATCGTTCTCCTCCACTCTCCTGACGCTCGTGTCTTAGGCAACCGGTTGCCGTCCTTGGGTGTTGTCTCGTCCGTCAAACGATGCCCCTGCGGCAGAGAAACCGCCACGTTACAAGCACCAGCTTTTGTGGAGGAATGAGTTATGCCGAGAGCAGATCGCCCTCGCTGGTTAGCATTATGCCAAGCGGCCGTCGAAGAAACCGACACGGATGAGTTCGTGAAGATCATTCAGGAACTCGACCAAATTCTCAACCTTAACGGGTCGCCGCCTTCCGATTTGCAGAGCCATGTTCAGGCCGGCAATCCACACTAGAACCAGTCTCATGAATACTTGAGAACCGCGTTGGTGCCACTCTGAAGATGCTCTGGTGATCTCCGAACGTGCCGATGCGTGGCCGTTGGGAACTAACTGACGAGCAGTGGGAAGCGGTAGAGCCGGTGCTAGGGCTCCGACGCGCTCGACAAGAAACTCGCGGACGCATACGACATCGAACTGATCGCGCCCAACCGGCAGCGCCGAAGCCAAACTCAGGATCGGCGAAAGCTACGCCGCTACCGTCGGCGCTGGAAAGTGGAGCGGCTCTTCGCCTGGATGCACGACTTCCGTCGCCTCGTCACACGATGGGAGTACCACATCGAGAACTTCCTAGGCTTTGTTGAACTCGCCTGCCTCCACCTCTTGCTCAGGCATTTATGATTGCCTGAAGGCGAACAACGCGGTATTCCAAGACGTTCAGGTTCAGAGTTTCTTAAGAGAGTTTTGTTTGCAGATGGTGCTCTCACTCGCGCAAAAGATTCTGAAGGCCAAACGGACGGTCGTCCTTTTTCATACTTGGACGGTCACGAGGGAATTGCTTGCACAGGCAATTCGAGAGAAAAGGAGTATGGATCTCGATGTGTGCGTGGCGGACAGCGGAAATGCGTATCTCGGACATCCAAAGGAGTACCACGACAAGACGCATGAACCCTTTTTCAATTCGATGCCCCTGTGGGAAGCAGTGGATGCGCTAGCAGGCTCAAACATTCCGGTCATCGTTGACTGTAAGCATGGGAACGCATGGCCGGTCGTGGAAAGCGTAGTGACAGAACTTCGTCCGGAACGGTGCTTGGTTCACTCCTTCGTATCGGAACTCAAATTCGATGCGGGTCGCGCGGAAGGCGAGCCCGACTTCGTTAGCGAGTGGTCTTCGATTGCAACTCTGCGCGAGCTGAAAAGAAAATTTCCATCCGTAACTACCACAGCAAGTGCGAAGTGGCTCCCCACGGACGCGCTCACCTCGGACAAGCATGGCACTTTGCTGGCTCGGATCGTGAGCCTGCTTAAGAAGAACCAAATAGATACGATTTGCCTTAATGTACCGGATTCGACTTTTTCGGACAAAGCGCTGGGGCTGTTTCTGCGAGAGGGCATTCTCGCTCACGTGGGCGTCGATCACGCGGACTTGACGCGCCTGTCACAGCTTTATATCGGCGAATCGGACTCACTCGAATTCACTTCGCGAGGTGTCCTGCTCTAGCTTGCCCCAAGGCTGAGCAAAAGAGGCGGAAAGTCGAGTCGAAGCAAGAGTGAAGGGATTTATGAGACTGGTTCTAGGAGTTCCAATGCCGAGGGCGAAGTTTGAAGCTCCAGTTCACGTCCAAAGCCTTCAGCCGGCGCGTCTCATCGCGCCGGCGAGGGCAAGTTCATGGATGTTCATTCCAGTCATCGCTCTAGGAATTGGGCTCGTCTCTTTTTTCACCACCGAGCTCATGCATTAGTGGCTCGCGCCCGACCTTGGACTCAACCGCGAGCGGCTCCTTGCCGAAGCCCTATCGGCTCTCGTAGTCACCAGCCTGGTTGCGAGGCTCGCTTATATGGCGCGTCGCCAAGAGCGCCTGACCCTCGCAAGAATGCAGGTCATCGCCGACATGAATCATCACATTCGGAATGCACTGGCCCCGATCTCGCTCTCGGTCGACGCGATCGAAAATCAGCAGCTCATTGGCGTCATTTCTGACGGCGTGGATCGCATCGACTGGGCCCTGCGAGAGGTACTTCCCCGCGAAATGCCGCTGTCGGAGAATCAGCGCCGCTCCTCGCATGGGGAGACCCGGGCTCGCCTGTGGGGCGGGCCCGCCTGAATTTGGCCGCTACTTCGTTATCGTTCCGCAAGCGATACGGTCGCCGGCATTTCCCGCAGGATCCGTCTTCTGGTCATCGGCCTTGGCGTGAATCACCATCGCCGTTCCGACGTTGGAAAAGAGCGAATGGCTGTCGCTGCCTAGATTCACGTCCTTGCTTTCCGTGCGTAGCTTGGCCTTGCCGTTCGGCCCGACAGTAAAGTTTGCGTGATCTCCGGCATGATGTCCTTCCGGATTCTCCAGCCCATGCTTTTTGTTATCCGGATTGAAATGAGGCCCCGCTGACTTGAAATCCGGCGCAGTACAAACCGCGTTCTGATGAAAGTGGATCGCGTGTTCGCCGGGAGGAAGATTTTCCAAATTCAGTTCCATCGCCACGCCCCCGGACTTGTCTTCCCACAAGGTAACAGTCCCCACACTTTTCCCCTGCGCATCTGACATGTGAACAACAGTCTTGGCGAAGCTCAACGAAGCAAGCGCCATCAACGAGAAAGCTAGAACCAGCGAGAAGGTAGTCTTCATGGCAGGGAATTATAGTCTAGCTCCAAGCTCTCAGCTCCAAGCTCCAAGCAAAACCTCTTTCCTCCACGAACGATCGTTACCCGCGAAGAATCCGCGTGCATCCGCAGTCAATGAAGTTGGCGTTGCTTTTCCTTGGAGCTTGGAGCTTGTACCTTCTTCATACCACTTCAGATCAATTCACACCCGCTCCATGGACCTTTCTTTGCATCGGTTGCATGATCACATTCGTTGTAAGGGGCTGAGTCTTCCCCGCTGAGTCTTCCCCGAATTTCATATCTGACCAAGGAGACACTTATGAAGAATCATGCTGCTGCCGTGTTCATCCTGTCGCTGGCCGGACTGACGGGGCTGGCGAACGCGCAATCGGGATCGACTGTCATCGCCGAGGTTCCCTTCAACTACATCGCGAATGGCAGACATATGCCGGCGGGCGAAACCCGCGTGAAGATCGAGAACAACGGCCAGACCTATCTGTGGATCGCCGCTGAGAGCCGCTCGGCTTTCGCTATGCCGGTACCCAACGACTCGATGAAGCCCTCCGAGGAAACCAAGCTGGTATTTCACCGCTACGGCGACCGGTACTTCCTGGCGGGCGTGCAGCGCGAAGGACAGACGCGCAGTTACGAATTGCCCGCGGGCAGCCTGGAAAAGGAACTGCGAGCTTCGAACGTCGAAGAGAAGGACGTGACTCTGGTTGCTTCTCTGAAGATGTTTGGCAAGTAGTCAGTTGAATTCGCGAGTTGCGCCAAAAGCGCGCGAGGGAGCGGGGCTTGGGGCCCGCTCCCTTGTTTTTTTGAGCTTGGAGTCGCGAGGTCTCGTGACTGTCCCACTTTGAGTCCTGGGCTCGAAACTCGCAACTCTGTCACTAGCGCGGAATCCGCCGCAATGTGACAATAAACAAATGCGTAAATTCCACATTGCAGCGGTCCTCTTGGCCGCCGGAGCGATGCTCGTGGCCAACGGGTCCGCGCAGGAAACTCCGGCAGCAAAACCTTCCACCTCCTCATCGGCCGCTTCCAAGGCTCCTGCCAAGAAGGCAACCACCGCTTCCAGCGCAGCCAACGCTCCCCTCGCGACGCGTAAAGAAAAGTTCAGCTACGCGCTCGGCATGAATATTGCTAACGGCCTCGGTGGAAGCCTCAAGAGCCAGGGCGTTGAGGTCGACTGGAACCTGGTAGCACAAGGACTGAAAGATGGGGCTGCTGGCGGGAAGACGCGGCTGACGCACGATGAGGCGGGGGCCGTGCTCAACGAAATGCAGAACGAGGTTCGCAAAGAAGTGGTAGAGAAGAACAAGAGTGAGGGCGAGGCTTTCCTGGCCGCCAACAAGACCAAAGAAGGCGTGAAGACAACCTCGAGCGGTCTGCAATACAAGGTGCTAGTGGAAGGCAAGGGGCCGAAGCCGACGGCTGAAGACACCGTCGTGTGCAACTACAAAGGCGCACTCATCAACGGCAACGAGTTTGACAGCTCCTACAAACGCGGTGAGCCGGCCACGTTTCCGGTGACGGGCGTCATTAAGGGCTGGACTGAGGCCCTGCAAATGATGCCGGTTGGTTCGAAGTGGCAGCTCTTTATTCCTTCGAGTCTCGCCTACGGCGAGAACGTCCCGCCAGGAGCCTCGTTCGGGCCCGATTCGACGCTGATCTTTGAGGTCGAGCTGATTTCAATCAAGCCAAAGGAAGATAACAAAGCCAAGGAGCAGCCGGGCAAGGAAGAAAAGAAGTAGACGTCCTTGCCGACCGCAAGTGATTTGCTCGTTGAGCGGAACCGGGGATGGCAATCAACCCATCCCCTGAGCCTTTTGAGATTACAAATGACCAATTACAAATTTCTCACCCAACCGTCACTCTCTCCATGTACTCGGCGATCTGCACGTTCCATCCCAGGTCTTTCTTCATGAGATCGCGCAGTTGCGAAGAAGCCGCGGGCTCGCCGTGCACTAAGTAGGTCACGCCGGGTTTGTTCTTGAAAGTGTGCAGCCACTCCAGCAGTTCTGGCGGATCGGCGTGATCGCTGAACTGCTCGAGCGCCGCCACCTGGGCACGAATCGGAATGAACTCGCCGAAGATCTTGATCTCGGTCGCCCCGGCCTTAATAATTCCCCCACGTGTTCCGGGCGCCTGGAATCCGATGAAAATCACCAGATTGCGAGGGTCCGGCAATCGTTGCGCCATGTGATGCAGAATGCGTCCGCCCGTCGCCATGCCGCTCGACGAAATGATGATCGAGGGAAATTTGCTGTCGTTGATCTTCTTCGATTCTTCTGACGTTTGGGCGAAGGTGAAGCCGGGCCATGTGACCGGCGAACCATATTTCTTGATCAGGTCGGCCGCCTGCTCCGTGAACTCCTCCGAGTGTTTCATATAAATTTCGACCGCCTTGATCGCCATCGGGCTGTCACAATACACCGGTATCCGCGGGATCTGTCCCGACTCCATCAGCTCTTTCAGAATAAAAATGAATTTTTGTGTGCGCTCCACGGCAAATGCCGGAACAATCACGCTGCCGCCGCGCTTCACAGTGTCGCGAATCAGACTGGCAAGCTGCGGCCGCGGATCGGTATCGGGATGCTGGCGATTGCCATACGTCGATTCCATCACCAGCACGTCCGCCGTCTCGCCTTCCTGCGGTCCGGAGTGGACAACTTTGCCCGGCGCGATCTGGCTATTGCGCACGCGCCCGATATCGCCGGTGAAGAGCAGCCGCCGTGTCTGCCCATCCGTCGCTAACGTCACCTCGGCCATGCACGATCCCAGAATGTGCGCTGCTGGCACAAAGCGGAATGAAAATTGTGGATGAAGTTGCACGGCCTGCTCGACCGCCACGGCCTTAAAGTATTGCAGACAGTTTTGAGCCTCTTCGAGCGTGTAGAGCGGCAACGCGGGATCGTGCTTCGATGTCTTGCGCTTGTTATAAAACGCCGCGTCTTCTTCCTGGAGGTGCCCTGAGTCCGGCAGCACCACTGAGCACAGTTCGATTGTCGGCTGCGTCGCGTAGATCGGCCCGCGAAAGCCTTCTTTCACTAGTCGCGGGATCCATCCGCAGTGATCGAGATGCGCGTGCGTCAGGATGACGGCGTCGATCTCGCGCGCCGGAACGGGCGTATCCTGCCAATTTCGTTCGCGCCATTCCTTCTGTCCTTGAAACATGCCGCAGTCAATCAGAACCTGGAAGCCCTGCTCGCCGCTCGAATCGAATGTGGTGTTGATGAGATGTTTGGAACCAGTCACGGTACCAGCCGCGCCAAGAAATTGGATGTAGGGCAAGAGCGTTCTCCCGAGAGAAACTTTAATTTCATCATTGTGCCGGAACTTTGAAAACGTTGCTCGACGTATCACTCTCCGGAACACTGCTGTCGTTCACCACAACTTCCAGCGGAGTCGAAGGCAGATCCACACGCATGGTGGCTACGCTCTTTGCGCGCACTTCCAAGCGCCTCGTGACATCGTTGCCGCCGCACCGCACGGTAAACGGCATCTCTGCCCCCACCGCGCTCGTGTTTTCCAGAGTGACGGTAATCATCTGCACGCGCTTTCCGCCGCCGGGCTTGTCGTCGGCCCAGGCATGCGCTGACTGCACTCTCACTTCTGGCAAGCCGCGATCACGGTAGACCCAGTCGTCGAAGAACCAGCCTAAATCGCGCTTGCTCGCTGCTTCGATCAGTGCCTCCACGTATTTCGGATCCTTGTCGTCCTCCGCCCGATACTTCGCAATCGCCGCCTTCAGCACGTCGTCGCCGACCATGTCGCGCAGCATCCACCATACATAGGCCGCCTTGGTGCGGTAATAAACTTCGTCGAAGGAACTTCCGAGCGGTGCGGCAATGTCTCTCCCGGAACCGCCGGGCACATCTTTTTCCGCATCCACAAGCGCGGCCAGATGCGCGCCCAGCCAGTTGAGCGCCGCATCCCGTCCGCCTTGCTGCTCGCGGTAGGCGGCCTCGGCGAAGTGAGCCAGCCCCTCGTACACCCACGGACGCGCCGAGGATAGCGCCGAGTGCGTCAGTTCATGCACTAGGTTGATTCCAGCCAGCTTGGTGTCCGAGTCTTCCATCGAAGCCATCAGCAAAGTCCCGCTCTCGAACGGAGCCGCATGCGGATCGGCAAAATCGGCAATCCTGATGGGAGTTGCAGGCTTTCCGAACCACTCGGCAACGAATGCTACCGCGGGATCGACAGCCCTGAGATATACATCCGCACCTGATTCATGACCTGGAAGAAAAAACACCTCTATCAGCGATTTGGCCTGCCTCTCAAATCGGGCAGCAATCAACGAGGGCGTCACAGTACCAACAGGGTCAAACTTATGCTCCAGGCATTCATTCGATAATGAAGCGGTCTTTCCGACTGACGCCGGGCGGATTCCGTGGATTACATCACCCATCGCTGCTGTCTGTTGTTCATCCGAAGGTTGAGACACGCACAAATTGACGATCATCTCGCCGGTGGCAGCCCTGGCCCGCCAGCGGTCCGTAACTTCAAACAAACTATTCCCCTCGGAAAAATCCGCCGACTCGGTCGTGATGGGATACCACGTCACGTATCCCGCACCCCGCACTGCTGTAAATGTCGCGCCGATGTGGTCCCAACTCGTATGTTTCGCAATTGCATCCGGCACGCCGACACGCAAGAGTCGTGTGGCATCCAGAGCAATCACGCCTTCGTACCCGACTTCGAGTTCGATCGAATCCTTAGGCTTGATTTCTGCAGGCAAAGTGACGATCGCCTCGGAAAGTGCGCCCGTATGGTCGATATCGGACGTGAACGGCTGGGAGACAAACTGCAGCGGCTTGTCGGCTGCCCGGATCGCTCTCCAGCTGAGCGAAGAAGAGATTTGCAGCGCCACAACTTTTTGCGGCTGTGTCGAATCGTTGCGGAGAGTGATTTTTCCGCGCGCCCCCAGGCGCTGCTGCCGCGGCTCAATCGTCACTTGCAGATCATATTTCGTGACGGTGAACGCTTCACGGTCGAGCGCCGCGGCGAAAAAGCTTGAACCACAGAGGACACAGAGGACAGAGAGGAATTTCCCGCTGGTACTGGATCTCATGATTGTTTCGATGCGCCCACGAGCCTCTGCCGCACGACTTCATAGAGGACAATTCCGGCCGCTACCGACACATTCAAGGACGGTACCTGTCCCAGCATCGGAATCGACACCACAAAATCGCAATGCCGCCTCACCAGGTCATGCAACCCTTTGCCCTCCGCGCCAAGCACGACCGCGCAATGCATTTTGTAGTCGACCCGGTCATAGGTCTGCGAGCCGCGTTCATCCAGCCCCACTATCCATAGATTCTTCTCTTTTAGCTCTTCCAGCGTGCGCGAGATATTCGTGACCTTCGCAATCGGCAGATGCTCGCTCGCCCCAGCCGAAACCTTTGCAACCGTGCCAGTAACTGACGCCGACCGCCGTTCCGGAATGATGACTCCATCCGCTCCCGCCGCATCCGCCGTACGTAAGATCGCGCCCAGATTATGTGGATCCTCCACACCATCCAACACGACAATCAGCGAATGCTCGCCGCGCCGCGCTGCGACCAGGTCATCGATGTCGCTGTATTGCTTTGCCGAAGTTGCCGCCACCAGTCCCTGATGCGCCGCGTTTCCAGCAAGCTCATCCAGTTCCAGTCGCGACACAAACCGCACCGGCACACCCATTTTGCGGCATTCGTCGATCACGCGCTGCAGGCGGATGTCCTTGCGCTCCTTGGCGACGGCAATCCAGGTAAACGCCCGGCCCTTAGCCTTCAAGGCTTCGGTAACGGTGTTAATTCCGTAGAGGATGTTCACGCGAATCAGTGTATCGCGGAGCACGTTTCTTTCGTGTGTCTTCGTGTCCTTGGAGGTTTCCGCCTTTTGCTGCGCGAGAGAAGGTGCTACTCCCGGTGCTAGACTAAGACGTGAACTCCGTCTACATCCTCTCCGCGGTCCGTACTCCCATCGGAAAGTTCGGAGGCTCCCTCGCCTCGCAGACCGCCGCCGACATGGGTACGGTCGCTGCCAAAGCCGCGATCGACCGAGCCCGCGTGCAGCCGCAACAAATCGAGGAAACTATCTTCGGCAACGCGCGCCAAGCTGGCGGAGGCCCCAATCCCGCACGCCAGATCTCTATCCGCAGCGGCGTGCCGCAAGAGGTTCCGGCCTATACGGTCAACAAGGCCTGCGCCTCCGGCATCAAGTCAATCGCGCTTGGTTTTCAGGAAATCGCCACCGGCGATGTCGAATGCGTTCTTGCCGGGGGCACCGAGTCCATGTCGCGCCTGCCCTACTACCTCGACGGCGCGCGCTGGGGATATCGCATGGGCAATCAGGAGATTGTCGACGGCATGTACCGCGACGGTTTCTTCTGCCCGATGGCAAGAATGGTAATGGGCGAGACTGCCGAGGTCCTCGCAGACCAATACAAGATCTCTCGCGACGAACAAGATCAGTTCGCTCTAACCTCGCAACAGCGAGCTGCTGCAGCCCAATCCGCTGGCCGCTTCGAGACCGAAATTGTCCCGGTAACGATGGAAGGCAAGAAAGGTGCCACCGTTTTCGCCCACGACGAGCACCTCTTCCTCGAAGCGACGACCGAGAAGATGGCGAAGCTCTCACCTGTGTTCTCGAAGACGGGCACCATCACCGCAGGCAACTCCTCTGGCATTACCGACGGCGCTGCGGCCGTTGTTCTGGCGAGCGAAAAATTCGTCACGCAGAACAATCTCAAGCCGCTTGCTCGCATTCTCGCCGTTACCTCGGCCGGCGTCGATCCGCGAATAATGGGCATTGGTCCAATACCCGCGATCCGGAAACTCGAGCAGAAGCATGGTTTGAAGCTCGCCGACTTTGATCTAATCGAGCTCAACGAAGCCTTCGCAGCCCAGGTTCTCGCCTGCGACCGCGAACTTCACTTCGATCGCGACCGCCTCAATGTCAACGGTGGAGCCATCGCGCTCGGCCACCCCATCGGCTGCACCGGCACACGCATCACGGTCACGCTGCTGCACGAGATGCTTCGTCGCAAAGCGCGCAGAGGTCTTGCTACCCTTTGCGTAAGTGGGGGCATGGGCATGACGCTCGCCATCGAAAATGCGGCTGGCTGATCCGGCGAAATCGCCCGTCTGGCGTGACATTTATTTCATGTCCTGGCTTTTTTCCTCGTGCTATACTCCGGCAACCGACTGGCTTCGACTCGGAACCTATCCCGATTCTCCCGCTGGTTTTTCTTGCCGCTAGTCTGCTTGGCTAAGGTAACTTCAGTTGAACCGATTTTGGATGGCTGGAAATGAACGACTCGCATAAGCCGCTCGAGACCCTCCGCTATGCCTATCGCGCATTGCGCCGCGAGTTCATCGAGTTCAGTTTCACCTACCCGCTCGATCTCGACCCCGCGGCCGGTCCCAAGGAATCGCTTCACTACTACACCTACAGCGAGAAGCTGTCGTGGAGCATCATGCGCATGGATGCGAACGGCATCCCTCGCGTTTGCAATCGCCTGACCGGCACCGTTTACAAGCCCGCATACATTGCGTGGTGGGGATTGATCAACCTGGGGCATTATCTCCGTCACCACGACGAAGCGAGCCGCGAAAATTTTCTCAAGCAGGTCGATTGGCTGGAGGCTCACGCCGTAACTCGTCCGGATGGTGTGGTCGTCTGGGAACTCGATTGGGATATCCTCCACGGTCCGACTCTGCTGCGGGCTCCCTGGGTCTCCTGCTACGACCAGGGACTTGCTATCAGCGCGCTGGTGCGGGGCTACCGTTTCACTAGACGTCCAACCCTGCTCGAACTTCTCCGGGGTGCCAGCCGCATTTTCGCCCTCGAATGCGACGACGGGGGAGTGCGCGATAACTTGTCCTCCGGCGTCGTTTACAGTGAACTTCCCGGCCAACCTGTTCCCGGCATTCAGGATGGCTTCATGACCTCGCTCCTCGGCCTGTATGACCTTTATGTCGAGACCGCAGATCCGGCGGTGAAGAAGCTCTTCGACGAAGGCATCGCCGGCCTTAAGGCGTCACTCCAAGTTTGGGACTATCGCAAAAAATGGAGCTGGTACGGCGCGCGGGGCTACCTGTGCCCGCCGTCCTATCACTGGCTTAATCGCTTGCTATTGCAAACGCTCGGACGCCTCACGGGCGAAGCAACTCTTCTCGACTACGCGGAAGCTTGGAACCCGGCGCGCCTTTCAGCATTTGGGAAAGCCGAGATTTACGTGGGTTTCCAGTTCACAAAGAACGCCGCCCGCATTCGCAACCGCACATGGCGCCTGAGTGCGTCCAAAGTTCGCGCCTTGGCCCGGCAAGGAGAAATACCCGCGATGCGAAAAGACGGGAAGTCTACGCCGGCAAGCGCGCTGCCGCAATACGAACGTCGTGGCGCATAGCATCAAAACTCCAATGCGAACATCCTGAGGGCGGTGCTTGCTGTTATGGTTGCATCGCGCCGCGCCCCACAATCGCCGTGCCTCGCGTTGCCCACGCTATTCCGCGCCGCTATACTGAGATATGGTCCGCGCAGCGCTTGCGGCATCTCCCGTTGCCTCTATGGCCCTTTCTGCAGTCATCGTCGACGACGAACAGCTGGCCCGCGACGAACTCGCCTACCTCCTCAACCATTCCGACGTTAACGTGGTCGCCCAGGGCAAGAACGGCCTCGAAGCCGTCAACCTGATTCGCGAGCACAATCCCGACCTCGTATTCCTCGACGTGCAGATGCCTGGCCTTGATGGCTTCGGCGTCATCAAGAAACTCCTCGACCGCAAAGTCCCGCTGCCTAAAATCGTTTTCGCCACGGCCTTCGACCAATACGCCGTCAAGGCGTTCGAAGTAAACGCGGTTGACTACATCCTTAAGCCCTTCGACAAAAAGCGCATCGCGCAATCGATCGACAAGGCCCGCGCCAAGCTTGACTCGGGCACAAGCTCTGTTGAAAAACTTGAGACCCTTGTGCGGATGCTCGAATCACAAAAGCCCGCAGCCTCGAAGATTCTGATCAAGGCTGCTGGCCGCCTTTTCCTCGCCGATCCCAAAGACATCTGCTTCGCCACCATCGAAGACGGCGTCATCACTGTCACCACCAGTGGCCACATGGGCATGGAGGGTCAATCCAACTGCCGCACGCTGGAAGAACTGCTCGAAACTCTCGACCCCAACCTCTTCTGGCGCGCCCATCGGTCTTTTCTCGTCAACAAGAATCACATCAGGGAAGTGGTGCCCTGGTTCAAGAGCTCTTACCAGCTCCGCATGGACGACAAGAAGCAAACCGAGATACCCGTGAGTCGCGCCCAAACCCGCCGCCTGCGCGAGCTATTCAATCTCTAGCCGGCTCAGCATCGCAGCAAAGCTAAATCGAGCGGTGAGGTTTTGGCTCGTAGCTCGAGACTCAAAACTCGCGGCGCAAGAAAAAAGGCGGCCGCGAGACGACTCCGGCCGCCTGGGGAGGGACTCTCAACGCCGTTGGCGGTTACTCACGCTATCGCTTGCAGCGCGACCCGGTTTGGAATCACCAGTACTGTCCCCTCAATGCGAATCAGTTCCTTCTTCTTCATTTCGCACATGAGGCGGGTTACCGTCTCCCGCGATGACCCAATCATCTGCGCGATCTCCTCGTGTGTGAACTCCGACTCCACCCGCAAGTCCCGGTTGTGCGGTTTACCTTCAACCCATGACAACAGGAGCCGCGCCAGCTTTTCCGTCGAACTACGTGCCAGGAGCAGATCATGCACGTCCCCGAACGTCCGGCTCGCGGTTTTGGCCAGCAGCTTCGCGCAGGCCAGCGCCGCCCGATTGTCTGCCTCCAGGAGACGCATGAACTCTTCCCGTTCGATGTACTTGATCTGGCAGAGCCCAATGGTTGTCATCGTCATCGGCGAGGGGCGTCCGGACAACACCGCGCTCATCCCCACCACGTCCCGCTCTTCAGCGATCTTCAGGATTACCGTCTTCCCGTCTCGGGCTTCCACCGACAGCTTTGCCCGCCCAGAACACAGGATGTAAATCCCGCGCGGCAGTTGTCCCTCCAACAGGAGCGTCGCGTTGGCGGGGTATAAGGAGATGTGACCCATCTCAGTAAGCTCTTTCATGAGAGGGTCGGGCATTTGGCAGAAGTCACCTTGCTGGCGCAAGGCGCAATGTATACAGTCCCTAGGAGCATCGAAGCGTCGCAGGCCACCCAATGAGTTCGCTCCTGAATTGCAAGCGCATTCTTTGCTCAGGATTGCAGGTGCGCGGGGGACGCACTCAGAGCGAGCCTAACAGTGCATTCCGATTGCCATGATCGTAAATGTTGCCAAGAGCTTATTACCGCACAACTTACTTTCAACTTAGAGGGTGTTTTGTCAAACGGATTGCCACGAAGTGGGCAGTTGTGACGAAAAATCGGCAGACCTTCTTATTCGATATACTCTGTCCGGGTAATTCGAAGCCTCTGCATCTTATTTTGCAATGTCGTGCGTTTGAGGCCGAGCCGCTGCGCCGCGCCTCTTGCGCCCGACAACACGCCACCGGTTTGCCTCAATACTTCGATAATGTGCGCACGTTCCCGTTCTATCAGCGTGAGTTCCGGGCTTGGAGAGCTCGTCGGTCGCCCTTCGTTCAGTTCCCCTAAGGGCGGCCGCAGCCGTTCGTCCTCGGTGAGTATGACGGAGCGCTCGATGAAGTTCGCCAGTTCACGGATGTTCCCGGGCCATGACCAATGCATCATCGCTTCCACCGCCTCATCCGGAATCAACGTGATTTGCTTGTTCAAACGTGTCGCGCACTTGCCGACAAAGTGCTGGATCAGCAGGGGGATATCTTCGCGCCTCTCGCGCAGTGCTGGCATATGCAGAGGGAATACGTTCAACCGGTAGAAGAGGTCCGCCCGAAACTCGCCTTCTTCCACCGCCTTGGCCAGATCGCGATTGCTTGCGGCGATCAGCCGCACGTCGACTTTGATTGTCTTCGTCCCCCCTAACCGCTCGAATTCCTGGTCCTGCAGCACGCGCAGCAGCTTGGGTTGCAACTCCAGAGAGATCTCCCCAACCTCGTCCAGCAGCAAGGTCCCGTGGTCGGCCAGTTCCAACCGCCCTACCTTCTGGCTCACGGCTCCCGTAAACGCGCCTTTTTCGTGGCCGAATAACTCGCTCTCCAGCAGACCGGTAGGTATGGCCGCACAGTTAAGCTTGATAAAATTCCGGTCCCTCCGCGAACTCATCGCGTGAATCGAACGCGCAATGCGCTCTTTCCCCGTTCCCGTTTCCCCAGTGACCAACACAGTCGCGTCCGTCCTGGCCACGATGGCGGCTTTTGCCAGCACCTGTTTCAGCAGGAGGCTGCTCCCAACGATCTTCTCTGTACCTTCCGGGTGCACCTCGTTCTCGAGATAACGCTTCTCCTGCGCCAGCCTGTCCTTGGCCTGAGCCACTTCGCGGAAGATGTTCGCGTTGTGGATGGCCGGCGCGATTTGCATGGCCACTTGCTGCAGATAGTCACCGTCTTCCCGGCTGAATGCTCGCTCGCGTTTCCCTCCCAGCAGCAGAGTTCCCAAGGCATGACTGCCCCTCAGCAGCGGCACACAGCAAAGGGAGCGGATTCCGGCCTTCTTCAAGTCCTCAATTGAGCTGCGGCTGAACCCGGACATCTCGGGCGAGTCAAGAAACGCGATCTTCCGCGACTCCATCACGCATTCGCAGATTGCCCCTGTCAGAGGCATTCGCGCCCAACTGCTCGGGGCGTTTTGCGACGACTCGAATGTGCGGATCCTCAGGGTCTGCGACTGCTCTTCCAGCAGCGCGAGCCGGGCGTAGTCGTAGTTCGTGGTTTCCCGCATCTTCGCGAACACGATCGTCAGCAACTGATCGAAGTCGAGCGTCGAGTTCAGCTCGCGCCCGATCTCCAGGAGGGTTTGCAGGCGGTTTTTCTGGTGCTGCCACTCGTCATGGACATCGTGATTTTCTACCGCCAGCGCCACCAGTCTCGCTGCCCGGTGCAGCAAGAGAAGCGCTTCCGAATCGACCGGTCCTTCCTCGTTCCTGCCGATGGCAAGTACCCCAAAACGCCTTCGCGTGCTGCTCATTGGTACGGCTGTATAGGAACCCAATCCGCGCTCTTGAAGTTCTTTCAACGAATCTGCGAAGCGGTCCTCGCGCGCCAGTTGTGGAATTTGCAGCGCCTCCTGACGCTTCCATACCCATCCGGCAGGCGTCAGTTCCGCTTGAGACGACGGATCCCAAACGCGCGTCTCCCGCTGGCCGCCCCAAAAATACGATGCAACGCAGTTATGTTCCGCATTGCAGAGCGAAAACTCCACGAGGTGGCAGTTAGTCAATTGCCGGACCAGCGGTGTAACTTGATCGAACAGTTCGGGTAGCAGTGCTCCGGCCACGATCTGGTCTGTGATCGCCAAGAGGGTCCCGGCGCTCGAACCTTCAATTTTGGGGAGGCTTCTTTCGGCAATTCCTGATTCGTCGAGACGGTTATTTTCGTCAGGTTCACGCAGGACTTCGATCATGCGTAACGAGCCTCTCCCCTGCGCGGGGCCCTTCCAATATGAAGAATTACGCAGTTCTGGGAAGTGAGTGCGGCATGCCAAGCCGCGTGGACCGTTCACTGTCGCGCCGCGGACTGCCAGTTCCTCGGTGGGAACCGGTCTATCCCCCCCAGAAGTAGGAGAGTTCGCCCTAACCGCAGCGCCTGATATCCAGGTCTGCTATCTACCCGGTGAGATCCATCTTATTACGCTTGGGTAAACGATCAAGTGTTTTGTTTGGTAAATTTACGAGGGGGCGGAAATGACTTATTATGGCGCGCGGTTGGGAAAGTAAGTCGATCGAGCAACAGCAGGCAGACGCACTCGACCAAGACAAGTCCGCTCGCCCGCGTCTTTCGACAGAAGAGCAGAAACGGAATCGCCTCCGCGAGAGTCTGCTCCTCTCGCGCAAGCGCCTCGTCGGCCAACTTGCCGCCGCTACCCGTACTGAGCACCGCCAGATGCTACAGCAGTCGCTCGCCGAGGTCGACAAGCAACTCTCCTCTTTTGAGAGAGATGCAGATACTGCGGCACCGAAGTGATTGGCCTCTCCGAATACCTTCCATAAGCAAAACCGGGGATGTGCCCAGAGCCCTCTGACGTATAATCAGTCTTGCCGATGAAAGCTCAAGTCTACGTCTCGCTCAAGAAAAGCGTCCTCGATCCGCAAGGCAAAACCATCCACGGCGCCCTCAGCAAGATTGGCTTCAAGGGACTCGAGGGGGTTCGCCAGGGCAAGTATTTCGAGATCACTCTCAATGCCGGAATTTCCAAACCGGAGGCCGAGGCAGAGGTAGAAAAGATCGCGCGCGAAGTACTCACGAATCCTGTGATCGAGGAGTACCGCTTCTCGCTCGAAGAGTAGCCATTCTGGTGACGCAGCGCTTGAGCGCTGCGATGAACCGGAAACAAAATTTCGGGGCTTTAGCCCCTGAGGTCAACCGCAAACTCTCCCCGCTGATCGACGGACGATGTGGCCGTCAAAATCAGTGCCTCCCCTCGCTAGATCGTAAGGAGAAAACCCATGTGCGGTATCGTCGGATATGTAGGGAAAAAGCCGGTCGTCGATGTGATCATCGAGGGCCTGCGCAAGCTCGAATACCGCGGCTACGACTCCGCCGGCATCGCCGTCGCGGGTAATGGCGAGGGCCTTCAGGTCCGCCGGGCGGAAGGCAAACTCCGCAATCTCGAAGACGTTATCCGCATCAAGCCGCTCGATGGCACCTATGGCATCGGCCACACCCGCTGGGCCACTCACGGGCGCCCCACTGAAGAAAATGCCCATCCCCATCGCGATTGCACGGGCAAGATTGTGGTCGTCCACAATGGCATCGTCGAAAATTATCTCTCCCTGAAAAAGAAGCTCATCAGCGAAGGCCACAAATTCACCACCGAAACTGACACCGAAATCATCGCCCATCTGATCGAGAAGTATTACTTCAATGCCGGCAACGGCCATCGCCGGGCCTCTTCAGGAAATCTCGAAGAGTCTGTCCGCAATGCGGTCAAGGAACTTACCGGCGTCTTTGCTCTCGTCGTCATCTCTACGGACGATCCACGTAAGATCGTCGCTGCCCGCCTCGGTCCTCCGGTCGTCATCGGACTGGGTAAAGACGAATACTTCGTGGCCAGCGACGTTCCCGCGCTTCTCGATCACACGCGCGACCTCTTCTTCCTTGCGGATGGTGATGTTGCGGTGATTACCGAGCAAGGAGTAAGCGTCACCGATTTCGACGGACGGCCTCTCGAACGAAAAGCCCAGCGCATCACCTGGGACCCGATCATGGCCGAAAAAGGCGGCTTCAAGCACTTCATGCTCAAGGAAATTTACGAGCAGCCGCGCACCGTCCAGGAAACCACGTTGGGCCGCATCTCCCAGGACACCGGGAGAATTTTTTTGGAAGAAATGCAGGTTACCGAGGCAGAATTCCGCACGGTCAAGAAAATCAATATCGCCGCTTGCGGCACCAGTTGGCATGCCGGACTCGCCGGCAAGTTCATGATCGAAACCCTCGCCCGTGTTCCCGTCGAGGTCGATTACGCCAGCGAGTGGCGCTATCGCGATCCTATCCTCGATTCCGAAACTATCACGCTCCTCATCTCGCAATCTGGCGAAACTGCCGACACGATCGCAGCTCAACGTGAGGCCAAAAACAAAGGTTCGAAGACGTTGGCCATCTGCAACGTTGTCGGCTCGATGATCACGCGCGAGGCCGCCGGCACGATCTACACTCACGCAGGCCCGGAAATCGGAGTTGCCTCGACCAAGGCCTTTACCGGCCAGTTGACCGCGCTTTATCTGTTTGCGCTGTATCTTGCGCAAGTCCGGGGCGCGATTACGGAAGAGCAATCGAGAAAAGCCGTACAGGAACTGACTCAAATCCCTAAGAAGCTCGAAGAGATCCTGACCCACGACGAGGCCTGCGATGAATTAGCCAAGACTTATGTTCGCGCCCAGGATTTCCTGTTCCTCGGCCGCGGCATTCACTATCCCATCGCCCTCGAAGGCGCGCTCAAGCTGAAAGAGATCTCCTACATTCACGCCGAGGGCTACCCCGCCGGAGAGATGAAGCACGGCCCTAATGCCCTTATCGACGAAAATCTTCCGGTTGTGATCATTGCGACGCGCGACGAGAAGAACCCGCAGTCCATGTTGCGCTACGAGAAGACGATCTCGAATCTAAAGGAAGTGAAAGCCCGCTCCGGCATCGTGATTGCGCTGGCGACGACTGGTGACAAGGAGATCGCCGAAGAAGCCGATCACGTTCTTTATGTCCCGCCTGCCCCTGAAGAGTTAAGCGTGATTCTGGAAATTGTCCCGCTGCAACTTCTCGCCTATCACATAGCCGTACGGAGGGGCTGCGACGTAGACCAGCCCAGGAACCTGGCCAAGTCGGTGACTGTCGAATAGCCTCTTTTCGCAGAATGTTCCCGAAGGCCTGACCACAAAGGACACGAAGGATCACGAAGGAGTAGATTCGGATTTACTCAGGACCCTGGTATCGTCACCTGAGCAATGTTCGAGTAAGCGCTCTCCTGCTGCTGTTCATCCACGGACGTCACAACGTAGTCATAGGTTTGTCCCCCTACAATGCCGCTGTCCGTATAAGTTGTGCCGCCGGCCGTCGAGCCAATTTTCGTGTAATTCGAATCCGTAATCAGCTTGCGGTACAAGTTGTAGCTGACCGCTCCAGAACTCGCGTCCCAGCTCAGCCCGACCGAGTGTGGGACCGGTGCCTGCCCCGTGCCCGCCAGCGATTGCGTCGTCGGCGAGTTGGACGCGTTGCTTACAAATGTGAGTGTCGAGGTCGTCGTTCCCGTCGAACTGGGCGTGAATGTCACCGCGAACGGCGCCGATTGACCGGGCTGAAGAGTGAGCGGCAGGCTGATTCCGGACAACACGTACTGGCTGTTGTCCGTGCCCGCGGATGAGATCGTTACCGCTGACCCGCTTGCGGTCAGGCTTCCCGCGAGAGACGCACTCGACCCTACCGTGACATTCCCGAAATTCAGGGGCGCCGGCGAGACTGAAAGGACCCCCGGACTTGTACCCGTGGCCGAGAGCGCGATGTTGAGAGGAGAGTTTGATCCGTCGGAAATGATTGCCAGCGTGCCGCTGGCGGCGCCGGCGCCAGCGGGCGTGAAGGTCGCCGAGAAGGTGACGCTCTGCGCCGGACTTAATGTGACAGGCAACGTCAGCCCGGACACGGAGAACTCAGAGCCCGAAACATTCGCCTGCGAGATCGTGACCGGCGATCCTCCGGAGTTCGTCAATGTCTCATACAAGCTGGCCGTATTACCCACCTGCACGCTGCCAAAAGCCAGGCTGGATGGACTCGCGCTCAACGTGCCCGCCGGAGCTCCGGCGATGTTGACCTTGTAGTTTGCTGTCGACCTGTGGCCGCCCTTGCCCTGCACAGTGATACCGAAGGAATAGCTCCCCGCAGTGGCTGGTGTTCCCGAGAGCAACGCCGATCGCGTGTCTCCCGACGGTGTCATTCCAATCCCCGGCGGCAGGCTGCCCGCCGATACCGCCCAGACAAAAGGAACCGCTCCTGACTTTGTGTTAACTGTCGCGGAGTAAGGCGTGCCGACGGTACCGTTGGGTAATGACGTGGTGGTTATCTTGACTTGAGCCGAAATGAAACCGGTAACAAGAAAGACGACAGCGAGAAGCGTGATAAGCCGGGGGAGGAGCCTCATGACTCCAGAATGCCGCGCCGCTCGCTCTCGTAAAAGATGACGGACGCCAGTGGTCAATTGCCACGGCGCCTACTGTTCAATCGTTAGTGCATGATGTGATTTCCGTCATAGACCTCGGTAATGCAGGCTCGATAGAAACAGTTAGAGCGCGGTTAGACACCTTTCCTGATTTCCCTTTGAATTGTGTAGTCATCGTTAACGCTGCTGGTTCAACCATCCATTTTTGACAGACTTTTGACCGCCCTTTCCGGGCTATCTCACGTTAGCCTTGGTGCGGGGGGTGGGTCTTGAGATTGCGTCGTGCCGGTTTCTTCCTCGCTTCGGTGTTTCTAGTAGCGGCCTTTCTGATAACGCCGTCTTTCGCGCACCACATGGCGGTAGTTGTCGACAAAGAGAATAAGACTCAGAATGTTCCGTCTGCTCAGTTGGCGAAGATCATCAAGGGTGAGGTCAAGAAGTGGCCGGACGGCAAGAGCGTGGTGTTTGTCCTGCACGAAACGCCGGATATCCTGACCACTCTCGCGCACCTCACGAAGATGTCGAGCGCCGAGGTGAAGGCGATGATCGACGCCCGCAAGGAATCGATCCTCCGCCGTCCATCCGACGCCGAAGTAATCGAGACAGTGGCGTCAACCACGGGCGCCATAGGCATGGTTAAGGAGCATTCGATCAGCGGTCGCGTAACGGTAATCAAGGTAGATGGAAAGTTGCCGCTGGAAGCAGGCTATCTGCCGCACTGATCGCGAAAGGGTCAACGGTCAGCGGTCACTGGCGGCCGCCATTTGTCCACGCCCCTCGAAGTTAGTCATCAGTGGTGGGCCTTCGGCGTTAGCAATCAGCGCTGATCAGCTTTTCTAATTCTCGCTCTCCACCGGCTTAGCCTTCGGCGCCGGCAAAGCCTTCGTCGGCCCCTTCGGAATCGACGGCGGAGTCGGAGCCGTTGGTGCCGTCACCGCAACAGTGCCTCTGCGAATCTCGATCGTCCCCTTTTCACAGTTGATGGCAAGCTTCGAACCATTGCTGCCGATCGCTCCGCTGGCGCTTGACTGCCGGTGCTCGCTATCGACTTTGATTTCCTCAAAATCCGATTCGATATCGCCCTCGTGCGTTCTGGCCTCGACCTTCATCGCCGCGCCCGGTGGGATCGTTACCCGCACGTCGCCCTTGCGGTTGTCGATCTGAATATTCCCTGGCTTGTAGACTCCAACCTCAACCGTTCCGTTCGTATCCTCGAGCCGCAGGTCCCCGGTCAGTCCTTCGAGCGCGATATCTTTCGATCGCGTCGAGAGGTGCATCGGGCCGAAAAGCGAATCGGCGCGCAGGTCGCCCGAATCCAGGTCCAACCGCCCGTCGAGATGCGCAAACTGCATGTCCGTGCGCGACGAGTGGAAATCCACTGTCTTTGTCACCCGCACTAGCCGCACCGTTTCCATGAACTCGCCGTTTAAGCGGACTGCGCCGTTGACGTCCTCGACATCCACTTCCTTGGCGCGGCCTTGAATGGTCACATCGCCTTTCACCTTCTGGATACGCGCCGCGCTTGACTCAATATTCAGCGTCGCATTGCCGGTCTGGTCGTTGATGTCGACCTCGCCGTGCTGGTTGTTGATCTCGATCGAACCATTGATTCCCGTGATGCTGACGTCCCCGTGCCGCGACGTAATGGTCAAATCGGTGTTGCGCGGCACATAGACATCCATATCCGTGCTCACGCCCTTGTCGCCCGCGGCTTGCACATTCGCATTCAGCGTTAGGATCTTGTCGCCGCCCGGTGCAAAAGCAACATCAGTGCGCTTGTTGATGTCGTCCGCCTTCTCCTGGCTATCCGAATGCACCTTCTTCCGCCACGACACCCGCACCTTCTTGTCGTCGGAGACGTTGACCGTAATCGTCCCGCGATCGTCGGCAATACGCAGCCCGGTCACTCCATCGCTGGCATCCTTGCTCAGATCTCCGCTGTAGTCGTAGCTCGAACCGCCGAAAATGTTGTTAAAGTCCTCGTCATCGATTTGCAGGTTGTCGCGAATATTTCCCCAATTCACGCGCGACACGCCGGTCGCGATCAAGCCCGCGCAGATCACGAAGATCATCAGGAAAACCCCGCCGACTCCGATACCGCGGGTGGGTACGCCTGCGCGCTTCGCCTGCTCGTATTCCATCAGCTTGATCAGTCCCCACAGAATCAGCAGCGCGGGCCAGAATTTTCCGAAGAGCACAGTCAGACCATGCGCATCCAGAATCCCCATCGTCCCGAGCAAAAACAGCACGCCGATAATGATCAGCACGATCGCGCCGGCAATCGAGCGTGGTGGCCGTGGCGGCTGCACATATGGCGGAGGAGGAGGAACTGGCGGCACTGCGCCTTGTGGCATCCCTGGACTAGCCATGGTTCACCTCACTCTGCGCGCTTGGTGCCGCAGGTGGAGCGGGCGGCGCCGGTGGTGCAGGCGGCGTTAGCACGCTTCCGTGTGTTGGAGTACCATCCGTTGGACCCGACCGCTGGATCAGCTTGATGACTCCGAGCACCAGCAGGATCACGGGCCATGTGTGCCCAAATCCAAGATTGGGTCTGTCCAGCGACGCGAGCAGCCACAGCCCGCCGATCGTGATCAACATGATCGGGCCGATCAATCGTGGGCGACCGCACGTCGGATCCCCCATCTCTCCCATCAGCCCGTAGTTCCGCGCCAGCAGCCATCCACCAAGTGCGATCAGGAAAACAGGCCAGATGCGTTCAAACCCATATTCAAAGAGCCCAGCCGTGTGCAGCAGGAAAAGCACGCCAAGCAGGATCAGAACGATCGCGCCGGTTGGGATCTTGGCTGAGGAATCGGTCTTGAAACTCGTGCCCGCTCCAAACGAGGAAGCCAGGCCGTATGGATCAGGCGCCGGCAAACCAGCCTGAATGGCCTTAGCTGAGCGCACCGCGTCCATGATCTGGTAAACGATGAAGAAGGCAATGCCAAATCCGCATACCACGGGAAGGAATTCACTGTTGCTATTGCAGCCGGCAATCAGCAACCCGAAGATCACCAGGTGCGCCAACCCCTTGGCATATTGCCCGGTATAAACCGCGCCGACTCCGAACGGAAAAACTCCCGCCAGAATTCCCGCCACCGTCGGGTTCGGTCCGCTGCCGCTAGGCACAGGAGCGCCCGGAGGCGGAGGCGGTACGGCTCCGGGAGGCGGAACCGTAGCTCCGGGAGCGAATGACGAAGCCGGCGCGCCCACTCCCATCCGCGCAGCCAGGCAATTCTCGCAATAGATCACGCCCTGCACAGGACGCGTGCAATTCGCGCACAGCGCTTTCCCGCAGGTGCGGCAATAGGCCACCGCTGACTGATCAGCATGATAGGCGCAGTTCATACGAACCTCCTTGAGCCCGGAGTCGAGAGTCGCGAGCAGCGAGCATGTTCTTGTTCGCTCGCAGCCCGAAGCTCGTAGCTCATAGCTACGTCCGGAGCTTCATGAAGATGAATCGAATTCCGCTCGGAAAATTCAGCCAATACTACGCCGCTCCTCTCGCTCGAATAGTTTCTGTCCTGCCTCTGTTCTGGCTGTCCGCTCGTATCGTTCTTGCGATCTTTCGGTTGCTCTTGCGGAGCGGGCTCGGCCGGCGTAGTCGCGCGCTTCAGCTCGCGCACCTTCGACTCGATCTCGTACACGAACCGGATATTGTCGTACCACTTCACCACTTTGATTTGCGCGTCATTATAAGCATGTCGCACCGCCGATGGCCGCAAACTTACGCTAGCCATGTCCGACGCCTTCACTCCGGCGAAGTTCAGCACCAGCGACAGCGAGAAGAAGACCATCCCAAACGACATGGCAAACCGCGGCTGACGTACAAATGCCGCTGCCGGCGCAACCCACGAATCCCACCAGGCGCGCAATCCGCGCGAAGTAGCGCCCCGTCCAGCAAGCGCCGTCCCGGTCGCAGTCACTCCGGTAGTCGCGACCAGAATGTTGTGCACCAAATAAGCCGGAGGCTCGACCTCCCCGAGCGACAGCAGCAATTCCCGCCCGGCTCGCGCCTCGGCAAACATCGGACCGCACAAATCGCATGTGCGCCGGTGTGCCTCGAACTTCTCCATCTCCGCGCCCGTCACCCGGCCTTCAATGGCGTCCGACAGCAGGGCTTCGAACTCCGTGCAGCTAGCCCCGTGTTTTGTGTCGTCTGGCATCAGATCACCTGTTTATATGTACGTTGCAGGAGGCGCGCAAGTTCCGCCCGCCCCCGGTTAATTCTCGACTTGACGGTCCCCTCCGGAACCCTCAGAGCCACGGCAATTTCCCTGTAGTCCATGTCCTGCAGATCGCGCAAAATCACCGCCTCCCGCAGCTCCGGAGACAGCTTTTGCAGCGCCGAATGCACCATTTCCCGCGTCTCCCGCCCCTGCACGGCATGGTCGGGAGCGGGGCCGCGGTCGGCAATCTGCTCGCCCAAAGGCTGCGCGTCCTCATGCTCCGAGGCCGTGGAATCGAGCGAATCCGTAATCCGGTCGCCCTTGGTCTTGCGAAAATGGTCGACCAGCAGATTGCGAGTGATGGTAGTGACCCAGGTCATGAACGCACCCTTACCCGAGTCATAGGTGCTCAGAGTGCGGTACATCTTGATAAAAACTTCCTGGGTCAGGTCCTGCGCCGAATCCGCATCCCCGGCAAACCGGTAGCAGACGTTATAAATCCGCCGGTGAAACCTCTGGACAATCTCCTCCCAAGCCGCGGCATCGCCCCCAACGCAGCGACGGACAAGCAAACCGATAACTTGGGCCTCTTCCAAATCTTCTCCAGAGAATCGTTAAGGCAAGAGAACCGTTAAGGCTACCGCTTACCGCCCACCGCTGTCAGTGCCACCCGCAGATCTAACAGCACAAATGAGATACGTCTATGTCGGAGCGGAAGTTCCTTCCTGCGAGAGAGCTAGAAATTGTAGCAAAGCCGACGTAAATCCAATCTTGCGTAGCACAGGGTGCACAGCCGATACTCAAAGGTCGGGAGAACGGCAGTCCTAGTCAGCTCAGGCGACCCGGAGCTGTGAGGCCAGGGTATGACGGATGCGGGACCAGTCGATTGGCGTGCGGAGTTCGATCAAAACAGCAATCTCATCTGCGTGCTCGATGCACAATTCAAGATCATCTACTGCAATCCGGCTTGGGATGCTCTCGCCAGGGCGCAGGGAGTCGAATCTGCGACGGAAGCGAAACTGGTAGGGCTGCCCTTGTTCCAATTCATTCCGCGCGCCCTGGACCACCACTATCGAAAGCTGCTGGAGAGGGCCCGCGAAAAAAGGCAGACGGTCAATGCCGAGTATGAATGCAATACTCCAGATCACTATCGCCGCTATCGCATGACCATCAGCGGACTCGCCGCGAGCTCCGGGGTCGTCATCATGCACTCGTTAGTGGCACAGGGGCCAATTCCGTATCCCATCTGCGGCCGCACGCAAAATGACTACGGCATTGGCGACCGTGTCCTGATGTGTGCTCAATGCCGCCGCACAAAGCGGCGCCTCGACAATCTCTGGGACTGGGTCCCGGACTTCCTTCGCCAAATCCCTTCCGGCGCAGACTATGGCGTCTGCGATGACTGCGTTTCGCTATACCACTCCTAAACGCCGGAGTTCCCACCCTGCAAAGCATTCTCCGGATGCCCCGGGACCGTCAGCGCAACACCGAGTTCGTGTGGCGCGGGCATTCCTGCCTGCGAAGGGACGAGCTTTTCCGTTGCGGCGCATTTTGGTCCTGCATTAAAGCAATCGCCGTCAGCCCCTTTTACCCCTTAGGCCTTCACATCAAGACCGCGACCGCCATCTGCTGGGCCGTTCGTCTCAGAAGAATCGCCTTGCGCCTCGCTCGACGAGGCTCCATCCGCGCCCCTCTCACCATCGGTCGCCCGCGTCTTTCCTGACGACGCCTTCCCCGAAGACAAAGCCTGCCGCAGGTCACTCACCGCCCGCTCCGCCCAAGCCAGATCGCCACTCCCCAAAGCCGCGCTCACGTCATTCAGATTCGCGCCCTGCCGAGCCGTGCCGCCCTTCGCGTCTCCCGCCTGTCCTGCCGATGCAGCCGCCTTCTTCAGTTGCGCGAGAGCCTGCTGCGCGCTCGCCAGATCACCAGACGTGATCGCCTGCTCAATCTTCTTCAAGTACTGGTCCACCGTCGGCTGAAAATATGCGAGATGGACTCCAGGATTTAGTTGAACTCCCGTCGCCATGCTCCCCTCCAGACTCCCCAAGCATGCTTGCAGCTCTTGTCTTTTCAAATGGCAATCGCCACCAAATCGAAACCGATTGCCGGGTATTCCGTAATCGGGAAATTGGCGGCGAATCTTAGGACCTGATTGGAAAACGGGAATTACGTTTGTAACTCCAGGTGATTACCAAGCGCAGCACACGCAGCGCATTTCTTTGAGCTTTGAGCTTTGAGCTTGAAACTGAGCTACGCGAACCTAACCTTCACATCCGGCCCTTTGTCGAGATGAATGCTGTCGATGAAGCGCACGCGCCCGGTCTTCAAAGTCAAAATCACCGAAGAGGTCCGCGTGCCTTCTCCGAAGAATCGAACGCCCTTCATGAGCGCGCCATCGGTCACACCAGTGGCGGCAAAAATAAGCTGTTTGCCCGGGGCCAAATCTTCAGCTTCATAGACTCTCTTCGGATCCTTGATCCCCATTTTCGCGACGCGCGCTTCGAGTTCGGGCTTGTCGATCACGAGTCTGCCTTGCATGTATCCGTTCAGGCAGCGAATGGCCGCGGCTGTGATGACGCCTTCCGGCGCGCCGCCCGACCCCATGACCGCATGCACACCGGTTCCAATAACGGCCGCAGCGATGCCGGCGGAAAGATCGCCGTCGCCGATCAGCTTGATGCGTGCGCCCGCCGCTCGAATGTCGTTGATAAGTTTTTCATGGCGCGGTCGGTCGAGCACCATCACCACCAGGTCCTCGACGCCGCGATGCAGCCGTCGCGCGATGTTTTTCAAATTGACCGCAACCGGCGCATCGAGTTCCACAGCATTCTTGCAGGATGGACCGACAACGATTTTTTCCATGTAGCAATCGGGAGCGTTGAGCAGTCCGCCTTTTTCCGAAGCCGCGAGAACGGTAATTGCGCCAGGAGAACCGGTCGCGCAAAGGTTTGTTCCTTCGAGCGGGTCGACCGCGATATCGACGTGCGGGACCTCGACCCCATCAGTAAAAGTTCCGCCCACCTGCTCGCCGATGTACAGCATGGGCGCGTCGTCGCGCTCGCCCTCGCCGATGACGATCGTGCCGTGCATCGGAACTGTGTCCATCGTTTTGCGCATGGCCTCGGTCGCAACCTGGTCGCTCAGATGGCGGTCTCCCTGACCCATGGTGCGTGCCGACTCGATCGCAGCATTCTCGACGACGCGGAGAAACTCGAGCGCCAGATCGCTCTCGATGTTCTGCCCGAAGCTCTTCGCATGTGGCTCCGCGCGGTGATGCGTGTCGGCGGAATGAGTTTGGGTCGTCATGATTGCCTCCTGCTGGAAAAAATGCGCCTAAGGCGCGGTTTATAACGCGATTCGAAACGCGACTTGGAAATATACCCTGTCACGGGAACGGATGGAAGTGATGAATGACCCGATGAGTAGTTAATCTCGACAGTAGCGCCGCCGTCCCGGCGGCGGTTAAGGCGGGCGTCTCGCCCGCCGATTTGTTGGGTGAAAACGAGCTTGAGCACCGTAAGTTTCTCTCAATCGCTTCATTGAAGGAGAGCCCATTTGTCGAAGTTGCAATCATGATGCTCGACGCACCTCGTGCAGGGAATTTCTGCTACCCTTCGGCCATGAACGTTGAACGCAAAGAGCCCTCATATCTTTTGACCGAGAAGCAAGTCGCGGACAAGAGCGAGATTGCCCGCCGCTTCCTCGATGTGCGCACGCGCCTGAATGCCAACGTCGATAAAGCCGATAACTTTCTAGTCAAACGCTTTTACAATCTCGATCACAACGCCTACCTCGAAGGCGCTGTGCCCGCGAAATACAAAGAGATGATGGGACTCTCGGCCTCAGTTTGTATGCGCTGCGACGACTGCATCAACTATCACATGATCCAGTGCTACAGGCTTGGCGCGACGCGTCCCGAGCTAGAAGAAGCGCTCAATGTCGCGCTGATTGTCGGCGGAAGCATCGTCATTCCGCATCTGCGCCGCGCGTATGAATTGCTGACCGAACTCTACGGCTAAGGAAGCTCAGGAGTGAGTGGCGTCTTTTGTCCAGTCCTCGGCCAACATGCCGTAGAGTTCCTGGTCGAGGAACTTTCCCCACTTGAGCATGTGAGCGCGTTGGCAGCCTTCGTGGCGCATTCCGATCTTCTGGAGCACTTTCATCGATGCAGTGTTCCCGGCAAAATGGCCCGCGTGGATGCGGTGAAGCCCGATCGTCTCAAATCCATACTTGACCACTGCGTGAGCGGCCTCGGTCGCATAGCCATTTCCCCAATAGGGCACCCCGATCCAGTAGCCAAGTTCGGCTCGACGATGATCGGGTTCGAGCATCAATCCGATGCCACCGCATAAAGTTCCACTCTCGCGAATGACCATGCAAAGCCGCAGGCAAGTACCGCTCGCGTGCTCCCGCTCCGCAAGCGCGACAAAGTCGCGCGCCTGACCATCGCTGTAAGGGTGTGGAATTCGCAGGGTTGTCGCCGCCGCCTCCCGGGCTCCGATGAGTGGCAGAAAAGCAGGAATGTCAGCCATCGTATAGGGGCGAAGCGTCAGGCGGGCAGTCTGCAAACATGGAGACGTCATCCCAGCACTCTAATCCATTGGCCGCTATTGGAATAATGACGCACTGAGGGCCGGAATGACTCCGCACAGGTCGAAAGACATCCTAACGCCCCGTGAAGAGATGCATCTAACCTCGAACCGACCATCGCAAGCTGAGAATCAGAAGGCGTCAATGCCCGTAACGCTCGACCCAATTATCAGCGTGTGAATATCGTGCGTGCCCTCGTAGGTCTTCACTGACTCGAGGTTCATCAGGTGCCGCATGATTGGATAGTCGTCGGCGACGCCGTTCGCGCCGAGGATGTCACGCGACAGGCGAGCACACTCAAGCGCCATCCAGACGTTGTTGCGCTTGGCCATCGAGATGTGCTGGTGCTCGACCTTATTCTGATCTTTCAAACGGCCAACCTGCAGAATCAGCAACTGTGCCTTGGTGATCTCGCTGATCATCCACGCCAGCTTCTCCTGTACTAGCTGATGCGAGGCGATGGGTTGATCGCGGAATTGCTTGCGGAGCAGGGCATACTGGAGCGCGCAGTCGTAGCAAGACATGGCCGCACCTACCGCTCCCCATGCAATGCCATAACGCGCCTGGTTCAGGCACATCAACGGAGACTTTAGTCCGCCTGACTTCGGCAGCAAGTTCGATTCGGGCACACGCACATCCTGCAGCGAGAGCCCGCTCGTCACGGACGCGCGCAGCGACCACTTCCCATGAATGTCGTCAGCCTTGAAACCAGGGCGATCGGTTTCGACAAGGAAACCGCGAACTTTCTCGTTCTCGTCCTCGACCTTAGCCCAGATCACAGCGACGTCGGCGATGGTGCCCGAGGTGATCCACATCTTCTCGCCGTTGAGCACGTATTCCTTGCCGACTTTTTTCGCACGGGTCCGCATGCCTCCCGGATTCGAGCCGAATCCGGGCTCGGTCAGTCCGAAGCAACCGAGTTTCTCGCCTTTCTGCATGGCCGGAAGCCAGGTATTTTTCTGGTCGTCCGAGCCGAACGTATAGATCGGATACATGCAAAGGGCCGACTGCACGCTGACAAACGAACGCACGCCCGAGTCGCCGCGCTCCAGTTCCTGGGTGACGAGCCCATACTCGACGTTCGACATTCCGGCGCATCCGTACCCTTGCAGAGACGCGCCAAAAAAGCCGAGGTCGGCCATCGGCTTCACCAGTTCGCGCGGGAATCGACCGGCGCGATTGCATTCTTCGATGATGGGAACCAGGTTGTCTTCGATGAACTTGCGTGCGGTGTCGCGCACCAGGCGCTCGTCGTCGTTGAGGAGGGAATCGAAGTTGATGAAGTCCACCCCGCGGAATTTTATGGCTGGCATTTGTATTTCACCCCGAAATCAGCAGAAAGGAATGGCAAACAATCCAACCTAGCAGAGTGAGGCCCAAGCGCGCCAGCGCCGACGTTCAACTTCATCGGCCGCCGATTCACGCAGGTCTTCGCGGATTTTTCCTTTTCTCTTCATTCATCCGTGTCAAGCCGCGAAATCCGCTGAGAAGAAATTTTTCGATCCCGGGTTTAGCGCCTGATCTTCGGAATCCACCGCGGCACATCTACCCGATAACGATCGTATTCTTCGCCGAATTGCCGTTTCAACGTTGGCTCTTCATACATGATGACGAAGAAGTTCACGATCACGAGAACGCAGGCAAGGTAGATTGCGACGTGCCGCGAATGGAAGAGCCAGGCCTGCCCTGCAATGACGAGAGCGACCCCGATGTACATCGGGTTTCGTACGTAGCGGTAAAGTCCTCGAACAACCAGGATTTTGGTCGGCGCGATTGGTGCAGGCGTGCCTTCCCCGACAAGCGCGAAGCCCCAGAACGCGGTACTGAGATAAATGATAATGCCCGAGCCGATCAGCGCAATTGCCGCCCATGCTTCAATGCCGCTCACTGCAATGGCATCGCGCTCAAGCCGCCAGGGAATGTATCCGGCAACGGTCCCGGGCACGAAAATCGTGAAGATCGTGGTCTTGACCAGCGCGCCGAGATTCTTCACGGATGTATTGTTCGCTCGCACGGGGTGCCAGTCAATGGCAGGCGTCATTGCTCCTCAATCGCGTGTTACGATTTGCGCCATGCAAATCCGAATTCTTGTCTGTGCGGTTCTTATTTCTGCCGCTTGCTTCGCCCAGTCCGCCGCTTCCAACCTGTATCCGATGCAGGAAGGCTTCGTCGACTCCCACGGCGCTCTGATCTATTACAAAGTTGTCGGGCACGGTCAGCCATTGCTGATTGTGCACGGTGGTCCTGGCGCCTCGCACGACTACTTCCTTCCTTACCTCCTTCCGCTCATGCGCACAAACAAGCTCGTCTTCATCGACGAACGCGGTGGGGGAAAATCGTCGAAGTGCGTCGACCCGAAGGACTATACCGTCGCCAACATGGTGGAGGACATCGAGACCGTTCGCCAGGCGCTTGGCCTCGGCAAGATCAGCTTGCTTGGGCATTCCTTCGGCGGGGTGCTCGTGCAGGCGTACGCATTCAAGTACCAGAAGAATCTCTCTCACTTGATTCTAGGCAGCACCTTTTCAAGCACACGCGAGATCAACGAAGCGCTCGCCCGTATGAAGGCCGAGATGGATCCGAAGGATCGCGACCGCGTCAATGCCCTCGAAGCCGCTGGCCTCTTCGGCAAGGGAGAGATTTGGGAGCACGGCCGCTACTCCGAGGAGTACGCGAAGCTGGCTTGGGGCAAGGGATATTTTCCGTTCGTTTATGTCAATCAGCCCGATCCCGATTACGATCCCGTTGCGGGCAACACAACCAATGCGTGGGATGTTTATCGCGAGATGTGGGGTTCGGATGGCGAGTTTGTCGTGGACGGAAATCTCAAGGAGGTCGAATACGTCGACCGGCTCGCGCAAATCAAAGTTCCTACTCTCATCATTGTGGGCGACCACGACGAGAGCGATCCCAAAATGTCAAAAGAGATGCACGACAAGATAGCGGGCTCACATCTGGTCATCTTGCCGAGAAGCGGGCACATGACGTTTGTCGATCAAACGGAGATGTTTCTGAAAGCGGTGGGAGATTTTGTGGCGCATTGAATGGCAGACTCAAACGGAACGCTCCCTTAAGTTGCCTACCGTGCACCTCACCGCAATCTTTTCGCTTCGTAGAAGGTTCGTCCGGCGCTATCCTAATTGGTAAGCCCGGAAGATTTTCATGAATGACATCGCGCGTCTTTTCCAGGCATTTCTCGCTCCCGCAATTTTTGTCTCGGCCGCTTCGCTGTTGATCCTTTCCATCAACGTGCGCCTGATGGGTATCGTCAGTCGCCTGCGACAGTTTGTTCACGACAAACACGACGCCGCACGCAACAACCGGCTGCAGGAAGCCGAGGCCTATACAGCGCAGATCAACTCGATCGAAAAGCGTGCGCAGATGATTCAGCGGTGTTTTCTGTTCGCGCTGATTTCGCTGGCTGGAACCATCGCATCCTGCCTGCTGCTTGGGTTCGGACTGTACACGAAGACCGCGGCCCTGGCCGCGGTGATTGTCTTTGTGCTCGCTATGGTGTGCCTGCTGATCGGCGTTCTCTACTACATCGCTGAGCTCAGGGTAGCGCTCAGTTCGGTGCGCGACGAGGCGAGAGACTTGGGATTTATGGATCTTGGCACGCGCCCCGAAAGGGACCGGCGCGACGCTCTGTAGGTGGCTAGACACCCCTCAATTGCCCGACGGTTACGGGTTTTCGGAAGAAAAAGCCCAAATCCGTCGGCCGCCCGGCGCGGAATGCCCCGCTGCTTCCCTTCTTGTGCAAAGAAGTGCATCTTCTTGTAAAAAGTGCACTTCTGGCCTTGCTTTCCTCGTGCTTTCTTGCCGAATCCACGCTATAAACTATACGCACTAGTAGCGTCAGGCGCGCTGGTAGCCATCTTCACGTCGACCACCCCTCTCGACGTTTCGTTCACGATTGGCAAGTAAATGTTGTTAACGAGGAAAAGATAGCGAACATGTCGCTAGCAAAAGCGTTGTGCTCCCGGGCCCCTCTACATCTTCTGTTGCTGCTATTCGTCGCATTTTCAATTTCTTTAACTGCGCAAGAGTCGGAAAAGGAAAAAGAACGAGAAAAGGAAAAAGCCGGCAAGAAGGGAACCGGCGTCGAGCTCGTGAAGGCGAAGGGCTCGCTTCGGTGCGAGAAGCCAGAAAAAGATTACTCCATCGACGTTCCCGATCGCGCTGGACATTCGTTAGTGATTACTCATCGCAAGTGCACCTGGACGGAGCCGATGGAAATTCTCGGCACGAAAACCAGGAACGGCGAATGGGACGAGTTTAGCGAGAGGATGGAGGGCAGTCTTCACCCTCATACCTACGAAGTCGACACCATGGAGGACGGCGAGAAGATCACCTTCCAGACCATGGGCCATATCGAGTCGGACAAGAACCCCACGACCACCAAGGGTCGATTCAGTTACACCCGCGGTACTGGAAAATTCAAGGGCATCAAAGGCGGCGGCACGTACGAGGGATCGATCGACGCCGATGGTGTGATGACGTTGGAGCTGGAAGGCGAGTACGAGCCGTCGGCATTCGAGGCCGCCGGAAAGAAAAAATAAGCGAGACAAAAGTACAGGAGGATTAAGAAATCATGACGACCAAACGAGCTGTGGTAGCGGCGCTCCTGGGGCTGGCCTTCATCTTTGCGGCCATGCCCGGCTTCGCTAAGAACGCCAAGACGGTGACCAAGGGACCCATCGTCATCAACGAATTCAAACATGACACCGGTCCGCTGCTCCGCGAGATAGCTCCACTACTTCCGGAATACAGCATGCCTTCCGAGCACGAAATCGAAAACATGGACAATCCGAATCATCCTTGGAGCAACGAGGTGAAACCGGATCCTGTCCTGCAGCGGCCGGAAAGCGGTCCCATGACCCTGAGCCCTCCTCCGGGCCTTGAATTTGATGGCTTGGGCCTCGGCGATTCCTTCTTCTGCAACTGCATGCCTCCTGACAACGATGGCGCCCCCGGCACGACCCAATACGTGCAATACATCAACCTCTTTTACGCGGTGTACGACAAGACCGGAAACAGACTACTTGGGCCGCTCAAAGGGAATTCGTTCTGTTCCGGATTCGGCGGTTCCTGCCAGAGCGACAACAGCGGCGACCCGATCGTGCGCTTTGACGCGGCTGCGCAGCGATGGGTCGTTTCACAGTTTGCGATTAACAGTGCCGGCAACGATTTCGAGTGCATTGCGGTTTCCAAGACCGCCGACGCGACCGGTTCTTACAATCGCTACGGGTTTTCTTTTGCCAACTTTCCCGACTATCCCAAGATGGGCGTGTGGCCAGACGGCTACTACTTTACGTTTAACAATTTCAACCTTGCTGGCACGGCGTTTGTTGGCGCCAATGTTTGCGCCGCTGATCGGAACGCGATGCTGGCCGGCAATTCGGCTCAAATCGTGTGCTTCCAGCAGAACAGTCAGCAATTCGGCATGCTGGCCGCCGACCTCGAAGGGCCGACCCCACCAGCGGCCGGCACTCCGAACTTCGTGATGGAACTGGACCCTTCAGGCTCAGCGAACATCGACATGTTCAACTTCCATGTCGATTTCACCAACCCAAGCAATTCAACCTTCACCGGACCGGTTAAGATTTCCGTGGCTTCGTTTACCCCGCTCTGCCCCACCCAGCAGCGTGGACGTTGCGTCAAGCAACCGTCGTCGAACAGCGACCTGCTGGAGTCCCTTGGCAATCGCCTCATGTGGCGTTTGGTGTATCGCAACTTTGGCGACCACACCACCCTTTTGGCAACACACTCCATCACCGTTGGGTCGAGCGGCGGTGTGCGTTGGTACGAAATGCGTAACCCGGAGAGCGGAACGCCTACCATTTTCCAATCCGGTACCTTTGCTCCAGATAGCCAGTTCCGGTGGATGCCTGCGATTACCATGGACCAGAACCAGAACATTGCCGTGGCATACAGTCGCTCAGGATCCGGCTCGGGCCAGTATCCGTCACTCGTATACGCAGGCCGCGTGCCTTCCGATCCATCCGGAACGCTGGAAGACGAACAGGTCCTGAAACTCGGTCTCGGCTCTCAGACCGGCGGCGGCGATCGTTGGGGTGACTATACGTCCCTGGCTATCGATCCGACCGACGACTGCACATTCTGGTTCACCGAGGAGTATCAGAAGCAGGACGGTGGATTTGACTGGAGCACGGCCGTCGGAACGTTCAGTTTCCCCGGATGCGGTGGCGGCGGCAACCCCGACTTCACTCTGAGTGCGAATCCAACTTCGGTCTCCATCGCTCAAGGCAGCAGCGGGACGAGCACGATCACCGTCAATCCGATTGGTGGTTTCACCGGCAGCGTGAATCTGCAAGCTTCCGGCCTGCCGACCGGCGTAACGGCTAACTTCAATCCCAATCCAACAACCAGCACCAGCTTGATGACCATCACGGTTTCATCCGGCGCACCTACAGGTACGTCGACGGTGACCATCACGGGCACATCCGGAAGCTTGACGCACACGACGAGCGTGCAGTTGACGATCACTGGTCAGGGCGGCCCAATCGTGAGCCTGGCTCCGACCTCGCTCGCCTGGGGCAAGGTTCTGGTAGGACAGACCGCGACGGGTAAGAAGAAAGTCATTCTTACCAACACGGGCACCGCTGACCTGCACATCTCGACCATCGCGACCACGGGCGACTTTGCTCTGTTCCCGGTCACACAGACCAAGAAGGTTACGCCGTGCGTCAATGGAAGCGTTGTGCACGCCGGCGGAACCTGCCAGATCAAAGTCAGCTTCACCCCGACTCAGAAGGGCCTGCGGACGGGTGCGGTTAACTTCACCGACGATGCTCCGAATAGCCCGCAGTCTGTAGCGCTGTCCGGCACGGGCAAGTAGCGTTGCCTGACAGTCGAAAGAAAACTGGGCGGGACTACTGTCCCGCCCTCTTAACTTAAGCGTCAACCCCTCCTTGACTGCTTTAAACTAAAAGGGCAAGGAACAATGACGAGCAGACGAGCATCACTAGCGGCACTCCTGGGGTTGGCGGTCGTCCTGACTGTTGTGCCAGGCTTCGCCAAGGGCGGCAAGACGGTGATGACTCACCCCATCGTTACCACCGACGCTCATCACGACACCGGACCGCTTCTTCGCGAAATTGCTCCTCTACTTCCCGAATACAACATCCGGAGCTCTCACGAAATTGAAAACAACGAAGACCCGAGATTCAAGGAGTGGAACAACCGCCCGTATCCGGTCGACACCGTGCTGCAGCGGCCCGAGAATTCGCCTACAGCCCAGACGCCTCCTCCGACCCTGATATTCGATGCCCTCGGGTTTGGAGATAATTTCTATTGCGACTGCATGCCCGCAGATAACGACGGCGCGCCGGGCACAACCCAGTATGTGGAATTCATCAATACCGAGTACGCCGTTTACAGCAAATCCGGAACTTTGCTATTAGGACCCCTAGCCGGAAACAGTTTCTGGTCCGGATTTGGCGGAGGTTGTGAGAAGGATGATTGGGGCGATCCGATAGTTCGCTTTGATGCAGCTGCGAAGCGCTGGGTCGCGTCCCAGTTCGATCTAGGCGCGAGTGGTAACGGACCGTACGCCGAGTGCGTCGCAGTCTCGACTACGGACGACGCCACGGGCTCCTACAATCGGTACAGATTCAAAATGAATCAGTTCCCTGACTATCCGAAGATGGGTGTGTGGCCCGACGGCTACTATTTCTCCTACAACATCAACGGAAGCTCGGAGAAAGTGTGCGCGACCGACCGCACCGCAATGCTGGCCGGCAACACTGCCACTCAGATTTGCTTCTCGCCCAATGGCCAGTTCGGAATGCTGCCCTCCGATTTAGACGGCGCCAATCCGCCGGCTGCGGGCACGCCGAACTTCTTTCTCGAACTGCAGCGCTATGGGGGTGCCAACCTCTCCATGTATGCCTTCCATGCCGACTTCAGCAACCCAAGCAACTCTACCTTTACGGGTCCGACCAACATTCCGATCGCTGCCTACAAGCCCGCTTGCCCAGGCGCACGCATGGCTGCTTGCGCGCCACAGCCTGACGTCGGCAGCGACCAGTTGGAGACGATCAGCGATCGCCTGATGTACCGCCTGGTATACCGCAATTTTGGCGATCACACAGTTCTGCTGACTGCCCATTCCGTGCAAGTCAACGGCACCGGATCTGGTGTGCGCTGGTATGAAATCCGCAACCCGGAAACCAGCCCGATCCTCTTCCAGTCGGGCACCTTCTCTCCCGACTCACAATACCGGTTCATGCCGGCGATCGCCATGGACCAGAATCAGAACATCGCCGTGGGATTTACGCGCTCTGGGTCCGGAGCGGGCCAGTATCCCTCGCTTGTTTATGCAGGGCGCGTTCCAACCGACCCCACCGGCACGCTCGAGTCAGAAGTGACCATGCTTGCCGGAACTGGCTCGCAGTCGAGCGGCGGCTTAGATCGTTGGGGTGACTACAGTTCGCTGACGGTTGATCCCACCGACGACTGCACCTTCTGGTTCTCGGAGTCGTACATCAAGAGCACCGGCGAGAACCAAGGTCTCAATTGGAGCACCGGCATCGGTACTTTCAACTTCCCCGGCTGCACCGGTGGAGGCCCGACCATCAGCATTACCCCGACGTCGCTAGAGTTTCGTAAGGTTCTGGTTGGCCAGACGGAGGGCAAGAAGAAGGTAGTCCTCACTAACACCGGCAACGCGGATCTGAAAATCAGCACGGTCGTCGCCACCGGAGACTTTGCGCTGGTTCCGGTCATGCAGACCAAGAAGATCACGCCTTGCGTGAACGGCAGCGTCGTGCACGCGGGCGCGACCTGTGTGATCAAGGTCACCTTCACTCCGAGCCAGACCGGAACGCGGACCGGCGCGGTCAACTTCACCGATAACGCTCCGAATAGCCCGCAGTCTGTGGCGCTGTCCGGAACTGGCAAATAGCGGGAAAGCAGCTAGTTAACTTTTGGGGCCGCGCTCGCGGCTCCTTTTCTGTCTCGCCAGATTCGGCACCAGACAAGGCTTGTCACTCGTCTGTGATTTCGGGAATCCGCGTGTAACCGGGGTGGTCCTTTTTGTGCAAGTAAATTCATCACACTTAGAAAAAATCCACTCACAGAATGATTGTTAATGCTTTCTTTGGAGAACCAAGCTATAAACTATGTGCGGTAGTACTATCCTCCATTGGTCCAACCGCAGGGGTTCGCGAACGGGCATTCGGATGAGCCTTGTGTGTGGGTGGCTTGCCGCCGTGTTGAAAAACGCAGCGGCTACCATGTCGAAAGCGGGATCGGTCACAGTAGGGGATGCCAGTTTTACGATGATCGGGAAAATTCACTAGCCGAAAGAACTTCGCGAGGAAAACCCATGGTTCGTCCAGGAGTAGCGCTTCGAAATCTTGTTATGTGTGGCTTGGCGTTGACCACGCTAGGCTTTGCCAAAACCAATAAAACGATCGTGACTTACCCGACTTTTGGCGTTTCTCAGCCGGTGATCGACATGCCGGTTGAATACCGCATGTTCCCGTTTGTGGAGATGCCGGAGCCGCGCCCCAATCCAAATCATGTGCAGCAGCTGGGTCCGTATCAGATCGAAGACCCGGTGTTGCAGAAAGAACAGCTGCCTGGCCTTGACGTGACCATCGGCCTGAACTTCGATGGCATCGCATCGAACGGCTACGCGCCGTCGGATTCCAATATGGCGGTTGGCCCGAACCATATCGTCGAGACCGTGAATGTGGAGTATCAGGTCTTCAATAAGAGTGGCGGGACGGTTGCCGGCCCGACCAGCATCACCAATATATTTGCGGGTCTCGCGGGCGATTGCTCCTCAGGCACTTTCGGCGATCCCGTCGTTCTCTACGACCGCGCCGCCGACCGCTGGCTCATCAGCATGATCGGCTCAGGCGCAACGACGTCGGAATGCATTGCCGTCTCGAAGACCAACGACCCGACTGGAGCCTTCTATCTCTACGGCTATTCGTTCGGTGCGAATCTGAACGATTATCCGAAACTTGGGACTTGGGCGACGGCGAGCAACAGCGCCTACCTAGCGACCTACGACATCTTCATCAACTTCTCGTCGTTCGGCGGTTCCGACCTCTGCGGGCTAGACCGCACCAAGATGCTGGCCGGCAATGCCTCCGCGGCGCAGCTCTGCCAAATGACTTCGAGCAGCGAGTTCAGCTATCTGCCCTCCGATATGGATGGCCCGACTCCTCCGGTCGACGGCACGCCCGGACTCTTCATTCACCCGCAGAAGACCAACCAACTCTACCTGCGCACGTTGACGCTCAATTTCGCGAATGGCACGGCAACCATGTCGCAGCCGACGATCATCACGGTCCCCAGCTTCTCCGAAGCCTGCCACAGCAGTTGCGTTCCGCAGTCCGGCACCACGCAGCGCCTAGACGGCCTCGGTGACCTCACCATGTATCGTTTCGCGGTTCGCCATTTCGCTGATCATGACCGCGCGGTCGTGAACGATTCCGTCATCGCCAGCGGCAGCCAGATCGGCGTTCGCTGGTACGAACTCTACGATCCCGCCGGCGCCGTCACTCTCAACCAGTCCGGCACCTACGCTCCTGACTCGAGCACCTATCGCTGGATGGCCAGTGCGGCGGAAGACAAAGTTGGAGATATCGCCATCGGGTACAGCGCTTCCAGCAGCTCGATTCATCCCGCCAACCGCTTCGCCGGCCGTGTTCCTACGGATCCCCTGGGCTCCCTGGAAGGCGAGATCAGCATCATTGAGGGCGGCGGATCGGAATCGTCGGGACTCTCGCGCTGGGGCGATTACAGCGCCCTTCAGGTCGATCCGAGTGACGACTGCACGTTCTGGTACGTAGCGCAATACGAGGCGGTAAGCGGAACGTTTAACTGGCACACCCGCATTGCATCGTGGTCATTCCCTGGATGCAGCGGCGGTGGCGGCGGTCCGGCGGTCAGCTTGAACCCGACCTCGCTGAAGTTTGGCAAAGTTCTGGTAGGCCAGACCGTTGGCAAGAAGAAAGTCGTTCTGACCAACACTGGCGACGGCGACCTGCACATCTCCACGATCGCGACCACGGGCGACTTCGCTCTGGTTCCGGTCAAGCAGACCAAGAAGGTCACGCCTTGCGTGAACAGCAGTGTCGTGCATGCGGGCGGGACGTGCGAGATCAAGGTCAGCTTCACGCCGACCCAGACCGGTACCCGGACTGGTGCGGTCAACTTCACAGATGACGCTTCCGATAGCCCGCAGTCCGTGGCGATTACCGGAACTGGCAAGTAAGAGTAGTTTGTCTCCTTCCAGGGCAGCGGGGCTGCGCAAGCAGCCCCGTTCTCTTTGCGCCGCACGAATCGTGTAAAATTCATTTGGCGAGTACTGGCAACGCTTCCACACGTGTTGATCCTGCCGGGCGCGAGTTGTCCTGGCAACCTCGATACTCCCCAATTACCAGGTAGAACCGTGGCTTTCTGGCCGGCGGCATATTCCTGTCAGGAGAAGTTGTATGGCGAAGATTGCAAAGACGGCTGATCGCAAGAAGATCATGGACACCTCGAAGTCCCACGACTGCCCGAAGTGCGGCAAGGAAACCCGCATCGTCAAGCGCATGAAAGATCGTGAGCGCGGCGTGCCCGGCGGTATCTACATTTCCTGCTCGGCCTGCGAATTTTTCGAGAAACTATAGTTGGGTGGCCCAGGTCTCGCGATTTTCGATACCTGGGAGTTTCTAATTCAGACCCCATCACACAAGAAAATAGAGGCGTTGAATCATTCGGCGTCAATTCCCCGGGCCTACCCGCTTCCGGTCGGATGACCCATTGACGCAATGATTCAACGCCTCGAGTTTCTTGGTTCCGCGAAGACTCCGCACGCGGAACGGTTCTTACCTTCCTTACATCGAGACGAACAGTGCGATGCGCACGCCCGGATGAAGAACGTCGAAGAGGAAGTATTCGCCATCCACGTAGTCTATGTAGCAATCGTCCGAGTAAGCCCACTCCGCAGGCCACGGCTCAACCATGATGAACGAATACCCGCCGTAGACAAAAGTAGGCTGGCCGTTCACAACTGTCGGTCGGCTCGGGTGGAAGGTGTGCTGCTTGCCAAAGTGCGAGCGGAACTTGTCGTCGGGAATGTGCCCGCCTTTACCCGCCGGACGCCCATGCGCTTCATTCTGGTTGTGCATGTTGTCCATGTGCTTGTCGGACTTCTTGTCTTCTTTCCGTTCTTCTTTTTCCTGCTCCTTGTTTGCTTTGTCCTCGTTCTTCTCCGCCTTCTTGTCCGGCTTCTCCTGGTCGTTCTTTTCCGACTTCATCTCATCAGGCCGCTGCTCCTGGCTCTCGGGCTTCGCTTCCGGCTTGTCGGAGGGATGCTGCATCGCAGGGGATTTCTCGGGCGACTTTTCTTTAGGCTCGTCCTGTTGTGGCGCGGCGAACGCCAACGCTGCGAACAGCATAAAGAAAAGAACTGTGCTGATAATTCTCATCCGTTTCATCTTTCTTCTCCTTAGCGCCCGGATTGATCCTGGTTCATGCCCAGACGCACGTCGAGTTTGCGCCTATCCGATGATGGTTATGCCCGCCAAGGATGCCGTCTCAGTCGTGTATCAGGCAAAGCGGATGCGAAAGATACAGCAGGGAAGGTAGAGATGGCTTGTGCGGTGCGGACACTTTTGTCCGCGCAGCTCGAGGAGTATTCGAATGCAGAGGGGAGGTCTTTACGCGGCGATCTGCCCCAGAATCGCTCGCGCCTCAGCCGCCGGATCCGGAGCTTCGGTGATGGGGCGCCCCACCACAATGTGCGTAGCCCCAGCAGCAATCGCTTCCGCAGGCGTTACAACGCGAGCCTGATCGTCGTGGCCGCTGCCAGCAGGCCGGACGCCGGGTGTCACGATCGTGAAGTCGTGTCCAAACTCCTGCCGCAGCACAGCGCACTCCTGCGCGGACGCTACAATGCCCTTATAGCCATTGCCCAGCGCCAACGCGGCCAGTCTCAAGACCTGCTCGGACGCGCCCCCGCGGACCCCTAGAGTGCCCAGATCCGCATCGTGCAGGCTGGTCAGAACGGTAACGGCCAGCACGAGCAGCTTCGGATTCACTTTCTCGGCGGCTTCAAGTGCTGCCCGCAGCATCTTGCTCCCGCCCCCCGCATGCACAGTTAGCATGCTGACGCCGAGTTTCGCCGCCTCGCAAACGGCCGCACCTACGGTATTGGGGATGTCGTGATACTTCATGTCCAGAAACACCCGCCGCCCGGAGGCGACCAGTTCCCGGACTACCGCGGGTCCTTCCGCCGTGTAGAGCTGCATTCCAACTTTGTAGGCAGAAGCAGAATCGCCGACGGCCGCCACAATTTGTCGGGCGGCGTCGGCGTTCGGTACGTCAAGCGCGATGATCAACCGCTGGCGCGGGTCAATATTTTCACCCATCGCTCGCGAGTGTATCGCGTTTTAGTTAAGGCTGGCTACGGATTGTAGGTCAGCTACGGTCTGCGGGTGATAGATGTCCAGGCGGACCCTTTGTAGACCGCGGTCTTTGAATCCCAATGCGCGTGCGGCATTGTAGGAAACGTCAATGATGCGGCCATCTACTACCGGTCCGCGGTCATTAACCCGCACCACCACTGCCCTTCCGTTTTTCAGGTTCGTCACCTTGACGTAGGTTCCCAGCGGCAGGCTGGGATGAGCAGCCGTAAAATCACGCATATCGTAGGGCTCACCGCTGGCAGTTTGTTTGCCCTGGAAATATTCTCCGTACCAGGACGCGGTCCCTACTTGATAAGGTTGGGATTTCTTCGGTTTTTTCGTCGTCTGTGGGCTGGTCTTACTCGCTGTAACCGTAACCCACGGCTTGTTGACCTTGGCGGCTTCCAGGCTTGGCCCGGATGCGGCTCCTGCCCCCAGACTGGCTACCGATAAAAGCACGGCCAGCCCTTCGGCGAAACGTCGTCGCATTCAGATACCTCCGTTTGAAAGTCGTGTTTGGTCGTTTGCTCCTTTTTCAAACGATTGAGAGATGCTACGGGGATCGCCGGGTGAAGTCAATCAGAAAAATCCTGAATGGAATTAACTAAGTAGTAATTAATCAATGGCTTAGCCCGATGAAATCACGACTTTTACGCGCTATGTGGTTGAATTCAGGAGGAGGTCTGCATTAACTCCTTGGTAAATGTAGAAAGTGGAAGGAGAAATAATTCGTACAACTCATTTGAATTCGGATGGTTACGGAGTTGTCACTGTATCCGATTGATAATAAATCGGTTGTCGATCGCGTCGTTAACTGAATAGTTAATACGATGCACCATTCTCAGTGCACAGGTCGGTAGGATACCGCACTGGACAGCCGTTTTGGGCGGGGTATGCCAGAAAGTGGAATTCCCTTGCTTTCGCCTTTGCGCTACAGTGTTTCGGTGCCCTCCCCGCCCCCCATTGTCCTCACCATTGCGGGCTTCGATCCTTCTTCCGGCGCGGGGATAACAGCTGATATCAAAACAATCGCGGCCCACGACTGCTATGGCGTCGCCTGCGTTACCGCCCTGACCGTCCAGTCGACCCAAGGTGTAAGAGACGTCAAAGCCGTTGATTCCGGGCTCATTACCAGCACCCTCCAGGAACTCGCCTCCGACTTCGATATCCAGGCGGTTCACATCGGCATGCTGGGGACGAAGGCGGCAGTGCGGGCTGTCGGGGACTTTCTCGGGAAGGCGGCCCTTCCCCATGTGGTTCTCGATCCTATCCTGAAGTCAAGTTCGGGAGCCGAGTTGCTGGACGCCGCAGGGGTGCGAGCGGTGGTCGACCGGCTCTTTCCGCTGGCAGAGGTTGTCACCCCGAACTTGGCCGAAGGTGCCATCCTTACAGGGCTACCGTTGGCAGTTGGCGCGGCGGCATGGGCCGCCCCAACCCCGATTGGGCCGGCCACCACCTTGGCAGCAGTGGTCGATTCCATGCGAGACGTCGCCCGAAACCTTCACACCCTCGGAGCCTCGAACGTCGTGGTAACGGGAGGGGATCTCGAGAAAGCGATCGATTTGCTCAGCTTTACGACGGCGCGCGGGTTCGAGCAGGAAGTTTTCAAGGCCGAACGCCACCGCTCCTCCTCAACCCACGGCACGGGCTGTGCCTTTGCAAGCGCCCTCGCCTGCCATCTCGCGCACGGCCGCGGATTGCCTGAAGCAGTGCTTCTCTCGAAGGCCTACGTCTCGGCTGCCATCGCCAACGCTCAACCCCTCGGGCAGGGAAAAGGCCCGCTCCACCATCTCTACCGCATGACTCAGCAACGCCGTCCGAGCGCCATCCTGACCGAACGCGAGTCGGCGCACTTTACTCACTACAGAAATTGAATTGGAAAAAAGACAGGGAACATTAGCCGAAAGCCTACGCGGATTTCTTGAGCAGCAATCCAGCGCTGAAGCTGGCGATCGCCCCAAGCAGCCATTCGATCCGCCAGAGTTGAATGGCTTGCCAGTCCAGTGTCGTGCGTGCGGTGAACAAAATGCCGACTGTGACTGCGCCGACCATACAAAACAGTCCAAACAGGAATGCCGCCAACGCGGCCTTGGAGAGCCCAAACCGCTTGCCGACAGCGCTCAACTCCGCCAGGCCGGGGACTTCGACCGTCTGCGCTGCGCCTACTTCCTTGCGGCTGGCCCCACAGCTGTGGCAAAAGCGCGAACCAACGATGAATTCGGTCCCGCATTCTGTGCAGGTCTCGCTACGGTCTTGGCTAACTGCTACCTCCGCCGCCTTGACGGGGGGCCGCCAAAACTCATGTTGCGCCTGCTCGAGTGCTTCTGCCATTCGAGACTTCCTCGTGTGTCCGCTTCTTAGTCGCAAGCGGATCACCAAAACCACTGCTTACAAAGACGGCAGTTACGGGCTCGCCAACGGGGGGAGGGGACCGGTGGGAGAGCAAGAATTACGCGATGAGCCCGAATTTCCTCTATATTTTGCACAACTTCACCCGCGGATGGCGTATCTGGCGTGGTTCACCCCGAAGTAACCATGGCCCAGCCCGACTTCTGTGTACATAGCACCGGCGGGTGATCAGTTACACTGGACAGGCTTGCCTTACGGCTCCCCCAGCTGTTGCCTTCGCCCCGTTGCCATCCTGCTGAGCCTCGTCCTGCTCGTTGCCATCTTTTCCGCGTCGCCGCTAGCCCACGCCGACCCGGTCCCACCCGGAACAATTCGTCCCGCCGACCCGCTGGGCCAATCCGCGGTTGAACACTTCTACAACCTCGACCACGACACCGCAATCCGCGACTTCGAAACCATCATGGCCCGCCACCCCGGCGACCCGTTTGCCATCAACCATCTGCTCTCTGCAATCATGGTCCGCGAGCTCTATCGCATGGGTGCCATCAACACCGGTGAATACACCAGCGACAGCTTTATCGGACAGGCCCACCGTCCCCCTGACCCTGCCCAAAAAGAACGCATCAAGCAACTCGTCAAGCAAGCCGAAGGTATCGAAGACGCCGAACTCAGCCGCAATCCCGACAACGTTGACATGCTCTACGCCCGTGGCGTCACTCGCGCGCAATTCGCGCTCTACACCGGACTCATCGAGCGCGCCTGGTTTTCCGCCCTACGCAATGCCGTCGGCGCCCGCCACGATCACGAGCGCGTTCTCCAACTCAACCCGCAATACACCGACGCGAAGCTCGTCGTTGGAACGCACAATTACGTGATGGGAAGCTTGTCGTTTGCGGTCAAGGCCGCCGTTGCGCTCATCGGACTCAGCGGCGACAAGCAAAAGGGGATTCAGTATCTCTATGATGCGTACCGCGCCAATGGAGAAACCAGTGTCGACGCGGCCATGGTGCTGCTCGTCTTCCTGCGCCGCGAGCATCGTTACGACGACGCTCTCGAGATTGCGAATACTCTCGCGCCGCGCTTTCCGCGGAATTTCCTCCTGCCGCTAGAACAGGGAAATCTTCATCGCGCCGCAGGCCGTCTCGACCAGGCCGAAGAGCAATATCGCCGCGTCTGGCAAAGCGGACGGGAAGGGAAGTACGGTAGCCTGCATTACGAACTAGCGGGAGTAGCGCTGGGCGATGTCCTGCGCAGCGAGAAGAAGTATTCTGCCGCTGTGGCCTCCTACGAACAGGTAGCGCAGGTCAACGGCGCAGATCCGGAACTCGTTCAGAAAGCTGAGCTGGGCGCAGGTGAGATGTATGACCAGATGCAGAACCGCGACGCCGCCATGAAGAAGTATCAGGCAGCGGTGAATATCAACTCCGGCAACGCCGAAGCCGAGAAGGCAAGAAAAAGAATGCGCGAGCCTTATCGCGACTAAGCGAGCGAGGTCTGATTCAAGCTCCAAAGACCGCCTTCACCACGGCCGGAACGACTTTCATGACAACCGCTGGGACAACCAGCCAGGCAACATAAGCGGCAAACGTGCCAATCGGAAGCCCAATCAATACCCACGTTGTCCTGTTTGCAAGAAATCGATCTCTCATGACATCCGCCTCTCCGAGTGAAGGTTTTCCTTCGTGTACCTTCGTGCCCTGGTGGTGAGCCTTCGCTCATGGCCTACCCAATTGCTGAAGAACAGTACGAAGTCAACCCCTCTTCGGTTCTCGTAAAAGGGAGTCTGAGCACCCACGGAACCTTACTCTAGCCCGCCTCGTATAATAACCAGGGGGTGCACCATGACCGGCACAATGTACTGCAACGCTTGTGGCAACATGATGTCCGACCAGTCCCGCTACTGCTCGAACTGCGGACGCGCTATCGCCTATCCGCATTGCACCGCCAAGCTGGTGCGTTCCCGCTCCAACCGCAAGATCGCCGGAGTCTGCTCCGCACTCGCAGAACATCTCGGCCTCGACACGTCGCTCGTGCGTATCCTCTGGGTCTTCCTGACCTTTGCCTCAGGATTCTTCCCCGGCCTCATCGCGTACATCCTCGCATGGATCATCATCCCCGAGGAGCACGCGCTACCGCCGGTCCCAGTCCCAGCGGCGGCTCCGCACCCGGTCGTCAGTTGAGGCGTTGCTTGCCAATGACCGCAGACCGATGACCCGGTCTGATACCCTGATTTCGCATGCACTCCCTGCGCAGCAGTGATGCCGAAATCTATTTCGAAATCCAGGGCGACGGCCCGCCCGTCGTCCTGCTCCATCCTTTTCCTTCGCATCACGAATTCTGGCTGCCCGTCATCCCCGCGCTGATCTCGCGTTACCGCCTCATCCTTCCTGACCTCCGCGGCCACGGTGAATCAGAAATCGGCCAAGGCCCGGCCGTCATGGCCAAGCACGCCGCCGACATCGCGCGCATCATGGACGCCGCCGGAGTCGGGAAGGCCGCCTTTATCGTGTGTTCCATCGGCGGCTACATCGTGTTTGAATTTCTTCGGCGCTATCGTTCACGAGTCTCCGCTCTGGCGCTCTGCGATACGCGCCCGCAGGCCGACACCGTCGAGGCTCGCGCCGCGCGTCTGAAAAATGCCGACCTAGTGGTTGAGCAGGGGACCGAACAATTCCTGCAAAGCCAGATTCCAAAACTGATGGGTGCCACCACAGTCTCGGCACGACCCGACGTCGTCGACGGCGCGCTGCGCATGATGCGCAAGATGTCGCCCGAAGACATTAGCCTCGTGCTGCGCGGAATGGCCGAGCGTCCCGACTCGGTGCCCGATTTGAAGCACATCAACATGCCAACGCTGATCGTCCTCGGCGAAGAAGACGTCTTCTCGACCGCCGCCGATGGCGATCTGATGCGCCAAAATATTCCCGGCAGCCGCCTGAAGATGATTCGCAAAGCCGGCCACTACGCCCCTTGGGAGCGCCCCGAGGCAGTAGCGCCTCTGCTGCGCCAGTTCCTCGATTTTGTGCCGTTGATCTAACAAGCTGACAGCTCACGGCTCACAGATGACGGGTTGTTGCTTACACGGATAACCGCGGCTTGCTGTAAGCGGTGCGCTGTAAGCCGCCAACGCTCGCGTGATCCCCGTCATGGGCATGGCGCATACGCTCTGCTAGAATCCCCTCGTCATGATCGAAGCCTTTCTTGTCCCCGAAAAAACCGTTGCCACCGCCAAGGGAGACGGTCCCGCCCTCGACGTCAGCAACGCAACGACCCGCGTTTTTCTGCTCAATCTCGGCATCACCGACATCATTGAGCAAGAGTCGATCGACGTCAGCATTCAAGGCTCCGCCGACGGCACTACTTTTGACCCCAAGCCGCTCGGCGCCTTCGAGCAGAAGTTCTACCGCGGAGAAGATCCGCTGCTCGTCGACCTGACCGGGAATCCCGAAATCAAAGCCATTCGTGCACACTGGGAAGTCGGCCGCTGGGGCCGTGGCACTGATACTCCGATGTTCGAGTTCTGTGTCACAGTCCGCGAAGTGCCGCAAGAAATCCTCGCCGAAGCCGCCGCGCGCAGGTGAGGGCCCAGCTGCGAGTAGCGACTGGCGAGCTGCGAGTGGAAGATCACCAGTCGCATGCATGAGCTCATCAATCCCCACGGAGCCACCACAAAAGCAGCCCTGTCATCCAGAGCGGAGTGAGGCGAACGCCGAACGAAGTCGAAGGATCCCTACAAGCTGGTCACCCTCAAGGCGCAGCCGCAGGGAGTTCTCACGATGCTCGTAGTTACATCCTCCCAAGTTGGTCTTTCGCCTCTATCGTCTGAACCCTGACCTTGTATAGTTACTCCTCATGCCCAGCAAACTGTCTGATCCGATCACCCGAAGATCGTTTCTTAACTCCGCCACACTTGCCGCCAGTACAACTGCTCTCATACCCGCTCTAGCCGTCGCCAGCGAACACGGAACTTCCACCAAGCCTGCCCAGGCCTATCAACCCCGTCCCTTCGACCTCGAAGAAATCACAATCTCCGACCTACAAGATGGACTGAAATCCGGCAAGTTTACGGCCCGCTCGCTCGTCGAAAAATACTGGTCCCGCGTCTCCGAGATCGACATGCGTGATGACCCCGGCCATCCCGTCCTCAACAGCATCCTCGAGATGAATCCCGACGCTCTCGCCGTCGCCGACAAGCTTGACCAGGAGCGCAAGTCCGGTAATGTCCGCGGTCCGCTGCATGGCATTCCCATCCTGATCAAGGACAACATCGCGACGGACGACCGCATGATGACCACCGCCGGCTCGCTGGCGCTCGTAGGCGCAAAGGCCGCTAAAGATTCCGGCGTAGCGCAAAAGCTCCGCGCCGCAGGCGCCATCATCCTAGGCAAAACAAATCTCAGCGAGTGGGCCAACATCCGCTCCAGCCACTCAACCAGCGGATGGAGCGGCCGCGGCGGCCAGACAAAAAATCCTTACGCCCTAGACCGCAATCCCTGTGGCTCCAGTTCCGGCACGGGCGCTGCCATTTCCGCAAATCTCGCTGCCGCGGGAATCGGCACCGAAACCGATGGCTCGATTGTCTGCCCGTCGTCGTCCAATGGCCTTGTCGGTATCAAACCCACCGTCGGTCTTATCAGCCGCGCGGGCATTATTCCCATCTCACACTCGCAAGACACAGCTGGTCCCATGTGCCGCACAGTGCGCGACGCGGCAATTCTCTTAGGCGCGCTAGCCGGAGTCGATCCCGACGACGAAGCCAGCAGCGACGGCGCAGGAAAATCGCAAGCCGACTACACGCAGTTCTGCGATCCCAACGGCCTCAAGGGCGCGCGCATCGGCGTCGCCCGCAAGTATTTCGGCTTCAACGACGCCGTCGACGCCATGATGGAGCGTTCCCTCGATGTCCTCAAGAAACAAGGCGCCACTTTGATCGACCCCGCCGACATCGACTCTTTCGGCAAGTTCGACGATACCGAACTGCTCGTGATGCTTTATGAACTCAAAGCCGACCTCAACGCCTATCTAGCACGGGTTGCCAGTTCGCCGGTGCGCACGTTGAAAGACGTTATCGATTTCAACGAGCGCAATCGCGAAAAAGAAATGCCCTGGTTCGGCCAGGACCTGTTCATAAAGGCTGACGCCAAGGGCCCGCTCACGGAAAAAGAGTATGTCGATGCGCTAGCCAAGAACCGCCAACTCGCCCGCGCCGAAGGCATCGACGCGCTCATGGCAAAGCACCAACTCGACGCCATCGTCGCGCCCACCGGCAGCCCAGCCTGGCTCACCGACCTCATCAACGGAGACCACGTAGCCGGGGGCAGTTCCAACGCCGCCGCCGTAGCCGGCTATCCCAACATCAATGTGACGGCCGGATTCATCTCAGGATTGCCGGTAGGCATCTCGTTCTTCGGCCGAGCGTGGAGTGAGCCGGTGCTGCTCAAGCTGGCTTATGCATTTGAGCAAGCGACCAAGGCGAGGCAGACGCCGAGGTTCTTGCCGCGAATCGGGCTAGGATAACCGGCGTTCAATAAGCGCCAAGGTGATTTCAACAATATTGTTGAGGCTAAACGACCGCAGGGTCACAAGGTTGTTTGTGAGCGTCATATGGGTTTTGTTTGAGCTTTGCGAAATGTTAACGCTCATTTCGGTTTGACCGAACCAATGGTTCCAAGAACTGCTTTCGACTCTGTGTAACCTGACGGAATCTCAAACAAGTCCGCTGGCTGAGTCCCTTCTCGAATGTTCCGCAACTCGTAAGCATCCTGGTTAGTTTCCATCTTCACCACAGCGCAAATCTTCCGATCGATCCAATAGCGAAACCAGTCTCCATTGGACTTGGTGGCTTCATACTCGATCGCCGCTCTCCCGTCGAGGCTCTTGTCTCCAACCTTGTGGCATTTCCACTGATCTTGCCGTGCCCCAAAAAAAGCCACGCAACCATCTTCCTTGTCGGGCAGCCGGAAGTATTGAAGGTAGGGCTGGACTCCTCTGGCTCCATGGCCAGAAAAGTACTGACAAGGCGAGGCCAGTTCGCCCCTGGTTTCAATGCAATCTCATCCTGCTATTCAACAAGAGATTCTACATCTCAGCTCTGGTTCAAGATGCGTTGAGATGGTTGACGAGTGGGTACGTCCTCGCTCCTATCCTTGCAGGGAACGGAAGAGTGGGCACCACCGCCGGCGGAAGACCCTTTACCACAGGGTTCACTGGGTTTCACAGGCAAGCTGTTAACCACGGAGAACACTGAAGAACACGGAGGGAAAAGCTCCGCATCATCCAAAGACTTCTGGTTACGGCAGTAACTCCCCCTCTAAGTCAAACCCCGAAACTTACGTGGCCCACGAGTGTTAGCATCATAAGACCGTGGGGGACCGCATGAGAAATTTTCTGCTTGCACTCTGTTTGACGTCTTCGTTAGCTTTCGCGCAGCAAACATCACAAGGCATGTCTGGCGACATGCATGACATGAAGGGGATGGACATGCCGGAGCATGACATGTCGAAGATGGCGGGTGAGGGCGAGGCGGACGAGTCGGGCGCCATGCACTCGATGGAAGGGCATCACATGGACATGGGGCCGCATATGAAGATGACGGCGATGCGGGCGGCTCAGCCGGGCGATGCCGAGCGTGCGCAGAAGGTGGTGGTGGCGGCGCGCGAGGTGATGGAAAAATATAAGGACTATCACACGGCGCTGAATGAGAATTTCAAGATTTTCCATCCGGAGCTTCCGCAGAAGCAGTATCACTTTACGAATTATGGGAACGCGTTTGCGGCGGCGTGGAAGTTCGATGCGGAGAAGCCGACTTCGCTGCTCTATGAGAAAGAGGGTGATGGCTATCGCCTCGTCGGCGTTATGTACGCCGCGCCAAAGCGCTACTCCGACGATGATCTCGACAAGCGGATTCCGCTGAGTGTGGCGCAGTGGCATGAGCATGTGAATTTCTGCTCGCCGCCGGCGGGACGTGGCGTGGAGATGCTGGGGAAGAATCCGAAGTTTGGATTGCATGGGTCGATTGCGACGCAGGCGGATTGCGATGCCGCGGGCGGTACGTTCCATCCGATCGTGTTCAATTGGATGGTGCATGTTTATCCGAATGAGAAGGACCAAGCGCAAGTCTGGTCGGTCGAGCGCCAACATAACCACGAAGATTAGCCGCAGGGGTTAACCAACAGATTCGGGGTCTCATGTCTATTTATGTGGCGGGCTGGGACGCCCGCCTAACCGCCGGGGAGCCGCCGGCGCTACGGTCGAAGGCGCTCCATGTCCTCGCATCTGACCAGTTCTCTCCTTGTCGTTTTCTCTCTGCTATCCTGCTGTTTCCCGGCCAATCCAACTTCTATGACCACCCCACAACCCAGCCAATGGAAAATCGCCCTTGCTTTTGGCCTGGTCTACGTCTTCTGGGGTTCCACTTATCTCGGAATCGGCATCGCCGTCGAACAGATACCTCCCGCGTACATGTGCGCTACGCGCTTCAGCATTGCCGGGCTGGTCATGCTCGCGTATTGCGCGGTTACCGGACGGCGCATTCGCTTCTCCGCACAACATCTTTTCCACCTCGCCGTGGTCGGAACCCTGCTTCTCATGGGCGGCAATCTCACCCTCTCCTATGCCGAAAAAGTCGTTCCCACCGGGCTCGCCGCCCTTCTCGTCGCGGTCAGCCCGCTCTGGTTTCTGGTCATCGATACGCTTCTCCTCGGCGACCACCACATCTCACGGCGAGGCAAGGCCGGGCTTGTCATCGGCATCTTCGGTGTGGTCATCTTGATCTGGCCAACCCTCGCTCATCCGACAGCTTTCGGCCGTAGGGAATTCTGGTGGACGCTCGCGCTCCAGGGAGGCTCCCTAAGCTGGGCGCTGGGATCGGTTCTCTCCAAGAAATGGCAGACCGGTGCGGGAGATCCCTTCAGCACTACGGCCTGGCAAGTTGTCTTTGCCGGACTCGCCAATTTCGCCTTCGCGCTTATCGTGGAACGCAACTCGCGCCCCGTCTGGACGGCCCGCGGCCTCGGCGCCATCTTCTATCTGGTAGTCTGCGGCTCGTGGATCGGCTACACCGCCTACATTTGGCTGCTGCAGCACGTGCCCACCTCAAAGGTGTCGACATATGCCTACGTGAATCCGGTAGTCGCTGTTTTTCTGGGATGGCTGGTTCTTCACGAGAGGATTGACCGCTACATCGCGATGGGGAGCGCGGTTATCGTGGCTTCCGTGATCATGGTGACCAGCGCCAAGGTCCATACCCGACCTGTTGTCGAGGAACTTGCCCCGGCCGAACCTGGCGGCGACTGATCGCCCCGAAAACTCGAACTAGCGCGAACGGCGGCTTAGGGGAAGGCTTGCTTACTGCCGCCGTCCGCGCGCCAGCAGAACCTTAGACGCTCAATCATGAGAGTGAGGATCAAACGTCCCGTTCTGCGGCAACTCAAAGTTAATGGAACCTTCCTCCGCCCTAATAACGGCTCTCATTGATCCAGAGCCGCACTTTCTCTTCCACCGAAAACGGTTGCGCGCCCCCGACGAAGGCGTTCGCGAGCATTGCGGCGTGCAACTCGATCGGCACGTTGGCATGCGAGCGGGTCCGCAGGAAGCCCCGCACCAGACGTTCTGCGTACCCTTCCAGGCCTAGAGCTTGCATCTGAACCGCATGCACCAGCGCATGAAATAACTGCCCGGGGGTCATTTCCTCATGAAAGACGAGAGTGGTTTCAAAAGAAGCGAACGGGTGCGCTGTCTCAAACAGCCCGTCCACTCCCAAGGCCCTGGTTTCGGAGTCGAGCGCCAGCCTCGGGAAGTGGGGCCCCTCGACAATTATTGTTCGAGCGTTGTCAAGCAGATCGAGAGGAAAGAACTGGACCAACGAATGCCGTTGCTCGGTGCTCAACGCTGCTCCGATCGGCCTGAAATATCTCCCTTGTTCTTGCAGGTAGCGCGTCAGTCGATCGCTGGCATTGAGAAGTCTGGCCTCTTCCACGGTCATGCCGGGTAAATTCCCGGGCACGCGGCGATCTGGCATCCGATTCACGACCGCGTCGAAGTACTCGAATAGGGCGTGAGCCGACGACCAGGCCTTGCGCAAGATCTCGCTTTGACCATGCCGCGCCAGGTCGTCAGCGGAATAACGCAAGCGGAGGCGATCGGTGGCGCATTGCGCGCTCAACATTTCCAGTTGCGCGTGACGCAATTCGGCGTTCAATTGCGCGGGCACGGCTTGGTCGCCAGTCTGGTCCGGCGAAGGCATTTTCTGCTCCCATCTAGTCTGTTCGGTAGAGTTCTGAATAATGACTTTAACATCGTCACTTTAACACTGTCAATGCAAAGTGCCACTGCAACATCGATGTCGTGCTCACGAGTCAGGCAAACACAGGAAGATAGCTGGATATTCTGCTCGCGCCATCGGAGCGATTATTTTTCTTGTTACTAGAAACTATTAAGTTGTACACTGTCATGTTATTAACTGAAACAGAAGTTCGGCCGAATGCCTCCGATCGCGGACAAGCATCTCGAAGAACGAATTCTAAAAGCTGCGCTGCGCCTGTGGAGAGCGCGTGGGGAAAGTGGTTTGACACTTCGCGCCGTCGCTAAGGAAGCGCGCACGACAACTCCCACCCTGTACAAACGCTTCCGTAGTAAAGAAGCGTTGCGTCTCGCGCTCGCCTATCGCTTCCGCGAGGAGTTAACGGCAGACGTGCTTTCTTCCGCTACCATCGAGCAATCCCACCGCCGCTATCTCGCCTATGTGAAAGCCCATCCGCGCGAGTACGAACTACTAAGCGGATACTGGGGGCATTTCTTTTCGACGCCGCGCCCGGTCCGTACCTGGATGCTTGCTCAATTGGCGGCGCGGTTGGGAGGCGAGCCGGAACAGTATTCCGCTGTCTACGAAGGAATCTTCCTGCTCTGTCATGGTGCATCCACGTTGCTGGCCTCTGCTCCCGATGAGCGTGTTCTCGACGCCACGCGCGACATCTGCGTCCGGGTCTGCGATAAGCTGATTGAGAACGCGTCGATGCACCGCGCGAAAGCGTAACGAAGTTGCCTACGGTTCTTCATCCTCGTTGTCCTCGACGAGATCGACGACGCGGCTATGCAGCGAGAAAACCAGCTTGCGGTTGTCGCCTGTCTGGAACGTAACCCGCGTTGGACTGCGCTGCCAAACCGGCGTGGCGCATCCCGAATCGGGCTCCGCGGCGGCTTCGGCCTCGCCCATTTCGTTCTTTAAAATTGCCTTACGGCGGCCTATCTGCATCACCATGGCAAATAGCTTCTTGCCGTCTTCCGTAACTCCGCAATACGCGACGTAATCGCGATACCAGCTCGATGCGGAAACAAATACGTCGAATTCCGGAAGAGTCAGTTGTGAGATGTGCCCCGTCAGGCGGTCCACCATCAGCCAACCTCCACGTTGCCACTGCCAGCGGGGCCCGTTCTCGCTCGGCAGGGCATCGTTCGCGCGAAAGGCGCGGCGGACGACAAACAGACGATCAGTAATCTCGTGCGGAGTGCCGGTCACATACTCTTTAAGCCGCCCGTCTACCAGCAGCGGCCTCACTTTGAGGTCGAAGGCTTTCTGCCCCGTTGTGCTTAGCCATTTGGCGGAGATCGTTTTGCCCAATGCGATGACGTGCGGTTTCGATGCGGCGGCGCACGTGAGGCTAGAGATCACCAGGTCTATGAAGATGAATGTCATGGACAAGAGTTTGCGCCGGCGATCGAAGAACGCCGCCAGGTTGCGCCATTGAAACTTGGTGGTCATGGGGAAAGCATGAATTTTCTTCCGGGTTATCGCTATGATCCCTGAACACTGAAAATGTTCGGTTTTTTCGATTGCCGAGATCGGATAAAATCATGGATTGCCACCGGCGGGGCGTAAGCTTGTCTGGCTTGGCGCGGACGGCCAGCACACTTCGGATACAACCTTTACTTCGCGGTTCCAGTTCTTACCCTTATGGTCGAACTCGTTTCAGGTCGTCGCAAGCAGTCGATTCTGGTGGTCGACGATCATCGCCTGAATGCCGAGTTGCTGCGCGAGATGTTAGGGATGCGCGGCTACCACGCTTCCGTGGTAGCGAGCGCCGCCGCCGCTGAGGCGGAAATCCTTCGCGAAGCTCCGGACCTGATCCTGCTCGACGTGGTCATGCCGGGCAAAACCGGCTATGAGCTTTGCCGTGAACTCAAGGACAACTCCGCGACGCGCCTCATTCCCATCGTGATGATCACCGGGCTGAATGCTCATGAGGACCGGCTGAAGGCGATTGAAGCGGGCGCGGACGATTTTCTGACTAAGCCGATCAGTCCAGAAGAACTGTTCGCGCGTGTCAAGTCGTTGCTAAAACTTAAAGAGTTCACCGACGAACTCGAAACTGCCGAGTCTGTGCTTTGCACTCTCGGGCTCAGCGTGGAAGCGCGCGATCCTTACACCGAGGGCCACTGCGAGCGGTTGGCTCGCAATGCGAGTGACCTCGGACGCTATCTCAAACTCGACGAAGAGTGCATTGTTGCGTTGCGGCGCGGCGGCTACCTCCACGATCTCGGCAAGATTTCCGTGCCCGACGAGGTTCTGAAGAAGGGAACCAATCTGACTCCGTCGGAGTGGGAGATCATGAAGAAGCACCCATTGACCGGAGAGGCGATCTGCCGGCCACTGAAGTCGCTGCGCCTGGTGCTCCCCATCATTCGCCACCATCATGAGCACTCCGACGGCACCGGCTATCCGGACGGGCTGCGGGCCGGCGAGATTCCGCTCCTGCCGCGTATTCTGCAAGTCGTCGACATTTATGATGCGTTGCGAACCGCACGTCCTTATAAGCCCGCGCTTTCCCACGAGCAGGCAGCTATCACCATGCGCGAGGAGGCGCAGGCCGGACTGTGGGATGAAGAGTTGGTCGCCGAACTTTTTGCCATGCTCGACAAACGCCGCCAGGTCGCGTGAAACTTATTTAGTCAGTGATTCATTGCGGCATCTAGTGATTGAGGTGCCGATGTTTTCGGCTTGTCCGATTCCCAAATGAATCAATGTCTAAATGACTCAATGACTGAATCCATTTGACCTATTCCATCATCATTCCGGCCTACAACGAAAGCGGGCGGCTCCGTCCAACTCTCGATAAACTGCTCGGCCACGCTGAGGAGAAACAGTGGGACGTAGAAATCCTTGTCGTCAATGATGGCTCGCGGGACGATACTGCCGACATCGTACGCGAATACGCACGGGCTTACCCGCAGGTTGTGCTGGTGGAGAATCCCGGAAACCAAGGCAAGGGCTATAGCGTGCGCAATGGCATGCTGCACGCGCTGGGCGACATCTGCTTGTTCACGGATGCGGATCTGTCGTCGCCAATCAGTGAGGCGCAAAAGCTGTTTGACGCGATTGCGGCCGGCGCAGATATTGCCATCGGCTCGCGCTGGCTGCGGGCCGATCTTCAGACCGAGCGCCAGCCGCTCTACCGGCAGCTCTTCGGACGAATCTTCAATCTCGTGCTGCGGATTTTCTTGGGGCTGAAATTCGCCGACACGCAATGTGGCTTCAAGGCTTTCCGTCGCACCGCGACGCAGCGCATCTTCCCGTTGCAACACATCGAGCGCTGGGGATTCGATCCCGAGATCCTGTTCCTCGCGCGGCGATTGGGCTTTAGCGTCAAGGAAGTGCCGGTCATATGGGCACACAGCGAGGGCACGCGGCTATCTCCCTTCCGCGATGGCGTGCGTATGTTTGGCGAGGTCCTGCGAATCCGTTGGAACTCGATCACCGGCGTTTATGCCAGCATCGGGGTTCCATCCACTGGCAAGCTGTGAGACAGCTTGAGAAGCGCGCGGGTTAACGGGACGACTCGTATGCCTTCGACGGGATCCCATATCAGCCGGTAATCAGCTGCGCACTTTTCGCATAGCCAAAAAAACTCCATGCCATGCGCCGATGCCGCGTAAACATTGCTGTCTTCTGTTTGCGAGGCCCGTTTCTCGAACTGAAACAGCCTACCCGAGTGCAGGAATCGGAAAGACGCCGAACAAGGCGAATTAGAACATTTGGCTAGCAAGTATCATATCCATCGGTCTTTCCTGTTTATTGTTTGACGGGGAGCGGCCTAACGAAAGGTTACGGAAGTAACACATAGCTCTGACTCGTGAGCTGGCTGCTCCCAAGTCTTGGAAGGCACAACTACCTCGATACGGCGGAGCCCAAGACGGAGGCCCGCACGAGCTCCGCGACCTTTTCGCCCATCGCCGAGGTGGAAACTGCGGATTCACCCTGCCGTGCCAAGTCTGCGGTCCGCACGCCGGTTTTCAGTGCAGAAACGACGGCCGCTTCGACACATTCGGCTTCGCGGGTTAGCTGAAACGTGTGGCGAAGCATCATGGCGACCGAGAGGATCGTGCCCAGCGGATTGGCGATGCCTTTGCCGGCGATGTCAGGCGCGGAGCCGTGCACTGGCTCGTACAGGCCGACCGACCCGCCGATGCTGGCCGACGCCAGCAGCCCGAGTGCTCCCACCACCCCGCCCGCCTGATCGGAGAGGATGTCGCCGAACATATTTTCCGTGAGTATGACGTCAAATTGCGCGGGCTTGAGCACTAGCGACATTGCCGCCGAGTCGACGTACATGTGTGACAGCTCAATGTCCGGGTACTCGCGGCTGACGCGTGTGACCACCTCCCGCCACAGGCGTGAGCACTCGAGCACATTCGCTTTGTCGACGGAGAGCACTCGGCGGCGGCGTTCGCCAGCGAGAGCGAATGCTACCCGGGCCACGCGTTCGATCTCCGGTTCACCGTAGAGCATGGTGTTGATGGCATGGCGAGGACTGGGTTCGCTCTCGATGGCACGCGGTTCGCCGAAATAGAGACCGCCGAGCAGCTCGCGGACGATCAGAATGTCGGTCCCACGCACCACTTCTTCGCGCAAGGGCGAGCAGCCGGCCAGCACGGGATAAAACACCGCTGGCCGAAGGTTGGCGTAAGCGCCGAGTTCCTTGCGCAGGCGGAGCAGGCCCGCCTCCGGGCGCAGCTCGCGTGGATTCTGATCGAAGGCGGGCGATCCAACCGCACCCAAAAGTACTGCCTGCGAAGCGAGGCACGAGCGCACGCTCGATGCGGGCAGGGGATTATTGAACTTCGAGAGCGCATCGCCGCCGATCTCCTTTTGTTCGAGCTGGAGTTCGTGGCCGAATCCCCCCGCGACGGCAGCGAGCACGCGCACCGCTTCGGCAGTAACCTCAGGGCCAATGCCATCGCCGGGCAGCGTGGTGATTTTGAGTTTCATCGGATAGCGACAGCGCGCGGAGTGATCGCGACGCGTGGGTTAGGATACACGAGGGTCCCCTGAGCACGCGACAAAGACTGCGAACCACAGGGTTCACAGGGTGGCACAGTCAACCTCAGTGACCACGGACCGATCGATGGGCACGGAGGTACGCCGGTTCTATACACCCCAGAGATAATCTTCCTGCTCGCCGCGCCGCTCCGGAAACAAGGTCGGAGCCGGACCGTGATGCGGAGGCTGCGGATTCCGCCCTCCGCCATCATGCGCCGCAGCAGCGGCCAGGGCGAACCCGTCGATCGATGCCGACTGCGGGCCGATCTTCTGAATCGGCAGCCCGATCTCGCCGATGCCGTTCGTAAACTCGCGAATCAGCCCGATCAGATCGTTGTCATGCACGCGTTTGATGCGGTCCGCTAGTACGACAAACTTGCGGTAGATTTCGTCCAGTTCGCGCCGCTCAAACTTGTGTCCGAGTTGCTCGCACCTCAGCGCGAGCGCGTGCCGACCCGAATGTTTGCCAAGCACCAGACGTGAATCGGGCACGCCCACCGACTGTGGCGTCATGATCTCGTAGGTCAGAGGATTCTTGAGCACGCCGTCCTGGTGAATGCCAGCCTCGTGGGCGAAGGCGTTGCGCCCGGTGATGGCCTTGTTCGGCTGCACGGGCACACCGGTGATTTCGGCCAGCATCTGGCTGGAGGCAAAGATCTGCTCTCCGACAATGCCGGTTTCGTAGGGGTAGCGGTCAGCGCGCACCCGCATCGTCATGGCGATCTCTTCCAGTGAGGCGTTGCCTGCGCGTTCCCCGATGCCGTTGATCGTGCACTCCACCTGCCGGGCGCCATTCTGCACTCCGGCCAGGGAGTTCGCCACCGCCAGGCCCAGGTCATTGTGGCAATGGGTGGAGATGGTGACGTTCCCGATGCCCGCGACCTTCTCGCGCAGCGTGCGAATGAGATGCCCGTATTCCTCCGGCATGCTATAGCCAACGGTATCGGGAATGTTGACGGTTGTGGCGCCTGCCGCGATGACGGCTTCGACTACTTCGCAGAGAAATGGAATGTCGGTGCGGGTGGCGTCCTCAGGAGAAAATTGGATATCAGCGCAGAGCGACTTGGCGTAGGCGACTGCCTCGCGCGCCTGCGCCAAACACTGCTCACGCGAGATCCGCAACTTATATTTCAGGTGGATGTCAGAGGTTGCCAGGAAGACGTGAATTCGTGGGTGGGCCGCACCCTGTAGCGCCTGCCATGCGCGTTCAATGTCCGGACGGCACGCGCGAGCGAGTCCGGCGATGATCGGGCGGCGAACAACGGATGCGATAGCTCGCACGGCTTCGAAGTCGCCATCGGAGGCGATAGGAAACCCGGCCTCGATGACATCGACGCCTAGCCGGTCCAGCTGCCGGGCCAGCCGCACTTTTTCCTGGACGTTCATGCTGCAACCCGGCGATTGCTCGCCGTCGCGAAGCGTGGTGTCGAAAATAGTGATGCGCGGCCGGTCGTTCACGGAATCCTCCCAAGTTAGGTCTTGTGCTTAAACCTTATCGGCAGTTTCCGCTTAAAGTGAAGCTTATTATCTTTACCCAATAATTAAGCAGGCTTATTATATAAGAAAATCTTATTGACAAATGGAACCGGATTAACAATCATTGCTTCGAGCTTGGCCGCGGGCCACTGACAATGGACATCTCACATCTAGAAGTCTTCCTTACCGTCGCGCGCGAGCGCCGCTTTTCGCGCGCTGCCGAGAAGCTGTTTCGCACACAGTCTGCGGTCAGCCAGTCGATTCGCAAGCTCGAACTCGAACTCGGCGAACCCCTCTTCGATCGCTCCACTCGCGATGGGGTGCTTACCGATGCCGGGCGCGTTCTTCAGGAGTACGCGGAGAAACTGGTCAATCTTCGCCAGGATGCCCAGGAGGCACTTGTCGAACTCCGCCAATTGCAGAAAGGCAAATTGGTCATTGCGGCCAATGAATTTACCGTCCTCTATCTTCTGCCAGTGCTGGCCGAGTTTCGCCGGCTTCATCCGGCAATTCGCATCGTCGTGCACCGCTCGCTCGGCAGCCACATTCCCGACGACGTCCTCAAGCACGATGCTGAATTGGGTGTTCTTTCCTACGACCCGCAAGAGCCGGAGCTCAAATCGATTGTCGTCTATCTCGACGAGCTAGCCTTTGTGGTGCCGCCGGGCCATCCCTTGGCGTCGGCTCGTGAGGTCAGTGTGAAGCAGCTGGGAGCCGAGTCGTTCGTCGCTCACATTGTGACCTCGCCCTATCGCGACAAAGTGATTGAAGCCTTTCGCCGTCATAAGACTCCTCTGCACATGGAAGTTGAGTTGCCGACCTTGCAGGCGATCAAGCGATTCGTAGCCATGGGAAACGGAGTCGCGCTCGTGCCGGAAATCAGTGTGGAAGGCGAAATCGCGCGTGGCGAACTGGTGCGGGTTCCAGTGCGCGACCTCCACTTTCAGCGCAAACTGCGCCTCGTCTATCGGAGAGATTCGGCGCTCTCGCACTCCGGCCGCGCCTTCCTGAAGGTGGCCGAGCAAGCAGCAAAAACCAACGCCGGACGATATCGATTCCAGGCGGAACGTTGAGAAAGCAGGTTGTGCCTGGACTTAGGGGCTTAGAGCTTGGAGCTGTTCTTTTACGCCGTCTGCTCCTGCTCCGGTTGAAGGTCGGCAATCGCTGTCTCGACGCTCGGGTAAACGTCGAACACCGAAATTAGATTCGTGCTTTCGAAGATCGCGCGCACCTCGTCGCTGAGGTTGGCGAATGTCAGCCCGTATCCCGAAGCCTCGGCCCACATATGAATCATGGCCAGTTCGCCGAGCGCGCCGCTGTCAAGCGAAAGGACCGCGCCAAGATCGACAATCATGCGGCGGGCCGAGGGCAATACCTCGGCTATCAGGCTGGCCAGCGCCCGCCCATCGTTACGCAGGATCGCGCGGTCGAGGCAATGCAGCACCACGGCGGTGCCAAGCTGCGCGGATTCCATGCTGACTTTGAGAATTTTCTCGGCGACGGGTTCAGCGGCAGACCTGCCCGCCGATTTCGATGATGAGACCGGAGTGGCATGCTCGATTCTCATGGCATCAACTTAGGTGGAGACGCCGGGCAAATGGTTGCGCCGAGATGAATAAATTGTGAAACTTCAGCCGGGACGGACCGCGAAAGTCACTACCTCGAGGCATCCTTTTTGCGCCCCATCTCCACGATCGGCACCGCGGGACGCCGTAGCGGCACGATCGCGCCTTTCGACGGATCGGCCGCGGCCGTTGCCCGCTGCAACATCTCCTTCTGGATGTTCTGCACGAAATCCTGAATCTGGCGCTGCATTTCCTCCATGCGCTCGCGCATCTGCAGGATGATGGCAATGCCGCTGATATTTACCGAGAGGTCGCGGGCGAGAGTCAAAATAAATTCCAGCCTTTGCAAATCTTCATCGGTGTACAGCCGGGTATTGCCCTCCGTCCGGCTTGGCTTGAGCAGTCCCTCGCGCTCGTATAGCCGCAGCGTCTGCGGGTGAATCTCATACATCTCGGCGACCGCCGAGATCATGTACGCGCCTTTGGACTTACGCTTGGAGGACATGTTCAGTGGGGAAAATTCTCTTTCTTCCCAAAATCCAACAACCGATGAGCCAAGCAACGAGCCCGGGCGCATACCACGCAAGCCCAATCCCGCCGAAACCACGGGCCCAATACCAGAGCAAAATTGAGCCAAGTGCACACGCGAACGTCGGAGGTCGCCAAGTGCTTGGGTGGTGCCAGTTGACCAGAATAGAGAACGAAGAAACGAAGGCTAGGACAGTGAGAGTTGGTGCCCCGCAGAACCAAACGATAAGTGCAACGCCGAGATCATTCTCTCGATGGAGAACCTTTTCAACGAGGAAGTCAAGCGGGATGGCAATCAGGATCGCGAGCGCCAATGACAGAACACCCGAGGTTAGGAGTGCGGCAGGCAACGCAAAGTACTCCGGCATTCGTCGATAAAAATTCCGGATGCTCACGCTGACTAATGTAGCACCAGAAGCAAAGAAAACTAAGATTTCTATCGAATGAGCCCACCCTTATCGCCGCCGTAGCTGGACGGGACTTGAGAATTGGGTGATCAGCCGAAAAACAAAAAGGCGCGGAGAACCCGCGCCTCGTGTCTTTTCTAGAATGATCTCTACAAATCCGCGAGATCCGCGGAAATGAAGTGGGTGCTAGGCCGCCAACTCCGGCTTGGGCTCCGGCCGAGTCCAGCCCGCCGGCTTGAGCGCATGATTGATCGTGTAGACGACGACTCCAGCTCCCATTACGATCAGCCCAAACCAGAAGGCGCTCATGCCCAGAATCATCTCGTGCTCACTGTTGGCGATGGCAAATCCAAGCAAGAGCGTCGGTGCAATGCCCACCGCGATCGCCCCAAACCATCCACCCGGCACGCGGAAGGGCCGTTTGAGTTCTGGCTCGCGGAAGCGCAAGACGATCAAAGCGACAAACTCCAAGGTCAAGCTGGCCCCGTAGATCATGATGTCGAGCGTTACCAGCCTTTCAAAGCCGATATTCAAAGCCAAGCCCCACCCAACGGCCAACGCAAGAATTGCCACCCACGGAGCGCGGGATTTCGGATGCAGTTTGGCAAACACCTTCGGAAGCATGCCGTCCTGCGCCATCGCCAGAGGCAGGCGCGAGTAGCTCATGACGAGAGCGTTAAACATGCCGAAGCCGCTCATCATGCCGCCGGCAACAAGCGCAATTCGAAGGATTGGCCCACCCATCAGCTGAGCAATGTCTGCCCAGGCGCCTGTTTCCCACGCGGAAGCAGGAAGTCCGGTCATCCACATGGCAGCGAAGGGCAGCACGTAGCTCAGCGCCACGATCGCAACTGCCCAGAGCATCGCTCGCGGATAGGTCCGCTGCGGACGCTCGACTTCGGTGGCGATAGTCGAGGCGTTGTCCCATCCCATGTAGTTCCACATGCAGATGAGCAGGCCGCCGAGGATGTCGACATTTGAGGTCGTTGGCTTGGTGACGGCATTCGCCAGTGCGCCAATCTTGAACGGCGCCAGCACAAAAATCGCCGCGAACGGCGCCGACAATGCAAAGAACAGCCACAGCGAGGTAGTCGAAACTACCTTCACGCCGGCAATATTCATCGCCGCGCACACGATCACCACACCCAGCGCCACCAGCACGCCGCGGTGGTTCTCTTGAAAGTACGGGAACATGCGCGTCAGATACGCGACAAACAGGGTGGGATAAATCGCCATATCGAAAATGGACGCAACCAGCGACAACCAAGCTTCCTGAAATCCCCAGAAATTTCCCATGGCCCGGCGCACCCACGCGTAGTAGCCGCCTTCAAAGGGCAGAGCGCTCGAAAGCTCGCCGATCATGAAGGCGGTCGGCAGGCTCCAGAGGAGCGGCGTGAGCAGAAGTATGAGGATGGCTTTGCCATACCCGGCGCCGTGCACGATGTCCTCGGTGCCGTAGGTTCCGCCCGACACCATAAAGAAGGTGGCGGCGACCAGTGGCCAGAGGGTGAGGCAAACCGATTTTTTGCGGGGAGCAAAAGCGGCGGAGGCGGATGCGATGCCAGGCTGTTGAAAGTTAGGAGCGGTTGCAGTTGCCAATTTCGATGTGGCCCTCCTCGAAGCGACTCACTCTCACCACCGCGTCTCCCTTGTGTCTTCCGAAGAAGACGTGCTGTTCGCGGCTCCCGGGGTAGCCAGCGATTTCCCGGGCATTTCGGCGAAGTTAGTTCGTAGTTGTGAGATTACGGGAAAATCGCGTAGATGCAAGAAATTTCTGCGAAAAATTCCAAAATATGTTTCCGGTGGTAATCGATGGTGATGAATCTCTCCCGTCCGAGTCTAACCGAAGCCATGATGAAAAAACTGCTTTGCCTCGTCTTGCTCCTTCACGCTGCCGCCCTCTGGCCCGCAGATGTGATTCCGTCCAACCCTCACGGCCAATTTGTCCGCCAGTATTTCGACGCTTTCAACGGCGGCGAGGCCGCTATGCGTGCCTTCTTCGAAAAGACTCCGTCCCAGACTCCAATGGACGAACGTGTCGCGCGTTATCGGAGAATGAAAGAAGACCTGGTCAGTCTCACGCCGGTTCGAGTAGCCGGCGAAGACGCCGGTAGCCTCAGCCTGATCGTTCGCAATGCCGCAGGCGACGAACTTTCGATGACATTCATGTTTACTCCTGATAGGCCGCAGATTGCGGGTATACGCATCGACCGTGGTATGCCGCAACAACAACCCGCGCGTCCTCCTGAAGAGGAGTCGGCTGTGCTGGGAGAGGTGCGCAGCCTCGTCGAGCAACAGTCGAAGGCCGGAGAATTCTCAGGTACGGTCCTGATTGCTCGCGGAGAAGATGTCCTGTGGCAAGGCGCCTTCGGCTTCGCAAACCAGGTCGCGCACATCGCAAATCAGACTGATACCCGCTTTGATTTAGGCTCGATCGCAAAGGCGTTCACGAGAGTCGCGATCGCCCAACTCGTGGACCAAGGCAAACTGAAGCTCACCGACAAAGTCGGTGCCTACCTCCCTGACTATCCCAATCAAACCGTCCGCGACCAGGTGACCATCGAGCAATTGCTCGACATGCGCTCGGGTATTGGAGATTTCTTCGGCGAAAGATTCCGTCAGGCCCCCAAGGACAAGATTCGCGCCCTTCGCGACTATTTGCCGTTTTTCGCCAGCGATCCCTTGTTATTTCCGCCCGGCACCGGTCAGCAGTATTCAAATGGCGGCTACGTCGTGCTCGGGTTGATCATCGAGAGCGTTACCGGCCAGAGTTATTACGATTACGTGCAGAAGAATGTCTTCGAGCGGGCGGGAATGAAGAATTCGGAGTTCGGGCTCCGCACCGGCAACGATCCGAAGCAGGCGATTGGCTACACCAGACGGCCCGGAGTGGGCTTAGAGCCCTTGCCCGGGGCGGAACTCCATTCCAATCTCAACATATTGCCGGCGCGTGGCAGTTCAGCGGGTTCAGCCCAATCGACTGCGGCCGACCTCCTGACCTTTGTAGAGGCGCTTTCAAAGGGCAAGCTGGCCGGGCCCGCTACGCTCGAGAAAGTCGACCTGCATCCCGGTGGCATGGGGATTGCCGGAGGCGCGGCGGGAGTCAACGCAGCCGTTGACAGCGGAATCTTGAGCGCGGGGCGGGCGACTTACACAGTGATCGTGATGTCAAATTTCGATCCGCCGTCAGCTGAGGGGCTGATCGAACAGATCCGCGGTTTGCTGCGCCGCGCAAAATGAGGCGACGTCCTCTCCCCTGACGCCCTGGACCCTTTCAAAGCTGGCACCGACGGCCGCTTGCGTTCGCTGACTCATAGCCAACCTTTCCGCCTGCGCGTAAAATGTCAGCCCATCAAGCGAACCCGTCTCCCAAGGAGCCACCATGAATATCAACCTTTCCGCCATGATGCAGACTGTCACTGCCGTGCTTACCGCCGTCGGCCTGAAGATTTTGGGTGCAATTGTTTTGTTTATGGTTGGCCGCTGGCTGATCAGTCTCGCACTGCGCCTCGTCGATAGCGCCCTCCGCAAGCAGAAGATTGATCCCACGCTGATCCGTTATATCAACTCTGCTCTCGGCGCGCTGCTGAACATCGTGCTGGTCGTCGCCATCCTCGGATTCTTCGGAGTCGAAACCACCAGCTTTGCCGCCCTGATCGCGGCTGCGGGTGTTGCCATCGGTATGGCGTGGTCCGGGCTGCTCTCCAACTTTGCTGGGGGCGTATTCCTCGTTATCCTTCAGCCGTTCCGGGTAGGGGATTTCGTCACGGTCGCCGGAATAACGGGGACCGTGGAAGAGATCGGCCTCTTCGCATCCAGCCTCAACACGCCCGACAACGTGAAAACGATCGTCGGCAACGGCAAAATCTTCGGCGACACCATCCAGAACTACTCCGCCAACGCCTACCGTCGCGTCGAACTCACCGCCCAACTCGCTCACGGCGTAGACCCGCAAGCGGCCGCCGATCTGCTCAAGCCGGCAATCGCGCAGATCCCCAACGTCCTGACCAATCCCGCGCCGGATGTTGAGATCATTACCTTCAATCTGGCAGGGCCGGTGCTCGCGGTTCGTCCTTATTGCAATAACGCGCACTACTGGCAGGTCTATTTCGACACAAACCGCCTAATCCGCGAGACGTTTGCGAAAGCGGGCTTCCCGGTGCCCGACCAGCATTACACGGTGCGGGGAGGGGAAGAACTCAGGTTGGCGAAGACCGCAGCGTAAGAAATGGTGCGTGCCCGCATAACAAGCGGCGGGCACGCATCGATCTTTGGGCCTCATACCAGGTTGCGACGCAGGATAGCGCTGTGCTTTTTCGCCGATTTGGAGTATAAGTCGCCACCGGGGTTAGACTATCCAATCAAAAACTAGGAGGAAGCAGCCATGAGTCGAACTCTGCTAGGGGTGTTGTGTTTTTGTGTTGCGGTGTACGCTGCCGTATTGCTTGCCCAGCCGGGAACTCATCAGAACGCATTCACGCCTGACCAGATGCAGTGGGGCCCTCCGCCGCCATTCATTGCGCCGGGAGCGCAGGTGGCGATTATCGAGGGCAATCCCATGGCGGACTCGGGCGACTTCACCGTGCGCCTTAAAATGCCCGCAGGCTACAAGATCGCGCCGCACTGGCATCCGAAGCGAGAGAATGTCACGGTAATCTCCGGAAACTTCAAGGTGGGTATGGGCGACACGTTCGACGAGTCGAAGATGATGACGTTCCCGGCAGGCAGCTTCGCCTATCTCGACCCGGACATGCATCACTATGCGATGGCGGCAGGGGACGCCATCGTTCAGGTGCATGGAATGTCACCGCTACAGTTTAATTACGTCAATGCGGCGGATGATCCGAGCAAGAAGTAAAAAGCAACTTCGTTTTCACCGCCGAGACGCCGAGTAATTCAAAGCAGTCGCAGGAATGGCTAGCCCCCAAAGACTAATTCTCGCGGCCCGATATCGACCTTTCAGCTGTGACTTAGACCTTTTCCCAAAGCTCAGCCCGAGGATCTTCGGGATTTAGCTTGGCCAGCTCGCGAAGGAGTTCTTTTGTTTTCTCGTCGCGGGGCATGGGGACCGTGATCTTTATTTCCACGATCTCGTCTCCGCGGACGCCGTCTTTCGTTGCCGATGGAACGCCCTTCTCGCGCAGACGCAGCTTCTGGCCGGACTGCGTTCCTGGCGGAATCTTCAACGTGCTTCGGCCATCAATCGTCGGGACATCGATCTTCGATCCTAGCGCTGCCTCGACCGCCGTCACTGGCACGGTGATGTAAATGTCGTCGCCCTCGCGCTTGAACAGCGGATGTTCGCCGATGCGGATGATGACGTAGAGGTCGCCGACTCCGCCTCCGCGCAGGCCCGCGTTGCCTTTGCCTGCGATGCGGATGCGCTGGCCGTCGCGCGTCCCCGCCTTGATACGAACTTCAAGCGGGTCGGTGCGCTCGACCGTGCCTTCGCCGTGACATACCGGACAGGGCGAGACATTCTTGCCTGTGCCATGGCAACGCGGACAAGTCACGTTGAACTTCATCCGGCCGCCGGTTTGCTCGATCGTGCCTTTGCCGTGGCACTGCGGACAAACTCCCGGCGCTTCTATCGTTCCGTTGCCGTGGCAGTTGCCGCAGACATCGCGGCGCGCGATGTTGAGCTTCATTACGCCGCCGCGGATTGCTGTCCAGAAGGGAACGTTGACTTGATATTCGAGGTCTTGTCCCGGCTCGGGGCCTTCTTCGGCGGCTGCCTGTCCGCCACCGGAAAAAATGCTGGAGAAGATGTCGCGGAAACCGCCGCCGGTTGACGATGCCGTCGTTTTGCGGCCTTGGCGCGCGCCTTCGAACAAATCAGAAAAGTCGAAGCCGCCGAAGTCGACGTTGCCGGTGCCTCCGGTGTACTGCTGGTAGCCGCCCGCGCCACCGGGAAAGCCTCCCGGAAATCCGCCGGCTCCGGGTTGGCCGCCGCCGCGCGCGTAGGCTTCCGCCGTTGCCGGGTCAATATTGTCCGAGTAGAAGCCGACCTGATCGTAGATCTTGCGCTTCTTGGGATCGCTGAGAACGTCGTTGGCCTCGGAGATGGCCTTGAACTTTTCTTCGGCGGTCTTGTCTCCGGGATTGACGTCAGGATGGTACTTGCGGGCCAGCTTGCGGAAAGCCTTGCGGATGTCGTCGGCGGAGGCCGACTTCTTTACTCCGAGAGCTTCGTAATAGTCTTTGGTTTGAGTTGCCATTGTTAGCCGTCAGCCATCAGCTATCAGCCATCAGTCAAATCTCCGAGAGCTGATCGCTGACAGCTGAGAGCTCATTCTAATTCAGTACTTCTTTCGCCTGCTCGTCGGCGGCAATCATAAACGACGCATCGAACGGCACCGAATCCATCGACACGGGAATCTTCTGCAAACCTGTCGGCGTCGGCGCGTAGCAGAACCACCGTCCTTCTTCCGGAACGAAGTTCACGAAAAACATCTGACCATTGATTTCGAATCTCAATTCTTGTCCTCTTTCCTCACCCGCAAACTTAAACACGCTTCCGAGGTCGTTGTAGCGCCGTGTTGCGGTCACTAGTCGAAATAAAAAGCCGCAACCATCGAAGCCGAAGCGCATCGCCTAAGAAACTTCGGGGGCGTTCGTCACGCCCCCGAAACTAGCAACTAGCCACTCGCAACTAGCAGCTTATTTCTTGTCCTCGACATCCACATACTCAGCATCAATCACGCCTTCATCTTTCTTCTGCTGAGACTGTCCGCCATCCGAACCTGCGCCCGGAGCGCCCGCTCCTGGTCCTCCAGAAGAAGGTCCGCCCGGCTGTCCGCCCTGCGCTTGCGTCGCTTTGTACATCTGCTCCGCCAGCTTGTGCGAGGCTGCTGTCAGCTTCTCTCGCGCCGAATCCATCTGCGCTTTGTCGTTTGACTCGATGGCCTTCTTCGCGTCGGCCAGCGCATTCTCCACGTCTCCGCGCTCGGAGCCCGAGATCTTGTCTCCGTGTTCCTTCAGCATCTTCTCGATGTTGTAGACCATCGAGTCGAGCTGGTTCTTCGCTTCGATCGAGTCGCGCTGCGCCTTGTCTTCGGCCGAGTGGGCGTCGGCTTCCTTCGCCATGCGCTCGACCTCTTCTTTGCTCAGACCCGAAGAGGACGTAATCGTGATCTTCTGATCCTTGCCCGTGGCGTTGTCCTTTGCAGTCACGTTGAGGATGCCGTTGGCATCGATGTCGAACGTGACTTCGATCTGCGGCACTCCGCGCGGAGCCGGCGGCAGCCCGGTCAGGTGAAACTTGCCGAGCGTGCGGTTCTGCGCCGCCATCGGACGCTCGCCCTGCAGCACGTGGACTTCAACCGAGGTCTGCGAATCGGCCGCGGTCGAGAACGTCTCCGTCTTCTTGGTCGGAATGGTCGTGTTGCGCGGAATCATAGGAGTCGCCACGCCGCCCAAAGTTTCGATCGAGAGCGTCAGCGGAGTTACGTCGAGCAAGAGCAGGTCTTTCACCTCGCCCTTGAGCACGCCGCCTTGAATCGAGGCGCCAACCGCGACGACCTCATCCGGGTTCACGCTCTTGTTGCCTTCCTTGCCGAACAGCTCCTTCACCAGCGCCTGAATGCGCGGCATACGAGTCTGTCCGCCGACCAGAACGACTTCGTTGATCTTGCCGGTGTCGACGCCCGCATCCTTCATGCACTGCCGGCAGGGGCCAACCGAGCGCTGGATGATGTCTTCAACCATCGACTCGAACTTCGCCCGCGTCAGCTTCTTCACCAGGTGCTTCGGACCGCTGGCATCCGCCGTGATGAACGGCAGGTTGATCTCGGTCTCCATCGTGGTCGAGAGCTCGATCTTGGCGCGCTCAGCCGCGTCGCGCAGACGCTGCAGCGCCATCTCGTTGCCCTTGCCGCGCAGGTCGAGTCCTTCATCTTTCTTGAACTCGTCAATCAGCCAGTCGACCAGCTTCTGGTCGATGTTGTCGCCGCCGAGGTGCGTGTCGCCGTTGGTCGCCTTGACCTCGATGACGCCCTCGCCGACTTCGAGAATCGAAATGTCGAACGTGCCGCCGCCAAAGTCGTAGACGGCAATCGTCTCGTCCTTGCCCTTGTCGAGCCCGTAGGCCAGCGCGGCTGCCGTCGGCTCGTTGATGATTCGCTTTACCTCGAGCCCGGCAATCTTGCCGGCATCTTTGGTCGCCTGCCGCTGCGCATCATTGAAGTACGCGGGCACGGTGATGACCGCTTCGGTGACTTTTTCGCCAAGGTAGTCTTCGGCCGCCTTCTTCAGCTTCTGAAGAATCAGCGCCGAAATCTCGGGCGGGGTGTATTCCTTCCCCTGCGCCAGCACGGCGACGTGATCGCCCTGGCGCGTAACCTTATATGGAACCATCTTCAACTCTTCACTGACCTCGTCGAAGCGCCGTCCCATAAAGCGCTTGATCGAGTAGACCGTGTTCTCCGGATTGGTAATGGCCTGCCGCTTGGCAACCTGTCCCACCAGCCGTTCGCCGGTCTTGGTGAACCCAACCACGGAAGGGGTAGTCCGGCCACCTTCTTCATTAGGGATGACCTTGGGCTCGCCGCCCTCCATAACCGCCACGCAGGAGTTGGTGGTGCCGAGGTCAATTCCGATAATCTTGCTCATGTCTTTCCTCCTGAAATCCTCTCAAATCCCTATTTCTTTGAAAATAAGTGCAATAGAATCAAATGCCTATGCATTGCGTTTCCTGCAATGATAGGACTTGAGTGAATTACTGTCAAGGTTTTAGATGCGAAAAGCGAGCGGCGGGATTCCGCGCCGTATGTCCTTCTTGAGCTGGAAGGTCCGCATTTTGCTTTGACATGTGTATCACATGAAAGTATGTTATAAGCATGCTAGGCACGAAGATGATCCAACTGCGCAACGTCCCCGACGCCCTGCATCGCACTCTCAAAGCTCGTGCGGCGATGGCCGGGATGTCGCTATCGGACTATCTTCTTGCGGAGATCAGGGAAGTGGCCGAGCGGCCGACGCTGGCCGAGTTCCGCGAGCGGCTCCATCAACGCAAGCCGGTAGCCGCCGAATTCGATACCGCACGCCTCGTTCGAGAAGAGCGGCCCGTCCGGTGATCGTCCTCGATGCGTCGGCCGCAATCGACTGGTTGCTTCAAACTCCTCCGGGGCAGGCCATCGAAAATCGAATCTTTTCGCGAAACGAATCGCTCCATGCCCCGCACCTTCTCGATTTAGAGGTGGTCCAGGTTTTGCGGCGACTGGCACGCGAAGGAGCGATCTCGGCAGTACGGGCCGAACAGGCGGTTGACGATCTGCTCGCCCTCCGCCTCACCCACTACCCGCATTTCGCCTTGCTCCCGCGAATCTGGCAACTCCGCCAGAACTTCTCCGCGTATGACGCAGCCTATGTCTCTCTAGCGGAGGCGCTCGGCGCTTCACTAGTCACGAGAGACGGCCGTCTCGCGTCTGCGTCGGGCCATCGCGCAACTATCGAGCGTTTCTGATTTGTTTCTTTGATCGTTACGCTTGAACCCCACGTTGACCTCGGTGTCTCGTCTCCGTCCAACCTAAGGTGCGCACACAGCGCCTTTCCCTCACTCCAATGCTGCCGACCCGGCACTCATCCCAACTCCAGCGCAACTCGCCCCATTCCGAACTCTCGCTCTCTCGTTGTCGTACCATATACAGTTTCCGCAAAAGGAGCGTTAACGCATGATCCGCCGTCTCCTGCTTTTCATCTTCTATCTCTCTCTCGCAGCGTTAGCTTCGTCAGCTGCCGCGCAGCAATGGGCGCCGCCGACGCAAACCAAGACGCTCTCGAACGGTCTCCGAGTCATCGTCTCTGAAGATCACTCCGCGCCCACGATCGGCATTTGCGTCACTTACGGCATCGGCTTTCGGCTCGAGCCCGAGGGCCACACCGGCTTCGCGCATCTTTTCGAGCACATGATGTTCGAAGGCACGCCGGTTTCGCCCAAAGGTGTCTTTGACCAGGTCGCCGAATCCGGCGGCGGCTTCATCAACGGCGACACGCGCTACGACTTCACCGAGTACATCGAGAGCGCCTCGACCGCCGCGCTCGACCCGCTCCTCTGGCTCGAAGCCGACCGCATGAAGACGCTCGATTTCTCCAACAAAAATCTCGAGAACCAGCGCAATGTGGTCGAAGAAGAAGTCCGCGTCAACGTGCTGAATCAGCCCTACGGCCTCTTCTACGCCATCGATCTGCCGGGTAAGGCATACGACACCTATCCCAATGCGCACAACTTTTACGGCGATTTCAAGGACCTCGACGCCGCCAAGATTGAAGACGTGCAATCCTTCTATGAGCACTACTATGCGCCCAACAATGCTGTCCTGGCGATCGTCGGCGATGTAAAGACTGACGAAATATTTGCCAAGGTCGAGAAATATTTCGGCGCCCTACCGCAGCGCCAGGTGACTCCCAAGCCCGATCTCACCGAAAAGGTGCAAACCGCCGAACGCCGCTCCAGGCAAGAAGACAAGCTCGCAACGTTACCCGCCCTCGCCATCGGCTACCGCATGCCGCCGAAGACATCCCATGAATCTGTCGTCGCCGCCATGACCGGGGAAATCCTGCACAACGGTCAGGCCTCACGCCTCTATCAATACCTGGTGAAGGAAAAGCAAGTCGCGACCGAGGTCCAGGGTGGCGTCAACTGGCCGCTCGGGACGTTCCTCGAATACTCCGGGCCCACGCTCATGACCTCGTTCATCATCTATCCGGCGAACCTCAAGGGCGACGATGTCATGGCCGCCTTCGATGCCGCGGTCGAATCGCTCGCACGCACCGGCCCTAAGCCCGAGGAACTCGAACGCGTCCGCACCAAGATGCGCTCCGACTGGTACGACCAGCTTGAAATTCCAGTCAGCCGGGCCAGCGCTCTCTCCCACGCTGCCCTGCTCGACGGCGATCCTATGCGGGTCTATTCCGTTCCTGATGACTTCAACAAAGTCACGGCCGACGAGGTCCGCGCCTTTGCCGCCAAGTACCTCGTCAAGGCCAATCGCACCATTATCGACCGCGTGCCCGCGCCGAAATCCGCATCTGGCGCCCAGGGAGGACAGCAATGAAAATCGCCCGCAGCCTGATCGCATTCCTTTTTCTTGCTGCCACCTTCACCTACGCGCAGAAGGAGCATGCGCTCCCCAAGGAACTGCCCCCCTATGGTCCGCTAGCGCCTGTCCGTGCCCCCGAGGTTAAGACCATCCAGTTCGAGAACGGCCTTACCGTCTGGATCGTGTCGCGCTCGGGTTTCCCAAAAGCTACGGTCGAATTGGTGGTCCGCGGCGGTCTCGCTGCCGATCCCAAGGATCGCCCTGGAATCGCTGAGGTCCTGGCCAACGCAGTAACGCAAGGCACGAAGGCCCGCACGGCCCGTCAGATTGCCGAACAGATCCAGGCCGCCGGCGGAGACCTTTCGGCGAGCGCGACTCGCGACGGCATCATCGTCAGCACCAGCGTTCTCGCCGATGAATTCACCCAGGCGCTTCCCGTGCTCGCGGATGTGGCGGCCAACGCCTCGTTCCCAGACAACGAAGTCGCAATTGCCAAGCGCAACGTCAACGATTCGCTGCGCCAGAACGAGGCGGATCCTACCTTTCTCGCCAATCGCGCCTTAGCCAAAGAGATTTTTGGAGATCATCCGTACAGCGTTGTCTCGCCGACGCACGCCTCGATCGAGCAGACCACGCCGACCGAACTGCGCCAGGAATTTGCCCGTCGCTTTCAGCCCAGGCAGGCGTTGCTGATCGTGGTTGGGCCTCTCAGCGCGTCCGAGGCAGAGGGTGCCGTTCGCAAAGCCTTCGAATCGTGGAAGGCCGGGCAGGGCTCAGCAGTGCCGGAGACGCCCAAGCCGGAGATGAAGTTCGTTCATTCCGTGTTTCTGGTGCCGCGTCCGGGCTCGGTGCAGACCACACTGGGTCTCGGTTTTTCCGGCCCGCGCCGTCGCGATCCCGATTACGAAGCGGCGCAAACCGCCAATGCGGTCTTCGGCGGGATGTTCGGCTCGCGTCTGACGCTCAACATCCGTGAGGACAAGGGCTACACCTACAGCCCGGGTTCGGCGCTCCGCACCTACCGCCAGGCCGGGTTCTTTTCAACTCAGGCCGACGTGCGCAATGCCGTTACCGGCGCCTCCTTTAACGAGATGACTTATGAACTTAACCGCATGGCCACGGTTGCTCCGACAGAAACCGAGATGACGCAGGCCCGCCGCTTTCTGGTTGGGCTGCTCGCCATCGGCCTGCAATCCGGTGCGGGCTTGGCCAACCAGCTAACCAGCTACTGGGTAGATGGCCTTCCACCCGAGGAGATCGGCAAGCACAGCGAGCGCCTGGAAAAGGCAAGTCCGGAAGAAGTCGCCGCCGCTGCCAGAAAGTACTTTTCTGCCGCGCGCGCGACAGTAACTGCGGTAGGAGAAGAAAAAGTAGTGAAGCAGGAACTTGAGCCTTTTGGGTTAGAGGTAAAACAGGTCGAGTAACGTAACGTGTGGCGCGGGCATTCCTGCCCGCGCTGCGGATTCGCTGAATAGGAGAACAGCCCTCGGATGGGAACCTAATCTCTCACTATTCGAATTTGGCCCTGAAATCGGCATCCACCACAGCCGGACCTGACCGAATCGAGGCGTTGCGAAACACCAGATGGTATTGCTGCCGCTCTCCATACGTCGGAGTTAAGTCCCACTGGATGTCGGCATGTGTCGCCGGCTTCTGAAAGTGAATGCTCACACTTTCTTCATTCCTCGCAAACTCCTGAAACGCTCCTTCGTTCATGAGCGCCACTTCAACTGCACACCCGCGTCCCGCCTTCTGGCCTGCCTCCAATGTACGGAAGCTTCCTTCCAATCTCGGATGTGCCATGTGTGGCGGTATCTCCACTCGAAAGGTCTGGTATGTCCTGATGGAGAGGCGGCCGTTCAGAAAGTGAATCGGTATTCCATTGGCTAGCGGGAAAACATGATCGATTGGTGAAGAGGGAACGGTCGAAGCGGGCAACACACTGCGACTACGCTCGGTCTTCGATGGCGGGTCTTCGGCCAGGACTCCATAAACTGTCACGTCGTTCCCCTCAGGAAGCCCAGCTGTGCTCAAGCTCCGAGGAGCCTGCTCGCTGATCGATGCCTCGCGTTGCCACCACGTCGTCCCGACTCCGCCCAGCACTCGAAGCGCCAGCCCGCCTAGCGCAAGCAGCAGAATGCCTAGCATTAAGTGAAAAAGACTTCCTAGGCTGTTTCGCATCTCCGCTTACCTTCCCATCCTCCAAAACGTTACAGTATGGCCGCCAGCCATGGCGGTGCCTAGATACCAGCCGTAACAAGGACGTAGGTCTCTTGACATCTCACATTGGTAAGTGCCGAGCATCACAGACAAGCGGGAGGTTTCATCTGACTGTGGACTAGCTTCCCGCCACAACCGGAAGAGTCTCTCTTTTGGGGCATTCCGTGCTACAGTTTGCGGCGTCAGTGTTTTCGATTCGTTCTTCCTGAGAACAGAGAACTAAGAACAGTTTTCCCAGATCGCGCACGTCCAATAGAGACTTTCTTGGAGGTCCCATGCGACGCCTTAGCGTATTGCTGTTGATGCTGATTGCCCTGCGTCTTTCCGCCGCACCGCCCCAGCAGACCAGCTACAACCCGCAAGTCCAACCCGAAACACCCACCATCACGACTTTCGACGCTCCCGACGCGGGCAAAGGAGCCATGCAAGGCACAGTCGGTTTCAGCATCAACACCGGCGGAGATATCGCGGGCGGATACATTGCTTCCGGCAATTCAAACGTTGCGTATGGCTTTGTGCGAGTTGCTGCTACCGGCGCGATCACCGAGTTTCATGCACCCGATGCCGGGTCCAGCCAGAACCAGGGAACGTTTCCTCTGGCGATTAGCTCCAAGCAAGTGATTGCCGGGATGTACGCGGACTCGAGCAACGCCTATCACGGCTTTGTGCGCTCGGCCACCGGAGCGATCACCGAGTTCGACGCTCCAGGCGCGGGCACCGGCGGACACCGTGGAACGACTCCGACAAGCATCAACACCGGCGGCGTGATCGCTGGGGCCTACGATACAGGAACCTATCAGACGACATCGGTGTGGCACGGTTTCGTACGCACCGCCAAGGGCGCGATCACCTCGTTTGACGCTCCCGGCGCAGGCACCGGCGACAAGCAGGGAACTCAACCGCCGATCAGCATCAACACCGGTGGCGTCATCACGGGGACATATCGTGACTCGAACTACGTCTATCACGGCTTTGTGCGAACCAAGGCTGGCGCAATGACAAGCTTTGACGCCCCTGGCGCGGGCTCGGGTTCGGGACAGCACAAAGGGCTGCAATTTCAGGGAACGATTCCCACCGCCATCAATTCCAAAGGGGTAATCGCCGGAGTGTATTCCGACGCGAACTTCGCCAATCATGGATTCGTGCGCGCGGCTGATGGCACCGTCAACGCCATCGATATTCCCGGCGAGGGCGGAGCCGGCACTCTGGGGATACTTCCAACTAGTATTAATACGGCGGGCACGATAGCCGGGCTCTACTCAGACTCAAATGGTGCAGTCCACGGTTTCGTGCGCAGCAACAAAGGCGTGATTACGACCTTTGATGTTCCCGGCGCCGGCAGTAGCGGCTTTCCGCAGGGAACGGGTGCCTTCAGCATGAACACGAAGGGAACGATCGCCGGGACTTACGTCGATACGAACAACGTGATCCACGGATTTTTCCGCACACCGAAGTGAGATCAAGTTCTGCTTGGGTTGAGAAGCCCCGCCGGGAAGGTAAGTGCAGGCGGAGTTCTGAGCTCGAAGCTCACAGCTGATGCCTGATGGCTCCCCGCTAAGAGTTGCTCCCATACCGGAAGCACTCGACTGCGTGATCGTTGACCATGCCGGTGGCCTGCATGAACGCGTAGCAGATCGTCGATCCAACGAACGTGAAGCCGCGCTTCTTCAGGTCCATGCTCATGGCGTCCGATTCGGGCGTGCTTGCGGGAATCTTTCCGCCCAGCCGCCGGGCGTTCACCTTGGGCGCGCCACCCACGAATTGCCAGATATAGCGGTCGAATGACCCGAACTCTTTCTGCACTGCTAGAAATGCTTTAGCGTTCGAGATCGCCGATTCGATCTTTAGGCGGTTGCGGACGATTCCTTCGTCCGCCAGCAGCGTCCGAGCCTTCTTCCGGTCATAGCCCGCCACCTTGGATGGGTCGAAGCCGTCGAAGGCACGGCGATAATTGCTACGCTTGCGCAGTATCGTGTCCCAGCTAAGCCCCGCCTGCGCCCCTTCCAGAATCAGGAACTCGAACAACGCCCGGTCTTTATGCTGGGGGACGCCCCACTCCCGGTCGTGGTAGCGAATGGCGAGCGGATTCGTGGCCCAGCGGCATCGGATGAGGCCATCATTCGGGTCGGATTTTGCGTCGCTCCCGGGCATTTCAGTATTCGTGGTCACAAGCGCCAACATGATAAATGAGGCAGCCCGGCCTTGAGGCTGGCGCGGACTCTGGCGGTGTTTGTGACCTAGCATGGCCCTTATAATCAGTAAGATGGAGCGTGGAACTACTACTCCGCAAGAAGTACAATTGAATAATCATGAGCATTCTTACTAACAGCACGCTTGAAACGAAGGCAGCGGAAGAAATTTGTAAGAGGGTCAAGAAACTTGGGTACACGACGTCCGGTCGGGTCCGCCTTTATGGTGAAGAGTTGGAAGTGGTCTCGGAGCCGTTTTTGGAAGCAGAAGGAATTGCAGTTCACGTCAAGAGCCGAAAGAATCCCAAGGTTAGAGTCGTGCGCTTGCCATCTACGGTGGTTCAAACCGTGAAGGGAAGCCGCGTAGCGTAGGGGGCGCGGACATTTCCGCTTCGCGCGGCACTTCTCCTAGGTACTGGGTTCAATCCCGCGCAGTGACAGAAGTCAGAGTTTGTTCATCCGTTTCCTCCGCCGGTTAAAAGTTCCATTTGAGCGCGAACTGCATGATGCGCGGCGGATTCTGGTAGTTGATGATCTGCAAGCTCCCAAATCCATCACTTGGTAGGAGGTAGCAGTGCTGCGTGGCGCTCACTCCATCGCCGCAGGTTGTCGAGCCATCGGGATTGTCGCCAAATGACGCGGCGGCGTATTGATTTGCCAGCACGCCCGTTCCATTTTGCACATAGTAGTTGGCGTGGTTAGCGACGTTGAACACCTCAGCCTGCAGAGTCACAACGTGACGCTCGGTGATGTTGAAGCGGCGAGAAAGGCTGAGGTCAACCTGTTGGGTCCATGGGCCATAGAAGGAATTCAAACCTACAAAGGGGCTGGGCGCAGCGGCATTGATGCCGAGGGCCGAGTTCGCTGTGCCCTGCAATGCGGCGCTGTTGTTGACCGGGCTTTCCAATGCGCTTGTGTCGAGCAGCGCCGCGTACGGTCGGCCCGACGCGAACTGCATCACCGTGGTCAGCTTCCAATCGGATAGCACCTTGCGCATGGCTCCGGGGCCGACAATCCCGTTCACCGACGGTTCGTAGACCCCGGCGAACGAGAGCCGGTGACGCTGGTCCAACAGATAAGGCGCGTGGGTGTTGGCGAAGTCGAACTGATTATTGAAGTCAACTCCGCGCGACATGATGTTCTTGGAGAACGTGTAGGCAGTTTGGAAGGCCAATCCGCGATGGAAACGGCGCTGCCCCTGGATGAAGAACGAATTGTAGTTATTGACACCCGGGCTGATAAGTGCATTGATCTGGCCGAAGCTGGAACTAATGCGTCCCTCGCCGAGAACATTCGGATCGAGAGTGGGGAGCACGACGGATTGGCCGCCCTCGCAATCGTCAGCCACTCCGGCCGTAGAGGGGCAGAGTGTGTAAGTCGTCTGCCCGGTGGGCTGGTTCAGATTCAAGTCGTAAGCGCTCGATGCGATCAGGTGTACTCCATGACTCCACGCGGTGCCCGCTGTCAGAACGGTGTCGCGCGCGATTTGGTGCTCAATTTGCAGGTTCGCTTCCAGGACGTACGGGAATTTAAAGTGCGGGTCCACTAGCGAGATGTCGGGCGCCGAGAACAGAGATGGATCGGTGATCTGGTTGGGAAAGAGAGCGATCTGCTGATTGGGCGCGAGGGTGGGGTCATAATCCAGCGTTACCGACGCCTGCTGCGAGAGCAGCCCGTTAGATACCACAGCATTACGGTAATTCAGGCCATTCAGGTTCTCGTAGAACCAGCCAAAGCCGCCGCGAACAACCATACTCTCCAGCGGCTGCCATGCGAATCCAAATCGAGGAGCAATGCGTTGGTACTGATTCGCGAATTGTCCAGTGAGGGGAAAAGCGGGATTGGCGGTTGGTTGCGGATAAATCTGGAAGTCCTCCCGGACGCCCAGATCGAGCGTGAGTCTGGGCCTTATCTGGTAAGTATCGTGAAAGTAGAAGCCGAGATATGGAACGTTGAAGGAAAATTTCGGCTGGCCCGTGCTTTGAAAATAATTGTCGTAGCGGCCAATCGCGTAACTTTCGAGATCGGTAAAGGTGTACGTCCCGCGGAAGGTGCCGTTTTGCGCCTGTGCATCGGGGTCGAAGCCGCCGAAGGCGAGATCAGTCAAGTGGGTGCGTGTAAATTCGAGACCGAACTTGAAGGTATGCTTTCCGTGCAGGTAGCTGATGTGATCGGAAAACTGCCACGTTGCTTCGTTCGTGCGTCCACCCGCGAACCCGGCGTTTCCGATCTGGAAATTGGAGCCCCCGGAATTGTCATCATCTCCACCGCCGGGGGAGAGCAGAATCGTGGGGAGCACGGGGTCCATCAATCCGGTAGGCGTGGAGTACTGGTCGTCGCGCGAGAAACTTCCATGCATTTCATTGAGAAGATTGCTGCCGTAGGCGTGGCTCCAACCGGCGCTGGCGTGATAGTCGCGCACAAAGGCGTTAGCGAGCGTGCTTTTTCCAAACAGTGCGGTTTGCGGACCAAGAATGAATCCGCTCGGCGAATCGAAGCGGTTCCAATTGAGGCTCAAGTAAAAGCGGTCATCTCTCGCGTCGCGGTAGTCGATCCTGGAAAAGAGCGACCAGTCGCGGCGATACCTGGGCTGAATGCCCAGGTTCGACTGAATTCCATTGAGCACGTTGGCGACGTTCTGCAGATATGCTGGGTCAGCGGGATCGGGCGAATTGCTGTCGAGAGGAACAGGCAACAAGCCGTTGGGGGTTGGCAGCACGGTACCGTCATCTAAGCCGAACGTATCGGCGACGTCGATGTTGGTGAACGCGGAATTGAGCGCGGTAATGGGATTCTTATCGATCTGCTGTTCGTAGTCGGCAAAGAACCAGAGGCGATGAGCGATGAGCGGGCCTCCGACACTCCCACCAAACTGTTGCAGGATGTCCACCGGGCGCGGAATCCCGGCAGCCTTGTCGATGGCGTCATTGGCGCCTGTGCCGGAGTTGCGGTTGTAGTAGAAGGCGTTGCCGTGAAACTGGTCTCCGCCCGAGCGGGTGACAACATTGACGAAACCGGTGGCCGCCCCGCCATACTCGGCACGAAAAGGAGAGACGGCAGTCTGGAACTCTTCGATGGCGTTTTCGCCAAAGATGTAGGGCACTTTCTCGCCGCCGCGGGCGTTGCCGAAATAGTTGCTGGTCGCACTGGCTCCGTCAACGCTGAACGAATTCGCGCCGTTGGCATTCGCATAGCCGGTATCTTCGCCGCCTTGCTCACCCGCAAAACTCACCAGGCCGTTCTGGCCGTCGGGGCTGGCGTTGGGGCTAAGCAAGGCAAAATCCAGGAACCGGCGTCCATTCAGCGGCAGGTCGTCGAGTAATTCGCGGCTTACGACCGAACTCTCGTGAGAGTCCTCAGTTTGCAGCAAGGGCGACTCGCCGGTCACGCTCACGGTTTCGGCCCCCGGTCCGGGCTGAAGACGCGCATGAACCGCGGTGGTTTGACCGATTTGGACCAGTACGTTGTCCACGATTTCCGTGCGAAATCCGCTAGCGGCGACGGAGACCTCGTACACGCCTACTGGCTGCGACGGGAAAACAAACGCGCCGTCGGCGTTGGTTTCATGCGTGAGTCTTTGCCCGGTAGCCCGCGACGTAAGCGTAATAGTGGCGGCTTGTATCACTGCGCCCGAGTTGTCGCTAACGACCCCGCGGATAGAACCATAGGTGACGTTCGCCTGGCCGTGGGCCACGCTCATTAGGAATGCAAGGAGAAAGGGCGGGAAAAATGATCGTCTTAAAGCTTTCATGGCTTCACCCTGACAGTATTTCGACGGCGTCGCGATCGCGGACCGCAAAACACAGCGATTTCTTCTCCGTCTAGGAACGAACTATGGTCGTGGATGATTGCTAATGGTACGTAACATGAGAGTGAAAGGGTTGTGAAAAGCCTCCTACCGGCAATAAGAGGTTGCCTTCCGGTGCAATGAGATAAGGGATGCCAGGTCGAAGATGATTATTCTGTCAAAACTGAGATCCGCGCATTGACTCGTCATCGCGCACATTTTAAAGTTCTGTGATCGGATCGACCTCACCAAATGGACTCGCCCGATTCCATCTTCGATAGTCTCTGGCCGGCACCGCTCGGGCCGCTGGAACGGCAGGTGCATCGCGCTGTGTGGACGCTCGGTAGCGCCACAGTGCGCGAAGTGATTCAGGACCGCAAGATCTGGCAAACCTATAGCACAATCCTGACAACGATGGACCGGCTGCATCGCAAGGGGCTGCTGGATCGGGTGCAGGAAGGCAAGGCTTTCCGTTATTCAGCACGTTATAGCCCGGAAGAACTCGAACGCCGGACCGCCATGCGGGGATTGCAGCACTTACTGGAGTCGGAGGATGCTCCTCTCCACCTTTCTTATTTTGTGGAAGCCGTCGGTGCGCAAGACGAGAAGCTACTGGATCACTTGCAATCCATGGTAGAACGGCAGCGCGCGGAAATGCGCAACAAAAAGGGGGAAGAGAAGTGACGTTCGCGGCGCGCGGGCTGCTGGTTTCACTAGCGTTTTTCGCGGTGATTTACTGCGCTCTGTCGGTCGGAGTGGCGCTGTTCTGGCAGGCTGCGCGACGGTGGGCTGGCATAGGCGCTGCAAAGTTCCCTGGACTGCTCTTCGGTTTGCGCATCTCCTCTTTTGCAATTTCCCTCGTGATTACCTTGTTCCTCACATTCCCTTCATTCTGGATGATGGAGAGACATTCGCTCGACGAAGATGGTGGAACATTCGTGCTGGCGGGGTGTGCAGTGGTGATCCTGGCGGCTGGGGTCTTCCGCTTTTTGCGGGATCATTTGAGAACCTCGCGCGCGGTGAGAGCGTGGGGGATAAGGGGCGAAGTTGCTTCTCCCGGGTTGGCTCGCACCCAACGCGCGCCTATGTGGAGTGTGGAGGTCCCTCTGCGGGCGTCCGCTGGCGCGCCTGCGCTCATTTTAGTCGGGCTGCGGAGACCTCGGGTGATGATCTCTGATGCGGCCCTCGCCGCGCTCAGCGAAGATGAATTACAAGTAGCGATGCGTCACGAGGTGGGGCATCGCCGGTCATGGGATAACCTGAAAAAAATTCTGATCAGCGCAACACCGTTTCCGGGAATGAATCAGTTGGAGAAAGCATGGCGCGAGGCCGCGGAATTGGCGGCAGACGATGCGGCGGTCGAAAATCGTCAGGAGGCCCTGGATCTCGCGGCGGCTCTGATCAAGCTTTCACGGTGTTCGAAGCGGCCGGCCGAGCCGGCTTTGGCGAGTGGGCTGATGTGCGGCTCGTTGTCGATCACGACGCGGGTCGAAAGGCTGCTGGCGTGGCGGAATTCCTCAGATCGCCGACGCGCGTGGCCCTGGGCACTTTCCCTTGTGCTTGCCTTAACCTTTGCGATCGTTACCCACTATGACGCTAGTTTGGCGCTGACTCATCGGCTGACCGAGTTGCTGGTGCCGTAGGGTCCGGATCTGAAAAGACAAAAACCCCGAAAACCACCAAGGACACGAAGGACCACGAAGGGCGTATCGCGTACCTTGATGCTTAGCTGTCGCCCGTAGTCAACCCTTGCTTCCATCGTCTACCATCACAGCGATGGAAGTTCTCCAGCAATTATTTGAAGAACGCTTTGGCGTGGCGCCTTCGCGCGTCCAGCCCTTGCAGGGGCAGTTGAGCGCATCCGGGCGCAAGATTGTGCGGCTTACGGGCGAGCGCGATGGAAAGAGTCTTCGCTCGATCGGCATTCTCTACGACGTGCGGGAAGAGAATGTTGCATTCCTTGAATTCTCGCGGCACTTCCGCCGGCATGGTTTGCCCGTGCCGGAAATCTATGCCGAAGAGCTGAGCCGGGGCGCTTACCTGGAGCAGGATCTTGGCGATACGACGTTGTTCGAATTCTTGTCGCAACATCGTACGGGCGCTTCGATTGCTCCTCCGGCGGTGGAGGCATACCGCAAGGTCGTCGCGTGGCTGCCGAGGTTTCAGATCGAGGCGGGACGAGATCTCAACTACAAGGTTTGCTATCCACGCGCCAGTTTCGATCGTCAGTCGATTGCCTGGGACCTGAATTACTTCAAGTATTACTTCCTTCGGCTGGCGGGAGTTTCTTTCAACGAGCAGGCGCTGGAGGATGACTTCAGCCGGCTGACGAAGTTTCTTCTGAGCGCCGACCGCGATTATTTTCTATATCGCGACCTTCAGTCGCGGAACGTCATGCTGTTCGAAGGCGAGCCCTATTTTCTCGATTACCAGGGCGGGCGCAAGGGCGCTCTCCAATATGACATTGCGTCGCTTCTCTACGACGCCAAGGCAGATCTGCCGCCGGAACTACGGCACGAGTTGCTTGACCGCTATCTCGATACCCTGACAGATGTGCTCGCGGCGGCCAGCCGGGGAGCGAAGGATGTCCGCGCTGTTTTCATGCAGCATTATTACGCGTACGTCTATGTACGCATCATGCAGGCGCTGGGCGCGTATGGATTCCGCGGGTTCTACGAACGCAAGACACACTTCTTGCAAAGCGTGCCCTATGCTTTAAGAAACATCCGCTGGCTCCTGCACAATGCCGAACTGCCGGTGGCCCTGCCGACGTTGATGGAAGCGTTCAAGGCTATGGTGGCGTCGGAGAAGTTGCAAGGCGTAGCTTCGGCAGCGGGCAAGCTCACGGTATGCGTTGGCAGCTTTTCATTCCATCGCGGCCTGCCCGTGGATGAAACTGGCAACGGCGGAGGATTTATCTTTGACGGTCGTAGCTTGCCGAATCCCGGACGCGAGGAGCGATTCAAGCCGCTGACCGGCAGAGACGGGCCAGTGATCGAGTACCTGGAGCAGCAGGACAGCGTGCGGCAATTCCTGGCGAATGTGATTGCACTCGTTGACCAGAGCGTGAGCAATTACCAGAGCCGCGGTTTCAAGAATCTGATGGTGTCGTTCGGATGCACCGGAGGACAGCACCGGTCCGTTTATCTTGCCGAGCAAATCGCCCGGCATCTGCGCGGGAGCGACGGGGTCGAGGTGATTTTGCATCATCGCGAACTGGAGAAGAGGCAGTCATGAAAGCGATGATTTTTGCGGCGGGGCTGGGGACGCGTCTGCGTCCGTTGACGAACGATCGCCCCAAAGCGCTGGTGGAGATCGGCGGCCGCACGCTGCTGGAGATTACGCTGGAGCGGCTGCGCGAGTTCGGTGTGCGCGAGGTCGTGATCAACGTGCATCACTTTGCGGACAAAGTAGCGGAGTACCTGGAAGCGCGCGATTATTTCGGGATGCGAATCGCGATTTCGCGCGAAGACGACTTGCTTCTCGACACGGGCGGCGGGCTCAAGAAGGCGGCACCGCTTTTTCTCGACGATGCGCAGGCGGTCAAGGCGGACGACCCGATCGTCGTGCACAACGTCGATGTCTTGAGCACGATTGACCTGGCAAAGATCGCGGAGACACATCGCAAGCGGAAGGCCTTAGCGACCCTGGCCGTGCAGGAGAGAAGGACATCTCGGTATCTACTATTCGACGAAGAGATGATTTTGTGCGGGAGGCGCATTGGGCAGGTAGCGACGGCGGAGGTGGTGCGTCAGTCGCGGATGGCGCAGCCCCTGGCATTTGCGGGGATACACGTCATCTCACCACGGCTTTTTTCGAAGCTCACTGAGGATGGCGCGTTTTCGATCGTTGCCTCGTATCTGCGCCTGGCTGGTGCAGGAGAGCGGATCACCGGATTTCGTGCCGATGGCGCCTATTGGAGGGACCTCGGCCGGCCGGAAGATCTGGTGTGGGCAGCGGAAGATCTGCGTGCCCGGCGCGTCGAAACGTAGTGATTAGTCACGCTGAGATCGGAAAAACCATAGGGTACACGGGGTTTCACATGAACTGCTGGCCGAGCGTCACATGACGCCGTATAACTGGTCACAGCCATTTGAAACGCTCGATCGGAGAATGCGAGTGAGGCGAAACGCGGCTCGTGCCGGGACGGGAAAGGAGACTACCATGTATCCAACAGCGAGAGATTGGTTGATCTTCCTTCTTGTGAGTGTCTTGATCGGCGCCGTAGGCGTGTCCGCAGCCGGAGGGCAAACTGGCGCAGGGACCTTGCCCTCTAATCCACCTGCTGCTTCCGACCAACAGTCTGTCGATCCAACCTCCGGAAAGCAACTCTATGGCGCGTATTGTGCCCTCTGTCACGGCCCTGATGGCAAGGGCGGAGGCCCATTCTCGCCGCAGCTGAAGGTTCCACCTCCCGATCTTACGCAATTGCTGAAAAATAACCATGGTCTGTATCCGGAGATGCGGGTGAGGGAAGCGATCGATGGGGAATTCGCCAAGCCATCCCATGGTTCGAGTGAAATGCCGATCTGGGGACCGGTTTTCCGCGAGATGGCGCACGGGAAGCGGGACAGCGCGCAAGTGAGAATCAATAGCCTGGTTAAGTACCTGGAGTCGATCCAGCAGAGATAGGCTGTTGTACTCCAGGCTCTCAAGTTGGGCTTTGGCGATTCAAGCAAATGGCTGTAGCAAAGTGATTGCCGTCCCGCCTCGGATTCGGTAATATCTCGCGATGCCTAATCGTCGGGGTGTGCTCAATCGTGTGCTGCGGGGTTTTGCCGCAGGTCGTGCGCTGTCTTCCTACGGTCGCTCGCTAGCCGCGATCTCAACCATGTTACTGTTGGCCTCGCTGGCTTTCGCGCAAGCGACCGACACCTCCAAGCCCCAGGATCAGGGCACCCAGAAACCGTCGGCCGGGACCGCCGCAGTCAAGAAGCCGGCTGACGCGGTGTCGCTCCTCGACGAAAAGTCGATTATCTTTCCTGACATCGCCGCCAGCAACCAACCGCTCAGTCCCAGCCAGAAATTCGAATTGTTTGTCGACAACAGCATCTCCGTGCATACGATTCTCTACATTGGGGTCGCTTCAGCGGTGTCGCAGGCCGACAACTCGCCCACCGGCTACGGCCAGGGATGGGACGCCTACGGCAAGCGCTTCGGCTCGGGGATGGCCCGCAACGCCTCTGCGGAATTCTTCGGAACCTTCCTCCTCTCTTCGGCGATGCATACTGATCCGCGCTTCTTCCCTGATCAAAATCCGACTTTCGGCCAGGCGGTCGGGCATTCGCTGAAGCGAATCTTCATTACTCATCGCGATTCAGGCGGTGAGGTGGTGGACGTTCCCGGGCTCACAGGACCGCTGCTTGCCGAGGGGTTGGCCAATGTCTACTGGCCGGATCGCAACCGCACGGTAGGCGATACGTTTATGCGCTACGGCATCGACATCGCGGCGCAAGCCGGCGGAAATCTACTCCGCGAATACTGGCCGGTGCTCTACCGTAAAATCTCCCACTCCGCGTCATCGCGCAAGCTCCGGGAGGCCGACGTGGCTGGCCAATAGCGGCCCTGAAAAAGAGCGTGGTTGAACTCCCAGCGCCCCGCATCTTAATATCGAGAATTACTTCGATACAATTGAATGGATCATAGGAGACGCGGATTGCGGAATCGCTGGAGTCGTACGCTATTTTGTTTGATCTTTCTAAGCTACATAGTCGTCCTGGCTGACGCTCAAACTGAAGAAAAACGCAACTTTCCACGGTTCAACTTCAATGCCGGCGGATCGTTCGGCATCGGGCGCGGGGACATGGGCGCGTTCGTCGGGAACTCGTTTGCTGGCGTGGGTGGCGCCGGATGGAACTTTAACCGGTGGGTGGGGGTAGACGCGGAATACATGTACTACAACATGTCGTTCCGGCCCAGCGTCGCGCTGAACCAGCAACTCGGCAGCGCGAACGGATCGCTGAACGTGGTGTCAATTAATGGCCTCATCCGTCCGCCGTATCATGTCGGGCGCTACGGGTTTTACGGAATTCTCGGTGCCGACTTCTTCGACCGCAACACCTACTCCAGCACAGGACCTTTGGCTCCAAATACGCTGTGCCAGCCTTCCTGGCGCTGGTGGGACATTTACTGCTTCAACCGTCGCGTACCGGCTTCTCCTACGCAATCCCTCGGCTCGTTCAGCAAGATCGCCGGTGGCTACAACTTCGGCGGCGGGCTGACCTACACCACCCCATACCTTCACCATGCCAAGATCTACGCGGAGTTTCGCATCCACCGGGCTTATTTCAGCGACTCTGATTTCTCGGTGTGGCCGATTACGGTCGGCTTGAGATGGTGAAGTAGCTCCAAGCTCCAAGCTTGCGATGCGAGCTTGTATGCAATTGTTGTTGTAGCTTCCGGATTCCGACCCTCTCTATCAGCCAAGTCATCAAGCTCAATCGAATTTGTTCTTGACTGCACGATACCTTGTAATACATAGTATTCGACGATGACCGGAGGCAATGGACCAGGGCGGTCTGCTTCTCAGCGGCGCGAGCCGGGTGCGCCGGAGATCAATGGCGGCGCCGAGAAATGGGAAGTGCAGCTGCGCAAGGGATGCCTCGAACTGGCCATCCTCGCCTCCCTCTGGAGCGGACGGCTCTATGGGCTCGAAATTCTCCGCCGCCTGGAAACCGATTCGGACCTGATCGTCTCCGAGGGGACGGCTTATCCATTGTTGAGCCGGCTCAAGTCGATTGGCCTGGTTGACTCGGAGTGGGTCGAATCGGATGGAGGGCATCCACGAAAGTACTACCGGCTGACCGCGGCAGGCAAGCAGCGCGCACTCGAGATGGCGGCGGTGTGGCGGGAATTTTCATCGAGCATGAGCAAGCTCCTCACACCGCTCGCCAGAGAAAAAGCCGGGAAGGAGAAATGAGATGAAGCTCGCGGCCGGCGGGAGCATATCGACAAATCAAACAAGTAGCGAGAGACGGATCGAGACTTATCTAGCAACCTTGCGTGGGGAGCTCTCCGGACTGAGCGCGGAGAGAGTGCTCGACATCGTAGAAGAACTTCGCGTCCATATTCGGGAGAAGAGCGCAACTGGCGGGCAGGTTAGGGCAGAAGTAGTCGAAGCGATTTTGTTGGCCCTCGGCAGCCCTTACGAATTGGCAGAGCAGTATCTCGCCGACGATTTGCTGGAGCGGGCGAAGAAGCGGCGCTCTCCGATTCTCCTCATCCGAGGACTGGCGCATTGGGCAAGCATGAGCGCTGCCGGGATGCTGGCTCTATTCGGATGCCTTGTCGGATATCTTCTCGGCGGGTCTTTCTTGCTGGCCGGATTTCTGAAGCCGATCCATTCGCACTCCGCAGGCCTTTGGAAGCTCGGCGAAGGTTCCTATTCGCTGCGCTTGGGCTTTGGCAGCGCGCCCGCAAACGCCACGGAATTGCTCGGCTGGTGGATGTTGCCGCTTGGATTGTTGCTCGGCGGCGGCGCTTGCTTCCTGACCACGCAGATTGTGTTGTGGTGCGCGCGGGAGTTTCGCAAGAATCGCGCCGTGACGTGAGGTGAACGCGATGGCCGGAAATAAGGAAGCATCAATCGGTTCGGCAATTGCCGTTTCTGGAAATGACCCCTCCAGACCCTTTCGGGGACAGCCCATCTCGCCCGCGCAGCGTTGGCTATCGCTTGCCGAGTTGGCCATTGGATCCGCCATCGTGATTGGGCACAACGTCTATCACGTGATTCCGAATGAGGTGCCAACCCTTTTTGTATTGGGATTACTCTCCGGGCGGTTGCGCGACGGATCGTGGCGGGCTCTCGGGTTTCGCTGGCCGGTGGCGTGGAAGAAGACGGTTCTGTGGGCGCTGGCCGCGGCGGCGCTGCGGATTCTGCTCGGCGCATTGGTCGTCGATCCTCTGACCGCACACTTCTGGCCCCCGGCGGTAGCGCCGAGCGGCATGAACGAAATCACCGGCCACTGGAAGACGGCGCTGCAATGGGTGGGTCTGGTCTGGACATTCGCCGCATTCGGCGAAGAGATCAGCTATCGCGGATACCTCCTCCGGCGGGCCGCGGATGCCGGTGGCCGATCCAAGCTTGCGTGGTGGGTGGGCGTGCTAATCGTAGCGGTGCTTTTCGGCTATGGACACTATTACAAGGGGCCGGCAGGAATCATTGACTCCGGTGTGGCGGGATTAATTCTGGCAGCGGCCTATGTGTTGTCGGAAGGAAACCTGTGGGTGTGCCTGCTGGCGCACGGGTTCATCGACACGTTTGGGGTGATCATGGTCTTCTTCGGGTGGGCGTCATAAGAGGAGCTGAGGAGTAGGAGGCGGGGGAGGGCAGGGACTCATGCCAGCAGGATATCAAGCCATCAAGTCGATAGTTGTCTTTTGCAACTCGTCAGCGGTCCTTACCAGGGACGCGTCCGCCGAAAATTGATCCTTGGCGGAGAGCATTGCCACCATCGCAGCGCTCAGTGAAACCGTATCGACATAAGCTCCGTCCGCAGAAGGATCTACCGCCGAAGCCACTTTGGTGACGGCAGCTTCCAGTTGAGCGTCAGCTTGCTGAAGACCTTGAAGAGCAATGGCAGAGAGATCCATGCACTTTGTCAATCGGCAACTTGGAATGATGACTTCATACCCGGCTGGGTAACGAAGGGTACGGCGAAGGTGGTTACCGCCGGAAACGGGCTTATTACTAAGGGCTTTTGACGATACGAAGAGAATGAGAAGGGACTGGCGCGCCCGGAGAGATTCGAACTCCCGACCTACAGCTCCGGAGGCTGCCGCTCTATCCAGCTGAGCTACGGGCGCGCGGACTTCTTGAGTTTACAACCTAACGCGGTTCTTCACCAACTGAGCCTTGTAGTTTCGTTTCGACGGCAAATCTACGCTGGTTTGTAGATCAGGCCGATGACCGCGCCCACGATGACCCACTGAATGAAGTAAGCGATGGACTGGTAGATGGTCAACGTGAGGCCGATCTGCAAGTTGATGTAGTTGTGGATTGCGAACGTGCAGACAGAGAAGAGCCCGATGAGAGCGCCGAGGTAGGCGCCTGATAGAATGCCGCCGCCCGCGGGATAGATTTTTGCATAGAGAATCGCAACGACCACGATCGCGATGAGGATGGCAACCATGCCGTAGGGCATCACCTTCATCATCTCTTCCTTGGGACGATAGACATTGGGGTACTTCATGAATTCAGTTTTCATCGATGGCCAAGCGGCGAACATGGCAAAGCCATAGACAAAGTAGGCGACCATCCCCCCGAGCGAGGCCAATGCAATGCGGACGTAGTTCACGGTCACTCCCGTTGTAGCGAGACTGTTTTCGCCGGAGAATTCTACATCAGACGATGCTGTCCATCTCAGCGACAATCTTGACTGATTGGTCACGACAAAGCCCCGCGAACGTTCCACAAAATTGCCCGATTTTCTGGTCAATCCCGGAACGCTGGCTCACAGCGTGTTTCCCTCCGGCTCGCGCCATACCACGGTCATCACCAGTCCCACGACAATTCCAATCGTGACCTCGATCCAGCGATGCAGCGCTACGATCCACGGCGATGCCATGTGTGGAATAAGAATCACAATGGCCAGCGTGATCCCCGCAAAGCGGTAGGAGTTCTGGCGATGAAAAAGCGCGCAGATCAACCCGAGAACAAAGACTCCGATGGCGAAGAGCCACCATGCCTGCGGGAACGAGCGCGCCAGCAGGCCTCCAGCGAGGGCTCCAAGGACCGTGCCGATGAAGCGCTCGCCAGAAATCTTGATGGTGGCGCCGAGCGTGGACTGCATGATGACAAGCGTGATGATCGGCGCCCAATAGGCCTCGGGAAGTCCGGCGAGACGCGCGATGAGGAACGACGCGGTGGCGGCAACCGCGGTGCGCGTGGAACAGACGACGGCGGGCCATCCGAGACGGGCGTGAGCAATCATGCGGAAGCTCCTTGGCGCGTTTCGGAATTGTATCTACAGATCGAGCTTGCGCAGAGTGGATTTCAGGATGTCCGCCGATCTCCGCAATTTTTCCTGTTCGTCGGGACTGAGGTCGAGATGCAGGACGTTGCGAACTCCGTCGCGGTTGAGGATCGCGGGCAGGCTGAGGCAAACGTCGCTGATGCCGTAATAATTTTCGATCAGCGTGGAAACGGAGAAGACTGTGTTCTGGTCGCGCAGGAGCGCGGCGGTGATGCGGATGAGTCCGGCGGCAACTGCGTAGTATGTCGCGCCTTTGCGTTCGATGATCTGGTAGGCGGCGTCGCGCGTCTGCTCGTAAATCCGCTGGCGGTCGGCGGCGGTGAGTTCCACGCCCTGCACGCGGCAGAAATCGTCGAACTTCATGCCTGCGATGTTGGCGAGCGACCAGACGGAGACTTCGCTGTCTCCGTGCTCGCCGATGATGTAGGCATGGACGCTGCGCGAATCGACCTGGAAATGCTGGCTGAGGAGATAGCGGAAGCGCGCGGTGTCGAGGACTGTGCCGGAGCCGATCACGCGGGCGGTGGGAAGCCCTGAGAGCTTTAGCGCAGCATAGGTGAGCGCATCCACGGGATTGGTGGCAACGAGAAGCAGGCCGTCAGGATTGTGCTCGACGACGCGCGGGATGATCTGCTTCCAGATCTCTCCGTTGCGGATAATCATGTCGAGGCGAGTTTCGCCAGGGCGCTGGGCGGTGCCCGCCGCGAGTACGGTAATGGCAGCCCCGGCGCAATCGGGATAGTCGCCGGCCCAGATTCGCGTGGCATGCGCGAAGGGGATGGCATGGTTGAGGTCCATGGCTTCGCCTTCGGCACGGGCGCGGTTCGCATCGATCAAGACAATTTCCGAAGAGAGGCGGCTCAGCAGGAGCGCGTAGGCGTAGGTCGAGCCGACGTTGCCGGCTCCGACAATGGCAATGCGGGTGGGATGGGCTTTGTCGTTCGCGGGCATATTAAGGACGAGACCTTATGATACCTATCGGCGAAAGAACTCGAGGGCTGCAATCGTAGCGGCGCAGAGGAGCGAAACGGCGCAGAGCACAAGCCACAGCATTGCGGGCATCGCGCCGAAGGATTTGCGCACCATCCCCCAGACCCAGCCAGCCAGGGCAGAGAAGAGAGAGATGAGAAGAATTTCGAAGCAGACGTCCTCTAGCGCGGTGAGGCGGTTGGCGTAGATTAGCGAGATGGCGAGGGAAGGCAAGATGCTACCTCAGCGAGTAAAGCTGCTCACTCTCGTTATCTTTGTGCAAGAAATTCATCCTGGCATTTCTTAGCAGCCGCGAGAAGTTGAGAGTATTCCGGCATGGTCCGGATGGAGACGAGCAATCGGTCTTTCTGGAGCGCCTGGTAAGAGCAATATCGGCCGGCGATGACACTGTTGAGCACACGGACAGCGTCCGGTTGCTGGCCGCAAAAGGCCAGTGCCGCCCCGTACAGATATCGATTTTCCGGATCGGGGTTGCTTAGCATCTCCGGTACGAGCTCGCGCGAGATACGATTCAACTCCTCCGATGGCGACCGCGTGGGCGAAGGCAGAGCCGAGCACGCTTGCGAAAATTCCCACCTCTTCCTCCGGGCCTCATCCGGGGCGGGCCCTTTGGTAGCCTCGCGCGCTTCGGCCATCTTGCCTTCGCTCCATAAGAAACGGAAATAGTTCAACTTGAAATAATCCGAACCCGCATCGAGTTGCAGGAACGCAAGGCCGCGGCTCGGATTTCCGGCTTCATAAAATGCCAGTGAACAGGAGCGGAGTCCGAAGTTGCCCGGGTCAAGCGAAAGCGCGGTCTCGCACTCGCGGCCCGCCTCATCGAGCAATCCGGCATAGCGCAGAATGTACGCCAAGGCAGAGTGCGCGGCGGGAGAGCGAGGGTAGCGCTTCACCAGCGCGTCGGCGTCTTTGTAAGCCTTGACCAGATCGCCGCGCTCCACGGAGTTTTCGATGAGCCGCACCGCAGCCGAAAGCAGGTTGGGATCGAGACGGAGCGCGTGCGCCAGCGCGGCGTTCGATTTCTGAAAGGCCGCTTCGCCGCCATCGGAATACTGCGAGTCCCAATAATAATGAAGGCCGAGTTGGCTCCAGGCGAGCGCGTAGGTGGGGTCGAGAGCCACCGAGCGCTCGAGCATGGAGATGGCTTCCTTGATGGCGGCTGCCTCGCGCGGCAGCGCTAGGGTCCGTAGGTAAAGGTCGTATGCTTTCTGATTCTTGGGCGGCGCGCTTGTGTCTTCTTCGTCGACGGCAACCCCCAGGGCCGGCAGGAGTCCATGGTGAACCTTCGCCGTGATTTGCCCGCGCATCGCGATCAGGTCACGAGCTGATACACTCACCGTCTCACGCCACAATGCGCTGTTGTTTTCGACATCGACAGCTTCGAGCGTAATTTCGAGGTGGTCTCGCTCCTTGATGTAATGCCCGGTAATGATGCTGCCAACTCGCATTTCGCGCCCAGCCTGCTGCAGGTCGAGGCCGGCGGCGGAATATTTGCTCGTCGTGGCGAACGGACGGATCGACAGCGCGCGGACCGATGTCAGGTCGGTTGCGATCTCATCCGGCAAGGCGAGCCGGAGATAGTCCACCTCCTTGTCGGGACTTATGTTCTGGAACGGAAGCACCGCAACCGTGCTTGGCTTTGGAGACAGTGCCTCCTGATGCGCCGGGCGTTGTGAGGGCCAATAGAAATATGCGACTGCCACGATCGCAGCGACGAGAACGGAGGTGATTCCAGCCAATGTGAAACCCGAACGCCGGCCCCGTACTTTCGAAATGGCAGCTTCGCTCGCGGCGGAGACTGTGCGAGCCGACTCGCCTCGCTTGATGCGAGCTTCCCCAGAGCCTTCATCGTCAGCGACTGCCGTGGCCCGGCCGGTCTCGGTATCGCGCTTCAATCGCTGGAGGTCACCGCGCATTTCCGACGCGTGCTGATAGCGTAGAGCGCGATCTTTCTCCAGAGCCTTGTTGATGATCCCTTCAAGCGGCGGCAGAATTTCCGGGTTCAGTTGTGAAGGCGCCTCGGGTTGCTCGTGAAGGATCGCGCCATAAGTTGCGCCATTTGTCTGCCGATCGAAAGGCAGCTTCCCTGTCGCCATTTCATAAAGCGTCACGCCGAATGAGAAAAGATCGCATCGTTCGTCGAGCGGCTTACCCGCGACTTGTTCGGGAGCCATATAACTGATCGTCCCAAGCGCCGTATCCCCCGCCGTAAGGTCCTTCAGAGCCAAATCTTTCAGCGTCACAGTAGGATCGTTTGAGCCGGAATGGGAATCACGCCTCGTGCCCTGGTCGGTTCGTTTTGCCAAGCCGAAGTCGAGTACTTTGGCATGCCCGCGTTTGGTTACGAAGATATTTGCCGACTTGATGTCGCGATGAATGATGCCCGCTGCATGCGCCGCATCGAGGGCATCGGCAATTTCAATCGCCAGCGACATCAGCAAGTCAGTTTCAAGCGGACGCCCGCCGATTCGGTACTTCAACATCACGCCATCGAGATACTCCATGGCGATAAAGATCCGCCCATCCTGCTCGCCAACGTCATAAATCGTGCAGATGTTTGGATGGTTCAGCGCAGAGGCGGCCTGTGCCTCCCGCTGAAAGCGGGCCAGTGCCTGAGGATCGTGCGCCACGTCTTCGGGCAGAAACTTGAGTGCTACAAAGCGGTGCAGGCGCGTATCTTCCGCCTTATAGACGACCCCCATCCCGCCTCCGCCCAATTTTTCCAGAACGCGGTAGTGCGAGATGATCTCCCCAATCATTGGGGTGAAATCTTAGGGCTATCGCCGAGGCGAGTCAACGAGAGAAGGAGAATTGTGGCGCGTGGAGGGGGCAGCTTCGTTTCGTGCCAAAGCGAGCCTCCGCTATTGCCGGTGAGCGTAAGCCAGATGATTTCGCGACTGGTGCGCTAAAAAGGCATGTGCCCGAGATCCCGTCCTACGAACTGGTGCTTGCCGGGATTTTGAGTGCCTACCCAGAGAGCCGGATGCAAAAGTAAAGGCGTTCTGTAACACGTAAGCCTGTCCGCTGGAATTATTGACACCCAATGCAACGCCTCCAACTGCATGCGCAGGCGTGACGAACGAAAGCGTCTGATTGTCGACAACGGTGACGGGAACAGAAACTCCGTCAAGAAGAAGCTGCGTATCTGAATCGAAGCTGTTTCCTTGTATAGTTACAACCGATCCGCCCCCAGCAGGGCCTTCGGAGGGAGAGACTGCACCGATCCCGATAGGCAACGAGCTCAGAAGCAACTCTGCAATGCCCTCGCTGGTAATCAAGAACAGCGCATTGTCGGTCGTGTCGACAACTAACGCGTCCCAGACGTTGGGGACCGTCACCGGCAAGGAAATGCGATCGCGCAGGAGCCCTGTGTTGCCATCGATTACGTCTACCTGATGTGAGAGGGGCTGCAAAATCAGGCTTCCAGTTGGGTACCACTTCATACCGTAGTTAGCCAGTACGTCCAGCGTGGCTGCGTCGACATAAGCGATCTCGCCCACGAAATAGAAATTGTCGTCCAGGATTGCATCTGCCGATGTGGTGTGCGCACCATCAGGCGTCACAGCCATGTCACCGTAATCCCCAACCGCAACCACCTCCAGCCGAAGAGTTGCCTTGTCAGTAGAGGTATCTACGGAGTAGAGGAAGCCGCCAATATAGGCGAACAATTCACTGCCGTCCGCAGTGGCTGATAAACGGTCATGCGGCTCCGAACATCCAATGTTAAGTCCGCTGATCCTGCCTGTCGTAAGGTCGAGTTTACGAAGAGCCCCTCCTCCGCCGGCATCACAGGACCAAAAATAAACCGCAGAATTTATCGTCGAAACGCTAGTAGGGCCTATGCTTCGCCCTGTCTGATACTCATCGACGCTCGAAGGAAGATCTGGGTTGAGAACCAGTACACTTCCGTTGGCGATGTCGCCGAGGGCCAAGACGTTGCCGTTAGGAGACAACGAGATGCTCTGAATAGAACGAGCAGTCTTTGCGCCCGGCAGTGAGATAGGCGTTGTCCAACCTTGCTGAGCAGCATCGAAGACCTCGATGTGATCGACGTCAGTAAAATAGATGCGATTCCGCACCGCATCATAGCTCCCCTGCTGCAGCGACGGGTTGGAAAGTGAAAATGCCTGCAGCGGCGGATAGTATCGAAAGCCGCCAGGCACGCTGGTTGTGCCGGACGGCGCGGTCAGAGATAACCCAACATTCCCGGTGCTGCCCGGTGGCACCGTCACCTCCAGGTCTTGCAAGTTGAGGAAGGCGTATGGAATGTATGCGTAGCCGGGCTTGATGGAGTTCACTGGGGCAGAAGTTCCGCCAAAGCCGAATTGAACCTGCGGTGCTGAGCTGCCAGCGCCAAATGTGAAAAAATCGGCGGGTCCTCCACCGTTTGCGACGCTGGCATTCGTCGGCTCGTAAACGAGGCTTGGTCCGTAGCTGAAGCCATATGGCACGATCGCCAAATTTCCGTTATTTTGAGAGCTAAACACATTGACCGGACCGGGGAAAGGGGAGGCCGGTGAGGTCACGCTGATTACCGAGTTCTTCAGCGACACGTTGCTTCCTGCGTCCGGCCCAAAGTAGATTGTGGGCGTGCTCAGGTCAGAATTCGCGCCTGCCAGCGCCTCCATCGTGATGGATTCGGAAGTGCTCAGCGGTGAATTATCGGGCGTTACGTATCCAAGATTGAATCCTGTTGTGCTGGAGCCTGTATTCAGAGGGATGCTGGCGTCCAGAAACGCTACGCCATGATCCTCCATTCCGATGATGAGGCCTGTCTCGTCAACATCCTTGAGATCCGCTGCATCGATAAACCCTTCCACCGTCACTGAGCTTATCCATCCCTTGTACTGGAGCGTCGCGGCATCGAAGGCTGCGCTGGTAAAGCCATCCGCTGAGGAGTAAAGAGTTTGGCCATCCCGACTGAGGACGAAGTCGCTGCTGCAACAAGGTACAGTGCCTTGCGCTATTTGCTGAAGTTGGCTATTCAGGACTGCAAGAACGGGTCCGTAACCTTCCACGTACCAAAGTGATCCATCTTGGTTTCCGGCAGCGAAGGAAATGCCGAAGTTCGCCGGTGCACTTATGACGGAGTTGTTGGTGGCGTCAAACAGAAACGCATTTCCCGCATATGCAGGAAGCAGCAGGATCTTTGAATGGTCACCGCTCCGCGCCGTGATACCGATTTCTTGATTGAAGAGGTGGGAAATATCCTGACCAGTTTCAGTGTATGGGTTCCAAATAACTTCGAGTGGACAGCCATCAATGCTGAGACAAGTCGTCAAAAGTACTCGACCATCGCTAAGTGCAGTGGCGGATACCGGAGTAAAGCTCTTGCCAGGTAGCATTAGTTCACTCGCGATCCTTTGGACCGCTTGCAGTTTGCTGGTATCGATGACGAATAGAAAATCTGTTAACGTTCCTACGTAAAGCAGGTCATAAGCAACGGTAAGATCCAACCCTACCGGCATAGGAACTGGAATTGTGGCGACCAACTGCTCTGTTTGAGCTGAGTAGACTTCCACGCGATTAAGCCATGTATTGCTTACGAAGAAATTCTTGTGCACCGGATCATACCGGGCGGATGGAAGAGCAAAAGGATAGCCGTCTGTGTTTTCAATCGGGGTAGAGTCATTCCTGACAAAAGTCGTGCGAGTGGGCGAACTCACTGTCGGAGCATTTTCTACTTTGATATTCTCCTTGGTAGCATGGGTCAAAGCGCCGGACGTACCTGTCCAGGTGAGGGTTGCAGGCCCAGTTGCCTCGCTAGCCGAACTGGTGAGAGTTACGACCTGATCTTGCCCCGCGGTGAGTGAAAACCCCGCGGGAGCTTCGGACAATCCCGTAGGCTGGCCGCTACCCGTGACGCTGATCACACCTGTAAATCCGTTTTCTCCAGTTGCGGCAACCGTGACTTCGACAGTGCCTCCCAGCGGAACTATGAGTTGCGCCGGTTGCACCGAGAGTGAAAAATCTGGCGTAGGCGGTGGACTTGAACTTCCATTGCTTCCTCCTCCGCAGCCGATTAGATACGCGGTAAAAGTCGCCGCCAGCAAGAAGCTTGAGAGTTTCCGAATCCGCCACTTAACCTCACCATCGGTTCTCTTTTCCCTGTCGTCGCCTAAACCGCGCCGCAATTGGGAGTACATTCCAGTCTCCAATCCAACGTTCGGCTCACGAGGATAGGGGTGATTGTCGGCATGCACAAGTGCACAGATCACAATTCTCACGTGTTCCAGCCCAGCATGAGAGTCCGAACTGGGCAGCAAGCCTGATTTGGATGAGTGTCGAAAGTGTTTGCGCAACTCTATTCGCAACTTAGACCCCACGCGATCGTCTCGGCATTGCCTGCTCCCGCCGATATTTGACAAGTCCTAGTTACTCTTAAACACCAGCCGAGGCGAGTACTCACGCATTTCCACCATCGCTTCAAAGCCGAGATTGACTCCGGTCGGTTCGTCATCGCTTCCAAGTGAGTTAGTTTGAAAAACTAAGTGCCTTCGGCCGACATAGTTGGAACGGGCTTTCTACTGTACGTGAGATGAAATCCCCCAAACAACACTGCAATCACCACAAACGCGAACCAACTCGCCTCAGGCCCGAGTAGTCCGCCCGTTACGCGGTCGCTGCCCGGCCACGCGGTCTCGACCAATCTTCCCGGCGCATACTCGCCCGCGTTGCGCCCGGACCATAGCCAGATTGCGCCCCAATCGAAGGCAAAATGCCAGCCCATTGCCCATGCCAGGCTGCCGGTTCGCGCGATGGTCAACGACATGAACAACGCCAGCAGCCCGGTCGAAGCGAAGTCCTCCCATCGCTCGTGTGGTTTTGAGAAGTAATGCAATGCGCCGAAGAGGAACGCAAGCAAGAATGCCGCTGGCCAGAATCCTATTCCATCGGCCAGCGTGCGCAACATGTAACTGCGAAAGGCAACCTCTTCCACGATGCCGATAGTCGCTGTCGCCGCCAGCCACATCACCACCCAATACGCCACATGCTCATGCAGCACCGTACCTACGATCCGATATCCGCCCGCCACGGCGATCAGCCCGACCAGCAGCGAAACCGCTGCGATTCCCCACAGTGCTCCGATCCAGAAACTCCTCCCCAGCAGTCCTCGCAAGGGGATGTAATAGTCGCCCAGCGTGCGTCGCTCAATCTTCATCATCACGAGCGTCGCGATCATCACTGGAACGAACGTTGCCACCCAATCGCCGAGCATCAGGTGCTTCGGATCGAGGAACGCTCCTTCTTCTGACACGTGCAGCCACTCGGCTACCACGCCGATCAGCGTCTGTATTCCGGCCGCAATCAGAAACCAAATCAGCAGACGCCATCCCGCGCGCAGCTGCCCGGCGGTGTTGATGAAGGCTCTGCGCATTAAGTTCCCCAAAGGATCATAGGCCACTAAGCGTGGCGAAGCGCCTGCTAGCTCGTTAATCGCGACATCAGCAGCTTGAAGAAGCGGTCTGGTTCGACCCCGACAGCAACCCTGGCATTCGGATGGAACGAGGTATCGGGCTCGGGTTGCGACGCGGTTGCGGTCGCCAACGGAGCGGACGGGCGAACCGGCGCGTGCGCGTAACCCACCGTCATGCCCGCCGTAAACCCGCCCTCGGTTTCCACCTCCACGTAGTAGTCCTGGAGTTTAAGAAGCTGCGGATCGATGAGGCTCGCAACCGTCAGCGGATCGTGCATGGCAATGACGGTACGATCAATTCCTGTGTGGGCACGGTTCAGGGTGGCGCGCATGATTTTGCCCGCTGCCTGGCTCACGGGATTCTGCGCACGCTCAAGCATCACAATATGCTCTTCTCGGAGCAAAACTTTCTCCGTCACGTCGAGACCGACCATCGTCACCGGAATGCCACTATCAAAAACGATGCGCGCCGCTTCCGGATCGACATAAAGATTGAATTCAGCCGCCGGGGTGATGTTGCCGCCGGAGAGGGAGCCTCCCATGATGACGATCTGCGGGATCATGCGGGCAATCTCGGGATCGGAGCGAAGCAGCGTGCCGATATTGGTGAGCGGTCCGACGGCGACGATGGTGATCTCGCCGGGATTGGCGCGGACGATTCGTGAGATCAGTTGCGTCGCCGTCTCGCCAAGGGGCTTGAGATGCGGCTTGGGGAAGTCAACGCCTCCCAGACCGTTGTTGCCGTGAACATACTTTGCGGTAATCAGCCTGCGCACCAGCGGAACGCTGGCGCCTCCTGCAATTGGGATATCGGTTCGACCGGCAATTTCCGCGAGTCGCAAAGCATTCGGCAGAGTCAACTCCAGTGGAACGTTGCCCGAAACGGCAGTGATGGCTTCAACCTTCAACTCGGGAGAACGAAGGGCAAGGAAGATTGCCATCGCGTCATCAACGCCCGGATCGGTGTCAATAATGATGCGGCGAGGCGCCGCGCTGGATCCGCCGGCACTGGAGTGGCCGACACTCGCTCCCGATTGCACGTTCGTTGAAGCCGATCCCATCGGACCAAATAAGCTGCCGGCAAGAGCCGCAGCCGCGGAACTTGAGAGGAATTCGCGTCGAGTGTGGGGAATCTTCATGGTGTAGTGGTGCTGAGTGGCTCCGAAGTCTGCATGTGCATTCAGCAAAGGCGCGAGTATAGCGCGCCTGGCGTTGCGGATCAAAAGGAAGGGGGCGACGACCGCAACTAGATGCTTCTTCAGACTCCACCACGCAATGAAATTGACTAAAACGATGATGAACAGAAGCGCGACGGAAGGAATACTTAGAAGCAGCACACAGCGTTCTCGCCGGCCGCGTTAGAATGGCCACTCTGATAAAGATTCCGGAACACTTCAAGTAAGACCGAGTGCGCATCCACCTGATCACCGCGGAGTCTCCGGAGTCACGACGCCTGCGTCGCGGGCGCCTGATTCAATTCCCTCAGCTGACAATGCCCCTGATCGCGGCTCTAACGCCGCGCGAACATAGCGTGACTCACACGGACGAGATTGTTGACCCGGTGCGCTTCGACGAACCGGTCGATCTCGTTGGGATTACGGCACCCACGCCCTCCGCTCTGCATGCCTATGCTCTCGCGCGCGAATTCCGCCGTCGAGGAGTGCCTGTGGTACTCGGCGGACCGCACGCGACCGCACTTCCTGAGGAAGCCTCACGCCATGCCGATGCAGTCGCCGTAGGCGAGGCGGAAGACACCTGGCCGCGCGTGCTCGATGACGCTCAACGCGGCACGCTACAACCGGTCTACGTTTCCACGCGGCAATCGTCCCTCGCCGGCATGCCCGCACCACGTTGGGATTTGATCAAGGGCCGCCGTTATGGAAAGTCCGTCACGATCGCAACGCGCGGGTGCCCTCATCGCTGTGATTACTGCACGATTCCGCTCCTCTATGGTCCCGGGACAGTCCGGTATCGTCCGATTGATGAGATCGTGCGTGAGGTCGCGACGAGTCCGACACGCGCGGTAGTGTTCTGGGACGATAACATCGGCGCGAATCCGCGCTACGCGAAGGAACTCTTCAAGGCGCTTACTCCGCTCGGGAAATGGTGGACTAGCCAATGCACCGCCAATGCCGCCCGCGACGAAGAATTCGTGGAACTGGCAGCGCGCAGCGGCTGCAAGGCGCTTTTTCTGGGTTTCGAGTCTATCTCGCAAGACAGTCTTCAAGCCACCAACAAGGCGCACAATCGCGTCGACGACTATGGCCGCTTGATCGCGCACCTCCATCGCAACCGAGTCGCCGTCCACCTTGGCATCATGTTCGGCTTCGACCAGGATGATGTGGGGATCTTCCGCCGCACCGCCGATTTTCTCGATGAGTATGCCGTCGACGTCGCCACTGTAAGTATGGTCGTGCCAATGCCGGGCACAGCGACATTTCGCCGCATGGATGCCGACGGAAGGATCCTCACCACCGACTGGTCGAAGTATGACGGGAAAAAGCATTGCGTTTTCGAGCCTGCGCGGATGTCACCGGCAACGCTCGAAGCCGGAACAGAGTGGGTGGCGCGACGCTTCTACTCTCCTCGCTCAATCCTTCGCCGGCTCTCAAAGTCGGGCGCCGGCATTTGGTGGAATCTTCCCAGGAATGTGGGCTACATGCTGGCGGACTCTTTGAACTCCGGGCCATCGCGGGAACCGAGCCTGCGGTTCTAGGCCCTGCGGTTGGGAAGTCTAGTCACGGGGTCAATGAAACGTAAGATCGCAGAATCCCGCCCGCAACCACATTCCTAAACTTATTGCACGTCACCATCCCGAACTAGAATCAGCGGGAGTTGTAAATCTTCTGGATGCAGCTGGGGAAGGCCACAAGTGGTTCGTGAAAGCAATCCAACTTGCTCAAAACCGCGGGGTTTACGATTTCATTTATCGGGATGAGTGCGGCTCTCGTCCGGCTGACTATCGATCTGGATGACACTGTCTTCTGTGAGTGGATCGGTATACGCGACCTATGTCACTTGATAGGGTGGAATGAGAGAACGCAAGCAACACCTCCAGAGTTTCCGCCCGGCTTCAGACTTCCCCTGGCCGAAGAACCATGAAACAATTCGCAGCGACCATGAAAAGTTACATTCGCAACCTCGTTTCTCTAATAGCGCTTTTTCTCTTGCTCTCGTGGACAATCACAAGCGCCGGACAAGAAAAGCCTGTTTCAGCCTGGAAGGCGCACGATCTTCAATTTCGCGTGTTGAATACAACCGCCAGTTCCGGCTCCATGTGGGTTTGTGGCACCGATGAGGCGATCGCGGTCTCATCCGATGATGGGCAAAATTGGGATGTAAAGCACGGTACTCCCGATGGAAATTCATTGCTGACCATCGACTTCGTGAATGAGAGCTTTGGCTACGCAACTGGAACTGGAGGCGTATTTCTAACTACTGAGGACGGTGGCAAAACTTGGCTCTTACGATCACCAGGGAAAGACACAATACTGCAGGCGTCTTTTTCTGACCCTCAACACGGCATTATCCGCACCTTAAGTTCGCTGCTGTTTACCGCCGACGGTGGACAGCATTTCTCAGTTGTATCCGATGGGCAAAATGCGGACGAGATAAAGCATTTTCCATACACGTTCGCTCTAGTCGCCCTGGACTCATCTCACATGGGAATCATGATGAAAGAGGGGGCCGCTCAGTACGAAGGGCAGCGATTCTTGGTCTCGTCAGATTCGGGCAAAACCTGGAGAATCACACTCATACCCGATTCCACGATCTACAGTTTCCTACGCGTTGGGGGACAATACTGGGCTGTTGGAACACAAGTGATCGGCAAAGACAAACCGGGTGGCGGTCATGCGGTTGCATCGGCTTTTTATTCGTCAGATGGCGAAAAATGGTCTCATGCGAATTCAGATGTTTCAGCATGCCAACTTCACATGTGCGTTGCGTGCAACAAAGAAGGCTGCTTCTCATCAAATGGAACGATCACGAATCCGTTCCACGAGAAAACGACTTATAGCGAGTTCCAGCCCAATGCTGCACTCTCGTCCAAATGGTCGAGATCTAATTCCGCCATCTGTTTCGTTGGCAGCAGTTTGCAGTGCGGAAATCTAAAACAAGTGGATGAAGCCAAGAATTCAGAAGGACCTCCTAGTCCCGTCGCCATTTCCCCCGGTCCTCTCGGCGCAACGGCTACAGCCGGACCGCAGTGCATTCTCTGCCAAATGGACCGAATACTAATCGGCAAGGGAGCGCAGGGCGCATTCACCATAAAACTAACTATCACGATTGCAAAAAACGGAACTGTGACGCATGTGGAATCCGATGGTGCGCCCACATCTGAAATCAAGTCTCGAATCGAGCAGCAGGCACAACAGTGGTTGTTCGAGCCTTATCTAAAGAACGGCGAACGCGTGAACGTCAGGCTAAACACAACGGTCCGCGTGAATGTCATTAAACCTCGATAGGATCTATTGTCTTTAGCTCGCCGCAAGAAATTTCTCTCGTCGCGCTGACGCTGAAGCGCCCTTTGTCAATTGGCACAAAATCTTAATAGCACTCATCATCCGATTGAAAAGCACCGCCGCTTTGCTTTCGACGATTAGTTTGTGAGGCTATCCGAACAACTGCGGACGTCGCTCTCTCCGCATTCGCAACTGTTGAGGCCCAGTCCGGGCAGCTACGAACTCGCCTTCCGGGTGGACGGAACCGACGGGTTTCCTCAACTCCCTGCCTCAATCACCTCGCACAAAGCGAATATCCACAAGAACAATGATCCGACTACCGCCAGTAGCCACATTCTGCTTCCTCGTTGCACTGCAAGTATGCCGCAGGAAAGCGCAGCTATCTCGATGACTACAGGCTCAAAAAATACGATTTCGTCGGGAGAATACATTAGCGCCCAAACAACGAGCGAAAAGACGGACAAGATGATACTCAGGTAGCCCAGCTCTCTACTTCCTCTGCCTCGACGTCTGTGTCTCAAGGGATCCGTTCCTCGAGCATTTGGTTTTCCTCTAGATAATATGGTTCTCGCGTTGCAGAAAAACGTTAGGAAACTCCCAATAAAGCACGACGCATTATGTTAGCGAGGCCGTAGCCTGTCAATTCCAGACTGGCGAACGCCCAAGCCCCTCCGGTCTCCACTAACAAGTCAGTCGATATACCGCCTTGACCGGATTCCTCACATCGTCGTGCCCGGGCTATACTCGCAACGTTTTCCGAGGTTGCGTCATGCCACAAAGGCGATTGCAAGACCGCATCGAGAATCTCGTGGTCCAGGCCCTCGCTGCGCGCGACTCCGCCGAAGTGGACGCGATTATCAAACAGCTCACAGAAGCTCTCCGCGCGCATTTAGAACTCAAGAAAAAGCCTGCTGCCTGACAGTCACTCCCGGGGCGGCGTTGTAGAATTCGCTCAATGTCTCTTGAAACTGCAAAGGCGATTGCACAGATTTTTCTGCGGTAGCGACGGGGGTGGCGGCGATCTGGGCACTTAAGGTGTACAGCTCGAACTCGCAGCGCGAGCGGGCGCGGTGGGCGGAGAGCCTTTACGCCCGGTTTTTCGAGCATCCGGAATTGAAAGTCGTGCGTGACCGGCTAGACTGCGCCTCAGGGGACGCCGGAGTTGCGCAAATGGTTACCGAGGAGTCCGCTCCGCTGACCGATTACCTTAATTTTTTCGAGTTTGTCGCTTATCTTCAATCATCAAAACAATTGCACGACTCGGATGTCGAGGCCCTCTTCGGATATTATCTGGAGTGTCTGCGCCGTCACCGCGAACTGGTCGCCTACATTCGCGACAAAGAAAAAGGATTCGAATACCTGAGCAGGATGCTTTCGAAATGAACCGCTCGACAAATGGCCGCCCACGTTCGAAGCGCTACCTGTTCTTCTATGGGACGCTGATCCCGCGCTTTGCTCCGGCAGAGATCGAATCGACTGTGCGGCAGCTGCGGCGTGTGGGACGCGGTTCGGTGCGTGGGAAGTTGTTTGACCTTGGCGAGTATCCGGGCGCGGTTCTGTCCTCGACGGGTGGTCCGATCAAGGGGTTGGTGTTCGAACTGCCGGATGATCCGAAGGTTCTAGACCGCCTCGATGAATATGAGGGATTCGATCCGGAGAAACCAGGTTCGAGCCTCTTCGTGCGGAAGCGTCGGCAGGCGGAACTCGAAGATGGGCGGAAGCTTGCCTGCTGGGTCTATGCCTACAATCGTCCCGTGAAGGCAGAAACCGCGGTGAGCGGAGGCGACTATCTCAGGCGCCGCACTCGCCGCCGGTCAACGCCTGCTCGTCCTCACTGAACTTCTTCCATCGCCAGCGAACTCTTCTTCCTCTTGTTCGCCTGCAGAGTCTTCTTTCGGAGACGCAAAGACTTCGGCGTCACTTCGACAAATTCATCGTCGGCGATGAATTCGATGGCCTGCTCGAGATTGAGCTGGCGGAAAGGGACGAGGCGGATGGCTTCGTCGGCGGTCGAAGCCCGCATGTTGGTCAGCTTCTTCTCGCGTACGGCATTGACGTCGAGGTCGGTGTCTTTCGCATTCTCGCCGATGATCATTCCTTCGTAAAGCTCGATGCCGGGGCCGACGAAAAGCTCGCCACGCTCCTGTAATCCCCAAAGCGCGTAGGCGGTGGATGTGCCGGAGCGGTCGGCGACGAGCGCGCCCGTCAGGCGATGCGGAATCTCTCCCTGCCATTCGGTGTAGCCATCGAAAAGCGAATTCATGACAATGGTGCCGCGCGTATCGGTAAGTAGCTGGCTGCGCAAGCCGATCAGTCCCCGGCTCGGCACGCGGAATTCGATGCGCACTCGGCCATAGCCATGATTGTGCATGTTGGTGACTTCGCCCTTGCGCGAGCCGAGCTGTTCCATGACGACGCCGACGAATTCCTCTGGCACGTCGATGGTGAGATGCTCGACCGGTTCCATCAGCTTGCCGCTTTCTTTGTCGCGCTTGGTGACGATCTCCGGCTTGCCAACCATGAGCTCGTAACCTTCACGGCGCATCATCTCGATCAGGATCGAGAGCTGGAGTTCGCCCCGGCCGAGAACCTTGAAGGAATCGGTTGTGCCAGTGTCTTCCACGCGCAGCGAGACGTTGGTAAGCAGCTCTTTTTCGAGGCGCTCGCGCAGATTGCGCGAGGTAACGTAGGTGCCATCTTTACCGGCGAAGGGCGAGGTGTTGACCGTGAACAGCATCGCGATCGTCGGCTCGTCGATGGCGATGTGGGGCAAGGGCGCGGGATTCTCGACGTCAGTAATGGTCTCGCCTATGGTGATGCCTTCAACGCCGGCGACGGCGACGATGTCGCCAAGCTCAGTCTCGGTGATGTCCATGCGCTTCAGTCCGGAGAAGGAAAACAGCTTGGTAATTTTCGTCTTGTGAAACGTTCCATCCAGCTTGGCAATCGAGACGTCCTCTCCGGTGAACATCTTTCCATTGAAAACGCGGGCGATGGCTAGCCGCCCAAGGTAGTCGCTGTAGTCGAGGTTAGCGACGAGGATCTGAAGCGGGCCGGCGAGATGACCTTTTGGCTCGGGAATCGTCTTTAAGATGGCGTCGAAAAGCGGGCGCAGGTCTTCGCCCCCGCCCTTGATGTCGGTGGCAGCCGTGCCGATCTTGGCGTTCGTGTACAGAACAGGGAAGTCGAGCTGCTCTTCTTTGGCATCGAGATCGATAAAGAGGTCGTAGATTTCGTTAAGCACTTCCTGCGGGCGGGCGTCGGCGCGGTCAATCTTGTTGATCACGACGATAGGCGGCAGGTGCGCCTCAAGCGCCTTGCCAAGCACATAGCGCGTCTGGGGCAGGGGACCTTCGCTGGCGTCGACGAGGAGCATGACGCCATCGACCATCTTGAGAGCGCGTTCGACCTCGCCGCCAAAGTCGCTGTGGCCGGGCGTGTCGACGATGTTGATTTTGACGTCGTGATAAAAGATGGCCGTGTTCTTGGCGAGAATGGTGATACCGCGTTCACGCTCGAGCTCGTTCGAGTCCATGACGCGCTCGGCGACGGCCTCATTGGCGCGGAATACGCCGCTTTGCTTGAGCATAGCGTCGACCAGCGTGGTCTTGCCGTGGTCGACGTGGGCGATGATGGCGATGTTGCGGATGCTTGAACTCAAAATGAAGGGATCCTTCGAAATCGATGGTCTTCTACTACTTTACTATGCGGAGCGAGGGTGCGGTGCGGCGTGCCATCTCTTGTGCCCGTCCATTACAATTATCTACCGAGGAAAATTATTAAAATGAAGATAATCCCGGGGATTCTTACGATTGCATTCGTACTTATGTCAAGCCTCATTACAAACCAGGTGGCAACAGCGGCTCCGGCGGAGTTTGGCCCGACTAACCCGTTCTACGCGGCCAGCACGCTGCCGTTTCAGGCGCCGCCATTCGACAAAATCAAGGACAGCGATTACCAGCCGGCAATCGAGGCTGGTATGGCGCAGCAAATCAAAGAGGTCGAGGCGATCGCCAACAGCGCGGAGCCTCCGACCTTCGACAACACGATTGTCGCGCTCGAAAAGACCGGCCAGCTTTTCAACCGTGTCATGCTCGTCTTCAACGGCGTGACCAGTTCGAACCTTAGCCCTGAACTCCAGAAGGTGCAGGACGAGATGGCCCCGAAGCTCGCCGCCCACCAGGACGCGATCTACCTGAATTCGAAGTTGTTTCATCGCGTCGAAGCGATCTATGAAAAGCGGGCCTCCCTTAAGCTCGACCCCGAGGCGCTCCGGCTGGTCGAGTATGACTATCTCCAGTTCGTTCACGCCGGGGCGAAGCTCTCCGAGGCCAAGAAGGCGGAACTGAAAAAACTGAACGAGGAAGAGTCGACGCTTTCGAACGCATTTACAACCAAGCTGCTGGCCGCCACGAAGAATGGCGCGTTCGTGACCGAGGACAAGAACGCCCTCGCCGGACTCACACCAGCGCAGATTGAAGGAGCGGTCGAGGCCGCGAAGGAGCGCAAGGCAACAGGCTATGTAATCCCCCTCCAGAACACCACGCAGCAGCCTGACCTCGATGCCCTGAGCAACCGGGCAACGCGCCAGGCAATCTTTGAGAACTCGTGGAACCGCGCCGAGCGCGGAGGCTCGGACGACACGCGCGCGACGATCTCGCGGCTGGCGCAATTGCGCGCGCAAAAGGCAAAGCTGCTCGGTTTCGAGAACTACGCGGCCTGGAAGCTGGAGGACCAGATGGCGCAGAATCCGGCCGCTGCAGTCAAGTTCATGGACTCGCTGGTGCCGGGCACTACGAAGAGGGCGTCCGAAGAAGCGAAAGACATTCAGGCCATCATCGACGCGCAAAAGGGTGGATTTACTCTCCAGCCCTGGGACTGGGAGTTTTATTCCGAGCAGGTGCGCAAGGCGAAATACGACCTTGATGAATCGCAGATCAAGCCGTACTTCGAAGTGAACAACGTCCTGCAAAACGGCGTCTTCTACGCGGCGACTGAGCTCTACGGCATCACTTTCAAAGAGCGCCACGACATTCCGGTGTACCAGTCTGATGTGCGCGTTTTTGAAGTCTTCGACGCCGACGGCAAGCCGCTCGCGCTCTGGTATTGCGACTATTTCAAACGCGACAACAAGAACGGCGGCGCGTGGATGGACGTGTTCGTCAACCAGTCGAAGCTGCTGGGTACGATCCCCGTGGTCTTCAATGTTGCGAACTTCAGCAAGCCCGCGCCGGGGCAACCGGCTCTGCTCAGCTTTGGCGATGTAACCACAATGTTCCACGAATTTGGTCACGCGCTCCACGGCATGTTTGGCAACACCGTGTATCCATCGCTCTCAGGCACGCAGGTGGCGCGCGACTTCGTGGAATTCCCATCGCAGTTCAACGAGCACTGGGCTCTCTATCCATCGGTATTCGATCACTACGCGAAACACTACAAGACTGGCGAGGCAATGCCCGCCGAACTGGTCGCCAAAATCAAGAAGTCCGAGAAGTTCAATCAGGGCTATGCCCTGACAGAAGTCGTAGCAGCCGCGCAGCTCGACATGCAGTGGCACACGTTACCCGCAAACGCTCAACTCGAGAACCCGGACGAATTCGAAAGGAAGGCTCTTGAAAAGAAAAATCTGCTGATTCCGTACGTCCCTTCGCGCTATCGCTCAACCTATTTCCAGCACATCTGGGGCGGCGGTTACGCAGCTGGCTATTACGCGTATCTGTGGAGCGAGATGCTGGACGACGCGGCCTATGATTGGTTCAAACATCATGGCGGCTTGACGCGCGAAAACGGCGATCGCCTGCGGAAGATGGTGCTGTCGCGTGGCAACACCGAAGACCTCGGCAAGATGTATGCGGCATGGTATGGCGGCGAACCGCCGGTCGAGCCCATGCTGCGGGAGCGCGGCTTGATACCGGAGGACGGCACAGCAGGGAAGGGTAATTAGCGAAGGTGGAGTCAGCAGAAATAAAAAGGGCCAGTCTCACTTGAGATCGGCCCTGAGCTTTCTTTCCCCTGAGCTTTTGGCTCTATAGCGAACTCATATTCGAGAGGAACTGACTGTTAGCCGTAGTCTTGCTGAGCTTATCGATCAGCAACTCCATCGCCTCGACCGGTGACAGCGGGTTCAGCACCTTGCGCAGCACCCAAATTCGCTGCAAATCTTCCTTCGGAATCAGCAGCTCTTCTTTACGCGTGCCCGAGCGCTGAATGTCGATGGCCGGGAATGTTCGCTTGTCGACCAGTTTCCGCTCCAGGATGATTTCGCTGTTGCCCGTGCCTTTGAATTCTTCAAAGATCACGTCATCCATGCGCGACCCGGTATCGATCAGCGCCGTCGCAATGATCGTCAACGAGCCGCCTTCTTCGATATTTCGCGCCGAGCCGAAGAAGCGCTTCGGACGCTGCAACGCGTTTGAGTCGACGCCGCCGGAGAGCACCTTGCCCGATGGTGGAACGATCGTGTTATAGGCGCGCGCCAGACGTGTAATCGAATCCAGCAGGATCACGACATCGCGCTTGTGCTCGACCAGGCGCTTCGCCTTTTCGATCACCATCTCAGCCACTTGCACGTGCCGCGCGGCTGGCTCATCAAACGTCGACGAGATTACTTCGCCCTTCACCGACCGCTGCATGTCCGTGACTTCTTCCGGGCGCTCGTCGATGAGCAGCACCATGAGCACAACTTCAGGATGGTTCGCGGTAATCGAATTCGCCACGTTTTGCAGCAGCATAGTCTTGCCGGCGCGCGGTGGAGAAACGATCAGCCCGCGCTGCCCTTTGCCGAGGGGCGTCAGCAGATCCATGACGCGGGCGCTGATGTTCTCGCGCACTGTCTCGAGCTTCAACCGCTCCTGCGGATAGAGAGGAGTCAGGTTGTCAAACAGGATTTTATTGCGCGCCTCGTCGGGCGACTCGAAGTTGACCGCCTCAATCTTGACCAGCGCAAAGTACTTCTCGCCTTCATGCGGAGGCCGCACCTGGCCGCTGATAGTGTCGCCGGTTTTCAAGTCAAACTTGCGGATCTGGGAGGGCGAGACATAAATGTCGTCGGGGCCGGGCAGGTAGTTGTAGTCGGGGGAGCGCAGGAATCCATAGCCGTCGGGCAGGATTTCCAACACGCCTTCAGCGAAAATGTGTCCTTCTTTTTCGCTTTGCGCCTGCAGGATCTTGAAGATCAAGTCCTGTTTGCGGAGTCCGCTGGCGCCAGGGAGCTCCAAGGATCGGGCGATCTTGGTCAACTCCGTAATATTCTTCTCTTTCAGTTCTGCGATTGTCATTCGTCACCTACAGGTTGGATTTGTCGGGAGGGGAAATCTCTCGGGGTATTTCTTGCCGCCGTGTGGGCACACGGCGGAGCTGCGTCAGGCAGCCCGCCGTTGTGCTTCGGCAAAATTTTCTGGTTCACTCAACACGTCGTGGCGGTCGGCCACGGCGATCTTATCGAACACGTCATTCATGGTTTCCTGAATCCGGGTGTTCGGCCGGTGAAATTTGCGCGTCGCCTTCGATGCCAGTTGGCAAAGCATGTAGCGGTTCCGCAAAGTGTGCAGCGCGTCAAAAACACGATCAGAGCGCATTCTCAGTCGTTCTCCTTCTATTAGAATTTCGGGCTGCGAATCACGTCGCTCATCCGCTGGGCAAGCGGTCGCCTACAGGCCCTACTGCATTTGGCTGGATGAGACGGATTTGCCAGGACTACCCAAATAGATGCCCCGTCATACCCCAAAGTTGCTCAATTTCCTGTACTTGGAGATCCAAGACTTGTAAAGACCAGGACTTGCAACCGTCGGAGCCGCAAAAAATCGCGGATGGGAGCACCCGGACGTTATTGGATCAACTTATGTCCGGGAACGCGACCAGTATAGCAAACAGCTTGCGACGGTCAAGAATAATTTCAAGCCGCCGGTGATCGCTGAGATTCTGCTTAACTATAACTATTTCAATACGTTAAGACGAATCTACTTGAGTCCGTTCAAACGGGCCGAAAGCCGCGACTTGTAGCGCGACGCCGTATTCTCGTGCAGTACGCCCTTCTGGATCGCCTTGTCAAGCGCCGAAACCGTTTCGCGATAGGTCTGGGCGGCTGCGGCCTTGTCACCCTTTTCCAGCCTCTCACGCATATCACGCAGCGAGGTTCGGAGGGAAGAGGTATTCTTGCGGTTGCGGGCGGTTCGTTTCTCTGTTTGACGGGCGCGCTTCAGCGCCGAAAAGTGGTTGGCCATGAACCTGTTTACCTTTAATTGTCCCGGCTTTTGCGTTTGCGCAGCTGGGGAGATATTCCGGTGGGAACCGAACACTCATTCTACGGGAGCAGGGGGCGAGGGTCAAATGGAACGTGCGGCGCGGACACTCTTGTCCGCGTGCATGCAGCAGATATCGAGCCTGCCCTACAAGAGTGTCCGCGCCACACTGGCCACAAAGACACTCTGAGGGCTGGATGAAAACGCTGCTGAAACGAACTTTCGCGATCGCCGTCTGCGCGCTGTCCCTTCTTAGCGTCGCACCAGCTCAAGCTCCGAACAGGCCGGATACCTCTATCATCACCATCGTGACCGCCGGCGACGTCACCATTACCAAGGCAAACGGCAAGACCGCCGTAGTCATCAATTTCGGTTCGGGTAGGGCCACCGGTGGCGACACGCGCATCACCATCTTGGGCCCGTATTCTCTCGACGCGAATGGCGGCGTGAAAGAAGTCAAAGGTCCGCAAGGGATCGAGCTTCACGTAATGAGTCACGAGGAACTGCGCCTGGAAGCTCCCGAGATTGCCGAATGGGAGCATACCCACAAGTTCACCGAATATACGGCTTGCAGCAAGATTCCTGCCTTCCCTGCCTGCGGACATCCGGTCTGCGACCAGTTCGGCCATCCCAAAGATCAGTGCCGCTACAACAGCGAATCGGGTTGCGCCTGCGTAGCACCAGGAGGCGGTCCCTGCACGGACACAGCGAAAAAGGAAAAACACCATGGGGCGGAATGGAAAGATGCCCTTGACGGCGGAGGTTTCTAGCACTGCCGCTCTTCGCTAGAAACTGAGAGCCCACGACGATCCAGTCCTGATTACCTTTGTTTGTTCTGGACTTGTGCCGCAAGGGTATTTCGATAGGAAGGGAAATACTATTTAGAGTGCGTGAGCAATTGCCGAAAAGCTGCTGCGCAAAATGAAGGGTAGCTTTTGGGTGGCGCAGCGCTTTCAGCGCTGCGATTTCGGGCCACAAGAAATGCGGCTTCAGCCGCTGAGGTCAAAAAGCTGAAGGAGCAGGGAAACGCCGACAGCGAGTGTTTAACCTCTGACCTCTAACCTCTGACTTCATATGAACTCGACTCCCATCGACCGCCTCAAAGTCCTGATCAACTCCTCCACGCCCATCGTCGTGATCGAGACCGTCGAAGAGCCGCGCGCTGTCGCCCTCGTCCGCCGCGCCTGCTCCGACCTCAACATGGCCACCTTCGAATGGACCATCGCCGACGGCCTCGTCCGTTCCGGATCGAACGCTTCCGCGGCGGCCACGCTTCAAAATTCCGCGCGATCCATCCCGATCCCGCAAGGCAACAGCGAAGACAGCCGTCTCGCCCGTGCCGTTCTCTCGTCCTTCGCCGGTGACGCTGCGCAAAAATCGTCCATCTACAACACAACCGACCCGGTCCAGGCCCTCGCCAACATGGAATCCATGACCGTGGAAGCCGTTTTCGTCCTCAAAGACTTTCATCGCCACATGGACAATCCGGTCGTCGTGCGCCGCCTGCGCGACGTCGGCCAGAAATTTTCCACAAACCGCCGAACGCTGGTTCTGACCGTGCCCACCATCGAAATGCCGCCGGAACTGGCCAGCCTCGTTGAATTTCTCGACCTGCCGCTACCCGATCAAATTCGCCTGCGCGAGATCATTCGCGAGACGTATACGCGCCTCGCCGGCACTCACATGCTGAAGTTGCAACTCGACGCGGACGGCGTCGATGCCATGGCTGCCAACCTGCGCGGTCTGACTGAAGAAGAGGCGGAGCGCGCCGTCTCGCAGGCCGTTGTCGCGCGATTATCTCTTTCAACCGATTGCGTCACCGACGTGCTCGATGCGAAAAAAGCCGCGCTCAAACGCTCCGAAATGCTCGAGTTCGTCGAAGCCAACGACTCGATGGCGAGCGTGGGCGGTCTCGAAAATCTCAAAAACTGGCTGGCCCAGCGCCGCGGCTCCTGGGACCCGCAGGCAAGAGATTTCGGCCTCGACCCGCCTAAGGGCGTCATCATTCTCGGTGTGCAAGGATGCGGCAAAAGCCTGTGTGCCCGAGCGGTCGCGGGTGAGTGGAAGCTCCCTCTCGTCAAGTTCGACACGGCGGCGATCTACGACAAATACATTGGCGAAACCGAAAAGCGCATCCAGAAGGTTTTCAGGGTAGCCGAAGGCCTGGCCCCGTGCGTCCTCTGGATCGACGAACTGGAGAAGGTGTTCGCCGGTAGCGGTCCTGACTCAGCATCGGCCGACGCCGGGGTCTCTTCGCGGCTGCTGGCCTCTTTCCTCTCATGGATGCAGGACCGCAAAGCCCCAGTTTTCGTCGCGGCAACCTGCAACAACGTGACAGTTCTGCCGCCGGAACTGATCCGCAAAGGCCGCTTTGACGAACTATTCTTCGTCGACCTGCCGAGTCAGGAAGAGCGCAAGCAAATCTTTGCGATCCAGTTGAAGAGGAGAAAGCGCAACCCGCAAGGCTACGACCTCGATCGCGTAGCTGAAACTGCCAAAGGTTTCTCCGGAGCCGAAATCGAATCGGCAGTGCAAACCGCCCTCTACGCCGCCTTCTCCGGGAAGCACGAACTGGCGAATGAAGATCTGCTCCACGCCCTCGAATCCACCGTCCCCTTGTCCGTCACCCGCGCGGAGGAGATTGCAGATCTAAGGAATTGGGCGAAAGACCGTGCCGTCTGGGCCAGCCCGACCGAAGCGCGTAAGCGGGAACCACTTTCGAGTAACCCCTAGCGGGTATCGCGTCCGATCTCGCAGGCCGTCTCCCACTCTGTTTGCAGACTCACTTCCGCAACCCACTTTTGCAGGTATCTGCAGTCCATCGTGCCTCCCTGAGCCCTCAGAATTGCAGCTGCATCCTCAATTTGCCGTCGCGACTGCGCGCGCTGCGCCCATTCGAGCTTCGAGGCAATGGCATCTTCGGCGGTGACCATGAAAAGATCAACGCCATGCAGCTTCACTGGCTTGCGCCGCCGGAATTCTTCCTGACTAAAGGGCCGTTCCTTGCGAATGATGAAATCGATTTTCCATCCCGTGGATTGGTCAATCCATTGAAAAGAGACTGGTGCCGTCGTGCTTCAAGTGCTGCGTTGAGGTCGCTATAGTATTCATCCGTGGGCAGTTGCTGAATGAATGAGCGCAGTTGGTGCACTCGCGTCGATGACTACATCGATATCTTGGGTGGAACGCGGGGCGCCGTAATATGCGCTAGCGAAGGAACCAGAAAGCATGTAGGCGATTCCTGCCCGATCAAGCGCCGAGGCAATTTTCTGGAATACGTCTTGAATGCTCATCTGAGCCAGGCTGGCAATGGCGCCGGGAAAAACGCGCGCCTCAGCAGTTCTCGCGCAACCTGCTCTTCAGTCCAGTCGGCATGATCGCGTCGAATGCCTTCCATTGCAATCTCCCGCACGAACATGCTCATCTGGTAGGCCAGCAGGAACCGTTCCTCGCCAGTCATGTCGCGCTGAATCCGCGACCGCACCGCCTCGGCTTGGGGCGTGGTATCGGTGGTTGCCACGGGAGAATGTTAGCACGCATTCGAATACTGAGCCGTGAACGGCGCCGGGCCCCGCCGCCGAAATTTAGGTCCTGACACTGGTATCTCATCAGCTTTTCAGAAATGAGAATTTTGGAGCGACTCGTGAAACGGCCCGTTTTTCCGGCGGACTGTTTACCGCTCTAACTTGGGCCTATCTTGAAGAATCTGAGTCGTTTTAACCAGTTTTTAAATACGATATTATACATACATTAGCATCTGCACAAATTCTCCACGTGGAGCATTTCGCCGAGAATACTCCACGAAAGCAGGCCGTCTCCCGGCTTGAACCTAGGCAGCGGTCCTGCCATTGACTCCCACCCCCACCCGCGCTAGGCTTTAAGACAATGGTTGTCATCCGCCCTGACTGGGCGCGCGTGCCGGCAGCACCTACCCGAGAGACACCCTTTGCGCCGAAATCTTGGCCGCTTAAACCCTGGGACTGCCAATCCACAGGCAACCGAAGTAGCATCTCAAGCAGGGCCCCCGGAAATCTGGAGGCAGCGCCCAGGCGCTGGCTGACAAAGACCTGAATGAAGAAAAGCATTGATCTGACCCCGAACGTCGAGACCCTGTTTGGAACGCGGGACGAGAACCTGCACGTCCTTGAAGACGGCCTCAACATCAACATCGATCTGCGCTCGGACCACATCGAGCTCGAGGGCGCGGCGCGCGATGTGGCACGCGCGGAGCAGCTCTTCGTCGACTATGAGCAATTGCGCAAGAGCGGTCACCAGTTTCAGAACGGGGATCTCAACAGCATGCTGCGCGTGCTGGTCGGAGACCCGAACGTCACGCTGCGCGGACTGGCTGAAGCTGGACGCCAGCGTTCATTCGGCCGGCGGACCGTTCAGCCGAAGAGTCCGAACCAGCGACGCTATCTCGAAGCCATCGAGCAGTACGACATGGTGTTTGGCGTCGGGCCTGCGGGCACGGGCAAGACTTACCTTGCCGTGGCGATGGCAATCTCGGCGCTGCTCAACAAGCAGGTCAACCGAATTATTTTGGCGCGGCCTGCGGTGGAAGCGGGCGAGCGGCTTGGATTCTTGCCGGGAACGTTGCAGGAAAAAATTGATCCCTACCTGCGGCCCTTGTACGACGCGCTCTTTGACATGCTTGATCCGGAGCGAGTCGAGCGATACCTCGAAAAAAATGTTATTGAGATCGCGCCGATCGCTTTCATGCGTGGGCGTACCTTGAATGATTCATTCGTGATTCTTGATGAGGCGCAGAACACGACCTCGGAGCAGATGAAGATGTTTGTAACGAGGCTCGGGTTCAACTCGAAGGCTGTGATCACGGGCGACATCACGCAGATCGATTTGCCGAATGCGCGGCGCAGCGGATTGCTTGAGGCTATCGATATTCTGAACGGCGTGAACGGAATTGAGTTCGTGCATTTCGACGAGAGCGACGTGGTGCGGCATCATCTGGTGCAGAGGATCATCCGCGCTTATGACGAACACAAGGTGCGAGTTGCGCAGGAACAGCTCTCATTGCTTGAAACCGGGCCAGGGACAGGCGATCTGGCGCAATCGAGAATCGCCGGCGCGACGAAGTCCAACCAGAACGATGACGGCGCGATTATGCCGCCGGCGGCGCCTGGACTCTCATCAGGAATTTCTTCGGAAGAGCCGCGCGTGCGGAACTAAACTAAATGCGAACTTTTGAAGGAGGGAGATTGTGTCCCTCCTTTCGCTTTAGGGTCGGGACGGACGCTGGCGAAATATTTCAACCACAGGGTTCACAGGGTTTGTCGATGGTTTCGACTCTGAGTTGGGAGAGATTTGTTGGTGATTCTTCAGAAACGCGTGCCGGAGCTTTGCGAACTTGGGCTGTCGCGCTTTCTTGCGCGGGCGCGGCGGATGGCTGGATTAGACGGTATGGTTGATGTGCTGGTCACATCGAGTCGCGAGATGAAATCATTGAACCGGCGCTTTCGCGGGAAGGACAAGGCGACTGACGTGCTTTCATTTCCCACTGACGGGATGCGAAACAAGTTCGCCGGGGAGATTGCGATCTCGGCGGAGATTGCGGCGCAGAATGCGCGAGCGCTTGGACACAGCGCAGCAGATGAGGTGAAGATCCTCCTGTTGCACGGAGTGCTCCATCTGCGCGGATACGACCATGAGCGCGATCGTGGGGAAATGGCGCGACGCGAGAGGGAACTGCGCGCCCAGATGGGATTGCCCACAGGATTGATTGAGAGAAGTTCGACCAATAGAGAGTCTGATAGCAAAGACGGAAGACGCGGCAGGCCGCGTCTCTACGAAGGATCGAGCAAGACGGACGAGCGGAGGAAGAGGACTCGATGATCGGCGCCAGCATCGCGATGGTGCTGCTGTTCGGCTTGCTCACGCTGGTCTCGTACGTGGATCGTGTCTACCAGGAGATCGGGAAGTTCCTCTCGCGTGATTTTCAGGACAATATCGACGCTTTCGAGCAGGTAGTGGAACCGCGGCTTGGTGTCTCGCGCGAACGTGCCTCGCAGGCGATGGCGATTCTGCCGCAGCTGGCGATGGCAGCAATCGCGATGATCGTCGGCTTTACGGTTTTTCGCGACCGCGCATGGACCGTCTCTGAAGTGCTGGAAGCGACTCTGAGCCTGGTGTTGGTCATTATTGTTTTTAACCGCTTTCTTCCCTTCGTATTTTTCTCGCGAACCCATGGGCGCTGGCTGGCGCACTGGGCGCTGCTTTTGCGGGGGCTCATCTATTTGATTCTGCCCGTCTCGCTGGTGCTTGGATTCCTCCAGTCAGTAGTGTCGCTGACGCGCGAGCACGCCGAGGCGCAACCGGAAACTCCTGCGGAAGCGGTGGACGCGCTGATCGAAGCTGGACAGGAAGAGGGAATTATTCAGGAGACGGACCGCGACCTGATCCAGTCGGTGGTGGAGTTCAGTGGCAAGACGGTGCGCGAGGCGATGAAGCCGCGTCCGGAGATGGTGGCGGTATCGACGGATGCGACGGTGGAGCAAGTGGTGGAGTTGCTGCGCGCCAAACCGGTCTCGAGGCTGCCGGTGTACGAGGGTTCGGTTCACAACATCAAGGGAATTCTGCACGCGCAGGATCTGTTGCAAGTGGCGGATTCAGAGGCGCGTACGCGGACGGTGGCGAGCGTGATGCGGAAGGATGTCTACTTTGTTCCCGAGAGCAAACTGGGGAGCGACCTGCTACGCGAGATGCAGAAGAGCAATGTCCGCATGGCGATTGTGGTGGACGAGTACGGCGGGGTGGCTGGTTTGGTGACAATTGAGGATCTGGTCGAAGAAATTGTCGGCGAGATTGGCGACGAGCACGAGAAGGCGCAACTGGTGCAGGAGAGCGACCACTCGTATGTTGTGCCAGGGAGCATGGACGTGGACCGGTTGGACGAGTTGTTTGGGCGACGGCCAGAGGGGCACGAGTCGTCGACGATTGCCGGGTTGGTGAGCGAGTTGGCGGGACGGATTCCGAAGAAGGGCGAGGTGGTGGAGGATGATGGGTTGAAGTTTGAGGTGCTGGATTCGACGGATCGGCGGGTGGAGCGGGTGCGGATTACGACGGCGGAGGCAGAAGTGCGATGAACAAGTTACGATTTGTGAGTCGCGAACCGCGAGTTCAAGCACGATGTTTGTAGGAGGGCCAATCTGTATAACAGGAACACTACGCAAGAAACGGAACTGGGCAGACTCGACGGAAAATGAAGCTCGAGTGCATATAGACAAACGAGGGCGGATGGTAATTCCACTTCGATTTCGGAGAGTACGCGGGATTGAGGACGGGGACAGGCTCGTTTTTAGTTTTGAGGACGGCGAAGTAATAATGAGAAAACTGGATTGCAAATCGAAACGCCGCGGGCAACGTGTCAGCAAGCATGTGACCTTGCGGCCTGTTCGGTGACCCGCCCTTATGCCCTTTCATTCTGGATTCGTTTGCATTCTTGGGCGGCCTAATGCCGGGAAGAGCACTTTGCTCAATGCTCTTGTGGGCGAGAAGCTCGCGATTATTTCGCCTAAGCCTCAGACTACGCGGAATCGGATTTTGGGGATCGTTAACGCTCCAAAGAAGAAGGGGCGGGATTCCGGGCAGATTGTTTTGATCGATACGCCTGGGGTACACAAGTCTGGGTCTTCGCTTGGCCGCAAGATGATGGCCGAGGTGCGCGAGGCGCTGGAGGGCTGCGATCTGATTCTGCTAATCGCCGATGCGAAAAAGAAGGCCGACGCTACGGATCAGTTGGTGATGGATCTGGTGAAGAAGTCGGGAACGCCGGCGTTGTTGCTGCTCAACAAGATTGATCTCGTGGCCGACAAGCGGGAGCTCTTGCCGCTGATGGCGGGGTTTCAGAATCCGGAGAATCTTGGCGGGGTGAAGTTTCAGGAGATCATTCCGATCTCGGCGCTGCGGCGGAAGGGGCTGGAGGAACTGGTGGATTGCGTGGTGAAGGCTCTGCCCGCTGGGCCTCGATATTTTGCTGAGGACCAGATAACTGATCAGCCCTTGCGGTTCATGGCGGCGGAGCTGATTCGCGAGCAGGTGCTGTTGCAGACGCAGGAAGAGGTTCCGCATGCGGTAAGCGTGATTGTGGAGCAGTTTGAAGAGGGCGCGAAGCTGACGCGGATTGCGGCGACGATCTATTGCGAGCGTGACGGGCAAAAGGCGATCCTGCTGGGCAAGGGCGGGAAGATGCTGAAGTCGATTGGGACAGCGGCGCGGATGGCGATCGAGAAGATGGTGGGGATGAAGGTCTTTCTGGAATTGTTTGTGAAGGTGCAGGCTGGGTGGCGGGACTCGAGACAGTTTGTGGAAGAATTGGATTGGCGTCGGCAGTTGGCGGGGCTGGGGACGCCTTGCGAGAAGTGATGACGGGTCAAGAAGTCAAAGGCACTACCTCGAAGGGCACTAAGGAACACGAAGGGAACCCTTAAGCACCGGCGCCCGCCCGATTGAAGAGACCAATTCCTTGGCATGTTACAGATTCGAGACAAGATTCGAAATAATATTGCATCGGGGATGACAAATCCCTACAATCCTTGCGCGTCCTTGCGCATCACACTAGTGGGGTCGCAGGGCGGGTGCTTACCCTTCGCATGACTAATTGTTCACCCAAAGACCCGGCGGGGCCGGGGGGCTCGGAGCCGAGCCATTTTGTCTTGAAGCTGAGCGTGACGCTGGCTGCGGATAGAGATGCCGTAGATCCCGTGGTGCGCAGCGTGATGAAGGTGGTGCGCGAGACAGAGTGCGCGAGTGGGCGCGAAGACGATATCGAACTCGCTCTGACCGAGGCACTGGCAAATGCGGTGGTGCACGGGGCGAAGAGCGATCCCTCAAAAATTGTGGAATGCGATGTGGCGTGCGACGACAAGCGCGGGATGCTGATTGTGGTGCGCGATCCGGGGCCGGGATTCGATCCGGGGAAGATTCCCGATCCGCTGCATGGCGAGAATATTTATTCGCACCACGGGCGCGGGATTTTTCTGATCAATCAGCTGATGGATGAGGTGAAGTTTCATAAGAATGGGACGGAGATACATATGATTAAAAGATAGCTGTCAGTTGTCAGTAAAGGCGAGGCCCGCTTGCGCGGGCTTTTGGCTTTTTATGACGGGCGTTACGATCGGGACCGCAGTCGGCAACTGAGAACTGAGAACGTCACTCCTTCGCGGCAATGCCCAGGCTCTTCATCTTCCTATAAAGATGGCTTCTCTCGAGGCCTAGCACTTCCGCTGTGCGGCTGATGTTGTTGTGATTTTCATCCAGCTTTTTCAGGATGTAGTCGCGCTCGTAGGCGTCTCTGGCTTCGTGCAGGGTGGAGCCTTCACCCCCACTGATGCGACGCGCACCCTCGCGGTGCCCATCCCTATGAACAAGGGGTGGGAGATGCTTGCGCTCGAAGCGGGCTGTCGTGGGGTTCATGATCACGATGCGTTCGATTACGTTGCGGAGTTCGCGAACGTTGCCGGGCCATGAGTAGCGCATCAGAGATTCAACGGCGTCGTCGGTGATTTCGCGCGTGCGTCGTCCGTAGGCGGAAGCGAATTCCTTGAGGAAGTGGCGGGCAAGGAGTGGGATATCTTCTTTGCGCTCGCGTAAAGGCGGAACTACGAACGGGATCACGTTCAGCCGATAGAAAAGATCTTCGCGAAAATTTCCTCTCGCAATTTCCTCTTCCAGGTCTTTGTTTGTTGAGGCGATGACGCGGACGTCGACTGTTACCGGATCGTCGCTGCCGACCGGAACAAAGCGCTGTTGCTCGAGCGTGCGCAGAACCTTGGATTGCGTTTTGAGGCTCATGTCGCCGACTTCGTCGAGGAAGAGCGTGCCGCGATCGGCTCGCTGAAATTTGCCTTCCTTGTCACTGGTCGCGCCCGGGAATGACGATTTGCGGTGGCCGAAGAGTTCGCTGTCGATGAGGTCTTCGGGGAGCGCGGCACAGTTGATTTCGACGAAGGTCTCGTTCTTACGAAGGCTTTGTGTGTGGATGGCGTGGGCGACGAGTTCTTTGCCGGTGCCGGATTCGCCGTAGATGAGGACGCGACCGTTGGTAGGAGCCATGAGCGCGATCTGCTGGCGGAGGGCTTTCATGGGAACGCTGTCGCCGGCGATGACGCTTTTGGATTGGAGTTGCTTGCGGAGGTCGAGGTTTTCGTGGCGGAGACGGCGGGCCTCGGCGGCGTTCTTGACGAGGATGAGAGTCTTTTCGAGCGAGAGCGGTTTTTCGGCGAAGTCATAGGCACCGAGTTTGGTGGCGCGCACGGCGGTTTCGATTGTGCCGTGGCCGGAGATCATGATGACTTCGGGCGGATCTTCGAACTGGCGAATTTTCTCGAGGACTTCGAGGCCGTCGATGCCGGTGAGCCAGACGTCGAGGAGGATGACGTCGAAGGTGGATTTGCGGAGCTGATCGAGACAGTCTTCGCCGCTGGGGCTGGTGGCGGTTTTGTGGCCCTCGTCTTCGAGGATGCCCTGGAGGGATTCGCGGATGCCGGATTCGTCGTCGACGATGAGGATGTGGGACATTGACACGACAATTCTAGGGGCTTTGTGGATTGGGGGGAAGTCTTGGGAGCTCCACTTTCGTGGTGATTGCTGAGGAGTGCTTAACCACGGGGTGCACTGGGTTTCACAGGGTTTAGGGCAGACTCGATTTCCAGGAAGAGCGGAACCACTACGGGCACGAAGGTGCACGAAGGAAAAGCTCCAACATCTGCTGTCGGTTTCTTCGCTGCCAGCCCTCTCTCTAGACTTTCACGCTACCGGTGCTACCGGCGCTTCTACCGCTACCGGGAGCTCAATCAGGAAGCGGCTGCCTACTGGCTTGTTTTCTTCTACGCGTATGGAGCCGTTGTGGTCTTCGATTATGCGGCTGACTATCGCGAGGCCGAGGCCCGTGCCTCGCTGCTTGGTCGAGAAGTATGGGAGGAAGAGGCGCTCTTTAACTTCGCGCGAGATGCCGTGGCCGGTGTCGGAGACGGTGAGTTCGACTGCGTCGCGGCTAGCGACTAGCGACGTGGAGATCGTGATTTCTTTGAGGACGGAGTCACGCATGGCTTCGGCGGCGTTGTCGATCAGGTTGGCTACTGCGCGCTTGATGGCTTCGGGGTCGGCCATGACTGCGGGGAGATCATGGGCGAGGTCAGTGCGGACGCGGATGTTCTCGAGGCGTCCGGTGAAAAGGCTGAGGGCGCTCTCGACCAGTTCGTTGAGGCTCGCGGGCTGCGGGCGCGAGGCAGGGAAGCGGGCGAGGGTGGAAAATTCGTCGACGAGGTTGCGCACCGTTTCGACGGCGCTGCTGATGGTGCTCGCGCAGGTGCGAATGATTTCGAGCGAGGCGGCGTCGGGGGCAGTGCCCCGGGCGAGATGGCGATGGATACGCTCGGCGGAGAGAGCGATAGGCGTGAGAGGATTCTTGATTTCGTGGGCGACGCGGCGGGCGACTTCGCGCCAGGCGGCTTGCTTCTGGGCGCGGAGGAGATCGGAGAGATCTTCGAAAACGAGGACGTAACCGAGGCGTCGGGCGGGATATTCGAGAGCGGCGACCGTGACGGCTACGTTGAGCTTGGTGTGGGGAAGCACGATTTCGAGATTGGCGGCGGTGAGACCCATGCGGTCAGCGCGACGGAGAAGAGTTTCGAGATCGGCAAGGAGGTCGCGGGGAAGAAGATCGCGAAGGGGACGATTGATGAGCGACGCCGGGGTGGAGAAGTCAGGGCGGTCGGGATGAAACATGCGGGTGAAGGCCGCGTTGGCGAGGGTGACGCGATGGACGCCGTCGATGGAGACGACGCCGGTGGGAATGCTTTCGAGAACGGTTTCGATGTAGTGACGGCGGGTTTCGAGGGCTTCGTTGGCGTCGCCTAGTTCGCGACTGGAGGCTTCGATCTGTTGGCGGCTGGATTCGAGTTGCTCGGCCATACTGTTGAAAGAGCGCACGAGTTCGGCGAGCTCGTCGGTGGCGCGGATGTCGACGCGGTAGTCGAGTTGGCCTTTGGAAATGGCCTCGGTTCCTGCGGCGATGGCGGCGACGGGACGATTCACGAGCTTTGAGAGAAAGAGCGCTAGCCAAGTGGAGGCGAAAAGAACGAGGACTGTTAGAAGAAGAAGGAAGCCGAGATAGATGCGGCGGACTAGTTTGCGTTGGCGGGCGAGTTCGATATAGCGCTGCTGGCTGTCTTGAATCTGGCGGGCGGTTTCGGCGAATTTTGGCGGGAGCGGCATGGCGACTAGAACTGCGCCGGTGCCGACGGCGGCTGCTCCGACGACGTATTCGGTTTGGTGCCATTGAAAGTGAGGGTTCTGGCCGTGGAGAGCTTGCGCGACCGGGAAAGTCGCTTTCATCTGCGGCCAGGAGGCGGGCGTGTTGAGCGCGGCTTGGGCTTCGCCGTCGACAATGGCGATGACGAATCCGCCTTGCAGGGTGGGGACGTGCTCGCGGAGTTCGTCGTTGACAGCGAAGAAATTTCGGTGCGCGAAGGCTTCTTTGAATTCCTCGGATTCGGCAATGGATTGGGCTTCGACGGTGGCGTTGAGGCCGGCGTAGTCGAAGAGCAGGGCGGACATGGCGGCGGTGTCGGCGCGGACCTCTTCGACGGGCTGCGAGAACCATTTGTCGATGGAGCGATTCATGAGGCCGTAGGAGAACCAGAACATCGCGATGACGGGGAGGAAAGAAAGAAGAAGATTGACGACGACGAGGCGGGTGCGGAATTTGGAGCCGGCGACTCCGAGGCGGCGCTCGGCGAAGAGCTTGAGGAGATTGCGGCCGAGGACGAAACAGAGGGCGACGAAGGCGGCGAAGATCAGGCCGGTGAGCGTGGCGAAGAAATAGAGTTGCTGGTTGGTGTCGGGGCTGATGAATTTAAGGTTGAACGAGGCTTGCGCGACGAGGAGGGCGAGGAGCAGAAAGGCGGCGATAGTCAGCGTGATGACGGCCTTGCGGCGGCCGGAAGGCTTTGGCTGGGGACGGATTGGGTCGGTGATGGACAACGCTACCCGTTGGGCGCGCTTTCGCGCGGTTTGACCGCCTCATTATAGTGCGGGTACGCGTGGAGTCGTGATCGTCGATGATCGAATTTGCTGAGGTTGCGGGCTTTTTCACCACGAAGGACACGAAGGTCCACGAAGGTGGGCGGCGGCGATCCTTTAATGGTGCTTCTGCAAGGCGGTTCGAATGGCCTCATGGGCGGGCTTGGGTTGGTAGTTGCGGTCGAACAGTAGGGCTGCGCCTCGGGTTTTCTTGGAGTGGGAGCTGATCCAGGAGTATTTGTCGGTGAAGCCCCAGGTTTGGATGGCGGTGCAGCCTGGGTGGTTGAGGCAGGCTTTGGCAATCTGATAGTAGATCTCGGCTTGCTTTTCGAGGTCGGCTGGCGTGGCGTTGCCGTTGGCGTCTACTGGGAGTGAAACGTCTAGTTCAGTGATGTGGACTTGAAGGCCCAGCGCTGTGAAGCGGGCGATGTTGGCGGAGATGGAAGCGATGTCGGGCGGTTTTTCGATGTGCATCTGGAGGCCTATGCCGTCGATGGGGACGCCCTGTTTTTTGAAGTCGCGGACCATGGCGTGGACGGCGTCGGACTTCTTGTTGATTTCGTCGGCTTCAGCTTCGTTGTAGAAGAGGAGAGCTTGCGGGTCGGCATCGTGGGCCCAACGGAAGGCTTGGGCGAGGTAAGCGAGCTGCGAGTTGCGAGTCGCGAGTTGCGAGCGAACGGCCGACCAGATTGTTTGGCGGGGCTCGCCGTTGCGCGGGCGTTCGTCGAAGGCTTCGTTGGCTACGTCCCAGGCGAAGATTTTTCCTTTGTAATGGCTTACTACTGTTTTGATGTGTGTTTCGAGGAACCTTGATAATTGCTCGGGGGGGTAGTGGCCTTCTGTTAGCCATTTTGGATTCTGGCGATGCCAGAGTAGCGTATGGCCGCGGACTTTCATGTTGTGGCGCTGGGCGAAGTCGACCAGTTGATCGGCTTGGTGGAAGTCGAATGTCTGCGGATCGGGGCGGAGGGTTTCCCACTTCAAGGCGTCTTCTGGTTCGAGCATGTTGAACTCGCGGGCTAACGTGGCAGCGTAGGCGGGCTCGGAGAGTTGGGCGGGACGGGCCGCGGCGCCGATCAGGATGTGGGCTTGGTCGGCGGCTTCGCGGAGGGTTTGGGGCTGGGCGGCTGCGAATACGACACAGCTAAAGAGTAGATACGAGATTGAACGTCGCGGTGCTCTGCTGTGTTTCATAAGCTGCCTGCCCGAGGGCGGAGCGCCCTCGGGACTGCCGGCGAGTCGCCGGCGCTACGGTCTAGTGCCGTTCGCCGCAATCGGTATCTCCGCCTGATAAATCGGTGCTCCTTAAACCTGTGCTTTTATTCTTGATCGGGAAGGAATTTGTTTAAAGGGCAGCGCTCACAGTCGGTTTGTGACTTTTTGCAGTAGTTCTTGGCTACGCCGACAATCAGGCCGTGCATTTCGTTGAAGACTTGCACCTCGGCTGTCCGGTTGGCGGTGCTCATCTTTGATGGAGGATGGCAGGAGCCAGCGGGGACGCTGGCTGGAGATTCGGCGGGGCATTCCAAGGTCTCTTCGGTTAACGGGGCGAGTGCTCGCTGGAAGAGTTCGCGGATTTCTTCGTAGGTGGCAGCTGGCTGGATCAGGGCGTGGCGTTCTAGGATGCGGCGGGTATAGGCATCGACTACGAACGATGGATGATTGCCGGCATATAAGAGGATGGAGTCGGCGGTCTCGGAACCTACGCCGTTCAGGGACAGCAGTTCTTCACGGAGTCTGGCTGTAGGTTGCGCGAAGAGTCGCTTTAACGAACCTTGGTAACGCTTGTCCAGAAACTGGACGAACGCTTTCAGTCGATGCGCTTTTTGCCGGAAATAGCCCGAGGAACGAATCAGCTTCTCCAGCTTTCTAACTGGCATGCGACGGATGCCACTCACGCTCAGAATACTGGCTTGGCGCAGGCTCTGCAGGGCTTGTTCGACGTTTGTCCACGAGGTGTTTTGGGTTAGGTAGGCGCCGATGATTACTTCAAACTGGGATTTGGCTGGCCACCAGTGTTGCTGCCCCCAAGCCTTGTAGAGAGTGCGGAAATGGGCGCGGATTTCTTGGTCTGGGTTCACGGTTGTGCGTTGGACGAAAAGAGCGCAACCACAGGGTACACAGGGTGGCACAGCAAAACCACAGCTCGCGTCTACGCTCGAGAGAATGCCTTGCGGTAGCCGTGATTGGTATGAGCTTGTAGGGGTCCTTCGACTCCGCAGGATCGCCGCTTCGCGATGATTCTGCTCCGCTCAGGATGACCTCCCTTATAGAGTTATGGGCCTCACCAGAGGCCTCGTTCCTCGATTGCTGTGCTGTGCGTCACTTTGGTTCTACACCGAAGAACATGATCGGGCGCGTAGAGAAACGCTACATTTCTGGGCATTTCTTAGCTCGCGAAGCATTCCGCCACCATTCACACGGTTAGCCCGCACTTAGTACAGGTACCGAAGTTACTTTTTAAGAATTCCCATTGGGTTGACAATTTATGTCAGTGCGAACCAACTCCGTTGAATCCCCTCGGAAATCAGCGGTTTCGCATGCTCCGCGTTCGCGGCTGACAGGAGAGATATGTCTCAGCGGCTGGGCGACCTGCTCGTAAAAGAGAAGGTCATTACAGCAGAGCAGTTGGAACAGGCGACCAAGCTCCAGAAGGAGACGCATGTCCGTCTAGCGTCGGCTCTGGTGAAGCTGGGATTCCTCTCCGATGAGGATGTGACGAACTTCCTCTCGCGCCAATATGGCGTACCCGCCATTAATCTATCGTATTTCGAAATCGATCCCGCCGTTATCAAGCTGATTCCTTACGAAACTGCGAAGCGCTACCAGATTCTACCGCTGAGCCGCGTGGGCGCGTCGTTGACGATCGCCATGGTCGATCCGACGAACGTCTTCGCCATGGACGACATCAAGTTCATGACCGGCTTCAATATCGAGCCGGTGGTGGCGTCGGAGAGTTCGATCGTCGAGGGCATCGACAAGGCTTACGGCACGACGACTCCGGAAGAAAACCTCGAAGACGTCATGCAGTCGATGAACGACCTCGGCGAGGCGGGCGACATCGAGGTGCAGTCCGAAGCGGAGGAGATCGCCCTCAAGGAACTCGAGAAGGCGGCCGACGAAGCTCCGATTGTGAAGCTTGTGAACCTGGTCTTGACCGACGCGGTGAAGCGCGGCGCCAGCGACATTCACATGGAACCCTACGAAAAAGAGTTCCGCGTGCGCTTCCGTATTGACGGTGTGCTGCAGGCGATCATGTCGCCGCCGCTGAAATTGAAAGACGCGATCACGTCGCGCTTGAAGATCATGTCGAAGCTGGATATCAGCGAAAAGCGGCTGCCGCAAGACGGCCGCATCATGCTGAAGATGCAGATCGGCGGGAAGAGAAAACAACTCGACTTCCGCGTCTCGACGCTGCCGACTTTGTGGGGCGAGAAGATCGTACTCCGGTTGCTCGACAAGGAAAACCTGCGACTCGACATGACCAAGCTCGGCTTCGAGGAAGCATCGCTGGCGAAATTCCAAAAAGCGATTCTCAAGCCGTATGGCATGGTGCTGGTTACGGGACCGACGGGATCGGGCAAGACGAACACTCTTTATTCTTCGATCTCGCAGCTCAACCAGCCTGACACGAACATCATGACCGCGGAAGATCCGGTCGAATTTCAGCTCGGCGGCGTGAATCAGGTGCAGATGAAGGAACAGATCGGGTTGAACTTTGCGACCGCGCTGCGCGCCTTCCTGCGGCAGGACCCGAACATCATCCTGGTCGGCGAAATTCGAGACTTTGAAACGGCGGAGATTGCGATCAAGGCTGCGCTTACCGGCCACCTTGTTCTTTCCACGCTGCACACGAACGGTGCCCCGGAAACGATTACGCGACTGATGAACATGGGCATCGAGCCGTTCCTCGTGGCGACCTCAGTGCACCTCATCTGCGCGCAGCGATTGGTTCGCCGCATTTGCAAGGAATGCGCCGAGCAGGTGGAGATGCCGCCGCAGGCGCTGATCGACGAAGGTTTTACGCCGGAAGAATCGAAGACGGTAAAGATCATGAAGGGCAAGGGCTGCTCGACCTGCAACAAGACGGGTTACAAGGGCCGCACGGGTTTGTACGAAGTGATGGAGGTCGATGACGAAATCCGCGAGCTTGTGCTGGTGGGCGCATCGGCAGTGGAACTGAAGAAGAAGGCGATTGAGCGCGGCATGATTACGTTACGGCGCAGCGGATTGATCAAGGTTGCGCAAGGCTGGACAACTCTCGAAGAAGTGGCTCGCGAAACGATCCACTAGAAACGGCAGAAGGAAAAGAAGACTATGGCACTCACCTTAAGCGATTTGCTCCGCCGCATGCTGGAGATGGGAGGAAGCGACCTCCACATCACCACGAATTCGCCTCCACAGATTCGCGTTCACGGCCACCTGGTGCCGCTCGACCTGCCGCAACTGACGCCTGCCGAAACCAAGCAGATGGCGTACAGCGTGATGACCGACTCGCAAAAGCACCGCTTCGAAGAAAACCTCGAAATGGACTTTTCGTTCGGTTTAAAAGGGCTGGCCCGTTTCCGTGCCAACGTCTTCAATCAGCGCGGCGCGACGGCATGCGTCTTCCGTTTGATTCCGTTCGAGATCAAGTCGTTCCATCAGCTCGGGCTGCCGCCGATTGTCAGCAAGTTGTGCGACAAGCCGCGCGGACTGGTGCTGGTAACCGGGCCGACGGGTTCGGGTAAATCGACGACTCTGGCGGCCATGATCGACAAGATCAACACCGAGCGTCACGATCACATCCTCACCATCGAGGACCCGATCGAATTCGTGCATATGAACAAGAACTGCGTGGTGAACCAGCGCGAATTGCACTCGGATACGAAGAGCTTTACCGACGCGCTGCGCGCCGCACTCCGCGAAGACCCGGACGTGGTGCTGATCGGCGAAATGCGAGACCTGGAGACGATCGAGTCGGCGTTGCGAATCGCCGAGACGGGCCACCTGACGTTTGGCACGCTGCACACGAACTCGGCGTCGTCGACCATCAACAGAATTATTGACGTTTTCCCGGCGCACCAGCAGTCGCAGATCCGCGCACAGCTGTCGTTGGTGCTCGAAGGCATCATGTGCCAAACGCTCGTGCCCAAGGCTGACAACAAGGGCCGCGCGATGTGCATGGAAATTCTGGTGCCGAACGCCGCGGTGAGAAACCTGATTCGCGAAGACAAGATTCACCAGATTTATTCGGCAATGCAGTCAGGCCAGGAAAAGTTCGGGATGCAGACGTTCAACCAGTCACTGGCGACCGCGTACTTCCAGAAGCAGATCACGCTGGAGACGGCGCTGTTGCGGTCGAGCAACCAGGATGAACTGCAGGAAATGATCTCGCGCGGAGCGAGCCTGCTGAGCCGTCCAACGACGGTATCGACGCGTAGCGCGATGCCAACGAAGAAGTAGCGGGAAGGTTAAGAGCTTAAGGGAACATCAGGAGAAACGGCCATGCCGGTTTTTACATTTTCAGGGAAATCAGCTTCGGGCGAAAAAGTTCAAGGCGAGCGCGTAGCGCCGAGCAAAGACGGACTTGCGGCACAACTTCGCAAAGAGCGGATTACGCCGGGGTCCATCCGCGAAAAGGGTAAGGAATTTTCGCTGCCGACCTTCAAGAAGAACAAGGTGAAGGTAAAGGACGTCGCCGTTTTCTTCCGGCAGTTCTCGGTCATGATCGACGCCGGCCTGCCGCTGGTGCAGTGCCTGGAAATTCTGGGCGCCAACCAGGAGAACCCGAATTTCCAAAAGACGCTGCTCGGCGTGCGGACGACGGTGGAAGGCGGCGCCACGCTGGCGAACGCCATGCGGCAGTATCCCACCGTGTTCGACGACCTGACCACGAACATGGTGGAAGCGGGCGAAACAGGCGGTATTTTGGATCTGATTTTGCAGCGACTGGCGATCTACGTAGAAAAAGCCGTCAAGCTGCGCGCGGCTGTGAAGTCGGCGCTGATCTACCCGGTTGCCGTGGTTTCTTTTGCCATGTTGATCGTCGCCGCGCTGTTGAAGTGGGTGGTGCCGATCTTCGCCAACCTTTTCGTCGGCCTCGGTGTGGCTCTGCCGCTGCCGACACGAGTCGTCATCGGACTCAGCAGCTTCGTCGGACACTTCTGGTGGTTCTTTATCGCGGGCGGTGTCGGAATCTATTTCGGCATCAAGCAGATCCGGAAGCACCCGCGCGGACGCTACCATTTCGATGCCTTATTGCTGAAGACGCCCATCGTGGGACTGCTGCTGCGCAAGATCGCAGTGGCTCGGTTCACGCGTACGCTCGGCACGCTGATCACTTCGGGCGTTCCGATTCTGGAAGGACTGGCTATCACGGCGCGCACCTCCGGCAACGCGGTGCTGGAAGAAGCGCTGATGAAGGTACGAAAGGCGATTGAAGAAGGCCGCACGATCGTGGATCCGCTGCGCGAATGCGGCGTTTTTCCGAACATGGTGACGCAGATGATCGGCGTCGGCGAAGCGACGGGCGCCATGGACGCGATGCTGCAGAAGATCGCGGACTTCTACGAAGACGAAGTCGACGCGGCGACGAAAGACATGCTGGCCATGCTCGAGCCGGTCATCATCGGAATCCTCGGCATCTGCATTGGCGGCATCGTGATTTCGCTGTACATGCCGCTGTTCGCGATGATCGGAAAACTGGCGGGATAAAAAACGTCGTTGGTCGTTAGTCGTTGGTCGTCAGGCGAAAAAGCTGCTGTCGCCCGATGAAGCCCGAACGACTAACGACCAAAGAACAGCGACGACTTTCATGCACTCCACAACCGATGACCGCAATTGGCTGACCTGGCTGGTCAAGGTGCGCATGCTGATTTTGATGGTCCTGCTCGTGATCGAGCTGGCCGTCATCCGCCTGACGCCGAGCCCGGTGCCGGTCGTGCCGTTCCTGACGGGAATGGTGCTGTGGTTTGTGCTCTCGTTGTTTTTCCTGTTTCTCGTTTCAGTGTGGAATGAGACGCGGCCACAGGCGATCCTGCAGGTCGTGGCTGACATCGCGATGGTTACGCTGGTCGTGCAGCTGACTGGCGGAATTGAGAGCTCGCTCAACTTTCTCTACCCGCTAGTGATTGTGGTGGCGGCGATGTTGCTGCCGCGCGGGTGGGCGTATCTGAGCGCGGCGCTGGCGTTTATTTTCTTCGCCGCGGTGCTCGAGCTTGGATACTACGGCGCGATTCCTTCCTACGTCACTACGCACCCGAAACTGAAGGCGCTGCAGGTGACGATTCTGGTCAATCTGTTTGCGTATTTCGCAATTGCGTATCTCGCGGGCCTGCTGATGACGAAGTTGCGGCAGGCGGATGCGCAGCTGAAGAACGCGAGCGGGGCGCTGGAGAATCTGCAGGCGCTGCACGAGAACATTGTGCAATCGATGAGCGGGGGAGTGATCACCACGGGGCCGGACGGGCGGATTACGCTGGTGAACCGCGCGGCGCAGCAACTGCTGGAGATTTCGGACGAGGAGTTGCACGGGCGGTCGGTGGCGGAGTTGTTTCAGGACCCGTTGCCGAGTTTTGGGGCGCGGGGCGGGGCGGAGGTGCGGTTCACTACGGTCAAGGGCTTCCGCAAGACGTTTCGCGTGATGGTTTCGCCTTTGAACGACCGGGGAGACGCGGGGTTCGTTTATACGTTTGACGATCTCACGGAAGTGCGGCGACTGGAGCGGGAAGTGCGCATGCAGGATCGTCTGGCGGCGGTAGGACGGCTGGCAGCGGCGATTGCGCACGAAATACGGAATCCGCTGACATCGATTGCGGGATCGGTCAGCATGCTGTCGGAAGCGCCGGCGCTGAGCCCGGAAGAGAAGCACCTGCTCGGGATCGTGATCCGCGAGTCGGACAGGCTGAACAATATCATTACCGACTTTCTGGCGTATTCGCGCGGGAAACAGTATCGCTTCGAGCGCGTGAACCTGGTGCCGCTGCTGGAAGACACGCTCACGCTGATTGAACACCGGCTGATTGCGGAGGACGCAAACATCCGAGTGGGACGGAGTTTCCAGACCTCGGAGGCGTGGGCGCTGGCGGATGGGGACAAGATCAAGCAGGTGTTTTGGAACTTCGCGGAAAACGCCGTGCGCGCGATGCAAAAGGGCGGAGGCAAGCTGACTGTCTCGCTCTTGGGGCGCGATTCGGACTGGGAGATCAGTTTTTCCGATACAGGGCCGGGAATTCATCCGCAGCAGACGGAGAAGATTTTTGAGCCGTTCCAGTCGAACTTCGAAGGCGGAACGGGGCTTGGGCTCGCGATTGTGTACCAGATCGTGCAGGCGCATGAGGGAAAGGTCTGGGCGCGTTCGGAGGTCGGGAAGGGAACAAGCTTCGTGCTGCGCTTGCGGCGCATGGAGCGGGCGGAAATGGATCCGATGCAAGCGATGAACGAAGCCTTGAACGAGAGCCTGCCGCAGAAGACGTCGGAGGCGGCGGCGGGCGCGGGCCCGGGAGGTGCGGAGCGTGGGTAGCATCCTCGTCTGCGACGACGAGCGCTCGATCTGCGAACTGCTCGATATTGCGCTGCGCCGCGACGGCCACAAGGTCGAGACGGTGACGGGCGGCGATGCCGCGCGGCGCAAGATCGACAGCGCGCTCTTCGACGTGATCGTGACCGACATCAAGATGCCGGGCGTCGACGGGGTGGAGGTGCTGCGGCACGCGCACCAGGTTTCGCCGGAATCGGCTGTGATCCTGATGACCGCGGTCGACGATTACGAAGCGGCGGTCGAGGCGGTGAAGGCCGGAGGCGCGACCGATTACATCCGCAAGAGCACCGGGCTTGTGGACGAGGTGAAACTGGCGATTGCGCGGTCGCTAACCAAGGTTTCGCTGAGCCGGCAGAATTTCGCGCTGCGGCGGGATGCGGCGGCTCGCAATTCTCTCGAAAACATCATTGGCATCAGTCCCGCGATTGAGCGACTGAAGCAGACGATCCGGACGGTCGCGACCACGAACAGCACAATTCTCATCTACGGCGAGAGCGGAACCGGTAAAGAACTTGTGGCTCGGGCAGTGCACACCTGCTCACCGCGCGATGCCGAGGGTTTTGTTTCGGTCAACTGCGGCGCGTTCCCGGAGACACTGCTGGAAAGCGAGTTGTTCGGCTACGTCAAGGGCGCGTTTACGGGCGCGACCCAGAACCGGCGCGGATTGTTCGAAGTCGCCGATCAGGGAACGATTTTTCTCGACGAGATCGGCGAGATGACGATGCCGATGCAGGTGAAGCTGCTGCGCGTGCTGCAGGAGCGGACGGTGCGCCCGGTGGGCGGCACGGCTGAGATTGCCGTGGATGTGCGGGTGATCGCGGCCACCAACCGCGATCTGGACAAGCAGGTGAGCGAGGGAACTTTCCGTGAGGATCTTTATTACCGGTTGAACGTTATTCCGATCCGCGTGCCTAGCTTGCGCGAGCGGCGAGAGGATATTGCGCTGCTGGCCAACCACTTCCTGAAGAAATACGCGCCGGGGGCGGGGAAGAGCATTCATGCACTGGCGCCGGCGTCGCTGGAGACCTTAAGCACCTACGACTGGCCGGGCAATGTGCGGCAGCTCGAAAACACGGTTGAGCGGGCGGTGGCTTTGGAAGCGAGCGGGGAGCTGCACGTCGAGTTGCCGGTTGAGCGTCCGAAGGCGCGGGGTGTGGCGGCTGGGGCTGAGACGGCATTCGCGGTTCCTGCTGGCGCGGTCTTACCCGACGGTCAGAATATGGAAAACTATGTCGCTCAGATCGAACGGTCGCTGTTGCAGTCGGCGCTCGGCCAGACGCACGGCGTGCAAGTCAAGGCGGCGGAACTGCTTGGTATCTCATACCGGTCGTTCCGGCACCTGATGAAGAAGTACGAACTGTAACTACTGCTCACAGCTCCAAGCTCGTGTCCCTTAGCGGGAGAATTTTCTCCCGTTTTGGCTTCCTGTCTGATTTTCGTAACAAAACACCGAAATGTTGTGGGGAATTAGCGACCACGCGTTTAGAATCCTTCCCTAGCATTTGCCGTACCGTGGGATTGAGAACTTTTTTTGGGCCCCCTCACGAGTTAGTCCCCTAACGCATCCCAGGAGGGATCATGTTCCGCAGATTCTGCATCATTACTGCTCTCGCCATTGTGTCTTTCACCAACACCCTATGCCATGCGCAACGCCAGCCACTCATGACTCGTCACGTGCGAGAAGCAACCCTTAACGGCCAAGCTTCGTTCGTCGGACGCCTCCCGTCAACCCAGACTCTGAATTTTGACATCGTTCTTCCACTGCGCGATCGCGCCGGGCTGCAGAGTTTTCTGCACCAGCAATATGACCCGGCCAGTCCCTTCTACCGGCAGTTCCTCACGCCGCCGGAGGTAACCGAGCGGTTTGGCCCAAGCCAGGAGGATTGGGACGCCCTGGTGGCATTCGCCAAAGCAAGCGGCTTTGAAATTGTCGGCGGAACCCGCGACGGCCGCGACCTCTGGCTTACAGGCACGGTGGCCAACATCGAGAATGCCTTCCATGTGACCCTGGCTATCTATCAGGATGGTGCCGAAAATCGCACCTTTTACGCGCCCGATCGCGAACCCACTGTGGACTTGCCGTTCCAACTCTGGCATATCACCGGATTGGACAACAATTCCAAGCCGCATCCGCTGTATGTGAAGAAGAGCGACTATGCGAAAGCCCTCGGAATTGATCCCAAGAGAGTGCACTCGAACGCCACCGGATCCGGCCCTGGGGGCTCGTTCCTGGGCAGCGACATGCGCAGCGCCTACTACCAGGGAACGGCACTCACCGGCACCGGCCAAAACATGGCCCTGTTTGAACTTGCGGGAAGCGATTTAGCTGACCTCACCACGTATTACAACAACGTCGGGCAAATCGAGCCCTACACTCCGACGATGGTTTCCACCGGTGGGTACGCGACGACCTGCCTGGATAGCGGTAGTAGCCCCTGCGACGATACTGAGCAAACCATCGACATGACCCAGGCGATGGGCATGGCCCCGGGCTCGACGATGCTCTACAACTATGTGTGCGGCAACGTCAAAGCCAACGGAACTGGAAACTTCAGCGACACCGCCTGCATTAGCGCGATGGTTACGACGACGGCTGCTCCCCTAAGCAAGCAAATCAGCTGTTCATGGGGCTGGACCCCGGCAGACGCGAGCACACTCGATCCTTACTTCGAGCAGATGGCGTCCCAGGGCCAGAACTTTTTTGCTGCGTCTGGTGACAGCTCTACCTGGTCTGCCTCGAATGAGGCCTGGCCAGCCGACGATGCGAATATCGTCTCCGTCGGTGGCACCGATTTGACCACCTCCGGTGCGGGTGGTCCTTGGAGTTCGGAAACTGCCTGGGCGGATAGCGGCGGCGGCATATCGCCGGACTCGATCCCGATCCCTTCCTGGCAACAGATCGCGGGCGTCATCAACTCGTCCAACGGTGGCTCCACGACTCTTCGCAACGGCCCGGACGTTGCGGCCGAAGCGAACTTCGACTTCTACTACTGCGCTGACCAAAAAGCTTGCAGCACGGGACTCGGCGGCACCAGCTTTGCTGCTCCCATGTGGGCGGGTTATCTGGCATTGGCTAATCAGCAGGCGGCGGCCAACGGCGAGTCGATCGGCTTCATTAACCCGATCATTTACCCGCAAGCTGCTTCTGGCGGATCGAACTACAGCACGCTTTTCCACGACATCACCAGTGGCACGTCCGGCAGCCACTCGGCCGTCACTGGCTATGATCTCGTGACCGGCTGGGGCAGTCCGAAAACGACCGGCCCGATCAACCTGCTGGCCCCTGCCGGTGGCGGGAGCTTCACGCTGTCCGCTTCACCGAACAGCATGACGATTACCCAGGGCGGCAACGGTACCAGCACCATCACTGTGACCGATGTGGGTGGATTCTCGGGCAGCGTCACCCTGGCCGCGTCCGGTCTACCCAGCGGGGTGACAGCACAGTTCAGTCCCAATCCCACGGCCACCACCAGCACGCTGACACTGACGGCAAGCTCTTCCGCTACTACAGGAACCGTCAGCTTGACGATTACTGGCACCTCTGGCAGCCTGCAGGCGATCACAACGATTGCTCTGACGGTCAACCCCTCGAGTACCCCCAACTTCACCATTAGCGCCGCGCCGTCTTCGGTGACGGTTGTGCAAGGCAGCAACGGCACCAGCACCATCACGATTACAAGCCAGAACAGTTTCAACTCGGCTACTACCCTCACCGCCTCAGGCTTACCAAGCGGCGTGACGGCGGGATTCAATCCGAACCCGGTGACACCGCCGGCAAACAGCAGCGTGAATTCAACGCTGACGCTGACGGTGTCGGGCACGGCAACCACGGGGACGTCCACCGTAACCATCACTGGAACGTCGGGCTCGCTGGTGCACTCGACGAACATCACGCTAACCGTGACCTCGTCGGGCGGCGGACTGCAGGTGGCGGCGTACAACTCGACGTTCAAGGCTCCGGCTTGCGGAAGCGTTGGCTCGGGTTGCGACTCGGGTCCATCTCTTCTGCTCGGGCGCGATACGCTCTCGGGCGGATCTGAGCCGAATCAGCCGAATACAATTGCCAGTTCCTGCGCTGACGGCACATCGGGAACGTACCACTCGGATGAATCGAACGATCGACTGGTGATACAGACGACGGATGGCAGCAACATGGCTCCGGGCAAAACCGTAACGGTGAGCGCGACGGTGTGGGCGTACAGCGGCTACACCTCCGATCACCTCGATCTGTACTATGCAGCGAACGCGAGCAGTCCGTCATGGGTATTGATTGGAACGATCAACCCAACCAAGGCGGGAGCGCAAACGCTTTCGGCGAATTACACCTTGCCGAGCGGTGGGTCGAGCCAGGCGGTGCGGGCGCAGTTCCGGTACAACGGCAGCGCGTCGTCGTGCACCACCGGCTCCTACAACGACCATGACGACCTGGTCTTTGCCGTGGGAGCGGGAACGCCGGGCTTCACAGTCTCGGCTTCGCCGAGCACGGTGAGCGTGCAACAGGGCTCGAACGCCAACAGCACGATCACGGTAACGAGCGTGAATAGCTTCAACTCGGCTACCACGCTTACCGCGTCCGGACTGCCGAGCGGCGTAACAGCCGCTTTCAATCCCAACCCGGTCACGCCTCCGGCCAACGGAACTGTGACCTCAACACTGACCTTCACGGCTTCGAGTACGGCGACGACCGGCACCTCGACTGTGACCGTTACGGGCACCTCCGGCACAACTACGGCGAGTACGACGATCACACTGACTGTCGTTCCGCCGGGAGGACCACAGAACGCCGTTTACGACTCCACTCTCAAAGCGCCGAAATGCGCGACGGTGGGATCGTCCTGTGACTCCGGTGCTTCGCTGCTGCTCGGACGCGACACGCTCTCCGGCGGCAACGAACCGAATCAACCGAACACCATCAACAGTTCCTGCTCCGATGGTACGTCGGGAACATTCCACTCCGACGAGTCGAACGACCGGCTGGTGGTCGCGTCGACCGGTGGAGGCGGAATGACGCAGGGCACTAGCGTCAAGGTGACGGCGACGGTTTGGGCATACAGTTCGTATACCTCGGACCATCTCGACTTGTATTACGCGGCCAATGCCAACAGTCCAACGTGGGTATTGATCGGAACGTTCACGCCATCGGGAAGCGGAGCGCAGAGTATTTCCGCAACCTACACGCTACCGACGGGCAGTACGCTGCAGGCGGTGCGTGCCAACTTCCGCTATCAGGGAAGCGCGTCGTCTTGCAGCACCGGAACGTATGACGATCACGACGACCTGGTGTTCGCGGTGAATTGAGCGCAATAACAATGCAGTTTGCGGCGCCGCAGTGATGCGGCGCCGTTTTCTTGGGAACAGTATACGGTTGGGGTAAGGTAGGGGTCCTTCGACTGCGTTTCTGTTCGCTTTGCAAACAGCAACTCTGCTCAGGATGACAACCGTCTACCCATCAAGGGCAATAAATAACGGAGATGACAACTGAAGTCCCGTCTCCGTTGCGGGTGCTGACGACCAGGAGGAGGATTTGGTCTGGGCACTGGCTCCGGAGACAAGCCGTCTGAAATCAGGCGTACTCCCAAAGGCAAGATCTGAAACAGACGTTTTTCGGACTTCAGTTTGCCGAGAACCCTGTAGCCTGCAACTCCCCGTTCGAAGCGCAGGCTTTGCTGTTACTCGGTCTTTGTTTGGGATATCGCAGCGCGCCGGGAAAAGACGACAGGCATTCGAGCGGAAGTTAGGAGTAATTCTCGCAAGGCTATGGAGATGCCGCGCGGGAAGTATAGAGAAGGATAGTCAAGGGTGGAACGTGCTCGGGCTTGACATAACGATTCACCAGGAAGCGCTTGCCGTCCTTGCTGACGTCATAGCTGAAAATATCGGTGCTTGAGATCGGGGCGCGGCCGCGAACTTGAAAGAGAGCCTGGGGCGTGCCGGTAGCGAAGACGCTCTGCGCGTCGACGGGCACAGCCGTCAGAACGCCGCTCGGAGCGATGTAGAAAATTTCTTTGCCGTCGCCGCGCCAGCGGGGCTCGTTTCCTCCACCGCGCGAGACTTGCCATTTGCCGGCCGCGCCGGGAAATGAGGTCACGTAGATTTCCCAGTTTCCCGAATCGTCGGAGGCATAGGCGAGCCACTTTCCGTCGGGAGAAATCTGGCCGTTTCGCGTGTTGCCCTTCGTACTCAATAGTGGAATCGGATTTCCGCCATCCGCCGGGAGCAGTTCCAGGCGATCGCCGGTGCTGGACTGATGAGTGCACAAAATCTGGCGATCATCCAGCGACCAGGAATTGACAACGACGTCGTCCATCGAGGTGGTTGGGATGTTAAGCACGAGCTTCTCCCGTTCCAAGCCAGTCGACGGTTTCAGATAAATGCTGGAGCCTTCGGCCGCCTTGCGAAATGCGATTTTGGATCCGTCGTGCGACCAGACGCCGGTTACTTCCTCCGCGGGATCGAAGGTAAATCGCGTGTTGGCGACGCCAGTCGTGCTCTCGATCCAGACATCGACGTTGTTTGCCTTCTGATCGCTGATATCGACAACAACTCGTCCGCCATCGGGCGAGATCGTTGGATTGGCAATAATCGCAGGCTCGCCGATGTGTCCCAGTTCCTTGCCGGCGCGGTCCATCCAGGTAAGGACAGAACGTGCGGCGCCGACATCGACGTTATAAACGAGAGTGCCATTGAGCGCTACGTCGAAGGCTGTCCAATAGGTCGAGGGTTGAAAGCCGACGAGATTAGCGATCACTGTTGGACTGGAGGAGACAGTGGCAGAGGAGGTATCGAAGGCGACACTGACGAGTTGATGCTGATCGTCGGCGAAGTAGAGATTGTGCGCGTCGTAGCCGGCGCTGGAATGGCAGAGCACGACTGGCTTCCGCACCTTGCCTTCAAGTGAGGCGAGGTAGATGCCGCTGGTGCGGTCTCCGGGAACGTTGCCGAAGTTTCCTGTCCAGAACAGGAAGTGGTCTCCGTCGGGCAGGAAGACAGGCCAGCGGTGAGACTGGTCGCCGGCAAGCTTGATGCTCTCGGTGACCGGAGCGAGCCCGCTACCATCGGCGTTTACGCGTTGCAGGGGACCGAGGACGTCAGGTGCGTATACGATGACGCCCTTGCTCCCCCACGTGCCTCCGCGGGCCGTGCCCGCCGGGGCGATCACCTGAGGCGTGCCGCCGCTCACCGCCATCTTCATTAGCTTGCCGTTGGCGAAAAACCCTACATTGGCTCCGTCGGGCGACCAGAAGGGATAGCTCGCGCCCTGCGTGCCTTGGAGCGGAGTCACGTTCGGTGAGCCAACGCGCTGCAGAAAGAGCATGGGCATCGCAGAGTTTTCTTCCGGGGAGACGAAAACGAGCATCGAACCATCGCGCGAAAGCGCCATGTGGCTGATGCTCATTTCATCCGGTACGGCCACAGCGAATTGCATGCGCGTGGCGGGCGGCTGGCGGCGGGCGATGAACCATGTCACAACGGCGACGGCAACGAGCGCCAAAGCGCTGGCTGCCCACAGCAGGAGGCGGCGAGGCCTTGGAGTGGAAGCGGCGGCGACCGCGGCTGCGCGCGAGACGCTGCTGGTATCTGTACCGGAGAGAGCACTCAGCGCGAAGGAGAGATCGCGGGCGGATTGAAATCGCTGGTCAGGATTCTTCTCGACACAGCGGCGGACGATGCGGTCGAGCGTCGGCGAGATGGGGTGGCGAGGATCGGACAGCTCGGAAGGGTCGTCCTTCAAGACCGCGGTCATGGTCTCGGCAGCGGTGTCGCGGCGGAAAGCGCGCACGCCCGAGAGCATCTCGTAAAGCACTGAGCCAAACGCAAAAATATCGGTGCGCGTGTCGGCGGGTTCGCCGCGTACCTGCTCAGGGGCCATGTAACTCGCAGTTCCCATGACGACACCGGCCACGGTATGGGAACTGGTTAGCGTCCGCTCGTCGGACTGCGGGCTGGCTTTTTGTGTGAGTTTGGCAAGGCCGAAGTCAAGAATCTTGATGCGGGCGTCGCGCGTGACGAAGAGATTTTCCGGCTTCAGGTCGCGGTGAACGATTCCTTTTTCGTGGGCAGCTGCGAGGCCATGGGCGATCTGCACTCCATACTCGATTGCTTTACGCTGCGGAAGCGGACCTTCATCGAGCAGGGCACGGAGGCTGTCGCCCTCGAGAAGTTCTGACACTAGGAACGGAGTGCCGTTGTGCATGCCGATATCAAACACGGCGAGAATGTTTGGATGGTTGAGCGCCGCAACCGCGCGGGCTTCCTGCTCGAAGCGATGAAGACGATCGGCGTCTTGCGTGAAGGACTCGGGCAGGATTTTTAGGGCGACATCGCGTCCGAGGCGGGTGTCGCGCGCACGATAGACCTCGCCCATGCCGCCAGCGCCAATCGAGGACTGAATTTCGTAAGGCCCGAGTTTTGTGCCGGGAGCGAGTGCCATCGGTGGGCGATTATAACGTGTGGGCAGGATCGGCAGGGAGGATATTGGTCGGGGCGCGCGGATTTGAACCGCGGACCCCCTGCGCCCAAGGCAGGTGCGCTACCAGGCTGCGCTACGCCCCGACTAGAAAAGCTCTACTGATTCTAAATCACTTCCGCGAACTGAACCACCGATGGGACTCGAACTTGTGCCCCATTTATTGTGCAACTGTGCCAAAACTGTGTCAAAACCCCTCAGTTGACTCTCGCTGTGTCATAACTGAGGCTCATGGCGCTGTCCTGATCTACGTTCTGCTCGTTCGCATGGCGATTGAGTTTGATCAAAGCCTCGCGTTTCATTTGCAGTTTCATCTGGGAGTACTTTTTGAAAACTTTCGCGTCCCCTTGTCGCAGTAACTGTGTGACCCATTCGTCGGCCACGCCTCCAGCACTGAGGCGCGTGGCGTAAGTGGATCGCAGATCGTAGATGCGGAAGTACGGGACCTTGGCGCGCCGCAACGTGGCGCTCCAGACGGTCTTCAAAGTTTTCTGGTGTCCGCTCGGGTTCTCATCACTCGGAAACAGGTACGGACTGCACGGAGAGAGACGAAGTTGATCGCGAAACGCCTCGACCGCAATCGGCGTCAGCGGCACCTCCGCCACTCCGTTTGGTGTCTTGGAATCGGGGATCCAAACCACCGCGTTCTCCAGATCCAGATGTTCTTTCTTCATCGGCATGAGCTCCTTGTACACGCGCAGCCCCGTCTCGGTAATGATCCGCACGATGTTGCGCAGGTATTCGGGAGCATGAATTTCAATCTTCCGCTGTTCCGACCATGTAAGGTAGTGCGGGCGGAACAGGCCTTTCACTGCAACCGGGAACTCCACTCCCGCACAGGGATTGGAGGGTAGTAGTTTCTTCCGAACGGCAACGTTCAACATGCGCCGCAACACTCGCAATTCCTGGTGCACCGTCGCCGGCTTGAGTTCGCCCCGCTCGATGTACCCGGCGGTTGTCTTAATGCGCTTGCGGTCCCGAAGCCGCGTGCGCAGGTACAACTCGATTCCATCCGCCGTGAGATCGGCCAACTTGTGACCAGCAAACGCTCTTTTCAGATGCTTGCTCGCCCGCATATTGGCGTCGTGAGTCTTGGCAGCGCGTATGGGCGGCTTGGAATAGTTTTCCAGGAAAAAATTCACCCATTGCTCGAACCCCATTTGCTCGCCCTTCCGCACAATCTCAAGTACGCGATTGTCGCGGGCGCCGAGCCGCTCACGGAGTTTCCTGTTTGCTTCCTGCCAATCCTCAGTGAAGGTTGATTCCCGGATGCGTTTCCCCGCTCGGTCCGGGTAGCACATCCAAAGAACTTTTGTGCCGGGCCGCCTGTAGACGATCCCGTCGTGCTTTCTAGGTCTAGCCATCTCCCACCTCTTGTTTGAACGTCGCGCGAAATGGCACGAGATCCGCTCGCAGAAAGCGAATGTTTCGACCCATTACGCGTAGGTGGGGAATCTGCTTTCGCTCCACCCAAAGATACACGGTCTGCGGACTTACGCCGAGGTAAATTGCCGCCTGTCGCACGGTGAGTGGAAGTTCCTCGCGGAAAAACGGCAATCCTGCATTCAAGGCATTGGTTGCTTCGACTGGCTGGATTTGTTTGGAACTCATGGGGCTGTTCATAAGCCGGAATGCTCCTTGTGTCAAAAACACACTCCAGGAAAGAAGCCGAAATCTGCGGCGAGAAGCGCGCCTGCTTTTTGGAGTCGGAACCGCGAATTTCAGCGAAGAGGTGCAGTCGGGTTCACTAACAACTCCGGCAATCAGTTGGCCTTGAGAACAAAAAACGGTGGCGTGTGAGAACACGAGCGCGCTATGCAGATGTTTGGTTCAGCGGCGACGGAACCGAGCGATTACCGATTGCAATTTGGCTGGAACACAACCGACAGTATTGCGAGATGCGCTAGGTGGCTGGTTCTTGCGGATTTTTTCCGGCAAAGGCCCCGGGACCCCCTCAGCCACCCGTGCCGCGGGGAATCCAAGCACGGGGTCTCCGAGGCCTTTCTTATAGTTCGCGCGATGTGGCATGGTTTGTATCGCTTAATGCGTCATACATGCTACGGCGTGATCGCAGATTGGCATTCGGGGCACCTGTGCTGGCAGGCTTCAGGTGTCACGATGTCCACTTTTTAGCCTTGTCCATTAGTAATGGACATGCCATAATACTGGACACTATGAAGCCGTTACCTTCAGTTGAGCCCTTTCTCGACCAGTTCCGGAGATTACCTTTCGTTAAAGGCCTTGATTTTTCGATACCAAGTCGCAATGGCGATTCGGGCATCGACGGCGTTCTAAAGGTGCGCACGCAAGACGGAACCTACAATTTCATGGTTGAGCAGAAGCGGTCCTATCTGGATCGAGGAATTCTCAATGCTCTGATCGCTCAATCCAAGCGGGGCGCAAAGAGCCGGCACGATCCCCTCCTTTTGCTGGCACGGTTTATCCCAAAACCCTCCGCGGAACGATTGATCGAAGCGGGAGTGAACTTTCTGGATCAGGCCGGCAACATGCACATCGTGCTCGGCCGAAAATACGAACGCACCATCGTCGGAAACAGAGAGGACGTGGCTCCAAAGGATGGCCCACGCGTCAGTCCCGCGACCGCCCAACTGCTGTTCACCTTTGCCACCATCGAGCAGGCTGGAGCATGGCCCGTGCGTCAACTTGCAGAAGCCTCCGGACTGGGCAAAAGCAATGTCGCGAATGTTCGACAGCAATTAGTCAATCGAGGTCTCCTGAAGAAATCAGGCCGGGGCTTTGAGATCCGCGAACGAGGGCGCCTCCAGGAAGAACTCCTGAGAGGCTACGAATTTGCCCTGCGTCCAAAGCTTCTCATCGGGCGTTTTCGTTCTCCCCAAAACGATCTGGATGATACCATCGCGGAACTCAAGAAAGCCTTTCGAGAGATGTCGATTCGATGGTCAGTGACCGGTGGGCCGGCTGCATCTGCGCTCCAGAAGTTCTATCGAGGACTGGAGTTGCCCGTCTTCATCGACTCTTTTCCCGACCAACTGCGCCGTGGGTTGCGAATCATTCCCGACAAGAACGGGCCGGTTATTTTCTTGCGTTCCTTCGGAACAATCCCCTTTTGGCGGGATGCCGAACCCTTTCCACTTGCGCATCCCTGGTTGATCTATTCAGAATTGATGAATTCTTCTGATCCGCGGGCCCATGAGGCGGCAGAAGAACTCAAGCGGGAATTTCTTCCTTAAACGATGCCCGAACTTACGGAAAGCCAAATTGCCGATCTGCGCGCGCTGCATCAACACTGCCTGGACCTTAGCGCAGACCTTGTAATCATCGGGGCAATCGCTTATCAGGTGCATTTTCCGAAAGAGAACCGTCACACCGGTGATATTGATTTTGCAGTGGCGCTGGATCTCGATGAATTTGCAGAATTGGAACGACGACTTTTGGCTGACAAGTGGATTCGCTTTGCCAACCGGGAACACAGATGGCGAAGCCCTCAGGGAACCATCCTTGACTTATTGCCGGCCGGACCAAAGCTGCGAGCGGCAAAACAGGTTACATGGCCGGCAAGCCAGTTCACCATGAGCCTTGTTGGATTTGACCATGTGTTTGCCACGAGCCAAAAGATCCAATTCGCGCCTAATCTCAGTTTGAAAGTGATCTCGTCCACTACGCTGATGCTTCTGAAAATCGTCGCTTTCATGGACGACCAACAGCGGCGGGCAAAGGACCTTGAGGACATACGTGGATTGCTTGTGGAATACGAAGCCGATAGTGACCGTATCTTTTCAGACGTCGTCATTCATGCCGATCTCGAAGACTATGGGCTCGCACCGGCCTTTCTTATAGGCATGGATCTGAGGGCGATATGTACGGACGAGGAAACAGCGATTGTTCATGCTTTCCTAGAGGCGATACATGAAGACAATCCGAGATGGATGGCCTTCGTCAGAGCCAGAGGGGTTGGGGATCACGTCGAGGAGGACGCGAAGAAGCAACTGGATGCGTTTAGGCAAGGATTCGACCATGATTAGTGCGCGCAATGCGGGCCGATTATGTCCGGCTCTCCTTCTGAGCCTCGGATTTCTTCTCCATTACGCCCACGATCTCATCGTAGTGCCACGGGCGGAACTCGTGTGTGTCGATTCCAACGTCCATAGAGAGTGAGGTCGGCATCTCTGGCAGACGTCCATGCGAATGGCCGTAGAGATGCCATGATCCGCAGTTGCTTCGATTCCAGACACGCAGATCATAGTGGCACAGCACGACAATCTGGCCGTGGATTGAAACCTCGGCCAGATTGTCGAACCAACAACAATCTTCTTTCAACTTCCCGGGCCGCTTGTCGTGATTCCCGCCATAACAAAAGGGCTTGACCCTGGAATCGGTTCCAGGGTGTAAGCTCAAATCCGAGAAGGAATCCCTGTGCAATCCGGCGAACTCGCGCGTCTTACGGGCGTCAGCACTGACACTCTGAGGCACTATGAGAGATTAGGGCTTCTCCCCATACCGCCAAGAACTGACGGCGGATACCGAGATTA